>Ga0265327_10000093_pt1 | contig 195220 bp, 149 predicted proteins | sample 41621metaG_FD_202089 | JGI IMG/M metagenome (GOLD analysis project Ga0265327, IMG submission 202089) | Rhizosphere microbial communities from Carex aquatilis grown in University of Washington, Seatle, WA, United States - 4-16-21 metaG | ecosystem: Host-associated > Plants > Roots >...
TATTTAAAGCCTGTAATTCTGCATACCGCTTTTGCGCTAAGGCAATGAAATTTGCTTCCGTCATAGTTTAATTGGTTGGTTTACCAAATTTAATCTTTTTTTGAAGCGACAATTTTAAATGCACCCTCCGGCACTTATAACAAATTATTTATTGCATGTTAACTATCTTAGCCAAACAGCTATGAAGAAATTATTAGGCCCTATTCGCGTTATTTACTGCATATATGCTTTGCTGTGTTTTATACTATTAATGTTTATTGTATTGGTGTTTGCATTGATATTTGCGCTGTTTGGTAAAGTACGCGGCGGTAACCTTGTATACATTGCCTGCAAAGGCTGGGCAAAAACCTGGTATTTATTAGTTGGAATACGTCATAAAGAGATATATGAGGCTATACACGACAAAAACCGGCAATACATTTTTGTGGCCAACCATATATCTTATATGGATATACCATGTATTATTCACAGTGTACACCAGCGTGTACGCATTTTAGGCAAATACGAAATGGTTAGATACCCGGTTTTTGGCATTATTTATCGCATGGTGGTTGTACTGGTTGACCGCAGCAGTCCCGAGCGCCGGGCGCAAAGTGTGCGTGGCCTGAAGGCCGCGTTACGTAAGGGCATATCTATCTTTATTTTTCCAGAAGGCACCTTTAACGAAACAGGCAATACCCTAAAGGATTTTTACGACGGCGCTTTTCGTGTAGCCATTGAAACACAAACGCCTATTAAACCCATGCTGTTTATTGATACGCTTAAACGCATGCATTATAAAAACATTTGGCAGCTTAACCCCGGCATTTGCCGCACCGTTTACCTGGAAGAAGTGGCTGTGGAAGGGTACACCTTAAAGCAACTGGCTGATCTTAAAGGAAAAGTATATAAACTGATGGAAGATGGCCTTATTCGTTGGAATGGCTTGTAAATCTCCCGCCATTCGACTGCCTTTAAATACCGCTCATAATTTATGAACCTAATAAGGTACCCAAATTAAATATTCTAATTAATTGATTTTCAATTATATAAGATAATAATAAGCTAATTTATATAATATATTACCATGGTAAATTTAGTAGTATGCTTTACATAGTATTAAAATAATGCATAGTTTTGAGGTATCGTTCAAAAATCAAAACTTATTTACATGAAAAATATATTGGCAACCGCCATAATAATAATGGCACTGGGCGCTGTAAGCTGTGATGACGGCGAGTTTTCATTTACAAACAATAACGGAAGAACAGTAGTTAGTGTAAATGATGAAACGGGCAGGTTAAGGCTTGAATCGATGGGTAGCATAACCTTTACTGATGATGAAACAGCCATTAAAACTATATCTGGCGATGGTTATGTAAAGTTTAGAAAGAATGGCAATAAAATATATGCCCAAAGCAATGCAGCAGGCGCAATTGTATATACAGTTAATGGCGGTACGCCAACTACTAACCTGGATGTTAATGAAAAGAGCATATTGGCGCACGCTGTAAAAACAATGGTAAATATTGGATTTGATGCAAAAAACAGGGAAGCAAGGCTTTATGCCAAAGGCGGCAGCGAGGCAGTACTCGGCGCTATACAGGATATTACCAATGATTGGGTAAAAAGCGAATATTTTGAATACCTTATTACAGATAATAAGCTTACCAACGATGAAATGGCCACCGTAGCGCAAAGAATAGGAGAGGACCTTTCATCAGACTACGAAAAAAGCAAATTGCTTAAAAAAATATCAGCCAGTTATCTTGATAATGAACAAACAACAACGGCTTACCTGCGGGCAGTAAATACAATTAGTTCTGATTACGAAAAAAGCGGGGCACTTAAAAATGTTGTTGACCAGCCCCTTACTCCTAATCAATATACACAGGTGTTGAATATAGCCGGTGATATTGGCTCGGATTACGAAAAAGCCCTGGTACTTAAACAACTGATAAGCCATGGTACTCCTGATGAAAATAACATGAACGCCTTTTTAGTAACAACAGATGGCGTAAATTCAGACTATGAAAAGGCTGGCATTTTGAAAGAAGTGGTAAAGCAAGGTGTTCCGCCCGGCAATAGCTTTATTAAATTTTTAGGTGTTGCCGGTAATGTTCAGTCAGATTTTGAGCGCGCCAATGTGCTTAAAGATGCAGCCAAAATAAATGTTCTGTCAGAAAATCATTGGATAGATCTAATAAAAGAAACAGAAAAATTGGGCAGCGATAATGAGAAAAGCGGAGCAATGATTGAGATAGCTAAAAAAATGCCTAAAAGTGAGAATGTACGCAGTGCTTATATGCTTTCTGCTAAAAGTATAACTACCGATTATGAATATGGCCAGGCCATAAAAGCAGTTAATTAAGGATGAGGGAAATTTTTGATAACATAAAAAAGATATATACGTTTTCCGAACCCTGCGGGGAGTTGCAGGATTTTATTGAATTCTTCTCTGAATCCTCGGCTGAAGAAACTCAAAGGCATATTGGGTGCGAGTGCTTTACGGTAAAGATGTTTCCGAGCTGGACACCCACTATTTATATAAACCTTGGCACGCCTTATGGCCTTGCGTTGGGCCATGCGCAAAAAAACATAAGCAGTGCCGACGATATTTTAATATTGCGTAATAACATTGTAGAAAGGGTAAACTTGCCTGCCGACCATATTTTTACAATTAAGTTTTACCCTGGCGGCCTTGAGGCAATAACAGGTATTAACCAGAAATATTTTATTGATAAAGTTGCTGCCGCAACAGTTGTATTGCCGGCTGAATTATTACACGAACTAAAGCTGGCGCAAAATTTTGAAGACAGGGTACAATTGCTGCAACAATTCTTTCTTTCCAAATTATACCGTGCCAAAGTTAAAAGCCACTACATACAATTTGTGCAAGACGCTGTTGGCGCGTTTAATACCGGGGGTATGCAATACAACAATAGCCAGCTTGCTGAAAAAATGTTCACCACGTCAAAAACCATTTACAGGTATTTTAATAACGTGGTTGGTACAAGCCCCAAAAACTATCTCTGTATTTTGCGTACAAGGGCAGCATTAACAGCATACGTGACCGGCAAGAATAATTTTGACCCAGACCTGCATGGCTATTATGATATGAGCCATTTTTATAAAGATGTAATAAAGTTTACCGGCCAAAAACTGGCGGAACGCTTACGCTAAAATAGTCCGTTTTTTACCATTGCCCCCCTCAATACCTTAGGTAATTTTGCAGTAAATAAAAGATCATGAAAAGATTGGTGATAGCCATCGCGTTAATAATGGCAGTAGTACAGGTTTGTTATGCGCAGGGTGCAGCGATTGTGATAGGTAAAGTTGATACAGTTTACTCAAACATATTAAAAGAAAAAAGGGCTGTATGGGTATATGTGCCCGAAATAGCTGATAAGTCGCAACGCTTCCCGGTGTTGTATATATTGGATGGGGAGGAACACTTTCACTCAGCGGTAGCTATCGCACGGCAGTTTAGCGGCGTAGTACCTTATATGATGATCGTGGGTATTACCAATACAGTACGTGAACGCGACCTTACGCCAACGCATGTGCAGCCCGACGAGCTTGTGAATGAAGGCGATGCCCGCATTTCAGGCGGTGGCGAAAATTTTCTGCGCTTTATGCAGCAGGAACTTATACCGCATATTAATGCTACATACCCGGCTGCATCCTACAAAATATTCAGCGGCCATTCACTGGGTGGCCTTACAGTGGTTAATGCTTTTGTACATCATACAGAAATGTTTGATGCGTACATAGCCATTGACCCCAGTGTATGGTGGGAGAAGCAAAAACTAATAAAGCAGGCGCAGGCTATGTTGCCTTCGGCGCAACTAAACAACAAAGTGTTGTTTCTTGCTATTGCTAATAACCTGTATGCCGGTATGGATACTTTAAGTGTGCAAAATGATACGCTTAATAAAGGCACGGTTCTTACAAGGTCTGTTATCAAATTTTTGCATGCGTTAGGCAATGGCGGGAGCAACGGCTTGCGGTGGGGCGCTAAATATTATTCCGGTGAAAGGCATGGTACAGTTGAACTGCTGGCCGAGTATGATGCCTTACATTTTGTGTTTGACTATTATCATTTCAACACGAGGGATTTTGATAATAACCCTAACTTAAATATAGACTCAGTTATTGTAGCACACTTTAAAACAGTGTCAAAAAACCTCGGCTATAAAGTAATACCCGGCGAAGATTTGATAAACCAGCTAGGCTATACCTGCATGGGGCTAAATAAAATGGATAAGGCCTATAGCTTTTTTAAGATGAATATAGACAATTATCCCAAAAGCGGAAATGCATTTGACAGCATTGGCGATTATTACGAGGCGGTTGGCAATAAAGAACAAGCAATTGAAAGCTACAAAACATCCCTAAGGCTTACCGAAACAGCCGATACTAGAAGGAAGTTGAATGAGTTGATAAAAAAGTAACTGTTTGAAAGGTAGCATATATCCGTATTCGTTGTCCTTGTAAGAAATGGCGAAGAACCTGTTAACTCACATTGACAGATCCCTCGACTTTGCTAAAAGTAAAAACTGTACTCAATTAATAGAAACCCTATTATCAGGGTAATCAGAAAAATAAGCTAAAATCGTGGTCACGCCTTTTCCAAAAATTCCGGTAGCGATTGCCCGACAATAAATGTCCAGCCTTTGGCAAAGCTTTCACGCGCAAATGAAGGATTGTTTTTGGGGAAAGTTTCAAGTCCTGTGTGTGTAAGTTTTAATCTTGTTCCAGCACCTTCAGCAAACAATTCAAAACTAACTTCTGAATAGCCCTCAAACTCTTTGTAGGTCCAGCTATAAGCCAGCTTCTTCTCGGCTATCACCTCAGTTACACGGCAAAGGTGCACAAAGATTTTTCCATTATCATTGCCTTCAAAACTAAATTCAAAGCCAACCTCAGGTTTAAAATCTGCAAGGCTAAAATACCATTGCTTCATTTCATCCTTGTCGGTAATAGCCTTCCATACCCTTGCAGGGCTTGCATTGTAGAGGCGTTCAATTACAAATGGCTCGCTGTTCATTTTCTTTTTATTTTTTTTGTTGACGATATTGTTAATACTTTTTTAGGTGCAGCCTTTCTTTGCTGCGTGGCTTCTCTTTCTAAAAAGTCTCCCAACGCATCTAATTTTCTCGTCCAGAAAACACGATATTGCTCAATCCAGCCCGATACTTCGCTTAATGATGAAAGGCTGGCCTCGCAATACCTTTCGCGGCCTTGTTGCTTAATTACAATAAGGCCGCACTCTGTTAAAACTTTAATATGCTTGCTTATTGCCGGGCGGCTTATCTTAAAATTATCCGCGACAGCATTAAGGTTTAATGATTTTTTTGCTAATATGTTTATTATCTCCCGCCTTGTGGGATCTGCAATGGCCTGGAAAACATCGCGTCTCATCAGTGTTTATTTTTTACTATATGTAACAAAATGGTTACAAATATATGTGTAACCGTTTTGTTACGCAAAACTTATTTTATAAACCGATATGCCATCATTCAATATTGTCCGTTTTTTACCTTGTGCGCCCACCAGGCTGTGTTTACCTTTGATGAATGAAAATAAGTGCATTAGTTATACTAATATTTGCGGGCTTTATACAACCGCAGGCGCAAACGAAAGGCTATAATGTAAAAATTGAACCCACAGCCTGCCCCTTTACTGCAGACAGTAGTTTAAAAACAACCTGCGCTTATTTGGTTGTACCTGAAAACAGGCATAAACCGGGTGGTAAAAAAATAAAGCTTCCTTTTATTTATGTGCACAGTAATAATGTAAATAAAAATAATGATGTGGTATTATATACTACAGGCGGGCCGGGCGGCAGCTCATTAAGATCTGTAAGAAATGCGCACAGGCGCGGACTGCTGCAAAACCATGATTATATTGCCTTTGAGCAGCGTGGTACACAATATGCACTGCCAAGCTTGCCGTGCAATGAAATCGGCCGCAATTTTAAAGAGGCTTATAAGCACAACCTGCCGAAAGACAGTATGCTAATTGCAGGCGTTAAAGAATGCAGGCAAAGGCTTATTAATGAAGGTAACGACCTTAGCGCTTATAACACTGAGGAAAGCGCGGCAGACATTGAAGACCTGCGTGATGCAATGAATATTGACTCGCTTGACCTTATGGGTATTTCGTACAGTGGCGGTCTTATGTTAACCGTGTTGCATAATTACCCGGCGCATATAAGAAGCCTGGTGCTGGATTCGCCATTACCCGAGTTTATTAATATTGACGAAGAGGAAATATTAAATTTTAATGAAGCGCTTAACACCATCTTTAGTAAATGCGAGAAGGACTCAACTGATAAAACGCTGTACGGTAATTTAAGGGAGAGATTTCAGCAATATTTTACGGCTATTAATGATAAAGTCTTCTCTATAAAGTATGTTGAAAAAGGTACGACAGATACGCTGCAAATAAATTATACGCGTAACGAATTAACTGCTGTGCTGGAGAATACTATTTTCGATTTCCCGGCCATTAAAGATGTACCATTTATTATTACTGAATTTATAAATGGGAATCATCAGCCGTATATTAAAAACTTGCTGGATGGTATTTTTGCCGGTTATAGCGGGCCATCAGGTATGCGGCTGTCGGTATATTGTTCAGATAAAATGGATTATGCCAATGAGGCTAAAATAAAAGAACAATTTAAGGTTTATCCGTATGTACAAGGCGCAGGCTATTTTATAAATGATGTTAACTATGCCATGTGCAAATGCTGGAATGTGCCACCAATAGCTGCCGATACCAAAAAAGCATTTTATTCAAATGTGCCGGTACTGCTAAGTGCAGGGGATACAGACCCATCCTGCAGGCCTTTGTATAATGACATGCTGCATCACTATATGCCCAACAGCCAGAGGTTGCTGTTTATAAATAGCAGCCATGGACCGCTGCTGAATACGAGGGAAGGAGATGACTATATAACAAACTTTCTCAATAATCCTAAAAAGCAGTTGATAAGTAATACCGATAAGAACATACTGGTGTACTAAACGAGCTTTCAAACTACTTATCGCCGTTGTATGTTGGCTTCTGTGAAGATTTCGCGCAGGCCTCAAAACAATACGCACATGGAAAAAGGAGTTACAAATAAGAAACAAAACCTGTGGTTTAAGGAGCATATGGCGTTGGAGACTGGGGCAACTGCCCTTTTGGCTTTTAATCTTACTGGTTTTCCGAATTGCCTTTTAAATGCCCAACATCTCTTTCAATTTTGCATAGCCAGCCTTGCTTACGGGCAGGCGTGCACCGGTACTTAACAAAACAAGGTGGCCGTCTTTCTCGTAAGGGTCAATGCGGGTAATAAGCTGCGTATTAATAATGTAGCTGCGGTGTACGCGTACAAACTGTTGCTGCAGGCTATCCTCAAAATATTGCATAGTTTTCTTTTTAAGAAAGCTGCCTTCCTGTGTAAATATCTTTACGTAGTCGTCAGCGGCTTCAAGGTATTGTATATTGGCTACGGGTATTATTTTTATTTTGCCGCCATCCTTCAAAACTATCCTGCCGGTTTGCGCGGGTGTAGGGCTCACTGTTTCAAGCAATGCCTGTGCTTGTTCTGGCTTATGCTTTTGCTGCATAAATTTTTGCATGGCTTTATCAAAGCGGTCTTTGCTAAATGGTTTTAGCAAATAGTCTACAGCGTGTGTTTCAAAAGCCTTTATAGCATATTCTTCAAAAGCTGTGGCGAAAATTACCGCTGGTGGATTTTCAATCAATTCCAGCATTTCAAATCCATTTATCTTGGGCATTTGTATATCAAGAAACACCAGGCCGGGCTGGTGTTGCTGAATAGCTTTTATACCTTCAAAGCCGTCGTTACATTCCTGCACTATTTCCATTTCGGGGTATGCCTGCAGGTATTCTTTAACCATACTTCTTGCAAGTGGCTCATCATCAATAATTATTACTTTCATACGCATTATGTTTTATCCAAGCTGTGGTATTTTAATGGTTGTAATAAAAAATTCGTCTTCAGTTTTTGTTTGCAAAAGGTCGTGCCTCGCAAACAATAAATATAACCGCCTTTTTATGGATGACAACCCAAAACCCGTACCCTGCAAAGGCTGCGCCGTTTCAGGGTCAAATGGGTTGCGAACGGTTACCTGTAACACGCCGCCATTATTTTTTGCGTCAATACATATTGCCACTTCGCCAACCGTATCGTACAAGCCGAATTTTATAGCGTTTTCAACAACCGGCTGCAACAACAACGTTGGCAGCTTCATCTCAAGGCTTGTGTCATCATACTCAATATTCGTTTGCAGGCGGTGGCCAAACCGCACTTTCTCAATATCAAGATAAAGCTTAAGGTATTCAAATTCTTCTTTAAGCGTGCTCCACTGGTGTTCGTCTTTACGCAGCGTACCTCTCAAAAAATCAGAAAGCTGCTGTATCATGTGCCGTGCTTTCTCAGGCTGGCTGCCTGTAAGCGCACTTATACTGTTTAAGCTGTTAAATAAAAAATGCGGCTGCAATTGCTGCCTTAATTTATAAAGTTCCGCCTCTCTTGCCATCTTCTCTGCGTCGTTTTTTCTTTCACTTATTAATTGCTGTTCTTCCTGGGTGTACCATAGCAGCCCTACCAGCGACATACACCCTACCGATAAAAACGAAATGCCAAACCTTATGCCTGATGAATCGTCAAATATTTGCATATAGTGCTTGTCTGTACCAAACAGCAGCTTTAGCAGTACCATCGATAAAAACTGAGATACACCGCTTATGGCAAGGCTTATTATTAGCACGTACCAATATTTTTCCTGCTTTGGCAGGTAGTAGCGCATATTGTTTATTACAAGCACGCAGCTGGCACCCAAAAAGCCAAATGTTATAACGCCATCAACAACAGACTCTGTAATTGTAACCTTTTGCTGTACTAAAATACCGCCGCGTATAAGGCAGCAAATAAACCACCAGATGCTGTTAATAAGCACAAGCTTTTTTATGGATGGTGTATTACTGCTCAAAACATTGTTAGTTTAACCTGATACATTGGTGCATACTGTTCTCAAACAAATGCGACGCCCTAAGATGCACCAATTTTACATAAATATCGGCATCTTCTTCCTCTTTTATGCGGCTGTACATTTCTGCGCCGTCGGCAAGGTCGTTCAATTCATGTATTTCGCTTACATCAATAAACTGCCAGTGCACAGGCTTTTGAATATTGTTTAAAAAATTATCTTCTTCCCGTTCGCCTATCAGCCTGGCTTTTTGAAAAGCGTGCAGGTCGTCATCGGCTTTAATTAAACGTAATTGTTCATCAAACTGTGGTGCATGGCTACCATCGCCGCAAAGTATGCGGTAAACAATTTTTGCAAGGTACCATTTCATAGCTTATAGTTTTAATGTTGTAGTTAAATGATGTGTGGCTAAATAATCTCAATTACACCCATGCTTACATTACCGGTAAGTGTTATGCTTTTAACAAGCGCCGCACCAGCCGGGGCGGGTTTCCTGTTATCGCTTACGGCGCCTAATAAACTAACCATGTTATTTTTTATTAACCAGTTAGCAGGTATGGTAAGCTTTGCTACACCCATAGTTACGCTGGCCTCAATAACCGCGTTATCTTCTATAAAATCGCTTTCAAATTTTAATTCCATATTGCCCATCACACATACCAGCCTGCTGCCGCTGTAAGTATTTACATTAAAGCTGTTTTCGTTGTGGCTAAACACAGTAGTTACATTTAGCATTTTGCCCTTTAATGCATCTTTTTTAATGTACCAGGCAGGTATAAAACGCATACTTAAAAACAGCAGGCCTACAAAAATTATGGAGATTGCCCCGCTATATTGTTTTAAGTTTAGTTCAGGCATTTGCTGTTGAAGCAAAGCATAACTACCCCAAAAAATGGGTATTAACCAAAGTATTGTTTTGCGCCTGCTTATTAGGGCTATTAGCAGCCCTGTGCCAATTACCGCTACCGGCCAGGTAACCAGCCATGCAGGCACTACGCCGGGGGTGATTTTGCTTATTAAAAGCAGGATGCCTATTATGAACAGGAATATACCGGTAAACACTTTATCTCTCGGGGCAAAAAATTGATGCTGCATAGCAAGAATGTTTTTAATTAGTTTCTTATTTCAATGCCGGCGAAAATGGAGGTGCCGTCAATTATTAATACTTTATTGGGGTCGAATGTGGTGCTTATAACAGCCCTTTTATCTTCCACACTGCCAAATACGGCGGTCATTTCATTTTTTACGTCCCAATGTGCGGGCACGGTAATTTTTGTTCCGCCAAAAACCTGGGTTACATCAAGCCTTACAGGGCCTTGTATGTCAGCCTGCGTAAGGTCAAGCTCCGCGCCACCAAAAAAGCAGGTTATATCGCCACCTTTAAAATTTTTAGAAAGGATTACTTTTTTTGTGCCGCCAAATATGTTGGTTGAGTCAATATATTCACCGTTATCCTGTGCGGCGCTGTAATTAGGGTCGTTCTGCTTCCAGTCATTTTTCCATTTATCTTTCCACTCGCCTTTCCATTTATCTTTATCCCAGTATTTATTTTTATCCCAGGAAGTGTTTTTTCTCCGGAAAATAAAAGCCAGCCCAATCATAATTAATATACCGGGCCAAATAAGCTCGTGAATGTCAAGCCCGTGGTATTCGTTATCAAGCAAAAAAGCACCGCCAACAATAACCAGTATAAACCACGACGCGTTTCTAAAATTGTGCTGTAAGCCGGTTAAAATGCCTATACCAATTAATAACATAGGCCAGGTAAATATCCAATGTGGCAGGCCTGCGTGCATTTTATCCGCCAGTAAAAGGCCGCCTACTATCACTAAGAAAAGGCCGGTCCATTCTTTATTGCGCCTGGGAAAGTTATTCTGTTCTTTGCTTAAATTTTGCTGCTCCATATTGGGTGCTGTATTATTTAATTTGATATACCAAAAATATACTGCTTTTAAAAGGCAGAAAATAGCAGGTAGGCGATAGCATACAAAAACGGCGGTAAACGGCAGGATGACATCGGTAGACCACGATTTCCGCCTGATTTACCTCATTGCCCTGATTGTAGAGGCCCTGGAGGTAAAGAAATATCTTCCCAGGCAGGCCAGGCTAACATCGTGGCCAGAAAATAAAAACCCTGATGGTATCACTACAACCAGGGCAATAAGGAAAATCAGTTTTAAATCGTGTTCCTATACACTCACATTAAAATCCCTTAACGCATCATTTAGGCTGGTTTTAAGGTCGGTGCTTGGTTTCCGTTTGCCTATAATAAGGGCACAGCTAACGCCAAAACTGCCTGCATTAAAGCTTTTGTTGTAAGTGCCGGGTATTACCACGCTGCCGGCTGGTACACGGCCTTTGTATTCTATCGGTTCGCTGCCGCTAACATCAATTATTTTGGTTGATTGGGTTAATACAACGTTGGCGCCCAAAACAGCTTCTTTCTCAACAATTACACCTTCAACCACAATACACCTGCTGCCTACAAAACAGCCATCTTCCACAATAACAGGCGATGCCTGTAATGGCTCCAATACGCCTCCAATGCCAACGCCACCACTTAAGTGCACGCCTTTGCCAATTTGTGCGCAACTGCCAACGGTTGCCCATGTGTCAACCATAGTGCCTTCGTCAACATAAGCGCCAATATTTACATAGCTGGGCATCAATACAACGTTGCGGCCCAAAAATGCGCCATAACGGGCTACGGCATGCGGCACTGCGCGTACGCCAAGAGCGGCATAATTGCTTTTAAGCATCATTTTATCGTAAAATTCAAAAGGCGGCAGATTAAAAGTTTGCATCTGCTGAATGCCAAAATACATCAGTATAGCCTGCTTAACCCATTCGTTCACCACCCAGCCATTTTCACCCGGGCTTGCAGTACGCAGGCGGCCTTTATCAACCTCTTCAATAACTGCCCTAACGGCATCTGAATATGTTTTATCTTTTAAAAGGTCCCTGTTTTGCCAGGCTGCCAATATTTGTTGATGCAATTCCATCTTAAAAAATTTTTGCAAACATAAACAATCAGGGTTTGTGTTGTTATACAAATTTTGTAAGCAATAAAAGTTATATTGGTGCTTATAACATACTGCCAATGAAAAAGAAATATACCATATATATACTGCTTATTGCCATGTTTGTTGCCGGGATGCAACGCCTTAATGCCCAAACAAAACCCATAGCCTTAAACCCGGTTAACCCGCACTACTTTATATATCACGGCAAGGCAACCGTTCTTATAACATCGGGCGAGCATTATGGCTCTGTGCTGAACCCTGATTTTGATAATGTTACCTATTTAAATACGCTGGCCGCTAATGGCCTGAACCTAACCCGTACTTTTAGCGGCAGCTATTGCGAGCCACCCGGCGCTTTTAATATAGCCCATAACACATTGGCGCCTGCACCAGGTAAATTGTTGTGCCCCTGGGCACGAAGCAATGAACCCGGTTATAAAAATGGCGGCAACAAGTTTGACCTTACCCGTTGGGATGAAAACTATTTTAAACGGCTGCATAACTTTATAACCCAGGCGCAAAAGCACGGTATAATAGTAGAGTTTACTTTCTTTTGCCCTTTCTACGATACGCTACAATGGGTGTTAAGCCCTATGAATGCCATAAACAATGTTAACAGTGTCGGCAACATTGGCACTACTGATGTATATACGCTTGATAAAAATGGCGGCCTGCTTGCCATACAGGAGAAGATGGTACAGAAGATTGTTGCTGAACTTAAGGGCTTTGATAATGTGATGTATGAAATTTGCAATGAACCTTATTTTGGCGGTGTTACACTTGAGTGGCAGCAACATATAGCAGACATAATAACCAATACAGAAAAAGCGCTTGGCGTAAAGAACCTTATAACACAAAATATTGCCAATGGATATAAAAAAATCGAACAACCTTTTGCTGAAGTATCTGTATTTAACTTTCACTATGCTTGGCCGCCGATAACTGTTGCATTAAATTATGGATTGAATAAAGTTATTGGTGATAATGAAACCGGCTTTCGCGGCACCAGCGACTCAACTTACCGCATGGAAGGATGGCGTTTTATTTTAGCTGGCGGCGGCTTGTACAACAACCTTGATTACTCATTTACACCCGGTAATGAGAAGGGTGATTTTGCTTACCCTGCCAACCAGCCCGGCGGCGGGGGCATTGCTTTTCGTAACCAGGTAAGCTACCTTAAGCATTTTATTGAAGGCTTTACATTTATTAATATGTCGCCAGACAGTACAACTATTACCGGCGGTGTACCCGCAAACGCGGTAACACAAACCCTGTCTCAACCCGCCAGGCAATATGCAGTTTACATATATGGCGGTACTCAGGCCAACCTGCAATTAAACCTGCCAAAAGGCAACTATGCTTTGCGATGGTTTAATACTTTAACAGGGCAATACACAACTAAGCAAACTATTAAACACAGCGGCGGCAACATAGCGCTTCAATCTCCCCCATACAGCGAAGACATTGCTCTTAAGATTGACGCGGAGTAGGGGTGATGGCTATAGGCATAATCCTATCTCCATCCACCGCCAAGGCTTCTGTATAAATTAACTACTGCGGTTAGTTGCTGCAGTTTATCATTAATGCTGCTAAGTTGTGCGGCCAGCAGGCTTTGTTCGCTGGTAAGCACATCGGTATAGTTGGTGGCCGATGAATATTTAAGCAACTCCTTGGTGTATTCGACTGATTTTTGCAGGTAGTTTATCTGCTCGCCGCGCAGCGATTCTTTTTCTTTCGCTGTTTGGTAGCTGTACAATGCATTGCTAACTTCCTGCCCTGCATTTAATACTGTTTTTTTAAAGGTATTGGCATATTCTTCCTGCGTGGCTTGAGCAGCAGTAAGGCGTTGCTTATTCACACCTTTTTCAAAAATAGGTTGCAGTAAACCACCAGCTATATTAGCAAAAAAATTAGTGGGGTTAAATACACTACCAAGCGTAGTGCCATAAAAACCTGCCTGGCCGGTTATAGTTAACTGCGGATAAAAATATGTTCTTGCCACGTTTACAAGTTCAAAGGCATTACGTAGCTGAAATTCTGCTTCCTGCACATCCGGCCTGTTGGCAAGCAGTTGAGCGGGTACACCTGTTGCCAGGTTGGTACTTACTGCCTGCTGTTCAAGAGAAGCCCTGAAAACCGTATCTGCATTACGGCCCAGTAATATGCTTAATGTGTTTTCTGTTTCGCGTATGTTTTGCTTTAGATCGGGTATTGTAATTTCAACTGAATACCTGTTGGCTGCACTTTGCACTACGGCCGCGCCGGTAACCACATCACTTTCTTTCAGCGTCTTCATTGTTTCAACTTCCTGCTTCCGGTTCTCAACTGTTTGCAACGTTATGCGTAGCTGCGCATCATAAGCTGTAAGCAGGTAATAGTTGGTAGCAATATCAGATATTAATTGTGTTTGCACTGCCCTTCTGTATGCTTCGCTTTGTAGTAACGATGCGAGCGCCGCCTTTTTTGCACTGCCGAGCTTACCCCACAGGTCGGCTTCCCAACTGCTGCTTATGTACAACTGGTACACAGCCGGTACCCCAAACTGTGTAGAAGGTACTTTTTGGAAAGTAGCAGCGGCATTTGCATCAACTGAAGGCAATAATGCAAGCCTGCTTTGCTTCACGTTGGCCGTAGCCGTTTTAATTCTGGCCACTGCTATTTTCAGATCAAGGTTATTATTAATACCTTCATTTATCAGCGATTGCAGCGTGGTGTCGGTAAAAATATCCTTCCACGAAATAGTAGCTATACTATTGCTGTCAATACTGGTTGTACCGCGGTAAGTTGTTGCACCCGTTGCGCCAGGCTGTTGGTATGGTTGCGTTACTTTACACGCGGCTATAACCGCTGCGACCAATATAAATAGAAAAATGTTTTTTATAGTCATCGTATTATGATCCGTTCATTTTTTTGTTATACCAGCTATTCATTTTCATGGCATCTTCGTTGCGTCGCAAGCTTTTCGGCTGTTAGCCCTTCTGTCAACTATCACTTCCTCTTTGCACCCTGCGCCTTATACTTACGCCTTACTGCCGGCTTCTCTGTCAACTGTCATCTGCGTCTATACCTTCTTAGTTATTATCAACTCATCATTCTCATCATACTTGTTCGCTCTTATCCTCTCCTGCAATGCCTGGAATATGATGAACAGCCCTGGTATTACAAATACCCCAAGCACAGTACCTACAAGCATACCGCCTATAGCCCCGGTACCTATTGACCTGTTGCCATACGCGCCTGCACCAGATGCAAACATCAAAGGCATAAGGCCGAATACGAACGCAAACGATGTCATCAATATCGGGCGCAAACGCGCCTTGGCGCCTTCAATGGCCGATTCCACCAGGTCCATGCCTTTTCGCCTTCTCTCAACAGCAAATTCCACTATTAATATTGCATTCTTGGCCAACAAGCCTATCAGCATGATGAGCGATATTTGCATATAAATATTGTTGCCTATGCCAAACATTTTTGCAAACAGGTAAACGCCTGATAAACCAACAGGCATTGACAGCAACACCGCAAAAGGCAACAAATAACTTTCATACTGCGCACTTAATAACAGGTACACAAACACAAGGCTTAACAGGAAGATGTAGATGGATTGAGAGCCGCTTGTTTCTTCTTCCCTGCTTACACCTGAATATTCATAGCCATAGCCCGGTGGCAATGTTTGCGCAGCTACTTCTTTAATAGCCAGCAATGCTTCACCTGAACCGAAGCCGGGGTTTGGTGAACCATTAATTGATATAGAAGTAAACAGGTTAAACCTTGATATGCTTTCTGGCCCGTACACACGTTTCATATCAATAAACTCTGTTATAGGGGCCATTTGGTTGCTGCCTGTTTTTACATACACTTTGTTAAGGCCTTCAAGGTTAGCGCGGTAAGCTGTATCCGCCTGCACCATTACACGGTATTGCTTGCCGAACTTATTAAAATTGCTTGCATAAAAACCTCCGTAATAAAACTGCATGGTGCCTAATATATCATTCACACTTAAGCCTGCATCCTTTACTTTGGCAACATTTACGCTTAATTGGTACTGGGGGAACCCGGGATTGAAAGAGGTGGTTGCATATTGAATCTCTTTGCGCTTGCCTAACTCTGCCAAAAATTTTTGCGCTACCGCATAAAACTCACTAATGCTGTGGCCACCCTTATCCTGCAACTGGAAGCTGAAACCACCTGTGCCGCCAAAGCCTGTAATGGTTGGTAACGAGATAGAGAATACCTGCGCCTCTCTTACAACGGATATTTTTTGATTAAGCTTTTTTATAACATCAAGGTTACTTACGCCTTTACGTTTATCCCAGTCCTTTAGCTCCAAAATAACCATGCCATAACTGCTGCCGCTACCTGCAAAAAAGTTTAACCCGGTAATGCGGAACACATTTTCTACTTCCGGAATACTTTTAGCGCTGTCACTTACCTGCTCAACAATTTTTGCTGTGCGTTCCATTGATGATGCGGGCGGCAATGTAATAGGCACAAATATGGTACCCATATCTTCATCGGGCACAAAGCTGGACGGTGTTGACTTCATTAAATAAACGAAGCCACCAATAAATATTGCCGCCGATAAAAGTATAAGCCATTTTCGAACCGATAAAAAGCGGATGCTTTTTGTATATTTTGCTGTTAAAGAATCATACGCCGCGTTAAAACCGGTACCAAATTTTTGAAAAAAGTTTTTATGCACGTAACCTTCCTGCACATGCTTTGGCGGGCGCAAAAACATTGCAGCCAGTGCAGGACAAAGCGTTAAAGCGTTAATTGCCGATATGCCAATGGCAACGGCCAGCGTAACACCAAATTGTTTATAAAATACACCGGTAGAGCCACCGATAAACGTTACCGGTATAAATACCGCTGCCATAATAAGGGTGATAGATAATATAGCGCCTGTTATCTCGCTCATTGCATCAATCGAAGCTTTACGTGGCGAGGTATACCCGCTCTCCAGCTTGGCGTGCACGGCTTCTACTACCACAATGGCATCATCCACCACAATACCTATCGCCAGTACCAGTGCAAATAATGTAAGAAGGTTTATGCTATAACCAAAAATGTATAAAAAGAAGAATGTGCCGGTGATTGAAACAGGAACGGAAATGCCGTGAATGATGGTTGAACGAAGATCCTGCAGGAAGATAAATATTACCAAAAACACAAGCCCGAAGCACTCAAGCAAAGTGCGGATAACTTTTTCGATCGAGGCATTCAGAAATTTATTGATGTCAACTACGTTTACGTAATGTATGCCATCAGGAAAAGATTTGCTCGCCTGGTCAAGCACATCTTTTGACAAATTAATTACATCACGCGCGTTACTTCCTGCAGTTTGGCTTATGGCCATACCAACAGCAGGCCTGCCGTTAATAGCTCCAAGGTTTGAATAGGATAGGGCGCCAATTTCAACCCGGGCAATATCCCTCAAATGCAATAGTTGCCCGTTTGTTTTAGCTTTTACAATAATGTTCTCAAATTCAGTAACAGATTGCAGCTTGCCTGTATAAGTAATTACATATTGAAAGCTTTGGTTACCATTCTCCCCAAACTTGCCGGGCGCGGCATCAACGTTTTGCTCACTTAATGCTGCCGATACATCGTCCGTGGTAAGGCCGTATACGCTCATCACATCTGGTTTAAGCCAGATGCGCATGCTGTAATCACGACTGCCAAAGCTGCTGGCACTGCCCACGCCCGGCACCCTTTTTAGCTGTGGCAGCACGTTTATATTGGCATAGTTCTGTAAAAAGGTTTGGTCGTACGCAGGCTTATCACTGTACAATACAGAAATAAGCACCATACTGGCCTGCTGTTTTCTAACGGTAACACCAGCCTTTACCACTTCCTGCGGTAACTGGCTGGTAGCGCTTGAAACAAGGTTTTGTACGTTAACGGCATCCTTATCCGGGTCTGTACCCACCTGGAAGTACACTTGTATAGATGCGCTGCCGTCATTACCGGCAGAAGATGTCATGTAGGTCATGCCTTCCACACCGTTAATGGCTTCCTCCAGTGGAACGATCACGTTCTTCAACACCACTTCTGCATTAGCGCCGGTGTACCCTGCAGACACCTGTACGGTGGGTGGTGCAATGCTGGGGTATTGCTCAATAGGCAGTTTAATAAGGCCCAAAATACCCAACAGCACGATAATTACAGATATTACCGTACTAAGCACCGGGCGTTTTATAAATGTTTTAATCATGTAATGTTGTAATATCTATTTAAGTTTCGCGTATATGCTGTCTGCCTGTGCCTGCCTGGGTATTATTTTGGTATTGTCGTGTAAGCCAATTAAACCTTCCAGTATTATAGTGTCACCCGGCTTTAAGCCGCCTGTTACAATAAAATACTGACCATCATTTGTAGGTATGGCAGTTATGGCTACACTTGCTGCTGTAGTATCTTTACCCACTATATACACCAGCCTTTTATCCTGTAGTTCATACGTAGCGCTTTGCGGTATTACTATGGCTGAGTCAACAACCTGCGGTATGCGCACTGTTGCGCTGGCGCCGCTGCGTATAAGGCCGGCAGGGTTTGTATAAACAGCTTTAAAACTTGCTGTACCTGTTTCGGTGCTTATTAAGCCGCTGGCCATTTCAATCTTACCTTTTTCGGGGTATAAAGATCCATCTGCTAATAACAGCGTAGCAGGCGGCATGTTGTTGATTTTTTGCTGCATAGTAGCGCCGGGAATATTACTTATAACCTGCAACAATTGTTTCTCATTTAAAGAATAATAAGCAAACACCTTGTCAATATTCGAGAGCGTAGTTAATGGGTTAACACTGGTACTGCTAACTAATGCCCCAACTTTATAAGGTATAAGGCCTATAACGCCATCCACAGGGCTGCGTAATGTAGTATAACCAACGTTTGTTTGTGCATTAACAAGTGTTGCCTTAGCCTGGGCAAGGGCAGCTTCCCTGGCTTTTAAAGTATATTGGGCATTGTCAAGCTCAAATTTGCTTACAATGTCTTTTTCCACAAGTGGCTTTACTTTATCTACCTGCATTTTGGCTGCATCCACATCGGCTTCTGCGCTTTTTATACTGGCATTTGCGGTGTTAACATCTTGCTCATACTGTGGATTGCTTATGCGAAAAAGCAATTGCCCTTTTTTAACAGCAGCGCCTTCATTTACATAAATGGCATCTACGTAGCCGTCTATCTTTGGCCTTATTTCAATTATTTGCTGGCCTTGTATGGTTGCAGGAAAATCGCCGTTAACTGTAGCTGAACGGAGGCCTACCGTAAGAACCTTATAGTCTTTTGGCGGGCCACCAAAGCCACCACCGGCAAAGCCGCCCGGGCCACCTTTCTGGGTGTCGCTGCCACCGCAGGAGAAGATCTGTACAAAAAAAGCAATAAGAAGCGTATTAATAACAAGTTTTGGTTTCACTGTTGCAATTTGGTTGGCAAAATAAATGAATAATAACTATTGCAGCCGCGTTAATTTGATTAGCGGGAAATTAAAGCTATTTAACCGCTGCGGCCCGGCTACCATAAAAACTGCAAAAGCCCGAAATGTTGCGACGAAAAAATGGACTATGCGATAATAGGCACTGGTTATATTTTTGTTTTGCATAAACATTTATTTACCGGGTGGATGTATATTTACCTGCTGACTACGAAAAATTAAACATGCGGCGCAGGCAGGAATTAGATGTAACAAAGACGTATTTTTATACTTTGTGATGTTAGACATATTAATAAATGATGCGTAAAATTTATTACCTGCTGTCACCCACCCTTAGAAGGCTTGCAAGACGGGTATGGTTTTTTCCCACAGATCTATTTGATTTTTTCTTTAGAAAAAGACCTTTGCTCGTGCCGCCTAAAGGCATGATATTTATCGGGCCCGGCAATTTTGTGTTGATAGGCGATACATTTTTAGCTCATTTAAAACGGTTATGCAATTTACAGCCAAATAATAAAGTGCTTGATGTTGGCTGTGGCATTGGCCGTATTGCACGGCCTTTAACGCAGTATTTAGATAATGCAGGCGCCTACTACGGTTTCGATATAGTAAAGGAGGGTATTGACTGGTGTACAAAAAATTATGCAGCATATAAAAATTTTACTTTTAAGTGGGTACCTCTTAAAAACGACCTGTATAACTTATCAACCGTGGCAGAAGCATCGTCTTTTGTTTTTCCATATCCTGAAAATTTTTTCGATGTTGTTGTATTGACTTCCGTTTTTACACACATGCAGCAAAACGAAGTGAAGCAATACATTTTTGAAATTAGTCGTGTTTTAAAAAAAGGCGGTTGTTGCTTTTGTACTTTTTTTATGATAACGCAGGAATCTGATGAATTGCTGCTTAAGAGCAAAACGCCTTTTTTTGCATACCGTTACAACGATTTTTTTCTGCACGATGAAAAAGTTAAAGATGCAAACATTGCCTATAAGCTTGACGTAATAAAAGCAATGTTGTATGATGCAGGGCTAACCATTCATTCGTTTCACCCCGGCTGGTGGCCCGGCACGCCGGAAAGCGAAGCGCTTAGCTACCAGGATGTGCTGATAATGAGAAAATAAAAGTTATTGCGATACCGGTAACCGAAACGCATTGAAAGCAAGGTTTTTTAGATTAATTGATTTTTAAATTCTTTTTTATCAGGAAGTCCTTATTTTTGATTTGAAAGATATCACGCGCACATGAGAAACGAAGCCGGTTGTGTATAACTGCCGGCTTTTTCTTTTCGTTAAATCAGGCAGTCCTCAATTTATTTATAAGCGGCTTACTTCTGTAAACAATTACTATGGCTGTTAAAAGTGCCAGCAGGCTAATAATACAGCAGCCAAAAAGCCACCGGTCATTATAATAAAACATCACTTCGTTTCGTCCCGCGTCAAGTTTTACCGCCATAAAAGTAGCGTAAGCTGTTTGTATAGGTACCGGCTTATTATTAACTACGGCGTGCCAAAACTTATAGTTGTTTTGTAAAAAAATAAGTGTGTCGCCATGTTCTGCACTTACTTCCAATACAGTTCTATGCGGGTCAAACGATTCTACGTGTATAGCAGGCCCGGGCAACAGGCTATCGCCTTGTTTTACAAACAGCCATGGGTGCTTTAACACTGCTGTTTTGAATTCTGTATCGTGAAAAAAGCTGTTAGTTGTAGTAAAGTACGATGGGTAGTCATTAAGCCTTGTGGTGCCAATTTTTTTGTTATAATATGTTATATCACCTATAATACCCGTAAGCTCGTCATTCAGCGTATCAATCTGGTTAACAGGTATTAACGGCGGAATAATAATGCCTTTTGGCGAAGTATTATATATTGCCTGTATATCTTTAATTGTTTTTTGCCCCACACCTGTTATAGGCAAATAAAGCATGCTGTTAAGGCACACGTCAAATAATATAATTGCAAGTAACAGCGGGAACCTATTTTTTTTAACCGCATATATGCTGCACGCACAAATAGCAGCAGTTATTAGCACGCTTACAAGTAAAAAAACAGCAAATGGGCTGCCAAGGAAAAATTTTATTTTTTGCGTTAGCGCCCCGGAAGAGGTGAACCCTTTTAATGCATTTGCTATAGCAGTATGGCTGTAAAAAATAAGCAGCACAAACAGGCACGCACAAGCCGCCAGCAATGCATGTAAAGCAAACCTGTAATACCTTTTAAAATCTACATCTCCATTTGCAATGTTTCGTAACCCAAAGCCAGCTACACAACAGAAACATGCAATGGCAAATACAACATATTCGCCATTGTTTCTTATATAACCAAGCAGCGGTAGTTTGTTGTATAATGAAGCTTTTATTGCGCCGCCACAACTAAATACAAGCATTAGGCAACCGCAAAACAGCAGTATTTTAACCAGTGGTAACCTGCTTTTAACACTGCATAAAACACACAAAATGCCGGTTATGCTAAAAAAGCCGTTGCGCATGCTTACAACAGTGTCAAATATATCTTCTGTTGCGCCTGTTGCAAACGGGAAAATAAACGACAGGTACGATTTAACTGTAAATCCTGAATTTGTGTATAAGCCCTGCTGCTCAGCAGTATTCCTCGCATAGCCGGGCAATATAGTTGCGTAGCTGTATATGGCCGGCAGGTAAAACAACAAAAACAATAGGACGCTTATAAAAAGATAAATGCTTACCTGTTTAACATTGGTGCGAAGCGGCCGGTTAAATATAAACGACAGCAACAGCAATATGGCAATAAAATAAATAAGCATAATAGGTATTGCCGGATGCCCGCCCGCAAAAACAAAATAAACGGCAATTGCCAAAACAAAGCTGTGTTTAAAACCCGGTGCTTCAAGCAGTTGCAGCAATGCCTTAATTACTAACGGAATAAAAGCAGCTGCTGTTAAAAAGTTTATGTACTCAAAACAGGCGCTGTAAAAGCCACAGCACATATACATTGCCGCCACTGTAATACTTATGCCCACACCAAAACTTAAATACCGGCCCAGCCTGTACATAAAAATGCCACCCAGGTAAATATACACCAGCACCTCAAGTGTAAGGGTATATGCGTTATAGCCAATAAAAGCAAACACCCAGGTTATGGGGTTATAAAAGGCAAACCCCATATCTGCATACACCGGCAAGCCAAAGTTCATATACGGGTTCCAAAGGGGCAGGTGATGGGTGCTTAATGCTTCACTTAAAAAGAACTTGTTGGGAAAATTATCGCTAAAAGCATCATTCTTCATCCCAAAGTAAAACGTTGAAACCGGCAGGTACGCTACAATTAAAATAAGCAGCAGTATTGCATAAGGTTTAAGCGTTTTAAAAAGGGGATGTCTCAATGTTAAACGGGTTGCTTTTGCATTTGTGCAAAACGGTTTATATACTTGCCTATCATATCAAACTCAATATTTACCACTGTACCTTTTTCTACGTGTTTAATGCTGGTATGGTTATACGTATAGGGTATAATGGCCACCGAAAAGCTGGTTTCGGTAATATTAAAAACAGTAAGGCTGGTACCGTTAACCGCAATGCTGCCCTTTTCAATAACCAGCGGTGCAAACCTGGCATCAAATGTAAATTGGTACTCCCAGCTTCCGTTAAGGTCGTCCCTGCGGGTGCAAACAGCAGTAGCATCCACATGGCCCTGTACAATATGTCCGTCAAGGCGGCCATTCATTTGCATGCAGCGTTCAATATTTACCTCATTACCTTGCTTCCAGCCGCCTATGTTCGACTTTTCCAATGTTTCTTCAATCGCCGTAACCCTGTGACGGCCATTTACTATTTCTTCCACCGTAAGGCAAACGCCGTCATGACTAAGGCTTTGGTCAACCTTCAACTCGCCGGAAAGCGGGGTGCTTATCCAAAACGTTTTGTTGCTGCCGGAGGTTATTATTTCCTCTACCGTACCTGTTGTTTCAATAATACCTGTAAACATACCTGCAATGTACTTTAAATATAGAAAAGGCCCCCAAACGGGAGGAAAAAGGAGGAAAAGGGATGAGTTGGGATGAAACCGATTTATGCACTTATTTAATTTATTATCAATAAGTTACAAACAAATAATATTCATCACTTATTTCAAAAACTGCATTTTCCTCTCCAAAAATAAATACTGCCTTTTTCCAAATACCGGTCGTTTTTTACTTTGCATTGTCAACTCAATACTTGCGAACACCCGGCGGTCCCCGCCGACGCACCATTGCCTGGCTTCTTTACGCAAAAGGTTCAAAAACCCCCTTCAGTGGGAGGAAAAAGGAGGAATTTGGATGCATTCCTTTTTTGATCGTATCTTACTCATTGTTAATTAGTTACTATCAAATATTAAGCAATATCCACCTCAAAAAACCGCATTCCATTTCAAAAATACTTTGCCCTATACCGGTTATATCGCCTTCGTGATCTGCTGCCTCTTATATAAATATAAAAAAGGCCGGGGTGTCCGCATATTTTTTAAAAATGTGGAAAAATATTTTGGGCGCCGTCACCAGTTTTCCATGGCGCCGCTGGTTGTGTCACTCACTTCATCGGTAGAAATTATAGGGGCTTAAAAGGCCTTCTCACCCCTGGCAACTTTCCAATTGCTTTGCTGTTTTGCTGTAGATGGCAAAGTCCTACTTTGCTTCCCCGCTAAACAGTTCACTTGGTAATACCCCAAACTCCTTTTTAAAGCTGGCGGCAAAATGGCCAAGGTTGGCATAGCCCACCATCATACCTACTTCTTTAATGGCATATTTCTCTTCCATCAGCAGGTCTTTGGCGCGCATCATCCTGTTTTTTTGAAAATACTCATACAGCGGCAGCCCATAAATTGTTTTAAAATCCTTCTTCAGTTTGGTGGGGCTCATGGCCGATATTTTGGACAGCTCAGTTATGGTAGGCGGCGGCACGGCAAAATCTTTTACCAGCAGGCTCTCAACTTTCACCAGCCTGCTTACCTCTTCATCCTTCATTTTGAACGACCTTTCATTGTCCTGCAATCGCTCAAGGAAATGGGTTAAAAACCGTTCAAGCAAAAGCAATACCCTGTTTTGCGTAAATGTAAACCTTAGCGGGTGGTCGTCAGTAACTTTTAAAATATCGTTTAATAAAACCCTGTACCCGGCATCAATGGCCTCTGTACTGGCTTTTTTTACCATTTGCGAGAAATAAACAGACATGAATTTGTCTGCCACTTCCTGCCGTAAAATATTAAGCAGGTGCTGTTTTTCAAATATAAGCTTAACCGTTTTTACGCGGGTATAGGCAGGCAGCAGGAATTTTGACTGTATAAGCGAGTTGGTTAGCAACACCATGTTTTGCTGAACCTTTTGTACGTCTTTATCAAGCAGGCCGGTTACCGGCTTTTCTCTTTCAACAAACGCCTCGTTAAACTGTAAAATAAAAAACTGGTGGTTGGGCGATGGGCTGCGTTGCAGGTAAAGGTCTTCTTTAAAAACGGTATCGCCCAGCATTACAGATATACCTTCGGGCAGCATAAACGATGCCATGTAGCCCGAGCCATAATTGGCCGGTATGGTCAAATAATTTTTTTCTGCTTTGGTGTTAAACAGGCGTGCACAGGTTTGTATAAAATCGGTGTACACACTATCACTATATCGCAACTCTAACAATGTACCTTTTTTAGTATATTATATTAAATATCTGCCGGTAGCTGGTCAAAGGTTTTTTTAAACGTTTTTGAAAGATCGTTCACATTATTATACCCAAGTTCGTTTGCCACCTGCTGCAGCGTATATTTTTTTGACAAAAGCATGGCTTTTGCCTTGTTCATCCTGTTTTTTTGAAAATGCTGGTAAACCGGCAGGCCGTACATGCGCTTAAAAAGTATTTTTAGCTTGCTGGGGCTCATAGCCGCAATGCGCGAAAGTTGGTTAATGCCCGGCGGTAGGCTTGAAAAATCACTTACCAGCGCCTGCTCAACCAGTTTAAGCCTTACAATTTCTTCTGCGCTCATTTTAAGGTTTACGTTTACATCGCTTATTTTTTTGCATAGCCTTGTAAAAAATCTTTCAATTACCAGCATTACCCTGTTTTGTACAATAAAGCCTTCAAAATCCTTGTTCATGGCCGGGTCGGTCATTTCACTTAAAATACGGCGGTATTCAACATCCAGTTGCTCGTAATGGTAAGCCGGCGACTTTAACGATATAAAATTAAGCAGCATATCCCCACCTTCCTCTCTGCCCAGCATGCGTTGCAGCCAGTCTTTGCTCATCATTATATTAATACTTTTCTGGTGGGTGTGGGCATTGGCAATATGGTACCATTCAGGCGCTGTGTTACCAAAAAAAATAGAAGACTTGGCTGTGCCGTTGGCGTCGGTTATATCGTCAATTCTAAAGGAAAATGATTCGGCAGCGGTTTTTCTTTTGTAAAAAAGTATATCCTGCCCGGCAGTATAGTCGTAAATAAGCATCTCAAGGCCATTGGGCAGCTTAAGCAGTTTTATGCCGCCTGTGCCAATATCTTCCGATAAAACAATACCGTCAGCCGAAGGCCTTAGCTGCATTACCCGCGCAATATGCTTTAGCAGCTCTTCATAGCTGGTTAGGTTATGTTCTATTCTTATCAACTATTGGATTTTAAAATGGAATTACAGGTATTTAAGGGGGTTACGCTTTGCTGACAGTATGTACTTTTTAATATTTAGCCAAAAAGCCATTATCATATAAATAATAACAGGAGAGCCAATGGTAAGAAAGGAAATGTAAATAAACCAGGTTCTTATACGTGCAGTGGCAATGCCTAAGCGTTGCCCTATAGCACTGCAAACCCCAAAGGCCTGCCACTCTATAAAACGGCGTAACTTATTCATACTGCAATATAAAAAAAAGCGGCAATAATAATGCAAACAGTTTTTCTTAAAATTTTGTTTTAACGTAACTTCGCCGCATTGCGTTAAAAAACGCGCTCCAAAACACCGTCCTTATTTATTCATTCTTTGTTTAAATAAATACAATTTTATGGCTTTTGATATTGAAATGATTAAACGTGTTTATGCAGGCTTACCGGCTAAAACCGATGCTGCCCGCAAAGCACTGGGCAGGCCCCTGACCTTAGCAGAAAAAATACTGTTTTCTCATTTGCATGCCGACCAGCCCCTTGCCAGCTTTGAACGTGCGAAAACGTACGTTGACTTTGCGCCAGACCGTGTTGCCATGCAGGATGCCACTGCGCAAATGGCTCTTTTGCAGTTTATGCAGGCCGGCCGGCCTAAAGTGGCAGTGCCCAGTACTGTGCATTGCGACCACCTTATACAAGCCAAAGTTGGCGCTAAGGAAGACCTTGATACGGCCATAACCGTTAACAAAGAAGTGTACGACTTTTTGGCCTCAGTTTCTAATAAATATGGCATTGGTTTCTGGAAACCCGGTGCAGGTATTATTCACCAGGTGGTGCTTGAAAACTATGCTTTTCCCGGTGGTATGATGATCGGGACTGACAGCCACACCCCTAATGCGGGCGGCCTGGGCATGATTGCCATAGGCGTTGGCGGCGCGGATGCCTGCGATGTGATGGCGGGTTTGCCATGGGAACTTAAATGGCCCAAACTAATAGGTATTAAGCTTACCGGCAAAATGAGTGGCTGGACAAGCGCTAAAGACATTATTTTAAAAGTAGCAGGTATTTTAACCGTAAAAGGCGGTACCGGCGCTATTGTTGAATATTTTGGCGAAGGGGCAGACAGCCTTAGCGCCACAGGTAAAGGCACTATTTGTAACATGGGCGCTGAAATTGGCGCAACATGCAGCCTTTTTACCTATGATGAAAAAATGAGCGCTTATTTAAGGAACACTGAACGTGCCGACATAGCTGAACTGGCTGATGGTGTTAAAGAACACCTGCGCCCGGATGATGATGTGTACGCCAACCCTGAAGCATATTACGACCAGCTTATTGAAATAAACCTTGATGAACTGGAGCCTTATGTAAACGGGCCTTTTACACCAGACCTTGCATGGCCTATAAGCAAATTTGCTGAGGCTGTTAAAGCCAATAACTGGCCCGAAAAGTTGGAAGTTGCACTTATTGGCAGTTGTACCAACTCTTCTTATGAAGATATAAGCCGCTCTGCATCTTTGGCTAAACAGGCTACCGACAAAGGGCTTAAAACCCAGGCGGAATTTACCATAACACCCGGCAGCGAGCTGGTACGTTTCACTATTGAAAGGGATGGCTTTTTAAATACGTTTGACAAAATGGGCGGTGTAGTGCTGGCAAATGCCTGCGGTCCTTGTATAGGGCAGTGGGCGCGCCATATTGACGACCCAAAACGCAAAAACTCCATCATTACATCCTTCAACCGCAACTTTGCCAAACGTAATGACGGTTTTAGCGGAACCCACGCATTTGTGGCCTCCCCTGAAATTGTTACTGCGTTTGCCATTGCCGGCGACCTTACATTTAACCCGCTTACTGATAAGTTGAGGAACGAACAGGGTGAAGAGGTAATGCTGGATGAACCAACCGGCTATGAACTGCCGCCATCGGGCTTTGCTGTAGACGATCCGGGTTTCCAGGCGCCTGCAGAAGACGGCAGCGGTATAAATGTAGTTGTATCGCCAGATAGCCAGCGCCTGCAATTGCTGGAAGCTTTCTCGGCATGGGAAGGAACAGATATTAAAGGCCTTAGGTTATTAATAAAAGCAAAAGGCAAGTGCACTACCGACCATATTAGCATGGCCGGCCCATGGTTAAAATTCCGTGGCCACCTTGACAATATAAGCAACAACATGCTTATTGGCGCGGTTAACTATTTTAACGAGAAAACAGACCTTGTTAAGAATGAAATTAACGGCGAATATGGCCCTGTACCTGCAACGCAACGCGCTTATAAGGCTGCAGGTATCGGCACTATAGTAGTAGGCGATGAAAACTATGGTGAAGGCAGCAGCCGCGAACACGCAGCTATGGAGCCACGCCACCTTGGCGTACGCGCTATATTGGTAAAAAGCTTTGCACGTATACACGAAACCAACCTTAAAAAGCAGGGTATGCTGGCGCTTACCTTTGCCAATAAGGAAGATTACGATAAAGTACAGGAAGATGACACACTTGATATTGTTGGCCTTACTGACTTTACACCCGGCAAACCTTTAACCATTGTACTGCACCATGCAGACGGCGGCACAGATGCGTTTACTGCTAACCACACTTACAATGAACAACAAATTGAGTGGTTTAAAGCCGGCGGCGCGTTAAATATTATAAGAAGAAAATTTGCAAAGTATAATGCGTAGTACATTATAATCCAGATTTAAAAATATAAACCTGCTCTGTTTGGAGCAGGTTTTTTACTTTTATATACAGAAAATAGTTTTTATGATTGAACGAATTGTTGTCGACAATTTTAAAAGCATACAACATGCTGATGTAAAATTGCAAAAAATAAACCTGCTTATTGGGCCAAACAATTCAGGTAAAAGCAATTTTTTGCAAGTATTTGAGACGATTGCTGATTATACAAACGAGGCGGGTGATGTTGCTGAATTTAAATTTTCTTCAAAAGAACATAAAAAATCCAACGTAAAGTTTTTTGTAGAAAAAGGTGAAATTTTTTTAAATAGTAATTATGAGAGACTAACAGGTAGCTTTTTGAGCACAACTTTGCCATCACCTTTTGATGCATACAGTTTTTTTCGTATACTCAAAAAAAGTTTAATTTATAAAGTTCAAGTTGATTCAATTAAGCAACCGGTAACTTTTAATAAGGATGCGGACTATATCAATAAAAACGCTAGAGACATTGCTTCCTTTTTGCAAGTTGTATTAAATAAATACAGATTAATATTTAATCGTATTACGAGGGACTTAATGGAATTGACCGGGAATTTTAAGGAGATAGAGTTAGATTACGTTGATAATACCAGGATAAAATTAGGCTTAAAAGATACAAGTAATAACACCTTCTGGAATGAGGAACTGTCTGAAGGTGTTCTCTATTTTTTAGCAATTTTGTGCATTATTCATCAACCAAACCCGCCTAAGCTATTACTAATTGAAGAACCGGAAACAGGCATTCACCCTCGCCGTATAAAAGAAGTTATTGATTTAATAAGGGCACTGGCGAAAGAAAAAGATATACAGGTAATAATGACAACACACAGCCCTTTGATAGTTGATTTATTTGAAGATGAGCCGGAATGTATTCATGTATTTGAAATGAAAGGTGGTTTTACACAAATAAAAAATCTTAAAACAGATATAATAGACCCCATTAATAAAGAGTTGGTTGAAGCAGGGCTTGAGCCAAACAAAGATTATGAAACTACTCTTGGCCAACAATGGGTATATGGCTTTCTTGGAGGGGTGCCAATATGAGTGTTATACAATATAGTTTAATTTGCGAAGATGATGTTCAGAAAAGCTTTATTGAAAACCTCTTAAGCCATACACGCTTCTCGTCTATTACCTTCCAATTTAACAGCAAATTTTACTACCAGCTCAAGTGCAGGGGTAAAGCAGAAGTTTTAAGAAAAATGAAACAAGCTGCAAATTGGAGTTTTCTATATAACGAAGGTTATTATTGCGATATATTATTTGTAGGCATAGATTATGATGATAGGGACAGAAGCAGCTTTGATAATGAATTGAAAAATCTGTACGACAGAATTGACGGGAAAGCAAAAGAAAAAACAATCATCTTTTTTCCAGTTCAGGCAATTGAGCATTGGTTGTTATTATTAAACTATAGGAAAGAAAATTCATCTGTAACTAAAAACATATCATCTCAAATAGAAAGCATAAACCGCAAGGAAGCTAAACAGAGATTATATGCAAAGAATGATAAAAATTCTATCGTAACAGATGTATTATCTTATGCCGATTATGATTGGCTCGAGTCAAACAGCCAAAGCTTCAGGGCACTTTACAATAAGTTAACAGCTTTCTTATTTAAAAAGTAATAGCTAACAATTAAAGTAATAACTTAAAAGCAAATGATTAAGCATCTATTTAAGGTGATTTTCTTTTTTATGATTGTAATGGTTTATGTAAGTGCTAACGCGAAAAAGCCCAAAAGCAATATTACCATCATCGCCTACTATGCAGGCGATTCAGCGCATATTGATGCCTACCCGGTTGAGGAGCTTACGCATATTATTTACAGCTTTACACATTTAAAGGGTAACGAGATACATGTACAAAACAAAAGAGATAGTGCTACCATAAAACACCTTGTAGCATTAAAGAAAAGAAACCCGGGCCTCAAGATCATTTTATCAATGGGGGGCTGGGGCGGCTGCGGGCCATGTTCCGAAGTTTTTTCAACAGATAAGGGCAGGAAAGAATTTGCTGCATCTGTTTTACACACCTCACAATATTTTGGAACGGATGGTATTGACCTTGATTGGGAATACCCCGCCATTTCGGGTTTTCCCGGCCATCGCTTTGTGCCCGAAGACAAACAGAATTTTACAGCATTGCTAAAGGCCTTGCGCGATGCACTTGGCAGCAAATACGAAATAAGCTTTGCGGCAGGCGGCTTTACAACTTACCTGCAACAATCAATTGAATGGGATAAAATTGTGCCTTTTGTTGATAAAGTTAACCTTATGACCTACGACCTTGTACACGGCTTTAGCAAAGTAACCGGCCACCATACACCGTTATATTCAACACCGCAACAGGTTGAATCTGTTGACCATGCTGTAAGCTATCTCGATTCCATCCATTTTCCTGTAAACAAGCTGGTTATAGGTGCTGCATTTTATGCAAGAATATTTGATGTGGATGTTGACGCCAACAAAGGCTTATACCAGCCCGGCAAATTTGACCATGGTGTTGACTATAGTAACTTTAATAAAGATTCACTTGAAAAACTTGGCTTTGTTTTTTATTGGGACGATGTTGCCAAAGCGCCGTATGGTTATAACCAAAAGTTAAAGCAGGTAATTACATTTGACGATAAACGATCACTTGCGCTTAAAACAAAATACGCCATTGACCATCATCTTAACGGCATTATGTTTTGGGAACTGGGTAACGATGTTACAAAGAATGGCTTGCTGGAAGCAATATATGATGCAAAGAACAAATAATGAACCAGCGATTTTTAAGTTATATAAATATGCTAAAAAGCCACGCTTTCAATGCGTGGCTTTTTAGTGCATATACGATTGTAAATAAAATTCAAATCAGTTACATCCCCTTAATTACCGGCTTACGTTACTTACCGGTTTGCGATTTTATAAAATCAACTTCCTTCTGGCTAAACACACTACCATCCGGCCTGAAAATATCATGAAACCATATTTTGGGTTCGTCTCCGCTGGGTATTGGTGTGTCCCACGCGTACATAGTATTGGTTTTGCCTGCAACAAGGCCCCAGTTAATGGCTACCACTTTATTCTTCTTCAACAATGGCATAATGTTATCAAAGCGGCTGCCGCGCAGGCGTGCCATGTATTCAGTGCAGATAAGGGGTTTGCCATACTTCTGCAAACTATCTATTGTTTTGGCATGTACAATTTCATTGTTATAATCGTGGTAGCTAATTACATCGCTGTTAGCCAACTGGTAAGTATTCAGGTCTTTTAGGCCTGAACTCCATACCCCGGCAGACAATGGCTGGCTGGGGTTTACTTCCCTGCCCCACGTAAACACTTTTTGCAGTAACGGCAGGCTTTTGTTGCCGTAATTGCTGTTGCCTGGCTCGTTATATAAGTCCCACATTAAAATACGCTTGTCATGTTTAAATGTTGTAAGCACATCTTTTACATAAGCTTCAAGGGTTTTTACAATAGTAGGATCATCATACAACAGCTTACCCGGGTCTCTTATCCATCCTGAATTATGTATTCCCTTTTTAGGTTCTGGCTGTTTCCCAAGGTGGTAAGTGTCGTTCCAGCAATCATCAAAAAATACAAACATGGTTATAACGCCATGCCTGTCTGCAATATCTAAATATGTTTTTACTCTTTTTTTAAAGCCTTCTTTATCTGCTTCCCATGCAGCATGGTGTAAAAAAACGCGCATACAATTAAGCCCGATTGATTGCGCATAGCCCAAATCTGTGTTAATGGCAGCAGTATCAAATGTTTCAGCCTGCCACATCTCCAACTGGTTAATAGCAGTGTGGGGTATAAAATCGCAGCCGCGCAGCCAGCCATAATGGCTGTACCATTCATTGGCTTTTGCTGCACTCCATACAGGGCGCTGGGCAATGGCATTTTGCGCAATCGTTACTACAACGATCGTTAATAATAAAAGTGTTTTTTTCATGTGTTTATTTTGATATATAACATTTATTCAAACATTCAACCCCTTCAGAATTGTAAAACCATTTACATATTCTCCCCCGTTTTTCAACCGGGCTATTCATTACTGGTTCGCAGTTTCTTAACGCTGCTTTTTTTCCTTCCGGCCGTAACTAATATCCCCTTACCTCACAACCGGGAACGCGCTTATTCTAAGTCGTGCTGCACCCATAGGTATCAATTCAATTTTTTCATCGCCGGTTGCAACAATAACAGGGCTTTGCGGCAACACAGATACAAGGCCATATTTATCTAATTGCCAGTCAGGTATTTGTTTGCCCGATGTTTCAATGGCAAGCGGCACATCATCAACAGTAAAAGGGAAATTACTTGCAGGCCATGCCTTATGCACTACTTTAAACGATGCAGCAAGATTCCCGTTTGCAACGTCGCTTTCATCAAGGCCGTAATTCCATTTGCTGGCTGGGAATATTTGGTATGAAGGCCATTTGGTTGCATCTGCATTGGGCTGCCACCTTGAATCAGAAATTGCGGCAGAGCGGCTATCTTCCTTTTTATAGGTCTCTTTTATTTTTAGTGAAAAAGTAAGCGGGCCATAGTTAATGCTCACGCTGTTCTTATTATCGCTCCATTTCTTTACCTGCACTTTCATTGGGAAAGTGATGTCTATTTTATCGCCTGTTTTCCAGGTGTTTTCAATACGGGTGTAGCTGGCAGCGGTTGATGCATGGTTAACAACCGTACCGTTTATTTTTATTTTAGCTTCATCGCACCATGCAGGTATACGTATATATATCGGGAAGCTTGTGTTCGCAGCTTTTTTAACGGTAATACTTATGTTGTCCTCAAAAGGGTAGTGGGTTTCTTCCTGCAATGTTACTGTTTTACCGTTCCCCACCTTTGCCGTTACGCTGCAACTGTTGTACAACATAGCGGCAAGGCCATCATCGGGCGTGGCCATCCACATATTTTCTACATAATAAGGCCAGCCCTGCGCGTGGTTATGCTGGCAGCAGCGGCTGCTAAAAGGGTTCATCATTAAAAAAGGCCCGTCGTTATCAATACCTGGGCTGTGGTTTACTGTATCGCTCACCGCCATGTTTGGCGCAGTTAAATAGCGCAGGCTCTTAAAATCGGGCATTACCGCAGCCGGGTAAGTGTTAAACGCAACATTTTCACAATGGTCTGCCCAAAAAGGGTCGCCTGTTATACGTGCCAATATTTCATCGCTCGCCATTTGTTCAACCATGCCGCAGGTTTCAACGGCCTGTCGCGGGTCAGTATAACCCTTGCGCGCATTTTCGTCGGCCCCAAACATACCACCCGGCACCTGTCCGTACATATTGCGAATAACAGTAAAATCGTTATAGGTAGCATTCAAAAAGAAAGAATCCTTTGTTTGCATATAATAGGTGGCGGGCTCGCGAAAACACTGCGCCACATTTACATTATGAAAGTTAGGCAAGGTGCTTTTCTGTGTCCAGTTGGCGGTATTGCGGTGTACCTTAGTGGCAAGGTCAAGCAGCCAGTTTTCGCCGGTTATATTATACAACCAGTAAATACTGTACAGGTTATCGCCGCCCCGGCTGTTTTCCCAATAAGTTTTTAAAAACACGCTGTCGGGCACGGTGGTTTCCCACTTAAAATACCTGTCCATCAGGTTAATTACACGTTGGTCTTTACTGTATTCGTAATAAGATTGCATCGTCCAAAGCATCAGCATATTGGCCCAAACATCCTGCAGGCCCTGCGGGTGATTTTTTGATACTTCCTTATTAACGGGGCCAAAAAAACCGTCGGCCCTTTGGCTTTGAAAAGATTTTTCCAGCCAGCTTTTTGTTTCAGCCATCATGGCTGTATCGTGCAAAAGATAGGCGAGGTCGCCATAGCCTTTTAACCAGTAGGGTACTTCCTCCCAGCCATGGTCGCCTTTGCCATCGCTGCTAAACCAGCCGTTATTGTTTTTGTCAAGCCATGCGCTTATCTCTCCAAGGTGGCCGGTAAGCCCGTCGCGCTGGCGCTCAAGGTAAGTACGTACCCAGCCGCCGGGCGTTATGCTGCCAACAGGTAACTTTATAAATGCAAGGGGTTGTAACGGTGTTTTGTTTGCAGTATAATTAACATTGGCTACAGCCGTTGAGGGCCGCGTTACTGTAGTTACAGCAAACTCATTGCTTTTGCGCCAGTTAACTGCGGTAACCAAAATAGCCAGTAACCCAATACCAACAAATAATCTCTTCATGGCAGGCAAAATAAAAATGAAGAGTGAAAATAGGCAAAAAATGCAATAGTTGAAATAATTGTATAATGTACACTAAAAAGCATTTACAATTACACTGTTAGCCTTTATAACAATTAACCATTACCATAATAAAACAAGGGCAAACAACTTATTAAGCTGCTGCCCTGTTCCTATTTTATCCCCCTGCTGAAAACTTACTGTTATTTACTCACCACAACCACCTGGAAGGTGCCCGGAAGCATTTGCGGCCTGCCGGTTGCGCCTGCTGCCTGTGGGGCAAAATCTGCCGTGGGCAAATACACCGTATGTGTTGACTCATCAACACTTATAGTACGTGCGCCGCGTTTGGTAGGTACGTTATCAAGCAAATTGTATTTTGATGATGATTCTTCCTGTACTATAGACAATACCCCTTCGCCACATGAAGCGAATATTAATTTGCGTTCACTGTCAAAACCAACACCATCGCAGCCATCGCCAATCTTTACGTTGGCAACAATATTGCCGTTGTCTGCATTTACAACTATCAGCATTTTGTCGCAACCGGCGAATAGCCTGCGTGTTTTTCTGTCTATAGCAAGGCCTGTCGGGCCATCGCCGGGTGCAATGCTCCAATGGGCTTTTACTTCTTTGGTCTTTATATCAACCATCACTATCTCATTCTTATCTTCAATGTTTACATATATTTTCCCTTCACCATCGCTTACCGCAGTTTCAGGTTTGCCGCCAACCGGTATGGTAGTAACTACGGCATCGGTGGCAGGGTCAATCACGCTCAGGTCGTTACTGCGGCCGTTGCAGGTAATAATTTTTTTGCTGTAATCATCATACATAATGGCATCCGGGTTTTGCCCGGTCGTCACCTGGCCAAGTACTTCGCCGGTGCTTAAATTAAACACTGTAACGTTGTTTAGCCTGCCATTGCTGGTATACCCTTTGCCCAAAGCCTGCGCAAAGGCAATACCATGCACACCACCTGTATTTGCTATAACGCCAATTGAATCGCCCGTAGTTTTATTTAGAATGTTAACCTGCATGCCGTGCGATACATATAATTTGTTGGAAGCCGGGTCTGCCGCCAAATAATCCCAGCCGCCGCTGCTGGCAATATGAAAGGTGTTGGTTACTTTATAACCGCTGGCTGTTTGGGCAAATGTTTGCATAGAAGCTGCCCCAAATACAGTTGCGGCAAAAACGAATATATATTTCTTCATGATGTACAGTTTTGTATGATGCATAATTATAACAGGATTTTGTAGCATTTCTGAAGACTTGCTTTTACACAAAAGGCCGTCATTGTGACAATTGATTGCCCAAAAAGGATACCAAAAACCCGTTTACACCGATTTTAAAGTGCCCGGCGCTTATTTAACAGCCAAATGGCACCTGCTTTGCGCGGTTTATTATTAAAAACCTGGTATGAAGAACATACTTACCGCTACGGCAATACTTTTTACACTTACTTTAACCGCCTGCGGCAATGGCAAAAGCAGCAATGGCACCATAGATACCGTTATTAATCCGGCAGATAATACCAACGCTGTACCATCTGACAGTACCAAACCGGCTAACGCGCCGGGCTTAGATACGGTGGCCGGCGGCCAATCATCTTCGTCGGGCATAAAAGATACCAGTAAGAAGAAGTAACTGTTGCATCAAAAAATAAACCTCTTTCACCGTTTTTATAAATCCATTTACTTTATAAAACACCCGGGCATTAAATAATGCTGTAATTTAGCACTGTGCAAAAAAGCCAACATACAAAGCCCATATTGTTTAAAGCGGTATTGCTTGTAGTTTTTGGCGCCTTCTTTTTTGTACAGGGCCAGGCATCGTTTATATTTCACGCCTACGATAATGATTTTCAGCCCGTTTCAGGCTGCCATGTTACCATAGGCAAGAGTATGGATATGCATGCGGGTAGTTTAACCAACAGCGCCCGTCATCATTTTAAATTAAATAAACGTTACCAGCCAGTTGCACCACATGCAGTACTGCCGGCAGCAATTATTTTGCAGGTACACGTTACAGCAGTACGAACCAACTGGCTTATCCCACCCGTACTAGCGTCCACTCACTTTCTTTACATAAAACCTTTTCGCGGGCCGCCATGTGTTTGAGCAGTTATTGAGCAAACTTAATTCCTGATTCAAACAAACATTATCATGGCTGTTTTTTATAAAAAAACAGCGGCTTGCATTACATGTATTATTGTGTTATGTAAAACCGCTGTGCCTTTACAGGCGCAGGTTACAGGCGCCATTACTTTACAAACTATTATCGATTCAGCAAAAGTTCATTTACCCATACTCGCCCAAAAGCAGGCGCTGATTAACAACGCTGATGCACAAACAAGATTCGTGCGCAATTCATTTTTACCATCAGCGGTGTTGGCTGATGAGGTATCAATTAATACGGATAATTCTTTACCCGGTTCCTATTGGTCATTGGGTATCATCCCATCAACTTCGGGCGGCATCCGTTCATCCAACAATTATCAACCTGCAACAGGCAATATAGGCGTGTTGTACAGCCAGTACGACCTGGCCGATTTTGGATTTAAAAAAGCTGCCATTAACAATGCCGAAGCAAATAAAAACCTGGGTATTACCGATTTGGCAAGAGAGGAATACACACTTAAATGGCAAATTGGTAAACTGTATTTTGATTTAATAAGAAGCCAGTACCAGCTTGAGGTTGACAAACAAAACATACAGCGCTATGAAGACGTATATAAAGTTATACGCGCAATAACGTTAAGCGGCTTAAAGCCCGGGGCAGACTCATCACTTGCATTGGCTGAACTGGCTAAAACGCGCATTACATATAACCAAACGCTGGGTGAACTAAGGCAAACGCAACAGCAGCTTTCGTATTTAAGTGGTATAGCGGCAAATATTATTCTGTTAGCTGTTGATACAATTTCATTAGGCAGTAGTACTTCTCTTGTAAATGATGCTAACAACAAAGTTAACCGGTTTAAATACTCCCCGTTGGGGGATAGCGGCTTCAATTCTTCTCCGCTTACTGATTATTATCAAAAACAAAAAGAACTATACTTGTCAGCAGAAGACCTTGTTAAAAAGAGTTACCTGCCCAGGATATTCCTTTCGGGCGATGTTTGGGTACGCGGCAGCAGCATTGATTATAATAACAATTATAAAAGCCTTGCAACGGGGCTGGGTTACCAGCGGCTAAACTACATGGCAGGAGTTACGGTTACTTATGACCTGTTTAACGGCCTGCATAAAAGGGATAAGCTGGCTGTTGCCCGCTACCAAACGCAGGCCAGCGATGAGGCGCTTAAACAACAGCAACTGGAGTTGCAAAACGTTGGTAACCGTGCTGAAGAAGCTATTAAAACCGCTTATAACAACCTGCAGCAAATACCGGTGCAAATACAAGCGGCGCAAGACGGCTATAACCAAAAAACAGCGCAGTATAAGGCAGGCATAATAAACCTTGTTGACCTAACCAATGCTTCATTTGTACTGTACAGGTCGCAAACGGATTATGTGCAAACTTTAAGCGACTGGTTTTTGGCAAATCTAGATAAGGTAGCTGCAACAGGCAACTTAGACATGTTTATTCAATCAATTAAATAATTATTATGGTAAAAGCAGCTTTAAAAAGGCCCGTTACCGTAATCGTTCTGTTTGCCGGTTTGCTGCTTTTTGCGGTAATGGCGTTACGAACGATACCTATTGATATTTTCCCCAAGCTTAACTCACCAACAATATACGTTATTGAGCAGTACGGCGGTATGAGCGCCAAACAGATGGAAGGCTTTTTTGCTACCCGTATGCAGGACCAGTTTTTGTATATAAACGGCGTTAAGAATATTGAAAGTAAAAATATACAGGGCTTATCATTAATTAAACTTAGTTTTTATGAAGGCACTGATATGGCGGAAGCCAGTGCGCAGGTTGCATTGCAGGCAGCACGCACCCAGGCTTTCTTCCCGCCCGGCGCATTACCACCGCAGGTAATCAGGTTTGATGCATCAAGCCTGCCTGTTGGTGAGCTTGTGTTTAGCAGCCCTACCAGGAACCTGAAGGATATATTTGACCTAGCGCTAACACGCGTGCGACCTATGTTTGCTACAGTGCCGGGCATGTCGTCGGCACCCCCGTTTGGCAGCAATGCAAGAACCGTGGTTATAAATGTTGACCCTGAAAAATTACGCTCGCTGAACTTGTCTCCTGACGAAGTAGTAAATGCGGTGGTAAAAAACAACACCATCACACCATCGGGCAACCTGCGTGTTGACAGCACCATGTTTGTAACAAATATTAACTCGCTGGAAGACAAAGTGCATGCATTTGACGATATACCCTTAAAAAGCAATGGCGCTTCAACAGTATTTGTAAAAGATGTAGCAACGGTTAGCGATGCGGCAGACGTTACAGTGTCTTATGCGCTGGTAAACGGCAAACGGTCTGTTTATATACCAGTAGTTAAATCAGCCAGCGCTTCTACCTGGGACGTTGTGCAAACCTTACGAAAAAAGCTGCCTGAAATGCAAAGCCTTTTGCCAAATGACGTAACGATTAGTTATTCGTTCGATCAGTCAGTGTTTGTAATTAATTCAGCCAAAAGCCTTATGACGGAAGGTATATTAGGTGCGATACTTACCGGCCTTATGGTGTTGTTGTTTTTGCAGGACTGGCGCAGCAGCATAGTAGTAATAGTTACTATACCCGTTGCCATATTAAGCGCCGTTTTCTTTTTAAGCCTGGCAGGGCAAACCATTAATATTATGACGCTTAGCGGGCTTTCGCTTGCCATAGGTATATTGGTTGACCAGGCCACCGTAACCATTGAAAATATTCACCAGCATTTAGAGATGGGTAAAAATAAGCGGCAGGCCATACTGGATGCATGCAGTGAAATTTCTTTTCCATTGTTGCTGATACTGCTTTGTATACTAGCCGTGTTTGCACCCGCCTTTGTAATGAGTGGTGTGCCAAAGGCCATGTTTCTTCCGCTATCATTATCCATTGCCTTTGCCATGATCGTATCATTTGTGGCGGCACAAACAATGGTACCTGTAATAAGCAACTGGTTGTTGAAGGCGGAAAAATTTCAATACCATCACAAACAACAGCATGCACACGCCGGGCTTGCACTTAATGATACCGAGGTGGATGAAGTAACTATGCATACGCAGGAAGATACTGTTCACAAGGAAGACAATGGCTTTTTTCAGCGGCTGAAAATGCGGCTGAAAAAGAACCTGGATAAATGGATGCCACGCAGAAAGCTGATAGTGCTTTGTTATTTGGTCATTGTACTGGCTGCTGCAGCTTTTTGTTTTGTAACAATTGGGAAAGACCTTTTACCGAAAACAAATAACGGGCAATTACAATTACGTATTAAGGAGCCGGACGGCACAAGGCTTGAAGTTACCGAAGCTGCCGTTAAAAATGTGTTGCATATAATAGATTCCACCGTTGACGGGCATGTTGAAATTACCTCTGCCTTTGTGGGTGTAGTACCCAGCAGCTTTGGGGCCAGCAACCTGTACGTGTTTAACAGCGGCACACACGAGGCGGTAATACAGGTTAACCTTGAAGAAGGTTACAAGGTTAAAATGGACGACCTGAAAGAAGCCCTGCGCTCGGGTATATCAAAAAAGTATCCCGCGCTGCATATATCTTTTGAGCCGATTGAATTAACAGAGAAGATAATGGCGCAGGGCGCTTCTACACCTATTGAAGTAAGAGTAGCTGGCAAAAACATGCAGGATATTGAGGGCTATGCAAAAAAGCTTCTTGCACAGTTGAATAGCATTGATTTTTTACGTGATGTGCAAATACAGCAGCCATTAAAATTCCCCAACATTAATATACAGGTTGACAGGTTAAAGCTTTCACAGATGGGGCTTGACATTAATGATGTATCGAAAAGTATAACAGCAGCAACATCATCCAGCCGCTTTACAAATAAGAACTTATGGCTTGATGAAAGCAACGCCTACACCTACCAAACGCAGGTGCAGGTGCCCGAATATATGATGGCCTCATTTGAAGAAATGCAGGCTGTGCCACTGGTAAAGGGGCAGCCAAGGCCGGTGTTAAGTGATGTAGCCAGCATTACCATTGACAGTGTGCCGGGTGAATATGACCGCAGCGGCCCGCGCAGGTTTGTAACCATTAGCGCCAATATATACGGCAAAGACCTGGGCAGGGCAACGGACGCTGTGCAAAAAGCGATTGATGATATAGGCCAGCCGCCAACAGGTTTGATTGCTGAAATAAAAGGTATGAGCTCGCTGCTAACCGAAACACTTGATTCACTGCAAACCGGTTTGCTGGCAGCCATTATAGTTATACTCTTATTACTTGCAGCTAACTACCAGTCATTTGGTGTGTCGATAGCGGTGCTTTCAACGGTGCCGGCGGTATTGCTGGGAGCAATGCTTATGCTGCTGGCGACTGGTGCAACGCTTAACCTGCAATCGTACATGGGCATTATTATGTCAACCGGGGTATCGGTAGCAAACGCTATCTTGATTGTTACCAATGCAGAAGCGTTGCGGTTTGAATACCGTGACCCCTTTAAAGCCGCATCTGTTGCCGCAAGCATACGGTTAAGGCCCATATTAATGACCAGCCTTGCCATGATAGCAGGTATGGTACCTATGGCAAGCGGACTTGGCGAAGCGGGCGACCAAAGTGCGCCGCTGGGCCGTGCTGTTATTGGCGGGCTTATAGCTTCAACCATTGCGGCGTTGCTGGTGGTGCCGCTGGTATATGGCTGGGTACGGCAGAAAGCATCATTCACTACACCCTCTCTTTTACCTGGTAACTCAAACGAAAAATAATATGAAACAGTTTTTTTATTTATTAATAGCAACAGGGTTTTTCGCATCCTGCTCCCCGTCTGAAGGTAAAGAAAAACCAAAGCAACAAAATGTACCGGCAGCGCCTGCGTATACTTTGGCAACCGTTACAAAAGCAGGCATATCAACCACGGTAACATTACCCGCACAATTAGCCGCGTACGAGCAGGTAAGCATTTTCCCTAAAGTAAACGGTTATGTAAAAAATGTACTGGTTGATATTGGCAGCCCTGTAACTACAGGCCAATTATTAATGACGCTTGATGCGCCGGAGCTTTTGCAGGCATCCGCACAGGCAAAAGAAAAGTTCGCGCGTAGTAAAGCCGATTTCTCCATTGCCAAAGAACATTATACACGCCTGCTGGAGGCGGCCAATACGCCGGGTGCCATAAGCCCGCTGGACCTTTCAACAGCACGTGAGAATATGGAAGCAGACAGTGCACAAAGCAATGCGGAAAAGGCAAGCTGGCAAATGCAGGAAACCATGCTGGGTTATTTGAATGTAACAGCGCCTTTTAGCGGCATTATAACCGAGCGTAATGTGCACCCCGGCGCGCTGGTAAGCGCCAACGCCAAAGATGTGCCGATGCTTGAACTGAAGCAAACAGCCCATTTACGGTTACAGGTTGATATACCCGAAGCACTTGCAGCAGGGCTCAATAATAAAGACACTATCACTTTTTTTGTAAGCGCTTTAAAAGGAATAAAATTCACCGGGCATATTATACGTGTTTCCGGCAATATTAACCAGCAGTACCGCAGCGAGCGTGTGGAAGCAGATGTAAACAACAGTAATGCACAACTTGCGCCCGGCATGTATGCGGAGGTAATATTTTCAGCTAAGGGAAGTGTACAGGCGTTTACCGTGCCCAAAAGTGCAGTGGTTACTTCAACAGAAAGAAAATATGTATTGGTTGTAAAAAATAATAGTATAACAAAGATTGATGTTACCACGGGCAATCAAAATGCAACATCCACAGAAGTGTATGGAGATTTACAGCCGGGCGACAATGTTATAACAAATGCTAATGATGAGATTGCAGCGGGGCCGATAAAGTAAAATTTAGCGTCGTTGGCTTTTGTCGCATCAGCAAAACTTCTTTTCAGCAATGAAAAGGAATAAACATCCGAAGCCCTGTATTTCTATACGGGGCTTACTTCCCTAAAACTGGTAGTAAAGGCTAAAAGCAATGTTGCCAATGTTTTGGCCATGCAATGTATACCCATCATAGTGTACTGCTATAGTGTAGTATGGGCCCTCACCAAATTCAAAACCCAGTACAGGCGACCACGCGAAGCCACCGCCATGCCCGCCTGGCGCTACATCGGTAAAGTAACCTGCTTTGGCCTGGGCATATAAGCCCCTGTAATAAAAATATTTTGCACCTGCGGTAAAACGAAGCGGGTCAAAGTCTTGGTATTGGGCATCGTGGTTATAAGCATTTTTATACTTCTTCCCCTTAAAATCCATACTTAAAAATTCCGCCGTTAGCCTTAGCTTTTCCTGAACAACTACATCAACTTCAAGCTGGCCGTTCCAGCCAAAGCCATGCGTCTCTTTAAATGTACCAACTGCCCAGCCAATTGATGGGCCTATATTGATCATAAACTTATCGTCCTCATTGGCCTGCGCTTCGCTTTTTAAACCGGCGCATATTAAAAGTAAGGCAAATACAAATGCTTTTGTTGGCATATGGTTTAGGTTGAGTTTTACGATAAAATAAAGTATTGTTTTACCGCGCTGCTAAAGCGCTTGTTATAAAGTAAACGTTTAAAATAATATACGTCAGCAACATTGCCTGGGCGGTAAAAAAATCAAACTTATTGGCCTGCTTAATTTTATCCCTTTTTACCAGGCTTAGCGAGTAGGCAGACGATACCACCACAAAAAATATAAAAAACAGTGTCATGCCATGCAGGGTATCAACCAGTGTAAATGAAGATGAATCAGGCAGGGAAGAATCAATAATATATTTATTGCCGATGGCTGCAAATAAAGAGCCTACACTTAGCCCAAACCTTGAATCAATATTATCTGCATGAATATAGAAGCACATGTATGAAATAAGAAATGCCACATACATGCCCAGGAATATTTTCCAGAACAACGGCCCGGCATCGCGCGAAAGGCTCATTCGCACTTTAAATGAGCTGTACTCGGTATGCGGCTTGGGCAGGCTTTCGTCGCCAAAGGCTGTTTCATATTGTTTAATGCCTGTTGTAACAATAAAGCTATCAATATTCCAGCCTTTTAAAGTAAATCGGGGGTCAAAATGCTTACCACTGTTATCCGGTACAAATACCAGGGATTTAGAATCGTACTGAGAGTTTTCAAGCGACAGCCGTAATGCCTGCCTGTCAAAAGGGAAATTGCTGATCCTCCACGAGTCCTTCATAACGCACTGTATTTTCATCTGCACAAAATAACGCCCGTTGGTTGAGTCAATAGTAGAAAAAGATTTGTTTACTGTTTTTGCCTGCGGTATTTCAAGGTTTTGTAAAAAATCAAAATCGCGGTTGGTGTATTTAAACCATAGCCAAAAATCAATAGTGTACTCCATATCCTTAAAATCAATATTGTGCACACTGGTAACATAAATACCTGTGCGCACAGTATCAGGATGCGCGCGCTCTGCAAATGCAGTAAACACCGTGCAGCAAAAACATATACTTAAAACAATGCTGCGTTGAAGGGCTTTTTTCATACAGGTGAATTATTTGCGAAAGAAAGATAAAATAATTTACGCCGCAAAAAAAGATTTGTTGTTAGATGGGCGCTGTTGATTGGTAAATGGCGGTGGTTGATTAGTTGACTGGTGGTCAATTAGTTGATTGGTGAGGAGAAGCTGGTTAGCGCAATTTACTTTGATACTTAAGACCTTGAAGTTTTTTGGAAACTCCCAGGTTTCACCTATGCAAACATCTTGTTTAGCGTTGCATAACTGGTTATACCTTCAGCAAAAGCAAAGTTTTGTTGTTGTAAGCCTGTTGCAGCGTTAAGCAAAGCGCCGTAAGCAACGCGTGCCAGCGATGAGCCTGTGCTTATTCGTTTAACACCTATGCGTTCAGCATCGGCTGCAGTAAACGCTGCATTGCTTAAACCCATCACCACATTAACCGGCTTGGGTGCAACAGCGTCAACAACAGCCTTCACCTCTTCTATTGTTTTAAGCCCTGGTGCAAATAATACATCGGCGCCGGCTTCAGCAAATGCCTGCAGGCGCTTTATAGTATCAGCAAGGTCTGGTCTGCCATATATCAGGTTCTCAGCCCTGGCGGTAAGCGTAAATTTAAACGGCAGGCTGTTTGCTGCCTGCACCGCAGCCTTAATGCGTTCAACAGAAAGCTCAAAAGTTAAAATGGGGTCTGAAGGGTCTCCGGTTGTATCCTCTATTGAACCACCCACAAGGCCAGCCTCCGCGGCCAGCAGGATAGTCTCAGCACAATCTGACGGTTTGTGGCCATACCCGTTTTCCAGGTCTGCTGACACCGGCAGGGTAGTGGCGTCTGCAATTACGCGGGCATTCTGCAAAGCCTCATTACGTGTAACAGCCGCTATGCCATCTGCCTTACCTAACGAAAATGCAAGGCCTGCACTTGTAGTAGCAAGCGCTTTAAAACCAAGCCCAGCCAATATTTTGGCCGAGCCAGCATCCCACGGGTTGGGTATAATAAATAATCCTTCATCTGTATGCAGCCTGCTAAACAGTTCAGCCTTTACCTCTTGTGAAATACGCATTATTTCTTTTTTACCTGTTCAAACAAAAACACTCCTTTTTTATTGCCTATCACAATGTCAGGCAGGCCGTCTTTGTTCATATCCTGTACTACAACATGCAAGCCAACGCCTGAATTATCATCAATAAAATGCGGCACCCAGTGCGGTTGTTTGCCGGGCTTAAATTCAAACCAATATATTACCGCGGGGTCTTTACCGCCACGGTCATTCCCATTGTGTGCGTACCAACGTTTGCCTGTAACCAGGTCAGGGTTGCCATCGCCATTAATATCAGCAAAGGCAAGCCCGTGCGATTCAGAGAATGTGCTGTCTATTAAATGACTGGCAAAAACAATATTGCCTTGTGCATCTTTTTTTTGCTCATGCCACCAAATACCATAATCATGTGCTGATGCGCTTATAACATCGGCATCACCATCGCCATCTACATCATAGGTGTACATTTCTGAGCAATCGGGGCCCAGGTCAACATTATGAAATAACCATGCGTCTTTTTCTACATTTTTAGGCGCTTCCCACCAGCCTTTGGTAATAATAATATCTTTTCTGCCATCACCATTAATATCACCCAGGCCAAGCCCGTGCGTGTATACATACGTAGCAAGCTCACCGTGGCTTAATATATGTTTCGTCCATGCCGTATCGCCTTTTTTAACCGGCGACTTATACCAAAGCACTTCTTTGGTTACCGGGTTATTGCAAATAAAATCAGGCCTGCCATCGCCATCAACATCAATAATAACGGGCGATTCATTGCCCGTGTTTTTGCATATCATATACATTTTCCAGTGGCCCGGTTTGTTGCCGGGGTTTTGATACCATACGGTTTCTTTGCCCGGAAAGCCCACGCGCACAAAATCTATCCATCCATCCTGGTTAACATCCATACTAAAATTTAAAAACGAATTGCTGTATGATGTATCGGGATAAAAAGTTTTAGCATCATCAATCTCGTGCCTTGTCCAGTTGGGTGCTTCAAACCAAAAAGCGCCCGACATAATATCCATCCTGCCATCGTGGTTAACATCGCCCACAGCAGCCCCTTCTGATACAAAGTCGTTTGTTAAAACAATTTTCTTGAATAACACGCTATCCTTCCCTTGCCGTGCAAATGTTTGTTGTATTAGCAGCACTGATAATAATGCGATAGCGATGTTTAAATACGATCTGGATTTTGCCATACTGCAAGCTTTATAATGTAACTGTTGCGTGAATATACAACTGGCGCAAGGTATTACCATAAAAAATAAGCGGGTGCAGGAACGATGTAGGCTAAATGAAAAATTTAGAGAGAAAATAGCGTAAATAAACCGTTATATAAAGATGAAACAATTGGGGATAGCAGATGCCACATAAAAAGGCTGCCTTTCCAGGGCAGCCTTAATTAAAATTGCCGGTGTTTTTAAGGTTATATCAATAGCTACTTTGTTATTAGTCTTTTAATGCAAGCAAGGCGGCCGGGTATTACCCCGGCATTGCCTTACCTGTTGCATACATACCCTGTTTACTGTACAAGGCGGTTTGGGTTGAAATATTTTTACTGCTTAATAATTTTAATTGTTTTACTAACCCACTTATCGCTTACTATTCTTAAAAAATATGTACCTGCAGCCATGTTGCCGCTTACCGGTATTGTTATGGTACTTACACCGTTGCCTGAGTTGTTTAATATGTAGCTGCTTTGCTGGCTGCCTGTTATATTGGTAACAAGTATTTGCGCTTTATTTACGCCGGCAGGTAATGAATAGTTAACTGTTAACCTGTTACCGTTTACTACGGGATTAGGGTACACATTTAGTACGTATTCATTTATATCATTCGCATTGCAGTTTACAGGCACTATATTGCTGGTAAAGCTGCCGTTATCTGTACCTGTTTCTTTTAAGCGATAATATAACTTTACGCAGCCAACCAATGAAACATTATCATCAAAGTGATAGCTGCTGCTATTGGCTGCTGTTACTTTGCCTGCTGTAATAAATGTATTGCCATCAGTACTGCGCTCAACAACAAACTCTTTTATACCTGTGCTGTTGGATGCCTGCCATTGCAGCGCCACTGTGTTGCCGGTGCGTTGCGCTGCCAGGCCTAGCACATTGCTTGCAAGCACACTACAACTTGCGGAGCTTACGGGTATTGTAGCAGACCCCGTGCAGCCACTGGCATCAACAATAGTAACGGAATAATTACCGGCCACTTTTATAAAAGGCGCCTGCAGGTGAGATATGTCGCTGTCATTATTTACACTATAAGTGTTATCAGGATAAAACCTTCCGCCTGAAGTGGTGATCCATACCCAGCTTACACCATTATTTTCAAACAAACGTAAAGAAGTACCGGTACATATAGGCGATACATTTGGGGTGGCGTTGTCAACCGAAACTGTACTGCTGGTGCCGCTTGCCGTGCAGCCATTGGCATCGGTAACCGTAACGGTGTAAGTACCGCTGGTGGCCGGTGTTGCAGTATTGGTACTGGTGGCGCCGGTATTTGCAGCAGTAACGCCGCTGCCCGCCCAGGTGTAACTATATGGCGCTGTAGTGGCTGTTGTTAGCGTACTTGTTAAATGAATAAGCTGCGACGGGTTGGCGCAAACCGTGTAATCATCTGCCGCAAGGCTAACCACAGGTCCGCTGCCAAGGCTAAAAACAGCGCTGCTGCCGGTTGCTGTACAGTTATTGTTGTCAACTATGGCTAAACCGTAAGTATAGTTTTGGGCGGCTGTTGCGGTTGCTGTTGCCGTTATGGGCGAAGTGTTACTACTGCCATCAGATGGAGTAACGGTTGAGTTGGTTGCCGGCGTCCACGCATAGGTATAAGGTGTTGTGCCCCCGGTTACATTGCCTGACAGGGCAACTGTGGTTGTATTGGTAGCGCAGGCAAAAGATGGTGTTGCTGTAACACTTGAAATAACAGGGCTGCCCGCCACTACAATATCAGTTGTGTTTGCTGTGGCTGTGCAACCTGCATTATCTGTTACGGTTACATTGTACCTGAAAGCAGACCCTATGCTTGCCCCCGAAATAGAGGCAACAGGATTATATATGCTGTAACTGCTAAGGGTGCTGCTGCCGGGGCTGGTTACCACGGTTGGCGGGTTTGTCCAGGTGTATGTGCTGTACGTACCACTGCCACCTGTGGCAATGGCCAACAACTGGTTAGTGCCGCTGGTACCGCAAAATGCAGGGTTTACACCCGTAGCGGTTACCTTAAGCGCAGGGTTAACGGTTTGTGTACCGGAGCTGGCAGAAGCAGAGCAACCATTGGCGTCAGTAACTTTTAAAGTGTAAATATAACTGCCCGCTGCTGTTGGTGTAGCAGTTGTAGGGTTGGTTGTTGTTGTGCCAAGCCCGTTACCGGCAGCGCTGCCGCTCCATAAATAACTGTAAGGAACTGAAGCAGTGCCAAAAAGATTTAACTCCGCAATATTGCTATTGCTGCCAGAGGGCCCAAAGTAACGTACATACCGGAACGTGGATGCGTTGGCTATAGCTATGGTATTGTATGCATCAGACGGTGCAACAGTAATAGTGGCAAGCGTTACAACACCTGAAGAAAAATCGGAAGTACTGGAACCCTGAAACACGCCGCCCACCATATCCCAACCTACGCCAGGCCTTGGATAAAAAGTTATCTCGGTTATTTGTTTAGCACTACCAAGGTCAAGGCCTACCCATCCTATATTACCGCCATAATCATAAAAGGTACCGGTATTTCCATCAAAAGCATTACTAATGGGGAAAGTTCCATTGCTTGGGCCAATTTGTGTACCGGTAAGCTTAGTGCCTTCCACAACCGAATTGGTTAAAGTACCTGTTAACGTAAATGCAATATTAATACAATCAGTTGCCGCAGTATTATTAACCGAAACTGATGGGCCGGAAGATGCAACATACGTTATAGGGGTAGTAGCTGTAGCCGTACAAAGGCTTGCATCAGTAACGGTAATGGTAAAGGTATAACTGCCTGCCGTGGTAAAGCTTACGCCGGTTTTAGCATTTGCAGCGCCGGGGCTATAGCTAACACCTGTGCCGGTATTCGTCCAGGCATAAGTTAGTGCGCCAGTGCCACCAGAAGCTACTGCATATACGGAATCTTTGGTATTGTTACAGGCCGTAGCCGCATAATTGCTTGCAGCTACTGTTAACTGCCCCGGTGCTTTGGTGGTTGTTGTAGCGCTGTTGGTGCAGCCAAGGCCATCTGTTACTGTAAGTTTATATTGCCCTGCGGTAGATGATGTTGCCGTAGTATTATAAGTGGTGGCGGAAATGCTGCCGCTGTTTGGCGCTGCTATAGTACCCGGGCCAGACCATACATAGGTATAATTGGGGTGCAGGCTGCCGCTTACCCCGCCGTTTAATGTTAACGCTGCTGGGGAAACACATGAGGCTGATGTAATAGTTGCAGTAGCCGAAACTAGTGGCGCCACATTACTGCTTACCACCACATTTACACTGGCTGTTGCCATACAACCAAATGAGTCTGTTACATTAGTGGTATAGGTGTATGTGCCTGCTGCTGTTGGCGCCGCTGTAGTATTTTGAATATTGGCAGTGCCAAGCCCCGCAGTACCGGCAGGTGATGCCGACCATGCATAGGTATAAGGCGCAGTTGACGGGGTGGTAAAATTAGTGTACAGGCTGTCTGTTTGGCCAATACAGGCTGTGCCCGTAAGCAGGTGCGTAGCCGTTATTACAGGCGGGGCTGTAACAGTAATAGTGCTGTTGGCGCTGGTAGTACATCCAATTTGGTTGGTATAAGTATACGTAAGCACCGCAACACCGGCTGCAACGGCAGATGTACTGCCCGTTTTGGGGTTAATGGTGGCAACTGCTTTATTACTGCTTGTCCATATACCACCGCTAAGGCTGCCGTTGCTAAAGCTATAACTTGATCCAGCGCATTCAGAAGCAGGGCCGCTGTTAACAGCAAGTACGGGTATAATGGGGTTTAACGAAATATCATCAATTCCCAGGTCATTACCGGCGCCACCAATGGCGGCATTAGTAAGAAACAGATCTGATTGGCTGGTGGTGGCCGTAAAAGTAAAGAAGTAATATTTCCAGGTGGTACTGCTAATAGCACCTGTGGTAGTAGAATTAACAATGTTGCCCAGGCTATCCTGTAACCCGAATGTAACATTGGGCTGCAACGGTGCCGTTGGCGACATGTTTACTGCCCAAAAAGCGAGGGTATAACTTAGGCCAGGTACCAGGTTGGTAACCCTTTGCCGGTAAAATTCATCTTTGGAATAGGATGCATTAACAGCCAGGAAATACCCACTGTTACCAGTATGGTCTGCTGTAACAACACTGTTGCCAAAATGCGCCCCAACGTAATTTTTCGCAAGGGTATAATATCCGTCATCTGTAAGGCTAAGGGTTGACCCGGAGTAGTGGTAAGCTGTGCCCTCTAATGGAGTGCCTTGGGTAGCGGTGCCAAACTGCCCTGTACCAGTGCCTGCGTCGAAAGACTGCAGGGTTTGGAAGGTGCATACCAATGCAATAGCTTTTGGGTTTAGCTTTTCATTTATATATTCCCCAAACGCCACCTCGTTGGCCGCCACTGAAAAAGTAATGGTGTTGGTGCCAACGTTACCTGTTGTGCCACCACTGGGGTCGTAAAGGTTATACCTGCCCAGGTCGTAACCTGAAGGCATAGTTTCTGTTAACGTATAAGTACCTTGCGGTACCGCTATAATAATGCCGTTACTGTTTAAGGAAGAACTGTTTTTTACCCTGTCGTCATCTACCCAATAAATATTCCCGGCGTTGTCAACCTGCCTTGAAAATACATTTTCAAAACTACCCTGGTCTTCATAATTACTCCCAAAAACCATATGGGCTGCGCCACCTGTTAATGTAGATACCTGGCGGCTTTGTACTTCGTCTGTCCATGATGTACCGTCGTAAGAAAATACATCGCCATCACCCGTTGTTGGTGATGCAAGTATGGCGTATATGGTACCAAGGTCATCATAAGCAATATCAAACCCCGAATAAGTTTCAGCCTTTGTACCTGTTGGTAAAGTCAGCGTTCTGCCAAGGCCTGTTGTTGCGCTAATTACACCTACGGTAGTTGCTGTAGCCGAAGTATTTTGTATGTATGCTATTGAGTCACCAGCAACAGCCATATCCAGCCGCGTAGTTGTGTTTACGGTTTTCAGGTTTGTCCATGTGCCCCCTGTTGCAATGCCAGTAGTACCTGCTGTGTATGTGTTTGAATATACCTTTATAACACCTCCGGCAACCATGGCAACCCTGCCGCCATTGGCTGTTACATCTGTAGCGTCCCCGCCACCGTAAATTTGGTTGTTGTTTGGCACATTCAGGTTGGCAAAATTCGCATTTCCGCCAGTAACAAATACTACCTGGTTGCTATAAGCGCCGTCTACCGCTGTACCCGTAGCAGTAGTATTGCCCCACAGGTTACTGCCGGCAGACTTATGATAAAGGGTACCCGAGTTGCCCTTGCCTGTGGCTTGTATTGTGGTGCCTACAATTTCCCACATCTCCCCATCGCCGCCGGTGCCGTGGCTAAGCCCTAAATCAAGGGTATTAAAATAATTGGTGGAGCTGGGGTTATTATCGTAAGTAGCCTGGTCGTTAAGGCTAAAAGTTTTTACCGTAGCGCCGCTGCTGTTTTTAAGGGTAAAAGGAAAATCCGTACTGTTTTGCTCGTTAATTGCCTTTAGGTGAACATATATGTACCCGGTTTGGGCACCTGCGCTGCCCCAAAGCAGTATTGGTAACAACAGCAGTAAAAGAAGTTTAATTGTTTTCATGCATTGTACGATTTTGGTATGACGGGTGCATAAAAACCCCTGTTAACACCAAAATATGGTTAAGCCTTAACATGTGGTACGTGGTATTTTTAAAAAGAATGTTGGCTAACCGAAATGTTGTAATTAATAAGGTAAATATGCAGGCACAAAGGTCACTACAGGGTAAACAAAAGTCAATTGCAATCAACAGGGTTTTATATCCCCTTTATTAGGTAGCGGGTTGTTAATATACAGTGTTTAAGCACTTATTGCGCAATATTGCAGGTTGCATTGTTACACATAACGGTACTAAATATAATGGCACACCGGGTTTTGTTACAGGCTGCTGTATTGATTATTTTTATAACAAGTTTTTGCTATATAATGCCTGCAAATAGTTATAAAATATACTAAACCGGTTTTTAAACCATACATTTATTACACCAAACAATATATCTGGCTGCAATACACCTGGACCAGCCCGTAAAAAACATTTATCTTTTAAACTATTGGGTATGAAAAACCTGCACGCGATAATAGTTGACGACGAAAAAATAATTTCAGACAGTCTTGCCGAACTATTAAAACAAACAAAAAAATTTGAAACCGTTAATAACTATTATTCTTTAACCAATGTTAAAAAAGAAATGCTTGTAAAAAAGTACGACTACCTTTTTACAGACCTTGTGATGCCCGGTTATGATGTTAAAGAATTTATTGGTTATGCCCGTAAAGCGTGGCCAAAGCTAATAATATTGGTTGTTAGCTCGCTTACAGATGTTGTGCGCGCAAAAGAACTTTTTGACATGGGCGCTAACGGCTACCTGTCTAAATACTCTGGCAGTACTGAGCTAAAAACGGCTATTGAAAAAACTGCAGCGGGCGAGCGGTATGTAAGTGCCGACATGGCCAATAAGCTGGCCAATGCAAATACAGAGGCTGATAAAAAAGGTATTACCAAAAGAGAACTTGAAATATTAAGGCTTGTTGCTCAAGGCAGGTCAATTGCCGAAACAGCGTCTATTCTTAACCTTAGCGAGCACACTATTGTATCGCACAGGCGCAATATAATGGAGAAGCTTGGCATACACTCAGCCACCGAAATGGTAAAGTATGTTTATGAGAATAAAATGTTTTAAAACGCAAACCGCCGGGATTTTTTTCAGACGGGAGGCGGGTAAAGAAGCATAACCTGTTAAGATAAAAAGATTTTACACGAAGGGCGCGGGGATTGCCCTGCCTGTAACAGGATTTTACCACAGGGCGCACATAGTTTTATTTACTCTATAGCCCCTGTGGTAATTTTTCTCCTGTATAACCTTCCGCAGATATTAAGTGCTTTTTATAATAAGCTGCTATTGCTTTATAACAAGCTTATGCGTTTCTTCACTGTTATCGCTGTTAATTATTTTTACAACATATATACCACTTACCAAACGCGCCGTGCTAATGGTATTGTTACCGCTTTTTAGTGTACTGCTTAGCATAACTTTGCCGGCAGCATCAATCACCTGTACATATTTGCCGTTTGTGCCATACACATTTATTGAGCCTTTGGCCGGGTTAGGCGAGACGGCAAATGCGTTATTGCTTATATCAACCACGCGTATATCTGAATATGCAAATGCAGCATCTTTATCAACCATTTTAATACGGTAATAATTTTTACCCTGCAGGGGGTTATCATCATTAACAATATAATCCGCACCTGTACCCGCGCTTCCCTTTGCTTCAACAGTTGTTAAATTAACAAACTTGGCGCCGTCAACACTTCTTTCTATCTCAAAATGGCTGGCGTTAATTTCCTGTGTTGTTTGCCAGTTTAGCTTAACAGTATTGGTTGCCAGCTTTGTAGCCATAAAACTGCCCAGTGTTATTGGCAGCGAGCCAAGCGTTGACTGTGCTTTCTGCGGGTTGGCCCCCAATAAATAAAGTGCATTATTGCCGGATGCAGTGTTCTTGTTATACTCAACCACGCGAAAGAAATATTTTGTATTTTTTGTAAGGCCAGTAACGGTAACGCTGTTGCCCGCATCGTTATACACCACATAGTTATTACCAAACTTGCTTCCTTTGCCAAAAACTGTATTGCCGGTGTAATCAACACCATCCAGCGGAAAGCTTGTTAATGCAGAATCAGTACCTGCTATCAATAGCCTTTTACCGCCGTTGCCTTTTGTAAAGCTTAACTTTATTGAGGTGGTTGATACGGTTTGAAAGCTAATACCAGATGCATTAACCGTAGGGTCGCTCATCAGGTCGCTTGCTGGCCATGCGGATGTTGCGGCTATACAGTTCCAGCCAAGGTTGTCAAGGTCTGTTGTGAATTGACCATTGGTAATATTTCTCTTATTTAATATAATTACCCAGCTATAGCCGTTTGCCGCGCGCACCTGCTCGCTTGCAGTACCATCAAGTGATCCCGTATGCCACCAGTTGTTATTCGTATTTACACTCCAGCCTTTGGCATAATTGGCGTTGTTGGCAGAGGGCGTTGTCATAACTGATATGGTAGCGGGCTTTAATATATCAGGCTTGGTAGTAAAACCATCTACTGCCACCAGCAGTTTTAGCAGGTCTTTTGCAGTAGTTATCCAGCCGCCATGTGCATCCATTGCAGTAACGTTAAAGCCACCATATTCCCAGGGTACATAGGTATTATTGCCCCAAATGTCAAGCGTTGTATAACCATTGCCCACATACTCGCCTTCGCGCTCATACTTTTCTATTTTGCGGTTTTTGGCAATATGCATATCATAAATGCCAATAGGCGCCAGTATGCTATCCTGCACATACTTTTCGTAAGGCTTGCCGGTAAGTGTTTCAATAACTTCACCCAAAATTAAAAAGCCAATATTTGAATAGTTGTAGCCTGTACCGGGTGCAAAGTCAAGCCCTTTTTCAATCTCATATTTTATCAAAGCTTCTTTTGTTACAGGGTTGGCAGTACCTGTAAGCATGGTAACGCGCAGCGGGTAGGATATGGGGTCGCAGCCGCCAAGAAAATATGGATAAGGCGTTGTAGGGTTAGGGTTACAGTTGTTATCCCTGTTCCAGCCGCCGGAATGTTCCAGCAGGTTTTGAACGGTAATATCATAAATGCGGCTATCGGTTATATTGGCATTTTTAAAAACAGGATGGTCTTTAAGAATGCCGGACGGGCCAAATACCTTTGACGCCATTGTTAATTTGCCCTGCTCGTACAAATGCATAATAGTTACAGATGTTATTTGCTTTGACAGGCTGGCTATACGAAAAAGATTATTGGGCTGTGTAGGTATGGTGCCGTTAACATCTGCATACCCAAATGACCGCAGGTATACAATTTTGCCATCTTTAGCAAGCGCCATGGTTGCTCCGGGAATGTTATACGTGTTTAAAAAGTTTTTTACTAACACATCACTCTGCGTCATTTGCGGGTTGTAAATACCAGTTTGTGCATGGGCACCAATAATAAATAAAAGGCCTGTAAGGCAGTGTAAAATTTTTTTCATTTAATAAAGTTTGTTAACGGATAATTATAAGCGCCTGGGGATGCACTTGTTAGCAGCAGCAATTTATGAAGTTTTTACAACTTTTTGATACGTAATTAGGATGAGGTGCGCGGATTATTTTCCCGGTTTGGAGAACTGGATCACAGGTTTCAACGCGTGGGCAATGTAGGAACATAAGTAAACTTGGGAAAAGGCAAGAAAGCTGTGGTATAAAGTCCACACAGCGTGGAACTAGGGCGAAAGGGGAACCGAAGGCTCACTACCCGCTACCATCGGGCAGCGGGCGCATAATAAGCTGAAACTTTTGCAGTGTGCTTTCATTACAAAGCGGTACAATTATACGGCCTTTTCTACTCGGGCATACCTTTGCCTTCATTAATAAAATTTACCAGGCTTACTGTAACGTGGCCTGTCCACCCAACTTCGCAATCTTCATAACATTCCACTCCCGGTACTAATCCTTTATGGGTAAAATCAATTTTGGTTTTGCCGTTTTCGGCAGCAATATCAAAAACTACCTCAGTATTGTTCCATTCTTTTTTTGTTTTTATCCAGTGCAGGTTGCAGTCAGTTACCTTCCAAACTACTTTCTTATTTTGGATCAATTCATTGATCTTAAAATCAACAAATGTTTCCCCAAAGCGAACGTTAAACGTATCGTTTAACCTTTCTGCACTGCCTGAAAAATTTTTAGCCCACCAAAGGTTAACCTGGCTTATTTTTTTCATTGCTTCTTCGGGCGAAGCATTAACTGTAATTGTTGTGTGAAAATTTTGCTTTTCCATTTTTAACATTGTTAAGTTTAAATGTTTATATCGTTTTGCCGGATGTGATAAAATTGAACAGCCGGTCTTTAATAACCATGTCCCATCCCTGTGTGCACCTGCTATAGCATTCCTTTTCAGGCACAAGGCCTTCGTGTGTAAAATGCAGTATTGTTTTATCTCCGGCGGCAGTTATTTCGAAGATCATTTTTGTATTTGTCCATTCGTGTTGATCGTTTGTCAACCAATCAAGATTACTGTCTGTAACAAGCCATACAACTTTTCTGCCCGGTATAACTTCAACCAATTTTTGTTTTGAATAATGAGCGCCCGGGTGGCAAATAACAAATTCATCATTCAATTCTGCACTGCTTCCTGTAAAATCTTTGCTCCACCATTTTGATACTTCATTAATGCGGTCAAACACCACGTCAGCAGGTTGTTTAACCTCTATAGAAATTGTATAGTTCTTGTTAGCATTCGTTATAAAGTTGTACAGCAGATCCTTAATAACCATATTGCATATCATTACCAGCCGGTCATATTCATTTTCAAGAATAACACCGTCATAAGTAAACGTTAGCAGCGTACTGTCATCTTTAGGTGTTAACTCAAAAATCATTTTTGTACCTGTCCAGTCAAAGTTGTCTGTCTTGCGTATGCTTTCAGTTACAAGCCACACCACTTTCTTGTCGGGCACAAGTTCAATCACCTTATTTTTTGAATAGTGAGAATCGCCCGAGCTAAATACAAACTCGTCATTTAGCCTGGTGCTTTCTCCTTCAAATTCTTCTGGCCAATATTTAGATACGTCATTAACAATATGGTAAAAAACATCAGCTACGGGCTTTGCAAGCTCAATTGCAACAGTGTAGTTTGCTGAGGAGTAATTTTTGTTTGTCATTTTAAACTGTTTTCATGCCAGGTAATTTAAAGTTTTCACTGGTTGCACATTATTTTTTCTTTTGGGGTTGCCCTTGGCCCTCGTTTAGCAGGCTAAATAAACTTCCTTTTACATATTGGTCCCATCCATTTACACAATTATCATAACACTCAACTTCGGGAACTAACCCAATGTGTGTAAAATTAATTTCAGTTAAATTACCTTTAGCCACAATGTCAAAATTCATATGGGTATTGGTCCATTCTGTTTTGTCGCTAAACCAGGGCAGGAAGCAATCTGTAACCAGCCATACTATTTTTTTGCCCGGAATTACCTCAACTAACTTGTGTGTTACAAATGCGTCACCTCCAAATTGAACGGTAAACACGTCATCCAGGTTTTCTGAAGGACCCTCTAAATTTTCTGTCCACCATTTTGATACGCTGTTGATGCCTTTAAATGCCTCGCCTTCTGTTTGGTTTACAGTGATGGTGGCGGTGTAATTTTTGTTTTCCATTTTTGTTTTGATTTAATGATTTATGAATAATGAGTAACTTATAAGTTACGCAAACTTATGTAACTTTTAAGTTACTAAACAAATTTTTTAGAAAAATATTTTTGGGAGTTGTATTCAACTAAGGCGATGGAAGCCCCCTGGCTTAAAATGCCATACTATTTTCCGCAAGCTGTAATGCTTAGGAATGGCTATGGTTATAATTGTCAAAAATTGGTAAGAATAGAAAGTAACCTGTCAGCCTAAAAAACTATAAGATTCAACCCAAAGAATGGTACAATCATAACAAGTATGATCAGAGAATATGGAAAGTGAATGTTATTTAAGTGCAGACAGGTTTAACCAAAGCCTTATTATTGCTCAACTGTAACTGCTATTGAATAATGCTAACCGCTTTTATATCGCCAATTATTACGCGAAAAATAACTAACAATAATTAAAGGGCCTCTTACTAAATCAACCAATTGTTAATCAACCGCTTTTCTAAGTTTTACCAACTGTTGTAGTAACCCTTCCAACAGGTCAAGCCTTAGCATATTGGCGCCGTCGCTTAAAGCACAGGCTGGGTTTGGGTGGGTTTCTATAAACAGGCCATCAGCCCCGGTTGCAATGGCTGCTTTAGCAATTGTTCCAATTAACTGCGGGTTACCACCGGTAACGCCGCCGGGTTGGTTTGGCTGTTGCAGGCTGTGCGTGCAATCCATAGTTACAGGCACTTTATGGGCTTGCATAATAGGTATGTTACGGTAATCAACCACAAGGTCCTGGTAGCCAAAAGTGTTGCCCCGTTCAGTTAGCATCACTTTTTCGTTACCCGCCTTTTGTATTTTATCAACAGCAAACTTCATGGATTCTCCATTGGTAAACTGCCCTTTTTTAACATTCACTATTTTTCCTGTTTCGGCAGCGGCAACCAGCAGGTCGGTCTGACGGCACAAAAAAGCGGGTATTTGCAGTATGTCAATGTATTTTGCGGCAGGTGCAGCTTCATCGTGCGCATGAATATCGCTTGTTGTAGGCAGACCATATTTGTCGCCAACCTTTTTAACTAATTGCAGGGCAGTTTCGTCACCAATGCCGGTAAAGCTGTTGCCGCTTGTACGGTTGGCCTTACGGTAACTGGCCTTAAAAACATAAGGTATGCCCAGGTTTTTGCAAATAGTGTAAACTTTATCAGCCACCTCCATTATCAGTTCCTCGCTCTCCACCACGCAGGGCCCGGCAATCAAAAAAAAATTCTTTTCATCATATTGCTGGCCTTTAAACAAATCTGTAATAAAACCTGGTATCATAGTAATGTTATTTGAAAGTGCGAACTTACTATAAACTTTTCTTTTCTTTGCTGCTCCGTAAAACGCACGCTATGGTAAAAGATAAAATATTGGTTATAGGCGCCTCTGGCCAAATTGGCGTAGAACTTACACTTGCCCTTAGAAAAATATACGGCAATGCAAACGTTGTAGCCTCTGATTTAAGGGAAGAAAACGACCTGCTGAAAGGTACCGGGCCTTATGTATCAATGGATGTGATGAATAAAGAAATGCTGCACGTACAGGTTATTCGGCAAAATATTACGCAGATCTACCTGTTGGCCGCAATACTTTCAGCAACGGGGGAGAAGAACCCCAATCTTGCCTGGAACCTTAATATGCAGGGCTTGCTTAATGTGCTGGATATTGCCCGTGAGGAAAAAATAAAAAAAGTGTACTGGCCCAGCAGCATAGCGGTTTTCGGCCCAACATCGCCTAAACAAAATTGTCCGCAAAAAACAGTTATTGAACCAATTACCGTGTATGGCATTAGCAAATATGCCGGTGAGTTTTGGTGCAATTACTATCACCAGCGTTTTGGCGTTGATGTACGCAGCCTGCGTTATCCCGGCCTTATAAGCTACAAATCAGCACCTGGTGGCGGCACTACGGATTATGCAATTGAGATATTTCATGAGGCCCTGGAAAACAAAAAATATGAATGTTTTTTAAAAGAAGATACTTACCTGCCAATGATGTATATGCCCGATGCCATAAAGGCAACCATCGACCTGATGGAAGCGCCGGAAGAAAAAATTACTGTTCGTACCAGCTATAATATTGCAGGAGTTAGCTTTTCGCCCAAAGAAATTGCTTCTTCTATACATAAGCATATTCCCGGGTTTACCATTAGCTATAAGCCCGACTACCGCCAAAACATTGCCGATAGCTGGCCGCAAAGTATTGATGACACTGTAGCCCGCAACGACTGGGGCTGGAACCATGAATATGATTTAGAGCGAATGACGGAAGATATGCTGAAGAATTTGGTTATTAGTTGATTGCGTGGTAGAAGAAGGTTGATTGGTTGATTAGTAAAAACCAGTTGATTGGTTGATTAGTAAAAAAAGGATGATTAAGGGAGAATACTGACTTATGAAAATGTTGAATAGTGCGGACGGCAGTTAGAAATGTTGAAGGGGTATGCTACTATAATATTGCGCCGGCATTTTGATATTCGATTATTTGTTGTTTTAATTGATCAGGGATATTTATCCATATAGTTTGACCAGTCAAAACAAGCTTGCAATTGCATTCGGTTTCTGTTATGCCGGTTATATGCTTAAACCAATCAAAATATGTCCATTCTCTTGGTTTGGGCGAATAAAGGAAAAGCCTTTTGTTATCCCAATGAACTTCTGTTGCAGTCCTATAAATAAAGACAAAGCGCTCGTCCGCAGGTTTTATGTAAAGCCGCTCTTTGTCAGCAATGCCTATTTCTGAAATACTGTCTATGTTCATAAGCTCTTTACCAGTTCATATTTCGGCAATGTCTGCTACGGTCTTTTTTTCAAGTATTGCCAGGTTAGCATCGCGCACATCACACATAACTTTGTGCAGGCCACAGCTTTTTTCGTCGCAGTTTTTACATCGCTGGTAAAAGTGCAGGCTTACGCAGGGTAATAAGGATATAGGGCCATCAACCAGCCGCAGCACATCCGCCAGCATTACTTTTTTTGGATGCTTGGCCAAAAAATAACCGCCGCCCTTGCCTTTTTTACTGTCTAAAATATCAGCACGCTTCAACTCTAACAGTATGTTTTCCAGGAATTTAAGGGGTATTTTTCTTTTTCGCGAGATCTCTGCAATAAGTACAGGGCCTTTTTCGTATTCCTGTGCAAGGTGCATCAGGGCTTTAAAGGCATATTGTGTTTTCTTCGACAGCATATTGCGCTATTTACAAAATAATTTGCAAAGGTACTATGAAAACTAAGTTTTAATTTACAACACCGTTTTAATTTACAATAGAAAATGTTATTTTATGATGCTACACATTGGCAAAAAAGCAATTGTACCGTTAGTTATTATTTTATTGAGCGGCAGTTTAAACACCGCGCATGCACAAAGGCTCGTTTTCCTGTTTGCCCACGGGGTGTATTCAATACCCAATGGCTCTTCTTTCAAAAATGCCTATAATTTTGGCGCCGGGGGCGAAGCCGGCATTGGAGTAGGCCTGTTGGGTAAAACCTTTATTACCGGCACTATTGGCTTTACAGATTTTGTACATTCATCGGCCAATCCCAATGGCAACCTTACCTATGTGCCCATTAAGGTGGGTATACGGCATTATCTTTTTGCCAGAATATTATATATACATGGCGACATTGGCGCCGGTAATACAAAGCAAAATAAAATAGACTATTCTGCTACAAAGGTGGCGGGTGATTTAGGGGTAGGCGTAAAATTAGCCGCCTTTGAACTGCAAGCTGACTATGAGGGCCTTATCGGCAATAATCCTTCGGGATCCTGGTTTGCTTTAAAGGCAGGGTTTAATTTTGGTTTATAGAGCGCACCTATTTCAGGCATATACAGTTTGCATTCACTTTATGACTTACTAACTTTCCTCAAATCAACTTATGTTCATACGCATACTTAACCAGCCCGATAACGCTGTTGGTTTTTGTTTTGCGAAAGATGTTTTTGCGGTGGGTTTCAACAGTACGTTCGCTGATGAAAAGCTTGTCGGCTATTTCCTTGTTGGATAATTCTTTTTCAATAAGGCCTATTATTTCAACCTCGCGCTGCGTAAGGTGTGTTTCCTCATTCTCTCTTTTAACTGTACTAAATTTGGTTAGTTCATCCAGCACCTGGTCGCTAAAATAAATACCACCGCCTGCTATTTTTTGTATGGCATGTGCGAGTTCTTCTTTGCCTATATTTTTTAGAACATACCCTGCAATGTCTGCATCATTTATCATTTCGTTTACCACATCCCCCTGCCCGCTCATGCTAAGCGCCAGTATTTTAATAGCAGGGTAAAGTTGCCGTACCTGCGCAGCAAGCACCTTGCCGTTCATTTCAGGCATCATTATATCTGTTAATAAAATATCAACCGGGCTTTTTTGCAGGGAATCAAGCATTTGGCTGGCCGAAGTAGTTCGTGTTACTATGGTAAACATATCATACCCTTCCAGCAGGGATGTTATACCATCAATTACAATCTGGTGGTCATCTACAATAGCAAGTTTTATTTTATCCATCTTAAGCCGGGGTATGCATATAAAGATTACTAACGTGAAAATACAAATTTTATAACACAGGTACATAAATAGCCACCAGCGTGCCTTTACCAGGCTGCGAATCCCACTCTACGGTGCCTTTAAGGTAGTTAATGCGGCTAATAATATTTTTAAGGCCTATGCCTTCAAAATTATTTTTATTGCGGGCGTCAAAACCTTTGCCATTATCTTCAATAGTAGCATTTATGCCTGCTTCATCTTTTATTAACGAAATGTCAAGCCTCGTGGCGGCTGCGTGTTTAATAACATTGTTCACACATTCCTGTATTACACGGTAAAGCACTGTTTCAACATTCGGATCGATCTTTTCATTCAGCCCTTCTGAATGCAGGCTTATGTGTATAACTGTTTCATCAATCTTATCAATAAATTCACGCACTGCCAATGCAAGGCCGGCCTTTAAAAGCGCATTGGGCATCATGTTATGAGATACAGTGCGTACTTCGCCACAGCTTTCATCTATCAGCGCAACCACTTTATCAAACCTGTTCTTTTGGTCCGGCGATGTAAAGTTTATTTCATTTTCAATTGATGACAAGTTCATTTTAGCCGCGCTCATCATTTGGCCCACTCCATCATGCAGTTCGGCTGCAATACGTTTGCGCTCGGTTTCTTCGGCTGAAATTACAGCTTTGGTAGCCATGTCCTGCTGCCTTACTATCTCTTGTTGTAGTTTGGCATGTTGTTTAAGCCGGTAGCGCCTGTAAGCCGAATAGCCGAGCAGGCCGCCAAATACAAACAGGCCTGATATGCCGCCCAAATAGTAATTGCGTTTACTAATTTGAAACTGCTGCTCAACTATTTGCTTTTCCTTCTCAAGGGTTTTGTATTTTACTTCCTGGGCTGCAAAGTTTTTACTAAGCCCTTCTGTATAAATTGAGTCTCTCGCATTGGCGTACTGCTTATACATTTCAAGCGCTTCAGTAGCCTTGTTCTCCTTCTCGTATAATTTGGCAAAGCTTAGGTAAGCCTGGCTAACTTCAAGCTTGCAGTTAACAGCATTAAGGCCTTTTTGCAAAGCTGTTCGTAACGTTGTTTCCGCGCTGTCAAACTTTTTTTCGTCCAGGTAAATGGCAGCTTTGTTATTAAGGCAGCTAACCATCCCTTTTGTATCGCCGAGTGATTGCCGTATTTCAAAAGATTCATTAACTGCTTCAACCGCTTTGCTATATTCTTTTGTTTGTTCGTAAAAGTTGCCCAGGTTATTAAGCGCATTGCTTAAATATTCTTTGTCGCCAAGCTGCCTGCATATTTCAACCCCTTTGGTATAATATTCAAGGGTTTTTTCCATTTCCTTTTTAAGCAGGTAAATGTTGCCCACGTTAATATACGAGCCTGCAAGGCCTATTTTATCACCAAGCTTTTCTTTCAGCGCTATCGATTCTTCCTGGTATTTAATCGCTTCATCATACCTGCCCATATTTTGGTTAAGTATACCAATGTTATTAAGGGAGTACGAAACTCCAAAATCGTTATTGTGCTTCCTGAAGATGTCCAGCGCCTTAAGCTGTGCTTCTTCCGCTTTTTCAAACTGCTCCTCTTTTTGGTACACTATACCAATTTTGTTATATAGTTTGGCTACCCCCAACTCATCATGTAACTGAAGGCGTATGGGCATTGCCTGCTGGTATAATTGTATAGCCGTGTCGTAGTTTTCTTTATCATAATAAATTATACCAAGGTCATTATATGCCTGTGCAGTGCTGGAAGGAAATTTTATTTTTTTTGACAGATCAATGGCTTTGTTTCCATACATAATTGCCTTGTCTTTATCAACAAGCCTGTACTGCCAGGTAAGTTCATTAAAAGTTTTAGCCAGCGATGAATCTTTTTGTACTGAAGTTAATTTTTCAAGGCTGTCAATAATTTTGGCATTCGGCTGCGCAAAGCCGCGGGGTATGGCAAAAGCAAGCACAAGGAGGATTAAAACTACTCTCATAAAGCATGGGTGAAAATGCAACTAAATATAAAGATTTTATTAAGATGACCACCTGAAAAATAAATTAAATATCAAGAAGCTGGTTTTGTTAATATATAACAGGCCCGTAATTAACAGTATGATGATGAAAATCAATGACGTTGTGAGGGGCGCATGCGCTAAATGCAACATACTGTATGTTAGCCTACGGGCACATGCACCGCCACCAGCGTGCCGCGGCCTTCTGCGCTATCCCATTCTACTGTGCCTTTTAAATAGGCTACTCGGCTTTTGATATTTTTAAGGCCAATGCCTTCAAAATCTTTTGCCCGGGCCGCATCAAATCCCCGGCCGTTGTCTTCAATAGTAGCGCTAATGCCTTCTGTATCGCGTATTAAAGCTATGTCAAGCCTGTTGGCGCCTGAATGTTTAATTACATTGTTTACACATTCCTGTATTACACGGTATAATACAGTTTCAACGTTGGCGTCAATTTTTTCATTCAACCCTTCTGCATGCAGGCTTATATAAATAACCTTTTTATCAATCTTGTCAATAAACTCACGAACTGCCATGGCAAGGCCTGTTTTTAAAAGTGCATTCGGCATCATATTATGCGATACTGCGCGTACTTCGTTACAGCTTTCGTCTATAAGCGCAACCACTTTATCAAACCTGTTTTTTTGTTCTTCTGATATAAATGGTATTTCGTCTTCAATAGACGATAGGTTCATTTTTGCTGCGCTCATCATTTGCCCAATACCATCATGCAGTTCGCCCGCAATGCGTACACGTTCTGTTTCTTCGGCAGTTATTACAGCTTTGGCCGCTAGGTCTTGCTGATGCAAAATTTCTGCCTGTAGTTTTGCCTGCTGTTTTAAGCGGTAACGCCGGTAAGCCGAATAACCCAATAAGCTGCCAAGCAAAAGCACCAAAAGAATACCTGCTATATAATAATTGCGTTTACTTATTTGGAATTTCTGCTGCTGAATGGTTTCTTCCTTCTCTGCAGTTTCATATTTGTCAGATAGTTCTTCCACCTGCTTTGCAGATTGAATACGAAAAACTGAATCTTTTAACGAGGAGTATTGTTTATAATATTCAAAAGCTGCTTTATAATCCTGCTGTTTATTGGCTACTTCAGAAAGTTGTTTAAGGTTAGATGACAAAAAATCAGGATAGTGCATTGTACGTATATAATCGTTGCTTGCTATGTAGCTTTCTTTTGATTTTGCATAGTCGCCCAGCGATTGGTAAATATCCCCAAGATCGGAGTATGACAATGCAATAGGAAAGGAATCTTTTATGCGTTGCCTTATGGAAAGTGCCTGTAACGCAAAATCTTTCGCCTGGCTATACGTTGATTGCTGGTTATATACACCGGCAATAAAGCTTAATGCATATGCAATACCTGCAGAGTCTTTTAGTCGCTTTTTTAGTTCAAGGGCAGTATTGTAGTTAGCCAGTGCATCGGCAAACCTTGTTTGATATTCATATACCACGCCTTCCTCATTGTACATACTTGAAAGATTATCATAGTCTTTCATATTTTCATATATAGTAATTGCTTTATTATAAAAGCTTAACGCCCTTGGATAATCGCCTGTTTTTCGGTAAAGTTTTGCCAGGTTATTATATGTAGCCGCAAGATTAGGCAATGCATTTATTTTTTGCAAAAGGCTTGCTGATTTGTAGTAATAAAATGCGGCACTGTCAAATGTGCCTTTAAAGTACCACGCTGCGCCAATATGGTTGTTAAAAATACCTGCTTGTAATGCGTCTTTTCTTCCAAACGCAAAAGCCAGGCCCTGCCTTGCATAATACAGATTGCTGTCAAAGTTTTTTATGCTGAATGATGATGCAAGCCCCTGGTAGGCTTTAAAAGTAATACTATCCTGCTTTGCTGTTTTAACCAACGCCTCAAGGCTGTCAAACGTTTTGTTTTGGGCTAATGTTTTAACAACAAAGGCTGAAAGAAGGGATAATATCAGCAGCCATTTCCTCATGCAAAAATCAATTCTGTTTATAATGTGTATATAATATTTCACGGCAGTAGTTACAGTGTTACTTTTTTAGAATTTATCCAATGGGCACATGCATGGCTACCAGCGTGCCGCGCCCTTTAGCGCTATCCCATTCCACTGTACCCTTCAAATAATTAATCCTGCTTTGAATGTTTTTAAGGCCAATGCCTTCAAAATCTTTTGCTTTTATAATATCAAAGCCCTGCCCGTTATCTTCAATGGTTGCACTAATGCCATCCGTATCTTTTATAAGGGCAATATCAAGCGTACTGGCTTTTGCATGTTTAATAACATTGTTAACACATTCCTGTATAACACGGTACAGCACAGTTTCTGTATTGGTATCAATGCGCTCGTTAAGCCCCTCCGCATGCAGCGTTACCTTTATAATGCTTGCATCAATTTTATCAACAAACTCCCGTACGGCAGATGACAGGCCCGCTTTAAGCAAGGCATTAGGCATCATGTTGTGCGATACGGTGCGCACCTCGTTACAGCTTTCATCAATCAGTAATATAACTTTCTCAAAATTTAGCTTATGTTCTTCCGTTGCGAAATAGATATTATTCTCAATAGCCGACAAGTTCATTCGCGCAGCGCTCATCATTTGACCAACACCATCGTGCAGGTCGCGTGATATTCTTTTTCGTTCATTTTCTTCAGCTTCAACAATAGCCTTTGCTGCCATTTCCTGTTGGTGCAGTATTTCAGCCTGTAGCCTGGCATGTTGTTTAAGCCTGTTGCGGCGGTATAACTGGTATAGTAGTAAACCGCTTAACATAGTAATTGCGCTTATTCCGGCTATCCAGTAATTGCGTTTCGTTACCTGGTAAGTACGTGTAGTTATTTCAAGCTGCTGTTGTTGTATCTGCCTTTCTTTTTTCTCTGATTCATATTTGGCGTTAAGTTCAGTTGTAGTTTGCAGTTGCTCTTTTTTAATAATAGTATCTTTTAAGTTATTAAACTGCTTTAACGCCTCAAGCGCCTTAACGTAATTTTTTGTTTTAAGATAATAATTATACAAGCCATCTTCAGCTTCGCGCTGCATTTCAAGGTCGTTGGTTTTTTGTGCCAGCGCTTTACCTGCTTCCAGGTAGCGTTGCGCTTCATCGTATTGGTGAAGCTCAGTTAATGCCTGCCCTGTAAAAATATTCAGTGCATCTACATGGTCTTCATACTGTATGCCTTTATACAAGGCAAGCGCCTTTTTAAAATTTTCCACAGCCTGTGTATAGTGTTCCTGTTCAAAGTAGGTACGGCCAATTTCAGTGTAGGCAATAGGAATAAACGTTTTGTAATTAACCCGGGTAAACAATTCAATGGCTTTGTTGAAATATACTATTGCGGAGTCTGGCATGTTGGCATATCTTGATGCAAAGCCAATGCTGCCAAGGCATTCACCCATTGATGCGGAATCTCCTGATTCGGCGTACAGGCTATAAGCTTTCTTGAAATTAGCAAGCGCTTTTAAAAAATCTTCTTCGTGCAGGTAAATATTGCCCAGTTTGCGGGTGGCGTTACCCATCAGGCGTTTGTTACCTGTTTTCTCAGATACCAGGTAAGCCTTATTGTAATATTCTGATGCTTTTGGCAGGTCCCGCAAATTACTGTATACAAGGCCGATGTTAACGTACAGGCTTCCTTGCAAATCAAGATCACCCGCCTTTTCGGCAAGGCCGACAGCCATTTGATATACTATAAGCGAGGAGTCTTTTTTGTTTAAGTTGTTAAGTATTATACCCCAGGCCTGGTAATTTTCGGCTATGCCATCAATATTGTTATGTTTTTTAAAAATGGCTAACGCCCTGCGCTGGTAAGCATAGGCTTTAAGCGAGTCAATATCATCATATTCAATAGCCAGTTCATTATATATCCTTGCTTTTGCTGTATCTGTTTTGGCAGCAGGCAGGCTGTTAAGCAAACTCCCGATCTTTTTATTGTTTTGTGCCTGGGCAAGCGCCATACAAAAAATACCAGCAATTAAAAGAAATATGTGTTTTACCGGCGCCATTTTAACGAAGGATGTTACTTAGTAAAAGTAGCAGCCTTTATACCTGCAAAAAATACCCACCAGCCACATAAATTGATGGCTAACCGCCTTAAAAAAGTAATAATGTTAGTTAAAAAGAAAAGACCCGGTAAAATATTAAATAAAACTGCCTATACCGCTTGATGCAACGGCGATATAGGACATGCCTGCAGATAGTAACAAAATCACGATGCAATAAAGTTAGACAGGAGTTACTTAAAACCCTAACACGTCTTTCATGCTATAAATACCATTCTTACCATTTAAATACTCTGCAGCTAATACTGCGCCACCAGCAAAACCTTTACGGTTGTGTGCTGTGTGAATTATTTCAATGTCATCAATGCCCGACTTGTATTTTATTTTGTGTGTACCGGGTGCGGGGTCAATACGCTCACTTATTATCTCAAGTTCATTCGCGTTATCGCTTATATGGTTTACCCATTGTTTCTTGCCTTTAATGTGCATTAATACCTGCTCTGCTAAGGTAATAGCAGTGCCGCTTGGGGCGTCCCTTTTTTGTGTGTGATGTATTTCTTCCAGCGCCACATCATATTCTTCATGCGGCGTCATTAGTTTAGCTAAGTAATTGTTCAACTCAAAAAATATATTTACACCTACACTAAAATTACTCGCATATAAAAATGCGCCGTTTATATTGTTGCAATGGTTTACAATTTCTTCGTAGTGGGCTAACCATCCCGTTGAACCGCATACAACACCAACGCCTGCATCAAGGCATTTTTTTACATTTTCAGCCGCGCTGTGAGGCCCGGTAAATTCAATAGCTACGTCAGCATGCTTAACTGCATCAATTGTAAAATCTTCCAGGTTTTCTATACCTATACGTAACACAATCTCGTGACCTTTGGCTATAGCAATTTCTTCAATAGCATGCCCCATTTTACCGTAACCTATTAATGCAATTTTCATACACAGTTTTTTGCAGGCACTAAATTAATATAAAACAAATAGTGGTGAAAGTATTGTTTTGCAAGGCTGTTAACAACAGTTGTTCTCAACTATTGTTTAATTGTGCTTATCTTATGTGGCTTACCCTTTAAATTTAAAACAAAAGCAAGATTAGCAGCTTTGGTAGTGGCATCGTAGCCGGGTGTGATCTGCATGGCAATATCGTCGCTTACATCAAACTCTTTTAAATGCCCAAACACTGTAGCATCAACAACATTTAGTGCCCAGCCGGCAATAAAGGCAAGTAATGAGTAGTCCCGGTACTGGCGGTATTGGTTACGCAAATATTGTAATGTTGGCGCATCCCATGGAAGGCCGGTTTTTTTATCAAAAAGCTGGGGGTCTATTTTATTAAAATCCCTGGTGTCGTTTGTTACAACAATGGTATATGCGGTTCTCAGTCTTTTATACCATGTGTTGCTGCTAATATAAAAGCCGGTGGGTATGCCTATTGCAGCGTATACAACGGGTATTTTCCAGTATTCCCTGTTGTATGCCTGCCCCCAGCCGGGTACTATCAGGGAGCGCATGGTAGCTAAGTGAGGATTGTGTTTTGCCTGGGCTGTGCTATCTAAAATCACAAACTTATTGTTGTTGTTAGCGTTTTTTAAAGAACCCTGTGCAAAGGCCTTGTTTGTAATGAAGCACAAGCAGGTAAAAATGTAAAGAAAGCGCATGGCTAAGGTTGATTGATTTAACGCTAAGCTAAATTAAAAGCAGGTTGGCCAACGCGTAGTGGAGTGTTTTGCGAAATATTTAACGGCTATAAAAAATGTGTTAAAGCATGGCGTTACGGAGCAACCATAGTTACTTTATGCGGCTTATTTTTAAAATTAAACACCAGCCCAAGGTTAGAAATTTTTGTATTGGCATCAAAAGACGGGTGTACATGCATGCTAAGGTCGTCGCTTACATCAAAATCTTTTAAATGGCCAAATACAGTGGCGTCAACCACGTTAAGTGCCCACGCAAAAAGTGTAATAAGTAATGAATAGTCCCTATCGCGCCTAAACTCGTTACGATAGGTTTGCAATGATGCAGCATCAAGCGGGTAACCCTGGTAAAAAAGCTTTTTATTTATTTTAGGAAAGCTGGCGGTATCGTTTGCAACTACAATTGTATATGCATCGCGTGTGCGCTTGTACCATGTGTTATTATAAAACCAGGTGCCAATGGGTATGCCAATAGCTGCATATACAATTGGTATCTTCCAGTATTCTTTGTTGTATGCCTGGCCCCAGCCGGGCAGTATAAGCGAACGAAGGGTAGCTTTATGCGGGTCGTGCTTATATTTTGACGAGGTATCGGCCACAAATTTTGCGTTGGCAATTGTATCAGGTTGTGCCACCCTTTTTATGGTGCCGGGTTTTGTAGTGTCGGGCAATATGATAACACGGTGCGCCACCTGCGATGTGGTGTCCTGCTGTGCATAGCCTGCGCCTGCAGTAAAAGTAAATAATATGATGAGGTAGATAGAACGCATAATTAAACTGCCTGCACATCCATACGCTCTAAAAGTTTGTTTAGTTCTTCCAGCGAATAGTACTCAATAGTAATGCTGCCGTGGCCGCTTTTGCTGTGGGCCAGCTTTACCTTAGTTGAGAAGTGCGATGCTAAATTATCTTCAATTCGTTTATAAGCAGGTGGCAGGGAGGATTTTGCAGAAGATTTAACACCCGGCTTATCCTTATACATTTTGCGAACAACCTCTTCTGTTTGCCTTACATTTAGCTGTTTGTTCTTTATTTCTTCAAAAACATACAACTGCCTGTCAACTGTGTCAATGTTAATTAAAGCGCGTGCGTGGCCCATGCTAAGGCTGCCGTGGCGCACCGCCAGTTGTATGCCGGGAGGCAATTTTAATAAACGTATGTAGTTGGTAACAGTGCTTCTTTCTTTACCCATCCGCTCGGCCACCTGCTCTTGTGTGTAATGCAATTCATCCATCATACGCTTATAGCTAAGCGAAATTTCAATGGCATTAAGGTCTTCCCTTTGCAGGTTTTCCAGCAAGGCCAGCTCAAGCAGTTCGGTATCGTTCGCCTGGCGTACATAAGCAGGCACATCTTTAAGGCCGGCTATTTTTGACGCCCTGTACCTTCTTTCGCCGGCAATAAGCTGGTACTTGCCATTGGCTAATTTAGATACTGTAAGCGGCTGAATAATATCGTGCAACTTTATGCTGGCAGCAAGTTCGCTTAAGGCCGCTTCATCAAAATCGTGACGCGGGTTTTTAGGGTTGGTTTGAATGTTTTCGAGCGGTATGCGCGATATGGCGGTAGCCTGTTCAACTACGTTGGTTTTTAAAGTACCGGTAGTAGTTTTCAGGTCTGCATCAATATTCTGCAACAGGCTGCGTATTCCTTTACCTAGTGCATCTTTATTTTGTTTGGGAGTAGTCATTTTTTAGTTTCAAGTTTCGGATATGAAGTTTAAAGTTGCGATGCCGTTTTGCAAGCTTTGTAAACTTCGAACAGTTATAATTGTCGTTTTTAGTTAAAGGCTTAGGTACTTCGCAACCTTAAGCCTTAAACCTATTCTATTATTCTTTCCTTATTGCTCATCTTCGTCAGGTCATTTTTTTGCAACACTTCTTTGGCAAGGTTAAGGTAATTTACACTGCCTTTGCTTTCAGCATCGTACAATACCACGGGTTTGCCAAAACTTGGCGCTTCACTAAGGCGCGTGTTGCGGTGTATAATGGTTACAAAAACCATTTCGTCAAAATGCCTTCTTACTTCACTTACTACCTGGTTACATAAACGCAGGCGGCCATCGTACATGGTCATCAAAATACCTTCTATTTGCAAAGCCGGGTTCAACCTGTTCTGTACAATTTTTATGGTATTTAATAGTTTGCCCAAGCCTTCCAGCGCAAAAAATTCGCACTGCACCGGTACTATAACACTGTCTGCTGCAGTTAAAGCGTTTACTGTTATAAGCCCCAGCGACGGCGAGCAATCTATCACTATAAAATCGTAATTATCCTTAATAGGCTCCAGTACACTTTTCAACATCATCTCCCTGTTGGGGTAGTTTATCATCTCAATTTCAGCACCCACAAGGTCAATATGCGATGGTATTAGGTCAAGGTTGGGAATGTCGCTTTTTAGCACAACATCAACTGCGGGTGTGTTGTTTACCATGCAGTCGTACAGGCTTATATTAATATTGTGCAGGTCAAAACCCACACCGGTAGTGCTGTTGGCCTGCGGGTCTGCATCAACCAGTAACGTTTTATATTCAAGCACGGCAAGGCTCGCTGCTAAGTTTATAGCCGTGGTGGTTTTACCCACGCCGCCTTTTTGATTTGCTACACCAATTATCCTTCCCATACTTTAGCCCCTTATAGAGCAATTTGTTTTAAGTTGAATGTTGCTTGCTATTTTTCCTTGAATAAAATGGCCAATCGCTTATATTATTCAGCTATACCCATGCAGGGGGCGGCAAAAATAATTTTTCGCGGGCATTTTGCAAGGGCAATATTAGGTTTTTAGAGAGATTTGGGCAGAATTTTATTAACACCACAAAACCCGGTTCCGGTTTTATTTGGCCGTATTCCAAAGTCTTGCCAGCCGCAATGCCCTTTTTTAACTACAATCCGGTGGGTTAATATGAACGGCTTATTAAATTACCCCTACCATCTGCTTGCAACCTGTTCAAATTTACTGTCTGCTAAAAATTTGCTATAATCCTGTATATGCAGCATGTCATAAATGGCTTTTTGCTTATTGGTAGCCTGGCTGTAATAGGCTTTGCAAATTTGATAGCCTACCCAATAGCCAAGGTCGGCAGGTTTACCTGCTGTTTCCTGGTCACTGTTGGCAATCCAGTTATCTGCCCTGTCTAAATACATTTCTTCTTTAAATGCTGTCCAAATCTGTTTCTCCCGCCCGTTGGCAAAAACCTTAAGCCTTTCGTTGGCGGTTTTGCCTGAAATAAGCTCTCCAATAAAATCTGCCATACCTTCTACAATAGCCGCTTTTAGCAGGGTGGTGTCAGACGCCATTCCGTCTTGCAGGTAATGAATCAGTTCATGGGCCACTGTGTAAGGCAAACCGTTAAAAGTGCTGATATTATTCTTTTCCCAGGTGGTAAGTTCAGACGTATCGGCCGTTGGCGACATACAAGCCTGGTCAACAGCAAGAATAAGCCCGTAACTGCACGAAGTACCGGCAGACCGCAACTTACCCACTACAAAATATATAGGTGGAAATACTGCCTGAGGATATATTTTTTTAAGATTGGCGAACGATTTTTGATAAACGGGTTTTAATTGTGCGGCTTTTAATGAATTTGCCCTTATGCTGTTATAATATTTTTGCTTTTCATTATGCATCAGCACAAAGTTTTCTGCGGTAGCAATTTTGTTTACATAGTAAAACTGCAGTGCCATGCTGCCTTTGTCAAAATAGTATTGTTTGTAAATAGCGGCAGCGTTGCCCGGGTTAACTTTTGCTTTGTCGTGGGCATTCCAAAATAGTTGTACATCACTGTCTACTACCCTTACATTTAACGGGTTTGCCGTATAAGCAGGTTTTATAGCGCCTATAAGTTTTGCCCAGCGGCTACTGCTGTGCATAAAATTATAGGTATCATCATTTGTAAGCGCAGGCAGGTCGTTAAAGCCATTTTTAAAAACAGCCAGTTCAAGGCATTTAAAGCTGTTTACGCTGTCTTTTGCTTTGGCGTAGGCGTTTGATGCATAAAAATAGCCTGTTTGAATAGATATTTTATTATCCGCTGATTCAGCCGCTTTAAGCCAAAGCTGACCGGCTTTGGCAAAATCTTTGTTTTTGTAAAAGCCGTTGCCGGCCTGTAGCAAACTGTCTGAAGTTGTTTGTGAGCGTGTTGTTTGGGTTATAAAAAATATAGCGATTATTATGGGTAAATGCGGTCGCATATTGCTTTGCTTTGAAGGTGTTTTATACAGTTACCTGAATTTACAGGCAATATAGCATGTTGCTGCATGTAAAAGACTGCATTTGAATATCTTCCGGAAAAATATTTTATTTTATTGATTTAGGTGGGGAAAAGCTATCGACAATTGCAAATTCCAGGAGTAAGCAGTAAAACTTTATCGGGTTTTCCCGAAAGCCCTGTTTAAATAGGGTGCTGTTTGATCAGTTGAAAACTAATAAGTTATGATGTTTGCCCTATCCTATTTCACTATAACATCAAACTTTAAAATAGCCTGGTGTGCTGCGTTGGGTATACTTGCCGTAGGGGTAAAAACAAAAGATTTCCTTAACGCTTACAATTTTTAACTGGCTCAATCGTCACCCTAATCAACTATACAGTAAATTATGCGAAACAGTAAGGCTTGGTGGTTTATAATAGGCATTTTGGTTATTATTGATATTTACATTTTTTCGGTTTTACGTTCCGTAACCCATCACACCAGTGACAGGTCGCGGCTGATAATTTATTCGGCTTATTGGGTTATTTCTGGCGCATCGTTGCTAATCATCCTGCTTTTCCCTTACGTAAGTTTTTTTAGAACACATGTTATTTTTCGTAATTATGTTTTCGCTATATTAATAGGGTTGTTTTTGGCCAAAATAATTGCATCTATCTTCTTTTTGCTTGACGATCTGCGGCGCGGCGGCGCCTGGGTACTGTCAAAAGCTTTTCCAAAAACAGGAGTTGATTTTACCAATGCCGATGGCAAAATAAACCGGAGCGCTTTTATAAGCTGGCTGGGCATTGCTTTTGGCGGCACCCTGTTTGGTACTTTGTTGTATGGGTTTAGCAACAAATATAATTACCAGGTTAGGCGGGTAAAGTTGGCCTATAACAACCTGCCGCCCGCATTTAGTGGACTTAAAATTGTGCAGATAAGCGATATACACAGCGGTAGCCTGCAGGATAAAGAGGCAGTTGGCAGGGGAGTAGATATGATATTAAAGCAAAAGCCCGATCTTATCCTGTTTACAGGTGACCTGGTGAATGACAGGGCAGAGGAAATGCACAATTTTATGGATGTGTTCAGCAGGCTTTCGGCTTCGATGGGTGTATATAGCACACTGGGAAACCACGACTACGGTGACTACTTTCCATGGCCGGATGATGACGATAAACATAAAGAGGCAGAAAGGGCAGCAGGCAAACATTTATTTACGCCGATGCAAATTGAAAGCATAAACCACCTTAAACAAATACATGCAGATATGGGCTGGCGATTATTAATGAACGAGCATGTGGTATTTGAAAGAAACGGCCAGCAAATAGCTTTGCTGGGTATTGAGAACTGGGGAGCGAAGGGCAACTTTCCAAAATATGGTAAGATGGGCGAGGCTTATGCCGGAACGGAAAAATATCCTTTTAAAATATTAATGAGCCACGACCCCAGCCATTGGGATGCAGAAATACAGCCAAAATATCCTGATATCGACCTTACCCTTAGCGGCCATACGCATGGTATGCAGTTTGGTGTTGAACTGCCTTATTTTAAGTGGAGCCCGGTAAAGTGGATGTATAAAGAGTGGGCCGGTTTGTACGAAACGGGTAAACAAAAGCTATATGTAAACCGCGGTTACGGCTTTATAGGTTACCCTGGCAGGGTAGGTATATTACCGGAAATTACGGTGATTGAGTTGGTGTAAGGATGGTGCTTATTGTATTAATCCAACCTAAGGTTTCAGCCTTTGGAATCGGGAAATGTTTATTGAATTGGCTTTAGCCAAAGTAGGAGCATTATTACTTTAAACACATAAAACAACTACTTTAGCTAAAGTCAGAAACTTCGATATTGACAATCCCAAGGTTAAAGCCTTGGGTTAGAGTCAAAGCCTGGAACTGCTATAAAGAATAACGTGGCTGTCCTGAAAACGGCGTTCCAATTGTATTTATTATGCAGAAAAGCGATTTTTAAAATTCAGTTGATTATTAATTTTAGTATAATGGTACATACTTAGTTTTGCACCTTTTAACAGTAGCCACGCAGTTGTTTATGAGCAAAAAACCAAACATCCCTTCTAATATGCCGCCGGGCATGCCGCCCAAAGGGCCAAGCGTGTTCAGCCTTCTTAAGCCCTACCGGCCGCTAATATTTTTACTGCTGCTTTTTACCTTATTAAGCAATGGTATAAACCTGTGGTTGCCTAAAATTATAGGGCATGGCATTGATAGTTTTAACCATGGCCAGTTTGTATTAAATGATCTTGTAATAAAATTTTCGGCGGCCGCACTGATTATTTTTATTTTCTCGTACCTGCAAAGCGTGGTGCAAACCTACGCATCAGAAAAGGTGGCGAGGGATATGCGCACAAAACTGTCTGCTAAAATATCCGTACAGAGTTATGCGTATGTTGAGCAGGTAAGCCCGTCAAAACTGCTTACCAATTTAACGGCTGACGTTGATAGTATAAAAATGTTTGTGGCGCAGGCTGTGGCATCTATAGCTTCTTCGCTCATTATTATAGTGGGTGTTTGCATAATGCTGTTCACCATAAACTGGAAACTGGCATTATGTATAATAGCAATTATTCCCATTATCGGCGGCACTTTCGCTTTTGTATTAAAAAAGGTACGCGCCATATTTTTAAAAAGCAGGGCTATAATTGATAAGCTGAACAAGGTTATTAACGAAAGCATTTTGGGCTCGTCCCTTATACGTGTTATTAATAGCCAGCAGCTTGAGTACGATAAATTTATTGCCGCCAACAGTGAAGCGAGAGATTTGGGCCTTAGCATATTGCGGTTATTTGCGGGCCTTATACCCATTATAATATTTACATCAAACATGGCCATGCTTACTATATTGTTACTTGGCGGCCATTTTGTAATTGGTGGCAGTATGACCGTGGGCGACTTTGCGGCATTCAACAGCTACCTTGCCATGCTTATTTTTCCCATACTGGTTATAGGGTTTATGAGCAACGTTATAGCGCAGGCTACTGCAAGCTACCAGCGTATTGATATGGTACTTAATGCACCTGAAGCACAGGAGGATGGCACTATACAGGCCCCATTGAAAGGTGACATTACTTTGCAGGATGTATCAGTAATATATGGTCAAAAACCAGCCTTAAAAGATATTAGTTTTAGTGTGAAAGCCGGTTCAAAGCTTGCCATCATCGGCCCTACTGCGGCGGGTAAAACCCAACTGCTTTACCTTTTAACAGGTTTAATAAAACCAACCACAGGCAAAATTAACTTTGATGGGGAAGACATTAACCGCTATAACAAGGAAAGCTTTCACAACCAGGTAGGCTTTGTTTTCCAGGATAGTATTATGTTTAACATGAGCATAAGAGAGAATATTGCCTTTAATGATAAGGTTACTGATGAGTCGCTTGCAAAGGCTATTGAAACCGCGGAGTTGAAAGATTTTGTTGATGGGTTGCCGCAAAAGCTTAGCACGGTAGTGTCTGAGCGTGGCACAAGTTTGTCAGGTGGTCAAAAGCAGCGTATAATGCTTGCGCGTGCACTTGCTGTAAATCCCAAAGTGTTGCTGCTGGATGATTTTACAGCCCGTGTTGATAACAATACCGAGAAAAAAATATTGGAAAATGTACAGCGCAATTACCCGGGCATTACACTGCTTAGCGTAACGCAAAAAATTGCGTCAGTTGAGCAATACGACCAGGTAATTGTTTTGATGGAAGGGGAGATAGTAGCAACGGGCACACATAGTGAGCTGATGGAAAGCAGCCCCGAATATGTGCAAATTTATAATTCACAACAGAGCACCAGCAATTATGAATTACAATCTTAACGAGCTTTCGGCGCAGCAGGAAAAAGCTTCCACTCTAAAGGCGTTGAAAAAGCTGTTGCAGTTAATAACAGAAGAACGTGCAAACCTTTACAAGGCTTTTGCCGCCATATTAACCAACTCGGGTCTTAACCTGCTTGGGCCTTTTATAATAGGCTATACGCTTCAGCATTATATTTACCTGAACCACGACTATAATGGTGTACTCATGTTCTCTGGCCTTTTGCTGGCTATGTATATAGTGGCATTCTTTGCCAGTTATATGCAAACTATGACGATGGGTGGTGTTGGCCAACGCATGCTGTATAAACTGCGTAATGCTATTTTTACAAAGTTGCAGCAGTTGCCCGTTGCCTTTTTTAACGACAACAAAGCTGGCGATCTTATATCAAGGGTGAATAATGATACTGATAAGATAAATCAGTTCTTCTCACAATCATTAATGCAGTTTATAGGCACTATTGCAACTATGGTAGGCGCTGCAATCTTTCTGCTTGTTATTAATTTTAAACTGGGCCTTGCCACGCTGGCGCCGGGAGCAATAATATTTATTTTTACAAAGCTAACCTCTGCATGGGTTAAAAAGAAGAATGCTGTTAACCTTAAAAGCACGGGTGGGCTTAGCGCCGAGATACAGGAGAGCCTTAACAATTTTAAAGTAATTATTGCTTTTAACCGCCGCGATTACTTTAGAAAACGTTTTGACGAAGCCAATAAACAAAACTATAGTACAGCCATTGGCGCCGGCCTGGCTAATAATGTTTACCTGCCGGTATATGGCCTGTTTGCAAGCATTGCGCAGTTAATTGTGTTGGTGTATGGTGTGCACCTTATTACTGAAAGAGAGTTTAATATAGGCTATTTGGTGGCTTACCTTGCTTATGCCACTAACTTTTATAACCCGTTACGCCAATTGGCTGCTTTGTGGGCAAACTTCCAGGTAGCTATGGCAGGGTGGGACAGGATATCTGTTATACTAAGCCTTGAAAATAACCTGCCAGTAGTAAAAGATACATCGGCCGGTAAAGGGGCAACATTATTATCGTTCAATAATGTGCATTTTGGTTATACCGATAAAGAGATATTGCATAATATAAGCTTTGACCTTGAACGCGGTAAAACCTACGCATTGGTTGGGCCAACCGGCGGCGGTAAAACTACTACGGCCAGTTTAATTGCACGTTTGTACGACCCTACCAAAGGACAGGTTACATTAAATGGAAAAGACATACGCAGCTATTCACCCGAAGAAAGAGCAAAAAAGATAGGCTTTATTTTACAGGAACCATTTCTGTTTACCGGTACTGTAAAAGATAATATTTTATATGGCAACAATACATATAAAGATTACACCAACGAACAATTGGAAGCCGTTATAAAGGAAGGTAATCTTGAAGGCCTGCTATCAATATTTGACAAAGGGCTTAATACACCTGTTGCTTCAAGTGGCGACACTATAAGCCTCGGCCAGAAACAGTTGATTGCTTTTATGCGTGCCGTTTTGCGAAATCCTGATCTGTTGATATTAGACGAAGCTACAGCGAACATTGATACCATAACAGAGCAAATATTAGAGAGCATACTTAATAAGCTGCCTGAAACAACTACACGTGTAATTATAGCGCACCGTTTAAATACCATACAAAACGCCGACGAGATATTTTTTGTAAATGCAGGTGAAGTGAAACGTGCAGGATCACTGCATGATGCTGTTGATATGCTGCTGCATGGGAAACGGGCGAGTTAATGCCAGCCTCACGACACAGGAAAACAAAGGGGTGCATTTCAAATTTTCGCTCCAATATGCGCTGTAGGCGCTACCCGTTTGTTGAAATATTAAATTAATTTTCGTATTGCCCCGTAGGGGTTACACTTAATAGTCCATATGAGAAGCCTCGGGGAGGCGGAACTTCAATAGCGAAAATTTGAAATGCACCCAAACAAAGTGAGTGAAATTTTTCATAAATTTGATGCATATTTTTTTTTGAATGATTATTAAAATACCTGTGAGATATGAAGGGTCAACTGGAGAAAAAGTATTATATACTCTTTTCGACAGTGGCTCAACCTTCTCTTGTATCCACCCTGATTTTGCAGAGGAGATAGCACCGCCACAACAAATGCGCGTGCCACTTGAGGTTTCAACTTCAGGTGAGGGTACTTACATGAAAATAGAAGAAAAGCTTCTTACTGAGTTTTATATAAACGAAATAAGAATGTCTGATGAGTTTATGGTAGTACCTAATTTAAGTGAGCATGCCATTATTGGCGCTACTACTATGCAGAAATGACGCATTAAATTAGATTTTGAACACGACACTGTTATTATAGACCCTAAAATAGCTAAAGCTATATTGAAAGAACTAAAATAAAATTATTTCAGGCGGCTTTCCCCATTTCTGTACGGTTTCGTCTTTTAAAACAGGCAAAGCTGAACTATACCCGCCGGTATCACCTGTTAGCTCGCCTATAACTACTGTACTGATACCTGTTTGACGTATAATATATGAACACATAATACAAGGCTCATGCGTAGTGTAAAGTGTACAACCTGCAAGGTCACGGTGTCCTAAAAATGAAGATGCATTGCGAATTGCCTCTATTTCCGCGTGGTAAGTAATATCGTTGTGGAAGTCTACACCATCCATCCCCTGCCCAATTATTTCTCCATCTAACACTATAATACTGCCCACCGGGCTTTCGCCATTTTGTCCGGCAATTTTCGCGAGCTTCATACATTTCTTCATGAAACCCGCATGTATATTGTTCAAATTGACCATCGCATTATTTGCATCTGAGATAAAATTTGTTCCTCGCTTCACTCTTCTCTGCCTGCTGAGAAGGGCAGGGGGTTGGGAGATTATGCCTTTTGCAGCAACGGTAAATTGGCGCCATTACCATTACTACCGGCAACCGCCGCATATTTTCTTTCACCTATTTGCTGGCGCCACATGGCGTAGTATAGTCCCTTTTCTTCCAATAATTCATAGTGTGTGCCGGTTTCAGTTATCTGCCCTTTTTCAAGTACATAAATGCGGTCTGCATGCATAATAGTGCTTAACCTATGTGCGATTAAAACGGTGATCTGCTCTTTCTCACTTGAGATCTGTTTTATGGTACCCGTAATTTCTTCTTCTGTAATAGAGTCAAGAGACGATGTAGCTTCATCAAATATAAGCAGGTGTGGCTTGCGCAATAAAGAGCGCGCTATGCTTAAGCGCTGCTTTTCCCCTCCGCTTAATTTTAGTCCGCCTTCACCAATTACAGTTTCAATACCTTTTTCAGCACGGGCAAGCAGGTTAGTACAGCTTGCCTTTTTTAAGGCATCCAGCAAGTCTGCTTCGGTGGCATCGGGCTTAACAAACATCAGGTTTTCTTTAATGGTTCCGGCAAATAATTGGGTGTCCTGTGTTACAAATCCTATTTGCCTGCGCAAATCATCTAATTCAATATCGCTGCTATCAATGCCGTTATATAAAACAGTCCCTCCGTGTGGATGGTATAAACCTACCAGCATTTTTACAAGGGTGCTTTTGCCAGCGCCCGATGGTCCCACGAATGCTACAGTTTCACCTTTTTCAACATTAAAGCTTATGCTGTCAAGTGCCTTGTATTGCGCTGTTTGGTGTTTAAATGTAACGCTGTTAAAAGCCAGTTTATACAAGTTGCCTATATGTTTTGGCACATCAGGCCTTTTTTCGGCAGGCCTTTTCATTACATTATCAAAATTTATTAAAGACGCTTCGGCTTCTCGGTAAGAGATTAATATGTTACCTAACTCCTGTAACGGGCCAAATATAAAGAATGAAAAAAACTGTGCGGTTATCATTTGGCCTACATGCAGCTCACCTTTAAATATCAGCCATAATAATGTAAACATTATACATTGGCGTAAAAAGTTTACAAACGTGCCCTGTATAAAACTAATGCTGCGCACTTTTTTAACTTTGGTAAGTTCAAGCCCTAATATTTTGTAAGTGTTGGTGTTTAATCTTTTTATTTCCTGGTCAGTAAGGCCAAGGCTTTTTACCAGTTCAATATTTCTTAGTGATTCAGTTGTAGTGCCTGCAAGCTGGGTAGTTTCTTTTACAATCGTTTTTTGAATAACTTTTATTTTTTTAGTTAGCAGGTTAATCAACCAGCCAAGTATAGCGCTTCCGGCAAAAAATATGGTAATTATCCTCCAATTTACAACGGCTGACCACACGCATACAATTACAATGCCTACTACAGTTGTAAACAATACGTTTATAAACGCGATAATAAATTTTTCACTGTCTGTTCTTACTTTGGTTAAAATTGAAAGTGTTTCACCACTACGCTGGTCTTCAAAATCCTGGTAAGGTAACGCCATATTGTGGCGAAGGCCATCGGTAAACAATTTAGCGCCAAATTTTTGAGTGATAACATTGGTGTAATAATCCTGGAATGCTTTGGCTATACGACTGATCATTGCTACACCTATACCTGCAAGCAGCCAGCTAATAACACCAAAAGTATAGTCGTGTGAAGAAAGCTTTATCACCCCTTTTGTAGTACTGTCAGCGGTTTTAGCGTAAATGTCTATTATTTTACCAAAAATAATAGGGTCCATCATCGAGAAACTTTGGTTAATAGCTGCCAGTAACAACGCCAATAATACCAGTGTTCTGTATGGCTTTAAATATTGCAGGAAGATCTTCATAATTCAGTTATTTATTTCAAAATGCGTTTGAGTGTGCTTGTACGTACAAACATTATACAATTTATTAAAATTACGGCAAGTTGTCATTAAGTGGCCTTAAAGCAACCTTAACAGGGCCGAATAGATATTGAATTTGCAATGGAGGTTGACAAAAAGGCTTTTCGATTTGCGGAAAACGACCATTTACTCTTCAGCATAACTGCCAACTGCTGCCTTGTTGGTTTGACTTTCCTGTATAAAAAGCTTAGGCAAAGTAAGGTACGCCTTTAATATTTTGTTACTGCAGGCGTAGGCCAGCAGGTGGTCGCTCCAGTAGGCTATCGGCGTTTGCAAATCAACCAGTTTTTGGGCTGCACCAAGCGTTAGGGCGTAAGCGCTGCCAAAATCATGGTGGCCGGCAATTTTTAAATGTTCGCTGTACGGCTTTGCATATAAATTGCTGATGGTTTTTGATGTTAAGTTAAGCCTGCCAAGTGCTTTTTGAATGTGGTAGAACTGCTGTTTAAAAAAATTACCGGCTGTTTGTTCGGTATTTTTGTTATAGTCAAAATAAACCATCTCCCAATCGGGCGGTAACTCTTGTATAATTTGGGGAAACTGTTTTAAGCCTTCTTCAACCGGCAATATGTCATCTTCAAATATCAGCACTTTTTTATAGGCATTCTTTACTACATCCTCATAAACCATTTTGTGCGTAATGGTGCAGCCAAGCATACCGTTATTAAACAGCTTGTGGTAACGGTGTACCTGCCTTGCCTTAACGGGGTTGTAAATACCCTGCCTAACCAGGTCATCAACATTAAATTCTTTGTTATCGGCGCCGAATAAAAACTGAAAATTTAGCCCCCGTAAAACATACTTTAATTTTTCATGGCGCTCGGTAGCGCGCCGTATCGTCATTACGTAAATGTGATCAAAATAATTATTTAACTGCGTATAATATGGGGTATAGTCGCTCATGCCTCTGGCAAATATACAACTTGCTGCAAAAATGCCGGTTAAGCTATATCAATAGTATTCAAGGCTTCGGACATCATAAAAAAATGGCCGCTATCTTACTTAAAATTCACGTTTGCCGATTCACGCCGTTAGTTCTTCCTGAATGCCCATTTAAACATTTCTTTCCAGCTTGTTTTTTTACCATACATCAAAATGCCCGTGCGGTAAATTTTGCCAGCCAGCCAGGTGGTAAATAAAAAGCCGCCGATAAGGCATGCAAAACTTAACCCAAGCTGCCAGTATGTTACGGTGCCGGGTACGCCATAACCAATACGGCACATCATAACAATGGGTGAACTAAAAGGTATTATACTTGCCCATACAGCTAATGGGCTGCCGGGCACCTGCACTGCATTTGTGCCAATAATAAAAGAGAATATAATGGGCATCGTTATAGGCAGTGTAAGGCTTTGAGAACCCTGCACATCTTCTACCACACAGCCTATCGCCGCAAACAATGCGGCATAAAACAAGTAACCACCAAGAAAATAAAATATAAAGCACCCTATAAGCAATGGCCAGTTGGCTGTATCTAAAGTATGGTTAACTGTATATATTTTTTGTGCGGCCTCACTTACCTGCATTGCGCCGCCACCAGGCATGGCTCCGTTATGCTGTTGCAACATCTGTACCTGCTGCATAGTATCATGCGAAACAAACGCTTTTGCACCTATAGACAGGCCAACGATAAGCACTATCCATATTAAAAACTGCGTAAGCCCCACAGCGCCAATGCCTATAATTTTGCCCATCATCAATTGAAACGGCTTAACACTGCTTACAATTACTTCGGCAATCCTGCTTGTTTTTTCTTCCATTACACCGCGCATCAGCATCATGCCATATATCAGCATGGTTATATATATTAGCGTGCCACTCGTATAGCCAACGATATAAGCTAGCACCTGATTGCTCTCTTTAGCTTTGCCATTTCCTTCCTGGTCTTGCAAAGAAGTAACATTAGCTTTGTGAGATTTTGCGTGAATTGAATCTAATGTGCCCCTTAAAATGCCGGCACTTTGCAGCATGTTATCTTCAATAACAGCATTTATTTTATCTTCAATTGAGCCGGTAGTGCCTATACCAATAGCCTGTTTTGAGTGAATGAAAAATTGCTTGGTTTTGGCAGTGTCAATGGGCGAAAGTGTTAAAAAAGCGGTATAACCCTTAACAAGATAATTGGAGGAGTCAACATCAGCAGGGTAAGAAAAGACAATATCCCCGTCGCTTCTAAGGTTATTCTTGAAATAACCGTTTTGGTCTGCTACGGCTACCTTAAGTTGTTCTTTCCCTTTCATTGAAAGAACTGCACCCCCAAAAATAAATCCTACAAAAACGAGGGGCATTAAAATGGTGGTCAATATAAAAGTTCTGTTTTTAACTCTGGAAAAATATTCTCTTTGTATAACTAATAATATTTTACTCATAACTCATGTGTTTGAAGAGTGGGTGTATAGGTTACTGAACTTTTTGAAACTGCCTTGTTACAGCTTTTGTTCCTTCAACCAGGTTGATGAAAATTTCGTTTAGTGACGGCAGTATTTCGTTGAAACCTTCAACATTATATTGTTGCTGTATAAAATAGCTAAGCACGTCGTTACTTTTAAAACCATCTTTAATACGAACGGTTAGTTTATTGGCTTTGGTATCAATAACTTCAAAGGCATTGCTTTGTATGTTACCCGGCAGGCCGCTTAACTGTAAGGAAAATTTATTTTCCTTAAATTCCTGTTTTACCTGCGCAACAGTGCCGTCCAATATTTTTTTACCCATATTCACCAGCACAATATGGTCGCATATTTCCTCCACCTGCTCCATACGGTGCGTACTGAATATTATGGTGCTTCCACGTTGTGCAAGGCCATAAATTTCATCTTTAATAAGGTTGGCGTTTACAGGGTCAAGGCCGCTAAACGGTTCGTCAAGAATGATCAGTTTCGGCTCATGCAAAACAGTTATTACAAACTGCAGTTTCTGGCTCATACCTTTACTAAGGTCTTCCATCTTTTTATTCCACCAGCTTTCCATCTCAAGGCGGGTAAACCAATATTTTATTTTTTGTATTGCCTCGCTTTTGCTTAAGCCTTTTAACTGGGCCAGGTAAAGCGCCTGCTCACCAATTTTCATTTTTTTATACAGGCCGCGTTCTTCCGGCATGTATCCAATTTTAATAATATCGTTAGCAGGATCAAAAGTTTTGCCGTCAAAAGTAATGCTGCCCTCATCAGGATAAAAAATGCCCGTTATCATTCTAAGCAGGGTTGTTTTACCCGCGCCATTAGGGCCAAGCAAACCAAATATGCTGCCTTGTTGAATGCTAAAGCTAATATCATCAACAGCTTTTTGTGTGGCGTAATATTTTTTTAGGTTTTTTAGGTCTAAAATTGACAGGTTTTTGGAGTCTGAAATAGGCATGTGCAGTTGTTTAATATTGTCAAATGTAAGGTTAATGGCTAAAATATGTGGTATTTATTAACCTTATGTTACGAAAGGTAAAACACATATTTAAGATGTGATATATGACCCATGTGTGCTATTTTCGCGCTATACCTTTTTTAAAGTTTATTATTATGAGAGCACCCGGTTTTATACGCGCATGTTTACTTATTGCCACGTTATATGTTTTTGGAAGCTGGGGCTTTTTGGCACATAAAACCATACACCAGCTTGCGGTATACGAACTGCCCGCAGAAATGCAGCATTTTTTTTATAAGAACATGCAATATATAACTGACAGCGCCATACGGCCCGACCTTAGACGCAGCAGAGATACCACTGAAGCACCAAAACATTTTATTGATATTGAAAAATACGGGCCGGATGCCAACGCTGTGCCATTGGAATGGGGTGATGCTGTTACAAAATATACAAAGGACACGTTATTAAAATACGGTTATGTGCCTTACTATGTTATTATGATGAAGGATAGGTTGGTAAGCGCTTTTAAGCAGGGTAACCGCGACAGTATTTTATTTTATGCTATTGATTTGGGGCATTATGTAGAGGATGCCAACGTGCCGCTGCATACCACTATGAATTATGACGGGCAATTGACAGGCCAACGCGGTATACATGCTTTATGGGAAAGTGTTACACCCGAAATGGAAATAACAAACTATAACCTTTATAATATGCACACGGCCACTTATCTTGATAATCCTCAATTGGCTATTTGGCAGGCGGTGCGCAAAGCTTATAGTTTACTGCCTGAAATGTTTACGAAAGAAAAAGAACTGAGCAAAAATTTTCCAGATTCGGTTAAATATAAAATAGTGTTTAAGTACGGAAAGAATCTAAAATATTACACTGATGCATTTGCCATTGCTTACGGCAAAGCATTGCAGCCAACTATAAACCTGCAGTTGACAAATTCAGCAAACCTGGTAGCAGATTTTTGGTACACAGCGTGGGTTGATGCCGGTAAGCCCGATCTTGATAAAATATTGGACCATAAATTTAAAAAGCGCGACGCCCGCCACCTGCAAAAAGAAATGAACAGCTTTAAAAACAATAGCCTTATACCAGACAGCATTTTAAATGCTACAAGGGGTAATTTTAGGGAGTAAGCTTGGGTAAATGCAATGCAGGTTGTGGGGATGGAAACGTAAACTTGCGTGCATCGCCTGGTAAACGTTTGTTATCTGTTTGATCAGCTTTCAATCGTTTTTCAGTTTCTCCGCAATCGTGGCGGCAACTCTTTCACCATCCATAGCTGCGCTTACAATGCCACCTGCATAACCTGCACCTTCGCCACAGGGGTAAAGGTTATGTATTTGCGGGTGTTGAAGCGTTGCTGCGTCACGGGGAATGCGAACGGGTGATGATGTTCTGCTTTCTGCTGCAACAACAACCGCCTCGTTGGTAAAGTAGCCACGCATTTTATTTCCAAATGCCTTAAAGCCTTGCTGCAAACGCTTGTGTATAAATGCAGGCAACACATTTTGCAAAGCGGTTGAATGTAAACCGGGTATATAACTATTATCCGGCAAGGTAGCCGATACTTTGTTGTTACAAAAATCTGCCATTCGCTGTGCCGGCGCTACAAAATTACCGCCGCCTGCCTTATAAGCTTTCTCTTCAATCGATGTTTGAAATTGAAGCAAACTTAATGGCGAATTAATATCAACATTAAAATCCTTTAAATTTATTAGATCGGCAGTTTCTACTGTAACAACCATACCGCTGTTGGCGTACGGGTTATTGCGTTTACTTGGGCTCCACCCATTTACTACCAACTGGCCAGGCGCTGTTGCCGCAGGCGCAATAATGCCGCCCGGGCACATGCAAAAGCTAAACACGCCCTTGCCATCAACCTGCTCAACAAGGCTGTACGATGCCGGGGGTAAGTGCTCATCCCTGCTGGTAATATTGTTAACAGTGCCGCAATGGTATTGTACGCTGTCAATTAAAGCCTGCGGGTGTTCAATACGCACCCCCAATGCAAAAGGCTTGGCTTCAATTAAAATATTTTTATTGTGCAGTAATTCAAATATATCCCTGGCCGAGTGGCCTGTAGCCAATATTACAGCATCTGCATGCAGCGTGTTGCTGTTATTTACTACCACGCCGTTAATACTATTGTTGGTTATTATAAAATCAGTGGCTTTATGTTCAAACAAAACCTCGCCGCCGCATGCAATAATTTGCTGCCGCATAGCGGTAATAATGTTCGGCAATTTATTGGTGCCAATGTGTGGGTGAGACTGGTATAAAATTTTTTCTTCGGCGCCAAACTGTACAAAAATATTTAATATGCGGCTTATGTCGCCCCGCTTACTACTGCGTGTATATAATTTACCATCGCTGTAAGTACCTGCGCCGCCTTCGCCAAAGCAATAATTGCTTTCTTCGTTAATAATGCCTTCTTTGTTTAAGGCTGCAAGGTCGCGGCGGCGCGCACGTACATCTTTGCCGCGTTCAAGTACTATGGGTTTTAAGCCTTGCTCAATACATTTTAATGCTGCAAATAGCCCGGCAGGGCCTGCACCAATAATTATAACGCAATTTTTTGCAGCGGTTACATCCTGCAAAGCAATTTTCTCAATCTTCCTTTCAGCAAAAGGCTCGTTTATATACGTTTTTACGGTAACATTTACCCACGCCTGCTTGCCGCGGGCATCAATTGATTTTTTGGTTATGTAAAAACCGGTTATCTCATCCTTCTTGCGGTTGGTAGCGGCCGCAATATATTCGGTTATAATATCATAATTATCAGCCTCGGCAGGCTTTAGCTTTAATGAGATGTCTTTTTGCATACAGTTAGGTGTTTATCCTAAAAAGTATAAAAAAGGCTGCCCTAAGGCAGCTCTTTTATAGTATAGCGTTTAATATATTGGTATATATAATATTAACTAAAAAGGCAGGTCGTCAACATTTTCGCTGCCTGCGCTAAAGCTGTTATTGCTTTGGCTATAGCTATTGCCCTGGTTGTAGTTTGCAGGGGCCGCCTGGTTTGTTGTTTGTGGTGCGCTTTGCTGCTGGCCAAAGTTAACCTGCTCCATTCTCCACGCGTCAAGGTTGGTAATATAGTTTTCTTTACCGTCTTTAACCCATTTGGTTCCTTTAATATTAAACTGCACTTTTACTTCGTCACCCAAATTAAAGCGGTCGGGCATAGCAGTTTTATCCTGAACACATTGAAACTTAACATAGTTGGTAATTATCCTGCCGCCTATATCTTCAGATTTTTCAATTACAAATTCCCTGGTTTTAAATGACTCTGTACGTTGTACAATATTAAATTTCGCTACTAATTTTCCTGAAATTTCAAATGACATAATGTAGTAATTATTTTAATTAGCAAATGTACTTTAAAAAAAGTGCATAAATAAGTTGAAATTATTTTGGCCGTGTTTAAAAAATTGTATCTTACACATCGAGTATTTATCCACGCCTATCCGTAACTAGAAAATCCTTAAACAAGTATGTACCAAAACCTTCCAAAAGAACAAGTAATTCCGTCATCAGGTTATCCACATGGTGTAATACCCCTATACAATTTATTACGACGAGCGAAAATTATTTTTCGTTAACGAAGGTATATCGCAGGTAGGCAAAATCTTGACACGAAAAAAATTTTTTTTTCAACAAAAAGCTTGATATTCGCCCTCCTGTCCCAAAAAGTTTTTTCATCCAAACAGTGAATGAATTTTTTGGGGTTTTTTATCGGAAAAATTTACTAATTCTAATATAAATTACTGTTTTACTGTTATGACAAAAACCACCGCCGAAACTGTTTGGAACAATTGTTTAAAGATCATTAAGGACATAGTAGAGTGGCAGCATTATAAAACGTGGTTTGAACCTATTAAAGCACTTGAACTAAAAGGTAACGTATTATTGATACAGGTGCCAAGCCAATTTTTCTTTGAGTATCTTGAAGAACATTATGTAAATTTATTGGCAAAGACTTTGAAGAGGGAGATGGGCAAAGAAGCGCGCCTTGAATACCGCATAATGGTTGACAGTGGTAATAAAGGGCGTAACGGTACAATGGATGTACCTGCAGGTAACGCAAAAATGTATAATAATAACGAAATGGATTTTCCATTAATAATAAATAACCCGGTTAAGAATCCATTTGTGATTCCTGGTCTTAAAAAGATGCAGATAGACCCGCAATTAAATTCATCATACACATTTGATGCATTTGTTGAGGGCGATAGTAACCGCGTTAGCCGCCGGGCCGGTAAAACCGTTGCTGAAAAACCGGGCGCAAACTCATTTAATCCTCTGGTTATTTATGGTGGTGTAGGCCTTGGTAAAACACACCTTGCACAGGCAATAGGTAACGAGGTTAAACGTTTGCACAATAACAAAGTTGTTTTATATGTAAGCAGCGAAAAATTTATAAACCAGTTTCAAGACCACAGCCGTAATAACGCCATTAACGACTTTATACACTTTTACCAGCTAATTGATGTATTAATTATTGACGATGTACAATTTTTTGCAAGGGCAGAAAAAAGCCAGGATGCATTTTTTGCCATCTTCAATCACCTGCACCAAAGCGGTAAACAACTGGTGTTAACAAGCGATAAACCTCCCAAAGACCTTGACGGTATGCAGGAACGTTTATTAAGCCGCTTTCGCTGGGGATTAAGTGCCGACCTGCAGGTACCAGATTACGAAACACGTATTGAGATACTTGAAAGGAAAATGAAGAATGATGGCCTAGAAATGCCAAAGGAAGTTGTTAAATATGTTGCCTATAATATAAGCACCAATGTGCGTGAACTGGAAGGTGCATTAATATCACTGTTAGCACAATCATCTCTTAACAAGAGAGAAATAGATCTTGAGTTGGCTAAAAAGGTACTGCGCAATTTTGTTAAAACAAGCAGCAAAGAAATTACTATTGATACCATACAGAAAATGGTATGTGAATATTTTGACGTACAATACGAAAAGCTGTTGCATAAAACACGCAAACGCGAAATTGTGCAGGCAAGGCAAATAACTATGTACCTGGCAAAGGCCTTTACCAAAAACAGTCTTAAAACTATTGGAGAGCATTTTGGCGGCAGGGACCATACCACTGTTATACATAGCTGCCAAACTGTAAAGGATTTGATGGATACAGACAGCCTGTTTCGTGAAAACGTAATGGAGCTTACACAAAAGGTACAGCTTGCGTCAATGTAGTTGAAGCGGGTAGCTAAGTAAGAAACAACCGATTGAAAAAATACCAACTACAATAACAAAGTCCCCACAGAACTGCAAAAAAATATTAAAGATCCCCTGCCAAACCGGTGGGGGAACTTTTTTTATGCCTGCGGCAATGATATTTTATTATTATTTGGCATTTACTTTTTGCATCTCTATATTTGCAGCCCTTTAAGGCAAAAGGTGAGGTGGATGAGTGGCTGAAATCAGTAGTTTGCTAAACTGCCGTACGGGTTAAACTGTACCGAGGGTTCGAATCCCTCCCTCACCGCGAAACTTTACAAAACCTTCAAATAATAATTTGAGGGTTTTGTTTTTATATAGCCTTACCTTTTTAGCTATTATCTCTATGCAGCAACAGCAGTAAGAAAGTCAATTGGAGAATGCCCCAAGATAATCGCCCTGCTTGTTAATCTGTTGGCTGCTTACACCTATCAGGATCGTTCTGGCAGAAATTTAGTGCATTTAAAATGTTATGCAAATTTTGGGGCTATCGAGGGCCGTAGCAGCAGGCACTTAAAATTTGATAGAAGCTTATACACAAAAGGGCCGTCCCGTTTAAATTTCACTCTGTGCAACAGCAGCCATTTGTTGGTTATTCCTGATAAGTCCCCTAAGTAAAATAATAAATAGATATAGCAAATCCTTTTTCAGCATGTTGTTTAAATTACACACTGCATCCCAAACCACGACTTAACGTTTTTTTGTATATTTGATGTTATGGAGACAGCTGTATTCGTCATTATTTTTTCTGTGATAATTCTTGCTGCCGCAATCCTTTTTGTTTATGTAATCGTTTCCAACAGAAACAAAGCGACACAGCTTTACAAGGCGGCGGCTAACCAGGAAAGTCGCGGTAACTATCTTGAAGCCATCGCATTGTACGAAGCATACCTAAAAGAAAACGACGATGAAACACAACAAGTTGGGCATAAGATCAAAACGATCCGCTCGTTAATTACTAACCAGGCTTTGTTATTTAAACAACAAAAACTATAGCAGTCCACTTATTTCCGCGCTATCACTTAACTGATATTTAAGCAATGGCAACATATTGCATATTCTGTTTTTCAGTAAATCTTGTAACTATTCCATTTATTTTAATAATAATAAGGAGGATTATTTTGGTATCTTTATAGGTCTGCTTTTCAGTCGCACCGCTTATTCAAATAGCCGATGTTTAAGGAGTTATTGGTAAAATGTTAATAACTAACTATAAACGATGCATAGGCATATAAATTTATTGGTGCCATATGTTACTGGCGCTCAACTCCATCGGCCGGTTTGTTGTTTTCGCATAATTACAAAAGGTAATGCTGCCAACCATTGGGGGAATGTTGTTGAAAGGGGTATTGCATTAAGCCTGTACCTTGTATTGGTAACGTATTTGATTGAATGCATAAGCAGGTGACTTAACCTAAAAAACGACTAAGCAAAAAATGAATATTTATATTAAAAACATGGTTAGCATCAGGTGTAAAATGGTTGTAAAAGCTGAATTGGAGACGCTGCATATACCTTATAAATCAGTTGAATTGGGTGAAATAATTACTTATGATCAACTATCTGCTGATGATTTGGCTTCCTTAAAGGCGGGTCTTCTTAAAGCTGGCCTTGAGCTAATGGATGATAAAAGAAGTATAATTATTGAAAAGATAAAGAACATTGTAGTGGAAATGATACACTATTCAGATGAATTGCCACGCGTAAATTTTTCAGAATTTTTAAGCAAAAAATTAAATTACGATTATACATATTTAAGCAACCTTTTTTCATCGGTACAAGGTATAACGCTTGAACATTTCATTATACTGCATAAAATTGAACGTGTAAAGGAATTGCTTACCTATGATGAGTTAAACCTTACTGAAATTGCAGCTCTTATGCAATACAGCAGTGTTGCGGCACTTGCCACGCAGTTTAAAAAGGTAACCGGCCTTACCTCGTCACATTTTAAAAATGTTCAGGTGGAAAAAAGAAGAACACTCGAAGACTTGTAGCCTGGCAAACATTGTATTAAATAGTTAAAGCGTGTGGTTAATTAACTATTATATTTACCGTTTTATTGCCTTGTATTTATTTACGTTACACAATACTGAAATGACTGACAAAACACACGGAGCCGATGCTGTTAACACTGAAGGCGCGTACCCAGAATTAAAAAAAGCTACCCCGCACATTATTGTTGAGATTATAGAATACATGCCAAACTCTGTAGTGAGCAAAACTATTATAAAAAAAACAACGGGCAGTATTACTGCGATGTCTTTTGACATGGGTGAAGAATTAACGGAACGCAGGTTGCCTTTTGATTCATTTGTACAGGTAATTGACGGTAATGCAGAGATACTGGTAGATAAAAAATTAACTATGCTAAAATTAGGTGAAGGAATGATTATCCCCGCACACTCATTAAGCATGATTAAGGCAAATGAACGCTTTAAAATAATTTTAAGTATTATTAAAAGTGGCTATGAAGACCTGGATGTACGGATTGTATAAAATAACTAGCTACCTTAATATAGCGATTAATGCCGGCTTGTTAAAATTATAATTGGCGCGAATAGAAATTCGCGCCCTATGTATAATCCAATACCCTAAGAAAATTAACTCTATAGTCAGAAATAAACCTAATCATTCTTTTGTATTAGTATATGTTCAGTTTTGTTCAGCGGCATTCAGGTTTTTTTGCTCATTGTATTGTAGTCACTTTTTAGTTTCATGGTCTTTGTGTTAAAACCGTTACCCCGCTGCCATTGTTTTTAGTTTTAAAAAACCTGATTCCGTAATTATTTTATTCAATTGTTCTTCGGTTTTACTGTTGCCTTTATTAATTTCTTTTGTAAGTATCAGGTACAGGGCGGTGTCAAGCCTGGCAGATAAAAAATAAAATTTAGAAGGTTTAAGAAGCTGGTATATTTTTTTGCTTTCTGCTATGTTTTTCTGCCTGCTTAATGCAATGGCTTTTAACAAAAGCAATTTTTGCAGGCAATAGTTGCCCTCGGTTGTATACAGATCTTTATAACTTTTTAGTGTATGATTAATGTAATAAAGAGCGTGCTCATGATTATCGGTTAGTATAAGCGCATTTGCATAAATAAATTCAAAACTTTGCGAAACTTTAGTGTCCCCGTTTTTGAGTTTGTTGGTCGAGTGAAATGCATACGTTTCAATCAATATTTTTTCAGTGTCAATTTGAAGGCTGTCAGCATGGAAAAGAATTGCGGAAAAATATCTGGCCCAAATAAAGCCTGGTGTGTTATTTGGCAAAGTTAGCTTTTGAACCTTTTCAAAGTTCAATGCTAAAGACTTTTCGTCATTCATAAGCCAATTTTTCAAACACAGTAATGACAACGCAAAAACTTGTTTCTCGGCTTCCGGTGATTCGTTTATATAATCTTGAAGGCCATCGCCGTAAAAAGAATTAAGTTGATCGTAGTTTACATTTTTTTCGAAATAAAACTCAATGCCATTTTTTGTTTTAACAATTTCCTTTTGTAGCAATTTCATCAGCCCTACATTCTTGTTTAGATGTTCAATGGTTATTTTTACAAAAGAGTTAAACGTTTCATCGTCGTCATCATTAACATTGGTGCTTTTAAATATCAACACGAGGTAATTTAATAGAATAGTATCTTTTTTATTTTCAGTTTTTTGTTGAGCTTCGTTTACTGAGTTAAGTAAATTCTCTATTGTAGCATGCCCGCAATAGGCACAAAATATATTAATTGTAGCCTTGGACGCAGGGTATTGCGTTTTTACTAAACCGAAAAAGCGCCTGATAGTATTGAAATTTATAAGAGATGATGTTCTGCTGTAAATATCTTCTGCCAGTTGTAAACATTCTTTGGCAGTTATAATTTGTTGCCCAAATTTTCTTTCAATTTCTTTTTTTAGAATAGAATGAGAATTAGAAATAGTGTCTGGGCTAATGGAATTGGAATAAGACATAGTGTTTAATAGGTGTATGATTAATATAACTTTCTAAAGGTTATATCTTTAATTGATATAACACTTATAAATTAGCGGGTAATAATTATAAAATTTACTGTTTAAAAAATATATATACGAAAACGGGTTTTTAACGATAGTTAAAGTGTTAACAAATATATTTTTGAAGATCTAATTGCGGATAATTTTTATTAATATCTGTTATTTTTGTTTAAATAGAATGAAAATGTATAATCGAACGTTTGGTTAACAAGTTATTGCTGCAAACATCTATAATACAAAAAGGTTGAGCAAAGCCCAACCTTTTAGATAAAATTACCAAACAGCAAATTTTAGTAAATTGGTTATAACGCCTTTAAGTTATTTTATAAACCTGGTAGATAGTAATATTTTGTTGTTCCTGAAAACAACAAAATAAGCGCCTGAGGGTAAAAAGTTAACATCGGCAGCTGTTTGAGTACTGGTACTTTTAAGCGGAATGCTTTGAAGTATTCTTCCATCTGCTGAAATAATTTGCAAGCTGCCATCCCCGGAAACAGCGGGGTAATTAGCATGTAACACATCTTTAACAGGATTGGGATATATCAACAGCCCGGGTAGTTTATTTACTTCTAAATTGTTTAAAGCAGTGGTATCTATTTGCGATACTTTGTTTAACGAATTGCTGGTATTACTTGAAAAGCGTAGTTTTTTGATAACAATGCTATGCTTGTAATTATTAAAGTTGCCAAAGAAATTAAATCTTATTGTTTTGGGGTTCTTCCAGTTGCCCCCGGCGACTGGGATGCTGGTGGTTATTGAGGGATAGTTTGCGTACTTGATAGTATAAATACCGTTTGTTACTGAAATGCTTAAAGATTGAGGAACGCTCATTGCCGATATTACTTTTGCAGTTGTATCAAGTACAACGGTTTTATAGTTGGCCAAAATAGCAATGCGGCTGTAAGGTTTGTTATAGTCTGCCGTTGGGAAAAAGCGTGCAATATAGTAGCCTTTATCATCTAAAACATCTATTGACATACCACCGCCGTTGCCGTTAATATTATTTTCGGCATTACCATTAAAGTCCACCACACCATTTAGTTGCCAGGTGGTTAAGTTGGTGTTAGTGCCAAGGTCACGGGTAACAGTGTAATCACCGGCATTTTGGGAGAACTGTATACTTACATCGGCAGATTTTGATTTATCATAACTGTTATACCCGGTTGTAACACTCCACCATTTTGCGTACACATCAGTATTGTCCTCGCTCGTGGGGGTTCTCTTCCATCCATACATATTATCAACAAGCGTGCTTGTATAAGGCAGGCCTTGCAGCAGATCAATTCCGCCAACACTATCGCAAAACTCGGCTGGATATAGATTTTGAGTTGGTATTACCTGTTTTGGCTGACTTGCACTTGACCACGATAAAACCGCATGCGGATTATTGCAGCAATGATATTCTACGCGAACAGAATACTGCTGCCCTGCGGCAAGTGAAATATTTGCCGAATATTCGGTAGTACTGCTACTGTTCCACTGGTCAATTAAAAGAGAGTCATTTATCCACAATCTAACACCATTACTTGTGTTTGCGTAAAATGTGCAGGCCTCCGTGTATAGGGGTTTAACAAAGCCAGTCCATCTTATAGATAAGTTTTGTGTAGGAGAAAGAGTGGTTATACCCTGCAAACCATTTATAAGGTTTATTACCGGCTCAACGTGCTTTAATTTTGAGTTGGCAGTGTTTAGATCCCCACCTGCAAAATATTCGGCCAGCAGCCCATTTGGCAATGCAGTTGTTGCAATAGATACTGTTTGTTCTGCTATGGTATTTAACCCTGTTATCTTCCACCTGTGCAACCCTCCGTGTGATGCTTCATCGTTTAAATAAACGTAACCATTGCCAGCTGAATCCTTAACTACTGCCACCGACATTGCGTTACCCGCCATCATCGGCGCTGCTTCTGCATAAGTAACACCGGGGCCTGCCACGCCAAACTGGCCCAGGAAAAGGCCATCATCGTACACTTGTGTCCACTCATTAGTCTCAGCATTTTTCCAAAATTCCCCATGGTAGCCCCAAATAATTGTACGATCGAGCGAGCGGGCGAAGCTTCCGGCATATTGCACATTGTTGCCAATATCATACGCCCCATCAGCGGGATAAGCGCCGCTATATTGCTTAAACGTGCTATTTGCTGTGCGCCAAAGCCACTTATTGGTTCCTGCTTTAATGCCCCCAAGGTGATAGCCGCTGCTGCCATAAGGGGGCAGCCCCGCATCAAAGCTTACCACTATATTTGATGATGTAATCACAGTATTGCCGCTACCATAGTAAAGCGGGTCTTTATCGGTTGCCGGTGGAGATGTGGCAATTACTGTTGGTGTACCCCAAACCGGGTTATTTGAGCCATCAAAGCCGGTTAGTGCCTGGCTTGTCCATGTTGAAGGATTACCGATACTTATTTGGGTGCCTATTTTAAGCGAGCCATCGGCAAACAGCTGATAGTCTAACCCCTGCAGTTCTATACCCGTATTTCTTACCTCACCGGTTGCGGGCAACTCAACAAGGGCAAGATTATATTTATGACGAAGAAATGCATACGTATGGCCGTTAGACAGGGTGGTTAGATATCGAAACCGATAAAATTGGTCGTCGTAGTCTGTACTAATATTATACCCCCAATTTTTAACTAACGTCCATGAACAGTTTGAGGGGCTAAGGCTTTTGGAGTAATCTATTTTAAATTCAAGGTAACCGGCAAAGGCCCTGGCAGGGTTATTGGGGTCTACAGCCACGCTGTAAAAATGGGGCAAATACATAATGCGGTTAATAAACCCCCTTGCGGCGCTAAAATGCTGTGCCCTGCAATTACCAGGGTCGCCTACCCAAAAAGTTCCATCAGGCGCAAAACTTACAAAAGTGTGCACTTCATCAAAATCAGCAAAGTAAAATTTGTTGTCTGCAACGGCAGGGCTGTTATTATAGCCGCCGGGCTGGCCAAACACCCATGAGCAGGCGCCGCTAAAATTATCGAAGGCCTTTATTTGCTGGCTGGTACCGCCATCAGCTACAATTATTGTATTACCATCAGGGCTAACAGATGCGGCCATTGGGGTACCAATGCCTTGTAAAGTAAGGCCAGTGGCCGAAAGCGAACCGTCTGCATTTACGTTATATTTGGTAATAGAGGTGCCGCTTATTACCCAAAGCGCATCATTTTTATCAATGGCCAGGCCACCAGGGCTATTAAGATATATTGTTTGCATAAGCTGGCCTGTAACTTTATTTAAAACATGTAGCTGGTTGTTGTTTTTATGCGAAACAAAAAGGTATTGTCCGTTTTTTTGAACCGCAAGTCCACTAACTTTCGAATTTGCGTCATACGCTACGTCAATCGCGTTAGGATAAGTTCGTGAATACAACACCGATACAGCAGAACCGGCGGCAAAGCTTGTAACCTCGCTGTTATCGCTTACTTTGGTTGCATAAACAAAAGTTTTGGGTAAATCATTTGGATCCATTCCGTCAAAGTATACATAATTGCCATCGGTTGCTACAAATGCTGTTGCACCACCTTTATTTAGAATAGGTGTTTTAGCTTGTGGACTTGCCGTATTAAAAAGAAAAGCAGGCGTTAACTGCTCATTGTAGTTTACTGTTAAATACCCGGTGTTGCCATTAAACGCCATTCCATACATACCCTGAAAGGCGTGGTGCACAGTTGGGCCGCATTGTGCCGCCGAGGTGTTGCCAATAACACCTTCCCACGTATATTTAATGTTATTTGAAAGTACACGAACAGTATAATTGCTTCCAGTTACCAGCAGGCCATCGTTGTCCGTTCCATCCCAATATTGCTTGTAGGTACCCGCATTGTAGGGCACTCCGCTCCAAAGGGTTTTTATAAGTGTACCATCCTGGGCAAATACACCAGCGCTGGTGTTTGCATTGCCGCTTAATGTAAATGTAAATGATGCGGTTGCCTGGCATTGTACCATTTCGCTTGCAGTTACTGCCAGGCATAGCAGTAGCGCATACGCGAATTTTGAAATTTGCATATTGGATTATTGGATTTTAAAAAAGAGTATGTGACCGGCCTAAAAGGTCACTTGTTGCTTACTTGTGATTTAGTTTAAAAAATAATGTTGAGTAATCTGTTGACATATTGTTTCGGTTGCGGGTAACAACCGGGTATAAGAATAGTGAATGAGTAAAAACTAAATTTTGCATAGTGCTAATTTGTAATGTTAAAAAAAGCAGGGTAGTTGTACGGCTACCCAAACTAAAATTCAAAAGAGTATTTCAAAGGTTACTGCAAATCAAAATTGATTATTAAAAAAACGCCGGCGCTTTTTATTTAACCAAGCAAGAAAAGCAGGTTTAGTTTTTATAGGATGATTTTTTACGATTTACAAAAAGTTTTCAAATTTGACAATAAAAAAATAGATAATTTTTAATAGGGAATGGATATTTGGTCTTTATTGCAATATTTAATTTTTTCAATAATGGCTTTATAAATGCTGATGCTTCTTTTTATTTCGCTCTTCCTGTCTGAACAAAAATGAACTTATACCTTACCTGAAAAGATGAGATTTGTCATGTTAATTGAAAAAAAATGATTATTTAAGCCGATTTTAAAATAGAGATTTTGTAAGTATGCAAATCTCGGTTGTCAACTTAATGGTATTGGTTTTTACGATTACTGCTGTTTGGCTGAGAAGGATAAAGCAGAAAATAAATGCAACATGCCATTGCTTAATCATCAACAGTTAAAAGAATTAATGATCATAATTTGACGGCATGTTCGCGTTACCTGTTAACTATTGTTTCAATGTTACTAATAACAAAAGAATAGCGATATAAACCGTTGTTAATTACTGGCTGGTGGAAGTGTTTTTTATACAATAAAGGCTGAGCAAAAGCCCAGCCTTTATTGAAAATTAAAATATTATAATTAGCATTACATTATTTAACGAACGAGGCTGACATTTGTATTTTATTGGTTTTGAAAACAACAAAATAAGCGCCTGCAGGTAACATGCTAACATTAGCCGCTGTTTGTGTACTGGTATTTTCAAGTTGAATATTTTGTAATGTTCTGCCGTCTGCTGAAATAATTTGCAGGCTGCCGTCGCCGGAAACGGTGGGGTAGTTAATATGTAACACATCTTTAACAGGATTGGGATATACTATCAGTGCCGGTAATTTACTTACTTGTAAATTGCTAACTATTGCGCTGTCTGTTGGTGACGTAGCGAGTAGAGAGTTGTTTGCCTTACTTGAAAAGCGTAGTTTTTTAATAACAATACTATGATCATAGTTATTAAAATTGCCAATAAAATTAAATCGTATCGTTTTGGGGTTCTTCCAGTTCCCCCCCGCGACAGGAATGCTCGTGGTTATTGTGGGGTAGTTGGCGTACTTGATGGTATAAATACCGTTTGTTACTGAAATGCTTAAAGATTGAGGAACGCTCATTGCCGATATTACTTTTGCAGTTGTATCAAGTACAACGGTTTTATAGTTAGCCAAAATAGCAATGCGGCTGTAAGGTTTGTTATAGTCTGCCGTTGGGAAAAAGCGTGCAATATAGTAGCCTTTATCATCTAAAACATCGATTGACATACCGCCACCGTTGCCATTAATATCGTTTTCAAAATTGCCGTTGTAGTCAACAACACCATTTAAATTCCATGCAGTTAGGTTATTATTAGCGCCAAGGTCGCGGGTAACACTATAATTACCTGTATTTTGTGAGAATTTTATGGTTACATCAGGCGATTTTAACCTGTCGTAACTGTTGTAACCTGTTGTAACACTCCACCACTTTGCGTAAAAATCACTAAAGTCCTCTGTAGCCGGGTATCGCTTCCATCCGTACATATTATCAACAAGTGTGCTGGTAAAAGAAAGCCCCTGCAGCAAATCAATACCGCCTACAGTGTCAGTAAAGTTTGCCGGATATAGATTTTGAGTTGGTATAACCTGCTTTGGTTGATGTGCGCTTGACCATGACATGATATCATAAGGATTGTTGTAGCTGTGATACTCCATCCGAATTGAATACTGTTGGCCCGCTGCAAGCGCTATGTTTGCATTGTATTCTGTCGTCCTGTTGCTGCTCCATTGGTTAATTAAAAGAGAGTCATTTACCCAGAGTCTTACCCCACTACTGGTATTAGCATAAAAAGTGTATAGGTCAGTATATAATGGATTAACAAAGCCGGTCCATCTTACAGACACATTTTGGCCTGCGGCAACACCTAATATACCTTGAAAGCCATTTACAAGATTAACAGTCGGCTCAACACGTTTTGTTTTTGAGTTGGATGTGTTTAAGTCTGCCCCGGCAAAATACTCACTCATTAAGCCGTGTGGCAAAGCTGTCGTCACAATGGGCACTGTTTGTTCCGCAATTGTATTCAGCCCCGTTATTTTCCAAATGTGCAGGCCGCCATGCGAGGCTTCATCGTTGATATAAACGTAACCATTTCCGTCTGCGCCTTTAACCACCGATACTGACATCGCGTTGCCTGCAAACATGGGTGCGGCCTCCGCGTAAGTATAATCCGGTCCTGCTACGCCAAACTGCCCGAGGAAAAGGCCATCATCGTACACCTGGGTCCACTCATTAGTCTCAGCGTTTTTCCAAAATTCACCATGATAGCCCCAAATAATAGTGCGGTCAAGTGCCCTGGCAAAGCTTCCTGCGTACTTAACGTTGTTGCCAATATCATAAGCCCCGTCAGCAGGGTAGGCTCCGCTATACTGCTTAAAAGTGCTGTTTGCCGTGCGCCAAAGCCATTTGCCTGAACCAGCTTTAATGCCCCCAAGATGGTAGCCTGTACTGCCAACCGGCGATAACCCGGCATCAAAACTTACAATTACATTTGATGATGTTACTACACTGTTGCCACTGCCATAATAAAGGGGGTCCTTGTCAGTCGCCGGGGGAGACGTGGCAATTACTGTCGGCGAACCCCAAACCGGGTTATTTGAGCCGTCAAAACCGTTAAGAGCGCGGGTTGTCCATGTTGTGGGCTGGCCCATAACAATTTGCGTGGCTTTTTTTAATGAGCCATCGGCAAAAAGTTGATAATCCATGTCTTGCATTTCTACCCCGGTATATCTTATTCCGCCGGTTGCAGGTAATTCAACAAGTGCAAGGTTATAAATGTGCCTTATAAATGCATAGGTATGCCCATTGCTAAGCGTTGTTAAATAACGAAACCTGTAAAATTGGTCGTCGTAATCTTTGGTTATATTATATCCCCAGTTTTTAACCAGCGTCCATGAACCGTTTGAGGGGCTAAGACTTTTGGAGTAATCAATTTTAAACTCAAGATAATCAGCAAATACCCTTGTGGGGTTATTAGGGTCTGCGGCTGTGCTGTAAAAATGCGGCAGGTACATAATATTTTCAATAAAAGCGCAGGCTGCGGTAAAATGCATTACACGGCAGTTACCAGGGTCTCCCACCCAAAACGTACCGTCTGCGGCAAAGTTTATATAAGTATGTACCTGGTCATGGTCTGCAAAATAAAATTTATTATTGGAAACATCAGGGCTGTTGTTGTAACCACCTGCCTGGCCGTACGCCCATAAAGGTGAACCGGTATAATTACCATAGGCTTTTATTTGTTGGCTGTTGCCGCCATCTGCAACTATAACAGTATTGCCGTCCGGGCTAACTGCCAGTGCCATTGGCGAGATAAGGCCGTTTAGCGAGGCCATAAGAGACGAAAATGTACCATCTGCATTTATATTGTATTTAAGAACTGAATTGCCGCTTATGACCCACAAGGCGTCATTTGGGTCTATAGCCAGGCCACCGGGCGTATAGATGTACATTATTTGTATAAGCTGGCCGGTGGTTTTATCAAGCACATGTACCTGGTTGTTGTTTTGATGAGAAACAAACAGGTACCTGCCTTTTTTTTGAACTGCCATGCCGCTAACTTTTGAGTTAGCATCGTAGGCTATATCTATAGCATTGGCATATGTGCGCGAATATAGAATTGGCACTGAACTTCCGTTACTAAAACTTGTTACCTCGCTGTTATCGCTCACTTTGGTGGCATAAACAAAAGTTTTAGGTAAATCGTTAGGGTCCATTCCATCATAATATACATAATTACCGTCTGTTGCTACAAATGCTGTTGCACAACCCTTGGTTAACATAAAGGTTTTTGCCTGTGGGGCGCTTGTGTTAATATATGCTATGGGCGGCAACTGTTCATTATAATTTAAAGCAAGGTAGGCCCTTGTACCAGAAAACGCCATGCCGTAAATGCCCTGGAAGGCGTGGTGCACGGTTTGGCCACTTTGCGCTGTTGAGGTATTACCTATTACTCCTTCCCAGGTATATTTAATGTTGTTTGAAAGTACACGAACTGTATAACTGCCGCCTGTTACCAGCATCCCTTCATTATCGGTGCCGTCCCAATATTGCTTATAGGTTCCGGCGTTATAAGGCACACCGCTCCAGAGAGTTTTTATTAGGGTGCCATCTTGTGCAAAAACACCGGCACTGGTGTTTGCGTTACCATTTAAAGTAAATATGAATGATGCATTTGCCTGGCTTATTACTTTTTCGCCTGCAATAAGAATTGCCAGGCATAGCAATAGTGTATGCGCTAATTTTAAATTTTGCATGTAGTGTTAATTTTGGGGGTATAACAAAAAGCATTTTCAACCGGGTGGTTGTTTTTTGAAAATCAATAAATAAACCGGAGGTGTAATTGGTTGCCGGTTGAGATAATGTTTAACATGAATAAAAACTGTTGTGGTTGCCTGTGGTGCATATTTAGCTTGCGTTTATTACCAGGCATAGCAATAACGCATACGCTATTTTAAAAAAATTGCATATTGTTTCTATTTTGGGGGTGTATAATAAAATTAGCCAGTAATACAAAAATCAAAAAATCGCAAAAGCCCAATGTATCTGAGTTTAATATTTGCCGTGCCATTTAATTAAACAAAACTGATGACTCGCTGTTATTCTTCTTGACCACTACTAGTGCGGCGATGGCCTGTGTAAACACTAATATTGGCTATTGCATAAACTTTCAATTTTGGGCATAAGAACTACGGCAGATTTAAGCCTGCTAATAAAACAACCAGTTAAGAAATTTTCTATTTCCACAACCAATTCGGATTAAACGTTAATCAAATGAAACATACCATTATTTTTAATTAAAAAAACCTAGGAGAACCAGTGTAGTTTTGATTGAGTGTGGATTTTTTTTCTTATGCACAAATATTCTGCCACTCATTATAGAAGAGCAACTAAGTGCTAAATATTTTTGTAATCATACTTACTGAAATAAATGCCTGAACAAGGCGTACCGAAAATTCTGATTTTTCAATAAAAAAAATAACCGTAAAAGCGCGTTAACTATCTTTGTATTTGCTACCCTTTACTATGTAAAAATAACTGATCTGCTTGCTGAAATGCCTGCATTATTAAGTTTGTGAACAAAACTGAACATTAAGCCTGTGATATACTTTTTTACTTTCACATCAGCTAATACCAATATTATCTTATCCTGTTTAAACAAACTATTATAACCAAGTGGTAAGCAAGCTAAATAACAAAGCAGCTTACCTTTTATGAAAAGCACCAACTCTCTATTTATATAACCGCACCTTTTTAAAACTAAGTAACTGTAAAAATTATTGACTGCCAACGCAATTTTGGTTATAGTATAAAATTGCACAACAGAACAAAAATTACAGTTCTTATACAATTGTTGTTGTTATGCAACAATAACTTTCCGCACGTTTCTAACACTTAACAGTACTTTAATTATCCCGGCATTGTAGCCGGGCCTAGCGAAGCTCAGCAAAAAAACAAGTTTTGCTATGCGTATGTACGCAAACTGGCAAAAATAATACAAGCGTTTTTTAATAAAAGTTCTTTAACCGTTTAAGGAGCAAACACGACACAAAATTTCAAGATGCACAGCCGGTCTATTAGATTTCTAACTGTATTTGTAAGCTTGTCTACTTTACTGTTTCTCAATTTAGTGTCAATTATATTGCTCTATTTTTTTGGCGGCGGCATGTTTTCGCTTGATGTTTCGTTTTATGCTAAATATTGTTACTTGTTAAACTTATGGTGGCTAACCTTTATTGTTATAAATAAAGTATATGTTAATGAGAAAGCTGTGTCGTACGACGTTTTCTTAAAACACAGGCTTAAAATTTATGTTGTTTCTGTACTGGCTACAATAATATACATAGCTTTTTTTAGCGATATTAAATTGCTTCGCTTTCTTGCTACATCAACTGTGATTTGTTATGGCGCAAACGTTTTTTTTAGCCACTTTTTTTACAGATATTTTGGCAATTTGCCGGGGTCTATGCAGGTTGCTGTGAAAAGAGTGTTGATTATTGGATATAATAATGTAGGTAAAAAACTGGCACAATATTTTGAACGGGAACAAATAACATATTGCCTGGTTGGTTTTGCTGAAAATAATGAGAACATTACTGAACTCTCCAATTATCCTATCATAAGTGATATAAAGCACACGGTAGAGATCGCAAAAAAGTTGGATATAAATGAAATATTCTTAACTGTATCACCAGAAAACAATAATGACCTGTATAACATTATATACAATGCCGAAAGTGAATGTATACGGGTTATAGTTGTGCCAGACCTGTCTTTTTTTATTCAAAAGCCGGTGCATGTTCAATATTTTGGGGATATACCTGTACTCTTGCTTAGAAGCGAACCACTTGAAGATATTAGTAACAGGTTTATAAAACGAGCATTTGACATATTTGTAAGCTTACTTGCTATTATATTTATTCTTTCATGGCTTACCCCTTTAATAGGGATATTTATTTACCTCGAATCACCCGGGCCTATTTTTTTCCGGCAGCTTCGCACCGGCCGCAATAAAAAGCAGTTTATATGCATAAAATTTAGAAGCATGAAGTTGAATAATGACGCGCATATTAAGCAAGCTTCAAAAGGTGACGCCCGCGTTACCATAATTGGCCGTATAATAAGAAAAACGAGCCTGGACGAATTTCCACAGTTTTTTAACGTGCTAAAAGGTGATATGAGCCTTGTTGGGCCACGGCCCCATATGCTAAAGCATACACAAGACTACTCTCAACTCATAAACCAGTTTATGATACGACAATTTTTAAAACCTGGTATAACAGGCTGGGCCCAGGTGAATGGGCATAGGGGGGAGATAAGTAATAAGGAACAATTGGAAAAAAGACTTGAACACGATATATGGTACCTGGAGAACTGGAATTTTTTCCTGGACATTAAAATAGTTTTTCTTACAATTTTTAACGCACTGAAAGGCGAGGAAAATGCTTTTTGATTTTTGGCTAATATCTGTCAAAAACCTACTTGCGTAAATACATTCATCTTTTACAACTTGAGTTAAAGCTTTTTATTGATTTGAAATAATTTTTGTGTGAGGCGCTACTGCGATATTAATTTTTCCCGCAATAGCTTAAAATATTTCATATGCACGCAAGCCCGCAGGATGTAGAAGTGCTAAAAATAGAAGTTGAGTATACCTTTGGTAAAAAAATTGCATCTGCCAAAGATTGTATAGAACTGGCAGACGCCATTTTCAGGAAAAACGGACTATTGCTCAATTCAAATACGTTAAGAAGGTGTTTTAACCTGGTTAAGGCAGATTATCCACCGTCTGTTAATACCCTTAATATTCTTTCTGCATATTGTGGAGCCTCGTCTTTTGATGAACTTATTAATTATAAAAAAAGCTCAGGTATATTCGAAAAGTCAGAGGCCAATGCTCTGTTAAAATATCTTACTGCTGTTTTTAAAAATGTAGCTGTTCCTAATTTAAGGGACGATACTTTTATAAAATTGACGCACACAACAATAGATTTTTTAAATCAAAACCTGGACATTGCATATGAGTTTCAGAAAATAATAGTTAAAACAAGCAGTGGCAAACGATTTTATTTTGAGTATTTTATAAATATTGACAAGTTAAATTCGTTCTACGGCAATGGCTTACGTTACTATTTGTCAGAAAATAAGGAAGAGGATGCACAAATATTTGGCCATGCGATGCTTTGTTTCAGGTACTGGTTAAAAATGGACCTGGCTAATCTATATTATCATCATTCCAAATTAACTCAATTGAAAATAACTACTGAGATACCGATATCTATTTGCGTACGGTATTTTGCCGCCAGGCTATTTTTTATAGAAGCCAACGGCCTGGATTCCGAAGAAATAATTGAACAGGCAAATAATTTTTACAAGCAAATAAAATCTTCAAATCAACATCACTCTTCCCTGGCCTGCTTTGCCCTTGACTTTGCGGAAGCTCTTATTTTAACCCGCCATTATTCAGAGGCTTATACTTATTTGACCGAGGCAAAAAGTCAGAACTCGTTTCATAAGCATACAAGCATGGAGATTTACAGAACGCTGAAATTATATAATGCAATAGTGCTGACTAATATGGGAAACAAAAAGAGAGGTGCTGAAATATTTGATGAAGTTCACCCACAGGACTTTTATTTTATAAGAAAGAAATTTCAGGCAATTTTCTATTTTTCACTGGGCATGAAGCTAAAAAAGATAAAAGCTGCTGATAAACAAATTGATTTTCTGATAGAAGAAACAGGGTTTATAAAAATGAAAAATGCACTTGCGGTTGCATAATTACGGCAACCGAGTTAGAATAAATTGCGTAGTTTCTGTACCTATATATATTGTAAATTCTCTGAACAAAAATGAACTATGTTTTAAATATTTAAGATATTACTTTTAATGTATAGTAAAACTATAAAGACACCTTTTGTAAATCTGTTGATAAGAACCGTAATGAAAATTTCTTTATTAAAAATTTATTGCTGCCTTTTTGAATTGGTTAGATGTAGATAATATATAATTGGCGGCATATACAACCTTATAGGTTGTTTATATCCCTCAGCATTATTACCGGTTGCCGGTAAGTAACAGTAAGCTTTAGCATATGCCACTTGAAAAATTACGCTATTAAGTGTAAGAACAGTGTTTTTCATAGTTGGGTATGGGGGTGACTTATAAAAATAAGTTGTCGGTTGTGGATAAAAATGTGTTAGGTGTTTTGGTAATTGTAACTGGCCATAGCGAAGCTATTTTAAGGCGCGATGGAAGCAACTTTAAATTTTAAAAAAAAACGTATATGACTAAACCAGCAAAAAAGTGGTATGCTGTTTATACAAAGCCAAGATGGGAGAAAAAGGTAGCAGAATTGCTTGGCCGTAAAAAAATTGAAAACTATTGCCCGCTTAACAAAGTGGAAAGGGTATGGAGTGACAGAAAGAAAATTGTGTTGGAACCGCTATTTACGTCGTATGTATTTGTGCATATTGCAGACATAGAGCAATTGGAAGTTAAAAAGACAGACGGTATTTTAAATTTTGTATATTTTCTTGCAAAGCCTGCAATTATAAAAACTGAAGAGATTGAAGTAATCAGGAATTTTTTGAGCGAGTACGATAATGTTAGACTTGATAAAACTTCGGTATCTCAAAACGACCAGGTTCAGGTAACAGAGGGACCTTTTATGAACATGGAAGGAAATGTACTGGAATTGAGACGTAAAACAATAATTGTGAAGCTACCATCGCTTGGACACAATTTAATTGCAGAAATAAAAAAGAGCAATGTAAAAGTTATAAATACTTCTTCCAAATCAATTGGTAGTACTACAGCGTCAGGCATTTATAGATATTGAACTTAGCCTGCCGCCAGCCTGAATTTATGTTGCACACAATTGCAACACTCTGTCTTTAATTTACTAAAGTGCATTTACATACTCAAAAAAATGCAATAACCGCTAACGCCGCAACGCCTGTTTAATGGCTTTCTTTTTTAAATAATATTCCTTTTCTAAAACACGTTAAAATGAAAAATTCCATTGGCAATATTATTTGCCACAGCGCCATACTATTGGGCATAATGTTCCTTTGCTCCTGTAGTTCCTCAAAAATAAACGATAGCAATTTCCTTTACTTCCAAAAGCGCGACAGTAGCATTGGGCTTCAACAAGTAATACAGCAGTCAAAAGAACGGGTGATAAAAGTAAATGATATGCTGGGTATACAGGTTGCAAGCCAAAGTTTAAACCAGGAACAACTGGTACAGTTTAGCGCATTAAATGGAAGTGCCAATGTAAGTGGCCAGTCTAACTTAGTAGGCATAGAAGGTACCGTGGATATACCTGTTATTGGGAAAGTAAAAGCTGCTGGTTTAACAAAAAGCCAATTTGAGGCGGTGCTATATAGCAAGCTGTCCGCATATGTGAAAGATTTATCAGTTAAGGTTCGCTTTTTACAATTTAAGGTTAACATTCTTGGGGAAGTTAAAAACCCTGGTGTGCATAATTTTGAAGGCGACAACGCAACAATTATTGATGCAATAAGTGCTGCCGGCGACCTTACCGATAACGGTAAAAGAAACGATATAATGCTGGTGCGGCAAGAGGGAGATGAGAACAAATTTTACCATGTTAATATAGGCAGCGCTGATTTATTTCAGTCGCCGGTTTATCAGCTGCAATCCGGCGATATTATTTATGTGGCAGCGACGGATAAAAAAATAAGAAACTTAAATAGAAATGAACACGAAGGTCAAAAAAGTTTCTCATTTTTTCTTACAACCATATCTGTGCTAACAACTACTGCTTTCATTGTTATAACTGCAACAAAATAAAATATGAAAGCACCGGAAGCAGAGCTTTTTGCAAATTCAAAGGGTAGTGGCGCAACAATAAAAGAAGCAATATTTAAATATCTTGCTTATTGGCCACTGTTTATTGTTTCGTTTGCTGCTTGTATAACTGTAAGCTACCTGTATTTACGTTATGCTACGCCGCAGTATGTTGCCAATACATTAATATTGGTAAAAGACGATGATAGTAAAACCAAGGGCCTTTCAAACGATTTAATTAAAGACGCACTTACAGGCGAACAAAAAGATAACCTGGATAACGAAATTCAAATTATGCGGTCAAAGGCATTGATGAAAAGGGTAGTTATCAAAAATCAATTTAATATATCTTACTACAGGATAGGTAAATTTAGAAAAACTGATCTTTACCTTGACGCACCTTTTCGCCTCGTACCGCAGTATATTGCCGACAGTAACCAGCTTGTTGAATTTACGATTAAGAAATTTACTTCGCAGGGGGTAACAATTTTATACGGCCCAAAGGAAACGCCTTTTGTGTTTACCGCGCAGTGGAACGTGCCTTTTAAAATTAACAAAAACCAATTTGTTTTAACAAAGCATGGGCAGCCAGTTGGTAGCAGCGATAACTTTCTTGCAACGTGGTGGCCTGTAAACGAGGCAGCCGGGGAAATTTCCGGCAGGTTTGCGGTATCGCTTTACGACAAAAAAACATCAATTTTGCAGTTATCTATTAATATTGAAAACCTGCAGCGGGGGCAGGATATACTGAATGCTATTTCAAGGGAATTTATTCAAACTGATATTGAAGATAAAAATGCGGTATCGCAAAACGCCCTCCGGTTTATTGATGACAGGCTGGATATGATGTATAAGGAACTTACCGGGGTTGAAGGAAGCCTTGAAAATTACCAGGGCAATAATGATATAATTAATGTTGCCAGTCAGTCTTCGCAATCTTTCGATAATTCAAACACCACGTCTAAAACTTTAACCGACAACAGCATTCAGCAGGGTGTTGTTGAAATGATACAATCATATTTTAACGATCCTTCAAATAAGGACAAACTCGTTCCTTCAAGTCTTGGTATAAACGATGCCACACTTGCCACCCTTATAGCCCGTTATAATGAGCTGCAGTTAAATAAAGAACGGCAGACACCCTTGGTTACCAGCAACAGCATTGTATTAAAAGATATTAATAATCAAATTAATGACGTTAAAGGCAGTATTCTGGAAAGCCTTCAAAATATTACCAAAAACCTTAAGCTACAGCAAAATAGTCTTCAGCAAAAAAACAATCAATACTCGCAGTTTTTATCCTCCTTACCTCATAAAGAAAGAGTAATGCAGGAAATTAAAAGAAAACAAACGATAACAGAAGGCTTGTACTTATACCTGTTGCAAAAAAGAGAAGAAGCAGCTATATCTTCCAGCTCTTCTAACGTGTCTTTATACAAACAAATAGATGATGCAGATAGCTCGGGCCTTGTCACTCCTAATCAATCTCATGTTTACGCTTATGCCATTATTTTAGGTCTTTTGCTGCCCATTGGTATGGTACAGTTAGGGGCGATGTTAAATGACAAAATAGTATCTGTCAAGGACGTAACAGATAGGCTGCAAATACCTGTTTTAGGCGAAATAACCCACATGCCCAGGAACAAGCAGCAAATTATACCTGTACTAGAGCGTAATTTGATAGGGGAACAATTTAGAATTGTTAGAACTAATCTTTCATTTTTATTGAAGAACAAGGATAAGCAGGTAATATTAATCACATCTTCAGGCTCGGGAGAGGGCAAATCGTTTGTGAGCTTAAACCTGTCGGCTGTACTTGCGGCGCCAGGTAAGACTGTTGCTTTGCTTGAATTCGATTTGAGAAGCCCGGGCATTACCAAAAAAATATCGATGAATAATGACAAGGGTATTTCGAACTATCTCGTAGGGGAAGCTACTAAATTGTGTGACATATACCAGGCGTACCCTGGCATTCCAAGCCTTCATATATACCCTTCAGGGCCATTACCTGGTAACCCGGCTGACCTGTTGCTGAATGAAAATGTCACAATATTTTTTGACGCATTGAAGCAGCAGTATGATTATATAATAATAGATACTCCTCCAACTGGTTTCGTGATTGACCCGTTTATACTCAGCGATTTTTCTAATGCGGTAATTTATATTGTTCGCCAGCGTTACACTTTAAAAAAGCAATTGGATGTTATTAATGAGATTTATAAAACCAAAAAGTTTAATAATATGGGGTTGTTGGTAAACGATCTAAAAGACAAGAAAACAAAAGGGTATGGATATACTTATGGTGAGGTAAAAAAAAGCTTCTTTTCAAAAATGTTCGGTTTTATTAAGGCCTAGAATACTTTTTAAAAAACAAGCGCAGTTAGCAATAAACGCATAATAAACTGTAAAACGAAGGCGGTATAATAATATAAATGAAAGCCCTTATTAAACATCTAAATGCTAAGCCCGGCTATGCCAAAATATTTATGTGGGGCAGGCTTATTGCAATCAGCGGATCGGCCCAGGTGCTTGTGCAGGTATTAGGTTTTGTTAGTGGCATTATTGTTATAAGGCTTTTACCTACTAAGGAGTATGCATTATACACGTTAGCTAATACTATGCTGGGTACGCTTGCTTTACTTGCAGATGGCGGTGTTTCTGCAGGCGTTATGGCACAGGGTGGTAAACATTGGCAAAACCGGCAAAAGCTTGGGGAAGTTATAGCAACGGGCCTGCATTTAAGAAGAAAATTTGCTATTGGCAGTTTAATTATCTCAGTGCCGGCGTTAGGGTACCTGCTTATTCTTCATGGCGCTTCATGGCTTATGTGCATTCTTATTATTGCCTCAATAATTCCGGCCTTTTATGCTGCCTTATCGGATAACATACTTGAAATTGGCCCCAAATTGCGGCAGGATATAATACCCTTACAAAAAAATCTTATAGCCGCAAATGTTGGAAGGCTCTTAATGATAACGCTTACATTGTTTATTTTCCCCTGGACGTTTGTTGCTGTTTTGGGTAATGGCATTCCACGTATTTGGGCAAACATAAGGTTAAGGAAAATTGCAGGCAGGTATGCTGATTTAGATCAACATCCAAATCCCTTAATACAAAAGGAAATATTGGTTACAGTTCGCAGAATTCTTCCGGGTGCCATCTACTATTGTGTATCAGGCCAAATTACAATCTGGATAATTTCTATTGTTGGCTCTACATCATCTGTGGCACAGGTGGGGGCGCTGGGCAGGCTGGCAATGTTAATAGGCTTGTTTGGTGTATTGTTTGGCACACTGGTAGTGCCTCGTTTTTCACGGCTGGCAGCTAACCCAACAAAAATTCTTAAGAATTATATATTCATTCAAATTGCACTGCTTGCACTTTGCGCGGTAATTATGGCATGCTCATTTTTATTTACAAAACAGATGCTTTGGTTACTGGGCAAAAATTATGCTGATTTAAAAAACGAGATTATTTTAAGCATCGCAGGCAGCTGTCTTGCATTAATAGTAACAGCGTCTTTCTCAATTAATACAAGCCGGGGATGGACACTTAGCCCCCTTATTTCGATTCCTGTCAGCATATTGGCAATTGCCTGCGGTGCATATTTTATAAATGTTGCCACTATTAAGGGCATCTTGTGGTTAAACATTTTTGTAGGCGCGGTAGAAGTTTTAATGTATGTTTTTTACGGCCTTTTTAAAATATTTAAACTGCCCGGTGCTGTTGCTTAACTAATATTAAGTGAGTATTGAAACTTACGGTAAAACACTAATCATCATAATTTAAAATATTCAATTGATATCAGTCGTTTGTACGCTTTTTGAAAACCATTTTCATTTTGGCCTTGCAGCGTTAACCAATTCGCTTTGCCGGCAGGGCTTTAAGGGGTCTGTTTATGCAGGCTACCGTGGGGCCCTTCCCAAATGGTGCAGCTCAGCAAAACCTGATAGCTCTCTAAATTGGCCTGGAGCAAGTATATATCACGCAACAGAGCATGTAACAATTAATTTTTTGCCGGTTGATACTGCTTTTCATTTTACAAATTATAAGCCGGCATTTATGCTGCAATTGCTTAACGGTGCAGCAAAGCACGCGGATGCCATAATGTATTTTGACCCTGATATTGTTATTAATTGCAACTGGTCTTTTTTTGAAGATTGGGCCAGCCACGGTGTAGCACTGGTGCATGAAATTGTAACAAACGACTTGCCCGATACACACCCGGTTAGAATGCAATGGAAAAAAATAATTGAAAGCAACAACAGGGAAATAACCCATAAAGTAGATTCTTATATAAATGGTGGCTTTTGTGGGGTTACGAAAGAAAACATTAGCTTTCTTGCTACATGGAATGAATTTATTAATATAGGGATTAAAGAATATAATGCTGACATCACCAAAATATGGTCGTTCAATAAAGCACATCCGTTTTGTTTTCTTGACCAGGACGCTTTAAACATTACCGCAATGTGTTGCGATTGCCCTATAAGTGAGATGGGGCCAGATGGGATGGATTTTATTCACGGCGGGTGGACTATGGCGCATGCAGTAGGCTCGCCTAAACCATGGAAGAAAAAATTTATTGCTTCAGCATTTAAAGGCATTCCGCCAAGTATCGCCGACAAAGAATTTTGGAAAAACGCCAACGGCCCTGTTAGCACGTATAGCACGGGTTATGCCAAAATAAAAATGTTAAGTATGCAAACGGCGGCATTTATGGGCCGGTTTTACAGGCGTTATTAATAGTTACTACAGGGTAAGACAAAAAATTGGCACAAGCAATCAAATAGCACAATTAAAACACGCAAATATGTTATCAGCAGACTTTTTCAAAAAACCGGAATACTACTTTCGGCCATACTCAATTTTTAAAAGACTGTTTAAAAAGCATAAAGGTATAACTGTTCAAAAAACTGCGTGGAATACCAGCATCGAAGTTGACAACCATGAAACAATTGGCAAGGCGATTTTCGATACCGGTATTTATGACCTTGCAGTGAGCGAAGTGTTATGGCGGCTGATTGAGCCGGGTGATTTTGTTTTAGATATTGGCGCCAACATAGGCTATACTGTAAATATATGTTCAAGCAAAGCCGGGAGCAAAGGTAAAGTTTGGGCTTTTGAACCCAACCCTCTTTTGGCGTCCCGCCTTACAAAAAACATTCAGTTCAATAAATTTAAAAACAATACACTTTTCAGAATTGCTTTATCTGATGAGAACAAGGATGGTTATTTGGTTCTGCCTGACTTATATAATAATAATGAGGGGGTAGCTTTTATCGGCTCTCAACAAAACGAAAGGACTATTAAGGTAGCATTAAAAAAATTAGACGACTTGCTGCCTGAAAATACCGTGGTAGATGTATTGAAAATTGATGTGGAGGGCCACGAACTGTCAGTATTTAAAGGCGCTAAAAATGCCTTAAAACATAAGTTGATAAGGAACATAGTTTTTGAAGATCATAGCGAATTTCCTTCACCAGTTGCTACGTTATTAATGAATAATGGTTATGATATATTTCGCATAGAGAAGGGGTGGTTCAACATCGGGCTAAAAGACCCGAGATCAGTATCAAAAGTAAGCGCATGGGAGCCTACAAACTACCTTGCAACACTGGATGTTGACTTGGCTAAAAGGAAAATGAAAGGAAATTTCTATAAATGCATTTTTTAATCCGTTAACCCGCCTGAGCAATAATGAGGATTGTTTTTTTATGCGGGTCACTTGAGCCAGGCAGGGACGGAGTAGGTGACTACGTGCGTCGTATTGCAATCGCTTTAACTGGCAAAGGCCATGTCGTTGCTGCTATAGCTTTATATGATAGCTATGTTACTTTTACAACAGAATATTTGGAAGAAGCCAGTGATGGTAATTTTCAAGTTGTTCGTATACCGTCGGCTTATAAGGCGAAATGCAGGTTTGATGTTGCAACAGGTTTTACAAAAAAATTTAACGCGCAATGGTTAACGCTTCAATATGTTGGCTTTGGTTTTAACAGGTACGGTTTGCCATGGGATATAATACTTTTTTTAAAACGGGTTATTGGCAAAGCTAAGCTGCATATAATGTTACATGAGCTTTGGTGCGGAATGCCTGCGAAAATCGGAAGGAAAGAGAAATTACTAGGTAGTATTCAAAAAAAATTCTTACCCATAATGCTTCATAAACTCAGGCCTCAAAGTGTTTCAACAAGTAATTTGTTTTATGCATCTGAACTGAACAGAATAAAAATAGATTGCAATGTATTGCCAATATTTGGCAACATACCGCTGGATGATTTAGGTAATGATGAAGATTGGAATACTATTGTAAATAATACGCTACTTGTGCCCCTAATAACGCAGCCTGCCCATTGGGTTGTGCTTGGCTTTTTCGGGGCTATTTATACATGCCCAGGCCTTGAAAAATTAATTTATACGGCATCAGAAGCTGCAGATAAAATGGGATTAAAATTCGGGCTGCTGGCATTTGGTTACAATGGTGAAAAAGATATAACAGCTTTTGTTAAAGATATAACTGATGTTACTTGTTGGCAAACCGGCCCACTGCCATCGGCAATGATAAACCGGGTATTACATCTTGTAAACGCCGGCATAATAACTACACCAGCCGACAGGATAACAAAAAGCGGCTCAGCAATGGCTTTGCTTGAACGGGGAATACCGGTTTTGGTTTCATCAAAAGATGATACGTACAACAAGGCGGGAATGGTGGTAGATGGTATATACCAGATAAATACTATAGACGATGTACAGGATGGCATTTCTGCAAAAGGCAAATTAAGCACAGGAAGCAGGCTGTTGCAGGTTGCAAAATTTTATAGCGATTTAGCCCTTAATATGAATTAGCTGGTATGAAAAGAACTACTAAAAGGCTTCTTATTATTGGCCCTTCAAACGGGTGTTATGGTGGCATGGAAGGCTTTATGATTGCAGTAGCACAAGCGGCTGCCGCCTGGCCGGAATTTGAGGTTAAGTTATGTTTTAAGCTTGTTAAAACCGAGAGGCCGGAAGAGGGCCTTAGGCGATTAGCCGAAGACGCGTGCAAAAAGGTTTACTATGTGCAAAGGGCTTCTATTGATCTGTTAAAACTGGTAGCGTGGGCAGATATATTGCATGTACAAAACCCACCTGCTGACGTTGTTTTTGCTGCAAAGTTGATGGGAAAGAAAATTTTTCTTACAGTACACAACAGGCATGTGCCTGTTTTTAGTTTGCACAATGTTCTTTGGCGCATAGCTATTAAGCTGTCTTATCGGCGGTGGTACAATTCAAATTTTGTTTGGAATACCTGGGAGCCGGAAAAAAAATCAATTAAAAGTGGTTGCGTTTACACTGTATGTAATTTACCGCAGGCGTGGTGCCCGCCAGAGCAACGCAAAGGTTTTTTATTTGTAGGCAGATGGATACCCAAAAAAGGGATACAGGAAATTATAAAAGCATACGCGCAAAATAAATTTAATGCTGCTGATTGGCCGCTAACGATATTGGGCGATGGCCCTTTACGTGAGGAGGTAATGACACTTATTAAAGATCTGGGGCTTACAAAAATATTACTTCCCGGTTTTATTAACGAAGACGAAAAAGCGAAATATATATCTTCTGCGCGCTGGTTGCTGGCGCCTGCGTTAACCCTGGAAGATCTGGGACTTACACCTATCGAAGCACGCAGCGTGGGTGTTCCCGCCATAGTAACCCGCGATGGCGGACTGCCCGAGTCGGGAGGGCCTGCAGCTTTAATTGCGGAGCCGGGTAATGTAGAAGACCTCGCGAGATGCATGATGATTGCAGCAACAATGGATGAAGCTAAATATACACAACGGGGTGAATTGGCGAAGAGGTCACTAAAAGATTTTTTGCAGCCTATGAGTTTTTATCGCGAAGCATATTTGGCTTAGTATTATAATACACTTCTTTAACAGCGCAATGGTTAATTATACCTCAAAAGTTCTTACTGGTTACCCGGGCCTATTTCTTGATGCTATGCGCATTGCCGCTGCTTTAACAGTTATGTACCTGCACGCACACAACTTATGGTTTCCCGCGCAGGTTCATAATGCAACGGAACCCGGCGAATGGTCTCACGCCTCCGTTATTGTGTTTTTTGTTCTTTCAGGTTATGTTATTGCGCATACTACTGCAAGTAATAACAGGGGGGGCAAACAATACGCGGTTGCGAGGCTAAGCAGGCTATGCTCCATAGTAATTCCCGCTTTACTAATTACAGCGGTCATTCAATTTATTGTAAGCAATGTAAATGCGGAGTTGCTTAAATCATACTCACGTGGATTTTCAGGCTTGCGTTACTTTTTATGCGGCTTGTTCTTAAATAACACTTGGTTTTTTTCAATGTCTCCACCAATTAATGGGGCCCTTTGGTCATTAAGTTTTGAGTTTTGGTATTACGCGATCTTTGGGCTATGGTTATTTAGGGGAAAGGGCACAAAAGGGTTACTCCTTCCTTTAGTTGCATGTTTAATTGCGGGGCCACAAATTTTAGTTATGATGCCCATATGGCTTGCAGGCTGTGTGGCATACAGCCTTAAAAGGCCAACGCTACGGGCCGCTATAGCATGGCCCTTAGTTTTTGTAAGCATTTTTTGTGCAGGCCTGGTAGTAATGCATATGCCGCCTATGCCCTTTATTATTGGCACTAATTACCTGTTGTATGCAAACCAATTTTTTACAGATTGGGTTACCGGTTTGTGTTTCGCTGTTGCCCTTTGGCTTTTACCACAAGGCGCTGCTGCTCCAAAACATCAGCCTGCCCGGGCGGGTTGGTTTAGAAAGTTGGCGGACCTTACTTTTCCGCTTTATGTGCTGCATTATCCGTTACTTATTTTATGGGGGGCTATGTTTACTTTTAAAAACAGTGCAGTACAATTTTGGTCAGCAGTAACATCAGTATTTTTTATAGCTATTATAGCGGGTTATTTTTTGGATAGGGAACGAAAAGTTTGGCAACGGCTATTCAGGTGGGTGGTTAATTTAGAATTTTTGCAGTTTATTTTTAACAATGGCCTTTTTAAAAACAAGCCGTCCACATAAAATAAGTGGCAAATAAAGTTATAGTGTGAAAAGTTGTATAAAGGTAAGCTTATCTAATCCAGTCAGCAATCCGAACGTCAGGGCGGCAGCCCATGGACTTATGGAAGCAAACCTGCTGGCTGAGTTTCATGTATCATTGGCGGTGTTTCCGGGTAGCATGATAGATCATCTTGGGGGGATCAAGTATCTGTCAGAAATCAGGCGCCGCCACTATGATCCGCTGTTAAAGCCGTATATTAAAACATGGCCCTGGCTTGAGATAGGAAGGCAGCTTGCAACAAAAACAGGATTAACAAACCTGGTTAAAAAAGAGACAAGCATATTTAATAATAATTCAGTTAATGTAAATTTAGACAAGCATGTGGCTGCTGGTCTAAAACTTGCCAAAGAGAAAGGCATAAACGCGGTTTATTGTTTTGAGGATGTCGCATCTTTTTCTTTTCGAAAAGCAAAATCACTCGGCATTAAGTGTTTGTATGAATTACCCATTGGTTACTGGCGTGCAATGCACAGGCTTTTGCAAATTGAAAAGGAACGCTGGCCCGCGTGGGCAAGCACATTAACGGGGTTTAATGACTCTGATGCTAAACTTGCCAGGAAAGATGAAGAACTGCTACTGGCAGATCACATATTTGTAGCAAGTAGTTTTACAGCACTAACTTTAAAGGAATTTCCAGGCAAACTGGCTGCAGTGCACGTTATACCATACGGCTTTCCCCCGGTGAATAAAACCGACAGAACTTATTCTGCATTAAACAAGGGCGCGAGTTTAAAACTTTTATTTGTTGGCGGTTTATCACAACGCAAAGGTATAGCAGATCTTTTTGCAGCTGTAAAAGGACTTGAACATAAAATAGAACTAACAATAGTAGGGCAAAAAGCAGCGGAATGCCGGGTATTGGATGAGGAACTTGCAAAACACCGTTGGCTTCCATCGTTACCGCATCACTCAATTTTAACACTAATGAGGCAGAGCGATGTGCTTGTTTTCCCCTCATTGTTTGAAGGTTTTGGACTTGTAATAACCGAAGCAATGTCACAGGGCACACCGGTAATTACAACTGACAGAACAGCCGGGCCAGACCTTATAACACATGGCAAAAATGGCTGGCTAACCGAAGCAGGATCGACAGCTGGGCTGAGAGAAGCGATTGAAGAAATTCTTAGCAAACCTTCCTTAATATCTGATAATGGTAAAGAAGCTATTATAACAGCAAGGCAAAGGCCATGGAAAATATACGGGCAGCAATTAGCCACAGTAATAGAAAATATAAAATAAGCCGTCAACACTCAGCACTTTTTATTAAGCAATGACACTAAAAACATCTGCATTAGGCTTTGGCCTTTCCGGTATAGCAGGCAGCGGCAATTTTGCACACCAGGAAAAACTGGTAAGAACAGCCATCGACTGTGGTATAACGCATTTTGATGTGGCCCCTTATTACGGTTCCGGCGATGCAGAGAAAATTTTAGGTAGTATTCTGGCAAATTGTTTAGAGAAAGTTACTATCACCACAAAATATGGCCTTAGTCCACTAAATGTTGGTCGGGGCGGCAGCGTGCTACGTAAAGTTTTGAGACCTGTTTTTAAAGCAGCGCCTTTTCTTAAGCGCCTGGCGGCGGGCGCCTTAAACAACGATGATGCTCCGAAAATAAAAACAGTTGAAAAAGGTGCGCTAACATCGTCGCTTAACAACAGTATAAAAAACCTTCGCAGAACACCTGATATTTTATTGCTGCATGATGCAGGTACTGATTTTGCAGGTAACAGGCAGGTTATTACTGAACTTGATGTTGCGAGGCAAAGGGGGAACGTTTTATTAACAGGTATATCAGGCGATGCCGAAAGTGTTACCGGTATAACAACGTTGCTACCCAAAACTTATATGGTGGCGCAACTTGAAAATAGCCTTACAGTACAGGCTCAGTTTCCCCCGCTATATGGCGCCAAAGTAATAACACACCGCGCCATACAAGGCGGTTTACAACCGCTAAATTATCTTATACAAAACAGGCCGGGATTTAAACAAATATGGTTGCGTGAAACCGGTGTTGATCCATTGGCGCAGGATAATTTGGCGCAAGTGCTTATTGAACTGGCGCTTTACGAAAACCTGTTGGGCACTGTTCTTTTTTCAACAACGAAACCAGGTAGGGTTAAACAGGTAGCTAACGCGCTAAGCAAACCTTTGATAGATGGAAGCAGGTGCCGCGCCGTTCGCGCGCTTTTTAATATGGTGTACCTGCAGCAAAAAAAAAGTTTTAGCTATAACTAACAGGATTTTAATAATGGTGACCGGAAAATATTTTATCTCGTTCAATAGAATTAAGTAACGCTAATGTTTATAGATTTTTCAACGGTTGACAAAGCAAGTTTTGAGGCTGACATCTGCATAATTGGTGCAGGTGCGGCAGGCTTTTCAAGCGCGGTAACCTTAATGAACAGCGGCCTTAAAATACTGGTTGTTGAAGGTGGAGGCCATGGCGTTAACGCGCGTGCCCAGGCTTTACATACAGCCATATTGTCCGGACACCCTCATAGCGGGATACATGAAGCGCGCGCGAGGATCATCGGTGGCACTACCACCAAATGGGGCGGCCAGGCGTTACCTTTTATGAAAGAAGATTTTGAAGGCAGGCCGCACGTTGAACTAAGTGGTTGGCCTGTTACTTTGGATGATTTGAAACCCTACTATAAAGAAGCTGAAACAATTCTTGGCACAGACCACTCTGTTCCTTTTAATTATAATCCCTGGAAAAGAAGCAATATTACAAATGCGGCTTTTTTAAACCAGGGCTTAAAACTGTTTGTAACAAAATGGTGCAAAGTGCCAAACTTTGCTGACCAGCATAGCGATAAGATTGAGAGCGGCAGCAATATATCTTTGCTATATAATGCGAACGTGGTTGAGGTTTTACCAACAGATGATTTTGGCTCTGTAAAAAGTTTACGCATACGTGCATTAAACAAAAAAGAAGGAACTATAAAGGCAAGGTTTTTTATTGCTGCCGGCGGTGCACTTGAAACAGTACGTTTGTTTTTGGCGTCCAAAAAATTTGGCGCTGCAGGTTTAGGTAATAGCAGTGGCCTTGCAGGGTGTTATTTCCAGGACCATGTTGCTGCCACTGTTGGTGAAGTTTTGCCAACTTCGGCAAAAAAATTTCACGATATTTTCGACCCCTTTTATAAGGATGGGTTTAAATATTTGCCCCGCATAAAACTTACCCCGCTGTATGCGGCAAAACAACAAGCGCTTCACGCTTCCGCACAGATTTTATTTGCAGGTGATAACACTGTAATTACTGATATTAAAAATATACTTTCCGCTGTTAAAAACAAAAAGGCGCCTGCGTTAAGGATATTATGGTCTGCTTTGGCACCTTTAAAGTTGGCAGGTGTAATTAAAACTTTATGGCGATGGAAAATAAACAAACGCGGTCCTTCAGCCGGCAAAGGGCCTATATGGCTTGAGGTTCATAGTGAGCAAAACCCGTTACGCGAAAGCAGGGTTTCGCTTTCAGAAACCGTTGACGAATTGGATGTGCCGAAAATTTGCCTGCACTGGATTATTTCTGACATGACAATCGAAACCATTAGAAAAACGGCTTTACTTGTTAAGAGCGAATTTGAAAGCACAAATATTGGCAAAGTAATTTTGGAGCCATGGGTTGAAGACGGGGCTGTTAACCCTTCCTGTTTATTAACAGATGTATACCACCAATGCGGTGGCTTAAAAATGGCAGCTAGTGATAAAGATGGCGTTGTTGACAGTTCCTGCAAAGTATATGGTATAAATAATTTGTATGTGGCCAGTTCTGCAGTATTTCCTACTTCAAGTTTTTCTAATCCAACTATGACGATAATTGCGTTGTCTATAAGGATCTGCAGAACAATTGAAGAGCGCATAAAAAAGGAAAACTTACTTTTTTCAGGAATGAAAATTTTTAAACATGAAAAAGATGTCGCATAAAAGTATCATAAAATGAAGGATATTATTTTCATCAATTCTCATCCCATACAGTACTTTGCTCCTTTGTACAAATTTATGAACGGGCAAGGGGTAAAAACAAAGGCCTGGTATTGTTCGGGAGAGACCAGTAAAGGAAGTTATGATAAAGAGTTCGGAATAGATGTAAAGTGGGATATTCCTTTATTAAACGGTTATGAATATACTTTTTTTAAAAACAATTCACCACAGCCATCTCACGCAAAAGGCTTTTTTGGGCTTATGAATTTTGCTGCGATAAAAGCCTTGTTCACTATAAAGAAATCTGTTATTGTTGTACATGGGTGGAATTATTTTACGCACCTGTCTGTTTTATTGCTGGGAAAAATAAAAGGCCACACAATTTGTTTAAGATGCGAGATGCCACAAAACCAGGAAACATTAAAGAAAGGCTGGAAGCAGTTAATAAAACGCCTTGCTTTGAAACACATAGTATTTCCAAGGGTTAATTATTTTTTATACATCGGCACCCAAAACAAACTGTTTTATAAGAGCTATAATATACCGGAAACGCAATTGATTTTTTGCCCCTATTCAGTTGATGGCGATCGTTTTCGGGCCGATAAACAAAAGCTGCAACAATTTGTTGGCGCCATAAAAAAAAATATGGGCATACCAACAGACGGCAAGGTTATTCTCTACTCTGGTAAGTATAGTGTGAAGAAAAGACCAATGGATATTTTACGGGCTTTTAAGCAACTGAATGAACCATATTGCTGGCTTATTATGGTAGGTGAAGGTGAAATGCGTGATGAGATGGAAGCATTTATCGATCAGCACCAATTGAAGCAGGTAATACTAACCGGCTTTATCAATCAATCAGTTATTCCTCAGTACTACGCTATTAGCGACGTATTTGTAATGTGTTCTTCTGTTGGCGAAACATGGGGTTTGTCAGTTAACGAGGCGATGAATTTTGATCTGCCTATAATTATCTCCCACTTAACCGGTTGCGCGCAAGATCTGGTTGAAGATGGAAATAACGGGTACATTTTTAAAACGGGTGATGTTGATGACCTTGCACAAAAACTTAAAATGGTTTTGATAGAAAGGAAATTGTTATGGAGTAAACCCTCGCAAACTATTGTAAATAAATACAGTTATTCCTCCATAAAAAATAATATTGAAATGCTTTCAGTTGACGAAGGCGCGGGTTTAAAGAAAGAGGTTATAACACTGGAATTATAAAAATATAAATAATAATAATGGTTCTTGACGGTGCGGCGCTTACTGCTGGTGACTATAGTGAAAGCATCAATTATGAGGTATTAAAAAGTCGTGCAATTACTGCAAAGTCAATACGGCTGATAAAATACGGCATATGGGCATATTTTTTACTTTTGATATTTGAAGGAGCGTTGCGAAAATGGGTTTTGCCGGGATTGTCAACACCCTTATTGATCATTCGCGATCCCGTGGCGCTTTGGGTAGTTTTCAAAGCTTTGCAGCGCGGCCTTGTACCTAAAAATGGCTACTTAACCGGAATGGTAATAATAGGATTTATAGGCATACTTACGGCTGTTCTATTTGGGCATGGTAACTTATTTGTTGCAATATATGGTGCGCGAATCTTCCTGGTTCACTTTCCGCTAATATTTGTTATCGGCAGTGTTTTTAACCGCGATGACGTAATAAAAGTGGCAAAGGTTACTCTATGGCTAACTATAATGATGACGGTACTTATAGCCCTGCAGTTTTATAGTCCGCAATCAGCGTGGGTTAACCGCGGCATTGGCGGTGATAGCGAGGGTGGGGGCTTTAACGGCGGCGCACTTGGCTTTTTCCGTCCACCAGGTACGTTTTCTTTTACAAATGGCAATGTTCTTTATTTTAGTTATGTGGCACCATTTGTTTTTTATTTTTGGTTAAACACTAAAAAAGTAAACAAGCTATTGCTTATAGGGGCGTCTATCGCTTTGCTTGCGGCTATACCACTTTCAATAAGCCGAAGCTTATTTTTCCAGGTTGCTATATCGCTCATCTTTCTTATGCTCGGCATATCCCGCAAGCCTGAATACCTGGGTAAAATGATAATGGCTGTAATCGCTGTTTTTGTTGCCTTTACCATTTTAGGCAACACACAATTTTTTCAAACTTCAACTGAGGCCTTCTCGGTACGCTTTGAAAGCGCCAATGAATCAGAAGGAGGTTTGAAAGGAGTTTTGGGTGATCGTTTTATAGGGGGCATGCTGCAGGCTTTTTCATCATCCTCTGACCTTCCTTTTTTTGGTAAGGGCCTTGGCATGGGTACCAGCGTTGGCGGTATGCTACTAAGCGGGCAGCCAGGTTTAACCATAACAGAAGACGAATGGGGGCGCACTGTTGCCGAACTTGGACCCATACTTGGCATAGCCGCTATTTTGTTAAGGGTAAGCATGTTTTTAAAAATTGCACTGGCCTGTTATAAAAAATTGGCACTTGGCGATATGTTACCGTGGATGCTTTTGAGCTTTGCATGTTTAAACCTGCCCCAGGGCCAGTGGGCGCAGCCAACAGCTTTGGGCTTTGGTGTAGTAATAGCAGGTTTAATGCTTGCGTCGTTAAGGGCGCCTGCGCCGGTTGATAATGAGTATAGTTAGCCAGGTATTATTTTACAATAAACAGCGAATGCCTACCCATAAAACAAACTCAGCTATTTTAGTAAATACGGCCGTTGTAACGTCCGAAAAAAATAAAAGCCATGCTAAATGGTTTGCAGGTATAAACAGCATAAGGTTCATTCTTGCACTAATAGTATTTCTAAGCCATTGTCCCGACCCTTTTGTAAAATACATGGGTGAATCAAAATATTTAATTGTGCGGGATGCAGGTGCGGTGCTGGGCATATCTTTTTTGGGCATTGCTGCGGTGATGGCTTTTTTTATAATATCGGGTTTTGTAATCCATTACCCTAATAAGGACGGAATAGCTAACATACAACAGTTTTATATACGCAGGGGCATGCGCGTTTTATTGCCGCTTTTGGTTATAACAATAGCTGGTATTCCCTTTGGTAGCCCTGAAAAGGTTATTGTATGGAGTTTATATTGCGAACTGATATATTATGCTATTTATCCTGTTTTGGCTTGCATCAAAAAGATATCGTGGGATACTAAGATAAAAATTGCCTTTGCAATTGCGATAATAATAGTTTGTTTGTATGGCGACGATGTGCGCTCTTTAATATGGCACAAAAATATTAATTACAATGGTGACTTTATACAATTTGGCATAGGGTTAAACTGGCTGGTTGGCTTGCCAATATGGCTTTTGGGTGTTGCCCTTGCTGAAAAGATAAATGATTTGAACAAACCTGTTGCACGGGCTAAAATTTGGTTTTACCGGATCTTTATTTTCGTACTGTCAGTAATTTTTTCTGGAATGCGCTTTCACTTTTTTGTTTCCTGTTCTGTTTCAATGCTAATTATGGCTTTCCCCATTTTAAAATGGATAGAACTGGAAATTTGCTATTACAAGCTAAACAAAACAGTATCGTGGCTTGAGAAGTGCGGCAGGTTCTCTTATTCGTTGTATTTATGCCACCCACTGGTTGTTGCGTTACTGTTAACTATTACTCCGTTAAACAATTATTCATACTTTTTCTATATCGCCACGGTTATTCTTATGTCGTATGTTTTTTACCTGGTACTGGAAAAACCCGCGCATTTGTTGGCAAAAAAAATAAGCGCTCAAAAAATGGTTGAGCAATTTTAATGGGTTAAAAAAAAGCCGCATGTGCTGTTGGTACCTGATTACGTTATAAAATTGATACTTTGAATATAGTATTCTTCACACATCCTGCTTTTCCACGTATTAGAAGTATGGATCTATTTTCAGAAATGCTGGCTGACGGAATGCAGCGCCGCGGCCATCACATACAGCTTTGGACATCCACACCGCGGTTTTCGAGGATGCCGCTGATAATGGCAGCCAGGAAGTGGATGGTGTATATTGACCAGTATATTATATTTCCCGGTGAAGTTAAAATGCGTATGAAAAAATGCCCGGCTGATACTCTTTTTGTATTTACGGACCAATCCCTGGGCCCGTGGATTCCTCTTGCTGCCAATAGCAATCATATAATTCATTGTCATGATTTTTTGGCGCAATATTCAGCATTGGGTAAAATAAAGGAAAATCCCGTTAGCTGGACAGGTAAGCTATACCAGGGGTTTATTCGTAAAGGTTTTAGAAAAGGTAAAAACTTCATATCAGTTTCAAACAAAACCCGGAACGACCTTCATGAATTCATCGGGCATCAGCCACGACAATCACAAGTAGTGTATAATGGATTAAATCCTGCCTTTAGCCCGGCAAAGACCACCACAGCCAGGGCATTACTTGGCAATAAAATAGGCCTTGACTTAACTACCGGCTATATTTTACATGTTGGCAGCGACCAGTGGTATAAAAATAGAATAGGCGTAGTTGAAATATACGATGCGTTACGAAATAAAGGCGAATGTAATATTCCGCTTTTGATGACTGGAGACCTTGCAGGAGATAACCTGGCAAAACGAAAAGTAATGTCACCTTTTTGTGCAGACATTCATATGATTGGCAGTGTTGATGTGGAGTATTTACGGTTGTGTTATTCCGGCGCTTCTGTTTTTCTGTTCCCTTCGCTGGCTGAAGGGTTTGGTTGGCCAATTGCCGAGGCAATGGCATGCGGATGCCCGGTAGTAACAACCAACGAAGCACCGATGACCGAGGTTGCTGGCGACGCGGGCTTTTTTATTGCCAGGAGGCCTCACAGCAATAAAGATGCCGAGGTTTGGGCCAGTGAAGTTGCCGAAATTGTAAGAAAAATATTAAATTTTTCAATTGAGCAGCGTAGCGAAGTGACGAAGAGAGGTATCGAAAATGCGGAACGGTTTGACTCAAAAAATACCCTGGACCTGATTGAAGAAATGTATAAGGCCGTAGTTTATCCGGCATAAAAAATAAGTACCTGGTTTATACCCTGCAACAGCCAATACGGCAAAGTTTAACGGATTTACTTAAAACATTTTAGCAGAACAACTTTATTAAACACATTATACATGAAGTTATTGCAGGTAATTGCCAGTATGAGCCCCGAAAGCGGGGGAACAAGCCAGGGTGTAAGAAACACTAATAATGAATTAATAAAGCTTGGGGTTTATATAGAAGTAGCCTGTATGGACGACCCGGCTGCGTCTTTTTTAAACAGCGACAGCTTTACCATATATGCACTTGGCCCATGTAAAACGCCATGGCAATATGCCAAAAACCTGCTGCCCTGGCTAATAAAAAATATACCCCGGTTCGACGTGGTGATCGTTAACGGCCTTTGGTTATACCATGGATATGCAGTAAGAAAAGCAATGGTGCATTTAAAGAAAGCAGAATCAATACCGGGAAGAAAAATATTTAATCAAAAGTATTTTGTGATGCCACATGGCATGCTGGATCCTTACTTTCAACATGCAAAAGGCAGAGTGTTGAAGGCTATACGAAACTTTTTTTATTGGAGCATTATAGAAAGTAAACTTGTAAACAACTGTGATGGTTTACTTTTTACATCAGAAACCGAGCTTAACCTGGCACGAAGGGCATTTAACCCTTACCGGCCAAAAAAAGAAATAAATGTAGGATACGGAACTTTTACGCCACCGTTATATAATATAGACATGCGTGATGCATTTTTAAAAAAATGTAATCACCTAAGTAGCACCCCTTATATATTATTTATAGGCCGCATTGATGAGAAAAAAGGCGTGGCATCGCTTATAAAGGCTTATATAAATATTTTGAAGACCAGTATTGATGTTGATATTCCAAAACTGGTAATTGCGGGCCCAGGGTTAAATACCCAGTATGGCCGTGAGATGCTTAAGTTAGCTGCACCGGCTGCTGGCGCCATTGTTTTTACAGGTATGCTTACAGGTGATGCCAAATGGGGAGCTTTTTATGGATGCCAGGCCTTTATACTACCCAGCCACCAGGAGAATTTTGGCATTGCCGTAGTTGAAGCTTTGGCCTGCAGCAAGCCGGTACTTATAAGCAACCAGGTAAATATTTGGCGTGAGGTTAAATTAGAAGGATGTGGTATAGTAGCTGCTGACACGCTTGAGGGTACCGCTGAGCTATTGAGTGTTTGGAATAATGTACCATATGAAGAGAAAGTAGATATGGGGATGTATGCAAGATTTTGCTTTGAAAAATTTTATGATATAACCAATGTGTCAATAAAATTTCTTGAGGCTATAAAAAGCTGAGCCAAAAAGTTATACCTGCGGGGCATCATTTACTTGCTTCGTTGAAGCCGTAGCAGGCGGCGAATATTATAACCTAAGAATTAACCTCTGTCTGAATGGCAGGTGCGTAAAGAAACAGAAATGAAATTAACAGATATATTACAGGAAACGTATGACGTTTGTGTTGTAGGCAGCGGGCCTGCAGGAATAATTACGGCACTTGAATACAGCCATTTAAACCCGGCTAAAAAAGTTTTGCTGGTTGAATATGGTAATGCTAAAACCAATGCTAAAAACAGCCTTGATAACTCAATAGAGATAAAGAACCCTTTGTATCATCACCAGCCTTATGAATGTACTAACAAAGGTTTAGGAGGTACTTCTGCTACCTGGGGAGGAAGATGTGTAATGTGGGATGAAATTGATTTTATGAACCGCCCTGTTTTGGGAGAAGGTTGCTGTTGGGACAGTGAGTTATTTAACGATATAAACAGGTACGTACCCCGCGCGGCTACTTACTTTGAATGTGGTGATCCTGTTTTTAATTTAAACGATTCTAAAAATTTAAATAAGCAACGAATTGCAGAGCATTTTGTGGAGGGCATTGTTACAGATTCAGTACTGGAGAGGTGGAGTATGCCTACCAGGTTTGGCAAAAGGTACCGGAAGGATATTGAACAGAGAGCAAATATTACTTTGCTGGAAGGATTTGAGGCACGTGATTTTTCAACACCCGGCGCAGATAATAAAGTAACCACGTTGAGTATACGGGAAGTAGCCAGCCAAACACAATATAACGTTAAGGCTAGCGCTTTTATAATAGCAACCGGCGGCCAGGAGGCCACGCGCATTTTATTGCGAAATACGCAACTGTTTAAAAATATAGGAGCTATACCACCCGCGTTGGGCAAGTACTACCAGGGGCATTTGTCAGGTAAAATTGCATCAATACGCTTTAAAGGCGACCCAAAGAAAACGAATTATGGGTTTATACGGGACACCGATGGAACTTATTTAAGAAGACGATTTCAATTCTCAACAGAGTTTTTGCTTGATCAAAACCTTTTAAATGCGGCTATATGGCTTGACAACCCGCTTTTTTACGACCCGAAACATCATAATGGTGCAATGTCGTTTATGTACCTTGCTATGATTACCCCGTTTTTAGGTAAAAGGTTGGCGCCTGCAGCAATTGCGCATACTATAACCCAAAATAAAAAACATGCAATAAAAAAACACATTTGGAATGTTATAAAAGGCTTTCCACGGTCGTTGACAATACCGGCATCTATTTTCTATAAAAGATACATACAGCAACGCAAGTTGCCGGGCATATTTTTATATAACCCCGAAAATTATTATGCGTTGCATTTTCACGCAGAGCAAATAGCAGACCCGTTAAACCGGCTGGAATTGGGAGCTGATGGGGAAAAATTGGTAATACATTATGCACTTACCGATACAGACATAAACTCTGTTATAAAATTGCATGAAACGCTTGATATGTGGTTGCGGGCCTGCGGGTGCGGTGAATTAGAATACTGGTATAATAAGGAAGAATTGCCAGAAGCTATACGGCGCATGTCGCGAGGGGGTATACACCAATCAGGTACAACGAGAATTTCAGCCTCGCCGGAAGAAGGAGTTGTGGATAGTAATTTAAAAATATGGGGAACTGATAACGTATATGTATGCAGCAGTTCTGCTTTTCCCACATCAGGGCAGGCAAACCCTACTTTTTTATTAGGTGCTTTTGCTTTGCGGCTAAGCCATCACTTATCCCGTCAGATAGATATTACCTGATATGTTTAATAAGTCCAAAAAGTAACAATTGTTCCAGTCTAATCCGTTCTAATTAAATTAAGCAAATTATATATGGCAAAAAGGTGGTGCCTTTTAACTAATTTCAATAAATAAATTGATGGATAATTCAAATACCAAACCACTGTATTTAATAAGGTTTATTGCGGCTTTTTTGATTCTTGTTTTTCACTTTTTCCCTGGGGAACTTCAAACAAAATATCACTGCCATAACTTAAATGAGGCCGTAAATTTTTTCTTTTTTATTTCAGGCTTTGTTATGGTAGTGTCTAACAAGTCTTATTTTACAGGCAATGCCAATCCTGTTTCTTTTTCAAAAACCAATTACTGGCTTAAAAGAATTGCCAGAATATATCCATCGTACCTGCTGGCATTTTTTTTAGTATTGTTATTTAATTATACTATTAAAGTAATTTATCCGTCAATAGCGACCAGGTCAATTTTTGAAGTACTTGGTATTCAGCGATGGTTGTATGGAGGGTCAATAAACTTTCCAGCATGGACTGTGTCGACAGAATTCTTTTTTTACCTGCTTTTTCCATACACTATTACATGGTTGTCTAAATCGCCGCTAAAAAAAGTTGCTGCCACAATAATTGTTTTTTTTGTTGTAAGTGTTACCATTACATCAGTTATAGGGTTTGTTTTTGCAAACAGGCAAGTTTCTAAAACAGATGTCATGCTGATTGGGGCAGTATACCGGCACCCAATATTTGAATATGCAGTGTTTCTGTTCGGTAACTTATGCGGCATCTGCTATATAAGAAACCTGCATTTTGGTATAACCCAAAGAAGGGTATATGCAACTTTGTGCCTGGCAAGCTTGCTGTGCATTTGCATGCTTGTATATTTTTTATCTATGCAAAACCCATTAATTATTGGCGGCATAATTTGCCCGTTATACTTTGTGTTTGTTATTTCTTTATGCAGGTTGCAGGGTAAAACTTTAACATTAATGTCATCACCGGTTTTTATTTTCCTGGGTGATATTAGTTACAGCATCTACATCTTTCAAATTCCGGTGTTTTTGTTTTATAATTACTATACCGGCAGCAGTAATGTAGGGCTTGCCTTTACATCAATCACCGGCTTTTTAATATTCAGTATTGTTTTAACAGGTTTTTGCAGTATTAACTATTTCATTTACGAGATGCCTCTAAAAAATTTTATAATAAAGCAATACAAGAGACACAACACAAAACATATCCCGGCACCCAGGGGCGCATTCAAATAAAACCTGGCTTGTTCTCTTTTAAATTTACCAAAACAGTGCATAATACAAATACACATACGGGGCCTTCATTTTCTTTGCGCAACAGGCTTGCAAGAGTGGTTTGGAGTGTGGCAAATGCGCTGCTATTTCATTTCTCGCCCAAACCTTTACATAAATGGCGGTCTTTTATACTGCGTTGTTTTGGGGCTAAGGTAGGCCGGGGCGTACATGTTTACCCGCGTGTTAAAATATGGGCGCCATGGAACCTTGAACTTGCTGATGGGTGCGGTATAGGTAACGGCGTTATACTTTATAGCCAGGGCGAGATATTTATTGGCGCGCAAACTGTAATATCGCAAGGGGCACATCTTTGCGCCGGCACACACGATTACACACTACCCGGGTTTCCTTTAATAACAAGCCCAATAAAAATTGGCAGCGGTGTATGGATTGCAGCAGAGGTATTTATTCACCCTGGTGTAACCATAGGCAACGGCTGTGTTATAGGTGCAAGGGCTGTGGTAACTAAAGACATGCCCGAATGGATGGTTTGCACCGGGCACCCGTGCCAACCTGTTAAGGCAAGGGAAAATAAAATTGCTGCACAGGTGTAAAATTTGTGTTGCTATACGACTAAACTTGAATAACAATATGTTTCACCAGCTTGACTTAACTATAGCTATACCTGTAAAAAATGAAGAAATTAATTTACCGCGTTGCCTCGCGGCGATAGGAAGTGGATTTGCGAAAAATATTGTGATTATAGATTCTGGAAGTACCGATAAAACAAAAACAATTGCAAATGAATGGGGTGCCAAAGTAATAAACTTTGATTGGGACGGTAAATTTCCTAAAAAACGAAACTGGTTTTTACGAAATCATACCCCAAAAACCAAATGGGTAATGTTTATTGACGCTGATGAATATTTAACCAATGATTTTAAAGAAGAAGCGTGCAAAAAGTTGGAAAAGAACAATAAAGATGGTTATTGGTTGAGTTATACGATACATTTTTTGGGTAAACCTTTAAAGGGGGGGTACCCATTGCGCAAACTGGCACTTTTTAAAACAGGGGCAGCCGAATATGAAAGGATTGAGGAAGACAACTGGAGCCATCTTGACATGGAGGTTCACGAACATCCTATACTAAAAAATACTGACATTATTTATAGTAAAATTGACCACCAGGATTTTAGGGGCATATCCCATTACGCATTGAAGCATAATGAATATGCGAGTTGGGAGTCGTCCCGTTTTTTAAAACTGTTACCAAATAAAAGCACCATTGCCCAATTAACATGGAAGCAAAAATTTAAATACAGGCTTTTAAGAAGCGCTTTTATAGGGCCGGCCTATTTTTTTGGTAACTTTATCCTACTCGGTGGATTTAGGGATGGCGCAAGGGGGTTAGCCTTCGCCATTTTAAAAATGGCATATTTTACCCAGGTATATTGCAAAATAAAAGAAGGGAAAACCGGGCCAAGTGCAATGCAGGGGGTTACTTAAGTCATTTACTTATGTTAGCAACACAATCAGTTATAGGCAGAAACAGGTTCGTTGTTTTTGCAAAAACAGTTTTCACGCTTTGTTACTTTATCGTATTGTTTTACCTTGTTTTTTTTGTGAAGAGAAGAAGGCACCAACACGCCAGGTATTTGCATATTGTTCCGATAAAGAATACGGTTATTGAGTTGACGAAGGTTAATTATGCACTGCCGAGGGACATATATATGTTTTATTCTAACCTAATAGGGAATATTGTATTGTTTGTTCCTTTTTCCATTATTACAATATCAGTGTTTGGTATCTACAAAATAAGACATGTTTTACTGCTGTCTTTCGCGCTGAGTTTTGCAATAGAAGCATTGCAATATATTTTTCGGGTTGGTGTGGCCGATATTGATGACATTTTACTTAATACCCTTGGTGCGGCAACCGGCATTTTATTATATAACTATTTCAAAAAAATAAGAGCCCGTTACCGTTTAAGCCACCAGTAATAGTTTCTCCATTATTACTATAAATATTGTAAAACAGCTTTAGGCTATTGCCAGTTATTTGCTTTACGCTTTTGTTCGCTAAACGAAGGCAACGTCTTTTTGGATAATTAATATTTAATTCTACGAGTTTAATTACCAGCTAAATTTTAAAATTAACACAACTCTTGCAAGCGATTGTCTCCATTGGTATATAAACTGTGCAGCCTATATAACACGAGTAAAACGCGGTAATGCCTAACCCGTTTAAAAAACATACAAAATCACTCTCACGCCAAAATTTTGATACATGAAACCTCATAATACAACAACCATCCTGGGCATTGACTTTTTTAAAGGAAAAGTTGAAGATGTAGTGCAATTGCTTAAATCAGGCGGCTTGCTTGTAGTGCCTGCTGCACCTGCTTTAATAACTATTACGTGGGACCAGCAGTATTATCAATCACTTCAGGACGCCGATGTAGTAATACCAGACAGCGGCTATATGACCATGATCTGGAATTTATTTAAAAGAGACAACATAAAAAGAATTTCGGGCCTTGAGTTCTTAATTTCTTTTCTTAACTGCTATGACATACAGAAGGAGTGTGATATATTAATTGTTGATCCCAGGCCGGCAGATGCAGCATTAAACCTGAATTATTTGCGTGATCATAATTTTACAGTAACCCCTGATGCGAGTTACATTGCACCTATGTATAAAAAGGATAACGTTATAGATGTGGCCCTGCTTGGTGTTATTGAAAAGCGGAAACCCAAATACATACTTGTAAATTTAGGCGGTGGGGTGCAGGAGAAATTAGGTGCATACCTTAAAGCTAATTTAAGCTACTCGCCTGCAATTATTTGCACTGGTGCTGCAATAGCATTTTTAACCGGGGTTCAAGCTAAGATACCCACATGGGCAGATAAATATTATATGGGATGGTTTTTACGTTGTATTGATAAGCCGCGCTTATATATTCCCAGGTATTTTAAGGCCTTTAAGCTGTTGGTGATTATGCTGCGATATGGAAAGAATAACCCGCTAAAAACTATGCGGCCAGGCGTTGTATTGAAATAATTGAATAGGTGTTACCGGGTACTAAAGCAAAATAAATGTATCAAACTTATCAACTTCCAGTATAGCCGCCGTTGCAATTTTTTATCCGTCTAACACCTTTTCTTTTATATCTTTTGTCCATTGCGGAGCTATACAGAAAAGCCTTGAAGAAGTGCTGCCGGTATTAACCCGAGGCATCTGTCACAATATACCCTTTAATTCGTCTTATCTTCCTTCCTGCCTCAAGTTCTTTATCTTGGGTGCCTATAAGCGTATCCCTTTCGCTTGGGCACCAATAATTTCCACAATAGGTTACCCATTGCATCCTTCTTTTTTCCTTACCTCCCCCTCAATTAAAGATTCATTTATTTACCCAATAAGCTATTCTTTTTTGCACGAAAAATTATTGATATTCTATTGGCCAGTTTGGTTATTACCCTTAATTCTATTCTTCAGTCAATAAAAATCTTAAAGTGGCGCTGATGTCTTCCAACAGGGCTTTACTGATATTGGGGGCCGATGCCGGGTCAACTGCCGCACGATAATTTCCCTCTTCGTCCGGTTCAAACACTACTACTACATCGTCAATAGTAACATGTACTTTATGCGTATACCCGTAGCGCATAATTTGTGCCGGGTACATTGTTTCCTCTCCATCAAGTTCGATCGGTAAATTAAAGCTATCTGCCATTCGGCACAAGGTACAATCCTAAACGGTTCCGGGTAAAAAAATTGATAACTGTAGACTTATTTACTTGATGATAATACTTAACTTATGAACGGGTGCCTTAGCGCCGATTTGCGCTTACTTCTAAATTGTTCAACTTTATGTAGTGAAAATGAGAGAACAACTATGTAACACTACTAACTTAAAGTGCCGCCATTGTTTTAAAACCGCCGTTTTTAATTTTATAAACCTTTTTAATTGGCCGTTGTATATTTACCAAAACGATGTTTGAAGATGAAATATGCGAGCTTATTATGTGCCAGTTTGTTTTTTGTTTTTTACAGTGGGGTTAGCCAGCACAGCAACCGATGGTTATTAAACACTGACGAGGGCATAAAATGGGTTGTGCATAACAGCGCACCACACACGGACCACATTGAAATGAGTGGTTTGCAATCGTCTGCCATTGTTACTTATGGTATTGACTCTTTAGGCCAGCTTATATTGCAGCAACAGGTTGTTTACCCAATGTTGCGTACTATACCAAACAATACACATGCAAGCCTGCATGCGCAGTTTGATGACTACAGGCAACTGGCCATACGTGCGCAGGGTAAAGATATTATTGAATACCCGGACTCCTTTTGCCTGCGCGGTAAGCTGGTTATTTACAGCCACACCAAACACGGCATCGCTGTGCGACGAACGATTTTTCCCTCTGCCGATAAAGCTGCACTTGTAGAAGTGATAACATTTTACAACAACGGTGAAGAAGCGGTTAATATTTCCGTCAACAATAATATTCCAGAACAAAAAACAGATGCTTCGAAGGGTGTTTATGGCACGTATATAATTGGGGGTTACTGCCGGGATACCAGCATTGTGTTAACGGCTAATACTTCATTTAACACTGGCGTGGCGTTCGCCGGCAGAAAATTAACTGACGAGCCATATGCCTATGATGCCGATTTTGAACTGGTAAAACGTGAGCATTTTATAAACGATGTTCTGAAAGATCTTATATTAGAAACCCCTAACGACACCATTAACCGTGCTTTTGCTTTTGCCAAATTGCGTACAACTGAAAGCATTTATGATACTAAAAATGGCCTTATGCATGGGCCGGGCGGCGGCGCTTATTACGCTGCTATTTGGGCAAATGACCAGGCGGAATATGCCAACCCGTTTTTTCCATTTTTAGGTAATGCTTACGGTAATGAATCCGCTATTAATAGCTACCGCATGTTTGCAAAATTTATAAACCCCGCATACAAACCCATACCCAGTTCTATCGTAGCAGAAGGTACCGACATTTGGAACGGGGCGGGGGATAGGGGGGATATGGCCATGATTGCTTATGGTGCTTCCCGCTTTTTGCTGGCGCTGGGCAAGCCTGAAACAGCCAAAGAGCTATGGCCGCTGATTACATGGTGTTTTGAATACCTTGAACAGCAGAAATCACCCGAAGGTGTTATCAGGTCAGACAACGATGAACTTGAAGGGCGTTTTCCAGCAGGCAAAATAAATTTGTCAACCAATAGCCTTGCATACGGTGGTTATATAAGTGCGGCATTTGTTGCGGAAGCGTTGGGTGATAATACAACTGCAGTAACCTATCGCGCACGCGCCGCAGCCTTGCGAACAGCCATAGAGCATTACTTTGGGGCTAACGTGCAGGGGTTTGATACCTACAGGTATTATGATGGCAATATCAAACTTCGTTCCTGGATATGTCTCCCATTGGTTATGGGTATTACCGAACGTAAGGAACAAACTATAAAAGCCTTGTTTTCGCCATATTTATGGACGTCTAATGGTATATTAACAGAGGCTGGAAGTACAACCTTTTGGGACAGGTCGACACTGTATGCGTTTCGGGGCCTGCTAACGGCAGGTGCTACAGATGAATGTATGCCATATCTTGCTTACTATTCATCAACACGCTTGTTGGGCGAGCATGTGCCTTACCCTGTTGAAGCGTGGCCCGAAGGGGGCCAGCGGCATCTTGCTGCTGAAAGCGCTTTATACTGCCGGGTTATAACAGAAGGCTTGTTTGGTATAACGCCAACGGGGTTTAACAGTTTTACAATTGCGCCATGGCTTCCGCATGGCTGGAATGTTATGAGGCTAAATAATATCCGCGCTTTTGGAAATGCTTTTAATATAGTTGTACAGCGTTCGGGCAAAGGAGAAATGGTTACTATAATTACCGCTGCCGGCAAGCAACAAAAGTATTGGGATGGCAAAAGTGCGCTTGCGTTTTCACTGTAGTTTGGCCCTGGGTAAGGCTGGCAACTATATAAGCAGATGAGTAAATTCAAGTTAAAATGCCGGTTTATAATTTTAAACCGGCACTTGTATTTGTTCTTTGTGTATTAAGCAGCGTTGTGGGCAAAATAGCTTACCAGGCAAAATACTATGATTGCGGCATCTGTTAACCAGGCAATAAAAAGAGCAGGCAATGTTACTTTGGTTGGCTGTGCCGCGAGACTTAATGTTAAAGATGGCACATTAGCCACACAGGCAATAAGCCATAAATTAAAGTTGTTGCCACTAAGCATTACAACACACAATAATGTAAGTGGTAATGCAAGGCCTATCTGCAACAAAAACGTGAATGCCATCCACATAAACCTTTTTTCTTCCTGCCTAACCGTCCATTGGTAAAAACGGGCAAAAATGTTACTATGGGACGTGCCTATATAGTTTTCTTTAGCGGGTAATGATGTAATTGCGTGGTACATATATTTTTATTTTTCTTACTGCAAAGGTTTAAAAAATCGTTATAAAAAAAGATGACTTTGGTAAAATGGAAGGATGAGTAAAATCATATACTTGCATTTAACAACAGTAATGGTATATTTATAAATATGTTTACCGAACAAAAACCGGGAGGGGAGCAAACCAACGCAATGTTTGAACATGCTACAGAAGGCATTGTGCTTACTAATAGCGGGGGAGATATTGTGCTTATAAACCCCGCTGCACTGGGTTTATTTCAATATGAAAAGGATGAACTTATAGGGCAAAAGGTAGAAGTGTTGTTACCCGGCAGCATACACCACAGGCATGTGGCATACCGGGAAGATTTTTATCATAACCCATCCAGCCGGTCTATGGGGCACGGGCGCGACCTGAAAGCCAAAAAGAAAGATGGATCGGAATTCCCGGTTGAAGTAAGTCTTAGCTATTACAAAAAAGGGGATGATTTTTTTGTAATTGCTTTTATAGTAGACATTACTTTACGCAAAAGATCGGAACAGGAACTGGTAGAATTAAATGCCAGGCTGGAAAATAAAGTTGAAGAACGCACGATGATATTACAGGAAGCATTGCAGCAACTTGAAAAATCGCGTGCAGAACTGAATGAAGCGCTGAACAAGGAAAAGGAACTGAATGAAATTAAGTCGCGCTTTGTAAGCATGGCCTCACATGAGTTTAGAACACCGTTAAGTACGGTTCTATCTTCCGCGGCTTTGATTGGCAAATACACCAAAGAAGAAGAGCAGGCAAACAGAGACAAACACATAAAACGCATTAAAGAATCTGTAAAGCATTTAAATGACCTTCTGGAGGATTTTTTATCGCTTGGAAAACTGGAAGAAGGCAAGGTGCAAACTATGCCCGGATTGTTTTCAATCAAAGAATTTACTGAAGAAGTTGCAGAAGAAATGAAGCCTGTATTAAATGAAGGGCAGTTGATTAAAGTGAATATGCAAGGTGCTCATACATTTTCTACTGATAAGCGGTTATTAAAAAATATTTTGCTTAATGTTATTGGTAATGCTATAAAATTTTCTCCGCCTTATAGTACTATATCTTTAGAGGTTGTAAATGACAACGACGTATTGAAGATAACAGTAATAGATAAAGGTATTGGTATTTCCCTGGCAGACCAGCAACACTTATTTACCAGTTTTTTCAGGGGAAAAAATGCGATAAATATACAGGGTACGGGCCTTGGGTTACATATTGTTAAACGATATGTTGACCTGTTACAGGGAGATATACAATTGCAAAGTGCCATTGGTGAGGGAACCACTATCATGTTGTTTTTGCCATACATCGCCTAATGGCAAGATATAACATCTCCCTGTGCTTTGCCAATAAACGGACTTATAAAAGGTATGCCAAGGTTAAGGCCGCGCAAAACAAGCATTACACCCATAAACGCAATAAATACTGGTACTGCGTTTTTTAGATTGTTCCGTACACGCAGGCTTAGCCACTTTGATCCAAAAAAATGCACACTTAGCATCATGGGCAGGGTGCCTGCACCAAATGCTAACATAAAAAACGCTCCACTAATTGTTGTTGCAAAACCGGCAGCACCAAGTAACGCAAAATAAACCATGCCACATGGCAGCAACCCGTTAAGCATGCCTATTAAAAAGAACTTTAGCACGTATGGTTTCCTCCAGTAATAACATATTGATGATTGCACCGCCCTAAATAGTTTTTGAGTGAAGAGAAATGATTTTGTTTTGCGATCTAATAATTGGATTAGAACAATAAGCAGTATGACGCTTCCGGCTGTAATAGAAAATATTCGCTGTAAGCCTGCAACGTAAAAACGCCTCCCAATAATGCTTACTATCAAACCAAGCGTAATATATGTAATTATTCTGCCGCTATGATACAGCATTACAGCCAGGTATTTTTTGATGTTTGATAAGCCTATTATGGGCAGTGATAAGGCAATTGGCCCGCACATTCCCGCACAATGAAAGCTGCCGGCAAACCCCAACCATATACCTGCTATTATTATTGGCCACATAGTTATAAAATAGTGAGGGGTAACTCATGGTAGTAATGTGCGCTTCCCGCTTGCCAGTTAATTTTTACAACGTAGTTGCCATGGGCAAGCAGTTGTGCATTTATTGCCTGTTGCATATTGCCGTTTATTACTATAGTTCTGTCGTTATGCTGGTTGCTGGCGCAATAAAAATATACAGTACCAGTAAAAGCGGTGTTTTTCATTTCGGCCGGAAATTGCATAACAATTTCCTTTTCTTTTTTTTGCATTGTTACAGGGCTGCTTAACGCATTGGCTTTTGTAGTGCCGTCAATAACCTGCTGGTAAGCCAGTTCATCTTTGTAGTATTCAGCTGTCACCAGGTCCACGTTTGTTTTGGTACAGCGGTACACCATATAACATATATTAGCCGCAAATAGCACAAATACAATCAGTAGTTTGTTACCCCAATTTATAGTCATATCTAATAGTTTTAAAATGGGCCCAGAAAATTTGTTTTTATTTCGTCTATCTTTTTGCCGCCTTCATACAAACCAAGCCTAACGGATGTTTTACGGTTATTTAGTGCAGTCCTTGGGAGAACGACAAAAAAAGTACCCGAACTTTCATCTTCTTTTTTAACGGCAATAGTTTTGCCGCCGATTATTTCCACCTTTCCTTTACCGCCCTCTATCCTGATACTTAACGGTATGCCATGTACTGTTTTATTGGCTATCTTAATATTGTACAGGTTAGATACACTGTCTGTCCCTCTTTCCTGGTATAACATACCCGGTGTGCGCATTACCGTTGCATCAACATCTTTTCTTGTAATTAACAAAGCAGACAGCACGCCGGTAAGCAGTATTAGCAAGCCGGTGTACAATTTCATTCTCGTTGAATAGCGCAGCTTCTCACCGTTCTTAATGGAATTTTCTGAAGCATAGCGTATTAAACCCTGCGGGCTACCAATCTTTTCCATCATGCTATTACATGCATCTATGCAGGCCGTGCAGCCAACACATTCCATCTGCGTTCCGTTACGTATATCAATAGCCGTAGGGCATACTTTTACGCACTGAAAACAATCAATACAATCCCCAAGGTTATGGTTTGTTTTGCTGAATTTTCCGCGTGGTTCGCCACGTTTGTAGTCGTATGCCACTATCATTGAGTTGTTGTCCAGCAATACGCTTTGCAGTCTGCCATACGGGCATATAACTGTACATATTTGTTCCCTGAAAAAAGCATATACAATATAGAAGACCGTAGAGAAAATAATAATAGATGAAAAGCCTGCAATATGCGCGTTTACTGGTTCGGTTATTATTTTACTTAGTTCTTTGATGCCTATAATGTACGAAAGAAAAAGGTTGGCAATAATAAAAGAAAGAGAATAAAAGGCTATATGCTTTGCTGTTTTTTTAACTATCTTTTGCGTGTCCCAGGGCGCCTGGCTAAGCATGCGTTGTTCAGCAGCGTTACCTTCAATCAAATACTCCACCTTACGAAAAAGCATTTCCATAAAAATGGTTTGCGGGCAAACCCAGCCGCAAAACAACCTGCCAAATGCAGCGGTAAACAACACGATAAACACTACAAAGGTTACCATGGTTAAACCAAAAATGAAAAAATCCTGGGGCCAGAAAACTTTGCTGAATATTATAAATTTTGCAGACGGAATGTTGAACAGGAATAAAGGATTGCCATTTACCTGTATAAAAGGCAGTGTAAAAAGTATGGCAAAGAAAAAAACGCTTACCAATGTACGTATATTGTACAAACGTCCTTTCGGGCGTTGAGCGTATACCCATTTGCGCTTGCCTTTGGCGTCCAGGGTAGTAAGGCTGTCTCTAAATTTTTCTTCCGTTAAAACAATTTTAGCCTGCATATCATCAAATTATTTGGCCAATGTGCCCTGTGGTGGTTTTGCGTTGGGTGGATTGGTACCGTGGAGCGATTTTACATAACTGGCAATTTGAGCTATCTGCATGGGGGAGAAGTCGTCCTTCCAGCTTTTCATACCCTTATCGGCCCAGCCATATTTAATAGTTTTAAACACATCTGCAATGCCGCCGCCATGCAGCCAGTAATCGTCAGTAAGGTTTGGCCCAACACCGCCCTCGCCCTGTTTGCCGTGGCAGGCAAAGCAGGTAGATTGAAACACTTGCTTGCCCGCTGCAAGGTTTGTTTCATCCGTAAGCAGCTTAACGGTAGTTTCGTCAATATTATTTGCGGCCTTTTTTAAATAAGCTTCTTTTTCTACGGCTGCTTTGGCAACAGCAATTTGGTATTCTTCAACACCCGATGGCGCGCTGTGAGAAACCTCGTGCATATACAGGTACACACATGCAAATATTATAGTGCCATAAAAGCAATACAACCACCAGGGCGGCAGCCTGTTGTCTAATTCTTTAATGCCATCGTAGTTATGATCTAATTGTATGTCTGCCTCTTCGGTAATAGGCCTAAATTTATTAAACCTGTCCCACCATGTCACTGCCGGTTTTTCTGGAATAATACCAACAGGTACAGCTTTTGATTTTTTTTGAATACTCGTAAACACCCACAGCATATATAGTAACACAGCAACAATCAACAGTTCAATGCCAATTGTGCCGCTTAGCAGGTAGTAAGCTGTTTGTGAAAGGGAGCCGCCCCCGGCTGGTGCGGGTGAAACGACGGCTTGTGAAAAAACCTGTGTTGATAATAACAGCAAAACTATTGTGGTAATTACTTTGGCTAAACTGTTTTTGTTATCCTCTGTTTCTTTCTCTTTTTTCCATTTTTCAAAGTACAGGCCGGCCGCGCCGATAACTAACTGCCCCATCATAAAAATAATAAGTGCAAGAAGGGCGATAATAATAACCATCAGCGTAACAAATGGGTTATTGATGGATGATGAATGCATACCAGTTATTTTGGATTAATAATTTTATTGTTCAAGCGGTATATTACTTATTTCCTCTATCATTTTTTTATCTGCCTTTATAGCCCAGAACAACATGATGAGAAACACGCTGCCAAACAGGGCAAAGGAGATTAGGGCATATATACTTACACCAGTTATTTTTTCCAGGTAGTGAATGAATTGCATGTTAAATAGTTTATGCGGTTAAATATTTTTTAGTTGCCCATAACACCTTCACTGCCTGTTGAGGCCTGTGTTTTAGGTGCAGCCTTTATGTCCTTGCCAACCCTTTGCAGGTAAGCAATAAGGGCTATGATTTCTTTATTGCTTCCGGCCTTTATTTTATCGCCCTGCAGGCTGTTTACTATGTTTAGTTCCTGCAGCCGTAGGTCGTCATTAGCTTTGTATTCATAACCAATATCGTATGGCACACCCAGCTTGCGCATAGCCCAAATCATTTTAGGGGTACGCAACGTATCAATTTCATCAGTATAAAGCCAGCCATAAGATGGCATTATAGAACCCGGCGACATAGATTGCGGATCGAACATATGGTTATAGTGCCAACTGTCGGGGTATTTGCCGCCGATGCGCGCAAGGTCTGGCCCCGTTCTTTTAGAACCCCATTGAAAAGGATGATCATACACAAATTCACCTGCCTTTGAATATTCACCATAGCGCGCTACCTCATCCCTAAAAGGGCGTATCATTTGGCTGTGGCATAAATAGCAGCCCTCGCGTATATATACATCCCTGCCATGCAACTCAAGCGGGGTGTACGGTTTAACGCTGCTGATGGTAGGGATGTTTGATTTTACCAGGAAGGTTGGCACCAGTTCAAGTACACCGCCTATAGCCACAGCTATTAAGCTAAATGCCAGCATTTGCATAGGGCGTTTTTCTATCCACCTGTGCCAGTGCTGCTTGCCGTGCGTGGTTACATCTTTTTGCAGTGCAGGGGCTTCCGCGGCTTCGTTGGCAATAAAACTGCCCTGCTTTACAGTTTTAACAAGGTTATATACCATTATAAATGCACCAACAAGATATAAGGCTCCGCCTACACTTCTTGCGGCATACATGGGCAGTATGTGTGTAACAGTTTCAAGAAACTGGAACTTTAGCTGGCCTTCCTCAGTAAATGTTTTCCACATCATGCTTTGCGTAAAGCCAGCCCAGTACATTGGTATAACATATAATATGATGCCGATGGTGCCTATCCAAAAATGGGTGCCTGCCAGCTTTTTAGAATAAAGTTGTGTGTTCCACATTTTTGGAATAAGCCAGTATAACACGCCAAAGGTTAAAAAGCCGTTCCAACCAAGCGCGCCTACATGTACGTGCGCTATCGTCCAGTCAGTAAAGTGGCTAATTGCATTTACGCTTTTAAGGCTTAGCATTGGACCCTCAAAAGTTGCCATGCCATAGCAGGTAATGGCTACTACCAGAAATTTAAGTACAGGGTCTTCTTTCACCTTATCCCACGCACCACGTAGTGTAAATAAACCGTTTAACATGCCACCCCAGCTTGGTGCAATAAGCATAATTGAGAACACAATACCCAGCGATTGAGCCCAATCGGGCAATGCTGTGTATAACAGGTGGTGCGGACCTGCCCATATATAAATAAATATCAACGCCCAAAAGTGTACGATTGAAAGCCTGTAAGAATAAATAGGCCTGTTAGCAGCTTTAGGCAGAAAATAATACATTAATCCTAAGTATGGCGTGGTTAAAAAGAAAGCCACGGCGTTATGCCCATACCACCATTGCACCAATGCGTCCTGCACACCGGCGTACATGCTGTAACTCTTTAAAAATGACACCGGCAACTCCATTGAGTTTACAATATGCAGCATTGCTACCGTAACCCAGGTGGCTATATAAAACCAAATGGCAACGTACAGGTGGCTTTCCCTGCGCTTAAGTATAGTGCCAAACATATTTATTCCAAACACCACCCATATTACAGCAATGGCAATATCAATAGGCCATTCAAGCTCTGCATATTCCTTGCCCGATGTGTGGCCTGTCCATAAACTTAAAGCGCCTGCAACTATAATAAGCTGCCAACCCCAAAAATGTATTTTACTTAGCCGGTCGCTAAACATTCTTGTTTTACATAAACGTTGCAGGGAGTAGTATACACCCATGAAAATACCGTTACCAACAAAAGCAAAAATTACAGCATTGGTATGAACGGGCCTCATTCTGCCAAACGTAGTTGCTGGTATGCCCAGGTTAATTTGCGGATAATATAATGCGATGCTTATCCACAAGCCGGCAAGCATACCCACAATACCCCAAACCAATACGGCATAAGCAAACCACTTAACTGTTTTGTTGTCATAATAGAATTTGTCTACCTGCATATATAAATTGTTTATAAGTTCAATTGTTTTGGTTGTCTGTTGTTGGTTTATCGTCAAACAATATCCTGCGTGGTGGTCCGTAATCATCATCAAACTGGTGATTTTTTACACCCCATATGAAAGCGGCGAGGAACAGCCCTGCTATGAGAAGGCCGGCAATAAGTAGAATAATGATAACACTCACGGTATTTGTTTGAGGCAAAATTATCCCGCGTGCCCTGCAACAAGGTTGACCCCACTCACGCGAAAACATGATTAAAATCAGGATTGGTTTAACTTAAATGACCTTGCCAGCATATTGCTGCTGCCAAAGGCTATAAGCAATATGCTTAGCGAACTTAAAGGCATTAATACGGCTGCAACAAGTGGGGATAGGGTGCCATGCACAGCAAAAAATAAGCCCACTATATTATACGCTATTGAAAGGATAAAACTTGCTAATACTATTTTTTTATTTGCACGGCACAGACGTATAAAAGTATGCAACTTATAAAGCATTGATGCATCCATAATACCATCGCATGATGGTGTAAAGTTGTTGTTGTTGTCTGATATTGCGATGCCTGTATTACTCTGCTTAAGTGCGCAGGCATCATTAAGGCCATCACCTATCATTAAAACATTATAACCTCTTTCCTGCAGGTGCTTTATGTATTGCGCTTTATCTTCAGGCTTTTGGTAAAAACGTAAAGTAGCATCACTGCCTAATAGATTTTGTAAATTATTACGTTCTTTTTCCGAATCACCGGTAAGCACACAAAGCTTATAACGGCCCCGCAGTTGTAACAGCAATTTATCAATATCTTTTCTGTATTGGTTTGAGAATAAAAAGCATCCAAGCAATACGCCGTTTTGGGCAACATATACAGCTGTCTCGGTTTTAAACGCAGTGTTTTTAATACTGGTTACAAACGCCTTCGAACCCATTGTAAAAAGCTCGTTGTTAACCAGGCCGCTTATGCCGCTGCCCGCTGTTTCGGCAAAATTTTCAACAGAACAGGTCTTCTCTTGCTTAAATTTTTGCGCAAGCGCCCTGCTTAAAGGATGAAAAGATTGAGAAGCAAGTGAAGCAACGGCGCCTTGCTGAAATTTAGATAAGACTTTGCCGCTGTAAGTAATGTTTTGTCCGTATGCGGTTGTAAGCGTTCCAGTTTTATCAAACACTATGCAATTGGCAACTGCAATGGTTTCAATAATTGTTGCATTGCGCAGGTATAGTTTATAATTGCTTAATATACGCAGTATGTTGCCATTGGTAAAAGTGTTGCTTAACAGCAATGCGCAGGGGCAAGCTATAATAAGCACTGCTGTAACTGCCGGCCATATTTTTGCGGCATTATTTGCCCACCAGTATATACCGGCAGTAAGCGCTATAGCAAAAACAACATATGTAAAATAGTGGCTTAATAAATTAACGAAGGAACTTGTGTTTTTTTCTTCAGTGTACTCGTTTTTATTGGCCCATAAGCTGGTTAAATAGCTTTGTGCTGCTTCTTTTAGTACCAAAACTTCAATATTACCCCCTGTTTGTTTACCGCCGGCGTATAACATTTCGCCTGTTTCTTTAAGCACAGGCAGCGATTCGCCGGTTACAAAGCTGTAATCTATCCATGCCTTGCCACGGGATAATATGCCGTCCGCCGGTATTATTTCTTCACTGTGTATTAAAATAGTGTCGCCTGGCTTAATGCCAGGCAAAGCCAATGTTTGTTCCCGGCCATTTTTAAGTAAGGTTACTGCCACGGGGAAATAAGCAGTATAGTCGCGGTCAAAAGATAACTGCCTGTATGTTTTATCCTGCAAAACCCGCCCTGCCAGCATAAAGAAAACAATACCGGTCATTGAATCGAAATAGCCGGTGCCCGTACCGGAAATAACTTCATACATGCTTCTAATAAAGGTTACCCAAATAGCCAGCACAATAGGTGCATCAATATTTAAAAAGTGGTGTTGTAACCCCTTTAATGCCGACTTATAAAAAGGCTGGGCGCTGTACACTATAACAGGCAGGCTAAGCAATACATTTAATATTCTGAAAAAAGCCTGCAGCACATCGTCAGATGCGTTAAGCCCTAAATATTCAGGAAAGCTTGCCAGCATAATGTTGCCAAAACAAAACCCGGCTATACCCAATTGGTAGATCATTTTTTTTGCAACCGGTGGCTTGGTTTGCTGTAGGTTTTGCAGGCTTATATAAGGCTCATATCCAATAGATGTGCACAACTCAGCCACCTTGCGCAAAGTTGTTTTATTGTTGAAATGAATAGTAACTTCTTTGGCTGCAAAATCTACCCTTGTAGCAATAATTGCGCTGTTCATTTTACGCAGGTTTTCCAGCAGGTATAAGCAGGAACTGCAGTGTATTTGTGGCAGGTAAAAGGTAACAACCGTAATTTTTTCATCGGTAAATGATATAAGCCGGTGCGCAATATCTTTATCGTCTAAAAAGGCAAATTTATCTTCGCGCACTTTTACACGCCGGGTGGCGCCGGGGTTATCATTTAAATTGTAATAGTCGCACAGGTTACTTTTGTTCAACAGGCCATATACCTGTTTACAACCTTCGCAACAAAAAAAGTGGTTGTCAAATGCTATAGTACCATTACAATCTTCTCCGCAATGGTAACATTGCGTTTTAGTGGCCGCAGCTTTTGTCATTATTCCAATTTATTGGCCAAAAGTAAACAGCCGGGTGTGGCGTGCAGGTGATGCCTGTTAAACAAAAACATGATATTCGTCAGGTTTTCTAAGCGGGGTTTACGTAACATTGTGTATGCGAAAATTACTGGTTATAGACGACCATAACGAAATACGGGAAAATATAACAGAAATATTGATGCTGGCTGGTTATCAATGCCTGGCTGCCGCCAATGGCAAAGAAGGCGTGGAACTGGCGATTAAAGAGAAGCCGGACCTTATAATTTGTGATATAATGATGCCCGAACTGGATGGCTACGGCGTATTGCACCTGCTGCGCAGAAATGAAGGAACTGCCTTAACACCGTTTATATTTTTATCTGCAAAAACAGAACGGGTAGACTTAAGAAAAGGCATGGATATGGGAGCAGATGACTATATAACTAAACCTTTTGACGATATTGAATTGCTGAATGCCGTTGAAACAAGGCTGAAAAAGTTTGATATTTTACAGGAACGTTATTCAACAGATGAGAAAGGCGCCACCGAGCTGATTAAAAAATTGAATGGCTCTGGCTTGTTTGATATGCAGCTTAACCTGTATGACAGCGAAAATTTATCGAAAAAGCAGGTGCTTTATACCGAAGGCAAAAGGCCTAAATACCTTTACCTTCTTAGAAAGGGTAAGATAAAAACATTCCGAATACACGAGGATGGCAAGGAGTATATTACTAACCTGTACACCCAGGACGATTTTATTGGCTACCTGCCTTTATTGGAAGATAAATTATATGAAGACACTGCAGAAATATTGGAGGAGGCAGAGCTATTGGCAATACCAAAAGACGATTTTTTGAGAGCGATTTATCACGATATGAATATTGCGGCGAAGTTTATTAAACTTATTGCGCAAAACGTAAAAGATAAAGAGGAGCGGCTATTGCAACTGGCCTATGGGTCGCTGAGGAAAAGGGTGGCCAAGGCTTTGCTTGATATTAATGCAAAATTTGGCACAGGTAATAATGCCATTCACATTTCCCGGGAAGATATTGCGCAGTACGTTGGTACAGCCACCGAATCGTTAATACGCACCTTAAGCGATTTTAAAACAGAAAAACTAATTGAAACTGTTGAAGGAAAGATAAGGGTTGCCAATAAAGAAAAATTGCAGCACATGTTATATTAAACAGCGTAGCCTGATATTTCCCTGCCATGTTCGTTTTGGCGGGCAAGTGTCCAGTTGCCGGTTATACTGGTTTCCATCCATATATTTCCGCTTTTGCGCAGCACACGTATTGGCAAGCTCATGACGTTGCTAAATATATTTTCCAGTTCGTTTATTGATGTATTGCCCGGTAGCTCTACGGTATGGCGGGTGATGTTCTTGTTGATGTCACCTATGGTTCTCCCTTTCTTTAAAAACTCGAGCCTTAAAAAAGGAAAGCAGTTATTAAAATCAGCCTGCACCTCCTCCACAGTTTTATTATATGTTATTTCTAATTTCATCATATCAAAGGTATTCGTACACAAATACAAACTAACTGATTTTGATATACAATAAAGCTGACTTTAATCAATAAGGCGGTTAATATTATTCAGCTAAATGACGCAAATGCCGTTGTATGTTTGGGTTATGATTAATTTAACAGCACTGCTTACCAAGTATAACAAACCTGTGCCAAGGTATACCAGTTACCCAACAGTGCCGTATTGGTACCCGTTTGAGGATAGTTATAAATGGCAGGGAAATTTTGCCCAATGTTTTGGCGACTGCAACAGCCATGAAGGCATAAGCCTTTATATACACCTGCCCTTTTGCGAAAGTTTGTGTACCTATTGCGGCTGCAATAAAAAAATAACGGCTAACCATGCAGTGGAAGATGAGTATATAGCGGCTGTTTTGAAAGAATGGCAATTATATTGCTTAATGGCAGAAGAGAAGCCTTTGATAAGGGAACTTCATTTAGGCGGCGGTACACCTACTTTTTTCAACCCGCTTAACTTGCAGAAATTGATAGTGGGGATATTATCGGGCGCCATTGTTCATCCAAAAAAGGAATTTAGTTTTGAGGGCCACCCCAACAATACAACGAAGCAACATTTAGAAGCGTTGTTTGAGCTTGGCTTTACGCGCGTAAGTTATGGCGTGCAGGATAATGACCCTGTTGTACAACGCGCCATTAACAGGCTGCAACCGCTGCATAATGTACGGCAGGCTACTGCAAATGCCAGGGCCATTGGTTACACCTCACTTAATTTTGACCTTATTTACGGGTTGCCTTTTCAAACAACCGCCAGTATTGAAGGAACGTTTAGAGAAATAGTTGCACTGCAACCGGACAGGGTAGCCTTTTATAATTATGCACATGTGCCATGGAAACAAAAAGCCCAGCGGCTGTTTGATGAAAGTGACCTGCCGCCGGCAAGCCTTAAAATGCAATTATACCTGCTTGGCAAAAGTATTTTAACTGAGGCGGGGTATTTTGATATAGGTATGGACCATTTTGCTTTGCCGCATGATGAACTATTTGTTGAATATAAAAACGGAACGCTTCACCGCAATTTTATGGGTTACACCACAACCAATACAAAAATGCTGATAGGGCTTGGAGTATCTGCCATAAGCGACACCGGCAGTGCTTACGCCCAAAACCACAAAGAGCTGGAAAATTACTATCGTTGTCTACAGGATAATAAGCTGCCCGTGACTAAAGGATATTTTTAAATGAATCTGATCGCGATGCCAAAAAAACAATTCTTGATATTGCCTGTAAAAACACAACAACATTAAGCGGTAATTATTCGGCTGGTTATCTTGAGGAATTGGAAAGCGATGGCCTTGTAATCATTAAGGGTAACCAGTTAGCTGTAACAGCCACAGGCAGGCAGTTTATGCGCAACATTTGCAGGGTTTTTGACTCGTTTGCAAACGACGATGAAAATGTTGGCAATAAAAAAATGTTCAGCAATGCTGTTTAAGGGTGCGCCTTAATGTTGCTGTTATAGCATCTTCAGTTATGCTGCCGTAGGTATCAATAAAGAAATCGGCAATGTTATCTTTATGGCTGGTAATGTTTTTAAAATGGTCAACACTCAGCTTGTTTCCAAAAACAAATACCGGCAATGGATAAAAATATAAAAACAAATCCAGGAGGTTATCTACCTGCTGAAGAAAATTTTTTGCTGATGGCCCGGTAAAGTCAGGCGCTACCAGGGCAATTTTTTGTAAAAGCTGCCCATCATCCGTGTACATTCTCGCATGGCAACCGTTTAATACAACTGCCATGCAATTTTGCTTTTTGTTTTTATAATTAACCGGGTCAAATAAATTTACTGTAGTCATAAAGCCATTATTCTGTATAGTTGTATGTTAACTGGCATAATACCAGGGTTTGTCTTCCTTCTCAAAACGCCCTGTTTTTTCCTGTAGCGCAATGCGGTACACAATTCCTGTAATATTTGCAAGCTCTTCAGGCGGAAATGGCCAGTGTGGCGACAATTGAACAGTTTTACTGCTAATAAGCGGCAATTTGCGTCCAAGCAAAATTTTCAATGCTTCGTTTCTTTCCTCGGTATTTGTTAATTCTTCAAATTCACCCTGGCAAATAATGCTTTGCCAGTTTGCCATATTGGCTAAGGTGTCTACTTCAAAACATACGGCTGGGTTGCGGCGCATCATATCTATTTTCATGCCTTCTTCAGTATGGCCATAAATATATTTGCCGTCGTAGGCAAAACTTATGGGCACTACGTAGGTGCGGCCGTCTGCATGGCAGCCAATGCGCCCCAATACCTGGGATGTTAAAAGGTGTTCTATTTCTGTTTCATTAAGTTGGCCAAACATTTCAATTTATTTTTATGTAAACAAATGTCAGCCATTTCGCCAGGGTTTAATATGACCAAAGTCATGCCTGGTCTTAACATGTATCAATCCGTTTTATATGTGTCGTGTATAGTTTTACAGCAGTGTAAAATTTTTGTAAAATGAAAACCATTATCGCCACAACAAGTTTGACTGAAAGATGTTTACATGTTACTGATTATGCAACTGATATGGCAGTTAACATAAAGGCTGAACTTTTATTGCTGCATATTGTACAAATACCCTCGTCATTTGACACGACGCTTGCCGGGTACGAGTATGCCAGTGTGCTGGAAAATGCAGAGGCCGATATGGCTGTATTAAAAAAGAATTTATTGTTGCGTGCAGGGTGTATGATTACTATTACATCCAGGGTTGTAACTGGTACCCTTCAGGAAGAGATAGAAGAAGTATGCAGCGCCAACAGGCCATTTATTGTTATTGCAGGTACAGAAAGAGAGAGCTTTACTGACCGTTTTCTTTTTGGAAGCAACACTTTCTCAATCGTTAAAAACCTGCACTACCCAGTGTTACTGGTGCCGCCCGGTGCAATTTTTAACAACATTAAAAAAATAGTTCTTACTTCCGACTGCGAGGATATAGAACAGGCGCCTACAGACATAATAAGGCAGATGGCTGAACTATTTAACGCTTCTGTTGATATTGTTAACGTAATACGCAGCAGCAATGAAGAAAATAAAAATGCCGTATCATGTTACCTTCTTGCGAAACAATTTGCAGATTTTAACCCGCAAACAAACTTTATTATAAGCGATAATACGGGGCAGGCTATACATGACTATGCACTTGAGCACCAGGACGATCTTGTGATAGTTATTGCCAGGAAGCACAATTTTTTAGCATCACTGGTTCACAAAAGCCAATCTGGCAAAATAGCCCTTCAGCAACCTGTTCCGGTATTGGCTATAGCAGAATAAAATAAAAAAACCATATACATGAAAGCACTAGTTTACCACGGCCCCAATGATAAAGCCTGGGAAGAAAAAGAAAAGCCGAAAATATTACAACCCGCTGACGCCATTGTAAAAATATATAAAACAACTATTTGTGGTACAGACCTGCATATAATGAAAGGCGATGTGCCTTCAGTTACAAATGGCCGTACTCTTGGCCATGAAGGCGTGGGTATTATTGATGAAGTTGGCGCTTCTGTTTCAAATTTTAAAAAGGGCGACCATGTGCTGATATCCTGTATTACCTCCTGCGGCAAATGTGAATATTGCAAGAAAGGAATGTACTCGCATTGTGAAAATGGAGGATGGATATTGGGCAATACCATTGATGGCACACAGGCAGAATATGTAAGAATACCTTATGCCGATAATAGCTTATACCGCATACCTGCAGGGGCTGACGAAGAAGCGTTGGTAATGTTGAGCGATATTTTACCTACAGGGTATGAATGTGGTGTGCTGAACGGGCAGGTAAAACCAGGTGATACTGTGGCTATTGTTGGCGCCGGCCCAGTTGGCCTTGCAGCTTTGCTTACAGTACAATTTTTTACACCGGCAGAGATTATTATGGTTGACCTGGATGATAACCGGCTTGCAGTAGCAAAAACGTTTGGCGCCACCCAAACCATTAACAGCAGCAACAGCAATGCAGCGGGTGAAATTATGCGTTTAACAGGTAATAAGGGCGTGGATGCAGCTATTGAAGCAGTTGGGATACCTGCTACTTTTGAATTGTGTGAAAAAATTATTGCACCCGGTGGCCGCATAGCCAATGTAGGTGTGCATGGAAAGGATGTGCCTCTTCACCTGGAAACATTGTGGTCTCAAAATATCACCATTACCACCAGGTTGGTAGATACTGTTACTACACCTATGCTGCTTAAAATTGTACAGTCTGGCAAGCTTAAGCCAAAACAGCTTGTTACGCACCATTTTAAATTGTGGGATATTATAGCAGCATACGATACCTTTAAGCATGCTGACAGGGAAAAAGCCCTGAAAGTAATAATGACTAATGAGTAAAACGCAGAATGTACCCGGTACAACAACTGTACGAAATTTTTTTTGGGCATATCCCGCACAACAGATCTTTGATGAGCTAAAGGCCTCAGCAACCGGCCTTAACGCTGAAGAAGCCGGCAACAGAAAGAAAATATACGGCAGCAATACGCTGGGTACGACAACATCGTATAAAGGGCTGGTATTATTTCTTAGCCAGTTTAAAAGCCCCGTTACGCTGATATTGCTGGCGGCGGCAATAGTGTCCTTCTACCTGGGTGATGAAGCAGACGCATATATCATTTTTACCATCATCCTAATAAGCAGCCTGTTGGGCTTTTGGCAGGAGAAAGGTGCATCGGGCGCAGTAAGCAAGTTACTTGAAATGGTAAAACTTACAGCTACGGTATTGCGGGATAATAAAGAAACAGAAATTGCCCTGGATGAAATTGTACCGGGTGATGTTGTGCTGCTTGATGCGGGCGATGTAGTGCCTGCGGATGGATTGATATTTGAATCAAACGAATTGTTTGCGGACGAAGCGGCATTTACAGGAGAAACCTTTCCTGCTGAAAAAAACACAATAGCAACACCGCAGAATGCAGCCCTGGCAAAACGCAGTAATGCTGTATTTATGGGGTCGCATATTATAAGCGGCACTGCTAAAATTGTTGTTGTAAACACCGGTACAGTTACTGAGTTTGGCGCAATATCCAGGCGGTTAAAATTAAGCCAGCCTGAAACGGATTTTGAAAGGGGTATTAAAAGGTTTGGGTATATGCTGATGCAAATAACGCTTATACTGGTGGTTATTATACTCGGCATTAACCTGCTTACCCATAAGCCCATTTTAGACTCATTTCTTTTTGCACTTGCCATAGCAGTTGGGCTTACACCGCAATTGCTGCCAGCCATTATTAGTGTAAACCTTGCACAAGGTGCAAGGAGAATGGCTGCGGTGCAGGTGATTGTAAAAAAATTAAGCGCCATAGAGAATTTTGGCAGCATGAATATTTTGTGTTCTGATAAAACAGGAACGCTTACACTGGGCAAAGTAAAAGTGCAGGGCAGTTATGACGCTGCCGGTAATGAAAGCAAAATGCCTTTATTGTATGCGGGTATAAATGCAAACTGCCAGCGCGGCTTCAAAAACCCCATTGACGAGGCAATTGGGGAGAATATTACCGATGATGTAAGAAAATATAAACCCCTGGATGAAATACCTTATGACTTCATTCGTAAAAGGCTTAGCATTCTTACCCGCGATGGCAACGGTACATTTATGGTATGCAAAGGCGCATTAAAAAACATACTGGATGTATGTACGCATGCTGATATGGGCGACAGTAACATTATACCTATAGGGCCTGTACTGGATGCTATTGCTGCCAAATACGCGCAGTACAGCAGCGAAGGCTTTAGAACGCTGGGCATTGCAACTAAAGCAATACCGGGTAAAAACACTATAAAAAAGGAAGACGAGACCGGCCTGGTGTTTCGTGGTTTTGTTACATTGTTTGATCCACCGAAGCCGGGTATACAACATACCATTGCCGGCCTGCAGGCCATGGGCATTAGTTTAAAGATGATAACCGGCGATAATGCACTTGTGGCAAAACAGGTAAGTGAATCGCTGGGTATTTCCATCCCTTCTATACTTACCGGTGACGACCTGCGCAGGATGAGTGACGCAGCCCTTATGCAAAAAGCATCTAATACAGATGTTTTTGCTGAAATTGAGCCTAACCAAAAAGAACGTATTATACTGGCGTTGAAGAAGAGCGGAAACGTAGTGGGATATATGGGTGATGGTATTAATGATGCAACAGCTTTACATACAGCCGATATAGGCATATCTGTAGCAACGGCCGTAGACGTAGCCAAAGAGGCTGCTGATATTGTGTTGCTTAATAACGACCTGGAGGTATTAATAAGCGGCGTTAAAGAGGGAAGAATAACTTTTGCCAATACAATGAAATATATTTTTATGGCCACCAGCGCAAATTTTGGCAATATGTTCAGCATGGCGGGGGCCTCTATATTTCTGCCATTTCTACCCCTTTTACCCAGGCAAATACTGCTTACCAACCTGTTGACTGATTTTCCGGGTATGGCTATTTCAGCAGACAATGTAGATGAGCAATTGGTGAGGCTGCCACGTAAATGGGACATTGTTTTTATAAGAAAGTTCATGCTGGTGTTTGGTATATTAAGCTCCCTGTTTGACTTTATTACTTTTGGTGTGTTGTGGTTTATTCTTCATGCAAAAGAGCAGGAATTTCAAACAGGCTGGTTTGTTGAATCAGTTGTGTCGGCCACCTTAATAGTGCTGGTTGTAAGAACAAGAAAATTGTTCTTCCGCAGCAACCCGGGCAAATATCTATTAACAGGTACCCTGGCAGTAGCCCTGTTTACGTTAATATTGCCATTGCTGCCATTTGCCCGCATTTTTAGTTTTGTGCCATTGCCTTTTCACTTTTATATCGCTGTGCTGTTTATTGTGGCCGGGTACATTTGTATGGCCGAGATAATGAAAAAAATATTCTACCAATACATTTACAAAAAAGCATAAAAATTATATAATGCCTCTTTACGGCCTGTTGGCGTGCTTATTGTTTATAACAGGCAGTTAACTAACGGTAACACCAAAAATGTATGAGCGGGGCAAGCAAAAATATTCTTACTGTCAACGGCGGTTCATCCAGTATAAAGTTTGCTTTGTACAACACGGAAAAAGAGCCCATAAAGAAACTATATGGCAAGATAGACCGCATAGGGCTGGCTGGCTCCAAGTTGACAGCAACTGAAATTGAGACCAGCAATAATGCGAGTTTACCCGTACAAGCGCAGGGTATTACTGAAGCTGCAGATATTCTTATTAACTGGCTTGAAAAGCAAGCAGCGTTTGCGGGCATTATTGCGATAGGCCACAGAATAGTGCATGGCATGAATCATAGGGAAGCTGAAGTAATAACGCAGCCTTTACTGGATGAATTGAAAAAAATAAGCAGCTATGACCCTGACCATTTGCCTGGCGAGATACAATTAATAGAAGTATTTAAAAAACGGCATCCACTAGTGCCTCAGGTGGCCTGTTTTGATACGTCTTTCCACACAACCATGCCACGTGTGGCGCGTATGTTGCCATTACCACGCCGTTTTGATGAAGCGGGTATACAGCGCTATGGCTTTCATGGCATATCGTATAGCTATATTATGGAAGAACTCGGTAATATACGCGAGCCGTTAGCTAAGGGCCGTATTATTATAGCACACCTGGGCAGCGGCGCCAGCATGGTAGCTGTTAAAGATGGAAAAAGCATTGATACCAGTATGGGCTTTACACCCGCGGGTGGATTTATGATGGGATCACGGCCAGGCGATATTGACCCCGGCGTGGCGTGGTATATGATGCAGGCAGAAAAGATGACGCCTGAACAATTTAATAACGTTATTAACCATCAATCCGGCTTGTTGGGTGTAGCTGAAACGAGTGGTGATATGCAGGACCTGGTGAAAACCGCAATTACTGATATGCGTGCGAAAGAGGCAGTTGACCTGTTTTGCTACCAGGTAAAAAAATGGATCGGTTCTTTTACGGCTGTTTTAAATGGCCTTGATATATTGGTTTTTACCGGCGGGATAGGGGAGAACGCATCGCCCATACGCAAACAGATCTTGCAGGGGTTACAGTTTATGGGCTTGGAAATGGATGATGCGCAAAATGGTAAAAATGACACTGTTATTTCAACGGCCGCAAGCAGGGTAAAGGTATATGTAATACCAACCAACGAAGAACTAATGATAGCTAAAACAACTATTAAACTATTAAACTAATATGGAAGCGAACGAACTTAACAAGATGCAAGCTTACTGGCGTGCAGCCAACTACCTGTCTGTAGGGCAAATATACCTGCATGATAACCCTTTATTAAAAGAGCCGCTTAAGCCGGAACATATAAAGAACATGCTGTTGGGCCACTGGGGTACTACACCCGGCCAAAACTTTATATATGTGCACCTTAACAGGGCTATTAAGAAATATGACCTTGATATGATATACATATCAGGCCCCGGCCATGGCGGGCCGGCGCTGGTGAGCAACACTTATCTGGAAGGTACTTACAGCGAAGTGTACCCAAACATTAGCCGGGATGAAGCAGGGTTAAAAAAACTGTTTACACAATTTTCATTCCCGGGTGGTATACCCAGCCACGTGTCGCCTGAATGCCCTGGCAGCATACATGAGGGTGGTGAGCTTGGCTATTCATTAAGCCATGCTTTTGGGGCGGTGTTTGATAACCCCGGCTTGATAACAGCGTGTATTGTGGGTGATGGCGAAGCGGAGACAGGCCCGCTGGCTACAGCCTGGCATTCCAATAAATTTCTTAACCCCGTTACTGACGGCGCAGTGCTGCCCATACTGCACCTGAATGGGTATAAAATTGCCAACCCAACTATACTTGCAAGAATAAGTTATGAAGAACTTGAGCAATTGTTTAAAGGGTATGGATGGCAACCTTATTTTGTTGAGGGTGACGACCCCACAACCATGCATCACTTAATGGCCGAAACGCTGGATAAAGTTATTGAACAAATAAAAGGCATGCAGCAAGATGCGCGGGAAAATAATAACAATACCCGCCCATTATGGCCGATGATCGTTTTAAGATCGCCAAAAGGCTGGACCGGGCCAAAAGAAGTAGGCGGGTTGCCTGTTGAAGGTACATTTCGTGCGCACCAGGTGCCTTTAACAAAACCTGCTACTGATGCCGGGCAACTGCAACAACTGGAGAACTGGTTGAAAAGTTACAAGCCCGAAGAATTGTTTGACGACAACGGGCAATTGTTGCCCGAATTAGCGGCGCTTGCACCAGCGGGCGAAAGGCGTATGGGCGCTAACCCGCATGCAAATGGGGGCTTACTATTGAAGGGCTTAAAGATGCCTGATTTCAGGGAGTACGGAGTAGATGTGCCACAGCCGGGTGATGTGCTGGCCGCTGACACTTTGGTGCTGGGCAGCTTTTTAAGAGATATTATAAAACTGAACCAGCAGGAACGGAACTTCAGAATATTTGGGCCGGACGAAACACTATCTAATAAATTAGATGCGGTGTTTGAAGCAACCAACAGGCAGTGGGAGGGTTCGGTAGAAAAAAATGACCAATACCTTCAAACTGACGGAAGGGTAATGGAAGTGTTGAGCGAGCACCAATGCGAAGGCTGGCTGGAAGGCTATTTGCTTACCGGCAGGCACGGATTATTTAACAGTTACGAAGCGTTTATACATATCATCAGTTCTATGTTCAACCAGCACGCCAAATGGTTAAAGGTTACTTCAACCTTGCCGTGGCGCAGGCCGATAGCCTCACTTAACTACCTGCTTGCTTCCCATGTTTGGCGGCAAGACCATAATGGATTTACACACCAGGACCCTGGTTTTATTGATCATGTAGTAAACAAAAAAGCCGAAGTGGTGCGCGTGTACCTGCCGCCGGATGCCAACTGCCTTTTATCAGTTATGGATCATTGCCTGCGCAGTACCAATTATGTTAACGTAGTGGTAGCAGGCAAGCACCCTGCTCCGCAATGGCTTAGCATGGATGAGGCAGTTTCGCACTGCACAAAAGGCATTGGTATGTGGACATGGGCCGGTAACGACCAGGGTGCAGAACCTGATGTGGTAATGGCTTGCGCAGGTGATGTACCCTCCCTGGAAACATTGGCGGCGGTATTTATCCTGCGTAATAAAGTGCCCACCCTAAAAATACGGGTAGTGAACGTGGTTGACCTTATGAAATTGCAACCCCAAAGCGAACATCCGCATGGTTTAAGTGATTATGATTTTGATGTTTTATTCACAAAGAATAAACCGGTTATTTTCGCGTTTCATGGTTATCCCTGGCTGATACACCGCTTAACCTACAGGCGCACAAACCACCATAATATACATGTACGTGGATATAAAGAAGAAGGCACAATCACCACGCCTTTTGATATGACCGTATTAAATGACTTAGACCGTTTTCACCTGGTGCAGGATGTGATTGAGCGCTTGCCGCAATTAGGCGATAAATGCGCTTACCTGCAACAGGAAATGAAAGACAAATTGATAGAACATAAAATATACATACAAAAGAATGGGCAGGATATGCCGGAAATAAGAAACTGGAAATGGCAACAATAGCCTTTGCAATTATCATTTATTGTTTCAATACCATTACTTTTTCCCCGCTTGCCAAAGTTAACACGTAGTTGCCTGCGCTTAAGGTGGATGGTAAACTAATGGCTTGCCCGCTGGCAGTTATTGTACCATGCTGAACTACTTTGCCATTCATATCAACAAGGCGATATTCAGCCGGCAATTTAACGGCAGCAGGCAGTTGCACAGCAAAGCTGTTGCCGTGCACAGGGTTGGGTAACACAATCAGTTTTAAAAGCGCATTATCAAAAACAACCTTCCTTGTTGGAGAATAAGTGGCCGTACCATCTTTGTCCATCATCCTGAGGCGATAATACAGTATGTTGCTATAACGTTTTAAAATTGTATTATCAGTATAGCTGTAATGGTTGGCAGCAGTACCTGTTTGCCGGGCAGCAAGGCTGTCAAGCGCGCTAAAGTGTTTACTGTCGTTACTTCTTTCAATCACAAACCTGCTTACGCCTTTTTCATTTGCAGTTGTCCAGTCGCATTGTACATTGTTATTTACCGGGGCAGCGGTAAAGCCAAGCAGTGTTAGCGGAAGTATGTTTTTTGTGGTGTCGTCAATCTTTCTTACAACATTATTATTTTCATCTGCTATATATATGCTGCCGCCAGGTGCAATAATTATACCCGCCGGATGGTTTACCAGGGCCTTTCTAGACTCATCATTGTCCCCTGAATATCCCGGCGTATTACCGCCCGCAATAGTATACACAATATTATTTTTAAGCACCCTTATACGGTTATTATACGTGTCTGAAATATAAACCGTACCTGCGGTATCAACACTTATACCCTGGGGGTTGTTAAACTCGGTGGTATCTGCACGCTCGTAGTCGCCCGTGTAGCCGGCTATGCCTTTGCCTGCTATGGTGGTAATTATGCCCGATTTGCTCACTTTTCTGATCACATTGTTCTTCGTATCAGCAATATAAAGATTGCCCGCAGTGTCTACAGCAACACTGTATGGCTGGTTCAGCTTTGCAGACGTTGCAGGGCCTTTGTCGCCGCTATAACCTGCAGTACCGTTGCCGGCAACCGTAGTAATAATTCCTGCGGCACTAATTTTCCTAATTCTGTTATTTTGCGCATCTGCAATATACAGGTTGCCTTTACTGTCCCCGGTTATGGCCGCAGGGTTATTAAGGCTTGCCAGTGTTGCAGCACCATTATCGCCGCCGTAAGTTGCCGTACCGGTGCCTGCAACAGTTGTAATAATACCTGCTGCGTCAACCATACGTATAGTGTGGTTTTTTGTATCAGATATAAAGATGTTGCCATCCTTATTTACAAACACGCCAGACGGGCCATTTAATTGCGCAGTAGTTGCCTTTCCGTGGTCGCCTTTGTTACCAGCGGTTCCGTTACCGGCAGTTGTAGTAATAGTACCGGATGGCTTTAATACTGCACGCAATGCATTATTGGCAGCGTCAGCAATAAATATATTTCCAAAATGGTCAAGCGCCAGGCCGGCAGGGTGGTTTAATTCAGCTTGCGTTGCAAGGCCGCCATCACCTGTGTAACCCGCCGTTCCCGTACCGCCGGGGGAGGTAATAATACCAGGTTCAGGATAAACTACTATAAAAGAGTCAAGTGCATATGTATCACTTTGCGTGTTCTCATCAACAACGGTTAAAGAAAGTTTGTAATAACCCGGTTTGGTGTATACATTCCCGGGGTTTTGCAACGTACTGGTTTGGCCGTTGCCAAAATCCCATTTAAATGATTGCGGGCTACCGGTTGAAAACCCCTGGAAATTTACCGTTAATGGCGCAATGCCATATGTAACAGAAGCGGTGAAGCTGGCAAAGGCATCGCCAGTTTGAATAGTAAAGCTACTTATCGTAAGCAGTGTTGCTACGGAGTTGGTTATTGTTACGTTATATTCCCCGCTACCTGTTATTGTTAATGTATCGTTACCGTTAATAGTGGCAAGTGGTGCGCCATTCTTAAACCACATATACGTATTGTGCGCCGTATTACCGCCAGGTTTTACTATTAGTTTGTCGCCGTTTAATTTAATGCCAATATTTGCCTGCGGCGAATAGGTTGCAAACGGAAATTTCTGAACAACCGCCTCGAGGCCGGCAAAAGTAAACTTATTGTTTTCGAGTGAGAGCGCCGACAGGTTGGTAAGCCCCAGAAGAGATGCCGGTATGGTTCCGCTTAATTGGTTGCCCTCTAAAAAAAGGTTATGCAGGCTTGCCATGCTGCCTATTTCAGCGGGTATGGCGCCCGACAACTGATTATTACCTATGTTAAGGCTTGACAGGTTTGGAATATGTGCCAGTTGCTTTGGAATATTGCCTGTTAATGCGTTTGAATACATTTCAATATCCCTGAGGGTTGTTATATTTCCCAGTTCGGGCGGTATGCTGCCGGTTAAATTATCATCGTTCAAATAAAGGTACGCAAGCTGCGGCAGGTTGGCCAGTGCAGCGGGTACGCTGCCGCTTAAAGGGTTATTGCTTAACGCCAAATATTGCAAACCGGCAAAGCTGCCGTATTGTGCGGGTATTGTACCGGTAAAGCTATTGTTATTTAACGCCAGAATATTAAGGCTGGCAAGCCCGCTTAACCCGGCTGGTAAGCTGCCCGACAGGTTATTTGTACTCAAATCAAGGTAAACGAGGTTAGCCAGGCTGTTTATACCGGCAGGTATAGCACCCGCCAGGCTATTGTTATTAAGCAACAGCGTATCAAGGCTGGTCAGGCTGCCTATTGATGCGGGTATGCTTCCTTTAAGGTTATTGTTGCCCAGGTTTAGCTTAACTACCCTGGTGGCTGACAATGTTACACCAAACCATTGCTTAACGGGGCCGGTAAGCCAGTGCCCGGTGGTATTGGCCCATAATGTGCCGCCGGTACTATTGTATAAGTCAACAAGGGCCAGCGAATCACTCGTAGTTACCTGCGCAGTTAGTTTTGTGGGTATGCAATAGTACAGCACGATGCTAATTACTGTTGCAAAAAGTATTTTCATGTGGGCTGTTAGTTACTACGTAAATATAATCATTCTATATTGCTTTGGCAGTGCAATTTTAAGGTAAAGCAGGCGGCCATTGCATTTTAGAAATTTTCAAACGGGCAATTCCCAAACTTGTTTCGCCGTAAGTTACAAAATATTTATACCTTGTATATGGTAAACATGACCAATTTATTACAATGCTTAAAAAACCCCGCAAACCTAACACGCTGTATAAAGAAACGTTTGTTGCAACGTTAGCTTTTATTGTTGCTGTGTTTATTATAAGCCTGGTTCCTTTTAAGTCTGAATTTATGAAGCCTGTTAAGCAGGAATTTGACGATTTTGATATTTACGACCTTTTTTACGCAGGCAAAGGCAATTATTATGATGGCACCAGGGACAAGGATATTTACATTGTACAGGCCGCAGATACCAGGGCCGATATTGCCCGGCAACTTGAAGAAATTAAAATGCTACAGCCCCGCGTAATAGGCGTTGACCTTAGCTTTGCCGCAAGGCACGATAACGATGCGGCCACAGATTCAGCATTAACCGCGGCTATAACAGGTAACCCGGCCATAGTGCAGGGGTATACTATACTTACTGAAGAAGAAGGGGAGCCTTTAATTAAAGAAGATTTTTTGCCAAAAGATTACCTGCAAAGTAATGGCGGATATATTAATTTTTCTGAGCCCGATACGTTTTCAGTAATAAGGTCATTCGCACCGTTTTATAAAAAGGACGGAAAGGAGTACACCGCATTTACTTCAAAAATTGCAGAACGGTATGACCCTGCAAAATTTGCACGCCTTAAAGCACGGCACAACAGCACAGAGCTGATAAATTACCACAGTAATATTGATTATTACACCAATTATTCAATGGATGAATTTGACGAACTTTTTAAAACAAACCAGCTTGGGGATATAAAGGGTAAAATTGTACTGCTGGGTGTTTTTACAAAAAACGATGGCAGGCCCCGGCAAATGGAAGATGTACGGTTTTCGCCGTTAAACAGCAAGCCAAGCGGCAGAAGCTTTCCTGATGTGTATGGGGTTGTTATACATGCCAATATTATAAGCATGATATTGCAGGGTAATAATTTTGTAACGGTGCCGCCATTATGGGCATCGTATGTAATAGGCTTTATTGTTGCTTTTGGCTTTATTCACTATATTTTACACCTTCATAAAAAACATGGCCATCCCAAGCACATTGCCTTACTGTTGGTACAAATACCGGGTATTATACTTATTATATATTTTTTTCTAAAGTTTTTTGACTGGTTTAAAATAAAGGTTACACTGTCTCCGATAGTGCTGCTTTTAGTACTAAGCATGGAGATGATAGACCTGTATATTATACTGGCCTGCTGGCTTAACAAAAAATTTAAGTATGAAACTATTTTTGCCACCCCTCAACAACACCACAACGAGCATGAAAACGCTTAAATTATTTATATGCATAATTGCATGCAATATGTGCCGTGCACAGTTGCCGCAATGCTACGTTTCAACATTAACAGGCAGCGCCTGTGTTATTAGAAAAGCAAAAAAAGTTGATATAAAGCGAGGCGATTATATTTATAAAACCGACTCTATAATAGTAAGCCCGGATGCGGAAGTAACAATGATTGATTACAGCAATAAAGTAATAAGCGTTAACAAACCCGGCAGGTATACGTGCGGTGATCTTCAAAAAACGTTTACAACAAAATCAACCGGCATTACTGAAGCCTATTTCAAATTTATTTGGGAAGACCTTTTTAAGCCTGAAGAACACCAAAGCATATCCCCGCGAAACATAGGCGGCGCAACAGGCGGCGCTATAAGAGGCGCATCATGCAATTTAATGACCGAGCCTTTGAACAATGCCAAACTTGATGCTGACACCGTTTGCTTTACCTGGCACCCTGTTGTACATTCGGGCTTATACAGGTTTACCCTGCAGGATAAAGCGAAGGGAGATATTATAAACATACTTACAAAAGATACTGTTTTATACCTTTTTAGAAAAGACTTATTACAGGCTGAAACAACATCTTACTACTGGAAAGTTACAGAAGGCAATAAAGTATGTACATTGCCCCCCGGCTATTTTACCATTACATCTTCAAATGAAAAAAACAAACAGGTTGGCGCTATTATAAACACTGTTACTAAAGATGATGATGAGCTTGTTTATAATCTCTCCATCTCAGACAAGCTGGCTCAAAACGGCTGGAATAAAGAAGCCTTTGATTATTATATAAAAGCCAAAAATACGCTTGTTGCCACGCATGCGCATAAATAAGGCGTTAGATATTGTTAGGGTAATATAACTGCGGCCATGCGTATTTGCAACCCGGGCTCGCGCCAGGCAATTTCAAATTTTCTATATAATTCCAATAGCTATTGTTTATAACTTCGCAGTTTTTATAAACATTATGCTAAAAGCCGCCAACAGCATTAAGGCCCGCTACAAGCCGGTACTATTGCTTTTTATTGTTTATTTAATTACTTGTTTTATTACAAGGGCTTCCTTATGTGTATATGCCGCAGGCATTAAAGCCCTGGTTACTTTTATACCGGCTTTTTTTATCGGGCTTTTGTATGATGTAACTACGGGGCTGGTTATTATACTGCCTTTTATATTGCAAATCACCTTTACAAGCAACCGTATATATACGCAAAAGGGTAAATGGGTTACCATTGCATTTTTTGTGTTGCTGTTATGCCTTATGCTGTTTACCAATATTTTTCCTGAATACAACCGCGACCTTACTGCTGCTGTTACTATATATATTGCTCTGCGGTTTGCTATATTTCTATTGCTTTGCATCTGCGGGCCTGCGTTTCGCAATAAATGGCGTACAGGTGTTTTAACTTTTTTCCTGTTTATCACTTTTTTCCTGCTGCTGTTTAATGCCGCAAGCGAATGGTTTTTTTGGGGCGAGTTTAGTTCCCGTTACAATTTTATAGCGGTTGATTATCTTGTTTACACTAACGAGGTTGCAGGCAATATACGGGAATCTTACCCGCTGGCAACTATCCTCACAACAATTGCATTGATCGCCATAGCGCTAACCGTTTGGATATATAAACCTATAAGTACTTCTGTTGTGCATCAGCTACCTTTTTTAAAACGGCTGGCAGCAGCAGGCATTATTTGTATATTGGCTTTACTGTTTATTTTAGTTCCGCCAAACTGGAAGCAATACAGTAAAAACAATTTTGCCAACGAGGTTGCAGGCAATGGTATTTACGACTTTGTGCAGGCATTTAAAAACAACGACCTTGATTTTTATAAATACTATAAAACCATACCGGACACCACAGCTTTCGCTATTGTAAAGCAACAACTGCACACACCTTACAGCCGCTTTACCAGCGACAGCACGATGGATATTACCCGCGAAATACATTACCCCGGCCCGCAAAAAAACTATAATGTAGTACTAATAAGTGTTGAAAGCCTTAGCGCATCGTTTATGAAGGCGTTTGGCAATAAAGATAATATTACACCGCAGCTTGATTCACTGGCGGCCCGGAGTATGTTCTTTACCCAAATGTATGCCTCGGGTACCAGAACTGTACGGGGACTGGAGGCATTATCGCTGGCAATACCGCCGCTACCGGGCGAGAGCATTGTAAAAAGGCCCGGTAATGAGCATTTGTTTACACTGGGCAGCGTATTTAAAAGCAAAGGTTATACAACCCAGTTTATATATGGCGGCTACAGTTACTTTGATAACATGAAGGAATTTTTTAGCAATAACGATTACGATGTTATTGACCGTAATGCTATAAACGCTAAAGACATTCACTATGCCAATATATGGGGCGTGGCTGATGAGGACCTTTTTACGCTTAGCCTTAAAACAATGGACAGCAACTATTTAAAGGCGAAGCCTTTTTTCACCCATATAATGACAGTATCAAACCACCGCCCTTATACCTATCCCGAAGGCCGCATTGATGTACCATCAGGCCAGGGCAGGCACGGCGCTGTTAAGTACACCGATTATGCCATTGGCCGTTTTATTCGCGAAGCATCACAAAGGCCCTGGTTTGACAGTACTATTTTTATTATCGTGGCTGATCATTGTGCATCCAGCGCCGGCAAGGTGGCACTGCCGCTGCCCGGTTACCATATACCACTTATAATATATGCACCGCATATTTTACAACCGCAAACGGTAGCCACGTTAACTTCGCAAATTGATATTGCCCCTACCTTGTTGGGCATGCTTAATGTTAGTTATACCAGCAAATTTTTTGGGCAGGATGTGTTGCATATACCAGCCGATAAAGCACGGGCTTTTATCAGCACCTACCAGGGGCTTGGCTATATAAACGGCAACAACCTTGTTGTACAATCACCTGTTAAAAATGTAAAGCAATACCAGGCTGATTTTACCAATGACAATGCTGTTGAAAAACCCGTGGAGCCAGCTTCAGCTGACGAGGCTATTTCTTTTTATCAAACCATAGCATGGCTTATTAAACACGGCAAGTATGGTGCAATAAAGTAGGCGTAAGATGCATCAATTTTATCCAGAGCCTGTATTACTTAAAATACTTCTCCAGTAATTTTTTAAAGCCTTCAGCGTTTTTAATGTTAAGCAGGTCGGCATCGTTCTGTATATCTTTCGCGGTAGTATTAAGGCCTGCTTTTAGTGCTTTCTCTAAAAACAAAAGCGCATTTTTAGAATCATTTTCTGTAGAATAAACACATGCCAAATTGTAATAAGCGTCAGCATAGGCAGGATATAGTTTTATGGCTTTTTCATAATACACAATAGCTGAGTCTTTAATGTTCATCGCAGCAAAACAATTGCCTGTTTCGTAATTTAATGCCGCGTTACCGGGAAATAATGTCAAAGCCTGTTTAAGGTATAGCAAGGCTGAATCATTTTTATGCAGATCTATATATGTGTTGGCTAAAGCATCTAACGCAGGGGGGGTGCCGGGTGGTTGTATAGCCGCGAGCTTATAATAGTAAATGGCTGAGTCAGGTTGGTTTATATCTTTGTAAACATTGCCTGCAGCAATATAGGCTTTTGTAAAATGGCTATCCAACTGTATTGCTTTTGTATAACATGCAAGGGCCTCGCTATATTTTTTATCGCTGGCAAGCGATATGCCCATATTTAACCAGGCATCTGCATAGGCAGGATCAACCGAGAGCGTTTTTTTATAATATGCACAGGCTGAATCATCCATATTCATTTTCAAAAATAAATTGCCCATATTGAAAAAGGCGATGGCATTATTACTGTTTGTAGCTATGGCCATTTTAAAGTAATATTTTGCCAAACCAAGGTTAAGAGAGTCTGCATATACACTGCCAATATTTAAATATGCGTCGGAGAATGAAGATGTTATGATAATTGCTTTTTTATAAGCTGCAATTGCCTGTGCAGTATCTCCCAGCGCACGCCAGCTATTACCGATGTTAAAATATGCGGTATCGGTTTGCGTACCTGTTTTTAATACCTGGTTAAAAAACCAAATGGCGGCCTGGTATTTTTCCATGTCGTACAAGGTATTGCCATAGGCAACCAGCATGCCAGCTTCAAGGGCAGGCAGCTTAAAGTATTTTTGATAGTACTTATTTGGCTTGTTGTGTATAGTTTTTTGCGAGGCAATAACAGCCATATTAAGATAAGGATCAGTGTAATTAGAATCTACCGCAATGGCTTTTGTGTAGTAGTGCCAGGCAGAATCAACATTGCCCTGAGTATAATAAATTAAACCAAGGTGGTTGTAAGCATACGCCCATTTAGGCGCCAGCGCAATGGCTCGCCTTTCAAAGCGAATGGCTTCGTTGTACATTTTTATTTTGTCATAAAATAAGGCTACTGCGTGGTTTGTATATGCGGCATTGCTATCTGCGTTTAATGCCATATAGGCGTATTGCATAGCTTCTGCGCTGCTTATTTTACCGGTTGTATTATATTCATCACTATAAAAAGCCCTTGCAAAGAGAAAATTAATTTTACCGCGTGTTTGTGGCTCAAAAGATGAATCACTCTCCGATAACAATTTTGCAGCTTTTTGCATCATTAAACCGGTGGTATAAAAACCGGTAACCATAATCGCGCTGTCTTTATAGAAGTTTTCCTTTGTAAAGGCTGCAACACCCGGTTCGGAAACCTGTTTTTTTAATAGCGCCAGGGTATTGTCATTATCCCTTCCTGCCAGGTACAGGTTTATTTTTTTCTGCGAGAAGTTTAGCAACTCTGCCGCCAGTACAAACTGCGCATTTTGCCTGTAGGCTGAATAGGGGAACTTTGTTATTAATGTATCGTAATAAGTATTGGCAGACGCCAGCCCCCATAACCTGTATTGTTTAACGGCATTATTAAAGTTGTTGTATAAAGCCGTTTCTGTGGAATCAAACCCGCCTGTGGCGCTGCGCTGTGTTTGTACAGCGCGTGTTGCCACAGAATTAAGGTAGCCTGAATAATCATTTTTAACCGTTAGCCACTGGCGTAAAAACGGGCTGTCAACCCTGGCAATTGCCGTACCCTCGTTTTCGCTGCAGCAAAAAAATGGGTTTTGTTGTGTATGAAATTGCTTTTGCGCCAGCGACCTTACATTGCGCCTTACCCAGTCCTGAATTTCGGCAAGAGATATTTCGCCGTTGTTGTCGCCACCGCTTTCTTCTTCATCCGCCCGGCCACTGAGGCCATCAATTAAGCTGAATGTAAACAAGCCATGACCATTACCTACCAGCGGGCTTTCAATTGAGACTTCGCCCGGCCCGGTGGCCAGCATCATAATTTCGCCCACTTTTCTTTCAGTAATATTCTCGTTAAATGCCTGTGATGAATAGCCGCCCGGCAGCTCGTTGGTACGGCAGGCATCCAGTATTAATACTACCTCAACACCGCGTTTGGTAAGCAGGCCGAGGCGATTTTTAAAATGGTACATATCAACCGCGCTAACGTTTGCGGCATAGTTGTTTGCATCGCCGGCAGGCTGGCAGTCGTGCAATAAAAGGTAATATTCATTCACGTCCTGCGGGGCATCGCCATGGCCGGCAAAGTAAATATATACGCGGTCGCCTTTTTTTATGTCTTTATTGGTGTAAAGCTGCTGAAAAGCTGTTTGAAAATTGCCTGAAGTTGCGGTGCTGTTGGTAAGCAATGTTATGTTTGCAGGTTTTACCTGCCCGCCGGCTTTTGACAATAAAAAATCTCTGAACAGTTCGGCATCTTTATCAGCGTATTGTAATGGCTTTATGTACGGGTATGAAGAAATGCCAACTATTAACGCATATGTTGTTCTTGTTGCACCTGTTGAATCTGTTTTGGTTAAAGCGCCTATACCACCACGCTGCTGTGCAATACTGTTTAACAACAGCAGTGCAAGGCTTATAGTTAAAACAACCTGTTTCATGGTGTAAGATTATTAGCAGCCCGGGTTTTATTTTAAGGGAATATACTATTATTTTGGAAGAAGGGCGACAATTTCTTGATGCAGGAAATGTTTAAACTTAGGCCCAGAGGCATGTTTACCCAAACGTAAAAGCAGCCTGTGATCAAGAAAAGTTTTGTCAGCCAAACTTTACCCACCACAGCCGAACTGAGCGTAGCAACAGACGCCGCAATGAAAATATGCAGCTGGCCGCACACTTATTCGTTTACTAAAAAATGCACTATCCTGCAGGCGTTGCCTTTGCTTTGGCTGTTTTTATCACTGCTTATACGCAGCTTTAAAACGTGTTTACCATTCGCCAGCCCTGAGCCAAATAACACATACCACGGCAAATGCAAAAAGCTGCTCCATTGGGTATAAAGGTCAATTTTTTTGTAGGGTGAATTGTCTATTGCGTATTCAATAATGCCGGCATCCGCGCCTGAAATTATGGCCATGCCCACCGCGTTACCTTTAAAAGGCAGTTGTAGAGAAGCTCCGGGAGTATTGCCAACAAGCATAGGCACATGCACAAAACCTTCGCGGGTGGAAAGGCCATCAGCAGGGGACCAGTCATTATTTAGCCGCCAGCCCTCATCGTGCTTTGCGCTGATAAGCGGGTAGTACTTTCCTTTGTCAATATTATTTTTATTAATGGGTTGTGGAAGCTGCTGCGCATATTCATGTACCGATACTATATTGGTAAAACAATCAATCAGCAATTTTTTTATAGTGGCAAAGTATAACTCCTGCCCAAAAACGGATGGGTGCACATCTTTAAAATCATATTCCCAGCTAAACTCATTATTCTCAATCTTGTCAAAAATCTCTTTTGCAAGGTTGATGGATGGCAAACCATAATGATCAGCAACGATTTCCTGGTTACTGATTTCTGCGGGTTTAATGCCTTTTGCGTAGTCGCTGTTCTTATCAGGGTCGGCAAAGCCCATCATTACAATATCTGTAAACGGGTTGGCTGCTTTAATGTGGCGTATAATGCCTTCAAGCGTTTTAACCTGTGTGGCGCTGTCGGTACCGTTTACACGGTCATTAACCGCGGTTTCTACAAATAACAAATCAATTTTTCCTGAATCAAGCACATCCTGTTGCAGCCTGAATGCATGCGGCAGGCTGCCTAAGGATGGAATACCTGCAGCAATAAAATGAAACTCTGTGCCGGGAAAACGTTCTTTTAAATACCTGCACACCTTATCCCGCCAGCCGGGGTTATAAGTAATTGACCCGCCCAGGAATGCCACTGTTGCCCGCTTGTTTTTTGTAAATGCCCTGTAAGCATCCTGCAGCCCGTGCCTTTTTGTAATATAGTTTTCAGGAGCCAGGGGCATATTTGAAGGATACGACCGTTGCAATATTATATTAGCATACCAGTTAGCATGCGGAATAGGAAAGTGATGGCCCATTAGTTCCTGCGGGCCTTCTGTTACAGGGTACACAAAAGACGGGCCGCCAGCCGCATTGTAATGCTGTATAAGTGGGTATGTATTTTCTGCTGATGGTGCAAGCCTGTCATCAATACCGATTAAATGATAGATGGGTACTTTAAAACTGGCCAGGCCTTCAAGGTTATCAACCGGGTTATCGTTATAGTTAAGCGCCTGTTGCTCAGTAAAGCCATACACCTGTTGCAATTGCCGCCACAGCGCTGTATCGCCGGGGCCATTGCCTTTACCACCCGGCCAGCTTTTAAAATCGCATACAGGGGCTTCGGCATACATAGCCGTTATCTTATCCGGGTTGCGTTTGGCCCAGGCATACTCATAAAGGCCGCCGCGGCTTACACCTTCCATAGCAGATTTTTTGTCGAACAAAAGCGAGTCGGTCATATAAGTATATAACTTATCATACTCCTGCATAGCCTGCGGGCTGCCGTACTGATTGTCGATGCTTAAATAAACAACATACATGCCTTTGGTAAGCAAAAGGCTATCCATTTCAGTGTGCCAGTCGGGAAAGCTGGTACGCCATATCCATGGCATGCCTTCCAACTGTACGGATGGCTTTACATAATATGCATTGTAGTTGTCTATTTTAAAATTTACCCGTTTAAAACCTTTCCATGTGTCGGAAGGAAGATGGGTAATTGTTTGGGCGCGCAATGCTGATACACAACATAACAATACAATGGCAAATAGCAGGCGTTTATGCATATCAGTTGGTTTTCGCTTTGTACGAATATAGGGACGTTTTGGGAATGATGGTGGCTGCAAATATTTATGATATAATCAATTTAAACGAAGAATCATTTTGCCGTTTATTTTTTGCCTTCACGCATGTTTTCGGAGGCCGGTTTGCCGCTTGCGCAAGTACGGATTTTTTAATTTTATACACCGAACCGGGGAATAGGTTTTTTAATCTACTCCAGGGGGATGGTGCAAAAACAACTATTGCCATAACTATATTAACTTACACGCCATACAATTTAACCTTATACATTGAGTGTGAAAAAAATACTTGCCCTGTTTTGTTTGTTGCATGTTATGTGTTATCTGAGTGCGCAGCCAGCGCTTAAGCATGACCTGGTTTTTGATACACTGGCTTCGCGGTGGGATGAAGCGATACCATTGGGCAATGCAACTATTGGTGCACTGGTGTGGCAAAAAAATGACATGCTGCGTTTTTCACTTGACCGTGCAGACCTTTGGGACCTGCGGCCTATGAACGGGCTGCATCGTAAAGAATTTACGTATGACTGGGTAAAACAGCAGGTGCTGAAGAATGACTATAAAGTGGTGCAACAATATTTTGATGAACCTTATGAGGCGGAAGCTGCACCATCAAAAATACCGGCGGGTGCGCTGGAAGTGGAAACTAAAGGCTGGGGGAAGGTTACGTCTGTTCATCTTTACTTAAACAATGCCTTATGCCAGGTAAAATGGGCAAACGGTATTAGCCTTAAAACATTTGTACATGCAACACAGCCGGTTGGCTGGTTTAGATTTGAAAATGTTGCAGGCAATTTTACACCGCAACTGGTTGCCCCAAAATATGTGGGCGTTACCAGTACAACCGGCGGCTCAACAACAGGGGACGACCTTGCCAGGCTTGGTTACACAATGGGCACTATTAAACAACAGGGCAACTGTATTACTTATAATCAAACGGGGTGGGGCGGATTTACATACGAGATAAATGTGCGGTGGAAGAAAACAGGCAATGTTGTGGAGGGTGTTTGGAGCGTATCATCCCACTATTCCGATAAAAAAGACAACCCTGCGGCAACATCTGTTACACAAAAGGCCCTGCAAAACGGGTATGATGTTGATTATGCCACGCATGCACTATGGTGGAAGAATTTTTGGAACAAATCGTCCATTCACGTTCCTGACGTAGTGATTGAGAAGCAATGGTATCTTGAACAATACAAGTTTGGCTCAGCATCGCGAAGGGGTGCACCGCCTATTTCGCTTCAATCTGTATGGACGGCTGATAATGGCCGGTTACCGCCATGGAAAGGCGATTTTCACCATGACCTTAATACACAACTGAGCTATTGGCCATCTTATTCAGGTAACCATCTTGATGAGGCGATGGCCTATATTGACCACCTTGAGGCAAACAAAGCCAATTACCAACGTTATACTAAACTGTATTTCGGCAAGCCTGGTATTGCAGTGCCCGGCGTTACCACACTGGATGGTACGGAGATGGGCGGGTGGATACAGTACTCCTGCTCACCAACTATATCGTCATGGCTTTCGCAGCATTATTACTGGCAGTGGAAGTACAGCAGGGATAAAAATTTTCTTAAGCAAAAGGCCTACCCCTGGGTTAAACAGGTGGCAATATTTTTAGAAAACGTTACCGTTAAAAATGCACAGGGTAAAAGGCAACTGCCCATCAGCTCAAGCCCCGAAATAAATGATAATGATATAAGCGCCTGGTTTTTACAAAACACCAACTACGACCTTGCACTGATGAAGTTTGTATTTACCGCCGCCAACGAAATGGCAGGTGAGTTGGGCCTGGTGGAAGACAAAGCAAAATGGGCAAGCATAGCTAATGAATTTGATGACTTTGCTTTAACCGCTAACGACGAGCTGAAAGTGTCGCCTAAGCTGGCTTTTACAGTATCGCACAGGCATTTCAGCAACATGATGGCTGTTTACCCGCTTGGCCTGTTAAAGTGGGAAGATGGCGTGGCTGCACAAAGAACAATTAAAAACTCCATTCATGTGCTTGATAGCCTGGGGCCTGATTATTGGTGCGGCTACTCATACTCATGGCTGGCTAATTTAAAGGCGCGTGCAAAAGATGGCGAAGGCGCTGCTACCGCACTGCAAATATTTGCAAAAGCGTTTTGTTCGCCCAACAGCTTTCATTTAAATGGTGACCAAACAAAAACAGGCTTCTCAAAATTTACCTACCGGCCCTTTACGCTGGAAGGCAACTTTGCCTTTGCAGCGGGCTTGCAGGAAATGTTGTTACAAAGCTATGCCGGGTTTATTGAGGTTATGCCTGCTATACCCACCACATGGCAGGATGTTAGTTTTTCTACATTAAGGGCGCAGGGAGCATTTTTAGTAAGCGCAATAAAAGCAGGCGGGCGGGTGACCGAAGTAAAAATTGTGGCTGAAAAAAGCGGTATAACCAAATTGAAGTTGCCTTTTGTTAAAATGGCTATTGCTGTACAGAAAAATGTAGCAGTTGGCAATGCTGTTAACGGATTTGTTACACTTACCTGCAAAGCAGGCGGGGTTGTGGTGCTGAAGAATGGGGAATAGTAAAATATTAACTAAGTGTTACGTAATAAATGTACGGGCATAGATTTTTGTACAGGCGCGTAGTTGCCCGGCCAAACAATTTTTCTATTTTTTACCCTATAAATTTATTGCACAGTTTAGCCATTCGCCATCGAAGCTGGTATTGTATTTTTTGTAGAAGTTTATCGCTGGTTCATTCCATTCCAACACCTGCCAAACAATGCCGCAGAATTTTTTATCCTTTGCTTCTTCTATCAACGCATCAAACAACAGCTTGCCGATGCCTTTACCGCGCGCCTGTTCAGTAACAATAAAATCCTCAAGGTACATGCGCTGCCCCTTCCATGTTGAGTAGCGTATGTAGTATATGGTAAAGCCCAAAATTGTTTCAATGCCATTATTGTTTTCAACAGCCACATTGCCCCACCATACAGGCTTTTCGCCAAAGCCACTTTCTTCAAAATGTTCCGGCGTTACCGTTACTTCCTGCGGCGCTTTTTCATATATAGCCAGTTCCGTAACTAATTCCAAAAGACGTGAACAATCTTTTCGTTCTGCTTTGCGAATGCTTATGCTCATGATTTATATTAAAAACAAATTTGAATTATTAATGTAACACACTCTTTACATTTCCCCTACCAACTTTACAGCATCCTGTGCACACCCAAACGCCAGCGTATAACCGCTGCCGCCGTGGCCATAATTATGAATAATGTTAGTGTCTTCTTCCTGTTCAACCCTTACCGTTGGCCTGAATGGCCTTAGCCCGGCCCAATTGCCAATTATCTTTCTTTTATCAAGACCCGGAAAAACACTGTAAGCTCTTCTTAATATATCATCAAGGCTGTCCTGTTCTGTTTTCTCATCGTACACATTTTCTTCGTAAGTGCCGCCCACAATGGTTGCATCTTTACGCGGCACAATATAAGCAGGTGTTTGATTGTCTAAAAAAATATGGTTGGGAAAACCAGGCTCCATTAAAACCACCTGCCCGCGCACGGGTATAATGGTTTTGTCATTACATAATTCGCGTGAGCCAAGCGCCGAGCAGTTTATTATTACATCGTATTCGGTACTTAAATCGTGCAGGTCGAATATTTGTTGTTGCTTAAAAGTGGCGTTTTTTCTTTCAACCTGTTTATATAACCACGGCAAAAATATTTGCGTTTCAATTAAGGGCACATAGCACTCCGTGGCGCTGTCGTAGCCTACCGGTATTTCATCACCCTGTAAAGTTTTTAACGAACCAGGCGGCATAAAATCCATCCAGGTGTCCTCGTTACCCGTGTTGGCTTTTACAGCTTTTATAAGCTTTTGCATACTAATGCCTGTGTCAGCACTGCATAACGACTTATAAAAATTAAAACTGCTGATGCACCAGTTAATGCCCCGCTTGTCATTGCGTATATGATAGGGAAACCAAAATGCGGCTGCCTTGTTTGATGTAATGTTGGGCGAAAACCCTTTTGCAATAATATGTAACTCATGCCCCTGTTCTGCCAGCAGGAAAGCAGTACTCATGCCGCTTATGCCAGCGCCTATAACAGCAATTTTTTTACCCATGTCGCAAAGATAATGGTTGACGCCCCCATCCCCTAAAGGGGAGCAATTTTTTACTTCTTTTTGGTAGCTTTAAAAGTGCCGTTGGGTTGTATAGAAAGCAATTCAGTTACTTCGCCCTTGTCATTCAAATTAAACTGCACGTTAAAGCCACTGAGCCCCTTTAAAGAAAATTTGTCTTTATCTGTCGGTACCAATTCGTATTCAGGCTGGCCAGGCACAGTCATACGAAGTGCGCCATCTTTAACTTTTGTTGTAATGGTTATACCGCTTAATTCAAACTCGCCAGCATATTTTTGCAGTTCATCTTTACTAACTTCTGTGGGCTTTGGTGCGCGGTCAAACACTATTGGTTTTAAACCGCCTTCCAGCGTTATAGACAGGCTTTCAATATCGCCGGCAGCGCTTATATTAAATTGTACCGGGTCGCTTTTGTCGCTGGTGTCAATACCATCGTGAATATTCTTATCAAATGGTTCAAACATGTCGTAATGGTAATGCATAAGCCACCATGCAGCATGTGGAAAGTATGCAAACAACGAATCACGGTCAAGCGATACGGTAAATGAGCCATAGGCTTTATTGCTATAAATGCCTTCATAATCTTTTAACGGGTGGGTGGGGGTAGTGTTTAACTTGCGGGTTGACACCTGGCTTGCTTCTGCTTTTTTTGCAGCAACCTTAGCAGAATCAGCTTTGCTTTTTTGAAAGGTGTTCCAGTCAAAATATTTAAGCCCAAGCATTTTATCTGCAACAATGTTTCTTACAACGCCCGGCACTGTTGAGCCGTTTTGATTAGTTAGTACAATAATGCCGATGCTATCTGTAGGGAAGAAGCTGGTGCTTGCAGAAAAACCATCAATATTACCACCATGCTCAACACGATAATGGCCGCGGTACGATGCAAGCATCCAGCCATAGCCATAGCTTGAAAAAAATACATCGGGCATATCTTTAGCGGGCATACCGCCATCCATTGCCATTTGGGGGCTTGTAGCTTCGGGCACATAAGATGCGGGTATAATTTGTTTATCGTTAAACTTGCCGCCATTAACCCAGGTAATAACCCAGTTAGCCATCTCGGTAACGCTGCTGTTTATACTGCCGGCAGGGCCCATGGCATCAATGTGGTAATAGTCAAGCTTGTTTATAACGCTGTCTTTCTTTACAGCGTAGCCGATGGATGCATCTTTATCAGCCGCCAGGCTGTCAACTGAAAAATTGGTGCGTACCATACCAAGCGGCTGTAATATTTTCTCCCGTACATTATCTTCCCAGGGTTTGCCGCTTAACTTTTCAACAATAACACCCTGCGTTAAAAACATAAAATTGTTGTATTGCCATTTTTCACGCACACCAAAAGTCGGCTCCATATACTGTATGCGGCCAACAAGTGAATCTCTTGATTTTGTGGTGAAATAATACCATGAAAGGTCGTGCCGTGGCAAACCTGTGCGGTGGCACATAAGGTCTTTCAGTATTATGTTATCGTTCATGTTGCTGTTGTAAAACCTGAATGCAGGCAGGTACGTACTAACGGGTTTATTAAAGTCAACTTTGCCGTCTTCCCTAAGCATACCGAGCAGAGATGCTGTAAAAGCTTTGGTACATGAGCCAATGGCAAATAATGTATTTGCAGTTACAGGCAGTTTGTTATCAACATCCCTGTAGCCAAAACCTTTTGCATATACTACCTTGTTCTTTTCAACAACAGCTACAGCAAAACCTGCAGCATGCCAGTTTTTAAGCACATGGGCAAAGGCTGTATCAAGGCCATCAAAACGTTTATCTAATGAAGCCGTTGGTGATGCTTTTTTCTGGGCGTTTGCAGCAAATGCGATACTAATAAGCAGTAAGGCTGGTAAAATTTTTCTCATTTTGTAGTTTTTCTTTTCCGTGGAATATATTTTAGTAAGATAGTATTTATTACATAAATTAATGCGGCTGTTATTATTGCAGCAGGGGTAAACCACAGGCCCAGCAGTTCCCTTGTACCGGGGCGTACTGTTTGTAGCCAGGCAATGCTTATGTGCGATGATTCATCAATAAACACACCTGTATGGCGTGGGGAAAACAACTTGAGAACGCTTAATATTATAAGCGCAGCGCTAAATAAATATAATAGCGAGCTAATAATAAACAACACCGTTTTAATAAAACCGCGGCCAATGTTTAGGGCTAAGGCGCTTGCAATGTGAGCCGGATTAAAACTTTTGCCTGCCTGTGCCAGTTTTCGCTCAGCTACAACCGCGGGAAGAAATTGTTCCGGTTCGCCCAGTTTTTCCAGTGCGTACAGCAATGTGCTTACCTCATCTTGTTTTGGGTAACGGGCCATGCTTTCATAAATATGACTGTCTAATTCCATTTCTATATCACGCCGGTCTTTTTCAGACAGTGGCTTTATTATATAAGCCACCCTTTTTTGGTACATCGCCAATATTTTTCCGGCGTTCTCATTATTCAGTTTCATGTAAGTTTGTTATTTGCTTAGTTTGTTTATATTGGCGTTAAGCTCAAACCAATATTTTTTCATTTCGCCCAAAACTGTATTACCCGTTTTTGTCATTTTATAGTATTTCCTGGGTACACCACTTTCCATTTCAACCCAGTAAGAATCAATAAGATTGTCAGCTTTAAGGCGATTTAAAAGCGGGTATATGGTGCCTTCGGCTACCTCGTAACCAGTTGTGCTTTTTATATTATCAAGCAGTTCGTAGCCGTATAATTCATTACGGCTTAACAAAAGCAGGATGATAAACTCCAGTACTCCCTTTTTTACCTGCGATTTCCATTTGTCAACTACAGCGTCCATAATACAAAGTAAAACAATATACATAGTATTGCTATGTATGTTTAAATAAATATATTGCCGTTTGTCATTAAAAGGGATAGGCGCCGCTCCATTATTGTTGTTTTCTTTAATAAGTGCGGCTTTTGGTTAAAGACAGTTTTGGAAGAGAAAGTAACAAATCTGCCAGCCGGCAGGCGGGGAAAAGTTCAAGGCCGACCCCGTCCCGACGTTCGTTGGGGCGTCCGTGCTCACGGGCCTGTTACCTCGCTACGCCGTTTTACTTTTTATCAGTTTGCGTGATACTTATAATCGCGGACGTTCATGTTTTTGGCTGGTGTACTTCGTACGTTTTATTCAGGAATTACCGCTGCGAGCTCAAGTCAACAAATGATCTAACAGCTTTTTGTATTGATTGTTGATGAAAATCAAACCTTAAACTGTATGTGTTTACTCCCTAATCTCGTCGGGCCCTTCTCTGAGAGGAGAAGGGGTAGGGAATGAGGCCAAAAAATACAATGATAGAAACGTGGTACTATCCCATCGCTGCCAACCTGCCTGCTATGCCCAGCTTGCTTTTTTTGTAGCCGTATAAGAAGTAAACAACCAGGCCTAATGCAAGCCAGCAGCCAAACCATATCCAGTTGCTGCCCGTCATGCCGGTTAATAAATACAAGCAGGTGGATAAACCCATCAGCGGGATGAGCGACAGATTTTTTACAAAAGCCGCAACAGACAGCCCAATCAAAATTACCCAAAGCAATATGCTGGATATATTTAATGACGCGTTGTTTGCATTAATATTAAACAGGTCAGTAAAATAGGTTTTATTGTTTACCTGCAGTAATACTATAGCGGCTAGTATAAGCAATGGGTAAGTAAATTTTGCGTTTATAAATGGCATATTAAACTTACCGGGCACTTTTTCTTTTTTGGGTATAAGCAATATACCGCCGCATACCAGTACAAAGGCAAACAGGGTGGCAATGCTGGTAAAATCAAGCACAAAATCTTTATCAGTAAATAATATTGGTACGCCTACAAACAAGCCGGTAATAATTGTTGAGAATGAAGGAGTTTTGAATTTAGGATGAATTTTTTCAAACACGGGCGGCAGCAGGCCATCGCGGCTCATACACATCCATATTCTCGGCTGGCCCATCTGGAAAACAAGCAGCACACTGGTCATAGCTATAACTGCAGCTAATGACACTAAAAACTGCATCCAGGTAACGTGGGTGTCTTCAAATATTTTAGCCAAAGGATCGCCTACGTTTTCAAAACCTTTATAGTTTATAACACCGGTTAATACCAGGGCCAATAAAATATATACCACGGTACAAATTACCAGCGAGAGTATCATACTTCGCGGCAGGTCGCGCTGCGGGTTTTTACTTTCCTCGGCCATAACGCTAATAGCATCAAAGCCTATGTAGGCAAAAAACACACCGCTTACGGCCGTCATAACACCGCTAAAGCCGTTAGGCATAAATGAGCGCGCGCCTGTTGCGCCAACGGGCGTCCAGTTGGCAGGGTCAACATAATAAGCGCCTACGCCAATTACCAGCGCAACCACGCATAGTTTTAAAATAACCATTATGTTGCTAAAATTCCTGCTTTCCTTTATACCCCTGTACACCAGCATGGTAATAAGTACGTTAATTACAAGGGCAGGCAGATCGAAAATTATTCTTAGCCCGCCAATAGTTGGCGAGTTGTTCCATGCATCAAACAATTCTTTGGTAGCAGGTTTTAAGTTGGCAATAGCTACGCCTGCATTTTCGGTAATAGCTTTATGCGCTTCCATATAACTGCAGGTGAGAAAGGAGGGCATATGTATACCTATGCGGCTTAAGAACGAGGTAAAATAATCGCTCCACGAAAAAGCCACATAAATATTACCTATTGAGTATTCCATTATAAGGGCCCAGCCAATTATCCAGGCAAATAACTCGCCGAAAGATGCATAAGCGTAGGTATAAGCGCTGCCTGCAACTGGTATGCGGCTGGCAAATTCAGCATAGCACATAGCAGTAAAACCGCAGGCCACCGCACAAATCATAAACAGGTATACCACACCTGGCCCGCCTTTAAAACAGGCATCGCCCAGGCTGCTAAAACTGCCCGCACCAATTATGGCTGCAATACCAAAAAAGGTAAGGTCGCGCAGGGTAAGCACGCGTTTCAGGCCGCCACCGCCGCCATGAGGGTCTGCATCCATGGTTTCGGAATCGCGGAGTATTTTACTGATTGATTTTGTGCGGAAAAGCGAATTACTCATGCAAAAAAATTGTATAAAAAAGGTAAAATAGTGAAAGGGCGCTAAGCAGAAAAATATTTTTTACTTATGAACGAACGGGCCGTGCCCGGCAATATTTTTATAGCCGTTGTTGTGCGGAAGTGTTTTGATGAAGCCGCGCGGCAGTTATTTAGTATATTGCATATAAACAAGCCGCCCCGGCATTTTTACTTAAGCTGCCCAAATTATGGTAACAATTGAAGCCTTTCGCCAGCTTGCGCTTGCCCTGCCTGATACGGAGGAAAAACCGCATTTTGACCTGGCATCCTTCAGGGTGAAGAATAAAATATTCGCCACCATACATGCAAAGGCTAACAGGGTGATGATAAAACTTAGCCCGGTTGACCAGAGCGTTTTTTGTGCAGTGGATAAACTTGCTATTTACCCTGTGCCCGGCACCTGGGGGGCCGGCGGGGCTACTTTTTTTGAGTTGAAGAGGATGAAAAAATCTATTTTGAAAGATGCCCTGCAGCAGGCATGGTTGAACGTTGCACCGAAGAAGATGGCAGAGGAGTTTAGGGCTGGGGAAAGATAAATGAGTGTTTTGTACGAGCGCTGCGCGCTTTCTCCTGCGGAAAAGTTATTTTTCACGCAAAGGCGCAAAGCCGCAAAGGTGGAATAGATAAGGAAAGAGAAAAAGACGAAGAGGGAGAAATGAAAATACTGTATTAAAAATAGCGGAACTCATAACCATCAGATGCATCGCCGATAGGATAACCTAAAGCTTCGGTGGCTAATTGCTTAAATTGTTCTATCCATACATGCCATTCGTCATCTGCCATGTTTCCTGCAAGCTGCAGCCCACCTGGCTCAACCGATAGCCAAAGGTGTTTTACATCGTCTTTTTCTATGGCGCTAAACCAACGACACACATCCGCAGACTCAATCCAGCCGGGCATCTGCATGCATATTAAACCTAACTTATCCCATATTTCGGGTGGAGCATCATAACTGACGTTTAGCGAGACATCCTGGAAGGGTAAAGCGCTACTTTTATTCATAGGCAGCTAAGTTATTCAACTTCGCATACTGCAGCAACATAATAGTTTTGCCGTCTTTTATTTCGCCGGTGGTTATCATGCCCATGGCATCATCAAGCTTAAGCTCAAGTACCTCAATATCTTCCTGTTCGTGTGCGAGACCACCACCATCATTTATTTTTTGCGAGGCTGAATATTCAGCAACAAAAAAATATAGCAACTCAGTTACCGAGCCGGGTGACATATAGGCCTCGAAAACTTTTTTTACATCGGTTATTTTGTAGCCTGTCTCTTCTTCTGTTTCACGTTTAATGCAATCTTCGGGGTTGTCTGCATCAAGCAAGCCGGCGCAGGCTTCTATCAACATGCCATCCGTATTGCCATTTATAAATGTGGGCAATCTAAATTGCCTGGTAAGAATTACTGTTTGCTGCTGCCTGTTATACAGCAATATGGTTGCGCCATTACCGCGGTCGTATGCTTCACGGGTTTGCTGTTGCCACGCACCGCTGCGCTTTAAAAAATTGTAGGTTACCTTGTACAGTTTGTACCAGTTGTTGCAAATAAGTTGTTGTTGCAGGTTTTGTACACGTTGTATTGTTTGTGCCATGGTTGCAAAGCAATAACATTTGCGAATAAGAAAGATTAATGCAGATTAAGAAATTTAGGCTGATGTAAGTAATAACATAATGCAACATAATCAACGAGATTGAAGCCTTTATGCCGATTTGTGGGGACATACTGCCACCATAGTGGACGATAAACTGGCTGTTGTGAAATATATAACATAGTCTTAAGGGTATTTATTTGGAGCCGCCTGTAAATAGATTACCATTAAGAAAGAATAGAAAAACATTGGTTCTTTAAAAAAAGTGACAGGGTCTAGCTTATCATTTCTTAGTTCCGGTAACTAACCTTATATGCCGCCTGCTAAATTGGCTTCCTATTTGTTAAACAACATATTACTGAAACACCGGGCATAAAGCAGGTAAAAAAATCAATTAACTAACCTATGACCATCAAAATATTATGGTTCAGCGTAATTATGTACCTTATGATACCTGGCGGCTTGCTTGCACAAGATGCGGGTAATGTAATTATTAAGCAAAGCCCGGCTAAAGATACCGCAAGACAAACAGACCTTATAGACATAGCTAAGGGGCTGTTTCACATTAATCCGAAAAAACCAAGAATGGAAGGGGAGAAGAAGATATATTTTTCCCTATTGCCTATCGCAGGTACGGCGCCGGGCGGGCAAGGACGCGCCCTTGTAACCAGCACAACGGCGGGTATATATTTAGGGCCGAAGGCTACTACAAATCTTTCCACAGCAACCTTTGCGCCTTATTGGAATTTAGGAAGAAGGTTTGGCATACCCTTACGTTCCAGTGTATGGCTAAAAGATAATACCTGGACCGTACAGGGGGATATAAGGCTGTTGGTTTACCCGCAATACACCTGGGGTTTAGGCAGCAGCCATACATATAGCGACAGGGTTTTGGTGACAGATAATTATATTCGTTTTTACCAGAGTGCACTTAAACGCATAACACCCTATTTTTTTGCAGGAGGCGGCTATAATTTAGATTACAGGAGCAATATTAAAAGCAACGACCCATCCATTGATCTTAAACAGTTTACGGACTATAATTATGGCACAGAGGGCAATTCTGTTTCGTCGGGCATCAACTTATCTGTGCTGTACGATACCCGCGATAATTTGTTTAACCCGCTGCCGGGATCATATGTGAATATTATTTATCGTGTTAACCCGGTGTTTCTTGGTAGTAATAACACCTGGAGTTCTGTATACGTTGATGTGCGGAAATACCTGCCTATGAACCCGGCAAATAAGCTTCAGCAGAATACGCTGGCTTTCTGGTCGTATTTCTGGACGGTATTTAACGGTAAAACCCCTTACCTTGACCTGCCCAGCATAGGCTGGGACCCTTACAACCGTTCAGGGGAAGGGATTGACCAAAACCGTTATCGCGGAAAATCGTTATTTTATTTTGAAAGCGAATACCGCAGGGATATTACGGCTAATGGCCTGCTGGGCTTTGTTGTTTTTGCCAATATCAATTCCGTAAGCGGGTCGGGTACGCTATTTACTTCCTGGCATCCTGCCGCAGGCACTGGGCTGCGAATAAAGTTTAATAAGGCATCGCGCACCAATATCGGCCTGGATTATGCCTTTAGCAAAGGGTACAGTGCGGTTATAATTAACCTTGGTGAAGCATTTTAACTTTGTAATAACGGCAGAGGTAATTTCGGTCATGAATTACCGTTACTGCCTGCTAAGATTTTTACGTATAACACTTAAAAATTCAGGTGTTATACCCAGGTAACTGGCTATTTGTTTTTGGGGCAGCCGTTGTATAAACTGCGGGTATTTTTTTACAAAATTAATATAGCGTTCCTCTGCTGTTACCGACAGGTTTTGAATAGTGCGCAACTGCTCCCGCACATAACTGTTTTGCATTATTATTCTAAAGAATTTTTCAAATTTTGGCACTGTAATAAACAACTCCTCCAGCTTGCTTTTTGGAAGCTCAAATATAGTGGTGTCTTCCATGGCATCGATTGTAAGCAGCCCGGGTAACCCGGTTGAAAAGCTATAAATATCAGTAACCCACCAATCGTTTATGGCAAACATTATAATGTTTTCATTTCCGTCTTTGTCAATGTAGTAGGCCCTTAATGCGCCGGTATGCACGTAGCTTATATTTTTTGCAACCTGGCCTTCAGCAAGCAATACTTCTTTTTTGTGTACCTGCCTAAAATTAACTGTAGCAGTAAAACAGCCAGTTTCTTCAGTGGTTAGTTGAATGTGCTTACCTATGTTTTTTAAAAGCTGGCTGTAATCCATCGCCGGTTATTTGCATAAAGCTATGCAATGTAATGTATACTAATTATTCCGCGTCATCCAACCCATATTCCTTTTTTATAAGTTCAATTAACGTGGTTGCTTTTTGCAGGGCAACATTGGTAACGGCGTAATAGCCGTACATTCTTGCCTTGTAGTTTACAAAACTGTTGGCAAGCTCGTTAAGCCTGGTTGCATCTTTAACTACAAGGGGCATATTGTATAAAGCGCTTTTGCTAACATCTGCACGGGTAACTTCGTTAGCCATGTTTTCGTCCAGCTTGTTTGAGAAATCTTTTTCATCACACATGGCATCTTCAAGGTTGTACACTTTATCTGCCCCAATGGTTACTTCTGCACTGTGCGGCGCAAGCGATACCTGCACATACGTATCGTACTCCAGTATTTGCTGCGCAACGTTTTTGGCATTAATTAACCGCAGGCTGCCGGAGCTTTTTAATTGCTCAATTGCCGGCAGGGCAGGGGTGTAATAAAAATGGGTTTCATTAACAGCCGTGTTCCACCTTGCCTGTAATGTATAACTAAAGCGCGCGGCTTCAGTGGCATTAAGATACATAGAATCAAGTATAGGCCTTATATACACTATGTTGTTTAGCACCAAGTTATATTGTGCAGTATCGTATTTCAATTCGGCAACAAGCGATCTAAGGTATTCGTTTTTTCTTTCATTGTCGCCAAGGTGTTCCCGCAGGCTTTCTGCAAAAAAGCCGGTAGTAACAGCAAGTACAATCATTATGTATTCCAGTATATATTCTTTCCACGGTTTGCTTTTATGCTCTAATTGAGGATGGTGATGTACTTCCATTTCTTTAGTTTCCAGTTTATAGCCCGCCTGTTCGGCCGGCAGGTTTAAAGCCTGCCTATCCGGCAGGCAGGTTTCCAGTTCTTCTGTGTGATCTTCGCCAGTAATACTATCATTGATTCCAGTTGTAAACAAATGACCTTCATCTTTTGGAATGTCGCCGGTATTATCATTACCCTTTTTTTTATGTGTATCTTCTTCGCTCATTTGTACTTTGGTATTTGTTCTCTATTTGATGCTTATGCGGGTGCTATCATACATTAGCCATTTTTCAGCTTGTGCCAAAAGAAGGCAATGCCAAAACCAAGAACGACATAAATAAGCAATTTGATGATGCGTTGGTTGGTATTTTTATTCATCATGCAGGTTATACTCTTTTTTAATTAATTCAATAAGCCTGGCCGCATTTTTTTTCTGCTCATTAAGCAATCTTATCTCTCCAATAAAGCTGCTTTTTCGTTCGTGCAGGTAAAATATTAACTGGTTAATATTATCAGGGTTGTAATTGCGCAGCTTTGGATTGCCTTCGGGCATAAACAGGTTTTCCATTGCAAGGCTTGCAGTAATGCTATCAACAGAAAATGCATTCACTTTAAAGTTGGCCTTTATCATGGTGTTAAAAACGCTTGCATCAAACAGGTTGCCAAGCAACGGGTAAAGCAAATCGCTTTCTTTGTTATCAATAGCGCTAAGATTTATATAGCTGTTAATAAGTTTTTCAAAATTGGTTATGCCATTTAAAACAGCCTTGTTGGTAATAAGCCTGAAGTTGCCTGAATTTTTTAATTCGGTAATGGTATTATCATCAGCAGTAAATACTCTTGCGCGTGTTGAAAGCCTTGCAAAATAGTACAGGTCAGCACCCCTGGCAGTAATTGCAGCGTTTTGCAGCAGGTAAATAAGCGTATCAAAATCGTTTACCCTGTTAAAAAGGTTTGGTACCCATATATTAAGTGCAGTGGTATCTGCGGCAAGGTCCTTAGCTATGCTGGATACATATTCATGCGCTTTACTGTTATCATCAATATGCTCACGAATATTTTCAGCAATAAAGCCAAGGGTTACTGCAACAAAAATCATCAGGCCTTCCAGTAAATACTCTTTAAAATTTTTCTTTTCAACATGCGGGTGGTGGTGAACTTCCATGCTTTCAGTTTCAAGTTTAAAGTTTAAAGTTTCCAGTTGTTGGGTGCCGTCAGCTTTAGCGTTATTGTTAATACTAATAGCGCCGGCACCCGGTAAGTCATCTGCAAGGGCGTCGTTTGCCCCATCCTCTATTTTGTTTTCTTCACTCATCGTTAAGCTTGTATTCTTTTTTTAAAACCTGGATAAGCTTTATAGCCCTTGCATACGTGGTGTCTGCATAGCCTGCGCTGGTATGCATAAATCTTGAGCGCACCAGCTCAACATATTCATTAAAATTGGTTTTGTCGCTGCTTAGCAGCGGCGGGTTTGAGTGCAAAAAAGAATCAACACGTTGCTGGTTTATCAGCGAGAAATTGCTGTTAGAAAGAGCAAGGTTGTTGGCTATAGCGTTGTACCTAAAGTTGAATATGTGCGCCCTTGCCTTTCTTACCTCAACATATACATCTATATTTAAATCCTCAAAGGCGGTCCATTTGCGGCAATACTGGTCGTATTGGGCTGCCTGTTCTGCAAGGCCGTGCGAAAAATATCTTAGTGCGCCTGAACTTTTCATTTGCTGAAAAGTTGCATCGTCGGGTACAAAAAGGCGGCGCGCCCCACCAAACAGGCCGTACCAATACAACTTACCTGTTTCAATGTTCTGCAACTCGTTGGCTGAAAGTAACTGTATAAGCGTGTCGGCCTTGCTGGCGGCAAAATTCATATAGGTTCTGTAACTGTTTAATTCGGCAGTGTCAGTCTGCAGGTCCCTCAGCATACTGGCGGCAAACACTTCAGCGCGCTCATGTTCTGTTATCATTTCCCGAACATTTTCAGCAATAAAACCTAACAGCACAGCCACAAATATCATAAGGCCCTCGAGCAGGTATTCTTTAAAGTTCTTTTTTTCAACATGTGGGTGATGGTGAACTTCCATTGTATTAGTTTCAAGTTTGTAGCCCGCCTGTTCGGCCGGCAGGTTTAAAGCATGCCTGTCCGGCAGGAAGGTTTCAAGTTCTCCGGTTCGGTTGTCTTCCGAAGTTTCGTCAGCGATTTTGGTTGTGGAGGCCTGCGCATCATCTGCCATCGCCTTTTCCACATTTTGGTTCTTTGGTACTTTACTTTTTTCTTCTTCTGCCATTATTTCTTATCAGGACTTTGGTATCTTTTTTATTTGGTGTTTTCACACAGTTCCTCAACTGTTTTTTGCTTTTGCAAGCTTTACGGCTTTGTTTTTTCAACAAGCGTATAAGTTGTAGCCGTGCGCATTTGTAAAATAACATACCTGTTTACGGCATGTCATAACAAAACCCTGGCCTGCACGGCGCAAAGCCTGCCCATATATTGTGTAACTATAATTTATTAGTGTTTAGCAACCAGGTTAGCTGGGCCGGACGTATGCTGAAAAACCGGGTTATGTAATAACTTTAAATGTAAGGTATTGTTTAATAACTTAATTACCAATATTATACATCAATTTTCGGTAAAAATGACTTTTTGGCCACCACCCGGACTGGTGGTTTGATAAATAACTTTTAGGGCGCCGGGCTTTGCAAAAATATTTTTTTGATTTTATGATGACGAAAACGGTTTTTTTATATTTATAAGTAGAAGCCACTATCCCTACCTCCGTCAGTTGCAAAAGAGAAATTGCATGGCGGAAAGCAAACGGCGTTTCTAAAATGAGTTAACTAACGGGATTTATATTTTTTTGAATAATTGCACTGATAATTAATCTGTTATGAAAAAAATGGTTCCACCTTTTTCCTCCCGGACGCGTCCCTTTGTGTGCGTAGCTTCAGTTTTGCAAAAGGTTACCTGTACATTTTTCACTGCTTTGGCAATGAATGATGAAGTTGATCCAAAAAATGGGAGAGCGTGCGTTTTGAGCATGGATAATAAACGCGGCCTTAAAAATTACAAAGCGGCTGTACTAAAATGAATTGAAAGATGGTTTTTAATTGGTTTTGAAATAATGCATTGATAATTAAATTGTTATGAAAAAAATGTTTCCTCCTTTTTCCTCCCGGCCGCATCCTTTTGTGTGCGTAGCTTCAGTTTTGCAAAAGATTACCTGCACATTTTTTACTGCTTTGGCAATGAATGATGAAGTTGATCCAAAAAATGGGAGAGCGTGCGCTTTGAGCATGGATAATAAACGCGGCCTTAAAAATTACAAAGCGGCTGTACTAAAATGAATTGAAAAATGGTTTTTAGTTGTTTGTGAAATAATGTATTGATAAATAAATTGTTATGAAAAAAATGGTTCCTCCTTTTTCCTCCCGGACGCATGCTTTATTGTTTAAGTTATACATGTTTGCTGCGCTAAAGGTTGTACTTTTAAAAACTAACCAAAGCCAATAACATGCCTTTAATTACTAATTATATAAACGGGGAATGGGTTGAACCTGCCGATAACGATACCTGGCTGGAGATTGAAAGCCCGCTGGATGGGTCAGTAATAGGTAAGGTAATTCTATCGGGAGCGGCAGCGGTAGACGGCGCAGTTAAAGCAGCGGCGAGGGCTTTTGAAACCTGGGGTAGAGTGCCTATAAAAGAAAGGGTACAGGTGTTTTTTAAATATAAGTACCTGCTGGAGAGAGATTTGGATGAACTAAGCCGGCTTATACAGGCCGAAAATGGTAAAACATACGACGAGGCCAGGGCTGAGATAGAAAAAGCAATAGAACTTACTGAATTTGCCTGCAGCCTGCCGCAATTAATACAGGGTGAGGTGATGGAAGTTAGCAAGGGCGTTGAATGCCGTACTGAAAAACTACCCGTAGGAGTAGTGGCGTCAATCGTACCTTTTAACTTTCCGGCCATGGTACCCAACTGGACGATACCCAACGCACTGGCACTTGGCAACTGCATGATAATTAAGCCATCTGAACTGGTGCCGATGACAATGGTACATATTGCCGCCCTGCTAAAAGAAGCCGGTTTGCCAGATGGGGTGTTTAATATTGTTAATGGCGGCAGGGAAGTGGTTGAGGCTATTTGCAGCCACCCGGGTATTGAGGCAGTGTCGTTCGTGGGCTCAACCAAAGTGGCCAAACTGGTTTATGCAATGGCTACCAGTCATCTTAAAAGATGCCTTGCTTTAGGCGGCGCAAAAAACCACCTGCTGGTTATGCCCGATGCAAACCCGGCTATGACGGCCGCGAACATAACCGCTTCAATGAGCGGCTGTGCGGGGCAGCGGTGCATGGCGGCGTCGGCAATGGTGGCTGTGGGGGACTCAAACCATATTATTGAGCGCCTGGTAGAAGATGCACGTAAAATTGTGCCTGGCCAAAACCTTGGCGCTGTTATAAGCAGGCAGGCTAAAGAGCGTATTGAAAAATATGTAACCGAAGCCGAACAACAGGGCGCCAAAATATTACTTGATGGCCGTAATGCCTCTGTACCCGGCAACCCGGATGGCTTTTATGTGGGGCCAACCATTATTGACTTTGTGCAGCCGGGCATGGCGGTGGCTACTGAAGAAATATTCGGGCCTGTATTGGCTATTATGCGCAGCAATACGGTTGATGAAGCGCTGGTCATTGAAAACGCCAGCCCTTATGGCAATGCAGCCGCCGTATTTACCCAAAGCGGTGGTATAGCGAGGTATGTTGCTGAAAAAGCCAGCGCCGGTATGATAGGTATTAACATTGGCGTGCCTGTTCCAAGGGAGCCTTTTTCATTTGGCGGGTGGAATGAAAGCCGTTTTGGGGTGGGGGATATTACTGGCAAAAGCTCCATTGAGTTTTGGACAAAGCTTAAAAAAACAACGGTGAAGTGGAACCCCGAAGCAGGTGTAAACTGGATGTCGTGATGAATGAATCCTACCGGGAGTATTTAGCCACAGAGCCACACACAGTAAATACGGAACAGCGTGTATTGAGGTAAATGCCCGGTTAGTTTGTGGCCCGCATTTATAGTTTTTGCTTACTTTCATTAATAAATCTCTCTGCATGAGAATATTTTTGTGCTTGCTGTTTGCCGCTATTACCATTGGCTTAATACTGGCGCTTGATACACCATTACCTGTTGCCGGCGGCCACACACCGCGTATGGGTTATTTTCTTTCGCCCCAGCAGGGCTTTTGGCAAAATGCAGAAGCTGCAAATGCTCATTTTAACGGGGATGTAAAACTTGCAGGGGTAAAAGGCAGGGCACAGGTATATTTTGACGACAGGCTGGTGCCCCATATTTATGCGGAAAATGATACCGATGCCTTTTTTGTACAGGGTTACCTGCACGCAAAGTTCAGGTTGTGGCAAATGGAGTTTCAAACCTATGCGGCCGCAGGCAGGTTAAGTGAAATAATGGGGGACAGCAGCAATGGCACAAACTTTTTAAATATAGATATTTATTTCAGGCGTATGGGCATGGTATATGGGGCTGAAAACAGTTTAAAGGCTATGGAGGCAGACCCCGACACCAAACTGGCGCTTGATGCGTATACAGCAGGCGTTAATGCTTATATAAACACCCTTGATGCAGCGAGCTATCCGCTGGAGTATAAGATGCTTGACTATAAGCCCGAACCATGGACAAACCTTAAGAGCGCCCTGTTTTTAAAATACATGAGCTATGACCTTACCGGCGGGGACAATGATTTTGAGATGACCAATGCCAAAGCTATTTTCAGCAAGGCGCAGTTTGAAAAATTGTTCCCGTATGGCAACGACTCAGTGCAGAATATTATTCCTAAAGGAACACCTTTTGCCAAGCCGGGCATTGCCCTTAAAGTACCAGAATCTGCGGATTCGTTATACTTTAATTATAAAGACACCGTTAAGGTACCCGCAAAGCCTTTAAAACCCAACCCGGGCAACGGCAGTAACAACTGGGCGGTTGATGGCAGTAAAACAAAAAGCGGCAGGCCCATATTGTGTAACGATCCACACCTGGGGCTTAACCTGCCATCACTTTGGTACGAAATGCAAATTTCAACACCCACGCGCAATGTGTATGGTGTTAGCTTTCCGGGCGCTCCTGCTGTTATTATAGGTTTTAACGATAGCTGCGCATGGGGCGTTACCAATGCCGGGCGCGATGTAAAAGATTATTACGAGATAACTTTCCAGGATAGTACTATGACCCATTACCTGTACAATTATGAGTGGAAAAAGGCTGATGCCCGGAACGAGATAATAAAAATAAAAGGCAAACCCGACCATGTTGAAAAAATACCTATGACCGTTTGGGGGCCTGTTATGTATGACAAAGATTACGGTGGTGGCCGCGTATACGATGGCAAGGCTTATGCCCTGCGCTGGACGGCGCATGACGCAAGCAACGAACTGCGAACATTTATAATGCTTAACAAGGCCAACAACCTTGATGATTATAAGGCGGCCATTTCAACTTTTAGAAACCCTGGGCAAAACTTTGTGTTTGCATCAAAAACGGGCATCATTGCTATAAAAGAAGCGGGCAATTTTCCGGCTAAGTGGCGCAGGCAGGGCGATTTTGTGATGCCGGGTAAAGACAGCAGCTACTACATGCAAAGCATACCTGACAGTGAGAATATTTTACTGGTGAAACCTGCAAGAGGTTTTGTCAGCAGCGCCAACCAATACGCTTACGACACGGCGTACCCCTATTATATGGGCGGAACTGATTTTGAATACTTCAGGCCGAATATTATAAACAGGAAGCTTGCTGAAATGAAAGATATTACGCCGGAAGACATGCAACAAATGCAAACGGACAACTACAATATTCTTGCAGAAATGGCAAGGCCGGCATTGCTTAAATATATAAATGTTGCTGCGTTAAGCGATAGTGAGAAAACATATTTGGAAACTTTTCGTAACTGGAACCTGCGCAATGATCCTGCTGAGCAGGGGCCTTCTATTTTTACACCCTGGTGGGATAATTTAAAGTATTGCCTTTACAACGATGAGTTTTCAAAAAGCGACCTTAATTTGCCAGAGGTGGATGATGAAACCATGTTACGTGCACTGCGTAAAGACAGTACTTATGAATTTGCGGATGATATAACCACACCGCAAAAAGAAACGTTTAAAGATATTGTGACCATGGCGTTTAAAAAAACGGCGCCCACACTGCAGCAGGCAGAGAAAAACAACATGCTTGCCTGGGGGAAATTTAAAAACAGCGGTGTAAGGCACCTGTTAAAAATACCTTCTTTCAGCCGGTTGCATTTATTGTCTGGGGGTGGAGAGCATGTTATAAATGCGTACACCCAATACCATGGCCCAAGCTGGCGTATGATAGTGCAATTAACAGATGATACTGAGGCCTATGGGCTTTACCCCGGCGGGCAGAGTGGCAACCCCGGCAGCAGTTATTATGAAACATTTATTGATAAATGGGTTGAAGGAAAATATTACCCTTTGCATATATTTAAAAGAGAGGATATGCAAAAACAGCAGAACCTGCTGGGCACAATAACTTTTACAAAATAAAAACTACCAGGTAATGATGAAATTTTTAATAGCCTTTGTGTTAACTGCCGTACTGGGTTTTGCGGCGCTTTTATACTTACCCTGGTGGAGCCTTGCCATAACATCAGCCATTGTTGCCCTTACGGTACACCAAAAGCCATTTAAAGCATTTGGTGCAGGGTTTGCCGGCATGTTTATACTATGGGGACTTCTGGCTTTTTTTATTGACATGCAAAACAGTCACCTGCTGTCGCAAAAAATTGCGCAGGTACTTATGCTGGGTAACTCATGGGTACTTATTACATTAATAACCGCGTTGGTGGGCGGCCTTGTATCAGGCTTTGCAGCTTTAACCGGCAGCTATGCAAGAAAGCTACGGTAAATACGGAGTGGGGGGACGCCTGTTTTTAACTTGCCTGCAGAGCAAGCATGATGTCTTCTTTCAAAAGCA
>Ga0265327_10000094_pt1 | contig 195099 bp, 175 predicted proteins | sample 41621metaG_FD_202089 | JGI IMG/M metagenome (GOLD analysis project Ga0265327, IMG submission 202089) | Rhizosphere microbial communities from Carex aquatilis grown in University of Washington, Seatle, WA, United States - 4-16-21 metaG | ecosystem: Host-associated > Plants > Roots >...
AAGGACTCACCGCACCCCGACCTGTCGAGCCTTGTGCCGATTCGTTTTGTTAACGGCTTTTATTGTGGAGCGCGCGGTTGTTTTGCCACCTGCTTACCTGCCTGCCGGCCAAAGAACGTCACGTCCGCCACCGACATACCGCTCGCGTAACCTTTCGACGTGCGCGGAATCCCCGCCACCGTGCGACCCGCAGCGTACAGGCCGGGAATTACTTCGCGATCGGGATTCACCACTTCGCCGGTCGGCAATACTTCGAGGCCGCCCAGGGTAAATACCGGCGGTTTGATTTCGTGCAATTTATAACTGATCAGTGCGTACGGCGCGGTATCGAACGGCGCCAGCCATTCCGCCGCCTTATGAAATAACGGATCGCTGCCGTTGGCCGCGTGGCGGTTGTAGTATTCGACGGTCTGTTGCAGCGAACCGATCGGCAGGCCCGCGTCGGCCTCGACTTCCTCGACGCTTTCGCCGACCGCGACGATTTCGGTTTTTAAATAATCCGGCCGCGCGAAATGTTTATTGTCGATGAACATATAAATCTCGTCAGTCGGCTGTACCGCCGCGTAGTGGCCCATGCGGCCGAGATAAATATCTTCGTTGATAAAACGCTGGCCGCTGCCGTTGACGAAAATGCCGAAAGTCAGTTGCGGCGGCGGATAGTGCGCGATACCGACAAACGCCTCGCCCATGTTAATGGCGTTACCGCCGGCGGCGACGCCCATCAAAATGCCATCGCCCATATCGCCGGGATTACCGTGCCGCGTCGCGATCGGATCGAGATGCGGAATATGTTTTTTAGTCATCGCTTCATTCATGATGAAGCCGCCGGCGGTGAGCACCACGCCCTGCCGCGCGCGGATAAAAATATCCTTGCCGTCGCTGCGCGCCACCACGCCGCGCACGTGACCGGAGTGATCCTGAATCAACTGCATGGCGCGGGTATCGACGCGAATTTGCGCGCCGGATTCCCGCACGCGCGCGAGCAACTCGCCCATAAAGCGCAGCCCGCCCTCGTGATCGGCATCGGCGGGTAAATGGCCGCGCGGAATCGGCTGCGAAGCAAGATTAAACGGATAGGATTTTTCGTTGCCGGTGAATTGCAGCGAATCGCCGGTCATCGCCACTACTTCGCGGCCCGGAAAAAAGCCGCGCTTGTATTTCACGCCGAGACTTTCCGCCCAATCGAAATGCTCGGCGGCGCCATCGACAAACATGCGCACGCGCGCCTCGTCCATATTGTTGCCGAAGCAGGCCTTGATGTAGTTGTAGAAATTTTCGCTGGAATCCTCGAAGCCTAAATCCTTTTGCAGGCGCGTGCCACCGCTGCCGCCGAGATACATTTCGCAGGCCGACATCATCGTCGAACCACCGCCGCCGCTGGAGCGCTCCAACACTAGCACTTCCGAACCGGCGCGCCGCGCCTCGAGCGCCGCGCTGGCGCCGGCGCCGCCAAAACCCGCGATCACGACATCGGTGATCACATCGAATTGTTGAACATCTTCGAACTTAACGATACGTTGCATGCTGTTGTCCTGATTATTGGTCTAATGTCGGCTATTGGTCTAATGCCGGATATTGGTCTAACGCCGAATATTGGTCTAATACCGATCGTCGGCTCGATACGGGGCGATAGCGGCGGTGCAATCATCGATCCGGCCAGCGGCGCCAAAAAACATTGTTATCGTAATGTATTTTTACCATTTTACGATAGCGCTACACTTTGCGAATCACACCAACGAACGAGCGCAACGGTATGCCCACTTCGAATCCTTCCGCGCCGAGCCCGGCTGCCGCGAACAAACAGCTGATACTCGATTATTTCGACACAGTTTGCGGTAAACGTAACGATCCGCCGATTGGCGATTATTTCGCCAGCGATATCGTCTGGCAGGTGCCGCAATCGAATCCCATGATCGTACCGAATCCGCGTCGCGGCCATGCGGCGGTGATGGATCTGTTGATGAGCGGCGTCGGCGTGTATAAAGCCGGCTCGCTGCGAATCGATTTGCAGCGCGTTATCGCCGACGAGGAACAAGCCGCTGCGCAATTTACCCTGAGCGCGCAGCTCGCCAACGGCAACGACTACGTCAATCATTATTGTTTTTTGTTTTCGATCAAGGCCGGCAAGATCGATCATATCTGGGAATATCTCGACACTTTGTATCAGTCGCGCCAAGGCGCGTTCGAGGCGGTAAATTAATTTGAAAAAGGTCGCGATTTTTGTCGATGTGCAAAATATCTACTACACCACGAAACAAGCCTACGGCCGCAATTTCGATTACAACGCATTTTGGGCGCGCGCTACCGCCGAGCGCGAAGTCGTGCAGGCCAATGCCTACGCTATCGCCAAGAGCGACGAGAAGCAGCAGCAGTTTCAAAACATTCTGCGCGCCATCGGCTTTACGGTAAAACTCAAGCCCTATATTCAGCGCGCCGACGGCTCGGCGAAGGGCGATTGGGATGTCGGCATCACGCTCGATGTCATCGAGCAGGCCGCGCTGGCGGATATTATCGTGCTCGCTTCCGGCGACGGCGATTTCGATTTACTGGTGCAGCGCAGCATCGCTAAATATGGCGTGACCGTCGAGGTGTATGGCGTGCCGCAGTTAACGGCGGACTCATTGGTGCGAGCTGCCACGCGGTTTGTGCCGATCGAAGGGAGTTTGTTGATGAATCCGAAGAAAAATTGAGATTAATTTCTTGTAGGGCGGATCATTCGATCCGCCATGTTGCAACCGTGCCAGACGAAAATGGCGGATCGAATGATCCGCCCTACGATAGCTTGCCAAGAAATAATAGCTTGAGGTTTTGACACTCTACCTTCAGCCGCTTCAGCGGCTAGAAGGCCCCAGCGCGACAGTCGATAATTTGAAAGTGCTACTTTCGAATTATCGAGGAGTCGAAAACTAATTAGTTTTCGACCTGGTGCTGCTGGGAGCTCCCGGCGAGGGCCAACTTCTTTTGGTTACTTTTCTTTTTGGAAAAGAAAAGTAACTCGCCTGCAGGCGAAACCTGCACCTCACGCCGCCGGCGTAGCAAAAAAAAGAGCAATAAATTGAAAATTAAGCAAGCCAGTAGGCTGGGTTATTAATCCGCTAATGTAATACTCACCGGGCAATGATCGCTGCCCATCACATCCGCGTGAATATCGGCGGCTTTCACTTTGTCTTTTAACGCCGGCGATACCAACACGTAATCGATTCTCCACCCGACATTGCGCTCGCGCGAATTCGCGTAATGACTCCACCAACTGTAGTGACCGTTGCCCTGCTTGAAGAGACGCAGCGTGTCGATAAATCCCGCGTTGACAAAATTCTGAAAACCTTCGCGCTCTTCAAGGGTAAAACCTTTTTTGCCGCGATTCGGTTTCGGGTTGGCGAGATCGAGCTCGGTGTGCGCGACGTTTAAATCGCCACAGAATACGACGGGCTTCTTTTTTTCCAGCAATTTGCAGTAGGCGAGAAAGGCCGGATCCCAGTGTTTATGGCGCAGATCGAGCCGGCTGAGGTCTTCCTTGGCGTTCGGCGTATAGACGGTGACGACGAAGAATTTTTCGTATTCGGCGGCGATCACGCGGCCTTCGTCGGCGCTGTCGCGATCGGCGGTATCGATCAGGTGGTAGCGTTCGGCAATGCTGTCGGGGAAGCCGTTCACTACCGCCAGCGGTTCTTGTTTGCTGAATATGGCGGTGCCGGAGTAGCCTTTTTTGGTCGCCGAGTTCCAGTATTCGTGATAGTTCGGCAGGTCGATTTCGACCTGGCCGCGCTCGGCTTTGGTTTCTTGCAGGCAGACGATGTCGGGTTGGTGTTGTTCGAGAAACGGCAGGAAGGTATTTTTCTTTAATGTCGCGCGTATGCCGTTGACATTCCACGAGTAGATTTTCACTTTTGTCTCCCAGATGCTGCGTTGACAGTGATCTGCCTGCGACCAACAATGGCGCTATTGTGCACGCAAACCCGTTAAAACTAAAAACCTAAAATCGAACTGATAAAAACTTTCGTGCCAAGGCGGGGTATAGGGGGTCTCTTTTTCAGGACGCTGAGGCAAGCATTCAAGGCGCTTCGGTGCTATCGACCAAGAAGAAATTGTCGGCTTCACGGGTTCATCGCCCTCGCAGCTTCGATAAGTGATACTTCGTGTCCTGAAAAAGAGACCCCCTATACCCCGCTGTCAAGTCCGAGCGGAACGGTAGAAAACGGTGGCTAGAATGAGATTTAAAATTTAGACGATTAGGAGTGATGGTTATGGATGCTCAATCGATCGAGGAAATTTATAACTACAAGAAAGCCTGCGACCATATCATCACTGGCGGTCAGCCGAGCGAAGAGCAATTGCGCGCCGTGGCTGATGCCGGCTTTGAAGTCATTATAAATTTATCGACCAATGCACCTCATTACGCATTGCCCGATGAAGAAGGTTTGGTGCGCACGCTCGGCTTGCAGTATCACTATCTGCCGGTGCAGTGGGAAACACCGACAGCCGTCGATTTTGAAAACTTCATCGAGCTAATGGAGAAACTGACCGATAAAAAAGTTTTGGTGCATTGCGCCGCCAATTATCGCGCCAGCAGTTTTTACGCGCTATATGCGCTGCAAAAGCGGCAATGGTCGGAGCCACAGGCGGATGCATTTATCGTTGACGTTTGGCAGCCGGACGAGTATCCGCAGTGGCTGATTTTTATCGATTTAATCAAGCGTCGAATTGCAGCAAAAAATAACCAGGGGAACCTCTGAAAAACGTAGCGAGCGCAGAAAAGACAAGGAAAAAACACGCGAAAAACCGGAGTTTATACAGAATAAATGAGGAGGGCCGGCCCCGCGAAGCGTTTTGGGTCTTTTGAGCGCGTTTTTAACGCTGTATTTTCCAGCGCAGCAGTTTTTCAGAAGTTCCTTAGGCGTTCGGCAATCTCTCAACACAGTAGCACGCGAATGGTTTTATGCAGCATGTTGCGAAAAACTTTTATGCGCGCAGGATCGCTGGGCGTGTAACTGCGATCGCCGCCGAGCGAGCCGGCCAACACCACATAGTTGAGAATACTGGTGCCGAGAAAATACAGCGCCATCATCGGTTCGACATCTTGCGAAAATTCGCCGACGGCTTTGCCGGCGATGATAACTGTCTCCAGCTGTGCCAGCGATGTTTCGGAAAACTCGACCGGGTTGGTCGAGCGCGGGGTGATGTCGGCGCCGTTGCGCACGATGATGCGCGCTGCGGTCGGCCGCGCCACCCAGAAATCCAGCCAGCAATCCAACAGTAATTCCAGTCGCTGCAGCGCCGTAGCACCGCTGCCGACGCGTTGCTCGGTCAGGGCCTGCAGCGCAGCGAAGATATCGGACTCGACGGCGTCGTACAGTTCCTGTTTATTTTTGAAGTAGTAGACGATCGAGGCGCGGCGGATGCCGACCGCCGCCGCCACGTCCTCGAGCCGCGCGGCGCTGAAACCCAGTTCGGCAAAAATAGTCTCGGCGGCAGCCAGAATATTCTGGCGCGTGCGGTCGCTCTTCAGCGGTCGGGGTGGCGTATTCATAGGGTCGGAAATCCAGTATTTCTTGAACGAGCGCTACGATACCTGAAGTTCCCGAGCCAGCCATCCCCTGCAGCGCCTCAACTACATAGCTCTCCCCTATTCCGCGCCTTCGATTTGCAATGCCCGAGCCACTGCGTTAGATTGCACACCAATTTCTACCTGCTCGCAGGCAGAATTATTATAAGACGCAGCCTAGATCACTCAAACCGCAAAGATCGTTCAAACCGAGAGAGGAAGCCCCATGCACGCTAGCTTTGAAGCACCGCCGCGCACGCTAAAAATCTTATGCGCCGCCATTTCCCTCGCAGCCGGCAGCGCCGTGCTGGCCGATAACCTCGCGCTGGAAGAGGTGGTCGTCACCGCCCAGAAGCGCGAGGAGTCGATCCAAAAGACGCCGATTTCGCTGGCCGCTTTCAGCAGCGCCGATCTGGAAAACAAGGGCATCAACAGCCTAGTTGATCTGCGTAGCGAGGTGCCGAATCTGCAGTTGACGCCGCATCCGAACAGCACCGTTACCACGCGGGTATTTATGCGCGGCGTCGGCAATAACGACGATCAGATCACCCAGGACCCGAGCGTCGCGGTCTATCTCGATGGCGTTTATGTGGCGCGCAGCCAGGGTTTGGCCGCCGATGTCGCCGATATCGAGCGCGTCGAAGTATTGCGCGGCCCGCAGGGTTCGTTGTACGGCCGCAATGCCACCGGCGGCGCTATCAATTTCATCACCAAGGCGCCGGAACTCGGCCGCTTCGGCTTTCAACAGGCATTGACGGTCGGCAACCGCGATTTGTTTCGCTCGCGCACGCAGGCCGATCTGCCGCTCGGCGATACCGCCGCGCTCGAATTGTCGTATTTGAAAGTGAGCAAGGATGGCTGGGTGAAAAATCCCGGCACCGAGGTCAGCCGCTGGGGCGATGAAGATCGCAAGGCCTACCGCGCCGCGCTGCACTGGCAGCCGCTCGATAATCTCGACGTGCGCTACAGCTACGATCATTCGCAGATCGACGACACGCCCGGCTTTATCGTCTACGCGCCGAATTTCCCCGAGCTCGCCAAGCGCCCGAGCAGCGGCTCGCCTTTCGTACAGGGCCTGGTACCGAACGATGTCACCGCGCAGGGCCACAATTTATTGATCAGTTACGATGTGAACGATGCGCTGACTTTGAAATCGATCACCGGCTATCGCAAGTTGGATAATTTCACCAATCAAAATTATCTGACCGATGCGTTGACCGGCACCGGCAATCCGCTCGCCGGTTTATTCGCTGGCATTCCGACCTTCGTCACCGTGTTCGATTCCAGCCAACATCAATTCAGCGAAGAATTGCAGGCCAGCGGCGATGCGTTTAATTCGCAGGTCGAATATGTCGGCGGTCTGTATTATTTCAGCGAGAAAGCCGATAGCTACGACACCACGACTTCGATTCAAGGTTTGGATCAACGCTGGGTGACTATCGATAACAGCGCCTACGCCGCGTTCGGCCAGGCGACTTACACGCCGCCGATTCTCGACGACCAATTGCACGTCACCGTAGGTCTGCGCTACTCGCACGATCATCGCGAAGCGACCATGGATACGTTGCACAACGGCGCCGCGCCATTTAACGGCGACGGTAAAAAATCGTTTCACGATGTCAGCCCGAGCTTGATCGTCGCTTACGATATCGATACCGATGTCAATGTCTACGGTAAAATCGCCAAGGGTTACAAGACCGGCGGCTACAACGTGCGCGCGCCGGCGGCGACTTTCGACAACGGTTTCGATCCGGAACATTTGATCTCGTACGAATTGGGCATGAAATCGCAGTGGTGGGAAAACCGCGTGCGCTTCAATAGCGCGTTATTCCTCGCCAAATACACCGACATTCAAGTCAACGTGCAATCCGATCCGAACAATCCTTCGATCACCGACGTATTGAACGCCGGCAAGGCGACGATCAGCGGCGCGGAAATGGAGTTGAGCGGACGTTTGACCGAAGGTTTGACCGCCTCGTTGAATTACGCTTACCTCGATGCCAGCTTCGACGAAGTGCGCGATGCCACCGGCAAAAATGTCGCGTCGCAATTCCAATTCCCGGAAGCGCCGCACAATAGTTACGCCGCCAACCTGCAGTACGAATTTCCCGCCACGCCGATCGGCGTCGTCACCGCGCTGGTCGATTACAGCTGGCAGAGCGAGAAATTTTCCGCCTCCAACTCGAAACCCGCCAACGGCACGCGCTTTATCATCGACGATTACGCGCTGCTGAATGCTCGGCTTAGCTTGTCGGAAATTCCGGTCGGCAAAGGTGAGTTGCGCACTTCGCTGTGGGGCCGTAACCTCGAAGATAAACACTACTACACATCGCTGTTCGATCTGCGCGTAGCGTCGGGCGCCTTCTACGGCGAGCCGCGCACCTACGGCCTCGATGTGGTGTATCAATATTAGGAAACCGGTACCGATGGAAATTTAGGTAGCGCGAATGCTTAACCAATTCAGCGCTACGTTTGATCTCCTCTTGTGGGGCGCAGCGCGCCCCACTTTTTTTATAATCGTTGCTATTGGTAATCTATCTATTTTTAATCTGGTAAAGTCACACACATTCAGCGTCGCGCAACCTTAAAGCTTCGCTTAAATAACGCTTCGGAGATTGTCATGCAGTCCAAGTTAAATTCTCCCGATTATTCTCTTACTAGTAGCTCCCTTACTACCGGCGTCGTGATCACAGGCGGCGCATCCGGTATCGGTCTCGCCAGCGCCAAAGCATTGGCTGCCGTCGGCCGCCCTATCGCTCTCTTCGATATCAATGCTGCCAAAGCGCAAAGTGCCGCTAGCGACATTCAAAACGAATACGGGGTCGCCGCAATCGGCGTCGGCATCGATCTGCGCGATCCGCAAACCTATCCGGCCGCGCTCGAGCAGGCGCGCGCCGCGCTGAAAACTATCGGCGGTCTGGTGCACGCCGCCGGCACCGTCGACACCGATTCGCTGGATGGGCTTACAGCGGCGAGCTGGGATGCCGGCATCAATGTGCATCTGCGGCCGCTGGCGTTATTGACGCAGGCGTTGCTGGCGGATTTTCGCGCCAATCCCGGTTCCGCGGTGGTCGGCATCGCCTCGATCAACGCCACGCTCGGCAATAGCATGAATCCCATCTACAGCGCCGCCAAAAGTGGTATGTTGGGATTGATTCGCTCGCTGGCGGATCGGCTTGCCATGGATAACGTGCGCATCAACGCGGTATCGCCGGGGCAGATTCTGACGCCGATGATGCAACCCGCCGTCGACGCATTGCCGGCCGGCACCTTCGAGCGTCGCATTCTGCTCGGCCGCCTGGGCGCACCGGAAGAAGTCGGCCGCGTGGTGCGATTTTTATTATCGAATGAAGCGAGCTATATCACCGCTGCGGAAATCGTCGTCGACGGCGGCAATATTTCTTCGCAGCGGTTTTGATAAAGCCGGCTGCGATAAAGTTTCTTGCCAGGGAGCGGCAAGCTCGCAACCCCTCCGCGCTGTTCGTTCGCATGGCGCGTGACTGCGCGTCGACCGCTTGCTCTTTTCAGAACGCCGGAAGCGCGTTGGTTAAATACATTGTGGCGGCAGAGTCCGATCGATGTGAAAGAAGCCAACGGGAAAGCGGCACTGCAGTTGTTATTGCAAAGAAGTTCTGAAAAGAGTAACGCTCGGCTCGCTCGGCCCGCGAACACAGCTATAATCGCTCCGACCCCAACGGAGATAAACCTCGTGTATCAGCGCCTGCAAATCGACCTCGACCCCAACGGCATCGCACATGTACAACTGGCGCGCCCGGAAAAAATGAATGCGCTGGACGCCGTGATTTTTCCGGAGTTGATTCGCGCCGCCGAGGAATTGGCCGCCAATCCCAAAGTACGCGTCGTGGTGATGTCGGGACAAGGCCGCGCGTTTTGCGCCGGCCTCGATCTGTCGTTATTCAGCAATCCGAATTTGCGCAGCATGCTCGGCGACAACGATGCCAATGGCGTCAACGATGTGCAGCGCGCGGTATGGGCATGGCGCGTGCTGCCGGTGCCGGTGCTCGCCGCCGTGCACGGCACCGCGTTCGGCGGCGGCCTGCAATTGATGCTCGGCGCCGATCTGCGTTTCGTCGCGCCCGATACGCGGCTCAGCATCATGGAAATCGATTACGGCATCATTCCCGATATTTGCGGCACGCAATTATGGGGACATTTGGTGCGCGAAGACGTAATGCGCGAACTGGTTTTCACCGGCCGTATTTTCGATGGCAATGAAGCGCTAACATTGGGCTTCGCCACCAAACTTGCCGACGATCCGCTCGCCGCCGCGATGACAATGGCAGCCACCATCGCCAACAAAAGTCCCGACGCGATTCGCGCTGCGAAAAAATTGATCAACGATTATCGCAGCACCAGCGCCGCCGACGGTTTACGCCGCGAAGCGCAAACACAAATCGGATTATTGTACGGACCGAATCAGCTGGAAGCGGTAGCGGCGAAAATGGAAAAGCGGTTGCCGCGGTTTAGCGACCCGAAGTAGAAAAGGATGGAACAAAACAATGGCGGACTTATTTATATCTGCCCATCAATCAATACAATAAATCCGTGCCTATTTGCCGAAACCTTTACCAGCTTTAATGACGGTACAGTACAGATGACAAAATAAGTTCGACTCGCTACTATCGACACTGATAAATGGATCAGCACGGTCGATAACTAGACAATCAGGAGGTCGTTATGACGGATCGCATTCCACCGTCGGTTAAAGCATTTTTCCCGAATTCCAAACCTGTTTGGCCCCAGTCGTCCCTCCGCACGCCGCTGGTCAATTTAAATCAACTTTCTATTGTCGTTCACGATGTCGAGGCGGCGATCGAATATTTCGGCGCCGCATTCGGCTGGGGTCCCTTCTACCTCGCCGAGGCCAGCCGTCGCGTACAGTACCGAGAAAGGATTTCCGAAGTCAGCCTGCGCCTTGCATTCACCTTGGTTGGCGATTTAGAAATAGAGCTACTACAACCGATATCCGGACACTCGCCTCACATGGACCATCTGCAGCGCCGTGGCGAAGGCCTGCTGCATATACGCTTTGCCACCGAAGATATCGAAGGCACACTTACCCATTTAGCAGCGCAGGGCATTCAGCCAACCTTAATATATACCCACGGCAATGAGTTACTGAACGTCTATGTCGACAGCGACAAAGATTTTGGCGTGCGCATAGAGCTGATCCAGACCAACGCGGCTCTTGCAAAAATGAATATCGGGGCGACATACACCGGCAATGCCACTACCGAAGTATGCGGCTAGGATATGGTATTAAACTGTAAATTTACTGAAGCCAGCGCCAACACGCTCTCGTTAGGGGTAAGCTAATAGCGCCCTGGAATTTGGATCTAGGGTTGTGGATTGAACCCCTCATGCATCGGATGGCAAGGACAATGACGCAAACGCAGGCTTCAGAGGCACACCACTCAAACATCGACCACGCGATGCGACTGGATAAGCCGGGCGATATCTCCTACGAGAGCTCGCTCCAAGAGTTGAGTTGGTACCAATATTTTGCGCAATCAGCCGACGTGGAGGACTTTGCACGACGTGTTCGAGCGAGTATTCAAAGCTTAGGGTTCTCCGACTTTTCCTATCATCGCGTCGAATGCCAAAGCACTGCCGATGCCTGCATGATCACTACGCCACGACGTCTATCGGAGTATTACGACGGCGAGGGCGCTTGGCAGTACGACCCCGTCTTACTACATTGCGCCGCCAAACCCCAGCCAATTTACCGATCGGTCGTCAATCGCTACATCGAGCAGGCGCCGTTCCAAAACGAAGCGTTTAGCCGCATCTTAAAACTGCGGGATTACACGGCCGATCTCGGCTATTTCGACTACTATCATCGACCGCTGGAAACGACGAATGGGAACGGCAACGCTGTGCTATCGATCACCACGCGCAACATACCTTCCCATCAATTTCAGGGACTGGTTGCCAAACAATCGGACAATATCGATTTGCTGACACGGGTGATCGACTATGTCGGCACATTGAAATTTCCACAGCATTTCATGAACGTTGATGAGTCGACAGAGGTCGTGATTAGCCCTCGACCACTGGTGCTGTTGCATGTCCTAGCGAAGCACGATCTAACCGTGCAGCAAGCTGCCGATAAACTATGCATCAGCATTAGCACTACGCACAAACACATTGCGGCGCTCAAGCAGGCATTCGGCGCCAAAACCATTTGGGGCGCGCTGTTCAAGGCAGTGAAAACCGGCCTAATTAAATGATGTAGCGATTTCACAGTAGTTCGATCGGCAACTGAGTATCTGGCGAATGCGTAATCCACGACGGTTCCCAGATTAACTCCTCAGCGGGTGGACAACGAACCCCATTGGCTACTCGCACAATTTCCTCGATCGCGGTTTTAACTTCGCGCCGCGCAAGCGCCGCGCCAATACAAACATGCGGACCGTAGCCGAAAGCCACATGCTCGCGAATATTAGGCCGCGCCAGCTCGAATCGATCCGGATTTGGAAATTGCTCGGCATCGCGGTTGGCGGATGCCAACATGACCAACACCGAAGCGCCAGCGGGTATGGTAATACCACGCAGTGCGATATCGGCGGTCGTGCGCCGCATCAAGCGATGCGGCGCAGCGTCAAAGCGCAACTGTTCCTCGACAAAAGCGGGGATCAATTCTGGATGCGCTTTTAATTGGGCAAATAACTCCGGTAGCCGACTAAGACTCAGCATGGCATTACACAACAGCCCGATCGTCGTATCGAGGCCCGCAGTGAGCGTGAGATCGATAACATCTCTAGTGCGCGCGGCGCCGAGCTGCTCGCCGTCGGACCCTGCACCCAGCAGTGCTGTTACCAGGTCTTGTTTTGGCTCGACTATTCGATCGGCGATGACACGTTCGATAACGTTAAAATAACGAACGATCTGCGCCTCCAACTCCGGAATCTCCACGGTGGGCGGTGCAATCGATGTCATATTCTTCATCAAGCGCAGAACCGCCTGCATTTCCTCCAGATTCAAATAATCGGCAATACCAATCAGTCGCCCTATAACAGTGCCGATAAAGGGATAGCCAAAATCGCGGACGAAGTCCGGTGTGGATTGCCCGCGCAAAATCTCCACTTGGGCACGCGCGGTGCTTTGAATCAAGGGCTGCGCCGCTTCGATAACGCGATGTACAAATGCCTTGTTGATCAGGCTGCGGTGCTGCGTATGCAGCGGTGGATCTTCCTCCAATATAAATAGGTGTTTATGGGCGCGCTCGGCAAGCCAAAGCGGCCGGTACGCTGCCTCCACAAAGCCGGTCGAAGAGAAAACATCCGCTCGTCGCAGCGCAAACTGTACGTCCTCGAAACGTGTGATTGCCCAAAGACCACCCGGCTGGAGTTGGCAGATGGGTGCTTGCTCTCGCAAAAATTGATAGGTCGGGAAGGGATTAATCGTTACTGCAGAAGAGAGTAGATCGATGTCGATCATTCGCAATCGTCCTTAATTCGGAATCCAATAGCCAATTGTCGATAATAAACAACAACCATCTGCATGGCCAGCGTGTCACGCCTTAATTATTTAAAGGTTCGCGCCGCCCGGTTCATCAATCGGAGAGAATCCTGCCATATGGATTCAGACGAATAAAATCGATAATCCGCTCCCTATAACTCTGAAAGGATTATCCATATGTTGGTATTGTCCCGCAGTATCAGTGAGACTGTAATTATCGGTGACGATCAAGTCAGAGTCACTGTTTTACACATCTCCGGTCAAAATGTTCAATTGGGCGTGGCGGCACCGCGCGAAATAAGCGTCCACCGCGAAGAAGTTTACAAGCGAATAAAGAATGAGGTAACTACACCGAGATGAGAACAGATAAATGGAGATGAATTGATTTATCGCCGTTTCTCGGCCCATAAAATAAATCTGTGCCGGTTTGCCGCGGTTTAGCGATCCGAAGTAAGTTGATCAGCGATATAAAGGAAACTAGTGTTGTAGCTGACCGGGATGACTCGCCTTCGACCAATAGCGGTCGATGCCTCACGCACTACTTTGTATATACCGTTGATCAGAGTCGCCGCCCCACAACAGAGCGGCGAATAAAGCTGGACAGCTCGCAGCGAGCCGGGCTATTTTACGCGACAACTAAGGAGAGTTGCTCCAACCCCATTATTGGCGCGGCTTCAGACTAAAAACGATGGCTGCGAGAATGAACTATTCAAATCGATTCATCCTCAGCACCTAAAAAACCAAGATTAACCAACTCATCGGCTCATTCGGTAAACGCCGATGCGCCTACATAATAAAACGGTCATGCTTAAAGCTTAAACCTGGGGATATAAATGAAAACCAAATGGATCAAAAATCTTGCTATTTTGGCGGCAATCATTTCGCCTTCGTCGCTTTATGCAACGTCGGTAACCTACGATGAATCGATAAACGGCGATCTTGGATATGGCGACTCATTTTCTCTGGGGCAAAATCAAAATTACGTTACCGGATCGGTATCGAGCGGTAGTTCGGTAGATAGCGATGGGTTTTACTTCACCATACCAGACAATTTCGTAGCAACCTTTTCATTCTTAAGCTCAATTGATTCGGGAGGTAGCCCTTACGGCGCTTCATTCTCATGGGAGTTACGCCGACTGACAACCTCGGGCGATTGTAGTGTGGCGTGCATGTCTACCTATGCGCCCTATGCATCCCACGTATTTTCGATCGGAGATAATGTGACATATTTAGTGCCCGCCGGAGATGAAGACATATCTTCTATATCATCCCTATCGGCTGGAACTTATTTTCTCTCCGAAGTCGGCAGCGCATCGGAAATTATTCTTTCAGGAAGTGAGCCGTGGTCAAACTATCTATACACGATGAACTATACCGCGGCCTTTGATGTTCAACCCATTCCGCTGCCGAGCACCATCTATTTATTTATCACAAGCTTGATAGCGTTACCGTCGTTTTTTAGAAAAAAGAACGAACACAAATCGTAAAATCGGGGCGGATTTACTTATCTAAAATTATAAAAGAGTTTAATTATGAGGTAGACCGGCTTTACCTCCAAGACAAATAAATCCATTCACGCGCCAATGACTCGCCTTCCGGTTATAGTCTCAACCGGGATATCGCAACGCCTCGACCACCAACGCAAACGCCGGTAGCGATTGGCGGCGGCTCGGATAATAGAGATGATAGCCTTGAAATGTCGGGCTCCATTCCTTAAGTATTTGTTTGAGTTTTCCTGAAGCGATATGTTGTCGCGCGATATCTTCCGGCAAACAAGCCAGACCGAAGCCGCCGAGTACCGCCTGCAAAATTTGGGTGGTACTGTTGAATATTAATTGTCCTTCGACGCGCACGTTCAGTTTGTGACCTTGCTTTTCGAACTCCCAGGCATAGAGCCCGCCCAATGTCGGTAACCGCAGGTTGATGCAATTATGTGTCGCAAGATCCTGCGGTGTTTTCGGCGCGGTGAGTTTGAAGAAATATTCGGGCGCACCGACCACGACCATTTTCAAATCCGGTGCGATGCGCACCGCGATCATATCTTTAGCCAATTGCTCGCCGAGGCGCACGCCTGCATCGAAGCGATCGGCAACGATGTCGGTGAGGCCATTGTTGATGTTGATCTCTACGTTGATATCGGGATATTGCGGCAGAAATTTCGCGAGCTTGGGCCACAGCACAGTATTGGCAGCGTGTTCGGCGGCGGAAATGCGAATGGTGCCGGCGGGTTTGTCGCGCAGCGCGCCCAGCGCCGCGAGTTCGGCATCGATCTCTGCAAAACGCGGCTCTACGGTGCGTAGCAAGCGTTCGCCGGCATCGGTGGCGGACACACTGCGCGTCGTGCGCGTCAGCAGGCGCACGCCTAATCGCATCTCAAGTCTGCGAATCGTATGGCTCAATGCCGATTGCGATACGCCGAGCTGAGCAGCCGCGCGGGTAAAGCTGCCCTCGCGCGCAACGGCGACAAAGGCCATCAGATCGTTAAAGTTTTCGCGGGGCATTCTTCAATCTCTAGGTGGATTCATGAGTTGAGCTCATAGGTTTATGCTGACTCTACCATCTAATCAAATGCCGAAGCACGCGGTACATTGAACCCATGCGGCAACGAGACGAACGGCCGCAAACCAATCCCCCCCATTCGACAGGAGATGGAAAATGCAAAAACGTAAACTCGGGAAAAGCAATTTAGAGGTGTCGGCGCTGGGTTTGGGCTGCATGGGATTGAGCTTTGGCTTTGGTCCGGCCACCGACAAACAAACGGCCATCGCATTGATCCGCGCGGCGGTCGAGCGCGGCGTTACTTTCTTCGATACCGCCGAGGTTTATGGCCCGTATACGAATGAGGAAGTGGTGGGCGAGGCTCTGGCGCCATTTCGCGGCCAAGTGGTAATCGCCACCAAGTTTGGCTTCGATATCGATCCGCAGACTGGGCAACAACGCGGCCTGGATAGTCGTCCGGAACAGATAAAACGCGTGGCCGAAGCATCGCTCAAACGACTGCAAGTCGATGCCATCGATTTGTTTTATCAGCATCGCGTCGATGAGAACGTGCCGATCGAAGAGGTTGCCGGCGCGGTGCGGGATTTAATTCGCGAAGGTAAGGTAAAACACTTCGGCCTCTCGGAAGCTGGCGCAAAAACCATCCGTCGCGCGCACGCCGTACAACCCGTCACCGCCTTACAAAGCGAATATTCGCTATGGTGGCGCGAACCCGAAATAGAAATATTACCCACACTCGAAGAACTCGGTATTGGCTTCGTGCCGTTCAGCCCGCTTGGAAAAGGCTTTCTAACGGGTGCAATCAACGAAAACACAACTTTCGATAGCACCGATTTCCGCAATGTTTCTCCGCGCTTCGCGCCGGATGCACGCAAGGCCAATCGCGCACTGGTCGATCTGCTCGGCGCAATCGCGTCCGAGCGACACGTAACGCCGGCGCAAATCGCCCTGGCTTGGTTGCTCGCGCAAAAGCCGTGGATCGCACCGATTCCCGGTACCACGAAATTGCATCGGCTGGAGGAAAATATCGGCGCTGCTGAAATTGAATTGAGCACAGAGAATCTCGCCAGCATCGAACATGCGGTCGCCAATATTTCGGTGCAAGGCGCTCGTTACCCAGAGCATTTACAGAAACTAGTCGGCCGCTGAAAACCAGAGACAGACCACGACTGCGCGCAGCTGAATCGCCGGCATAACATTAACCGTGGTCTGCCCCCATATTTTTATCTGCTGGTTGCTCCTGCAACGACACTATGCCGGTGCGTTGATCATAATCGATGATTTCCGCGTAGCGCCCCCAGTTAATGATCGAGGCAAATAATTTCTCCGGTTGATCGTAAGGCAACAGCGTCGCCAACTCGCCGAGAATATCGTCTTCGCGAATTTCATGGTCGGCGCTTTGCTGCAGCCATTCGGTAACCATGCGGAACAGGGCGAGCTGCAGAATCTGCTTTTTAAACAGCGTTTTGCGCGCGGGTATTGGCGCGGCTAGAAAATACCAACCCAGCGTCGTCATCGCGACTTCGTGTTTCGGCGTATCGACTAAATCCAGCATCTCCGCCGCTTTGACAATAGCGATGGTTTCGCCGAAGTCGGTGCCGATGCGCGCGCTGAGTTCGTAGAGATTAATTGTTTCCTGATTGCGGTGCAGAATTTCCAATAAGCCAACCATTTTGCCGATAGGCACATCGGGAATCGGCTCGACTGGCGTTACGCCGGCTGGTTTTGCCGCCGCCAAAGTAGCTGATGCAGCGACTTGCTCCTGCGCCGTATCGGGCTTCGTTGCCGCAACGACTTCGGTCGGTTCATCCGGCAACGCCAAGGCGGTAATTGCATCGTGGATCTGATCCACCAGCGCGGCGAACTCGCGCGACTTCACATCGCGCGGATAGGGCAGCGGATTCTCGATGACATTTTTTATGCGGCCGGGATGCGAGGAGATAATCACGATGCGCGAGGCCATATACGCGGCTTCGACGATATTGTGAGTGACGAAGAAAATACTTTTAATGCCGGTGCTCTGCGCATTTTTCCACAGCTGAACAACCTCGGCGCGCAGCGTCTCGGCAGTCAATACGTCGAGCGCACTGAAGGCTTCATCCATGCACAGCACTTCGGGCTTGGCGACGATCGCCCGCGCGAACCCCACGCGTTGTCGCATCCCGCCCGACAACTCCTTCGGATACGCATTTTCAAAACCGGAAAGACCGATAAGATTTAATACCTTTTCGATCTCGGCCAACTCCTGCTGTTTATCGAGCCGACGCTTGATAAGGCCGACCCTCACATTTTCCTGCACCGTCAACCACGGATACAAAGCGAAACCTTGAAAGACAATCGAAAGATTGCGATTGGTGCCGCGCAGCGGTGCGCCGTGACTTAGCACGACGCCCGATGTCGGTTCGGCCAGCCCGGAGATCAAACGCAGAATCGTCGATTTACCGCTGCCCGATTGGCCCAATAGCGCGAGCATTTCGCCGTCGCGCACTTCGAGACTGACGTCGTCGAGAATCGTCACCGGCGCACCGCCGCCCGAGGAGTAAGCCTTGGAGACGTGTTGCAATTCGATCAACGGGGCTGCGGCGCGCGCGGTCGCTGGATTTGTCGAAGCGGACGCGAACGTATTGGCATTGGACGGCGACATGATTTTTTCCTTTTTCAAATCCGCTGCGACGAAATCGCTGAAAATTTATCTCTAAAATTTATTCGAGTTTGTATTTTCGCTCGGCCAAATCGTACAGCCGGCGCCAACAAAAGCGATTGATGAATACCACGAAGCATGACATGACCATAATGCTGAAATAGATCGCGGGCTTGTCGCCTTTTTCGGTGACTTGCGCAATGTAGGCGCCCAAGCCGTCCGCTATCAATTTGTGTTGGCCCCACGATGCCACTTCGGCAACGATACTGGCGTTCCACGCACCGCCGGTCGCCGTTACCGCTCCGGTGACCCAGAATGGGAAGATGGCGGGAATAATTACGGTTTTCCATAGCCGCCAGTTCCGCAAGCCAAAGATGCCGGCCGCCTCCAGCATTTCCGTTGGAATCGCCATGCCACCGGCGATCACATTAAATAGAATGTACCACTGCGTACCCAGCGCCATCAGCAACACACTGCCGATATTGATCGGAATATGCGCGGCGATAAAAAAGGCGACCATAAACGGAAACGTCATGTTGACCGGAAACGAGGCGGCGATTTGCGCCAACGGTTGCGCCACGCGCGCCACCTTCGGTCGCATGGCAATCCAAACGCCGATTGGCGTCCAGATCAGCGTGGCCGCCACCATCATGACCAGCACGCGGCTTAGCGTGAGAAACCCCAGCCAAACGATGTGCAACATATCAGAGCCGGTCATTTCGGTTTTGATTTCTCGAGCGATCCCCATCGCATCGGAGCCCAGCCAAATAATGAAACCGACCACGGCCAACCAGACGACGATTCGCAAAAACTGTTTCGCCAACGTCGGTGTATGACCGACGACGGTTTCTGAAATATCGGTGGCGACCGTCGATAAGCGCTGACTCGCGCCGCCCAAGCCCTTGCCGATGAATTGCGACAGCGCCGCCAGCACCGTGGAGCGTCGCAATAAATCCAACATCCACGATTGCGGGCTTTCCTTCGCCTCGGCCTGCTCCAGTTTAAATTTTTCAGCCCAGGCGACCAGCGGGCGCCATACCAGTTGATCGATAATGAGGATGGTAATAATCATTGCGGCAATCGCATACATCGCCGCGCGCGTATCGCCCGCCTCGGCCGCCGCAGCCATGTAGGAACCCAGGCCCGGCAGCTTGATATTTTTATTGAGCACGGTGATCGCTTCGCTCTGCGCGACGAAGAACCAGCCGCCGCCGAAACTCATCATCGAATTCCACATAAGGCCGATCGCCGATGACGGTAGCTCCAACTTCGTAAAACGTTGCCAGCGATTAAGTCGAGATATCGTTGCCGCTTCCTGCAGCTCGGCGGGAATACTGACCAACGAATGGTAAAAGCCAAACGTCATATTCCAGGCTTGCGCGGTGAAGATCGCGAAGATGCTCGCGCATTCGACCCCCAATAAGCTGCCGGGAAATAACGCTAAAAATCCCGTTACGGTAATCGATAAAAATCCCAGCACCGGCACCGACTGCAAAATATCGATGATGGGCAGCATGACTTTGCGCGCACGCTGGCTCTTCGCCGCCACATAGCCCCAGATAAACGTAAACAACAGCGATGCGGCAAATGCAATAAACATGCGCAGCACCGTGCGCGCCGTGTAGTAAGGAATGTTCTCGATATCGAGCGATAGCGGCGGCGCGTGCAACTCATCGAAATGCACGTGCATGTCGCCGCCCAGCGAAACCACCAGCCAAAGCAACACCAAAATGGCGAGCACAACCACACCGTCGATCCAATTGAAGCGCCGATCGCTCGACACTTGCGGCGAAGTGACATCGGGGTACGAGTTTGCTGCCATCGATTAACTCATTTTTTGCAGGGTGTTATAGATACTTAAACTAGTGCACGAGCAATATCGGAGGCTATTTGCACCACTCGCTAAACTGTTGGCAGGCGTGATTTGCATCGGCGCACAAGCCGAGCTGCTCTCTAAACTTCTGATTCTGAAATAGCTCGGCGATGCCTGCGAGCAATTGCAGATGTGCCTGGGTTGCCTGTTCGGGAACAAAAATCACCACGATATTCGACACCGGCTTGCCGTCCGGCGCATCGAATGGGATCGGCGCGCGAGGACGTATAAAAACCGCCAGCGCTTGGGTCAGCCCTTTAATGCGCGCATGCGGCACGGCGATGCCCTGACCGAGACCCGTAGAACCCAAATCCTCGCGCGCCTGTAAGCTTTCGGCAAACCGAAACGTCGATAACCCCGGTCTACTGCCAAGCAGTTGGCCCACTGCGTCGAATACCTGAGCCTTGGTCGATACATCCAAATCGAGCAAGATATTTTCCGCGGATAACAATTCGGCGAGTACTTTTACGGGTGTTGGCATCTGAATTCTCTCGATTAAAATTCCGCGTGCAGGCGCGCTGTATAAACCGCTACCGGACCGCGGTCCGCGTTGTAGGCGGGGCCGTCGATATGTTGATAATCCAGCGTAGCCCACAGACCGGTCCATAGCTTGGCACTGTAATACGCTTCCATAATATCTTCCGAATGATAGCGGCTGAGTTGGCCATCGCCGAGGAAGAAGCCCAAGCCGCCTGCCGCTAAATAATGGCGATGCGCGCTCGATAAATCGTTGCGCACAGCGGCGAGCCCCACGGTGTCATCGGCGCGCGACCACGACTCGCCTTTTATAGAGAGCCCCGCCTGCGCGGAACGATCCACCTCGGTGAACGCATATTCCTCGCCGCTGCCATCACTGGCGCTGTAGCGCGCAAATAAGCCCACTGTATCCGTTAAGTTTTGCTCCAGGCTGACGCCGTAACCGGTCTTAGCGCGGTGCTTGCGCACCAAGGCGATGTCGGGCGTAGCACCAGTATCGCCGGCCAGCGCATTGGCTGCCGGATAATTTCCCATATTGGCGACATTGCGATAGGTCAGCAGGCGCAATTTGCCGGGCCGATCGGCGAGCGTATACGAACGCTCCAATTCGGCGTTGTCGCCGTAGGAGTTGAATATCCGCGCATTCAGCGCCAGACCATTCGACTCCGTAGGCATCTCGGCGTGCGCGAGGCGCAGCACCCATTCGTCGCGGTAGAGTTCAACGGCAAGGGCTTGCGTGAAGCCGCGCGCATCGGCAGCGAAATCCCACGCGCCGTAGCCCATCGTTGTCCAGTTGAGAAATTGGGTGCGCGGATCGTGCGAAAACGCATTGCCATCAAAAATATCATTAAGCGCAAAATTGCCGAGTGTGATCACGACGCGGCGGCTATCCACGGTTTCACCGAATTGATTGAAACCCTCTTCAATGCTTTGGCGGTCGCCGCCCAAATCCATCGTTTGCCGCACAAACAACCGAGCGCGGTATAACTTCGGATTGGTGCCCGCTACCTTCTGCGCTTCTCCATTGGTCGCGCCGCCCAGACCCAGCAAGCCCGACAACGGCTTACCTTGCACAACCTCGGGATCGGCATACAGAGCAGCGCCCTCCCACAAACGCAGACCGAGAAAAGCCGTCGCGCTGAAGGTGTAACTTTTTTCGGCGTCCGCACTTAAGCTATTTGGTCCGGAGTACGCAGCGTGAAATGCCGGCTTGCTTTGCCAGACATAGGTGCTCTGAAATTTGGCGAGCCAAATCGAATCGCTTTGGTTCGGGGTTGCCGTGGACTCATCGGCGAGCACGCCGAACGGCAAAGCCATAGCGAACAGCGCCGCTAAACGAAGGAGCCCTCTTGCTAGAACCCCTTGCTTCGACTCTGACACAAAAATAATGTTGCTCGTTGCCTGCATACCCGTTCCCCACCCACAGCGAACCAAAAAAAGCCACGCTATTTATAAAGACATTTAATGACGAAATTGTTCTTTGCCCCGCGCTTTACGCGAGCTACCAAAACTGAATCGCAAACAAGGGCGCCGGCACCACGTAAAACTTGCGTGCAGCATCAAGGCAGGACATGGGGAATACGCTAAAGCGAGAGAAATCGATTTTGGCGCATTGCCTCGTTCACTTAACGAGACAATGGCTAGGAGGGAAACTCTTTTACCGGGCTGTCTTGTTAAGCACTCGTCGAGCGACGACTACCGCTTGAGTTACTGTCCAAGATTGGAACCCCGAATAAAAAGACGGCGGAATTATAAACGCCGATTTCGATGAGTCAAGCAAAGTTAGTACGTTTTCAAAAAGCAGGGGTAGACCACGATTTCGCACAACTTAACGGTGGGTATAACGTTAATCGTGGCCTAGCTCTATATTTTTGCTTTGATGGCACCGTCCGCGTCGGCTTCCTCGGCGAGAAAGAACTGACGCCGAAACGATGAGGTCTGAATATACCAGCGGCCATCCTGGCGTATATATTCTTCGTGATATTCGCCGGCGATCTGCGTCAACTGGCGCGAGCCGATATGAATACTGGAAAAATACAATGCCCAGACACCGCTCGCGGTATTCGCGCCGGTAATAGTGATCTGCGGATTGTGGCCATGGTGCATCGTGAAGAAACCTTCGCGACCGCCGAAGCTATTCATCATATCGACGAGTTGATCGCGGCTCTCGCAGCGCGGGAAGCCTTCGAACTCGATCACGGCGCCGACCGGCGCGAAACAATCGCGCACACTCGGAACGTCGTGACGATCGCAGCTAAGAAAGTAACGGTGTTTGAGATCGCAGATCGCTTTGCAATCTTCGAGCTGCTGAAGCCTGCGCTCGATAGCGGCGAGATCGGTCATGCTGAATACCTCTCTTTTTATTCGGCTCTTGTTATTCGGTGGGTAAGGAGGTGACGCTGAGTTCCAGGGCAACAGTAACATTTAAGCTTGGCCAGGAAAACATCGAAGAATAAGCAACTGTCTTGACTCACGCTATCATTTCAACGATTATTGAAACATGGAATCGAAATCGGTTGTCAAAGCGTTAGCCGCGCTCGCCCAAGAATCGCGCCTGGCGATCTTTCGCGCCCTTGTGCAGGCTGGGGCGGAAGGCCTTGCCGCTGGCAAAATCGGCGAGGCGACCGATATTTCGCCTTCCGCGCTGTCGTTCCATCTTAAAGAGCTGTCTCGTGCCGACTTGCTCGATTCGCGCCAGGATGGCCGTTTTATTATCTATTCGGCGCGTTACGGCACGATGGATGCGCTCATTGGCTTTCTAACGGAAAACTGCTGCGGCGGCATGCCATGCATGGAGTGCGAACCCGCGCCGAAAAAGAAGGCCAAAAAGAAATGAGGCTACGGACGCTCTCGGCGCCGGATCATTTACCCGCGATCGATCTTCCAGTCATTGCGCTGCGCACTTCATAGAGAAAAAATCTCATGCCAGACAAAATCTTTAACGTGCTCGTACTGTGCACCGGAAATTCGGCGCGCAGCATCATGGCCGAAGCGCTTATCAATACGATGGGACACGGTCGCTTTCATGCGTACAGCGCTGGCAGCCAACCGGGTGGCGTGGTCAATCCGTTCGCTATCGAGCAGATCAAGAATACAAATTATCCGCTCGATAATTTACGCAGCAAAAGCTGGGACGAATTTGCCGCGCCGGATGCGCCGCAAATGGATTTCATCATTACGGTTTGCGACAACGCCAAAGGCGAAGTCTGCCCGCTCTGGCCGGGGCAGCCGATGACCGCGCATTGGGGCTTTGAAGACCCGGCCGCGTTTCAGGGCAGCGATGAAGAAAAGCGCCACGAGTTTGCCAAAATATTCAAACAGATCATGAACCGCGTGCAATTGTTCGTGAATCTGCCGCTGACTGTGTTGGACAACACTGCCATCAAACGCGAAATCGCGGCCATTGGCGCAACCAAGAACGAGTGATGCAAGTGAACAACGCCGCTATCGCCAAACCCACCGCGCCCGCGATCGGATTTTTCGAGCGTTACCTTACTGTATGGGTCGCGCTGTGCATTGTCGTTGGGATTACGCTAGGGCAGTTGCTGCCCGATATTTTTCAAGCTTTGGGCCGAATGGAAATAGCGCGGGTCAATATCCCGGTCGGTCTGCTGATCTGGATCATGATTATTCCGATGCTGGTAAAAATCGATTTCGCGGCGCTCGGGCAGGTGCGCAATCACTGGCGCGGCATCGGCGTGACACTGTTTATCAATTGGGCCGTAAAGCCATTTTCGATGGCGCTGCTCGGTTGGCTGTTCATTCGGCATATTTTCGCGGCGTATCTACCTGCCGATCAGCTCGATAGTTATGTCGCCGGTTTGATTTTGCTGGCGGCCGCGCCCTGCACGGCGATGGTATTCGTGTGGAGCAAGCTCACCGACGGCGATCCTTATTTCACACTGTCGCAGGTAGCGCTGAACGATGCGATTATGATTTTTGCGTTTGCGCCGTTGGTTGGTTTGCTGCTCGGCATTTCTTCAATCACAGTACCGTGGGATACGCTGCTGACTTCGGTGGCGCTCTATATCGTCGTGCCGGTCATTCTGTCGCAGCTCTGGCGGCGAATGCTTTTACAAAAGGGCACGAACGCATTTAATACAGCGATGCAAAAGATCGGACCCTGGTCGATTCTCGCTTTACTCGCAACACTGATTCTGCTGTTCGCTTTTCAGGGCGAAGCCATTATCAAACAACCGCTCGTGATTGCCATGCTGGCCGTGCCGATCACTATTCAGGTGTTCTTTAATTCCGGCTTGGCGTATTGGCTCAATCGCCAAGTTGGCGAAAAACACAATATCGCCTGCCCCTCGGCATTGATCGGCGCGAGTAATTTCTTCGAGCTGGCGGTCGCCGCCGCTATTAGTATTTTTGGCTTTAATTCCGGCGCGGCGCTCGCAACCGTGGTCGGCGTGTTGATCGAAGTACCGGTAATGCTGATCGTTGTGCGGTTGGTTAATCGCTCGCGCCGATGGTACGAAAACGGCTGATCGATTTGGCCAAAATCCGTTGTGGCAGAGATGGGGTCAGACTCCCTTACATTTGTCGCGTGTACGTGATTTGTAAGGCCTGCCCCCCAGCTCTCCTTGAGCAATAGTGCAAAATCTAGCCTCTCACTTGTCGCTGGCGTTATTATCGGCTTTTGCAATATTCCAAGCCTTAAATTCAGTGTTGCTTGCGGCCACAATGCTTATCTCTGGCTTCCAGTTTTCATTCCTTTGAGCGCTTGGGTTTGCTGGGGTTTAATCGGCCTCCTTGTTAAGATCCGACGGTTAGCAATTCGCTATGCACAGCATGAAATAATTGAAAAATAACTGCCGACAAGACAAATTAGAGCTCGCCTAACAAAGGAATCAGCTCACCGGCCGACATTTGGCTTCGACAAAAAACCCATTGGCTTGTCGATTTTCTGCCATACCGTTCGACTATAGGAAGGACCACAATCATTCGCTGAGAGCTCAAAGGGGTTAGTCATGACCAAGTTGCGTGTGGAATGCTTTTCAATTTCTATCGACGGATTCGGGGCGGGGCCGAACCAAAGTCTTGAAGCTCCAATGGGTGTTGGCGGAATGGGTCTGCACGAATGGGTGTTCCCGACTAAAATCTTTCAGGCAATGCATGGTAAGGAGGGAGGCACTGCCGGTATCGATGACGATTTTGCGGCGCGCGGATTCCGCAACATCGGTGCGTGGATTTTGGGGCGCAATATGTTCGGGCCGATTCGCGGGCCCTGGCCGGATGGGAATTGGAAGGGTTGGTGGGGCGACAATCCACCGTATCACACCGCGGTGTTTGTATTAACGCACCATCCGCGCGAGCCGCTCAGCATGGACGGCGGCACGACTTTTTACTTTGTCACCGACGGTATTTTCAGCGCGCTGGAGCGCGCCAAAGAGGCGGCGAATGGACTGGATGTTCGAATTGGCGGCGGTGTGGACACCGTTCGGCAGTATTTACGCGCCGGGCTGATCGACGAGATGCATATTGCTATGGCGCCAATTTTTCTAGGCGTAGGGGAAAACCTGTTCTCAGGTATCGATATGTGCTCTCTGGGTTATCAATGTGTCGAGCACACTAGCTCACCAAATTCCACCCATATTGTCTTGAAGAAAAAATAGATGTCGGTACTTCGGACATAGCGGCCGTCGATCTTACGCACTAAGACCTCATCCATAGCGGACAATCACAGCACGCGCTATGGGGATATACGGTTGATCGAACTTGCTGTCCTAAAACCGTATTTAGACCAAAAATGGTAGTTTTGGCTTTCTTCTGGACAGGACGAGGCCGTCGGGTTAATTTACGTGACGACTAGGGATAGTTGCCCCAACCCAAGCATTGGCGCGGCTTCCAAACTAAAACAAACAGCCGTATCAATGGACTACATATACCGACCATTCCGCATTAACTGCCAAAACCCAAGATCAAGAGACGCTTCTCGTTTAATTTTTAAATGCGGACGCGTCCGCTCAATAAATAGTTAGGCATAAAAACATGAAGCACGGAGAATATATAAAGAGCGCATCCGACTATCGCGGTTTCCTTACGACAGTTTTGCTTAAGGCTCCAGATAAATTGGCAGTGGACTATCGCGCCCCCGAATACCAGCTAACTCTAAAGCTGGCCTTTGATGTCTTGAGAGAAAAGCTCCCCACGGTAAAGAGCAGAGTTAAATCGGAGGAGCGTATGAGAATTCTTGGTGAGATGCTTTTAATTTCTTACGAAGCTTATCTCACCAATGATAAAAAGAAGGCTTGTGCCACCTTGCAGGAAATCATGGGTATTGTCTGGCCGAGCTTTGCAATGGAGTCAGTCTATGAACCAGAAGCAAAAACTAGGCTGGGCATACATGCCTAAAAATTACAAGCAACGGGATTGTCGCACGCTACGCGCGCGCCAACCCCTGTTGTAGGCGTTAGGGCTTTATGAAGAATCATCAGCTCCCTACAATACTTACTCTTAGTGTTTTATGGGGCTCTATTATCTCTTGCGCATCACCTACTATTAATACCTCTGCTCTAGGTGAGAAAGAAGAAGTAGTTTATGAAATCTGTCTACCAAGTTCACAAAACGACCAAGAACAGATTTTATTTTTACAAGAGTTCCACTTAACCTCATACAATAAAGTTGGTTTTATAGCCGGCGGCTTTAAGCCAACTTATTTAACTAAATCCGGCGAAATCATTTACTACAGGGGAGTTGACAATCCAACCGCTATTGTTGCGCATACAATAAATGATAAAAATATTAGGTTTATTTTTAACTTTAATAGAAATATAAAATACAAAAAAGAAGAATGGTCATCCTGGCAATTTCCGGACGCCATAACAACTGATGAGAATTACGATCAAAACATATTTCTAAATAAAAAATCTAGCAGCAATGCAAATTCAAAGCTACAGCCTTCGATCAGGTACAAAGTTATGAAATTTAATGACTATTTAAAGATATCAAGAAAATATGGTCAGCCGCATCTTGTTAGCGAAGTAGAATCATGTCCAAAAAACCCCTAACAATTAAAGGCATCTGACGCGCTAAAGCGCGCGCCTGCTTTGGGCGTTGAACGTCCGGTTTCCAATTCTATCTACGTCCCCTTTGTCCGAAATGCAGACCTCGGAGTAATATCGCTGACCGATTGAGCCGTAGGACAGATTATTCATCCGTCTTTCACGCGATTCGGCGAAGCCGAATGGTGGGTCGAATGACCCACCCTACAGCTTTTTCTTGCTCTTGATTTGCTGTTGTCTCCAATCGCGGCAGCCGATCGCACCGACATCTTAATTAGATAACTATACCGCTTACTTCTACTCACCAAACGGCAGCAATACCACCTTGCCTTGAATTTCGCCCGCATCGATTTGCTCGTGCACTTTCTGCGCTGCGGCGAGCGGATAAGTGGCGGCGACTATCGGTTTGATTTTTTTCTGGCGCAGTAATTCAAATAGCGCAGTTAAATCGTCGTTGAATTCTTGCGACTTTTTCTTGCGGCGCGTGAGGATGTTGTAGAACGCGCTGCTGCGGCCGTTCGGCAAAATATTCCACAGCACCATCAATTTGAAAAAGCCGAGCAATACCGCCGGTAGCGAGTCGGCGTTTTTGGCGATGTTCTGAGCGCCGTAGCCGACTAAAATTCCGCCGCGTCGCAGACAATTAAACGAACGCTGCCAGTAGTCGCCGCCTATCGCATCGAATACCGCGTCGACACCCGTGTCGCCCACTTTGTTTTGCGTTAGCGCCTTGATCCGTTCGACAAAATCTTCGGTTTTATAATCGATCGGCGTGCAACCGTATTGCTCGAGCAATGCGAATTTTCCGCGACTGCAAGTGCCATACATCTCCAGGCCGAGATGAGCGCCGAGCACCAGCAACCCGGTACCGGCCGCGCCCGAGGCGCCGTGAATTAAAATGCGTTGGCCGCGCTGCAAGGTTTTGATGCGCGTCAGCATTTGATACGCGGTTAAAAACGACAGCGGCATGCACACCGCTTCGACCGGATCGACGGCGTCCGGCACCGGCACCAACATTTCAGCGGGACGCACGATGTACTGCGTGTAGCCGCCGATGCCGGGCATATCGGCAACCAATTGGCCGATTTGCAAACCGGCTACGCCAGCGCCCAGCTTGTCGACGCGGCCGACGTAGTCGTAGCCGAGCGTGAACGGCGGCTTATCTTTGATATCGACGTAATTGCCACGGCGAATAATCGTATCGGTGAAACCGGTGCCGGCCGCCAACACTTTTACTCGGACTTCGCCGGCGCCCGGCTCGGGCAGCTGCGGCTCTTCGATAATCGACAAAACTTCGGGGCCGCCAAAGCGCGTGGCGACCACATGCTGATAACTCATCGTTTCTTCCGGCTGATTTTTGTTAGCCGCTTTATACGCTAATTATCAGTAACCGGACCAGCCATGCGCTTTCAGACAATCGATCATGCCGCGCGTGTACAAGCGATTTTTCAGATCGGGCTCATGCGCCGGACCCAGCTTATCGACGCAATCCGCCTCATCGGCGGCCAGGTCGCTGGCGACGGCACCGACCTTCCACCACGATTGACGCACCTTTTTAGCCAGCGGGTCGACCGCCGCCGGCTTGGCCGGCACCGATTTGTTGCTCGCCGCTGGTGCGGTGGTCGAAATAGGCGCAGCGGCAGGCGCTGTCGCGGGCGGCGTTGGTGCAGCTTCGGCTGCCGGCAGTACCACCGTCGATTGAACTGCGGGCGATTGAACTGCGGTCGATTGCACCGCCGTCGATGGTGGACTCGCGGCCGATGTCGGCGCTGCCATGACCGGCGTTGTGGACTCTGGTGCTGCGGCGCTCGCTTCGCCGGTTTCGGCCGCGGCCTCGGCGACATCCTCATCGCTGGGCGCCGCACGCTGACGAATTACCCAGCCGCGGCGCTTTAAGCAGTCCGGTACCGCCGCTTCATCGGCCACCTGACCGCGACAGATAGCGGTATCGTTTTTTAAATCGGCGGGACCGGCGCCCGGCTTCCAGGCCATTTGCTGGCAGCCGCTCAAGAATAAACCCGCACAACACATCAACGCCGCATGCCGCATGAACGAAATCCACCCTGCAATGATTTAAGTATTGCGCGCCGAGGCCGATAGCCTCACACGCGGGAATGCAGCGCAATCGGCCGATTATCGACCCCGCTATAACAAGGCATTGCAATAAACCGGCCGCGCTGCACCATGGAATGGCAAATTAAAAGCAATAAGTGCTCCACTAACGGCCCTATTCGCGTAACGGCATACTCAATCGGCAAATAAGATAACGAATGGCGCTACCGGTGCCGCTGATCTAACCTTGTTAGACTTTTCGGCAGCGCCCCAAATTATTATCGATGGCAGCAACCAACCATTTACTGGAGATCGTCGGCGATGGGCTTAAATTTTTCGGTCCGCATTAAACTTCTGATCATCCTCGGGCTGGCCGTGGGCGGGTTATTACTGACCAGCGCCCTGACGCTTTCGCTGGGGGGCGCGGGCCAGGATCGCACCGTGTTGTACACCGTGGTCGGTGCCATCGTGCTGGTGAGCGGCGCGCTGATATACGCCATCGGGCATTCGATCTCCGCGCCGCTGCTCGCCACCGCCGAGCGTATCGGCGAAATTGCGCGCAACAGCGATTTAACGGCGCGCGTGAAGGTCGTCGGCGACGACGAGATCGGTCAATTGGCGAGTTCGTTTAATGCGCTGCTCGATCGCCTGCGCGAAACCGTGCGCGAGGTTTTGGACGGCGCGCAGCTGGTCGCCAGTTCGGCGGAGCAAATGTCCGGCATCACCGCGCAGGTACAGCGCGCCGCCGCCGATCAATCGCGCGAAGTCGAACACGCCGCGGTCGCGGTCGACGAAATGACCAGCACCATTCAAGAGATCGCGCGCAATGCCGCGCAGGCCGCCGATAGCGTCTCCGCCACCCACAACCAATTGCAGACCGCCAGCCAGACCGGCACGCAGGCGCGCCAGGAAATCGAAAAGCTAACCGAGGAAGTGCAGGAAGTGGTCGAAGCGATCGAAACCTTATCGCGGCAGAGCGGCGATATCGGGCATGTATTGGATGCCATTCGCAACGTCGCCGAGCAGACCAACCTGCTGGCGCTGAATGCCGCGATCGAAGCGGCCCGCGCCGGCGATCAGGGCCGCGGCTTTGCGGTGGTCGCGGACGAGGTACGCACGCTGGCCAAGCGCACGCAGGAATCCACCGAGACTATTCGCCTCACTATTCAACAATTGCAGCAGGGCACCGAGCAAGCGGTGACCACCGTCGACCGCGCCAGCCAGCGCGCCGGCGCCGGTATCGCGCAGGTGAGCCGCACCGCGCATACCTTGACCGATATCGAGCATAACGTCAGCGCGATCAGCGATCTCAATTTGCAAATCGCCGCCGCCGCCGAGCAACAAAGCGCGGCCGCCAACGAAATCGCCCGCAACGTCAAACGCGTTACCGACTACTCGCGCCAGGTGGCCGAGCAGGCCGAGCAGACAGCGCATGCCAGCACCGAGCTCGCGAAGCTCGGCACGCGCATGCAAAATATCGTGAAAAATTATCGCGTCTAAAATTATTCGGGGCGAACCTGTGTCTGCCCTATATCCTACTCAACTCGACAAATCAACGAACCGTAGGGCGCAATAAACGAAGTGCATTGCGCCGTTGTTGTTGCGATAAAGTGTTGGTTAAGGCTCGTATTCGTTAATCGCGGAAATTGCTGAATTGCAGCGGCTGCTCCAGTTGTTTCGCGCGCAGCATCGCTATCACCTCTTGCAGATCGTCGCGCTTCTTACCCGTTACGCGTACTTGTTCGCCTTGAATCTGCGTCTGCACTTTTAATTTTTCATCCTTGATCAGTTTGACGATTTTTTTCGCCAGTTCGGTCTCGAGCCCGTTTTTCATTGTCACCAGCACTTTCACCAACTTGCCCTGCTGCTGCGGCTCGCCGATCTCCATCGCGTTCGGTTCGATTTTGCATTTGATCAGATTCGCGCGCAGCATATCCTCCATCTGCTGCAATTGCATTTCGGATTCGGCGACGATCGTCACCGTTAACTTGTCGCGCTCGTAGCGCGCCTCGATACCCTTGAAGTCAAAGCGCGTCTCCACCACTCTGGTGGATTGATCGACGGCGTTGGTGAATTGGTGTAAATCCACTTCGGAAACGATATCGAAGGACGGCATAACTTTTTCTCCAAGGCAAGAACCAGGTTCTCCAGACAAGAACAAGGTGGTTTGTTAACGGCGGCGATATTACCATTGCCGCCTGTCCCTTCAAACCGATAATCAGGAGTGCCGGCGTGGCGCTGCCGCAAGCGTGGATAACCGAGCAATGGCGCAGCGATCGCTGGCGGGCAGCGCCGTGGGATATCGTTGGCGCCGGCTCGATCGGCTGCCTGTTTGCAGCCTATTTGCGCCGCGCCGGGATCGACGTGCAACTGCTGCTGCGCGACGCGGCGAGCCTGGCTTTGTGGCAGCGCAATGCGGGTATCGGCCTGCAGCGCATCGACCGCGAAGAAATCGTCGCCGTGCCAGCCGTCGCCGCCGCACAGGTATCGACACCGATACGGAAGCTATTGGTATGCACGAAGGCTCATCATACGCGCGCGGCCATCGCCGCCCTGCAAACGGCGATCGAACCGGATGCGCTGGTCATCCTGCTGCAAAACGGTATGGGCGTGTACGAGCAGATCGCCGAGCTATTGCCTACGGCGACGATTCTGCATGGCCTTAGCACCGAGGGCGCCTATCAGACAGAGCGCTTTCATATCGTGCATGCCGGGCGCGGCGAAACGGTTATCGGCGCGCGGCGGCCCGAGCAACAACCGTGGGCGCAGGCGGCGGGTGCGGAACTGCGCTGCGAGTTGCCGATCATTGCAGTCGATAATATCGGCGAGCGCCTGTGGCAAAAATTAGCGGTGAATAGCGTTATCAATCCGCTCACCGCTTTGCACGGTTGCCGCAATGGCGAATTATTACAACTACCCGATATCGATCTGCTATTGCCCGCGCTGTGCGCAGAGGTCTGCGCCGTCGCCAATGCCGATGGCCAGATATTGAATTTCCAGGAGCTGGTCGATAACGTGCGCCGCGTCTGCGTTATCACCGCGCACAACCGCTCGTCGATGCTGCAGGATATTTCGCAGCGACGCCGCAGCGAAATCGACTTTATCAATGGCTATATTTTGCAGCGCGCGGCGCAGCACGGCCTAAGCTGCCCACAACAACGCGCATTATTCGATCGACTTAAGACATTGGAGCAAGCACTTGGCTGCCGCTGAAATAATAATGTATCGACTCGGCAATAGCCCTACGGCAAAAATACGGCGGACCTTGTCAAAAACACAAAGGGGCTTATCAAAAATACACTGGACCTTAGCGCGATGAGCGAACAGGCTTTTAACGACGAACAGCGCGCAGCGGTCTATCGCGCCATCGCCGAGCGCCGCGATATGCGGCATTTTCTCGCTACGCCGATCGAGCCGGAATTGCTGCAACGTCTATTGCAGGCAGCGCATCATGCGCCGAGCGTCGGGCTGATGCAGCCGTGGCGCTTTATCCGTATCACCGATCGCGAACTGCGCCAACGCATTCACGCCATCGTCGATACCGAGCGGCGCGCCACTGCCACTGCGTTGGGCGAGCGCGAGCAGGAATTTATGCGGCTCAAGGTCGAAGGCATTCTCGAGTGCGGCGAATTATTAGTGGCTGCGCTGATGGATCGCCGCGAACAACATATTTTCGGACGTCGCACGCTGCCGCAAATGGACCTCGCATCGGTCGCCTGCGCCATCCAGAATTTATGGCTCGCCGCGTACGCGGAAGGTCTCGGCATGGGCTGGGTTTCGCTGTTCGAGCCCGAGCAATTAAAACAGTTGTTGCGGATGCCTGCCGATAGCGAGCCGATAGCGATACTCTGTCTCGGCCACGTCGAAGAGTTTTATCCGGCACCGATGTTACAATTGCAAAACTGGGCGCAACCGGCGGCGCTCGCCGATTACGTGATGGAAAATGGCTGGATTGCAGAGCCATCCGCAGCGACGACCTCTTAAAAATCAATGACCAAAACGTTAATGATCCAGGGCACGACCTCCGACGCCGGCAAGAGTACGCTGGTCACAGGATTGTGTCGGGTACTCGCGCGCCGCGGCATTAGAGTCGCGCCGTTTAAGCCGCAGAATATGGCGCTGAATAGCGCGGTGACCGTCGATGGCGGCGAGATCGGCCGCGCGCAGGCGGTGCAGGCAGAGGCTTGCGGTCTCGAGCCGCATACCGATATGAATCCGGTGCTGCTCAAACCGAACAGCGATACCGGCGCGCAAGTCATTATTCACGGTAAAGCGATCGGCGCGATGCGCGCGCGCGAGTATCACGAATATAAAACGCTGGCGATGCAGGCCGTGCTCGAATCGCATCGCCGTTTATGCGCGCAATACGATGTAATTATCGTCGAAGGCGCAGGCAGTCCGGCGGAAATCAATTTGCGCGATCGCGATATCGCCAACATGGGTTTTGCCGAGGCGGTGGATTGCCCGGTGTTATTGATCGCCGATATCGATCGCGGCGGCGTATTCGCGCATTTAGTCGGCACGCTGCAATTACTCTCGGCGAGCGAACAAAAACGCGTCCACGGTTTTGTCATCAATCGCTTCCGCGGCGATATCGGCCTGTTAAGGCCGGGACTGGATTGGCTGCAGGAATATACCGCCAAACCCGTGGTCGGCGTGTTGCCCTATCTCATTGAATGGCATTTGGAAGCCGAGGATGCCGTGGCCACGCAACAGCCGCAGCAATTATCCGGCTCGCGCCAACTGAAAGTCGTAGTGCCGGTCTATCCGCGCATCAGTAATCACACCGATTTCGATGCGCTGCGTCTGCACCCGCAAGTCGATTTGCAAATGATTAAAGCCGGTCAGGCGCTGCCCGCCTGCGATTTAATTATTTTGCCCGGCTCGAAGAGCGTGCGCAACGATCTGACAAGTCTGCGCCAACAAGGCTGGGATAAAGCGATCGCGCACCATCTGCGCTACGGCGGCAAAGTATTGGGCATTTGCGGCGGCATGCAAATGCTCGGTGCCAGCATTGCCGACCCGCTCGGCATCGAGGGCGCGCCCGGCACGATGGCGGGATTGAACTGGTTGGCGATCGATACCGTGCTGGAAGCGGAGAAACAGCTGAAGCGCATCAGTGGAAAATTAATATTCGATAACGCCATTGTCGCAGGTTACGAGATTCATGCGGGAGTGACGACTGGAGCAGACCTGGCTCGACCATTGGTACAGCTGAGCGATCGCAGCGACGGCGCGGTCTCTATGGATGGGCAAATTGCCGGCAGCTATTTGCATGGCCTGTTCGACGAGATAGAGGCATGCGAAGCCCTATTGCGCTGGGCCGGCCTCAACGCTCCGATCGCCTTCGATTATCAGGCTCGCCGCGCGGCGGATATCGATCGACTGGCGGATTCGGTCGAACAAAATCTGGATTTAAAATTAATAGAAAGTTTAATATTTTAATAATCAGGCGCTATCCGCAGTTAAACTTATAAAAAACAATTTTCAGATTTTAATAAGACTGGCGCTTAAAAATAATTCAGATCATCGTTTTAACAATCTAAAACGTATTTACTTTTTATGTTTTTCAATTCGGTAAACCTTTAAAATCACATAGTTCGGTAAAAAATCCACGTAAAAATTACCCTTTCGCACCTGCGATAATTCTGCAAAAGTCGTTAACTATTTACGAATATTGAGAAATATTTTTCGGGCATCGAATTTGCTGCCCCCATCAGGTTCATGCCACGAAAATATTCGTCGACAGGAACGTCAGGGAGATTTGGCATCACCGTATTAGATCTCTTATTCGAACAGCAGGGTTTCGATCCTGTCATTCAACCGATGAGGGAATAAAAATGAATAAGTTAGCATTGTCAGCAGCGATTTCGGCAATTGTCGCCGCACCGGCATTTGCGGCGGATTACACCTCCGTAGCGACATCCGGCACCGCGGCCAATCCGATGGCCAGCATCGTTGTACAAGCGGGCGCCAATACCAGCGTGTTCTACGTGGACAATGGCAGCGGCACGGCCAGCAATACCACCACCCCGGCAATTCAGCTGGTTAAAGATGGCGGCTGGACGTTCGATTTCACCAATCCCGCCGCGGTTACCTTTACCGGCAATATTGCTTACGGCGACTACAAAACGCAAACCAATGTAACCGGTACACCTACTATCGATGGCCGCCAAACCTTTGTGGGCGTTAACCAGGCGTTCTCCGGAGTCGGCACCTTCGACGCCGGCACTAACACTTTTACCTATTCGACTTTTAACTCTACGGTAAATGGCGGTGGCGCCTCCGTGCAAACGCAAACGTCTTCCTCTTGCTCTAACGGTCAAACCAGTACTTTAGGTAAAGTTTGTGCATCATTTGCTACCGCCACGCCCGCATGGGAAGGCCTCGCCCTAAGTTTTGTTTTTTCCGCGGGCAAGGATTCATTTAACGGAACGCTAACGGGCACGGATACCAGCGGCTCAGGCTTATCGGCCAACACCACTACCATTAACTGGCAAATTGCCGGCACCGCTGTAGCGGCACCGGCGGTACCGGTTCCCGCCGCTGCATGGTTATTCGGCTCGGGGCTGATCGGGCTCGCTGGAGCGCGACGTCGATTCATTAAAATCTAATTTACGTTTATTTAAAGCGGCCTCCCGGGGCCGTTTTTTTCGAAATATATCCACTCATCAATAATAAAAATGTTTACGGACAAATCCTGAATCTGTCGAAAAGATAAAAAAACATTTAATTAATCGGCGATAACTAGCTAGTTAACGGACTAAAATCTTGCGATTAAAAAAACAAAATTTTCATTTATGGATTATTGGGGAACTGCTTAATTTCGATGAACGCTGTGCCCTTTGGTACCATATTTTTTAAAACTTGTAACTAATTCATCCCCAGACACAGTAACAATGGATTGCTTACGCCGCTTCAAATTGGCAAGCCGTTGACTAAGTGAACAAAATTTTATACGGCATCGATATTGCCTTCTAACAGATCACGCCTGCGGCGGCATCCAAAGTTGGCGCGAATCACCGAAGTTATTTACATCGATGTAAAAGGAACATAACTTTAATTCACGAGGGATCATCAAATGAAAAAACTAGCATTAGCATCAGCTATTTCAGCCATCTCTGCAGTTATCGCCACACCGGCATTTGCCTCCAGCGCCACTTGCAACGTGGCTGGTGGCACCAACAATGGCACGGTCTACACCACCGTTGCCACATCGAATGGCATTTCAGTGGTAGATGGGCCCTTCACATCGACGGATGTGTACTACCCACATACCACTGGAACGGCCAGTGTCCCCAACGATAAACCTAACGCGACGTTGACCGTTTCCGGCGACTGGTGCATCGATAAAACCACCGGCGACTTCACAGGCAATATCGCGTATGGCAGTTATAAAACACAGACGGATGTAACGGGCCTTTTAACCATCGACGGCCGGCAAACCTTTACTAGTGTCAATCAAGCCTTTAGCGGCACCGGAACGTGGACTGGTTCGGGCAGCCTTACGTTGCATTATTTATTGTCGCCCGGCACCGTCAATGCTGGCGGTGCATCGACATGGTCCGGATCGGCATCCTGCGTAAACGGAGCAACGAGTAGTTTAGGCAAGGTTTGCGCTTCCTTCAGCACTGCATCCAAGGATTGGGAGGGTCTGGCTTTCGATTTTGTATTTAACAACTCTACCAAATTCAGCTTCACAGGCGCGTTGACCGGCACCGATACCAGCGGCTCCGGTTTATCGGCTAACACCACCAGCATTAACTGGAATTTGGTCGGCACCGATCCGCCCGCGGTACCGGTACCCGCCGCCGTCTGGCTGTTCGGCTCCGGGTTGATCGGCTTGGCGGGTGCTGCTCGTCGTAGATCGAAACAAGCCTAATTTATCCGGCAATTTAAAGCGGCCTTAAGGGGCCGTTTTTTCTTTATCAACTTAATTTTTGAATGGTAGTTCAAAGCTTTTGAATAATAGTTCGGCGCGAATTACTAAGTTATTTACATCGGTGTAAAAGGAAAATAACTTCACTTACGAGGGATCATAAAATGCGAAAACTAGCATTATCATCGGCCATTTCAACTATCTCAGCATTTATCGCCACTCCTGCCTTTGCAGCGAGTATGACTTGCGGCGTCGCTGGCGGCGCAAGCAATGGCACGCTTTACACTACCGTCGCTACATCAGCAGGCATTTCAGTGGTAGATGGGCCCCTCACATCGACCGATGTGTACTATCCAAATACAAATGGAACGGCCAGTGTCCCCAACGACAAACCTAACGCGACGTTGACCGTTTCCGGCGACTGGTGCATCGATAAAACCACCGGCGACTTCACAGGCAATATCGCGTATGGCAGTTATAAAACACAGACGGATGTAACGGGCCTTATAACGATCGACGGCCGGCAAACCTTTACCGGGGTCAATCAAGCCTTTAGCGGCAAAGGAGCGTGGACTGGTTCGGGCAGCCTTACGTTGCATTATTTATTGTCGCCCGGCACCGTTAATGCTGGCGGTGCATCGACATGGTCCGGATCGGCATCCTGCGTAAATGGAGCAACCAGCCCTTTAGGCAAGGTTTGCGCATCCGTCACCGCATCCAAAGACTGGGAAGGCCTCGCTTTCGATTTTGTTTTCAACAACTCGACTAAATACAGCTTTATAGGTGCCCTCACCGGCACGGACACCAGCGGTACAGGCTTATCGGCTAACACAACCAGCATTAACTGGAATGTGGTCGGCATCGATCCGCCCGCAGTACCGACACCCGCCGCCGCCTGGCTGTTCGGCTCCGGGCTAATCGGCTTGGCTGGTGCTGCACGCCGCAGATCAAAATAATTTAAACTTACCCGGTAATTTATAAGCGGCCTCGACGGGCCGTTTTTTAACAAGCAGATCTTTATCAAAACTCCCCATTAAAAATCTTGGAAATCCATCCGGTAACAATCGCTAGAAAACTATAATTTTCATCCGCCGATAAATTTGGAATCGAGATAATAGCCGCAAGGCCGAATCTAAATTTTGCGATAAAAACCTCGATATTTTTATTTTCGCGATTAGCGGTCCTTCAATTCATCTCGATGAATGCTGTGCCTTTCGTACCAAAAAACTCCTGACTGTAACCAATTTATACCGCCAAGCAGTAACAACATAATATTTACTTACAGGTCAAAATCAGCAAGTTGTTGACTAAGTGAATGAAAATTTATACGGCACCAATATTGCCTCCTAACAGCCGCCCGAAGCAGCAACGTAGTTCGGCGCAAGTTATCTATGTTATTTACATCGATGTAAAAGGAAACATAACTTTAATTCACGAGGGATCATAAAATGCGAAAACTAGCATTAGCATCAGCTATTTCAGCCATCTCAGCAGTTATCGCCACACCGGCATTTGCCGCCAGCGCCACTTGCAACGTGGCCGGCGGTACCAACAACGGCACGGTCTACACCACCGTTGCCACATCGAACGGCATTTCAGTGGTAGATGGGCCCTTCACATCGACGGATGTGTATTACCCAAACACAACTGGAACGGCCAGCGTTCCCAACGACAAACCCAACGCGACATTGACCGTTTCCGGCGACTGGTGCGTCGATAAAACTACCGGCGATTTTGAAGGCAATATCGCTTACGGAAGCTATAAAACGCAGACGGATGTAACGGGTCTTTTAACCATCGACGGCCGACAAACCTTTACCAGTGTCAATCAATTCTTCAGCGGCACCGGCACGTGGACTGGCTCGGGCAGCCTTACGTTGCATTATTTATTGTCGCCCGGCACCGTTAATGCTGGCGGTGCATCGACATGGTCCGGATCGGCGTCGTGCGTAAATGGTGCAACGAGTAGCTTGGGTAAGGTTTGCGCATCCTTCAGCACCGCATCGAAGGATTGGGAGGGCCTTGCCTTCGATCTGGTATTTGACTCAACCAAATACAGCTTCACCGGCACGTTGACCGGCACCGATACTAGTGGTTCCGGTTTATCGGCTAACACCACCAGTATTAACTGGAATTTGGTCGGCACCGATCCGCCCGCAGTACCGGTACCCGCTGCCGCGTGGTTGTTCGGCTCCGGGTTGATCGGTTTGGGTGGTGCAGCTCGTCGTAGATCGAAAAAAGCCTGATTTATCCGGCAAATTAAAACGGCCTTAACGGGCCGTTTTTCATCTTATTGTTTTGCACATTCCTTCACTCTCGCTTTCTATTATCTGTATCGGAGATCGGAAACAATTAATACCCGAGCGGATAGGCGTGCAGCTACATTAAACAATACAACCATCAACTGGCAGATAGATGCGATCGATCCTCCCTCGGTGCCGCTGCCCGCCGCGGCCTGGCTAGCCGGCGCGGCGCGACGTACATCAAAGATAATATAAATTCACCTGGTGACTTAACGGCCCTAAACGGGCCGCTTTTTTACGGCATCATGCTGTCCCAGTCAAAGTTTCGCCCAATATATTTATCATCGCGTCGATTTCCACTTTGCTGACATTCAACGCCGGCATAAACCGCAAAATGTTTGCGCGAGGCGCGTTGATTAGCAGACCATTTGCAAAAGCAGCCGCGGCGATCGCGCCGGCGTTGGCTTGCGGAATATCCAAACCTAGAAGCAGCCCCGTGCCGCGCACTTCGCCGAGCGAAAACTCGGCCGACAATTTTTGTAATTGTGCGCGCAGATAATCGCCGTTGCTTGCGACTTCGCGTAAAAATTCCGGCCGCGAAATCTCGCCGATTACCGCACAGCCGATTGCTGTCATCAATGGGTTACCGCTAAATGTACCGCCCTGGTCGCCACTATCGAAGCAACAAACATCGCGTCGCGCCAACAATGCCGCCAGCGGCACACCGCCGCCCAACCCCTTTCCCAAGGTCATGATATCCGGCAGTATTCCTGCGTGCTCAAAGGCAAACAGTTTACCGGTGCGGCCTATGCCGGTTTGCACCTCATCCAATATCAATAAAATATTTTTCTCTTTCGTCAATTTTCGCAGGGCTTGCAAATATTCCAGGCGCGCCGGAACGACACCGGCTTCGCCCTGTATCGGCTCCAACATCACGGCAACGGTATTAGCATTGATTGCGGCGATAACCGCATCGATATCGTTGATCGGCACTTTGGTGAAGCCCGGCACCTTAGGCTCGAAGAGCGGCTCCCATTGCGGTTTTCCCGAAGCGGACATGGTCGCCAAGGTGCGGCCATGAAAACTATTTTGCAGCGTGATAATCTCAAACGCGCCGCCGCGATATTTCCCACCCCATTTGCGCGCCAGCTTGATCGCACCCTCATTCGCTTCGGCGCCGCTGCCGGCAAAAAAAACTTTATCCAAACCGCTGCTATCGGCAAGTAACTTCGCCAGCGTCAGCATCGGTGCGTTGTAATAGGCAGGACTGCAACTAATCAGGGTCTGCGCCTGTTGCGTTATGGCCTCGGCAATAAGCGCCGGCGCGTGGCCCAGGCAATTGACCGCCCAGCCCTGCACGAAATCCAGATAGCGTTTTCCGTCGTTGTCGAACAGCCACGAGCCGGACCCCGAAACCATGGTTTGCGGCGGCCTCTCGGTCACCTCCATCAAAGCATTATCAAAACTCATCGCACAGCGCTCCTTATCAAAGGTCATTTTTTGAGAATAAAAAAAGGCCGCAGGGTTCGCCTGCGGCCTTTTTGAGAAATCGGTTTAATTAACTCATCTTCTCCCAAGGCTCGCAGGCGTGCACGCACGCGCAATCGCTCGCGCGGCCGCGAAGGCAGTCGCTCGGCCGATGGCGCGAATAGCTTGGAGGTTCAGAGAAGATGTTTGCATGTATGGATAATGCTTAACGAAACGTGAGGCTGTCAATAGGTTTGTACCGCAAATAGCCAAGGATTTTTCCGACGGCGGCTCACTACGATCTATTTATTAGATTTACTCGCCGCGCCTATTCGCCGCGATGGAAAACCAACTGCAGCCACGGCTTATCGTCGCCGCGATAATAAATACGCACGCGCGACAGGCCGGCATACGGCACCGCGATGCTGGAGAATGCCGTCATCGGCATCTGCAGCCATTCGCAAAGCAGCATGCGAATAACCGCGCCATGTGCGATCAACAGCACATGCCGACCGCGATATTGCTGCAACGTATTCGCGGCGGCCGCCAACACTCGCTCGCGAAAAACGTCCATATGCTCGCCATTCGGCGGCGTGAAACGTGTGGGATTCTCCCAAAAACTGCGCAGCGATTCGCCGTGCTCGCGCTGCACGTCGACCAGCGTCTGCCCCTCCCAATCGCCAAAATGCAATTCGCGCAATCGCTCGCTGATCGCGATCGGCACGCCGTTCTGCTGCGCAAAATGCTCGGCAAAACGGCGGCAGCGCTGCAGCGGCGAACAAATAATTTGCTGCCAGCCGGTGAGCGGCGCCAACGATGCCTGCATTTGTTGCCAGCCCAGTTCGGTCAACGCGACGTCGGTGCTGCCACGAAATATTTCGCCGCCCTCGCAGGCACCGTGTCGCAATAAATCGATGGTGGTGACTTGTATGTTGTCCACTGCGAACTCGCTATACCGTGCTGACACCAGCGCTTTCGAAGCTGGCCATTCGATTATGCAGCGCACACGCCATACGCAATAAAGGTACGGCCACCGCAGCGCCGCTACCCTCACCCAAACGCAAATCCAAATTCAGCAGCGGCCGCACATCGAGATGATCGATCAGCAAACGATGACCGCGCTCGGCCGAACAATGCGAAAACAACAACCATGGCCTTATCGACGGATTCAATTGCAGCGCCACCAAGGCCGCCGCGGTGCAGATAAAGCCGTCGACCAAAACCGCTATGCCTCTTTGCGCGCAGCGAATATATGCACCGCTCAACGCCGCAATTTCAAAACCGCCGAGGATCTGCAAAATTGCCAGCGGCGATGTCAGTGCAGCGGCATGTAACTGTAATGCGTGGGCGATGACGCGCGCTTTTAATGCCACACCGTCGTCATCGACGCCGGTGCCGCGCCCAACCATATCCTGCGGCGCCACCTTTAATAATGCACAAGCTATGGCCGCTGCCGTCGTGGTATTGGCGATGCCCATCTCGCCGCCGATAAATAAATCCGTCTGCGTTATGGGCTCGACAATATCGCGACCGGCCGCCAGCGCCTGCGCGCACAGCTCGGCGCTCATGGCTGGCTCGCGATTGAAGTTCTGCGTACCTGCGGCGAGACGTCGATCCAGTACCTGCGGCAACTCCGGCAATGCGCTAACGGTGCCGACATTCACGACTTGAAAATTTGCGGCCAGCTCGCGCGCCAATACGGTGATTGCCGCGCCGCCACTGGAAAAATTTTTCACCATTTCGCCGGTGACTACCTGCGGAAAGGCCGATACGCCTTCGTCGGCGACCCCGTGATCGGCGGCAAAAATAACGATGTCGACGCGCTCGACCCGCGGCTGCTCGCGCCGCTGCAGCGCCGCCAATTGAATCGCACAACCCTCCAATACGCCGAGCGAGCCGGGCGGCTTGGTCAATTGTTGCTGACGCGCGCTGGCGTGCTGCCGATGCTGCTCGCTGGCCGCCTGCGCGGGCTGTTCAAACCATTCGCTCATAAGCTGGATCCTTTATTCACAATGCGGGGCCTTTCAATACCTGCGGCAAACCCGCGACTACAAAAATCGTACGTGCGCTCAGCGCCGCCAATTGCTGGTGCAAACGGCCGCTTTCATCGACGAAGCGCCGACTCAACGCATCGGCCGGCACCACGCCGAGCCCGACCTCGTTGCTCACCAAAAGAACGCGCCCTTCGACGCGCGTCAACACCCGCAGTAGCTCCGCACGCTCGCGGACGAAGGTATTGGCATCGTCGGCAAGTAGCAGATTGGTGAGCCACAGCGTTAAACAATCCACCAACAAACAACGCGACGGACGCATTTGCTCGGCGATAGCGCGCGCCAAAAAAATCGGTTCTTCGACCGTCTGCGCAAAGCCGCCGCGCTGCTCGCGATGCCGCCGAATACGCTCCGCCATTTCGGCGTCGCCGGCCTGCGCGGTGGCAATATAAATGCATTCCAGGCCGCTGGCGTTGGCCTGTTGCTCGGCGAAATAGCTCTTACCGGAGCGTGCTCCACCCAAAATTAATTCGAGCAATGGGTTATCTCGCTATCGATTCCGCACAACTGCTTGGGCGGCTTGTTTGTTGAGGTCGGTTGCGTATAGTAACGCAATCGACAACCAGCCGCTGCGCGAGGATATGCCATGGGCCATCGACTTTCTAAAATCTATACCCGCACCGGCGACGACGGCACCACCGGCCTCGGCGACGGCGGTCGCATCGACAAAGATCATCCGCGCATGGCAGCTATCGGCAGTGTCGATGAGCTGAATAGTCTAGTCGGCCTATTGATCGCCGAACTGCCCGGCGACGATGCGGCGATCGCGCCGCTCACCGAAATTCAACACCACCTGTTCAATCTCGGCGGCGAATTGTCGATCCCCGGCTATTCGATGATCACCGCTGAACACGTCGCCGAACTGGAAAGCAAGCTCGACGCCTTTAACGAAGAATTGCCGCCGCTGAAAAATTTTATTCTACCCGGCGGTTCGCGCAGCGCGGCGGTATGCCATTTAGCCCGCGCAGTCTGCCGCCGCGCCGAGCGCGACTTAGTGACGTTGGCGCGCGATACCGAAGTCAACATCAACGGTCGTCACTACATCAATCGGCTTTCGGATTTTTTATTTGTATTAGCGCGGGTATTGGCAAGACGCAACGGTGGACAGGAGACCTTATGGCGGCAACCAAAGGGATAGCGGAACGAAAGCCCAAACCCGATTCAAAGTAATCTGAAATGCAGAGTTGGAGTCTTCACCAAAAAGCCATTTTTTCACAAGCCTATAGTTCGATATAGGGCAACAGAATAAAAATTAGAGAGGTGGAAATCATCATGCCAGGAATTGTTTATGTATTGGGGGCTGGGGCATCTAGAGCGGAAACATTCCATACAAACCTCCCCACTCCGCTTGTTAACGATTTTTTCAGCGAGAAATATATATCAGAATACTGGTATGACCTGGACTTTGGCTGCCCATTTTTAGAATCATCATTGCATTTTGTTCTTTCTCGGTACTTTTCATCTGCATCAAAAAAAATAGGCTTTCAAATGTACGTATCGATAATATTAATATTGAGGAGGTCTATTCTTTTCTGCATTCATTTGGAAAAATATTTAGCGGCGCGAGCTATCGCCGAGACGACTTTGAGGAGGCAAGAAGACAGTTACACAAGTACTTAATCACCGTGATTCGCTATACCTCTTGGAACAAGGATTCATCCCCATTCCTCAGAAAATTAATAGCATCCCTTAAAGATACCGATTCCATTGTCACATTCAACTGGGATACGCTTATTGATCAGGAGCTCGAAGCAGCAAACACGAAGATTTCAAAGGCCCTCCTCGATGGATTAGCTAAAAGTGCAAATCCAGACCGCGGCGCAGTTGTCGAGGATAATAGCATTCGCATAAAACAACTGCACTCTGGCAGCTTTCTAAAAGTGCATGGAGGTATCAACTTAACACACTGCACAAGTCTCAATTGCTATAGACATGAAAGCCCATATGTGTGGCGCTCTTCGGAGGAAACACCGGCGTATTGGCAATGTGGAGAATGTGGAAGCTCGACCCAGGAAACGATTTTGTCTCCGCATGGTGCAAAGACTTATGCATCAGGAAGATTTTTTAGACACCAAGCAAATTTAGCGGCAGAAAAGCTATCAATCGCCAGCAAAATAGTCGTAATCGGATATTCTTTTCCAGTTTTCGATATCGAAGCCCGATCAATGCTGCGTTGCTCTAGACTAGACGACAATGATAGCGAAGCTTGGTTGTCCGAAGTATCAATCGTCGACCCAAAAACCGTACAAAAAAGCCATATAAGCCCTATAGTAAACCTTCTGGGCTTGGATAACATACATGCTCATGGGCACAAAGTTAATTTAAAGCTGTATAAAAGCGTCGATGAATATATGGCTGCCATTTAGCCGCCCAGTAAATATTTTCCGCTGAATCTATCTGTAATTTTTTGACTGCAGGCTGCTCAACAGCAACTGATCAATATTTAATATTCAGGCTAACTGTCCAACAATATAAGCCAAATATCCTTATATTTAAATCTGCAAAAACCGACCTACGAATAGTCAACTAAAGTCCGATTCTCACCACCTGCACTTCCGGATCGCGCGCCGCGCCGGCTTCGTGCAAACGGTTTAAATACGCATCCCAATACTGCTGCTGATGCGTACACAATTCGTAGAGATAACCCCACGAATATAGGCCGGTATCGTGGCCATCGCTGAACACCAGTTGAATCGCATAATTGCCGACCGGCTGAATCGCGGTGATCGCCACATTGATTTTGCCGACCTGCAGCGTTTCCTGGCCGGCACCATGGCCGCGCACTTCCGCCGACGGCGAATGCACGCGCAAATATTCGCAACTCAATGCATAGTGCTCGCCGTTGGCGTAACTCAGCTCCAACACTTTCGATTGACGGTGTAATTCAATGCCGGTTGGCAGCGGAGCTTTCTCTGCTTTTTCGCTCATATTACTCGCTCCACGCTTTGACATTTTTTGCGCCGCATATTAGCGGCGCTCCGTAGTGACGCAGCGGCCCAGCTTATCGGCGGCCGGCAAGGTCGCATGCGCCTGCACAATTGTCTGTAAACTCGCCAACAAGTCCGGCGGTAGCGGCGTCGAGCGTCGCGACACCAGATCGACATGAATATCGAGCTGCTCGCTGACTGCCGCGCGATAATTCTGATCGGCGTTGAATACCTCATGATAGAAATGCAGGCGCTTGCCATTCGCGGATAGCAAACGCGTCGCTACTTCGATGCGATCGCCGACACGCAATTCGCGCTCGTAAATCAGGTGGCTTTCCACCACCGATTTGCCGCAGCGCGTCGCCTGCACATAATTTTCGCCGAAACCGATGTACTCGCTAAACAATGCATGCGCGTTGTAGATAACGATGGTGTAATAGCGCGCATTCATGTGGTCGTTGATATCGATCCACTCGGGCGGTACGACGGTGGAGTATTGGCGAAACGGTGTCGGTATCATTTCTACATTTCTCAAAAATAATTACGCGGCTAGCTCCCCTCTCCCCGCGGGCCCAAAGGGTCTAAAGGAGAGGGGCTGGGGGTGAGGGCTGACTTTGCGGAAACACCGGCCCTCACCCTCTCCCGCAGGGAGAGGGAACTAAAGAATAAACCGGCTTAAATCTTCGTCGCGCGCCAGCTCGCCCAATTGTTTATCGACATACGCGGCATCGATGATCAATTCTTGCTGACCGAGATCGGCGGCGGCAAAGGAGGCATCCTCGAGCAGCCGCTCCAACACGGTATGCAAGCGTCGCGCGCCGATATTTTCGGTGCGCTCGTTCACTTCCCAGGCAATTTCCGCGATGCGCCGAATACCGTCCTCGTTGAAGCGCACCGGCAGCCCCTCCGTGCCGAGCAGCGCTTGATACTGCTCGGTCAGCGAGACATCCGGCTCGGTTAGAATGCGCACGAAATCCTCCGCCTTCAACGCATCCAGCTCGACGCGAATCGGCAGGCGCCCTTGCAGCTCGGGAATCAAATCCGACGGCTTCGATAAATGAAATGCACCCGACGCGATAAATAAAATGTAATCGGTTTTCACCGCACCGTGCTTGGTGGTAACGGTACAGCCTTCGATCAACGGCAGCAGATCGCGCTGTACGCCTTCGCGCGATACATCCGCGCCGCTAATTTCTCCGCGCCGACACACTTTGTCCATTTCATCGATAAAAACGATGCCGTTCTGCTCGACGGCGCTAATCGCGCGCGCCTTTAATTCTTCTTCGTTGACCAACTTCGCAGCTTCTTCGCTCTGTAGTTTTTTCAGCGCAGCGGCGACGGTCATTTTGCGTTTTTTCTTGCGCTCGTTGCCGAGATTGGAAAACATACTCTGCAGCTGGCTGGTCATTTCCTCCATGCCGGGCGGCGCCATAATTTCCACGCCTACCGGAGTCGCCGAGACTTCGATTTCGATTTCTTTATCGTCGAGCTCGCCCTCGCGCAATTTTTTGCGGAATAACTGCCTGGTGTTGCTTTCCGGTGCGCTTTCTTCGCCACTGAAACCGATAGTGCTGCGCGCGGGCGGCAGTAGCGCATCGAGCACGCGCTCTTCGGCGGCATCGAGTGCGCGCGCCTGGCCCTTCTCCATTTCGCGCTCGCGCTGCATTTTAATCGCCGCGTCGACCAGATCGCGCACGATCGATTCGACATCGCGACCGACGTAACCGACCTCGGTAAATTTGGTCGCTTCCACTTTGATAAACGGCGCGTCGGCAATTTTCGCCAGCCGTCGCGCGATTTCGGTTTTGCCGACACCGGTCGGACCGATCATCAAAATATTTTTTGGCGTTATCTCGGCGCGTAGACGCTCGTCGAGCTGCATGCGGCGCCAGCGGTTGCGCAATGCAATCGCCACGGCGCGTTTTGCCTGCGATTGTCCGACAATATGTTTATCGAGTTCGTGGACGATTTCGCGCGGGGTCATACTCATAAACTATTCAACTCTCTTATACGCAATCTAACTGGCTTATACGTAATCTAACCGGCTTATACACGATCTAACTGGCCTATAAATAGTCCAGCTGGCTCATACGCAATCCAGTTCTTCGATAGTGCGATTGTGATTGGTGTAAATACAAATGTCGGCAGCGATGCCTAAACTTTTTTCGACGATATCGCGCGCGCCCAGCTCGGTGGTATCCAGCATCGCGCGCGCCGCAGCCTGCGCGAAGGGACCGCCGGAGCCGATTGCTATCAAATTGTCCTCTGGCTCTATCACGTCGCCATTGCCGGTGATAATCAGCGAGGTGGTTTTATCGGCGACCGCCAATAAAGCTTCCAGGCGACGCAGCGAGCGCTCGGTGCGCCACGCCTTTGCGAGCTCGACCGCAGCGCGGATCAAATTGCCCTGATGTTTATCGAGCTGCCCTTCGAATAATTCGAACAGTGTGAATGCATCGGCGGTGCCGCCGGCGAATCCGGCGATCACTTTATTTTGATGCAGGCGCCGCACCTTGCGCGCGTTGCCTTTCATGATGGTATTGCCCATCGAGACTTGACCGTCGCCGCCGATCACGACTTTGTTGCCGCGCCGCACGGAGAGAATGGTGGTACCGCGATATTGTTCCAAGATCGTTTACTCCGAGACTAGCAAGACCGGGGCCTGACCCCGCAAAATTCAACCCTGCGGCTTCTGTTTCAGCCCTGGGGCTTTTGTTTCAATAACAGCGACTCGATGCCGGCGCCGCTGAGTTGCGTGCGCGCCTTGCTCAATTTATCGCGCGAAGCGAAGGGGCCGGACTGCACGCGATACCAGGTATCGCCGTTGGCCTGAACCGACTCTACGGTCGCATCCAAGCCCAGCAAAATAATTTGCGCGCGGCGGCGATCGGCCTCCTGTGCGGAGCGGAACGAACCGACCTGTAGAAAAAACGACTCTTCGGTTTCCGGCGTCGGCGCTTGACCGGCATTGGCTTTTTGTTTGTCGTTCGATTTAATCGCCTCGCGCTCATTCGGCACAATCACTTCGCGCTCCGGCAGCAACGTATAGAAATCGAAGCGCGTGGCGGGTTTGGCAGACTCGGTCGGCGTTTTTTCGGCAGCTTTTTCGGCGGTTTTCTCGGCTGGCTTTTCCGCGTTTTTGCTCAGCGCGCTCTTATTGGCAGCCGTATCTTTTGTATTGATAGTCGCGTCTTTAGCGGTTTCGAACGGCGCCGATTTGGCGGCCTTGTCACCATCTTTTAACGCGACCGCTGCGGTACCGGTTGCCGGCATGCCCGCGAGTTTAACCAGGAAACTGACGAACACCCCCACCACCACGCCGGCCACCAACCACGCCCAACCCGGCACTTGCGGTCGCGCCGCCGCCGAAGCGCCGCTGCGTTTTTTTTTCTTAGTCGCAGGCTGTTGCTGGCGGCGTGGATTGTATTGGTTGGTCGCCATGATTTTACATTTCCTCTGGCGCGGATACGCCCAATAATGCCAGGCCGTTGCGCAGCACTTGCCGCGTCGCCACCGCGAGTGCCAGACGCGCGTCGCGTAGCGGCGCATCGTCCACTAAAAATTGCTGCGCGTGATACCAGGTGTGTAACGCCGCAGCGGTGTCGCGCAGATACTGCGCGATAAAATGCGGCTCTAAATGTTTAGTCGCGCTGGCAACCACCTCGGGATAACGCGCCAGCATATTCAGCAACGCCGTTTCGTGCTCGCTATCCAAACGCTCGAGATGCGCAAGACCATTTTCGCTCTGCCACTGCAGATTTTTTTCCACCGCCTGGCGCAATACGCTGCACACTCGCGCGTGCGCATATTGAATGTAGTACACCGGGTTATCGTTGGTCTGCGCGCGCGCCAGATCGATATCGAAAGTCAGTTGCGAATCGGCGCGGCGCGCCGCTAGAAAATACCGCGTCGCATCGCGGCCAACTTCATCGATTAAATCGCGCAGCGTCACGTAACTGCCGGCGCGCTTGGAAATCTTCACTTCCTCGCCGCCGCGCATGACGGTGACCATTTGATGCAATACGTAATCCGGCCAACCCTGCGGAATGCCGATATTCAGCGCCTGCAAACCCGCGCGCACCCGCGTGATCGTGCTGTGGTGATCGGCACCCTGCTCGTTGATCACGCGCTCGAAGCCGCGCTGCCATTTATTGACGTGGTACGCGACATCGGGCAGAAAGTAGGTATAGGTGCCGTCCTGTTTGCGCATCACGCGATCCTTGTCGTCGCCGAACGCGGTCGTGCGCAACCATAGCGCGCCCCCCTCTTCATAGGTATGGCCGCTGGCGATCAAGCCTTTGACGGCTTCTTCAACCTTGCCTTCGGCATAGAGCGACGACTCGAGGAAATACACGTCGAAGTGCACGTCGAATGCGCGCAAATCCAAATCCTGTTCGCGACGCAGATACGCCACCGCGAATTGACGAATAGCGTCGAGATTATCTTCGTCGGCGGCACCGCTGACATGGCGATCGTCGGCGTGCACGCTTTCGCCGGCCATGTAAGCATCGGCCACGTCGCGAATGTAATCGCCGCGATAACCATCGGCCGGCCAATCCGCATCGGACGGCCCGAATCCTTTGCAACGCGCCTGCACCGACAGCGCCAGATTATTGATCTGCACGCCGGCATCGTTGTAATAAAATTCGCGCGTCACATCCCAACCGCTGGCCGCCAGCAGCCGGCACATGCTATCGCCGACCGCCGCACCGCGCCCGTGCCCGACATGCAGCGGGCCGGTGGGATTCGCCGACACGTACTCGACCTGCACTTTGCGATTCGCACCGTCGTTATTGCAGCCGAATGTTGCGCCGGCGCGCAAAATATCCTCGACGATCGCGGTTTGCGCCGCGCCGGACAGAAAGAAATTAATAAAACCGGGGCCGGCAATCGCTACTTTACTAACCCGCGGCGACTGCGGCAGCGCACCGACGATCAATTCGGCGAGTTGGCGCGGCGCGCGCTTGGCCGACTTCGCCAACAACATCGCAATATTGCTGGCCAAATCGCCGTGCGTTTTGTCCTTGGTGTGATCGACCTGAATTTGCGCGGCCTTTTCGTCGAATAGATCAGACGGTAAATCGCCGCTGGTCTGCAATTGCGCCAGCGCTTGGCCGATCAGTTCGGCGACGTGATTTTTCATATCGATGAGTTACCGCGAGTTAAGAGCAATATTGGGAACGGCGTAGAGCACGACCAACGAGAGTCGCTGCGAAAGGGCGCTATTATCCCTATTTATCGTGGATGCGGCTAGCTAACAGGGCCCCGGCAAGTTGCTCTTTGCGGATAGCCCTTTACAGATAGGAACGGGGGCGGGGCCGCGAGGCGGGAGTTATTACAGCGGGCTGGACTCGTCGTTTGCGCTATTGGCTCTATTGCTGACGGCAACATTCTGTTGACGCAGTATTTTCGGCGCCTGCGCAAATGCCACATCGAACATTTGTTTGGCATTCGGCCAACGGTTGCGCGCATTGAGCAACACGATCATGACGCGCACATTGTTGCGCTTGGAAACGGCAACCAGACAGGGGCCGGCCTTGAAGGTGAAGCCGGTTTTAACACCCAGCGCTCCGTCGTAATGGCCAATCAAGGCATTGGTGGTGTGGAAGGCGAATTTGCGGCGGCCGTCGACGGTGCGTACCACCATCTGCGGTTTATTGACCAGTCGGCTAAAGGTGCGGTACTTCAACGCGACCTCGGCCAGCTTGGCCAGATCGTTGGCACTGCTGTAATGGCCCTCGGCGTCGAAGCCGCAGGCATTGGCGAAATGTGTATCCTCCAAGCCCAATTCGCGCGCGCGTTGATTCATGCGCTCGACAAATTTTTGCTCGTTGCCCGAGTGCCAATCCGCCAGGGCGTGGCAGGCATCGTTGGCCGAATGCACCAACGCGGCGGCGAGCAGGTCGGAAACGCGCATGCGATCGCCGGCGCGTAAACCGATTTTGGTGGGATGAGCTGCCGCGGCTTCGCGGCTGATGGTGACGACCGCATCGGGCTGGTAACGCTCGAGCACCAATAGCGCGGTCATGATCTTAGTCAGGCTGGCCTGCGGCAGACGCTCGTCGGCCTCCTGCTCCCAAACGACTTTATCGCCTATCTTGACCAACGCGGCGCTGGCGGCGGGGTGAAAACTGACAACTTCTGCTTGCGCGGCCATTGCGCAACAACAAATAACCCAAAACCCCAACCGCAACATTAGCTTGGCCATCATCTACCCCACGCCCTAAATTTGAATAATCGATCTTGTTTCGGGACTTACGTCCTCTTAGTTATTAGCCCAATGGTCATTAAAAAACTGACATTGTTGATAAAGCCCTAACATTTCAGATGGTTTTTAGCTGAGATGCAAGTTCAAATTGCAAAAAGCCTGCAAAAATCGTCGATCGCGGTGCAATGAATTACAAAATTGTGCGGATTCGACAGAGTTGTAAGTAAATCCCACTAGTCGCTAGCCGAGACTCAGCACCGCGTCGCTCAGGAAAAATCCACCGGATCGACATCGATCGACCACTTGCTGCGACGCCCGGCCGGATGTCGCTCGGCCACTCGCACCATTTGATCGAGCGCGCGGTGCAATGGTACGCGCTGCGCCGCGCTCAACAGCAATTGCGCGCGGAACATGCCGGCGCGGCGCGCCATCGGCGCCGGCAACGGTCCGAAACAAGTTACCGCCTCGGTATTTAGGGTCGCGCGCAGATCGGCCAAGAGAGACTCCGCGTCATGCAGCGTTTTGGCATCGGCGCGCATTAATGCGAAATAGGCGAACGGCGGCGCACCGGCTATTTGCCGCTCCGCCAATAAACGAACCGCGAAGCTTTGGTAATCGTCGCGCACCAAACCCTCGATCAGCGGATGCTGTGGATAATGCGTCTGTAATAACACGCGACCTACCTTTTGCGCGCGCCCGGCGCGCCCCGCCACTTGCGTCAACACCTGACCCATGCGCTCCGGGCCGCGCAGATCGGCGCTGAATAAACCGCCGTCCAGATCCACCATCACCACCAGCGTCACTTCGGGAAAATGATGGCCTTTCGCCAGCATTTGCGTGCCGACCAAAATACTCGGCTGGCCCTGGCGAATCTCCGCGACCTTGTCGCGCATCGCATGTTTGCGCTGCGTGGTATCGCGATCGATGCGAATCACCGGAAACGCCGGAAATAACGCCGTCAACGCCTGCTCCAAGCGCTCTGTGCCGGGACCGCGCGACTCTAACTGGCTGCTTTTACATTGCGGGCAGCGACTGGTCAGCGGCTCGATATAAGTACAGTGATGGCAGATCAGGCGGCGCTCGCCGAGATGCACGGTCAGGCGCGCATCGCAGCGCGGGCACTGCGCGATCCAGCCGCAATCGTGACACAGCAGCGTCGGCGCAAAGCCGCGCCGATTCAGAAATACCAGCACCTGCTCGCCGCGCCTTAGCGTCGCCTCGATTTCGCCAAGCACCGCGGGCGCCAGGCCATCGCGCATCGGCGCATGGCGAATATCGACGATTTCCACCTGCGGCAGCGCTGCCGCTGCAGCGCGCTCGGTCAATCGCAAGTGCCGATAGCGGCCGCTCAGCGCGTTATGCAAACTTTCCAGACTCGGCGTGGCCGAGCCGAGCACGATCGGTACGCCGCTATCGGCCGCGCGCTTGATCGCCACATCGCGCGCCGAATAGCGAAAGCCATCCTGTTGCTTGTAGGAACTATCGTGCTCCTCATCGACAATGATCAGGCCCAACTTGCGGAAGCCGGTAAATACCGCCGAGCGCGTCCCTAAAATCACTCCAGCCTGGCCGTTGCGCGCGCTGCGCCAAGCGGCGAGACGCTCGCTATCGTTGAGCCCCGAATGCAGCACCGCGACCGGCATCGCCAAGCGCCGCTCGAAGCGCGCGCAGGTCTGCGGGCTTAGACCGATCTCGGGAATCAATACCAGCGCCTGCTCGCCGCGCGCGATAACCTCGGCCAACAATTGCAGATAGACCTCGGTCTTGCCGCTGCCGGTCACACCGTCCAGCAGAAAACAATTAAATGTGCCGAGACTCCCGGCGATGCTGCGAATCGCCTCGCGCTGCTCGGCCGATGGCGATAATGCCGCTTCGATATTCGGCTTAGGCACAGGCGCTATAGCAGCGGCGCTGGCGCTATAGCTCTCCACCAAGCCCCGCTCTTGCAGCGCCCGCACGTGTTCGCGCTTGATATCGAACTGCGTTAAACCCGCCGCATTCAATGAGCTCTCGCGCAGCAGCACCGATAGTGCATGCGACTGCTGCCGCGCCCGCCGCAACGCACCTTCCGGCAGCGCTAAACCCGCGACCGTCAAACGCCAGCGCTGCTCGCTGGCCGTTAACGATTCGCCTTTGCGCAGCGCGGTCGGCAGCGCCTGCAATAAACACTCGCCCAACGGATGGTGATAATAATCGCCGCTCCAGGTCAGCAGCGTCAGTAATTCCGGCGGCAGCACCGGCTCGTCATCGAGAATCTCCAGCGCGGCTTTCAATTGCGGGGCGGCCATATCGCTCTGCGCCACCACTTCAAATAAGACGCCGATGAGCTCGCGGCGGCCGAACGGCACGCGCACGCGCACGCCGGCGCGCAATTGCTCGACTTGCGCCGTGGCCAGCCCGATCGGCGGTAGATAATCAAAAAGCTGGCGCAGCGGACTCGGCACCGCGATACGAAAAATAACCGTCACAGAATTTCCGTAGCAAAGGATTGATTAAAGCCGATCAGGCCGCATTAACAGAAAGCGCCGCAGTTTAGCAGAGGCTGATAGTTGGGAAGCACAGCGTCACTGGGTTCTGAGTTGGTCAATTCGTAGCGCCTCGCCACTCGCGGGCAGGGCAAGCGCAGAACCGGTCCGCTGGTTTTAAAGCGGGCGAACTGAAGAAGGTTGCTTCCCGGCTAAATTTTGGTAACATGCCTGCCCTGTTTTTGGTTGCCGGCGGTTGCCGCAACGAAACAGAGCGGTGCGGTACTCGGCTTTCGCCCGGGTTGCGGCTCCCCCTTGAGACTAGGAATACTGCCATGAAACCTGACACTCATCCGAATTATTCGCTGATCACCGCTACCTGCAGCTGTGGCTCGACTTTCCAAACGCGCTCCACGCTGGGTAAAGATCTGCACATCGACGTCTGCTCGCAGTGCCACCCGTTCTATACCGGCAAGCAAAAAGTGGTCGATGCCGGCGGTCGCGTCGACAAGTTCCGCAAACGTTTCGGCGCCCGCGGCACCAAAACCGCTTAATACTCGTTTTACCCGCGCAGCGGTTTCACGAGTCCAACGCCCGGCACTGCCGGGCGTTTTCGTTTGCTGACAAAACGTTAAAGATTCTTTGCTTGTTGCGCGGCGGTCTTTTTTATATCCTGTGGCGCCTTCATCTTTCGCGCATTAGCACTTTGCGCAACGTACAGCGGTAGTGAATTATGACGATCGACCTCAAGCAAGCGGCACTGGATTATCACGAGTTTCCGCGGCCAGGGAAGATTAGCGTCGAGCTGAGCAAGCCGGCCGAGACCGCCGCCGATCTAGCGCTGGCGTATAGCCCCGGCGTCGCCGAACCGGTGCGCGAAATCGCGCGCGATCCCGACAACGCCTACCGCTATACCGGCAAGGGCAATCTGGTTGCCGTTATCTCCAACGGCAGCGCCATTCTCGGCCTGGGCGATCTCGGCCCGTTGGCCAGCAAACCGGTCATGGAAGGCAAGGCGCTGCTGTTCAAGCGCTTCGCCAATATCGACTCGGTCGATATCGAAGTCGATGCCGAAGACCCGCAAGCCTTTATCGACACCGTCCGCCGCATCGCCATCACGTTCGGCGGCATCAATCTCGAAGATATCAAAGCGCCTGAATGTTTCGAGATCGAGCGCGTCCTGATCGAACAATGCGATATCCCGGTCTTCCACGACGATCAACACGGCACCGCCATCGTCACCGCCGCCGGTATGTTGAACGCGCTGGAAATTCAAGGTAAAACACTCGCCGATGCGAAAATCGTCTGCCTCGGTGCCGGCGCCGCCGCGATCGCCTGCATGCGTTTGCTAGTGAGCCTGGGCGCGACCAAAAGTAATCTGTACATGATCGATCGCCGCGGCGTGATCTATCCCGGTCGCGAAGGCCTGAACGAATACAAAGAAGAATTCCTGAACGACACCCCCGCGCGCACACTCGCCGATGCACTGCGCGGCGCCGATGTGTTTGTCGGCTTGAGCGGCGCGAATTTGATGAGCGCCGAGATGCTAAAATCGATGGCACCGAATCCCATCGTCTTTGCCTGCTCCAATCCCGACCCGGAAATCAAACACGAATTGGCCGTGGCCACGCGCGACGATTTAATTATCGCCACCGGCCGCAGCGATTATCCGAACCAAGTGAACAACGTCTTAGGCTTTCCGTTTATTTTTCGCGGCGCGCTCGATGTGCGTGCGCACCGCATCAACGAAGAGATGAAAATTGCCGCGGTACATGCGATTCGCGATTTGGCGAAACTGCCGGTGCCGAAGGAAGTGATGCAGGCCTACAATGTATCGCACCTGGAATTCGGCCGCGATTACATCATTCCGAAACCGATGGATGTGCGCTTGCTGGGTATCGTCGCGGCAGCCGTCGCTAAAGCAGCGGTCGATTCCGGCGTCGCGCGGCTGCCGTACCCGAAGCATTATCCGCTCTGAGCGGATAATGCAGTTGTTAGCGGTTAGGTTTTAGTAGTTGGCTAAAGATTCCGAGTGATTGCAACTCACGATGCATCTAACTACTAAAACCCAAAGCCTAAACTCTCAATAAAAAAGGGCAACAAACGTTGCCCTTTTTTATTGTCCTCTTTACTCCCCTCCGCCGCCCAGCGCCCCCAACTGCCGCTCCAGCAGCGCCGAGTCGCCCAGATTCAACTCCACCAAGCGCCGCAAGTTACTGATGCTGTCTAAATCGATATATTCGCATTCGAAACCGACTTGGCCGCGCTCGCTGTGGCGCCAGCGCACCGTCATTTGAATGCTCGCCTGACTACCCAACATGATTGCCGCGCTCACCGGCCGGCTGGTATCGATCTGCCAATCCTGCGGCTCTTCCACCAATACCCCGCGCAGCGATAAGTCCACCACCGCGGCGTGCCAATGTTTTTCGCCCTGCCGCAGCTCCACCCAGGCATCGAACAAAATACGGCTGAACTGGCGGCGGTCATCTGCTTGTCGATCGGTCATAATGCAACACCTTTCACGGATACTATCAGCCCGGCGGTTAACGGGATAATAATGGACTCGGGGATGAGCCCATGCGGCCTACGACCGCGAAAGATAACTGCATCGAACGATGTAGCTACCTGCCAAGTTAATAGCCAGTGTAGCCGAGGGCGTCGCGCTCCCCCAGCTATTTACGCGAACTGTTACAAACCCTATTTCAAACGCTTGTACTTCATGCGCTGCGGGGTCGCGTTCTCGCCGCGCCGCTTGACGAAATCGGCGTGATACTCGGTAAAGTTGCCCTCGAAGAACACCACCTGCGAATCGCCTTCGTACGCCAGAATATGCGTGGCGATGCGATCGAGAAACCAGCGATCGTGCGAGATCACCATCGCGCAGCCGGGGAATGCCAGTAACGCCTCTTCCAGGGCGCGCAGAGTTTCGACATCGAGATCGTTGGACGGTTCATCGAGCAGCAATACATTGCCGCCTTCTTTTAACGTACAGGCCAACTGCAAACGGCCGCGCTCGCCGCCGGACAAATCGCCGACCCGCTTCTGCTGATCGCCGCCCTTGAAATTGAAGCGGCCGATATAGGCGCGCGACGGCACCTCGTAAGTGCCGATCTTGATGATGTCGTGGCCTTCGCCGACCGCTTCAAAAACGGTTTTACTGTTATCGAGTTTTTCGCGTGTCTGCTCGACGTACGCGAGCTGTACCGTCTCGCCGATACGAATGCTGCCACTATCCGGCTGCTCGCGCCCGGCAATCATGCGAAACAACGTCGATTTACCGGCACCGTTGCCGCCGACGATGCCGACGATCGCACCCTGCGGCACCGTGAAGCTCAAGTTTTCGAACAATACATGGTCGCCGTACGATTTCGAGATGCCGTTGACCTCTATCACCACATCGCCAAGCCGCGGCCCGGGCGGAATATAAATCTCGTTGGTTTCGTTGCGGGTCTGGAATTCCTGCGATTGCATTTCCTCGAAACGCTGCAGGCGCGCCTTACTTTTCGCCTGGCGGCCCTTGGCGTTTTGGCGCACCCATTCCAGCTCGGACTTAACCGTCCTCTGGTGGGCCGCTTCGTGCTTTTGCTCGCGCTCGAGACGCTGCTCGCGCGCCTCCAGCCAGCCCGAGTAATTGCCTTCGAATGGAATACCGCGACCGCGGTCGAGCTCGAGAATCCAACCGGCGGCATTGTCGAGAAAGTAGCGATCGTGGGTGATCGCCACGACGGTGCCGGGAAATTCGCACAGGAAATGTTCCAGCCAGGCGACGCTTTCGGCATCGAGGTGGTTGGTCGGTTCGTCGAGCAACAACATATCGGGATTCGATAACAATAATTGGCAGAGCGCGACACGGCGGCGCTCGCCGCCGGAAATTTTCGTGACATCGGCATCCCACGGCGGCAGTCGCAACGCGTCGGCGGCGACCTCTAATTTATGTTCCAGGTTGTGAGCATCGAGTGCCTGCACGATATCCTCGAAGCGCGCCTGCTCTTTCGCGAGAGCATCGAAATCGGCATCCGGCTCGGCATAGGCCGCATACACACGATCGAGTCCGGCGAGCGCCTCCTTCGCCTCCCTGACGCCCTCTTCGACATTGCCGCGCACGTCCTTAGTGGGATCGAGCGGCGGCTCCTGCGACAGGTAGCCGATTTTCAATCCGGGCTGCGGGCGCGCCTCGCCGTTGATGTCGGTGTCGATGCCAGCCATGATTCGCAGCAGCGTCGATTTGCCGGAGCCGTTCAGGCCGAGCACGCCGATCTTGGCGCCGGGAAAAAACGACAGGGAAATATCGGAGAGAATTTCGCGCTTGGGCGGGACGATTTTCCCCACCCGGTTCATCGTATAAACGTATTGGGCCATGCCGGAGAACACCTCATTCAAAGTGCTGGCACGTTACCGAATCCGTCCAGTCGAAGCAATCGATGCCTGTGCATACGCCGCCGTTCAGGGGCGGGCGAACACATGGTGTGCCCCTGGAAGCATTACCGAGGGAGAATACGCACGCACCCAGACGCCAATCTAAAAGTCGATAGACCGCGCACAGCGAACACTGAACAAAGAGAACTTGCTGCTACTGCCCTGCATACTGCCGCCACCGTCAAAGAATGTGTACCAGGCCGTGTTGGTGGGGTTTCCCGAATACTCGGTGGAACTCCAGTAGGCAGCACCGTTGAGTCCACCAAAACCCAACTGCATTAAATTAGTGTCGATATTGGCGATACCTGCCGCGCAACTCGCCCCCAGCCCAGCCCCAGCCATTTGGCATACAGCCGGCAAATACCAGGTACCTGTTACCACCGTGCCGCTATTATCCGAAGTGATTTGCTGGCAAAGCCCGGCGGCGTAGTTGGAATGGGGCGCGCCATAGTGAGCCTCCGCCTGCGCGCTGTTACAAGCACCCTCGGTCGAGCCGTTACAAGCCGAAGGCGGTGCGGTCGATAGTTCGGTTGTGCCGGCAATGTCAAAAGAACTAGTGCTCCAGACTTGACTTGAACTGGCGGCATTACCGCTTGCAATGACCTGTGCCGTCGAGCCCGACACCGCAAACACCAAATAACCATCGATAGAAAAGGCCAGCGCCGTTTCCGGCGGCGTATCGATGTTGTCGCCGGCAACTTGAATACTGCCCTGGGCGACGTAGGGCGCGGTCGATGTAAACGATAATGTGCAGGCGCTGCTTGGCGCTAGCGCCGTACAGTCGCTGGCATCCTGAGCGACGGCGGTCCAGCCGCCGGGCAATGTGGCACTGACGTTGTACCCGGTATTCGTTCCCGTGTTGGTGACGGTGAGGCTCCCGGAGCCGCCATTGACGGGAATAGTGCCAGTCGCGTCAACAGACAACGTCGTGGTATTCGTCGCGCAACTGACACCAACGTTGGCTACGTTCGCGCCGCCCATCGTGCCCGAGCCGTTGGTGACGGTACAGGTCTGCGCGGCCGGTTGCGTCTGCACCGTCACGTTATAAGTGCTGCCTTCCGCGATCGGGGTCGAGAAAGTAAAACTACCATTGCTATTGCTTACTAGGTTATCGGCACCGTTATTCTGCAATACCAGTGTGCCACTGAGACCGAAGACCGCGCCGCCGACCGTATAGGTGTTGGCCGAGCACACCACGGTAATGTTCGTTACGTTAGCGATTCCCATAACGCCGGAGCCGTTGCCGACCGAACAGGTTTGCCCCGCCGGCTGCGTCAGCACCGTCACCGCGTAGGCGCCACCGTGCGCGATGGGCGCGGCGAATGCAAAGGTGCCGTCGCTGTTGATGGTCTGGTCATCGCCAGCGTTGTTTTGCAGCACCACGCTGCCAACAAGACCGGAGACAGCGAAGCCGATGCGGTAAGCATTCGCGGAACAGACGATCACGATATCGGTGATATCGACCGCGCCCGCAGTCCCCGAGCCATTGCCCACCGAGCAGGTTTGCCCCGCTGGCTGCGCTTGCACCGTCACCGCGTAAGCGGCGCCGGCGGCAACGGGCGCTGGAAATGCAAAACGGCCATCGGTGCTAATCGTTTGCTCGTCGCCGCCGTTATTGCGCAGCAGCAGCGTGCCAGTCAGACCGCTGATGGTACCGCCGACCACAACCTGCGCAAGCGCGGGAATCGTATACGTGCGGGTCCAGACCGCGCCGCTGTCGCTGACGGCAGAAGCAAAAGCAATCGCCTTCGGATCGACGGAAAGTATCAGGCTCTGGCCGGCACTGCAGGTGCCGCCGCTCAACTTCGCGGTGATAATTTTAGCGGTGGCATCCAGCGTCAATGACGGCGTCGGTAAAGTCGTGCAGGTACCGCTCAGGGTTAGAAAGTTGCTGGCCCAGTTAGTCACCGCCACATTCGACTCGACCACGACACTACTCGGTATGCTGGCAGCGGAATGCGAATCCGTCGTCACCGAAAGCGCGGCGACGACCGGCAAATTCGGAGACCCTGCGACCGGCGCCGAATCCGAATTTGATTTAGACCCGCCGCAGCCGCCGAGCAGCAAGGCAAAACAGAAAATCGAGAATAATTGCCAACAGCCTGTTCCGTATTTCATACCACCCCCATAAATCCGTCGAAGGAGTTTAGACGCGAGTAATCTAGATACAAGGCGAGCTTCACAATTTACCGTTGTAGAGGCAGACCCAAGTACTCGCCCACCGAAAATCTCGAACGAATGATTTACCGATATCCGTCTACCGTAGATCGGGTATGCCCAATCGGACAGATACGTTACAATTGCGCCCTTTTCCGACCCAGACCCGACTTCACTGGGTTCCGCTCTAATTCGCTGCACCCTTTTTAATTCTGCTTCCGCTTGGGGGAATTTCCGATGTTTAGTAAAGACATGACCATCGCCGGCTTTGACGACGCGTTGTGGGGCTCCATCCAAGATGAAGTCGTGCGTCAAGAAGAACATATCGAATTAATCGCCTCGGAAAACTACGCCAGCCCGCGCGTATTACAGGCGCAAGGTACCGTACTGACCAATAAATACGCCGAGGGTTATCCCGGCAAGCGCTACTACGGCGGCTGCGAATATGTCGATGTCGCCGAGCAACTGGCGATCGACCGCGTTAAACAATTGTTCGATTGCGATTACGCCAACGTGCAGCCGCATTCCGGCGCGCAGGCAAACGCGGCAATCTTCCTGGCGCTGCTCAACCCCGGCGACACCGTGATGGGTATGAACCTGGCGCAGGGCGGCCATCTGACACACGGTAACCCGATCAACTTTTCCGGCCGTCACTATAAGATCGTGCCGTACGGTCTCGATGCCGACACCGGCGTGATCAACTACGAAGAGATGGAGCGCATCGCGCTCGAAACCAAACCGAAAATGATCATCGGCGGTTTCTCGGCGTATTCGCGCTACAAGGATTGGGCGCGCATGCGCGCCATCGCCGATAAAGTCGGCGCGTATTTATGGGTCGATATGGCGCACGTCGCCGGTCTGGTCGCCGCCGGCGAATATCCGAGCCCGCTGCCGCACGCCCATGTCGTCACCAGCACCACGCACAAAACATTGCGCGGCCCGCGTGGCGGCATCATTCTCAGCAAGGGCCAATCCGAAGAGTTCTACAAAAAGCTGAACTCGGCGGTATTCCCCGGCATTCAAGGCGGCCCGCTGATGCACGTGATTGCGGCCAAAGCAGTGGCCTTCAAAGAAGCGCTGGCGCCCGAATTCAAGAGCTATCAAAAACAAGTTGTTATCAATGCGCGGGCAATGGCCAGCGTATTGTTGGAGCGCGGTTATAAAGTGGTATCCGGCGGCACCGATAATCACCTGATGCTGATCGATTTGATCGGCAAGGAATACACCGGCAAAGACGCCGATGCCGCGCTCGGCCACGCCAATATCACCGTCAACAAAAACTCCGTGCCGAACGATCCGCGCTCGCCGTTTGTGACCTCGGGTTTGCGCATCGGCACGCCGGCGGTCACCACGCGTGGTTTCAAAGAAGCGGAATGTAAAGAATTGGCAGGTTGGCTGTGCGATGTACTCGATAGCCTGGAGAACGGCACCAGCGAAAAAGTTATCGCCGAGGTGAAACAAAAAGCGCTGGCGATCTGCGCGCGTTTTCCGGTTTATGGTAAGTAATTCCCCTCAATCCCCCTTTTAAAAAGGGGGAAGCATTCACTCTTCACGAGACACCAAATGCGCTGCCCATTTTGCGGTTTCGACGATACTAAAGTAATCGACTCGCGCCTGGTCGCCGAGGGCGGCCAGGTGCGCCGCCGGCGCGAGTGTCTATCCTGCGCCGAGCGTTTTACCACTTTCGAAAGCGCCGAATTATTGATGCCGCGCGTGATTAAAACCAACGGCTCGCGCGAACCATTCGACGAAGAGAAATTGCGCAACGGTATTTTGCGCGCCGTGCAAAAACGCCCGGTTAGCGTCGAAAAAGTCGAAACGGTGCTCTCCCAGATCAAACATCAACTGCAAGCCACCGGCGAGCGCGAACTCGATTCGCGCGTGATCGGCGAAATGGTGATGGAGGCGCTGAAGCGGCTCGATCATGTCGCTTATGTGCGCTTCGCATCGGTGTATCGCAGCTTCCAGGACCTCAACGAATTCCGCGCCGAAATCGATAAGCTGGCGCAAGAGCCCTCCCCCAGCGAAAGCTAACCCCAGCGAAACCTCTAACCCATGGACGACATCGCCGATCGCCAATATATGTCCGAAGCGCTGCAACTGGCGCGGCGCGGCTTATATACGACGGCGCCGAATCCGCGCGTCGGCTGCGTACTGGTACGCGACGGACAGATCATCGGCCGCGGCTGGCATATACGCGCCGGCGAGCCGCATGCGGAAATCAACGCGCTGCACGATGCGGAACGGTATTTTGGCAACGCGCGCGGTGCCACCGCGTATGTCACGCTGGAGCCGTGCAGCCATCACGGCAAAACACCGCCGTGTTGCGAAGCCTTGGTGGCAGCCGGCATTAGTCGCGTCGTCGCGGCAATGTCTGACCCAAATCCATTGGTGGCCGGTCGCGGGCTCGAATTTTTACGCAGCGCCGGCATCGCCACCGAAGTCGGCCTGCTCGAAGACGAAGCGCGCGAATTAAATATTGGCTTTATCAGCCGCATGGAGCGCGGCCGACCATGGGTACGCGTGAAATTGGCCATGAGCCTGGATGGCCGCACCGCGATGGCGTCGGGCGAAAGCCAATGGCTCACCGGCCCCGCCGCGCGTTCGGATGTACAACGTTTGCGCGCGCGCAGCTGCGCGATCATCAGCGGCGTCGAAACAGTACTGCACGACAACGCCGCGCTGAGCGTGCGCGCCGGCGAATTGAATTTACCGGATGCCCATTTATTAGATGCAAAGGGGATCGCCGAGCGCCAACCAATACGCGTAGTGCTCGATTCGCAGTTGCGCCTGCATCCACCGGCGCGACTGTTTGCCCAACCCGGCCGGCTGGTAATCGCCACGCTCAACGACGAGCAAAAGCGCTGGGAGCCGCTGGTCGAAGCCGGCGCGCAAATATTGCGCTTGCCGGCGCGCGATGGCCGCGTCGATTTAAGCGCGTTGATGGTTTGGCTCAACGAGCAGCAATGCAACGAAGTGATGGTCGAATCCGGCGCGACTTTGGCCGGCGCATTTTGGCGCGCGGGTTATGTCGATTGGCTGACGCTCTACATGGCGCCGACACTACTCGGCAGCCGCGGCCGGCCGTTAATCGATCTGCCGCTGGAAAAAATGCGCGAGCAACAGCGCTTGCAAATTCACTCCATGCACGCCATCGGCGCCGATTGGCGCATCGATGCCAGCCCTCTGCATGCCGGTGCGTAAGGCTCCGGGCATGAATGTGAATTTGCGATCCGCGAATCATTCGTGGTAATTTGCGCACGCGACGAATCGTTCGTCGCACTCTCAGGGCGGGGTGAAACTCCCCACCGGCGGTAATTATGTCGATCCATGCGATTGGATGGCATATAGCCCGCGGGCGCTTGTCGAGGCGGCTCCACCACTTCGACAAGGACAGCAGACTCGGTGCGATTCCGGGGCCGACGGTTAAAGTCCGGTTATGAGAGCGGAAGTTTTCGAACGGGTGCGGACAATCCGCTGCGCGCGTTCATTACTTCCTATTAGCCCTGAGTTAACCTTTAGGGCTTAACTCATGTTATCTCCGGCGCTCGACTCCAATCCACAACGTAGCCGCGTTGCTTTAAAGCTGGTGCCGCAGCATTTTCATGCGCACGCCGAGCACAACAATTTTTTCCTGCAGCATTTTGTCGGCAAGGGCCGCGAAGCAGTCGACGCCTGCGCGCAAACCATTCGCCTATTGCAGGCGCTGCGCAATTGCAGCTATCGAACGTCATCGCAGTCTCACATCCAATACTCTGCTTAGAGCGCACGTATATGTTTACCGGCATCATCGAAACCATGGGCAGAGTCGCGCAACTGCAACCGCGTAGCGGCGATTTGCGCCTGCGCATCGCCACACAAGCGTTGGATTTACGCGATGTGGCGCTCGGCGACAGCATCGCCACCAATGGTGTCTGCCTCACCGTGGTGGAATTGACCGGCGACGGCTACTGGGCCGACGTATCGCGCGAAACACTGGCGTTTACCACCATCGGCAACTGGCGCGTAGGCACGCCAGTAAATCTCGAAAAAGCCTTGATGGCGCAGTCGCGACTCGGCGGCCATATCGTCAGCGGCCACGTCGACGGTATCGGCGAAGTGATCGAGCGCAGCGACGACGCGCGCTCGATTCGTTTTACTGTGCGCGCGCCGAACGAACTCGCCAAATATATCGCGCACAAAGGTTCGATCTGCGTCGATGGCACCAGCCTTACGGTCAATGCGGTACACGGCACCGATTTCGAATTAAATATTATTCCGCACACCGCACAGATCACCGTGATCGGCGATTACCGCGCCGGCACGCGCGTCAATCTGGAAGTCGACGTGATAGCACGCTATTTAGAACGCTTGCTGCTTGGAGATAAAGCGGCGGATAAAAATGCAGGGAATACCACCGCAAGCAGCGGTATGACGGCGGCATTTCTCGCCGAACACGGCTTCGGCCCTCACAAATAAGCAGTAACCACAAGGTTGACGACATGGCACTGAACACCATCGAAGAAATCATTCAGGATATTCGCCTCGGCAAGATGGTCATCTTGATGGATGACGAGGATCGCGAAAACGAAGGCGATATCGTCATGGCGGCGGAATGCGTCGGCGCCGAACATATCAACTTCATGGCGAAATTCGGTCGCGGCTTGATTTGCATGCCGATGACACGCGAGCGTTGCGAGCGCTTGAATCTGCCGTTGATGGTGCAGCGCAACGCCTCCGGCTTCGGCACTAAATTTACGATCTCGATCGAAGCCGCGCACGGCGTGACCACCGGCATTTCGGCCGGCGATCGCGCGCTGACGGTGCGCGCCGCCGCCGCGCGCAATGCGCGCGCCGAGGACATCGTGCAGCCCGGCCATATATTTCCGCTGATGGCCGAGCCTGGCGGCGTGCTGGTGCGCGCGGGCCACACCGAAGCGGCCTGCGATCTGGCGCGGCTGGCCGGCTTCGATGCCTCCGGCGTGATCTGCGAAATCATGAACGACGACGGCAATATGGCACGCCGACCCGATCTGGAAAAATTCGCGCAGGAGCACGGCATTAAAATCGGCACCATCGCCGATCTGATCCACTACCGCGTAATAAACGAAAGCAGTATCGAAAAAATCAGCGAGGGGCCGATCAGCACCGATCACGGCGATTTCACGCTGTGCACCTATCGCGATCTGTATCGCGGCGATATCCATCTCGCCATCGTCAAAGGCGATCTGGCCAGCAACCCGGCGCCGCTGGTGCGCGTGCAATTCGCCAGCGCGCTGCGCGATTTAATCGGCACGCGGCCCGGCGGCCAGATCGGCTGGAATTCGCAGCGCTGTCTGGCGCGCATCGCCGAGGAAGGCGGCGTGCTGGTGTTGTTGTCGGGCAACGAAGCGGTCGACGACTTGCTTTCGAGCGTCGATATCGCCCTCGGCAAGCGCACCTCGCCGGCACCGGCGGCGGTCGGCGGCCACAGCACCGTGCTGACGATCGGGCTCGGCTCGCAGATTCTGCGCGATCTGGGCGTGCGCAAATTCCGCGTGATGGGCACACCGGTGAAGTACAATGCGATCTCCGGCTTCGATCTCAGCGTCGTCGACTATATCGATCCAGCTTAAACCACGCGCAACGGGCACCGCGAGCGCGGGAATTGTGCAGGTCGCGACCAGGCCAAGTTTCATTGCCGACCCGTCAACCGCACACCAGATTCTCAACTTTTGACTTTTCAACATTCGACACAGGAAAAACTATGAGCGCCATTAAAACCATCGAAGGTCATTTCAACGCCGGACACGGACGCTTCGCCATTGTGGTGGGCCGCTGGAACAGCTTTGTGGTGGAAAGCCTGGTGGACGGCGCGCTCGATACGCTGCGCCGCCACGGCGTCGCCGACGATCAAATCACCATCGTGCGCGCACCGGGCGCCTTTGAAATTCCGCTGGTCTGCCAAAAACTGGCGGAGAAAAAACAATACGACGCCATCATCGCGCTGGGCGCGGTGATTCGCGGCGGCACCCCTCACTTCGAATACGTCGCCGGCGAATGCACCAAGGGTTTGGCGCAGGTCATGCTGCAGCACGGCATACCGATCGCCTTCGGCGTATTGACCGTCGACACCATCGAACAAGCGATCGAACGCGCCGGCACCAAGGCTGGCAACAAAGGCGCGGAAGCCGCGACCTCCGCGCTGGAAATGGTCAGTCTGGTCGGAAATCTGTAAGGTCTTATTCCCTCTCCTTTAGACCCTTTGGGCCCGCAAGGAGAGGGGAGAAAACAACGAAGTCAAAACGGTCTTCGTGTTCTTTTATTTATCGAGAGAGAAAGACTGTGGAAAAAGCTCCAGGTTTCAACGCAGCACGGCGCCATAAGGCGCGCCATTACGGCATGCAGGCACTGTATCAATGGCAGATCAGCCGCAACGCGCTGCGCGATATCGAAAATCAATTTCGCGCCGAATACGACTTCAGCCAGGTCGATCTCGAATTTTTCCAGGAACTGCTGCACCAAATTCCGGCGCAACTCGGCGAGTTGGAACTGATTTTTTCGCCCTACCTCGACCGCCCGCTAAAAGACCTGACACCGATCGAGCTATCGCTGCTGCGCATGGGTACCTACGAACTCGCGCACCGCATCGACGTGCCGTTTAAAGTCGCGATCAACGAAGCGGTTTCGCTGGCAAAAAAATTCGGTGCCGCCGAGAGCCACAAATATATCAACGGCGTATTGGACAACGTGGCCAAGCAATTACGTGCCGTCGAAATCGCCGCCGAAAAAAGGTAGTCGCCATGGCGCGGAACGATGCGGGCATCGGCGAATTCGAATTAATCGCTAAATATTTCGCGCCGCTCGGCAACACTGCCAATCCAGAAGTACAATCTCGCATAAACCTCGGCATCGGCGACGATGCCGCACTATTGAATCCGCGCGCCGATCACCAACTCGCCATCTCCGTCGACACCTTGGTGGCCGGCGTGCATTTCCCGGTGGACGGCGATGCGCGCCTGATCGCCCATAAAGCGCTGCGCAGCAACTTAAGCGATCTCGCCGCAATGGCCGCAACTCCTCTCGCCTATACGCTCGCGCTGACACTGCCCGCACTCGACGAGGCGTGGCTGGCGAACTTTGCGCAAGGCTTGCGCGAAATCGCGGAAGAATTTCAGATCGCGCTGATCGGCGGCGACACCACGCGCGGCGCGCAACTCGTTATCACCATTCAAATCATCGGCGAAGTGCCGACTGGAAAAGCGTTGACGCGCAGCGGCGCACAACCGGACGATATTATTTTCGCCACCGGCACACTCGGCGATGCGCGCGCCGCATTGGATATATTGGCTGTGCCGCAGGATCGAGCCACCACCGAACAAAAATTTTTGCTCGACCGCTATTACCGACCGACGCCGCGCCTCTCGTTCGCGCAGGCATTGCGCGGTATAGCCAGCGCAGCGATCGACATCTCCGATGGCCTCGCCGCCGATCTCGGTCATATTCTGCAAGCCAGCGGCGTTGGCGCGGAAGTGCGCCTAATGCAGTTACCGCTATCCGATGCCATAAATAATTTAACGAGTGCACATCAGTATGCGTTGAGCGGCGGCGATGACTACGAGTTGTGTTTTACGGTCGCCGCCGAACACGAAGAAAAAATTCGTTCATTAGCAGCACAATTTTCTACACCGGTTACCTCAGTCGGCCGTATTACCGAAAGTGGCAAGCTGGTTGTGCGCGATATCAATGGCGCGGTAATGCCGGTATCGCACACCGGCTATACGCACTTCTAACCGAATGGAAATTTGCGAACGCACAATGGCAATGCATAATCTTGCGATCGGAGCGAATGCTGAGGAAAAAATGAGTGGACTGGCCTGATATCGCCGAAATATCCACGCGCATCTCTCTGCCCGAGGGCTATCGCGCGGCGCAGTTGCAGCGCGCGGAAATTCCAGCGCTGATCGCCGCGCTGAAACTATGGCATCCGGATATTTCCGTGGGCGGCGGCAGCTGTTATCTCAGGGAAAGCTATTACGCGGACAAAGTGTTTTTCGATGACACGCCGAATAAAGATCATCTAGTCGTCACCATCAAACAAGATCGGCAACTCGCGGGCATGGCCTGCTGGGAGAGAGAGCGCGATGCGCTCACGCTTTACTACCGGCTCGGTGTCGTCGGCGCCGAGCATCGCGGCGCGAAATTGTCAGCACCAATGCTGGAACTCAGTGAATCTTTAGGTAGGGCGATGGGCGCGGGCTTTATCTATGGGCTGGCCACGCTAAAAATGCCGCACGCGCAACTGGCACTGGAGCGCGCCGGCTACCAACTGCTCGGCATTGCACCCGGCTACGACCGCGAGCTAGTGGCACCCGGCGTAATAAAAAGAGTCTACGAAGCACTCTACGGAAAAGTATTGGTGCACGCTGAAGACTTACAGCGTCCCGACCCTGCGAATCTTTCGCCGCAGGCTCGGGCGTTGTTTAAGGTGCTATTTCCCGATGAAGACTAGCCATTGGCCTGCTGTATGTATTTTCGGAGAGTGAGACATGTTTCTGCGCGTAACAAGCAACACAGGGAACGATTTATTTTTAGCGCATATTGGCTCATCGATCGACCTTAAATAATTCCGCCTCGATTTTCGCCTTTGGCAACGACCGCAGATCGGACATAGCGGACGTACGAAATGTCTCTCAAAAATTTATTTTGAATGGCCTCTTCACAAAATACAGGCTCACGCGATCGACCCTTTGCAGCCAGTCATCGTTCGGCACTGCGAACGGCAGGTTTACAAACTATTTCGGACGCTTACAGTTGCTTTTATATCGCTCAAACTTCTCCATTATGGTTTTGGCATAGCAATGACGGCATTAATTGCGTCGAGCAATACTTGGTCGTCGGCCATACCGCTTTCTGTACAGGTGTTGACCAATATCAATACCTGTCTTCAGCAAAACGATTAGTTTTAACTATGTGTGCAGAGACGAAAAGGTAGGGGCGCTGAACTCACTCGCGCAAGCGGCACGGCTCGCGCAAAAAAATCGACTCACTGCCCATTCGTAATTTCGGTGATTCAAACGGCTTCTTCGAAACGAAGTGGTCGTTCGAAAAATAGCAATCGATTCTCCGTAATTTAGTCTTAGCGGTCGCTTAAGTGGTATTTGGCTCTATTAAGCCAATTAGCTAGCCATGACCGCCGCTCCATAGCATAGGACTAAGGTCTCATATCCACTCTGAAGATAAGGTTATATAGTCCAGGCCGAAACGCGTTTTCTCTTATTGGAGTTACCGTAATGCGCAGCCACAAAAAACTATCTAAAAAAATCGTGACATCAGCTTTTTTCTTAGCGCTCGCCTGCAGTGGCAAATTGGCGGTTGCCGCAGAATCCAGCAAACCTGCAACGACTTACACCCTTCAGGCTAATAAAGCACTTGCCGAGTATTTAAATTTTAATGACAAGCAGGATTTTGAAGATGCCACGCGTGGATTGATCGATGCACCAACAGTGTTGACGATCAAGAACGAAAAAGGCGATGTCGTGTGGGATCTCGAATCCTACAAAAAATATATTGGCCTCGATAAACCGGTACCCGATACCGTAAATCCCAGCCTATGGCGGAACGCGCAACTCAATATGCAATACGGTTTATTCAAAGTGACCGATGGCATTTATCAAGTTCGCGGTTATGATTTATCCAATATCTCCTTCATTGAGGGGACAACCGGTTGGATCGTTTGCGATCCATTGATTTCGGCAGAAACGGCAAAAGCCGCCTATGAGCTGGTCAGCAAAAACCTCGGTAAAAAGCCCATCGTTGCTGTCATTTACAGTCACTCACATGTCGATCACTACGGCGGCGTTCGCGGTGTAATCGATGAGGCCGATGTCAAGGCTGGCAAGGTGAAAATTATTGCGCCGGAAGGTTTCACCGAAGAATCCGTGGCGGAAAATGTTATTGCCGGCAATGCGATGGGGCGGCGCGCGGTGTATATGTATGGCGCAATGCTGCCGCGCAATGCTCAAGGTAGTGTGAACGGAGGACTCGGTCAGACGACCTCCACCGGGAATGTGACGCTCATCGTGCCGACCGTAAATATCGACAAGACCGGCACCAAGATGACTGTCGATGGCGTCGACATGGTGTTTCAAATGACGCCGGGCACTGAAGCGCCGGCGGAAATGAATGTCTATTTTCCGCAGCATAAATCGGTGTGGATGGCGGAAAACGCATCGCACACACTGCACAATGTGCTGACCTTGCGCGGCGCGAAAGTCCGCGACCCATTGATCTGGGCACACTATCTTGGTGAGACAATCGATATGTGGGGCTCCAGCGTTGAATCGGAATTCGGCAGTCACCACTGGCCGATGTGGGGCAACGAAAACATCGTCAAATTTTTGGGCAAACAGCGCGATTTGTATAAATACATTAATGATCAATCGGTGCGCCTAATGAACGAGGGCTATACCGGTATCGAAATTTCCAACATGATCAAGCTGCCGCCAGAGCTTGATAAAGAATGGTACAGCCGCGGTTACTACGGCACGGTCAAACACGATACGCGCGCTGTGTATCAACGCTACATGGGCTTTTATGACGGCAATCCATCGACGCTTGATGAACTGCCGCCAGCCGAAGCCGCTGCCAAATATGTGGAATATATGGGTGGTGCAGCAGCCGTGTTGCAAAAAGCCAAAGCAGATTTCGACAAAGGTCAGTATCGCTGGGTCGCGATGTCGGTCAAACACGTCGTGTTCGCCGATCCAAACAATACTCAGGCGAAAAATCTTCTGGCCGATGCGTACGAGCAGATGGGCTATCAGGCTGAATCCGGACCATGGCGCTCGGTATATTTGCAAGGTGCTTACGAATTGAGAAACGGCGTGCCCAGTGCTGGTGGAACGGTCACTGCCAGTCCCGATACGATCCGCGCAATGTCACCTGAGCTGTTGTTCGATTATCTCGCGGTGCGTTTGAACGGTGAAAAAGCCGCCGGCAAAAAAATTGTGCTCAATGTCGACTTCACTGACCTGAAGCAACCTTATGCGTTGACAGTTGAAGATGGTGTGCTCAACTACGCGAAAAAACTGGCACCGAAACCCGATGCCACGATGACGCTGAGCAAAGCAACGCTGAATAAAATTCAATTGCGCGAAACCACGCTCGATAAAGCGATTGCCGCTGGCGATGTGAAAATCGACGGACGCAAAGAGGCATTCGATGAGTTCCTGGGCATGCTGGACACCTTCAACTTCTGGTTCAACATCGTCACACCATAAAGACAAGTGTTGATGGGATGATATTGTGAACAAACAATTGATGGGATGTTTGCTCTGCCTGAGTTTGGTCGCCGAAGTTCGCGCCGGCGGAATCATGTTGTACGAGATCGGCAGCGACAATGCTGGATTGGCCAACGCCGGTAGCGCCGCCCGCGCACAGGGACCGTCGACGCTGGCCAGCAATGCGGCGGGCATGAGTTATCTCGACGGTACGCAAGTGGCCACCGGGCTGCAGCTGCTATTTGGCGATATCAGCTTTGATCCCGATGCGAGCACAACAACTACGGGCGGCGATGGCGGCAATGCGCTGCCGCTCACACCGGCCGGCAGCTTTTTTGTCAGCCACCAAATCGACGATCACTGGCATATCGGTTTTGGTTTCTATGGCGACTTCGGTCTTGCGCTGAATTACGGCGATAGTTGGGTGGGCCGCTATCAGGTCGAGGAAGGCAGCATTGTCGGTATCTCGATGCTGCCCGCCGTGAGTTACCGCTTCGATGATCAATGGTCGGTGAGCCTGGGGTTGCGGGCCATGTACGGCGCCTTGCGATCCCAGGTTGCAATCAACCGCAGCCCGTTCAATCTACTCGATCGCGCCGATGGGAAATTAACGTTCGAAGACAAGGACTGGGGTTACGGCGTCAACGTCGGCGCAATCTACGCGCCGCAGCCGAGCACGCGCATCGGCCTCGCCTACACCAGTAAAGTCGATCTCGATTTTGAGGATAGTTTGGACATCGACGGCACCGGCCCGCTGTTGACGCGACTGAATGGCGCGAAAACCAAACTTAACGTCAGCGTGCCGCAAACCTTGACGCTCAGTCTGTATCAGCAGCTCGATTCGCAGTGGGCGGTACTGGCGACAGTCAATTGGCAGGATTGGTCGGAGTTCGGCGAGATCGGCCTCGACGTCGACACTACCGCCTCTGGTACTCAGTCGAAAGCCATCGATGCCAATTACAACGATACCTATCAGATTGCCATCGGCGCGCAATATCAGGCGACGCCAAAATGGCTGTGGAATTTCGGTATGGCGTATGACACCTCGGCCGTGGACGATGCCGATCGCGGCGTGACCGTGCCGATGAATGACACGTGGCGCGTGGGCACCGGCGCGACCTACCACTGGGATCAGAAAACCGACATTAACGTCAGCTGGGATCTGATCTGGATGGGCGATATGTCGGTCGATCAAACCAAATCGCTGTCCGGCCAGCGGTTGGCCGGCGAGTTCAGCAGCGCCTGGATTCAAACCGTGGGCGGCAGCGTGACCTGGCGGTTTTGAGCGTGAAATTTAAACCACGTTAACGCAAAGCTCTAATTCATTTCGCGCGGGGGCCGCCGTTATGCAGCCTTCAACTGAATCTGTTTTCGTGGAGTGTTCCAATGCTTTTTTTACAACGACTTTCACGATCAGTTTTCGCCGTGCTATTCATTGGCGGTAGCATGCAATCGGCCGCCTTAGCCGAGTCCGATGAAGAATTGGCTAAAAAGCTCGCCAATCCAATCGCGAATCTGATCAGCGTACCGCTGCAATACAACTACGACGACGATATCGGCAGTGCGAATGGGCATCGTTCGGTGTTGAATATTCAACCGGTCATTCCGTTCAGCTTGACCGACGACTGGAATCTGATTTCGCGAACGATTCTGCCGGTGATCGATCAGCACGATGTCGCCGGTCCATCGGAAAGCCAATCGGGTGTGGGCGATGTATTACAAAGCCTATTCTTTTCACCAAAAGCGCCAACCAGTAACGGTGTGATCTGGGGCGTCGGACCGGCGTTTCTACTCCGGACGGCCAGCAAGTCCGAGCTTGGCGGCGAAAAATGGGGAGCCGGCCCTACGGCCGTGGCGCTGGTACAACAAGGGCCGTGGACCTATGGCGTATTGGCCAACCACATCTGGTCAGTCGCGGGCGATGATCAGCGCGAGGATATCAGCGCCACCTTCCTACAGCCGTTTCTGGCCTATATCACGTCAACCAAAACGACATTCAGCCTCAACACCGAATCGACCTACGACTGGAAACACGAGCAGTGGTCCGTACCCATCAATTTTATGGTCAACCAATTATTCAAAGTGGGCGGGCAACCGATGCAGTTGGGCGTCGGTGCCCGCTATTGGGCGGAGAGCCCCGATTCTGGCGCCGAGGGTTGGGGTCTGCGTGTGGTCTATACCTTGCTATTTCCGAAGTAAAACGACGACCACAACCTATTAAATCTGAAATTTATTTTTCGACAATTCTACAGAATCCGTTTAAGCAGAGGGAGTGTTGCATTCACCGGTTGAATCCGCACCGAACCGTGGTCGTTGCTTACAATTTCAGCCACCCGCTCCTTGGTCGAAAAACTGCGCTACACCACCAACCGGAATGCTCTTTATTTTTTCGCCATCGCCTCAGCTCGCTTCTTCAACGCAATACCATTGGCCACAAACCCCGCCACAACTTTCTTTCCGAACTGCCAGCGCACGAATACCGACAGCGGTCCCTTCAGGCGTTCGTAGGTGTGATAGCGGACTTTGCCGTTCGGCAGTTGCGAAATAAATTGTGAGCGTTCGGCGGCCATCAGGCCCGGTTTGATATCGGCGTACGCGAGACAACAATTTTCTTCCCACACCGTGATCGTTTCGTTGGTGGTGAAGGAAACTTCGGGCAACACGATGCAGTCGGGATCGTACGGGCCCCACGACGGACCGAACGTCACCGTGTTATTCGGAGCCGCTTCGGCGTCGAGCCGGAAAAAACGATTCAACGGATTCCACTCGGGATAGGCATCGAAATCGGTGATGAGCTTCCATACCAACTCGATCGGTGCATCGATCTCGATCGGGTCGGCGTATAAGTTTCCGGCCAGGAAGCCACCGATTTTTTGCGGATTGAACGGATCGAACGGACCGAATGCGGATGAAACTAGCACAAACATCTCCTTGGCTTTTTACTTAGAGTCTTTAATAAAGTTACCGCACTGCACTCGACAAGCGGAATGCTGTAGATCTCGCCGGGGACGTGAGCGCGCAAGGATGCGCGCGCCCGAGCCTAACAAGGATGTTTGTTGTAAGGCGATCCCCGGCGGGGTCTACAGCATTCCGCGAACACGACAATGCGCGAAATCTAAACGTCGGTATTCCCTTTTTGAATGTTCTGACTATTATCGGCGCCCACTATAATCGACAGCGCGCGCATTTTTATATTTTCGTACCGGTGTTTTCGTATAATGGCCGCTCAATTTTGCGAGCAACTCCATGGCCAAGCCCGATCCACGCAATCCCATTCATTTAGTCGCGGCCGGCTTCGGCAGCGGACTGGCGCCGCGTGCACCCGGCACCTTCGGCACTATCGCCGCGCTATTGCCGTGGTGGCCGCTGCATTTTCTGGCACCGCTGTATTACTGGCTAATCGTTGGCGCCGGTTTCTTAATCGGTATCTATCTGTGCGGAAAAACCGCGCGCGATTTGCGCACGCACGATCACGGCGCGATTGTCTGGGACGAGTTTATCGGTTTGTGGATCGCGCTGGCCTGGCTGCCCGCAGCCGCGCACTGGTGGTGGATCGGCGCTGGCTTTTTATTATTTCGACTGTTCGATATCTGGAAGCCATGGCCGATCTCGTGGTGCGATCGCAATATTCACGGCGGCTTCGGCATTATGCTCGACGACGTATTGGCGGGCATTTTGGCCGCCGTCGTATTAGCCGTCGCGCTGACTACCGTACCCACTGCCCTACTATAAGCCGGAGTATTATGGCGCGCCGCACTACTCCGGTACTCTTTTTTCATGTCGGCTTTTCATGTCGGCTTTTCATGTCGGACTGAAGTCCGACCTACAGAATAAGCGCCTATTTCAAACGGTCTTGTTCCGCTTAATTGGTCAGCTTGCGCACGATCGCCGGCAACAAAAACTTCTTCACGGTTTGCCGCCACTCGGGCGCGGTGTTGCGCAGCGGGGTCGCCAATACATACGAAGCTATGACATGCAGCAACCAGCCGGTCAATTCCGGCAGATTGATGCCGTCGCACAACTCGCCGCGGGCCTCCGCCTGATAGAAGCGATCGCGGAAGAAGTTTTCGGCCAGCACCTGCAACTCGGCCGAACCGATGCACAGGCGGCTGAGCACGGCGCTGGGCTCAGCCAGCATCAATTGAAATACCCGCGAGCGCGGCACCAGCTCGGTGACGGTCACCAGAGTTTCGGTCAGGTACTCGGCGAAAGAGTTAGTGGTGCGTACATGTTCGAGCAGCTCTTGGGTCAACCCATCGGTCGCCTTGACGACCACGCCGGTCAACACCTCGTCGCGGTTCTCGAAATAACGGTAGATGGTAGTGCGCGAGACCTTGGCCTCGCGCGCAATGTGCTCCATGCTGGTCTTGAAGATGCCGTTCTGCTGGTAACAGGTCCAGGCCGCATCTAAAATTTGTTCGCGAGCGTAGTCCGAATCCGCGCGCCTCCCGTCGCCCCAACGAACCGCCAACGCCTCAGTAGCCATCGCCCCTCCCGCCCTATAATTAATTTATTAAGGGCATTATGGTACACGATTTGTACTTCGACGCTAGCCCGATTCGCTCAAAAAACCAACCGCTAACCGGCGCACTCGCGATAAACCTTTCGCCCGCGCCGGGCCTCAGAGATTCTCCTCGGCGAAGGCCGCCAGCCGGCTGCGCTCGATACCATTGATGTGCATGATGCCGGCGTGTTCGAAGTCCTTACTCTTTTCCACCAGATAAGTGAGCCCCGATGTCAGCGGCGAAATATATTTATTGTCGATCTGTGCCAGGTTGCCGAGCACCACAATTTTAGAATTGGCGCCGACCCGCGTAATGATGGATTTCAGCTGAAATTGCGTTAAACCCTGCGCTTCGTCGATCACAATATAAGCGTTGTTGAAAGAGCGGCCGCGCATGAAATTGAGCGACTTGAATTGAATGTTGGCGCGCTGTTTTACATACTCGATACTACTCATCGGCGAATCGTCGCCGCCGTGCAAGACCTCGAGATTGTCGTCGAACGCGGCCAGCCATGGCGCCATTTTTTCCTCCTCGGTACCTGGCAAAAAGCCAATGTCTTCGGCGATCGGCGGCGTCGAGCGCGCGACTATTAATTTATCGTAACGTTTCTCTTCGATGATGGCGTGCAGCCCGTACGCCAACGCGATCAGCGTTTTGCCCGAGCCGGCCGGCCCGGTCAGCACCGTCATATCGACATCGGCGCGCTGAATCAGGAAGAACGCCATGCCCTGCTCCAGATTGCGCGGCGTCAATCCCCACAGCCGCTGCGCGAGCAGGCGATCGCGATGCAGATCGACCATCTCGACGAACTCGTCGTCCAGCCGTTCGATGTAGCCGACAAAGCCGGTATCGTCGACGATAAACATATTCGCATACGCTTCCGGCAGTACGCTGCGCGCCACCAGATGCACGGTATCGTTGCCGCGCCGGAAGGTTTTGACTTTATCGACGCGCGCCCAGAATTCGCCGTCGACTTTTTCGTAGCCCTTCGCCATCAGATCGATATCGTCGATCACGCGATCCTTGCGGTAATCCTCGACGTGCTCGAGGCCGGAGCCCTTGGCCTTGAGCCGCATGTTGATATCTTTGGTGACCAGGCACACATACGCGCCGATATTGGTGGCTTGCAGATGCAGCGCGACGTTAATGATGCGATTGTCGTTGGCCTGCTGCGGCGAGCCGTCCAGATACGGCGCCTTGTGATCGAGGTGCAACAATTGATCGGCATACACCGCGAGCCGGCCGTTGCGGCGGTTACCGGCGCCGCTGCCGGGAATTTCTACGCCGTCCTGGATTTGTTTCGGCGACGCGTTGGCGAGAATGCTGTCGATCGCGTTGATGGCGATGCGCGCCTCGCGGCTGACATCTTTATCGCGTCGATCCTTAATCGTATCGAGTTCCTCCAGTACCGTCATTGGCACCACCACGCGATGCTCGGCAAACGCATTCAGCGCCAACGGATCGTGCAGCAACACATTGGTATCGATCACGTAAATTTTTTCGCGTTCCTCTGGACTACGTCCCATGGCGATGCCTCCGTGCGACGGTGAGCCGCACTACACGTTGAGTGGATGAAAGATGATTGGAGCGATACTGCGACGAGCGAAAATAACGGCCGGTAATAATTGCGGTGGCACTTGCAGCTGTACTGAAAACCGTACTGGAAACCGTATTTGAGGCCCTCCTTGAGGTCGCACCTTGAAAATGGACTTGAGGGTGCACCTGAGAGTGTATTTGTGGAATGTACTGGCGATAAGACCTGAGATAGCTGGCGCGCGAGCAGCGCTGGGCGCGATCGAAACACGCTGCGGATGGGGCTGAGCCAAGATGCCTTGTTGTCGGCAAGTCCGCCGACCGCACTTGCTTCATACCAGCCCCCGCATAACGACGTTGCAAAACCAATACTGGCAACGGCCTGTCCTAAGAATGTCGTGGGAAGCTCGGATGTACCGATTATTTGAACGGCCGACAACGTTTGTCAACCTCCGCGTAAATTTGCTGAATTTTCGTACAGATCTGCAATTTTTCGCTGCCCAAACGCATTATTTTCCGTTAGTCTAATTGCCCCGCTTATCTGTATACGCTATTCCCCTCATGCTAAATAACGATGCACTGTCGCAACTGCGCCAGTTGAAACAAACTATTCAAGAACAAATAGCCAGCCACACCGGCACCGTTAAAGCGTCGCAGGGACGCTTCGGTTTCGTGACGATGGACGATGGCCGCGAAATTTATTTGCCTCCGGAACAAATGCTGCGCGTTTTTCCCGACGATCGCGTCGAGATCGATATCGTCGCCAGCGCCGAGGGTAAACCCAGCGCCACCATCGAAAAGGTGCTGAGCTCGACGCTTGGCAAATTCTGCGGCCAATATGTGGTGCGCGATAACGCGCACTTTGTCGAGCCCGATTTACCGCGCTTCAATCGCTGGATATTCGTGCCGCCGAAAATGCGCGGCAGCGCGCGCCACGGCGATTATGTCTGCGCCAGCATCTGCCGGCACCCGCTGAGCGACGGCAAGGCGCAGGCGCGCATCGACCGCGTGATCGGCAATGCCACTCAGCCCGGCATCGAAACCCGCTACGCACTGCAGCGCTTTCAATTGCCCGATAGTCCGCCGACGCTGGTCGAAGCGGATTTGATCGAACCGGATCCGCAGCGGCGGCGCGATTTGACGGCGCTGCCGTTCGTCACGATCGATGGTAGCGATACGCTGGATATGGACGACGCGCTGTATGCGGAGCCGCTCGCCGACGCCAATACCGATGGCTGGCGGCTGCTGGTCGCCATCGCCGATCCGAGCGCCTGGATAAAGGCGGATTCGAAACTGGAGCAGGCGATCGCCGCGCGCGCCACCTCGATCTATTTGCCGGGCGCGACCATTCCCATGCTGCCGGCGCAACTGGCCAACGAGCGCTGCGCGCTGCAGGCCGGAGTCGAGCGTCTGGCGCTGGTTTGCGAAATGCGCATCGATGCGAGCGGCCACATCGCCGCGTATGAGTTTATCGAGGCGCGCATAATTTCCTGCGCCAAATTAAGCTACGAAGGCGTCAGCGAATTTCTCGAGCACAGTTTTCTAGCAGACGGTTTTCTCGCAGACAAGCAGACCGGCGATGAAGTGTGGGGCGGCTCGGTGCGGGCGCTGAGCGCTGTCGCCGGCGCATTGCGCGGGCAGCGTCAGCGCGAGCAGGTGTTGCTGCCGGAGCGCGCCGAATATCGCTTCGAGCTCGATGCGCAACAGAAAATCGCCGGTTATCGCCGCGAGGAAAAAAATGCCGCGCAGCAGCTGGTCGAACAATGCATGGTCGCCACCAACCGTTGCGCCGCCGAGCTTTTAGCGCGCGACCGCGCACCATTCACTCGCCACAACGGCTACCGCAGCGAGCGGCGCGAAATTATTGCGCAGTTGCTGGCCGAGCAATTGCCGCAACTGCAAAACGCCGATGTCGGCGAATTGGCCGCGTATACCGAGCTGCAGCGGATACTCGCGACTATCGAGCATCCGCTGCCGCTGCGCGAAATTTTTATGCGTTCGCTGGAGCGCAGCCAATTCAGCAGCAGCGCCGCGCCGCACTTCGGCATGGGTTTAGCGCAGTACATCACGATCACTTCGCCGATCCGCAAATATAACGATTTTCTCGCGCATCGCATCATCAAAGCCAAACTGAACAAGACTGCGCTGCCGCGCTTCAACGATGCCTTGTTGACGCAATTACAGGAGGCGGGCGACCGCACCCGGCAGGCGAATAAACTCGCCGAGCAATGGCTGAATTGTCAGTATCTGCAAAAACTGATGCCGGCGACCCACCCCGCGGAGCATGTGGCGAAGCATGCCGTGGACAGCACATCGGACAATACCGAACACAATGCCGCAGCCAGCGCCGAGGCCGCCGCGCCACCGGTATTTCAGGCGGAGATCGTGCACGTCACCAGCAGCGGCCTGGTGGTGCGACTGGTGGATAGCGGCATCGAAGGCTTTATCGATACGCGCCACAGCGGCGAAAAATTCAGTTTCGACAATGTGTATATGCGACTGAGTTCGGCGACGCGCAAATTCGAATTGGAACAGCGCGTCGAAGTCGGCATCGCCGCCATCGACTTAAAACGCCGCTCGATTAATTTTCAATTGGTCGTCGCTCCTGACACCACGCTGTCAGTAGCCCCCGCTTAAAGTGAGCCTGTGTTCAAAGCAGCCGCACCCGCCAGTTGCTTTGAATACACCGTCCACTTTAACGAGGAGCAACAAATAATGAACACATCGAGCATCGACTGGTTTGAAATTCCGGTAACCGATATGCCGCGCGCCGGTCAACGCCTGGATATGCTGCGCAGCGCGATTCGCGCGCGACAATGTGTGCTGCTCGAGTACACCGATACCGGCGGCGCGCCGTCGCAGCGCAGCGTGCGGCCACTGGCCTGCGCTTTTTGGGGTGGAAAATGGACACTTGCAGCCTGGTGCGAGAAGCGCGACGATTTCCGCAGCTTCCGGCTCGATCGCATCGACGCTTTACAATTGTTGGAGCGACGCTTTGCCGCCGAGCCCGGTAAAGCGCTCGCCGATTTTCTGCGCGCTAAAGATCGGAGGATGCCCAGCGCGTAGCGCCAATTTATTAGCCGCCGACTTGCTTAGCGCGTGTTAGCGCATAGAGCCCGTGTCGAACTTGCGATACAGCGCACTGCAGAGTAGACCGCACGCCAGCAACGCGATGCCAAAGACGCCAACGAGAGTAATCGCAACTAGATTCATAAGAGGCCCGATCCCGATTTTATAATTATAAAAGATTGCGCTCGCAATTTAACGCATCCTTAACGGCAAAGGCAAGTCGAGCGGCGCGAATTCTTTAGTAGCGGAAAGACCCGCGCTGCCGGCGATCGCAGTCGCATCAAGGCAACACGATCATCCGATTCGGCAATTCATTTTTTTGCGAAGTCGCCGGCACATGTTTTTTTAATAATTCGCCGCAGGCGGTCACGCATTCGACAAAGCCGGTAGCGGTTTCGCCGCTGCCAATCCGCGCGACGAAGTTATCGATAATACGCTGCCACTGCTCTTCGTCGACGTGCCGATCGATGCCGCTATCGGCGATGATTTCCACGTAGTGCTCGGCCTCGCTGACAAAAATCAGCACGCCGGTCGAGTGCTTGGTGTGGTGCAGATTATGTTCGAGAAACTGATGGCGCGCGAGCTGGCCGGCGCGCCAGCGTTTCAGCCGCTGCGGCATCAGCCAGAATAATAATGGCGGCCAGCGCAGCAATAATGCCGCCGCCGCGAACACCAGCCACTGCGCCAGCAATACATCCCAGAGCCCGAGCCATAGCGGCGTCAGCGCCAGCACGCCGGGCGTCAGCAAGGCGATGGCGGCCGCCCAGAGCGTCGGAATATACGCGTAGTGATCGGCGCGCGCGGCGAGCACGGCGACCAGCTCCGCATCGGTTTCGCGCTCGACCGCGCTGATGGTGGCGGCGACCAATTGCTGTTCGGGTTGCGTCAATAATGCCATCACCAATTCCCCGATGCGCCGCCGCCACCAAAACCACCACCGCCGCCGGAAAAACCGCCGCCACCGCCGGAGCCGAAACCGCCGCCAAAGCCGCCCGGTAAAAACAAACCGCCGCCGCGACCGAAACCACCGGGACCGCCGCCGCCAAAACTGCGCAAAAATATAACGCCTATGAGCATCAAAAAGAAAATCAACAAACCGCCGCGCCCCTGCTGCGAATTACCGCGCTGCGCCTGCGGTTGATATTCGCCTTTCAATGCGGCCATCACCGCGAGCGCGCCCTGCTCGATGCCGGCGGCGAACTGGCCGCTTTTAAACTGCGGCACGATCACGCTTTGAATGATATTTGCCGACAGCGCATCGGTCAGCGTGCCCTCTAAGCCATAGCCGACTTCGATACGCACCTTGCGCTCGGCCTGCGCGACGATCAGCAACACGCCATTGTTCTTGCCCTTTTGACCGATACCCCAGAAGCGACCGAGCTGATAGCCGAACTCCTCGATTTCATAACCCTGCAAATCGGGCAGCGTAACGACCACCAATTGAATGCCGGAAGCCTGTTCGAACGCGTTCAATTGCGCCGCGAGCTGCTGAGCCGCGCCGCTATCGAGCATGCCGGCGCTGTCGACGACGCGGCCGCTGAGCGGCGGAAATTTCGGCTCCGCGCCGGCCGCTCCCACTGCGCCGACGAATAGCAGCAGCAATAACAGATAGCGGCCGATCGCTCTCATAGAAAAACGCTCACTGGAAGTTGACCGCCGGCGCCTGTTCGGCGTTTTGAGTGGTCGCTTTAAACGTTTCGCGCACCGGCAGATCGCTATACATAAACTTGTGCCACAAACTGCCTGGGAAGGTACGTAGCTCCGTGTTGTAGCGCTCGACCGCCAGCACGTAGTCGCGCCGCGCCACGGCGATGCGATTCTCGGTGCCTTCCAACTGCGATTGCAGCGCCAGGAAGTTCTGATTCGACTTCAGATCCGGGTAGCGCTCCACCACCACCATCAAACGTTGTAGGGCTCCGGTCAACTGGCCCTGCGCCTCTTCGAATTGCTTGAGTCGCTGCGGATCGTCGATCAATTTACTATCGACCTGCATCGAGCCGACTTTCGCGCGCGCCTCGGTCACCGCAGTCAATGTCTCACGCTCCTGCGCAGCGTAGCCTTTTACGGTGGCGACTAAATTGGGCACGAGATCGGCGCGGCGTTGATATTGGTTTTCGACTTGCCCCCAGGCCGCCTTCACCTGCTCGTCGTAGGTGGGAATATTGTTGATACCGCAACCGCTCAGCAGCGGTAGCAGCATGGCGAATAACAGCCAGAATCGACGCATTGCTCCATCCTCCAGAATGATAATCGTGTAGCGCGCCTGCACTTTACTCCGCCAGCACGCACCCCGCCAGCGTAGCGTTCAAGCTTGTCAGCGCGGGCCTGGACAGTTATGGTTCGCAGATAATAGTGCGCGGACCATTGCCAGAGAATCATCGATGTACAACACCCGACTCGTTCGTCCGCTGAAAATCCTCGGCGCCCTCTATCTCGCATACCTGGCGCTGGTACTGCTGGTATTAACACCGGCGTTAAATATACTGGCGCCGAAAATCTATCGCGCGCAAACCGGCGGCGAATTGCGCCTGGAAAAAATAATTCTGCTCAATCCATTCACGCTGGCCGCAACGGTGCGCGGCGCCGCCAGCGACAACGCCGATCACAGCCGCTTTTGGTCATTCGATAAACTGTATGCCAATGTTTCGTTGTCGAGCTTATGGCGCCGCCAGTTAATGCTCGATGCCGTGCAGTTGCAGGGGCTGTATGTACAAATCGAGCAGACCGCGGCCGATCGCTACAATTTCAGCGATATTCTCGATTACCGCGCGGCGCGCGCCGCCGATGCAAAAAATGCCGCGCCGGCCGAGACCGGCAGCGGTATATTTCCAGTCACTATCGATAAAATTATATTCGAGGCTTCGCATCTGGGCCTGCGCGCGCCGCATAACAGCGAGCCCGTGGCGCTGGAAATCGCCGGGCTGGCTATCGAGATCGAAAATTTCAGCACCGTAGCTGTCGCGAACGCAGCTACTCCAAACTTAGCTACCGCAAACAAAACCCCATCGAACGCCGGTGTCAATCCACAAGCTGGGCGCACCGATAGCGCTATCGCAACCTTAAGCAGCGGCGCCATCCATATCGATATCGACCAGATAAAAAATAATTTCCTGCGCGAACAGCATCCCTTCGCGGCAGGCATCGATAATCTGCAATTTTCGATGGCAGCGTTTTCCGGCGCCGCGCAAACGCAGCAATACCGTTTGAATGCGCAATTGCACGCCGGCGGCGAATTGAAGACCGAAGGCACATTTAACCTCGCCGCACAGCAAAACAGCGGTGCGATTCATATTCGCAATTTCAATGTGGTGCCCGGCTGGGATTACCTTGCGCCGCGACTTGCTTTCGAAACGCAGCGCGCCTTACTCGATGCCGATCTGCCCTATCAACTGCAATGGGGCGACGCGCTCGCCTATCGCGTCGACAACGGCAGCGTCGCGCTGCGCGACGTGCAGTTGCAAGCACAGCACGATGCCGATACGCAACTGGGGTTCGGCGCGCTGAATGTCGACGGCATCGGTGTCGATAGCGCGCAGGCGCGCGTCCAGATCGCTAGAATCGTTTTGGATCGCCCGACCTTGCGCGGCTGGAATCGGTCCGCGCAAATCAGCCTGATCGATATGTTCAAAGTGCCGAGCAGCGATGCTTCGGACGGACCCGCGTGGCAGGTGCGGATCGATGAGGTCGCAATGCAGGAAGGCCATCTGCAATGGCGCACCGATCTGCTCGACGCACCGGAGCTAATCGTGGCGCCGCTGCAGGCACACGCCACGCATATTCAGTGGCCGGCGACCGAACCCGCGCAATTCGATTTAACCGCCAGCGTGAATACCGATACGCAAATTACATTGCGCGGCGCACTGACCGCGGCGCTCGATCCGCTGCAGCGCACCGGCAAGCTAAGCGGTGACATCGCGGCGCTGCCGCTGGTCTGGGGCAACCGCCTGCTCGGCCAGCAAATCAGCGCGACGCTACAATCCGGCAGCGCCAGCGCGCACTTCGAGGTGGCGCTCGATAAGGGCCAACCCACCACCGTGCAAAGCGATGGCCGCATCGAAAAATTCGAGTTACAGCGGCTGTCCGATCGACAAAAATTAGTGGCCTGGAAACAATTGCAGTGGCAAAAGCTGGCGGTGAATCTACCGGCGCAAACGCTGCAAATCGATCGCATAGTTGCCACCAATCCATGGTTGCAATTGCGCCTCAACAGCGATGGCACCAATAATTTCCAACAATTGACAGTCGAGCACTCCGGCGGGCAAACCGCCGCCGAACAAACGAGAGCCGGCAGCCAGGCGCAAACCAGCGCGCCGGCAAAAAAAGCAGCGGCAAAAAGCAGTGCGCGAACCGCGACCAAGTCCACCAAAATCCCTGCCGGCACTGCCAAGCCATGGTTATTTTCGGTGCGCAATATTCACAGCGATAACGGCACGCTGGATTTCCGCGATAACTCGCTACCGCGCGCCTTTCACACCACTATCGCCGATTTCACCGGCGATCTCGATGGCCTCAGCAACCGGCCCGGTTCGTTGGCGAAAGCAGGTTTCAAAGGCACGGTCGACGGTTATGCGCCGGTCGCATTGACCGGCACCGTCAATCCTTTTGCCGAAACGCCGGCGCTGAATATCGCACTCGATATCACCAATCTCGATCTCGCCGCGCTCACACCCTATTCCGGTACTTACGCCGGCTATCTGATCAACGGCGGCCGCCTGAGCGTGCAGCTCGCGTATACGCTGGAAAATAAACGCATCAAAGGCACCAACCACATCATCGTCAATCAACTCGAATTAGGCGAGCAGATAAAAGGCCCGAAGGTAATGGATTTACCGTTGCGCCTCGCCATTTATTTGCTCACCGACGCCGACGGCGTGATGGATTTGGGCGTCGACGTCACCGGCAATGCCGACGATCCCGATTTCAGCGTTGCCAGTATTATCTGGAAAGCGTTCCGCAACGTCATCGTCAAAACCGTCAGTTCGCCATTCCGCGCGCTGGGCCGATTGGTTGGTGGTGGCGCGGATCAGGATCTCGACCGCATCGAATTTGCTGCGGGCAGCGACCATATCGGCGAAACCAGCGGCAGCAAATTAAATTCGCTGGCCGAGATACTGCAAAAAAAATCCGCGCTGCGCATCAATATCGCCGGCCATGTCAGCCCGTGGCAGGACATCGAAGCGCTGCGCGATAACTCGCTCAGTCAGCAATTGATCGCACAGGATGGCATCGCTCCCGTCGACATCCAGCAGCAATCGACGCGCTGGCAGCAAGCCGTCGCGAAACTGTATGCGAAACGCTTCCCCGCAGATAACAGCGGCAAGCTGGTCACGATGCAGATGAACGATGCGATGCGCGATAACGTCGAGCTCGAACCGCGCGCGCTCGATGAACTCGCCAGCCGGCGCGCGCTCGCCGTCAAACAAGCATTGGTGACCGAGCGCGGCCTGGCGGCGGATCGCGCCACGCTCACCCCCGTCGATCTCGGCGCGGATAAAAACCCGGGGCTGCACGTAACGTTTGCCGTGGAGTGATTGACAGTGCGGCGCTGCTCGAGCGCCGCGCCTAACGGTTTCGATTGCTATACTGGGTTAGCCACCGACACCCTGCGACGATAACGCCGATTATTTATGCACACCAAATCTCCTGTGTTTTTACCGTTGCTGTTTATCGCTCTGTCTCTCGTCGCCTTGTTACTGGGCGGCTGCAGCAGCCCGCGCTTCGAGGAACCGGCGCCGCCCCCCGGCCGCATGGATCTCGGCAATTCGAACTGGGTTAAGCAGGTGTTGTACGCACAGTACGAGCAGTGGAAAACCGTCAAATATAAAAGTGGCGGCATGTCGAAGGATGGTGTCGATTGCTCGGGCTTTGTTTCGCTGACGTACGACAGCCGGCTCGGCATCAAATTGCCGCGCAGCACCGACGAACAAGTCAACCTGGGCACGCCGATTACGCAGCGCGAATTAATCGCCGGCGATTTGGTTTTCTTTAAAACCGGGCGCGCGACCCGCCATGTCGGTATTTATCTCGAGGACGGTAAATTCCTGCACGCCTCGACCGAAAAAGGCGTGATGATTTCGCGCATGGACGATGCGTATTGGACTAAGACCTATTGGAAGGCAGTGCGCTTGAAAGCCTGAGCGACGCATGGCGCCTCAATGCAACGACTTCGCGCAACAATCTATGTAACAGCTCCGCGCAACAAATCCGTATCACAACGCCACATCACACCATCGTGAATCGAGCTGCACGCAGCGAAATCGCTGTCTAGTTTCGCCCAATCATTAATGTGGTGGGTACTGGAGCCGTTGCCATCCTCCAAAATAATACAACCACTGATTGTGGTTCCGAAAACACCAGGTCCCTAAGATCGGCTCAGCGTAATAGCCAGATACACCGCATACAAAACGCCGTTGCCCAACAAGACCCACACCGGCATGCCGCGCTCCCGCACATTGGCGCGCAGCCACGCAGCGGCCAGCAGTGTCACGGCGACACCGCTCAACACTTCGATGCGCGGCTGCCACGGCGTCAGCATGATACCGATGGCGGGCAGCAGCGTGCCTTGAAATACCATCGCGCCGGTGATATTTCCGAACGCGAGCGTATCCTTGTCGCGCCGAATCCATAAAATGCTATTAACCTTTTCCGGCAGCTCGGTCGCGATGGGAATGATCAATAGCGACAGCAATAACGCGGAGATACCGAGCAACGCCGAAACACCGGCCACACCGTGAATAAAACCCTTCGCGCCGAATACCAGTAGCCCAAGCCCAACTGCCAGTTGCAATAAAATGGTGAAAAAATGCTGCGGCAACCCGATTCGAGCAAATAACATCTTGGCGTCGGCGGCGGTGCCGTGCCCGCTCTCGACCAATTTGCTGGAAGCGCGCACGGTCAACAGGATATAGATGAAGTAAGTCAGGACTAGAGTGAAGCTCAACGCGATGCGTATTGCGCGCGCATCCTGCGGCACATACATGGCGACTGCCGCCACCGCAAACGCCAACAGAAAAAAGTTGAGATCGCGGGTAAAGCCGGTGCGCTCCGGTGCTATGAAACCAGAAATACCTCGGCTGCGCAGAATCGCCAATGCCATCAAACAGGTGGAGAGCGTCGATAACATCAGCGGCGCGCCAAGAATCGCGCCGACCCCAATCTCTTCATTGATCGACACGCTACCGGTACCGGCGAATAGCGCCAACAATGGCACCAGGGTCTCCGGTAGCGCCGTGCCCACCGCAGCGAACAGCGAGCCGGTAACTCCTTCGGATATTTTCAGCTGCTCGCCCAAATGCTCGAGCGCATTGGTGAATAGCTCGGCGGCAACCAAGATAACCAATAACATCGCGGCCAACTCAATAAGCAGTTGCGCCATGCGTGGAACTCCAAAGTGAAGATCGAGAACGGGGATTGTAACGGAAAGCCTGCGTGAATCCGCAAATCGGTATTACGAATTAACAATATTGAGTTAGGAGGCTGTAACGATCGCGAATCGAATACATCCAGCGATGTATTCGATTCGGTTGGAAATTACTCGGCTTTAAGACCTTCGACCTGGATTTTCAATTTTACATCCATTTTAAAACCGTACGCTTCGCCGTAGGCGACGCCAAAATCCTTGCGATTGATCGTCGCCGATGCGTCGGCGCCGCACACTTCGCGCTTCAACATCGGATGCGGCTTGCAGAGAAATTGATCGATATGCAATGTGACCGGTTTAGTCACGCCGTGCAAGGTCAACTCGCCCTGTACCTCGGTTGGCGCATCGCCGCTGAATTTTGCAAGCTTGCCTTTAAAAACCGCCGTCGGGAATTTTGCGACATCAAACAGCTCTTCGCTTTTGGCGTGCTCGTTCATTTTGGCCTGACCAAAATCGATCGAAGCGGCATCGATATTTACTTCCACGGTGCCGGTTTTAGCTTCGCGATCGAGCACCACGGTGCCGGAGCTCTTGGTGAATTTGCCGCGCCAAACCGACAAGCCGCCCATGTGATCGGCCTCGAAACTCGGATAGGTGTGCGCCGGATCGAGGTTGTACGTAACGGGAGCAGCGACAGCCGCGCCACAGCTGGCGGCGAGTAACGATGCGAGCAGTAACTTCTTCATTGTGTAATCCTCTGTCTATAGTAAGTTGAGTATCGATAAAAAAATTCAAAACCAGTTTTACCAAAACACTTATACCGAAAAATTTTTTATCAATTTCCGGTAGTGACCACCTTAAATTTGATATTCACTTCATTGGCGAGCATATCGGTCGCTTTCCACTCGCCCTCGCCGATATTGAAATCGAGTCGCTTGATCGGCAGCGCGCCCTCAAAAATCTGATTTTTGCCCTGCTGCTTGACGGTGATCGGCACATTGATCGCCACGCTTTTGCCTTTAATCGTCAATTGGCCTGCGCACATCAATTTGTCTGCAGCTACCGATTTAATACTGCTGCTGACGAATGTCGCCTTGGAAAATTGCGCCGCGTTGAACCATTCTTTTTTCTGTACCTCTTTGTTGTATTCGGGATCGCCGATATCGAAACTGGCGATATCGACCGTGACCTGCGCCTTGGCGGCGGCAATATTCGCCGGATCGAACTCGATCGCCGCATCGAATTTTTTAAACTTTGCCTCGACCGGCACGCCCATCTGCGTAAACACCGCTACGATACTGCTGCCCGCCGCATCAAATGCATTCGCAGCCCAGGCCAGCGGCAAGCCGCCCAACAACAAAGCCAAGCCAATCGTGCGCAACGATAATTTTTTCATTGTTCTTTCCTCAAAATGTAGGTTGCCCTCGAATTCATGCTGCACTTAAGATTTACGCTGCGGCAACATGCGCAACAGCACATTGTCGCGATGAATGAAGTGATGTTGTAATGCTGCACCGGCATGCGCGATTACCAGAGTCGACAACCCAATATTCAATATGTAGTGCAACGTCTTCAACAATGGCTTCAATTCCGGATTGGGATCCATCAATACCGGCAGCGGCAGCAGGCCGAGATACACCACCTTAAAGCCCGAGGCCAAGCTGTAGAAGTAGCCGGATAAGGGCACCGCGAAGATCAGCGCGTACAATAGATAGTGCGTCCATTCGGCGACCGTTTTTTGCCAGCTCGGCATCGATGTCGGCAACGGCGGCGCCGGATGCGTTAAACGCCATAACAAACGAATCGTCGCCAAGGCCAACACCGTCACGCCGGCCCACTTGTGCCAATTGAAATATTTCAATTTGGTCGGCGTGATGCCCGGCATATCGGCCATCGTCAGGCCTAGCAGGAATGTGCCGATAACGAGTACCGCCATCAGCCAATGTAATAGCTTCGCGGTACTGGTATAACGTGGTGCCGAACTATGACGTAGTGTGGAATTGTGACCCAGTGTCGAACTTTCCATGCCCATGCTCCCGATTTTTTTGTTTAGTGGAAAATTTAGCGGCAATGTTAGTGGCGATGTCTGTAATGACCTATCTCGTAGAACGACTATTGTCGCTAAAGTTTCCGGCCGCTGTTTCCAGATGCAACCTGTGACGACAATCGCCGTTTACTACTTTAACTACGCCGCCAACTATAACTCAATCGCGAGCCAGGCGACGCCGATCGCGCCATCGAAATCCGTGCAATCGCTTCACACTATCGCCGCCGCTCGCTCAAAGGACAAACGCGGACCGCGCGGAAATAATTTTTCGCCGGCGCCGTAACCAATATTCAGCAAGAAATTGCTGCGATAGCCACTCTCGGCAAAAAATTCCGCATCCACCTTGGCATTGTCGAAACCCGACATCGGCCCGCAATCCAAACCCAAGGCACGCGCCGCAATAATCAGATAGGCGCCCTGCATCGAGCTGTTGCGAAACGCGGTCTCGGCCGCCCACGGCAAATTGCCCGCATACATATCCCGCGCATTGGCATAAGCCGGAAACAACTCGGGTAAATGCTCGAAAAATTGCGGATCGCTGGCGACGATAACTGTCGCCGGCGCGTTCATCATTTTATCCACATTACCGGGCGCCAATGCCGCGCGCAAACGCTCCTTGCCGGCGGCGCTCGTCACAAACAGCAACCGCGCCGGATTACTGTTCATACTGGTCGGCGCCCACTTTGCAAGATCGTACAAAGCCTGCAGCGTTTGCGCGGCTAGCGGCCGATCCTGCCACTCGGTATGGGTACGCGCCGCGGTAAATAATTGCGCGGCCACCGTTGCATCTATAAATTTCTGCGTCATGATCAATTTTCTCCCACTGAATTAATGATTGGTGCGATTCGGTAAATCGAACCAAAGAACTTCTGAATCTGCAGCGAGTTCTATCGGTAAGCGCCGCTCATCGACCACGGCGAGACCATCTCCCACTGCAAGTTGCTGCGAACCCGCGGTCGCCGCGCCGTGCACTACCTGAACAAAGCCGATGCGTTGCGGCGCCAACGTCAATTCGTGCGCGCCGGTACTGGCGATGCGCGCAATGCGCACGTCCTGATGAATATGCAGCGTATTCGGCGTGGCGTCGCCGCTGACTATCCAATTGATGCCATCGACCTGCGCAATACGTTTCTGCTCGTACGAAGGCGGCAGATTCTGCTGCGCCGGTTTAATCCAGATCTGCAACAGACGCAGCGGATCGCTGGCCGACGCGTTGTATTCGCTATGCGTAATGCCGGTGCCGGCGCTCATGCGCTGCACTTCGCCGGATTCGATGCGCGTCACATTGCCCAGACTGTCGCGGTGCTCGATCGTGCCGCTCACCATGTAGGTGATAATCTCCATATCGCGATGCGGATGCGCGCCGAAACCGCCGCCCCCATGCAGAATGTCGTCGTTGATGACGCGCAGCACCGACACGCCCATGCGCTCGGGATCGTAAAATTCGCCGAACGAAAAGCTGTGGTAACTATCCAGCCAATCCAACTCGGTATGGCCGCGGCGCTGCGCCGTAAAAGGTATCAACATGATTCCATCTCCTTAACACTGTTGCCGATCGCATGCGTCGGTGTGTTGAAAGTAACGCGTGGGAGAGATGCTAGGGCTTTCCAAAGTCCGCCAAAAGCGATAAGTTCTGATCTTATTGTTCAAAAAATTTGATCGAGATGATTCAACACCCACTGACCCTAGATGCCCTGCGCGTACTCGAGACTATCGCCCGGCGCGGCAGTTTCGCCGCCGCGGCGGAGGAACTGCATCGCGTCGCATCGGCCGTGTCGTACACCGTGCAAAAGTTGGAGGAGGATTTAGATCTGGTGCTGTTCGATCGCAGCGGCCATCGCGCCAAACTGACGCCGGCCGGCCTGTTGTTGGTCGAGCGCGGCCGCGATTTGCTAACGGCGACCAGCCAATTGGTGGAAGATGCGCGCGCCACTGCCTGCGGCTGGGAGCAGCGCCTCACTATTGCCATCGATGCGGTGTATCCGCAAGAGTGGTTGTTGCCGCTAGTCGCGCGCTTCTATGCGGCGCAAGCGGAAACCGGTGCGAACACCGATATTCGGATTATCGGCGAAGTACTCAGCGGACCCTGGGATGCGCTGGAGTCGGGGCGCGCCGATATCGCCATCGGCTCGGCGCAGGTCAGTTTGGCGAAATCGTTTCGGCGCAAGAAGCTCGGCAGCGTGCGATTCATCTACGTCGCCGCGCCGCATCACCCGATATTTCAAGCGGACCCCGCGACGCTCGATCTGGAGAGTTATCGCGGCATCGCCATCGCCGATAGTGCGCGCACGCGCGCGCCGCGCACGGTGCGACTCGGCAAACATCAGCCGACGCTCACGGTCGGCAGCTTCGCCGCCAAGATCGCCGCGCTGGAAGCCGGACTGGGTATCGGCACGCTGCCGGAATTACTCGCGCGCGAGCATTTGGCGCGCGGCACATTGCGCGCGCTGCCGGATAGTCCCGCGCAAGACAGTTTGGCTCACGACAAAGCAGAAACTTCACTGGCCTGGCAGGTAGAACCCAACGGGCGCGCCAAGCGCTGGTTCCTGCAGAAATTACCGGAGCTTTTTGCACAGTTGGATGGCGCCGAACAAGAGCGGAAATAATACCGGCTGGGGAATAATACCGACGGGGAAGAAAGGAGTTATGCAGAGTAGCGAACGCTACTCCGCATTGAATGATAACAACGCAAGAACAACAACGATTAACCGCGCGCCCGATAGCTATCGCGCAATACTGCGAGCTCGGCCAGCGTCTCCGAACTCGGGGCACTATTCTCGATCGCTTGCGCCAATTGCTCGAAGGCCTCCGCTTGATTCGATTGCAGATAAACATCGAGCAACTGCAGCTTGAGATCGTCCCGCTCGCGGTCCTGCAGCAGCGCCTCGCGCAGTAACCGCTCGGCCTCATCGAAGCGCCCAAACGCCACGAATACGCCGGCGCTAATGCTCGCATCGACCGGCTCATCGGATTGGCGCGGTAAATCGAGCTCTATTTCCGAATCGCCGCCCGTCGTCGGCAATACATCGGCCAAGTCTAGCGATAGCTCTGTCGTATCATCGCTGGGATGCTGCCAGTATTGCTCGGAGCTGCCCCAGTTATTACCCGCCGGAGCCGGCCCATTGGGCACAGGCTCGAAACGTTGGCCGCCGGCGCTCGCGGTTGCCATGGCCAGGCGGCGCGTCGGCCAGAAATGTTCGCGCACGGCCCAGCCCGCGGCAGCGGCAATACCCGACCAGTACAATAAATGCACCCACCAGGGCGTGTGTGCTTGCGGCAGCGGCTTCAACTCGGCGGCATTCACTTGGCTGATCATCGCGCCGGGTTGTGCCGCGTTGCCAGCCTGATGCTCCGCGGCATCGCCAGCCGCAGCCGCGCGCTGCTGCTGGAACTGCTGCATCAGACTGTCCAGCCGCGTTTCCATTTCGTGCAAACGATCATTGGACTCCACCAGACTCGCATTGAGAGTGCTGACATTTTCGCTAAGATCGGCAACCTGGGCCTTCAGCGCGGCATTCTCCTGCACCAATGGGGCCGGGGCTGGCTGCGGCGCCTGGGGTGCCGGAGCACTGGCAACCGCTGTCGCTGTCGGCGCCGCCCCGCCAGTGGCGATACGCTCGGCCGCAGCGACATCGATAGTCGCGCCCTCTTTCAAGCGCGCGGCATCACCTTTAATAAATGCATCCGGGTTGGCAGCCAGCAATGCCGCCATCATCTGCTCTACCGACACTGCAGCGGACGGCCGTAACTTAGCGGCCAAGCGCCATAAACTATCGCCGCGTTGCGTGACATAACCGCCGCCGGCTTCGTGTCGCACGGCGGGTTCAGCGCGCGGCTTCATTCTCGGTCGAACTACCTCGGCGAGCCGTTGCTCGACGGGCTGCTGCGCCGCCACCGGTAATTCGGTCGGTACGCTTTCCGGCTGCGGCCGGCTCGCCAACGCCGTGGTCGGTGCAGGATCGAGCAGCACAGTGAACTCGCGCACTACCTGCCCCTGCGGCCAACGCAGATTTAATACAAAGTCCAAATAAGGTTCGCTGATTGCTTCGCTAGTCGTAATGCGCACGTAATTTTGGCCGTTTTTCGTAAACGGCTCGATCTTCAGCTGGCTATGCAAGTAGTTATATTCGACACCCAGTGCGCTGTAATCAGCTGCGCTGCCGATCTGCACCTTGAGCTGATCCAGCGACAAGTCGCCCATATGACTCAGCGCCACTTCCGCCTGCAATGGTTTACCCAGGTAGGACTGCAAACTAAGATCGCCGAGACCAACAGCGGCAACTCGACCGCTAACCAAGGCTGCAGCGATGTAGAGCGGCAATAATTTGCGACGATGGGCAAACATGGGGCATCCTCCTAGATCCATTAGCGACTCAGCGTCGTTAATTGAAAAAACATGACGTAATTCACATGATTATAATAGCTATATAAAAAGTTACCGCCCGAAAGGGTGGAAATCTGAGCAAATTGTTAATTTATTAGTCATTTTCCCTGTCGCGCAGCCTCGCTCGAGCCGTTATTTAGATAATTTTGCGATCCGGTACGGACAAGTACGGATTTTTTTTGCGTTTGGTCGGTCCTATTCTTTGAACAGCTGATATTCATCCCAGGTCTCCAAAGTGTCATACAGCTATAGCACCTTCTTTTGAGGTGCTTTTTTTTGCCTCGTATCTTTTTGCCTCGTATCCTCCCGCTTCAAGCCCGACCTTATGCCTCCCCGGTAATTTTTCTCTGTACTCACTGCGGCCCGAATTACTTAGCCGCCGACAAAATCCACAATTGATGCTCGATGCCGCTACGGATTTAAGTACAATCGACGGCACCGAAACGGGGTTATGGAGGCTACTTGCATATGCTTAACGCTCGATCTCTCTCGATATTTCCACGCATTGCTCTGACCATCCTGCTGGGCGTGGCACCCATCGCCGCGCGCGCCGCCGATAGCGCAGAGGCGGTGATGAAACGTTTGATTGAGCAGGTCTCCACCGACCTGAATCAACTATATAAACAAAATCGCATTGGCGACCGTCCGGCTCTCGAACAGCTAATTCGCAGCGATATCCTGCCGAGTATCGACCGCCAAAGGCTTACGCAGCGCGTTTTTCGTCAGTACTGGCCGCAGATAACCGCCGCCGGTAAGCAGGCGGACGCGCAGGATCGCGTCACCAATTCGTTGGTGCGCACCTACGCGGTGGCATTATCGAGCTATTCGGGCGATACCCTCACCGTCGTGAACGTCAACGAAGAGGGCGCCAAGGCGACGGCGAAAACGCGCATTCGTCGCCCGAATGGTCAAACCATTCAAGTCGATTTCGCGCTCGACAATGCGGGCGGCACCTGGCGCATCAACGATTTGGCGGTGGACGGCATTGTCGTCAGCCTCACTCTATTCAACGCCATTAAGCCGATCTGGGAAAAAGACGGCATGGCGGCAGCGTTGAATGCCGTCAGCGAAGTCGATGTGAATAAACAATAAAGTTCCGCCGTCGCCAGGCGACGGCCCGAATCAACTTCAACCGGACCACTCGATAACCGATGAATAAATTGCTGACGCCGTGGCAGGATTTCGCAAGTTGCGACAACGACGCGATAAGCGCGCAACTCGATCGGCTTGCTATCAATCTGCGTCGCACCCGCGAGGAATGTTGGCTGGATTTTCATTACGACAACGACCGCTATGTCGCGCCGCTAACCGATGAGCAACCATCGCTGCGATTTTTACTCAATCACGGCGATCGCCCAATTCGGCTGACGCCGCAGTTGGCGGATCGACCGGTCGTCGCCCGGCCGATGGTACCGACCGAATTACTCCCCAAAGAGCGCACTACGCTGTTTATCAGCACCGTGCTATGGGCTCGCATTTGCGTCGGCGAGCAATTGCTGGCCGAATTGGCGACGCTGCGCTTGTCGGACACCTGGTTTGGCGCCACCGCAATGCGCGGCGAACTATGTTATGCCAGTCAGACGCGCGCACTGCTACGCCTGGACAACGTACCGTATAGCGCCTTTCGCGCCATCATTCCCGTGACCATCGACAATCAAGGCGAAGACAACGTCAAGCTCGAGCGCATCAACGTGCCGGTACCGCATTTGACGCTGTACTGCGACGGCGAAAAATTCTGGACCTCGGCGCTGACCATCCTGAGGGAAACCAATTTGGCAACTGCAAAATTGCACATCGATGCTACGCCGCCCCCTGGCGCCGCCGTTATAGCCCAGCCGCGCCGCCCAATTCGCGGCGGCGTATTCGATCGTGCGGTGGATTTACTATTTGCATAAGCTATTTGCATGATCTGTTTGCCTATGCTGGCTGCAGGAGTTAGCTGCATGATTTATTCGTCCGATATCTTCGTCCGACCTATTCACCCGAGTAATAACTTCAATGGCCAAACCGGATTCCATACAACACATATTTAATACAATCGATCTCGAGGACTTAATCCGCGCCTCGCTGCTGCTGATCGCCGGCCTGATATTTTCGCGGCTTTACGGCCGGATGATTAAACGCGGCGTGTTAAATCATCTGCCGAGCTTTATCCAAAAACTCGGCGGCTGGATAATTCTCGCTATTTTTATCGGCATGGCACTGCATCAACTGGGCTTCAAGCTCAGCGTATTGCTCGGTGCCGCCGGAGTATTTTCCGTAGCTCTGGGTTTCGCCGCGCAAACGTCGGCAGCCAACTTGATCAGCGGATTATTCGTCGTCAGCGAGCGCAGCTTTCAAGTGGGCGATAACATTCAGGTCGGCAATCACAATGGCGAAGTGCTATCGGTCGATATGCTATCGGTCAAGTTGCGCACCGCCGATAACCGTTATGTGCGCATCCCCAACGAAACGCTGATCAAAAGCGATGTGGTCAATCTGAGTAAGTTTCCGATTCGACGTTTCGATTTAAAACTTTCGGTCGCCTACGATTCGGATATCGCGCATGTGCGCGCGGTGCTGCTAAAAGTGGCAACCAATAATTTGATCTGTCTGGAGGAGCCGCGGCCGTTGCTCAATTTGCAAGGCTTTGGCGAGTCGTCGATCGACCTGCAATTCTCGGCCTGGGCGACGCGCGAAAACTATCAGGATCTGCGCAACAGCATTCAGGAGCAGATAAAAATCGCTTTCGAGGTGGAAGGCATTCAATTTCCGTTTCCCACGCGCACGCTACTGCTACCGGAGATCGCCGCCAATTTCACTAATGCAACCAGCGAACCGCGCCCAAAGCCTAACAGCGACGACCAAGTAGCTTGATGAGTAAGTAGCTTAAATATTTTTCGCTACGATTTATTCGAGCGCTGCCGTACCGGCGGCGCTTCCGGAGCGAACATATTGCGCTCGAATTGCTCGGCCGTCAGCGGCTTACAAAACAAGAAGCCCTGCCCGAAGTGACAACCCATATCGGCCAGCAGACGACGTTGCGCCACCAACTCGATACCTTCGGCGATCACGGCGATTTTTAGCGCTTTTGCCAACTGGATAATGCCCGCCACGATTTCCAAATCGCTATTATCGGCGCTCAGATCGGCGACAAAACTACGGTCCACCTTCAACGTGTTCGGTTTGAATTTACGCAGATAACTCAGGCTGGAATAACCGGTACCGAAATCGTCCAAGGCGATGGAAAAGCCGGCTCGTTTCAGCTCCTGCATCAAGCGCGCGCCATGCGCCACATCCGTCATCAGCGCCGATTCGGTCAACTCAAGCTCGATGACACCCGCCGGCAACCCGCTATCTCGCAAAATGCGCACGGCCACATCGCCAAATTCGCGGTTGACGACCTGCAGCGCCGACACATTCACCGCCAACGGCAACCAAGTGCCCGTGCGCGCATGCCAAAGCCGCGCCTGCGCGCAAGCCTGCGTTAAAATCCATTCTCCGACCGGCAAAATCAATCCCGTCTCCTCCAGTAGAGGAATAAAGTCCGCCGGCGAAACCAGGCCGCGCGTCGGCGAGCGCCAGCGCAACAATGCTTCCGCGCCCACCAAATCGCCATTGTGCAAATTAAACTTACCCTGATAAAACAGCTCGAACTGCCGCTGCGGCAAAGCCAGCCGCAACTCGTTTTCCAACGCCAGCCGCTCGCGATTCGGCAGCGTCATACCGGCACTGAATAGTTGATAGGTATTGCGGCCCGCCGCCTTCGCGCGCTGCATCGCCACATCGGCGAGGCGCAACAGCGTGGACGTATCGGTGGTATCGCCGGGAAAGGTTGCCACACCGATCGATGCGGTCAGAAATGCATGCTCGGCCTGCAGGTGGAACGCTACCGTAAAGCTCGCCATAATTATTTTAGCCAGCGCCGCGATGTCGCCGACCACGCAAAGTATCGCAAACTCATCGCTGCCCAGGCGCGCGATATAGCCGCGCTCGCGCACCGCCTCGCGCAAGCGCTCGCCAATCTGCATCAGCAATTCGTCGCCACACTGGTGGCCCAGCGTGTCGTTGATATTTTTAAATCGATCGACATTGATAATCATCGCGGCAAACGGTTTCAAGGCGCTTTCGGCAGCATACTGTTGCAGCGCTTGCGACAACATTTTGCGGTTCGGCAATCCCGTCAGCTCATCAAACATCGCGGCGACATACAAACGCTGCTCATAATTTTTGTATTCGGTGATATCGCGGATAGTACCGACTAGGCGCACCACGCGCTCCTGGCCTTGGTTTTGGTCGCGAATCGCCACGACGCGATTACTAAGCCAATGCAACTCTCCCGCTGCATCGATTATTCTGAACTCGAGTTCGCCAATATTTTTACCTTCGGCGTTGTCCTTTAGCGCCTGCACGACCAATTCGCAATCGTCCGGGTGCAGATATTTAAACATTTCATCGCGGCTATTCAGGATCGGCGCCAGCGGCGCTTTATAAATAGATTCGAATGCCGGACTAATATAGGTAAACCGCTGCCCGCTCACATCGTAAACCCAGAAAATATCCGGAGCCATTTCGGTCAGCTCATTGAGCAGGTTGGCATTTTCGGCGGCTTCGCGCATCGCGCGCTTAGCGACCGTTATTTCGTTGTGCGAAAACACGATCATAGGTTTTTCGCCGGGCAAAATCAGCGGAGTGACGTGCACCACATAATTTTCGGTGCCCGACTCGGCTGCAAACTCATACTCCATCTCAAAGCGATCCTTGCGACCGGCGACGATATCGCGCACCCCGGTCGTCACCGCCAGCGAAGCCTCTCGATCCTCGCCCTCGATCGCAGCGCTAAACGCGAAGAAATTATGCGCGAGCGGCGACGTGCCGAAATCGCCGTGCCAACCCTGTTGCCAGGCGCGATTTACCGTTACGAAATCGCCGAGCTGATCGATCACACCGATATGTTGCGGCAGCGCATCGATAATTCCTCGAACAAATTGCCGGGCATTTTCCAGCGCTTCCTGCGCGCTGAGATGCACGCTGACGTCCTGCACTGCGCCGAGCATGCGCTGCGGCTGGCCTTGCTGATCGACGATCAAGCGCCCCACCCAATGGATATGCCGCTCGCCGCCATCGGCCAATGCCATACGCACGATCAAATCGAGCGATTTATCGCTGGCCGAAGCATTGATAATCGCTTGCACCAACGCCATGCGATCCTGCGGATGCAGCTGCTCCAATACGCGTTTCTTGTGCTCGTGCGGCAGACACTCGCCGAGCTTTAACAGCGTCACCGCGCGCGGCGACAGCTTCAACAAACCCTGCGAATAATCGAATACCCAATCGCCAAAGCCGGCAATGTCCTGCGCGACCAATAGCCGCGCATTTTCTTCGGCCGCTTGTTTTTGCGCGAATATCAACGAACTAATATCGCGTAGAAAGACGCTTACTCCGCCGGGATACGGCAGCGCCGTAATACTGAACCAGGCATTGCGCTGGGCATAAAAATGCTCGCAACGCTGTATCGTCTGCTGCTCCATCGCGCGCTGTACGCACACCGCCGCCGCATCCCCGGCAACCACTGGAAATACATTCCAGAAGTTCTGCCCGATAAAACTATCCTGATTGGTTTTGGCGAGCAATTTCTCCGCGTGCGGATTGATAAAATTAATATTCCACTGCGAGTCGAGCGATAGAAACGCGTCGTCTACGCTGTTCAGCAAATTCTTTAGCTGCGCAACGTGATCCTTTAGATTTTGTTGCGCCGATAAAGCTTCGGTAATGTCGCGCGAGAAAACCAGCATATAAGGCCGCGCGGAATCGCGCAGGTGTATCGTCGTGAAGGTGTTATGCCAGGAGCGAACCTCGCCGGTCAGCGTGCGGCAGACATCGGTGAACTCGGCGCTACCGGACGTCGATGCCCGCTGCCAAGCCTCGGTCAACTTCTTTTGTTGCTCGCGCCCCCAGAATAGAAACCAATTTTGACCGATCAACTCCCCCGGATGCGTCGCCCCGACCACGCTCAAGCCCGCTGCGTTAATCGATAGTACGGTGCCATCCGCGGCGAGCAATTTGATGCAGTCGCGACTGCCGGAGAATAAACCTTCCACGATATTTTCGTAGGCGTGCAAACGTTCGGTGGCATCGCGCAACTGCCCGCGATTGCGCAGCCGTATTGCGCACAGCTGGCCGACACTGGCCGCCAAGAATGTCGACAAGATAAACGCCACCTGCTCGTATCGACCGGTCAACGCACCACTGCCAAGCAACCTCGATAGCAACAGCACGCCGCCCAACGTGGTAGCGGCAATTGTTGCCATGGCCGGCGCCAAACGCAGCGCGAAGCCGAGCCAAGCGATCGCCGCCACCCAGCTGCAAAAACCGAGTAGCGATAAGTCCATGCTCAGGAACACCAGACTCAAGGCGGCGATGGGAATAGCCAAACCGACCACGGCGCTAGCCGGTAGCACCAACGCTCTGTTGCCAGGCGGTGCGGCTAATAGTTTTTGCAGAGGCTCGATCGACATGTGCCCGTGACTCCCCAACTAAGAGCCCAATAGGGGTCTTGTACATTGATCGTCGAAATTTTAGAGGGCCGGAGCGATGCTGCCTATGGGAGGATGTCCGATATCGACTCAGGGATTTCCTGTCGCGGTAATTACCTATGCGGCGCCTATTCCAACTGAATAATGCCCTGCCGAATGGCATACACCACCAGGCTGGCGAGGTCGCGAATAGCCAGTCGCTCCATGATTTGCGCGCGATGCGACTCCACCGTTTTGACGCTGAGGCTCAACTCATAAGCGATTTCCTTGGTATTTTTACCGAGTGCCAGCAGCCGCAATACCTCGCGCTGCCGAGCGGTCAATACCTCGTTATCCGCGGGTTCGGCGCGCCTTAATAAGCTGTCGATCACCGCGCCCGACACCGCCGGGCTGAGATATTGCTGGCCAGCCAATACCGCTGTCAGCGCCAACTCCAATTCGGTTTCCGCAGCCTCCTTCAGCAAGTACGCCGACGCGCCGGCACGGATCGCCCGCATCACCAAGTCGCGCGCGGCATGCATCGATAACATAATAATCGGCAGTTGCGGCCATTGTTGTCGCAACAGTACCAGCGCATCCAAACCCGATACGCGCTGCATACTGATATCCATAATCACCACGTCGGGCTGATGCGCCAGCACCAGCGGCACCGCTTGATCGCCATCGGCGCCCTCGGCAACCACGCTAAAATCGCGCAGATCGTCGATCAGCACTCGCAGGCCGGCGCGCACCAGCGTATGGTCGTCGATCAGCAGTACTCGAGTTGTCATCGACTGCTCCCGGAGCACGGAATAACGGTTATGATTTCGGTGCCGACGCCAGCCACCGATTGAATGGCCAGAGTGCCGCCCAATTGCTCCGCGCGCTCGGTCATCGTATGCAATCCCAAACTGCCACCTACGCCCAAGCGCGCGGCGACATCGAAACCACAGCCGTCGTCGACCACCCGTAAGCGCAGCCCTTGCGGGCTGGCTTCGAGCTCGATTTCGATGTGACTGGCGCCAGAGTGGCGAATAATATTGGTCAGCGCTTCCTGAAAGATACGGAACAATGCCATTTCCACCAGCGGTTGCGGGCGCGGCTCCAGCTCTTCGCCAAGCAACACATAATCGAGCGCGTAACCGCCCAGAAATTTATGCAGATGCTCATCCATCGCCGCTTTTAAGCCCTGCGTATCGAGTTGCGCGGGGCGCAGGGTCAAGGCCAGGTTGCGCACTTTTTGCAACGCCTCGCCGGCGGTGGCGTTAACCAGTTCGGCGCGCGCGGCGACTTCGGCATCCGTTTGATGTTTTTGAATCCAGGCGGAGCTCATCTTGATAAATGTCAGCAGCTGACCGATGTCGTCGTGCAGTTCGCGCGATAGCTGTTGGCGCTCTTCCTCCGCAACCTCGATCGCGCGCGTCGATAGATGCAACAGGCGTTGATTGGCGATCTTCAATTCCATCTGCACTTTCTTTTGCTCGCTGACATCGCGCACCATCACTTGGATGCATTGATCCTCGCCGATCGATACCGCCTGCGCAGCAATCTCGGCGGAAAATATTTCGCCGCTGATTTTTTTTAGCTGACGCTCCTGAAACGAAAAGTCGGTCGCGCCGGGATCGTCGACCAATAACCGAAAATACTGGCTGGTAGCCGATTTGCTGGCCGCCGAAACCAATGTCACTACATAGCGTCCGCATAGATCGACAGCTTGCGCGGCGCCGAACAGCGCCGCGGCTGCCGGATTGGCGAAGACAATTTGCTCGGCGCGCAATATCAATACCGCCAGCGGCATCAACTCGATTAACTGGCGATACTGCTGCTCGCTGGACTGCAAACGCTGCTCGGTGCGCTTACGGTCGGTGATATCCAGCATCGTTCCCATTAGCTGCTTCGCACCGCCAATGCGCTCGAGCAATTCGCCGCGCAACAAAACATGCCTCAGCTCGCCGTCGCCGCGATTTATTCGCACTTCGATATTCAGCAACTGGCCGTGCCATGCGTTGTGCACGGCGGATAACAAAGCGGTGCGATCCTCCGTATAAATCAACGCCATTAGCGCTTCCGTACGACGCGGCGCAACATTGTTATCTATACCTATGATGCGCGACATCTGCTCGGACCAGGTAATAACGTCGGACTTCCGATCGAATGCCCAATAGCCGAACCCCGCGATGCGGTTTGCCTCGAGCAATTGGCGGCGCGTTTCCTGCAATTCGTCGGCAACGCGACTGCGCTCCGTGATATCGATCGCCCACAACAGCCGGGCTCCGCGCTGATTAAAATCGAGCCGGCAAATAGTCGCTTCCAACCGCAGCAGCCGGCCATTCTTGGTGCGACTTTGTAAAGTTCCGCGCATCGGCTCAGCGCCGCTCTCGGTATCGGTGCTGGTCAAACGCAAAAGCTCGATGCGCGACTCGCTCGGGCAAAGCGCATCGAGCGTCATCGCCAGAAATTCGCCGTGGCTGTAGCCCAATTGCACGCTAGCCATTCGATTCGCGGCGAGAAATCGCAAACTCTCGGGATCGTATACCCACAACGCGTTGGGATGACTATCGAAAATAGTGCGGTAGGCTTGCTCGGAGCGAATCAATTGCTGCTGCATCGACCGATGCTGCGAATGCAGACGCGCTATGGCGAGATACAACAAGTAGCCGGTCACCAAGACGTAACCGTACCCCTTCAGCGTCTCCACCCATGTACCGACATAGCCGCGCGACACTAAAATATTGAACATTGCATCGCTGCCGGTAATCCACAGTAAACCGATAACGATATAGCCCGCCGCAATACGGCGCGCGCCGTTGCGCAAATCCGCTAACGCATGCATCGGGGTCGTCGGCATGGCGGTCCCTCCAACCTATCGACCCGGCAACGGCGCTTGGCGGGCGAATGTTATTTTTCGTAGCGACTACTATTTTTCGTAGCGACGGTTATTTCTCGTAGCGACTATAGTCGAGCACGCCCCAGTCGATCGGCTCGCGCTCCCGATAGATATTATGCAACCAATCGCTATGTTGCCAGAATTTCGAGCTACTGCGCGCCACGCCGACATCGCGCTCGAGCCGTTTATACGCAGCGCTGCCGTCGAGTGCCGCCAAGCGCGCCGCTAACTGCGGTAGATCGCTATCCTTCACCACCCAAAACGCGTTCGGATAAGCCCCAACGATGCCCGGCACCAAGGTTATGGAATCGAATTGCGGTCGCAGGCGCGCCTTCTCTAAAAACAGCACCGCTACGTTGCTGTGATCGACGTTGTGAATCAACGTAAATACCTGATCGGGCGCACCGCGAATCAACACTCGCACATAGATTAATTCCGGCAAATACGCCACCGGCCAGCCGCGTAACTTCGCGATCTTTTGCAGCGCCGTGCGCGCCGGCACATCTAACTCGATATCGTCCAACCGATAGCGTTGCGACAATGCCGGGCCGAGATAATCGCGCACCAGGTCGAAGAACTCGCGCTGCGGATTTTTACTGCGATACTTCACGCCGGTTTCATGCTTATACACCACCGCATTGCGATACACCGAATCGCGCATTTTGGCCCCGATGCCCTGGTACCAGGAGTTGCGTTCCGCTTCGCGCTTTGCCTTCGGCAGGAAAGCAAGGAAATTGGCCTCGCCCTCCATACGCAGAAAATCCATGTATAAGCGCGTCAATAATTGGTGGCTGGCATCGCCGTATACATCGAAGCCGACCACCAGCAAATAATAGATGCGCTCTAGCATTGGATAATCGATCACCCACGCCGTTTTCGGCACATCGCCCACCAGCCCCTCCACCACGCTGGCGCTGTCGAAATGACGAAATACCGTCAGCGCGGCGCTGCGATTGGCACCGTCGCCATTCCACAACAGATCGAGATTAACGGCGTGCGGCGCACCGTATTTTTCGCTTAGAAATTTTTCTTTGGCGCTCAGATAAGAAGCCTGCAGGGCGGCGTACTTGTTCCAAAGTAAAGAGTTCCAATGCACGATACCCAGCGGCTGATCGCCGATCTCGGCCGGCAGGCGTAAATTGCCGCTCTCCTTCGCCAGAAACTCGGCGTCCACATTAGCTGGCAGATCGGGATTGGCGAATAACACCCAGAATTGATCGTTGAGTACATTCAGCGCAATTTGGCCGCGGCAGACCGGACCTTTCACGAAGCTCGTTAAAAAATAATCGGCATCGTCGAGCATAAATCGATAGCGCGACTGCACCGGCAACGCGGCGAACGTAACGAAGGGATTGCCGGCGACTTCGGTCGCATAGGAGGGTAGGCGATCGAGTTTATAACTGGCCTGCAAAAACAATTCGCGCCAACGCGCCATGCGCTTTTCGTCGAGCAAATACGGCAAATGCGTTTTAGCGACGATGCTGGCCTGCACCACCTGCAAGCGATAATACACGCGCGGCACATTCGGATCGTCGAATGGACGGCGCGAAGCAATGATGTCGAGCGGCTGGCCGGGCGGCGTGCGCGAACGCACCAATTTAAAGAATTGGCGCGGCTCGCGCGCATCGAAATAAAGATCGGCAAGAAATAAGTGTTCGTAGAGATAGCGGCCCATCAACTGCGACTTGAGATCTTCGTTATTCAGAAAACGCTCCCAATCGGTCAGCGATTTCTGCAAGTCCGCCGCCAGCGGCGGTAAGGCCGCCACTTTAGCGCCGCTCTCCAACCAACGCTTCACAATGCCGAACTCCTCTTCGTCGAGCGCGGGCAGCGCAAATGGCATACCCTGCAGCGGATGCTTTTCCGCATACTCGTCAAAGTTATCCAGGCGCGGACAAAACTCCTTACGCTCGCGCGAAACATCGATACCGGCCGGCAAGCCACCCTCGGGCAGCGGATGCTGCTGTTTTAAAAGCAGCATCCGGTATAACAGGCTTTGCTGCAAATTTTCTGCACCTTCCTGCTCGCCGCCGTTGCGCCCCGGCCTTTCATTGAGCACAGCAAAGAAACCTTTATCGCGCCACTCGGCAGTGCTCTGCGCATCGATAAACAAACGCGTCAGCGGTGCCGGCATCAGCCGGGTACTATCGTAGATCTTATCTTGCGTAGCGCCGCGTTGCAGGCCCGCCGGCGAATCCAACTTGAGCTGGCAAGGCGCATCGTAGCAGGCATGACACACCAAGCAGCGACGATCCAGAATCGGCTTTACATCGCGATAATATTCGCTGGCGAATTGCGCGGGCGGCTCGACATCGATCGGCGCAACGATCTCCGCGGGTTGCGGCTGCTCGATCGCCGGCTCGTGTCGAGCCTTTTGCGAAAACCACACCGACGCAGCCACGATCGACAGTCCCAATACCAGCGCCGCACCGATAAGCCGTTGCCGCATACTTTCCCCACGCTTAAATACAGTGCCGGCAGCCTACCGCGCCCGTTTCTTTTAAGCTAGATTGCAATGCATAAAACCAACATTTAGCGCTCGACGGTATCGGGTTGCATCCGAGCAATCCCACCGCGCAGCGACATCGAGAGTCCGCGCCATGAAACGTCTCGCCGGAAGTTTGTATTTCTGGGTATTGATGGCAATCTGTGCCGGTAGTTTGCTCGGTTACGTCGCGCCCGCTGGCGGTATCGCCATGAAGCCGATTTCGGATGGTTTTATCGCGCTGGTAAAAATGCTGATCGCACCGGTTATCTTCTGCACTGTTGTGCAGGGCATCGCCGGCGCCGGTAGTCTGAAAAAGCTCGGCCGCGTCGGCGGCAAGGCGCTACTTTATTTTGAGGTAGTTAGCTCGCTGGCACTTGGGCTCGGCCTGCTGGTGGCCAACGGCCTGCAGCCCGGCGCCGGCTTTCACGCCGATCCGGCCAAGCTGGATGCTAGTAAGGTCAGCGAGTTCAGCGAACGCGCACACGAATTACACGTCGTCGATTACATTCTGCACATCATTCCCAAAACCTTCAGCGATGCATTCACCGGCAACGGCGATTTATTACAGGTATTGCTAGTCGCGGTGCTATTCGGTATCGCCCTGGCGCGCCTCGAGGAAAAAGGCGAAGCGATGAATCGCTTTATCGCAACCGCCGGCAAAGTATTCTTCGGCATGGTTAATATCGTGATGAAGGCCGCACCGCTCGGCGCCGGTGCGGCGATGGCGTACACCGTCGGTCAATTCGGCATCGATGCATTGCGCCCACTGCTCGGCTTCGTCGTGCTGTTTTATCTTACCTGCGCGGTATTTGTATTAACGGTGCTCGGCGCAATCGCCTGGCTTGCAGGATTTAATATCCTCAAATATTTACGTTATATTCGCGCCGAATTGCTCACCGTGCTCGGCACTTCATCGAGCGAAAGCGGCCTGGTACCGCTGATGGAAAAACTGGAGCGCTTGGGTTGTTCGAAATCCGTGGTTGGCCTGGTAGTACCGAGCGGCTATAGCTTCAATCTCGACGGTACGAATATTTACATGACGCTCGCGACATTATTTGTCGCGCAGGCGCTCGGCATCGATCTGAGCCTGACCCAACAGATAACCGTATTGATTGTCGCCATGCTGACCTCGAAGGGCGCCTCCGGCGTCACCGGCGCGGGTTTTGTTACGCTGGCCGCAACCTTGGCCACCGTGCCGTCGGTGCCGGTGGCCGGTCTCGCGCTGATTCTCGGTATCGATCGCTTTATGTCGGAGGCGCGCGCGCTGACCAATTTCGTCGGCAATGGCATCGCCGCGATCGTTATCGCAAAATGGGAAAAAGAATTGGATACGCAACAGTTGCAACGCGAGCTCGACGCATGAAGCCGATTATTAAATCCGGCGGCGACGCTGCCGAGTATTATTTTCGCGAAGGCTGTTTTATTACCGAGCTATCGAACGACGCGGATGATCCGAGCGTATCGATCGCACGGGCGCGCGTCGAGCCCGGCAAAACCACGCGCTGGCACCACCTGATCGATACCGTTGAGCGCTACGTTATTTTAAGCGGCGAGGGGCTCGCGGAAATCGGCGACGAGCCGCCGCGCGCAGTCGGCGCCGGCGATGTAATTATTATTCCGGCACTCTGCCGACAACGCATCAGTAATATCGGCAATGATAATTTAATTTTTCTGGCGATTTGCTCGCCGCGGTTTTTTTCCGAGAATTATCGGGATATCGAGTCCGAAATATAAAAAAACCAATATCCTCTACTACACTACAAATTCATCGCCGTAATTTGCTGTCCATAAAAGCAATAACGTTATATTAAGCACAAAATTTCGCCGGAAAGGTTATGTCGAACGCATTCAAAATACCTGTCTATGAATTAAAGATAGGCATGTACGTTTCCAGCTTGGATCGGCCTTGGATTGAAACTCCCTTTTTGTTGCAGGGCTTTACCGTCGAAACCGAGCAGGATATCGATGCGCTTTGCAAGCTTTGCGAGTACGTCTATATCGATGTAAAGCCGCGCCGCCAATCGGCGGCCTCGTTCAAACCGGTAAAAAGTACGCCGCGCAAAAGCACCAAAGATATTTTTTTCGGCAAAAAGCTCAATATTTATACCGATCAATCCGATTGGCGGTCCGAATATCCCCAAGCTCAGGAGGCATTGAACGGCTTATCGCAGTGTGTCGAGGACATCGTTTACAGCACCGACAACACTATTACGCTGGATATGATCAAGGTTAAACAGGCCGCCGAGCCGATGATCGATAGTATTACCCGCAACCCAGATGCGTGTATCTGGCTCGCTAAGATGAAAGCCGAAGACAATTACACTTTTCATCACTCGTTAAGCTGCTCGATCTGGGCCGTGGCGCTGGGGCGGCAATTGGGCTTGCCCAAGGCGGATTTGCGTTCGCTAGCCGTCGGCGGTCTGTTGTTCGATGTCGGCAAATTACAAATCGATAAAACGTTGTTGAACAGCAGCAGGCGTCTCAGTACTGCAGAGTTCGAGCAAATCAAACAACACGTCGGGCTCGGTGTCGATGCGCTGCGCGACAGCGGTATCATCAATAAAGATATTCTCGATATGGTCGCCTATCACCACGAGCGCCATAACGGTAAAGGTTATCCGCACGGTCTCGCCGGCAACGATATTCCCGTGTTTGCCCGCATTGCCGCCATCGTCGATTGTTACGATGCCATCACCAGCCATCGCCATTATGCGAAAGCGCTGCCGCCGTCGTTGGCGATAAAAAAACTCTACGAGTGGAAGGACATCGATTTTCAAGCCGAACTGGTGGAAGAGTTTATCCAGGCGGTCGGCATCTACCCGGCCGGCACGTTGGTCGAGCTGTCGTCGGGAGAGGTAGCGATCGTAGTCGCCGAATATCGCTCGCGCCGCCTAAGGCCTCAAGTACTGGTAATGCTCGACCAAAATAAAAAGCCGCTGCCGGATGCAGTCTTTATCGATCTGCTCACCGAAACCCACACCGCCGACGGCAGACCGTTGGAAATCGTCGGTAGCCTTGAACCCGATGCCTACGGTATCGACATGACCGCGATTCAACTTTGATCGATTTCCCCGAGCTATCGTTGCAATCAAATTCAAACAATCGAGTTAAACCAGTAATCGAGCTAAACCAGCAATCGGGCTAAACAATAGGAGCCGGTCTTTGACCGAAACACCTCATATACAGCGTCGAGAGTTTTTGCAGGCACTCGATCGCCATATCGCCGACGCGCAGGCACTGCTCGGATTGGTGCTGATCGATATCACCAATTTGGCCAAGATCAATCACCAGTTGGGTTTCGATTGCGGCGATCAGCTGATCGTCGAATTCCACGCGCGATTATTGTCGATTAGCAAGTTGCCTGAAACCATCTTTAGGATAGGTGGCCATCATTTTGTTTTTATTCTGCCGGCGCTGGCGAATCCAGCATTTCTGGCACTGGCCATGAATAGAATAAATCGGCTGTTAGCCGCTGAGTTTATTGTTGCCGATACTGTAATCTTGGCGGAAATTCAGCTGGGGGTCGTCATCGATCTGGAGCGACAGCTCGATGCGCTGGGTTATTTGGCCGCAGCTGAACAATCTTTGATCAAAGCTAAAGCCGGCATTCCGTATGCCCAGCACGACGCCCAAAAAGTGCAGGCCGCCCTGCAGCAACAAAATCTCGAGCAGCCCTTTAAAGAAACCTTGCAACGCAACGGCTTCGAACTTTACTACCAGCCTAAACTCAACTTTCATACTGGCCGTATCGATCAAGCCGAGGCCTTATTGCGTTGGCAGTTGCCGGCCGAGGGATTTATCTCTCCGGAGGTAGCGATCGAGCTTGCTCAACAGCTCGGCGAAAGTTATGCGCTAGCCAAGTGGGTAATGCATACCGCCGTGCGCCAGATTAAACACTGGCAAACGCGGATGGATATCGGCATCGCCGTGAATATCCAAGCTGGTCTCTTGGCCGGTCCCGATCTGGTTACGCTGGTGCATGATGCGCTGGCAATCTGGGGTGCCGATAAAAATAAGTTAACGCTGGAGATCACCGAATCGGCGGTTATCGAAGATAAAGAATCCGGTTTCAATAATCTGCTGCAACTGCAAAATATGGGCATTGCATTATCGATCGACGACTTTGGTACCGGCTATTCGTCGCTATCGTATTTTAAAGAAATCCCCGCGCACGAATTAAAAATCGACAAATCGTTCGTTATGAATATGCTATCCAATCAACAGGATCAGGATATTGTGAAAATCATTATCGATATCGCGCATCTATTTAATTTGACGGTAGTTGCCGAAGGCATCGAGGATGAAGCAACGCTAAATTATTTAAAATCGCTCGGCTGCGATTACGGACAGGGTTATTATATTTCTCATCCGCTGCCCGCCGCCAAATTTGAAGAGTGGTACGACCGCTATTCCGGTGCCAGCAATTGACCGGCATTAAATATTGCGTAGGTCGGGCTTCAGCCCGACTTTTGCTGCCTGCCGTTGTATCTATGTCGGACTAAAGTCCGACCTACAAACCACGCTATTTAAACCACTTCAGCCAGATCGCCTTTTGTCTCCAGCCATTCCTTGCGGTCGCCGGCGCGTTTTTTGGCGAGCATCATATCCATGATTTGATTGGTTTCATCGCCCGCCTCTATCGTCAATCGCACCAGCCGGCGCGTGTTGGGATCCATAACGGTTTCGCGCAATTGCAGCGGATTCATTTCGCCGAGGCCTTTAAAGCGCGTCACCTGTATTTTTCCGCGTTTATTTTCGGCAGCGATGCGATCCAGCACGCCCTGGCGCTCGGATTCATCGAGCGCATAATAAACATCTTTACCGATATCGATGCGAAACAGCGGCGGCATCGCCACAAAGACATGCCCGGCCAGTACCAGCGGGCGAAAATGTTTTACGAACAGCGCGCACAATAAAGTCGCGATATGCGCGCCGTCGGAATCCGCATCGGCGAGGATGCAAATTTTGTGGTAGCGCAAACCTTCCAGGTTATCGGAACCGGGATCGACACCGATTGCAACTGAGATATCGTGCACTTCCTGCGACGCGAGAATTTCTTGCACGTCGACTTCCCAGGTGTTCAGAATCTTACCGCGCAGCGGCAGAATCGCTTGGTACTGTCGATCGCGCGCCTGTTTCGCCGAGCCGCCCGCCGAATCGCCCTCCACCAAAAATAATTCGCCGCGCTCGATTTCGCCGCCGGAGCAATCGGCTAATTTACCCGGCAGCGCCGGGCCCGACGTAACTTTTTTGCGGGCCACCTGCTTGGATTTGCGCAGCCGCACTTGCGCGCTGTCGATGCATAAATTCGCGAGCTTTTCCGCATCCTCGGTGTGCTGGTTCAGCCATAAGCTGAATGCATCCTTGGTGACGCCGGCGATAAATGCCGCCGCTTCGCGCGACGTCAGACGCTCCTTGGTTTGCCCGGAGAATTGCGGCTCGCGCAATTTCGAACTCAATACATAACAGCATTTATCCCAGATATCGTCGGGCGCCAATTTAATGCCGCGCGGCAACAAATTGCGAAACTCGCAGAATTCGCGCATCGCATCGAGCAGACCGGAGCGCAAACCGTTGACATGCGTGCCGCCCTGTGCGGTGGGAATTAAATTGACGTAGGATTCGGTGATCAGCTCGCCGCCTTCGGGCAGCCATTGCACCGCCCACTCCACCGCTTCGGTAGTCGCGCTGAAGTTGCCGGTAAACGGCTCGGCCGGCAGTACTTCAAAACTTTGCGTGGCACCGCTTAAATAATCCTGCAGACCATCTTCGTAGAACCATTCGTCTTTGTCGCCGCTCGCTTCGTCGAGAAACGTGATGCGCAAACTTTTGCACAGCACCGCCTTCGCGCGCAGCACGTGCCGCAGCCGCGACACCGAATATTTCGGCGACTCAAAATATTTCGGATCGGCCAGGAAGCGCACGCTGGTACCCGTATCGCGCTTGGCGCAGGTGCCGATCACTTCCAACTCGCTGGCTTTTTCGCCATCGGCGAAACCCATGCGATAAATTTGTCCGTCGCGGCGAATCGTTACTTCCAGAATTTTCGATAGCGCATTGACCACCGAGACACCGACGCCGTGCAAGCCGCCGGAAAACTGATAACTATCGTTGGAAAATTTACCGCCGGCGTGCAATGTACACAAAATCACTTCGACGCCCGGCTTGCCCTGTTCGGGATGAATATCGACCGGCATGCCGCGACCGTTGTCGGTGCAGGTCAGCGAGCCGTCTTTATGCAGTATCACGTCGATCTGATTGCAATGGCCGCCAAGCGCTTCGTCGACGCTGTTATCGATAACCTCTTGCGCCAGATGATTGGGCCGCGAGGTATCGGTATACATACCGGGGCGTTTGCGCACGGGATCGAGGCCGGTGAGTACCTCGATGCTTTCCGCAGTGTAATTATTAGCCATGAGCTCTCCAGCGGGCGGGCGATATTTTCAGCCGGGTATTGTAAGGGAAATGGGCGCAACAAAAAAAACCGGATTTACGCGGCACTGCAACACGCGACCAGCGCTTGCGGCTCAAGCGGCGATCGTCGAGCGTACCGGCGATAAAAGTCAGCGGCTCAAGAAATCGACCACGCCGTCCAAATAACGCTCGAAACCCTGAAATTGATGGTCGCCACCCTGCTCCACCGTTTGTTTACAGCCGGCGTAAAACTGCACCGCTTCGCGATAATCGAGCACCAGATCGCCGCTCTGCACCAATAGCCAGAAATTTTCCGGATCGATAATACGCTGCGGCGCCAGCTGCGCCAATTCGTCCGCGTGACTGGCGTTCAGCACGAAGCGGCGCCCGCTGTAGGGATTGAAGTTTTCGCCAAAAAATTGGTGAATGCGCAAATGCGGCCTAACGGAAGGATTGATCAGTACCGCGCGCAGACCATGGCGCTGCGCCAGAACGGTGGCATAAAAACCGCCCATCGAGCTACCGATCAAAGCGATCGATGTTTTACCGGCCAGCCGCTGCTCCTGCACGGCACGCTCCGCAGCCGCCAGGGCGTACCCAGGCTCTTCCGGCAGTGCCGGCACGACATAATCGAACCGCGGCGCCCGCGCGCGCAGATAATCGCCAACCAAACGCGCCTTCGCCGAGTGCGGCGAGCTTAAAAAACCATGCAGATAAATAATTACCGCAGTTGTCATATCGCTCCGCGCAAGCTCTTGTAACGAACGGTTCCCGCAATGAAAAGCTGTCTCAGCGAGCGGTCCCCACAATGAAACAGTTGCCGCAATAAAACGGTGCCGCTCAATTAATAGCCGCTGGCGGAAAGATCGACGTGAAACTCGCGGCCGGTGACCCGCTCCACGCCGGTTTCGATGTGACCGTCGGCGTGCAGATCGAGCCAGCGGTAACCGGGCGCGATATTGTCCACCTGAAACTCGGCGCTGGCCGGCGTAAATTGCACGCAAGTAGAAGGGGTCGTCAAAACCCGCACACCATTCCACTGCGCATCGAATGCCTGATGAACATGCCCGCTCAACACGGCGCGAACCTGCGGAAAACTGCCGATTTCGGCCCAAAATTCGGCCGCATTACTGATCGTTTGCGGATCGACCCAGGCGCAGCCAACCGGCACGACTGGATGATGCACGCAGATCAATGCATGGCGCAGCGGTGCCGACTGTAAACTGCCGCGCAACGCCGCGAGTTCAACGTCATTCAAGCGACCACCAATCTCGCCCGGCACCGCCGAGTCCAAGGTTACGATAAGCCAATCGCCGAGTTCTAAAGTGCGCTGCAGGCGCGCATCGGCGCCCAATACACTGCGCATCGTAGCCGCCGAATCGTGATTGCCGGGCAGCCAGCGCTCGATCGGCGCCAGCCCGGCGGTTGCAGCCAGCACGCGGCGATAAGCCTGTGCGGCGCCGCTATCGGTCAGATCGCCGGTCATCAACAAGGCATCGATCTGCGGTTGCTGCCGCCGCACTAACTCAGCTGCCGCCGCCAAACTATCATCGGTGTCGATATTCAATAGACGACTGCCCGGCTCGGCGCCGAGATGACAATCGGTGATTTGCACCAACCGCAATGGCGCGGTCTGGCGAATAATTCCATTCACGCTGGAGCCCTTCAACGAATCGTCGCGTCTGCAGCGACATCGGGTAAACACTTAAGCTCGGCTAGCCCCGGGGCGGCGAACTATCTAGCAAAATAATTACCGTCACAGTAGCGACAGCGCCGGCGCAAATTTGCGCTACAGCTCACAAAATTGCGATAACGGGCGATCCAGGTAGCGTCCGTGCTGCAGGCAGTGACTCAACCATTCGCTCAGGAAGCGGTTCCACTGCGCCTTTTCGTCGGGCTGGTACATGGCTGCATTCGGGTATTCATAACGCGGCTGAATGCGCCGACGATCGGCAAACGCCACCACTTCCGCGAGGCGCGCATCGTGATATATCCGCACCGTTAGGCGCGGCGCCAGGGGCAGTGTCGATTGGCTGATATCGAGGGTCGTGGTGTAGGGATTGCGCTCGGTGACCGCTATCTTTATTTCGCCGTCGGCGCCAACGCCAAATACATGGTGATCGGCATCGAGCTGCGGCAGCAGACGCAACAGGCGCAGGTAATTCGCTGCGCACTCGGCCTGGCCGGCCGCGAAGTCCAGTTGATATCGCCGTTTTTTTCTCGCCACTACCGCCACGCCTGCCGTCGCCTCGCCAATTGTCTTCGCACCGGAACTCTAATCGCCCATATTTGGCGTCAAGTAAAGCCTATCACACGTTACAATTTATTCACGTCGCCGAATTGTCAGTGCGCTTTATACTGCGCCGCAGATGGATGAATACACTAAGCTGCATGAATACATATTCTATACTGCAGGGATTTTCGGCGCGCCCGATCGAAGCTTGCGACGACGACCTGCGACCGGAATCCTCTTTTGTTACACTGAATGCCGTTGCTCCGCTCAACTCACGTTATAAGGCCCCTGCATGAGATCGCTAGTCCGCGCCCGTCGTTTCGCTCTGAGTACGACACTCTGTTTAATCGCCACTTGCGCCCACGCCGATACACTGAGCGACATTTACGAGCTGGCGTTAAAAAACGACGGCAAACTGCGCATTGCCGAAGCCACTTTCAAGGCCAATCTGGAAACCGAACAGCAAGCGCGCTCGCACCTGTTGCCGCAAATCAATGGCGATGCCGGTTACGGCGCCAATAAGCGCGAACAGGATGGCAAGGGTCTGCAGGTTTTTGGCACCGGCGCCGCGAATAATCCCTATACCTTCGGCGCACAAAACCAATCCACCGATACCAGCACGCGCAACCACGGCTGGGGCGTGGCGTTATCGCAACAAATTTTCGATCTGCCGGCCTGGTTCACTTTTAAAAGCGGCAGAGAACTGAGCCAGCAAGCGCGCGCGCAATTTGCGGCCGATCAGCAGGATCTCATTGTGCGCGTGGCGGACGCCTACTTCAACGTGCTGCGCCGGTGGGATAGTTTGCAGGTGTCGCAAAGCGAGGAGCGCGCCAATAAGCGCCAGCTCGATCAGGCGCAACAACGCTTCGATGTCGGCCTGATCGCCATCACCGACGTCGACGAAGCGCGCGCGGCCTACGACGCCAGCGTTGCACTGCGGCTCACCGACGAAGGCGATCTAGCCACCAGTTACGAAGTGTTGACGCTCTTGACCGGACAATCGCATGCCAATTTATGGCCGCTCAATAAAGAATTCCCGGTGGTCGATCCAGCGCCCAGCGAACGCACGGAGTGGGTGCAATTTGCCCTCGATAACAATTACTCACTAAAAGCGGCGCTCTACGGCATGCAGGCGGCGCAGGAAAACGCTACCGCCAAACAAATGGAGCACGCGCCAAAGGTCACCGGCAGCCTCGGCTACCAGAACGAGCACGTCGACGGTAGTCAGGACATCAGCCCGGAGTCGCTGTTCGATATTCCGCCGACCTCGAATACCACTACCAAAACAGCGATGCTGCATCTGACCATACCAATCTTCAGCGGCGGTTATACCAGCTCGCAACAACGTCAGTCCTACGAGCAATACAACGCGGCGCTGGAGCGTAAAATCGATACCGAGCGCACGATTATTCAAGCGACGCGCGCGAAATTCATCGCTTCCAGCACCGATGTGCAGCGCGCCAAGGCGCGCCTGCAATCGATCGTCTCGGCGCAAAGCGCGCTCGATGCGACGCAGGCCGGCTATGAAGTGGGTACGCGCAATATCGTCGACGTTCTGCAATCGCAGCGCACGCTGTACGTATCGAAGCGCGATTACGCCAATGCGCGTTACGATTATGTGATGGATATGCTGCGCCTGAAACAGTTTGCCGGAATTTTAAGCCCGCAGGATATCTCCGACTTAAACAATTGGCTGGTGGCGCCGGACTCGCCGATGGCGACTACTTATTTAAAAGAAAAAGCCGATTAATTTTTAAAATCTATTTTGAGCCACCAATTTTGAAGCATGCGATGAACTTGACGGCGGGGTGAAGGGGGTCTCTTTTTCGGGGCGAGAATTAGCACCTCACGAAGCTGCGAGCACAACCAATCCGTGAAGCGGACAAGCTCTTCTAGGCCGATGGCACCGCAGTCACTTAAATGCTTGCCACAGTTGCCCCGAAAAAGAGACCCCCTTCACCCCGCCCTAGCACATCGCCCGCCGTTTCAATAACAAAACCATCAGACGTTAACGAGCCGGCCGATTTCGGCGATTAATTTCTGCAAGGCACCGCGATTTTTTTCCACGGCCTGACGCGCTGCGTTGCCGCGCTCGGCGCGCAACTTCGGATCGCCGGCCAACAGGATCAATTGCGCCGCCAGCGCATCGCTATCCATTGCAATCGTCAACGCGCCAGCCTGCGTTAGCAGCTCGGCAATTTCGCGAAAATTAAATGCGCTGGCGCCGCAGATAATAGGCAGCCCCCATGCAGCCGGCTCCAAGGTATTATGACCGCCGCGCGCGATGAAGCTGCCCCCCACCACGGCGATATCGGCGCAGCCGTATAAATACAACAATTCGCCCATGCTATCGCCCAACAAAACTTCGGTGGCACGCGTCACCGGCGTTGCCGCCGAGCGTCGGCCATACGCAAAACCTTCGCGCTCGATCAATGCCGCCACCGCATTGAATCGCTCCGGATGGCGCGGCACCAATATCAACAACGCATCGGCGTGTATTTCGCGTAACTGGCGATGTGCCCGCAATAAAATTTCATCCTCGCCGGCATGCGTGCTGGCACCGATCCAGATTATGCGGCCGCCCTGTTGCCATTCGGCTTTCGTGCGCTGCGCGCACGCGACCAGCTCGGCATCCAACGCAATATCGAATTTAATACTGCCGGTGACCGTCAATTGCGAACGCGGCAGGCCGAGCTCGATGAAGCGCTCGCCATCCTCGGCATTTTGCGCGGCGACACAGGTCAGCTCGACCAGCATCGCTGCCGTCAAATTACCCAGCCGCGCGTAGCCGCGCGCCGAGCGCGCCGATAAGCGGGCGTTCGCCAATAACACCGGAATACCGTTGCGCGCGCAGGCATGCACGGTATTCGGCCACAATTCGGTCTCCATGATAATCATCAGGCGCGGCCGCACGCGCCGCAAAAAGCGCGCGATGGCGTCGGGTAGGTCGTAGGGGGCATAGACATGGAATACGCTATCGCCAAATAGCGCGCGTGCGCGCTCCGAGCCGGTTGGCGTCATCGTAGTTACGGTGATCGGCAACTGCGGAAAGCGCGCCTGCAACTCGCGAATCAGCGGCGCCGCGGCAATCGTTTCGCCAACTGAAACGGCGTGCACCCAAATGCCATCGGTTTGCGGCGGCGAGATAAAAAAGCCAAAGCGCTCGGCGATGCGCCGACGATACAGGGGCGCCAGACGTGCGCGCCACAATAGACGCAACACCACGAACGGCAGCGCCAAATAAAATAATGCGGTGTAGCACCAGCGCGATATCGACAAAATTACTCGCCCGAAGAATAGCAGCGCGAATTATGCCTGCGAAACGGCACGCCGCGCTACGCGCAGACAGTCGCGCAAGACATACTGGCCAGTAGCGGTTGGCGCGTTATACTGCGCGCTCGTTCTATTCGAGCAATCCATCCATGCTGTCTTTCGAGGTCGATGTCGTCATTCTAGGCGGTGGTATCGGTGGCCTTTGGCTGCTGAATCGCCTCTGCGCACGCGGCTACAACGCCGTATTGCTCGAGAGCGACAAACTGGGCGGCGGCCAGAGCATCAACTCGCAGGGCATGATTCACGGCGGTATCAAATACGCGCTGAGCGGCATGTTGACCGGATCCTCGGAAGCGATCGCGGATATGCCGGAACACTGGCGGCGCTGTTTGCGCGGCGCCGGCGATGTCGACTTACGCGGCGTCAACGTGCTCAGCGACCATTTTTATTTATGGTCGACGGAAAGCTTAACATCGCGCCTAACCTCTTTTTTCGCGAGCAAACTCACGCGTGGCCGCGTCGAAGCCGTCGCTGCTAGCGCGCGCCATCCGGTTTTTCAGCACGCCGATTTTCACGGCAATTTATACAAACTGGTGGATATGGTGCTCGATGTACCATCGGTGATTAGAAAACTGGCCGACAATTGTCGCGGCCGGATTTACCGCGCCGACGCCGCCAGCATCAACTTCGAACGCGCCGCGGATGGTTCGGTCGCGGCACTGCAATTTTTATCCGCAGCGACGCCGGTGCGCATCGCCGCGCAGCGTTTTGTGTTTAGCGCGGGCGAAGGTAACGAGGCACTACTGCAAAAAATTGGCGGCAAAACGCCGGCCATGCAACGACGACCGTTGCAGCAATTATTAATCAAGCACGATTATCCGCATCCGCTGTATGCGCATTGCACGGGCAGCAACCCATCGCCGCGTCTCACCATCTCAAGCCATCCGCTGCAGGATGGGAAATGGGTATGGTATTTGGGCGGCGATCTCGCCACCGAAGGCGTTGCACTCGATGCCGCGACATTGATCGCTAAAGGCAAACAGGAGCTGCGCGAATTGTTGCCATGGCTCGATTTCAGCGATGCCGAATGGGCTACGCTGCGAATCGATCGCGCCGAGCCAAAACAAAAAGGTTTGGTCAAACCCGATAAAGCATTCGCGGCGCTTGCGGACAATTGCCGCAACGTTATCGTCGCGTGGCCAACCAAATTAACCTTGGCGCCGAATATGGCGGATGAAGTCGAAGCTTTGCTGGCGCTTAAACCAAACGCGCCGCCGCTACCGACAAACACGCAAACATTGCCGCAACCGGAGTTCGCCAAGCCGTGCTGGGAATGGTTGTTTTAAATATCGCTTCTTTTAATCGACGGGCGAGCTAATCATGCAGCAACGCCGCTTCGGCAGCACCGACATTTTTATTAGTCCACTCGGGCTCGGCACCGTCAAGCTCGGCCGCGATCGCGGCGTCAAGTATCCGCAGTCGTTTGTTATCCCCGACGATCGTAGCGCCGCCGATCTGATCGCGGTTGCGAAAGAATTAGATATCAATCTAATCGATACCGCGCCCGCGTATGGCAATAGCGAGGAGCGGCTCGGTCGCTTGCTCGCTGGCCAGCGCCAAGACTGGGTGATTTGCACCAAGGTCGGCGAGGAGTTTATCGATGGCGCATCGCATTTCGATTTCAGCGCGAAACATACACGGCTAAGCATCGAGCGCAGCCTGCAACGTTTGCGTACCGATTACCTGGATATCGTGCTGGTGCACTCGGACGGCAACGACGAGCGCGTCATCAACCACAGCGATGTATTGGCAACGCTGGCGCTCTGTAAACGCGAAGGGTTGGTGCGCGCATACGGCGTATCGACCAAAACTGTTGCGGGTGGTTTGCTGGCAGCCGCTGAGACCGACGCGGTGATGATAACTTACCATCCCGAATATAGAGATGAGGCGGCAGTATTGGAGTATTGCGCGCAACACGGCAAAGGTGTGTTGATCAAAAAGGCTTTTGCCTCGGGACACTCGAGTGATCCCGCCGCGGCGCTGCAATTCGTATTAAAAAATAGCGCTGTCAACGGCGTTATTGTCGGCACGATAAACCCCGAACACTTGCGCGCAAATGTCGCTGCAGCAATAAAGGCGCTAACCGCGCCCCGATGACTCAGTCATCGACCACCCTGCTATCGCGCGCCAATAACCACGCACGCGGATTGTGCTCGAAACCGATACGCGGGTAATAATCGTTGGCGGCGGGCGCGGCCAATAAAATAATTTTGCAGTGCGGCCCCAATTGCTGTTGCGTCATATCGATCAGCCGGCGCCCGACACCACCGTGCTGATAGGCTACATCGACCGCCAAATCGGCCAGATAGCAACTGTATGTCCAATCGGTCAGCGAGCGCGACACCCCCACTAGTACATCGCCATCCCAGGCCGTCACAAGAATATCCGTATGTCGCAGCATTCCCTCTAAACACGCGTTGTCGTCGATGGGGCGACGCTCGCCCAGCGTCGAACGAATCAAGAGATCGCGAAACTGGGCGATATCGATAGTCGCATCGAGAGCGTAACGAAAAGTTTTCATACGAAAAGTTCCGCCATTAAAAATTTCGTGACAATTCGGCAAACGGCGCTTGAGTACGGCGCCTCGAATATTTAACAATAGGGCAACGCCATAACAAGGTAAAGGTACACGTGGAAAAGTTAATAGAACGTTTTATGTATTCCTCCCGCTGGCTGCTGGCGCCTATTTATGTGGGCTTGAGCTTAACGCTATTGGCTCTGGGTATTAAATTTTTTCAGGAGTTGATTCACACTATCCCAATGATATTCGACATGGCCGAGGCCGATCTGGTCCTGGTCATTCTGTCCTTGATCGACGTGGCGCTGGTCGGCGGGTTGATCGTCATGGTGATGTTGTCGAGTTACGAAAATTTCGTCTCGCAGCTCGACATCGGTGAGGAGGCGGAAAAGCTCAGCTGGCTCGGCACGATGGACGCGGCGAGCTTAAAAGCAAAAGTAGCTTCTTCGATTGTAGCGATCTCTTCGATCCATCTGCTGAAGCTGTTTATGAACGCGGCCAATACCCCGAACGATAAACTGATGTGGTATGTGATTATCCATCTAACCTTTGTGGCATCCGCATTTGCAATGGGCTACCTGGACAAGATAACCAAACACGATTGAAAAAATTCTTTTCGAGCTTTCAAGCGGCGCGCTAGCCGATTTTTTCAAACAGCAAATCCCATACGCCGTGACCGAGGCGCTCGCCGCGCTGCTCGAACTTAGTCGTCGGGCGGTGCGCCGGGCGCGGTGCGTAATCGCTTTCGGCACGATTGCGAAAGCCCTCCGCGGCATTCATCACCGCGAGAATGTGCTCCGCGTAATCCTGCCAATCGGTGGCCATGTGCAAAACACCACCGACTCTTAATTTCCGGCGCAGATGCTGCACGAATTCGGATTGAATTAAACGCCGCTTATGGTGCCGCTTCTTATGCCAAGGATCGGGGAAAAATATTTGCACGCCGGCGAGACTGCCATCGGGTATGCAACGCTGTAACACTTCGACTGCATCATCGCAGTAAACGCGTATATTTTCGACGCCCTGCTCGGCCATATCGTGCAACAGCTTACCGACACCGGGGCGATGCACTTCGATGCCGATAAAGTCCTGCTGTGGCGCCGCTTTCGCCATTTGCACCAAGGACCACCCCATGCCGAAACCGATTTCCAATACAACCGGTGCGGTACGCCCAAAGGTCTGCTGAAAATTTATTAACCCATTCTCTAGCGCCAAACCTTTTTGCGGCCAAAATGTGTCGAAGGCGCGCTGTTGGCCCTGCGTCATGCGCCCCATGCGCAACACGAAGCTGCGCACGCGGCGCTGCTTTTTATCCGTGTCGGCAACTGAGCTATCGGTAACATTTAAATCGGTATTTTCATTGATCGAAGATGTCAAAATGTTTCCGTCCATAACCAAGCCGCACGCGCCAATAATAGCCAGCCCGCCAAAAATGCCACGCCGCCGAGCGGAGTGATCGCGCCCAGCCAGCGTATACCGGTGATACTCAGCACATACAGGCTGCCGCTAAAAATAACTATGCCGACGGCGAATAAAATGCCGCTCCAACGCAATGAATTGTTTAGCGGCAAATGCAGGAGTAGTAGCGCGACTGCCAACAGCGCGAAGGTGTGGTAAAAATGGTATTGCACGCCCGTTTGGTACACCGCCAACATATCCGCGCTCAACCGCTGCTTTAAACCATGCGCACCGAAAGCTCCCAATGCCACCGCGATAAAGCCATTGAGCGCGGCGATCAATAAATAAGTTTTTGCCATGTTGTACTCTCCACCGAAGCGCGCATTGTAAAGCAACCATAAAAAAACCGCCCGAAGGCGGCTTTTTATTCGCGATTATTTGCTCTTTACGACAGACTCAGGCCTCCAAAATCGCCTTCACCTTATTCATCGCATTTTTCTCCAACTGGCGAATACGCTCGGCTGAAACACCATACTTGTCAGCCAGATCGTGCAAGGTCGCTTTGTTATCGACCAACCAGCGGCTGGCGATAATGTCGCGGCTACGCTCGTCCAACTGCTCCAGCGCCACCGACAGATGCTGATTACTATTTTCTTCCCAGTCGCTTTCTTCCAATTGCAGCGCCGGATCGGCACGCTTGTCCTCGAGATAGTGAATGGGTGCGACTGTATCTTCATCGTCGTCGACGCCGACATCGAAATTCATATCAGAGGAAGCCAGACGCCCTTCCATTTGCCGCACTTCGCGAATATCGACGCCTAAATCCTGCGCTACCGCCTGCGCTTCATCGTTGCTAAGCCACGCCAAACGCTTCTTCGCGCCGCGCAGATTAAAGAACAACTTGCGCTGCGCCTTCGTGGTGGCAATTTTGACGATACGCCAGTTGCGTAAAATATATTCGTGCATCTCGGCGCGAATCCAGTGCACCGCGAAGGAAACCAAGCGCACACCTCTTTCCGGATCGTAGCGCTTAACCGCCTTCATTAGACCGACATTGCCTTCCTGGACCAGATCGGCCAGCGGCAGACCATAGCCCGAGTAGCTTTTTGCGATATGAACCACAAAGCGCAGATGCGCCATAACTAATTCGCGCGCGGCCTCGAGATTACCGTTGGTAACCAGATCCCGCGCCAATTCGCGCTCGCGCTCGACGGTGAGAATCGGGATGCCGCTCACGGCCTGGGTATAGGCGCTGAGATTGCCGCCCGGCACCATCGGCTGGAGAGTCATTATGTTGCTGGTCATCGCTGTCCTCCTCAATGCTGGCTAGGCCACCACACTTGATGACCCAATATTAGCACTCGCAACTTTAGAGTGCTAATAGCAAAAAAGTTCGTGCTAGAACCTTTCCTCAACGGCGTGTGGAAAAGCATTAACTATGAAAGTACAGGATAACGAGAGAATTGAACACGCTAAGAAGCAGCCTCCTTCCTAGCGTGGACACAACCATCTGATCTTAAAGGGTTTTAATAGGTATATTCAGCCCCCGTCTGCGATCTCAGCCCCCTCCAAACTCAAAGCTACCAAGCCGCGCAACCAGATTATCGACCTCAGTGGAAATTTGGCGCAGCTGCTTCTCTAGGGCTCGACGCTCAATCGCGATCGACTGCGCATCAACGCACTGGCCAGCTGACGGCGGGGGGAAAAACCGCCCCAAATTTAAGCTATATGAGCTATCTCGTAGCTCCCTTGCTGATACCGATCTCGTTGGAAGGGTAGAATCATCTGCCCTCCAGTAGGCTGATGCAACTTTTCGGATAGCCGACATTCTCAATTGATTCTGGCTCTTTCCGGCCTCGAACTCTGTAGAAGCATCGATAAAAAGCACGTCTGTATTAGGCCTCGATTTGCGAAAGATCACAACTACCGTTGAAGGGGAGAGTCCGGCAATCAACTTGGGGGGCAAGCCGATGATGGCATCAATCAGGTTGTCCTCAATTAGCCGCTTGCGGATATTGCGATATTGGGTCTCCAATATCTAGAGTTTTGGAAAGTGGATGATGCTGCGATCTCACTGACTTACGCGAGAAATTTATCATTAGCAGGAAATTTAGCTGCACAGATAGGGCAACTGCCCGTAGAAGGGTTCTCCAACCCACTTTGGGTACTGCTATTAGCGATAATGCAACGATTTGAACTTGGCACTGAAGCCATCTCATATCTCAGCGGCGCCTTGCTGCTGCTTGCAGCATTGCGCTTAGCATTTTTTCATCCGCTACCGCTTAGACTTCAATTTGCATTCGGACTGACTGCTCTACTGGTCATGTTGCAGCCATCCATATTGATCTGGTCCTTCTCAGGGCTAGAAAATGCACTATTGCTGTGTGCTGGAACAGAGTTACTGCTTCAGTCCTTCTCAGCGGCCACTGGCTGTAGCAGCAAGCGAAATGCCATCGCTGCTGGTATCGCATCTTCAATAGTTGTCCTCACCCGCCCAGAAGGTATTATTTACATAGCTCTATATCCGCTCGTTGTTTGGAGTTCGCGTCATCGCCATCCCATTAATCGGGTACAAATAATTTGGGCAATAACCCTGCCCCTCATTGCGTGGGCCCTTTACGAAATCTTTCGTCGACTTTATTTTGGTGAGTGGGTTCCCAATACGTATTATGCAAAAGGCAGTTTGACCATTTCTCGATTCGTGGAGGTGGCCTCTATAGGGCCGCTTGTACTTAATCGAATACGCGAGCTGGCAGAATCACTCTTTGGTTGGGTCGGTGCGTTTTGGGCATCCATCGCAACTGCTTTGCTCGTTCGGATCTCATTGCGCAGTGGTAACGCTGCGCTGCTTCTAGCACCGTGCCTCATGATGCTTCTTTCAATTGTCGTATTTGTTCTTCTTCCTGGTGATTGGATGGGAGAACAGCGCTTCGCGACGCTATTCTATCCCGCAGTCTATTTGTTGATTACATTAGCGATCCTGGCTTCCCCGCTATCCACTGCTGGCAGAACCGGTTTGCTGGCTGCTTTGTTGTTATGGTCCGTTTGGCAATCGATTGATCGTATGCATCGCTTTTCCGAACAACCTGTTATTTCAATGAAGGAGGTCGAGGACCGCAGTACTCAGTTCGAGGCATGGGCGGCCAAGCTGGGCATTCAGCGAGCATCGCTGATGACAGCGGATGTAGGCGGCTTGTTGTGGAGAAATAAGCTGGAAGTTATTGATCTCGGCATGTTGACCGATCGGACGATTGCTTTGGCGTTGGGTGAAGGTAGCCCTCACCCCGATATAAAGGCTTTCCACCATTATGTATTCGAGGTTAGAAAGCCTAATTTTATTGCAACACGAGCTTATCATTCATGGATAGCTCGGCTCGATGATGATCCGCGCTTCCGACGAGACTATGTACCTTTAAGAGAGTACGTTGACGGTTGGATTTTACGCCGGTATGGCGAAGAACGGTTTTCGGGTGACTATGTGCGTCGAGATCTTATCTCAAATTATCCCGAACAGTTGGCTACTTTAAAAACCGAAGCAGCCGCGTTGCTTTATCCATTCTGCAAAGAGTGCCCGCCATATGTATCGACTTCGGCGCATTAACGCAACCATTATCACAGTTGAATGGGCGCAATATGGCTTGAATGTTTCTTTATGGCGGAACTAAAAAAGCCACCACATTGACTCTTTACCTCACAGCCACGGCACTCATCGAGATATTCATTCTTCCACTCGGAAATACTCTGGGCTGTGTGGGGCCATAGTGAGCGCGGTAAGGTGCAAAGTTGGTGATTAAATAGATGTGTTCGGATATGTGCCCTACGCAAAATAGCTACGGCTTCAACCAGTGTATCCTGATAATCAAACGGATCGATCCACAGTGCCTCCATGTTGGCTTTCGCAAAGCCTGTTGGTTCCAGCGCCATAAGCGCCACCTGATGGACAAACTGTAAATTGCGCGCAATGAACTGACATAGTTCCGGAAGTCGATTTATGTTTTGCTCATGGATCACCACACGAATTTCTATCGGGACCCCACATCGTCCGAGATTCAAAATTCCTCGTATCGTTTCGTCGAATGCCCCATCCGCCTGCACGATATAGTCGTGCACCGATGCAACATCACTGTAGAGTGGAATCCCCAACATAATGTCCGACACGTCCAGGGCCGCCAACTTTGTAGCCAAGGCGATATCTTGGAAGTTGCGGCCGTTGGTCAGCATGTGAACCGGCGATCGTGGTAGGTGCCCACGAATTGAAGAAAGAATATCGAAAAGTCCGTCGCCGACTAAAGTCGGTTCCCCGTGGGAATATAGCCATTAAATGTGAGTAGGTTAGACAACAAATCAGCCACGTCGGCTGAGCAAGACATAGTGGTATAAAAAAAATCGAATACACTTTTTCGCGTAGTGGATTCGAAAAACGATCTAATGTCTACCGTAACAACCTTTCGGATGCCAATATGACATTTTGCATTTGAGATATGCGATCTTCCGCGTATACCTGAGTGCAGAAAAGCCGGCGGCTCAATTCTACAAATTAAACTAGCCACCCTGGTGTGTATTCGGTCAAGAGCCAGCAGGGGAGCCTGTATCTTACGAGACTTTCCATTTTTAACCTGAGTAAAACAGCTATAATTATCGTCACCAATTAAAGCCTTTAGCGTACTCAATTCGGAAAACAAAATCTTCGCAAGCTTCTTTTTGCTAGAAAGCTTATAAAATATAGAATCCTGGATGTCGTAGGATTTATTTTTTGTTTGTATTTTTAGTTTACGTCGCTTTTGCAGCATCTTTGAGTGCCGCCCATTCCATAATTTTTAAAATTTTATCGGCGACCAAATTTCTGAATTTTTCAGGTGCTGTATCTTTTTTATCGATAGACTCGGAGAAAAAAACTAATGATGAGACTGGGATATTAAAAATACACGCGTATTTTTCTAGAAGATCGAACCCCACTGATTTTTTTCCAGTTTCAATTTCGCTTAAATATGATTTAGAAATCTCAAGCTTTAGCGCCAAATCAGCTTGGGTAAGGCTATGAAATTGCCTAATCGTTTTTAATGCTCTATGTATCATCTAAACCTCGTTTAAAAGCGGGGAGCCGCTTAAGAGTCATCCCCGTCGTCAGAAAATAGTTTTAGGAGCTTCCAAATAATGATCGACAGTCTGATCAATATCTTTATAACCCCCCAAAACTTATTACGTTCCCGAGTCTTAGGTTTTGAACACTTAAGCGTTTGCCAAACAGCATTGATCGGATTCACATCCATAATATTTCCTCTAGTTACTGTTGCTCTATTGAAGACTCGAAATGAGTAATCTTTTGGAGTAACAGTTCGCCATAACTTGAGGAAGCGGGAGTGTTTGGCAACTATCCCCTGTATCCACCACGTGGTGTCGCCACCACGTGGTCTGCGCACTCAGATGTCGCGCCGATCGAACAGAGCAGCGGGACATGCGAGGGCCAAATGGTAGAGAGCGAGCTCTCCGCGAGTATTTCTACTCAGTTAGCTGGCGGTATTCTCCCTTTCTCAACGCTGAAACCAGCATATCGCACATATTCGCCATAGGCAAACAATATTCGCAAATAGCGATTTTTATTATCCAGTTGCCAGAAGAGCCCAATGAAAAGCAGTGATATTTCTTGGCCGAAATTTGGATGCCACTCTACAACTCCAAACAAAGCTCAAGGACTGTTTTGGAAATATCTCGCTTTTGGTGACGTTTTTTAGAAAATCCTCGCGCTTATTGCACGCGCGGACCAGATCGATTATTGATCGAACCGTATAAATGGCTGTAAATGATACAGTTTTAAAAATGAGAATTTTCGTAGTTATTGCTTTTCCACAGGCGTCATTGTGAAATGGGGCGATCAGCGTGGCTCGATGGCGCCAAGATGCCGCTGTACTGCCCACCAAGCACCGGCCCAGCCGAACGCGGCGCCGGCCGCCAATAGCGCCAACATATGCCCGACATCCAAGCCACTGAGCGCAAATTGACTACTGTAGAGGTCGGCCAAGTAGCCGATCGGGTTGCCCAGCCAGATTAACCCGCCCACTAAAATGCCGAGAGCAACCAATCCGCCCCCCAGCCCGAACCATAGCCCCGTATACAAGAAGGGGCGACGGACGAAAGCATTAGTTCCGCCGACCAGCTTCACCACCACAATTTCATCGCGGCGGCTCTCGATAGCCAGACGAATGGTATTGCCCACCACCAAAATAACGCCCAGCCCCAACATTAAGCCCAACGCTAGCGCCACTTTGCGACCGATCGCGAGAATGGCATACAAGCGCTGGACCCATTGCAGATCGAGCACGCCGCGCTCGACTTCCGGCAAGCCTTTCACATCCTCGAACAGTCGCTGTACGACTTCCGCATCGCGCTGCCCCAGCGCCGGTCGCAGCGTGACAACGGCAGGCAGAGGATTGCTCTCCAATTGATCGACGACAGCGCCGAAACCGGATTGCTGCCGAAACTCGGCCAACGCCTGCTCGCGCGAAATCACATGAACTTGAGCGACATCGGCGCGACGCGCCAATTTCTCACCGAAGGCGTGCGCCGCAGCATCGTCAACGCTCATGCGTAAAAATAGCGAGATCTGCGGCGCGCCGTCCCAGGAAGTGCCGAGCTTTTCAAGATTATCGATGGCGATATAAAGTCCGCCCGGCAACGCCAAAGCAATGCCGATAACCAGCCAAGTCGCCAGACTGCCCAGCGGCTTGCGCAACATTCGCAGCAAGCTGTCGCGAGCCACCTGGCGATGATGCAATGCGTACGCGGCAAAACGATCGCGCAACATGATGCGGCGCGGGCTGGCCGCCGATTTGCGCACATCGGCGCGCAGTGTGGGCTCAGCCATGCTCGCGCTCCAGTTCGCTGTCGCTGCGCTCGACACCGCGCACTAAATTGCCGTCGCGCAGGGTCAGCAACCGATACGGCAGGCGCGCGATCAGGCCGAGGTCGTGACTGGCGATCAATACCGTCACGCCCACCTGATTAAACTGTTCAAATAGATGCATTACATCGCGCGATAACTCGGGATCGAGATTACCGGTCGGCTCGTCCGCCAACAAAATCGGCGGCTTGTGCACCACCGCGCGCGCGATGCCGACGCGCTGCTGTTCGCCGCCGGACAAAGTCAGCGGATTCACTTTCTCTTTGCTCAGCAAACCGACCTTATCCAACGCGGCGCGCACACGGCGCTGAATCTCGCGCGCCTGATAGCCGAGAATCGTCAGCGGCAGCGCGACGTTATCGAATACCGAGCGGTCGAATAACAGTTGGTGATTTTGAAATACGACACCGATATCGCGCCGCAACAGCGGCACTTTACGTGCAGGCAAAGTGCCGAGATCTAGACCGTTGACGACGATACGGCCGCTGCTGGGCCGCTCCATCAGCATGATCAACTTGAGCAGGCTGCTTTTACCGGCACCACTGCGACCGGTGAGAAATAGCATCTCGCCGCGGGTTATCTGAAAGCTGATACCCTTGAGCGCTTCGAAGCCGCCGGGATAGCGCTTAGTTACATCGCCGAATTCGATCAAGCGCTCATGACTCCCGCTGCAACTCTGGCTCGCGTGGATCCTGTTCGTTTCTGAACAAGGCGCGAATAAATTCATCGGCATCGAAGGACCGCAGATCTTCGGCCTGCTCCCCGACACCGATAAAGCGAATCGGCAATTTACACTGCTGACTGATAGCGAAAATAATGCCGCCCTTGGCGGTGCCGTCGAGCTTGCTCAACACCAGGCCGCTTACGCCCACCGCCTGCTGAAAATGGCGCGCCTGCGCGAGCGCATTTTGGCCGGTACCGGCATCCAACACCAGCATAACTTCGTGCGGCGCGCTGGCATCGATTTTACGCAGCACGCGCACAATTTTTTTGAGTTCTTCCATCAGATTATCTTTATTGTGCAGCCGTCCTGCGGTATCGGCGATCAGTACATCCACGTTGCGCGCCTGCGCCGCTTGCAATGCATCGAAAATAACCGAGGCGCTATCGGCACCGCTGTGCTGCGAAATTACTGGCACTGCATTGCGCTCGCCCCACACCTGCAATTGCTCGACCGCAGCAGCGCGAAACGTATCGCCGGCCGCCAGCATCACCGATTTACCCTCATCGCTAAATCGTTTCGCGAGCTTGCCGATCGTGGTGGTTTTACCGACGCCATTCACACCTACCATCAAGATCACATAGGGCTTGCGCGAGCTATCGATACGCAGCGGCGCCGAGCACGGTGCGAGCAGCGTTCGCAATTCTTCCTGCAGCGCCATATAGAGCGCTTCGGAATCGGCCAGCTCTTTGCGCGATACGCGCTGCGTCAGGTTGCCGATTATGAGTTGCGTGGCATCGACACCGACATCGGCCAACAATAATTGCGTCTCCAACTCTTCGAGCAGCGCCTGATCGATAACTTTTTTGCCGAGGAATAACTTGCCCATGCCATCGGCGAAATTGCTGCTGGTGCGTTGCAAGCCGGCCTTCAGGCGCGCAAATAAACCCAGCTTTTTTTCCGTGGACGGCACCTCGGGCTCGGGGACAACGGTAGGAATATTTGCAGGCGCCGCAATCGCCGCATCGCTAGCGGCCGGTGGCGCGTTATCCACTGGCTCAAGGGGTTCATTATTTTTACGAAAGCGGTCGAAAAACTTCATCGGGTTCTACTAAAAAATCATGTTACAGTGAGGCGCATTAAAGCACGTAAGACGCGCGTATCCTATCATCCCACCTCTATTTATGGCTAAACCGCACGTGGTTAAGGCGACTAAAAATCGTACCGCTTCAGGCGCCGCGGAAAATGGCGAATTACGCATCATCGGCGGCCGTTGGCGCGGTCGCAAACTGCACTTTCCCGCCCTGCCGGGCTTGCGGCCCAGCCCGAACCGAGTGCGCGAGACTTTATTCAATTGGTTGATGCCGGAATTGAGCGGCGCGCATTGCCTCGATTTATTTGCCGGCAGCGGTGCACTCGGCCTCGAAGCGCTATCGCGCGGTGCCGCCAGTTGCTGGTTCGTGGATACCGCGCGCGCGGCCAGCCAGCAAATCCAACTACATTTAGCGACATTGCAATCCAGCGACGGCCGCGTGGTGAACGCCGATACATCGACCTGGCTCAAGACCAAAACAGCGGACGCGCCGACCTTTCATCTGGTATTTCTCGATCCACCATTTCGGCAGGGATTATTGGACGATTGCTGCGCGCAACTTGAACATGGCAATTGGCTGACCGCGAATGCCTTGATTTATATCGAATCCGCCGCCGACGAGGCATTGCCCACCGTACCGTCAAACTGGTCGATACACCGCGATAAACAGGCGGGACAAGTCGCATATCGTCTTTTCCGCCGCACTGGCTCACTCGCGTTGCCGTCGGCCCCCTTAATTAGCTAGTATTCGTCGCTCTGCACTCATCGGCTGTTCGCCACAGGCATCTTCATGAAAACCGTTATTTATCCCGGCACCTTCGATCCCATCACTAACGGCCATATCGATTTGGTGGAACGCGCCGCAGCGATTTTCGACAACGTCATCATTGCCATTGCTTTCAGCGAAAAGAAAAGACCGCTATTTAATCTCGAAGAGCGCATCGATCTCTGCCAGCGCGCGCTGGCGCATGTCGGCAATATAGAAGTACTCGGCTACAACAACCTGCTGGTCGATTTCGCGCGCGAGCGCGGCTGCCACTTTGTATTGCGCGGCGTGCGGGCGATCGCCGACTTCGAATACGAATTGCAACTCGCCAACATGAATCGCGCGATGTATTCCGAGCTGGAGACCGTATTTCTGACGCCGAATGAACATTGCGCCTTTATTTCTTCGACGTTGGTGCGCGAAATCGCCAGCATGAAAGGCCATGTCGAGCAATTCGTGCCGCCGCTGGTCGTGCAGGCGCTGCGCGATAAATTTCCCGCTTAGCCTGCCGATCCCCGAGGTTTTGGTCGAATGGCATTAATTATTACCGACGACTGCATCAACTGCGATGTCTGCGAACCCGAGTGCCCGAACGATGCCATTTATCAAGGCGAGGCAATTTATGTCATCGATCCGAATAAATGCACCGAGTGTGTCGGCCACTTCGATACGCCGCAATGCCAGCAGGTCTGCCCTGTCGACTGCATCCCATTAGATATCAATCGCGTCGAAACGCAGGACGAGCTCATGGTCAAATATCGCAATCTCATAGCGGCTCAGCGTTAACCGCATGCGGCGCTTACTGTTATCGCTGACACTAACGTCTCTAACACTTACGCTAATCGGCAGTGCCGCCCGGGCTGCGGACGACACCATCATTCCCGAGGCCGCTAGCCGGATCGGCGCCGGCGCAACCGCCAGCGCCGAACATTTCATGGCGGTCACGGCCAATCCGCTGGCGACTGCAGCCGCGGTCGAGATATTGCGGCGCGGCGGTTCCGCGGTCGATGCCAGCATCGCCGCGCAATGGGTACTGGGATTAGTCGAGCCGCAAGCTTCCGGTCTTGGCGGTGGCGCCTTTATGCTGTACTGGGATCAACCGCAGCATCAGCTGCACTTCTACGATGGTCGCGAAACGGCACCCGCAGCGGTCGATGATCAGCTTTTTCTTCGGGAAAACGGCGAGCCGCTGAACTTCCTGGACGCCGTGATCGGCGGTCGCTCGGTCGGCACTCCAGGGGTGGTGAAGCTATTGGCGCTCAGCCATCAGCGTCACGGTAAGCTGGCTTGGGCCGAATTGTTCAAACCCGCCATACAGATCGCCGAAAAGGGCTTCGCGATTTCCCCAAGGCTCTATACGCTGCTGAAAGATACGCCGCGTTTGGCGGTAAACCCGGAGATCGACAAGTACTTCTTTGCAGCGGATGGCAACCCCAAACCGATCGGTTTTATCCTTAAAAATCCGGCCTATGCAAAGACCTTGAAACTGCTGTCGCGGCAGGGCGAAAAAGCATTTTATGTCGGTCCGATCGCCCACGATATCGTGCAGACCGTCCAGCACAATCAAAACCAACCTGGAAAGTTAGCGCTTGCCGACCTGGCTTCTTATCAGACGCGGGAGCGCGCACCGGTCTGCGGCGCTTTTCGCCAGTACAAAGTCTGCGGCCCGGCCCCTCCCTCTTCCGGCGGCACTACGGTATTAGCGATTCTCGGCATGTTGGAACATTTCAGTAACGAGCAATTAACTCCGCGATCCACCGGCTTCTATCATCTGTTTGCCGAAGCTTCGCGGCTTGCCGTGGCCGACCGGGATACCTACATTGCCGACCCCGATTTTGTGCCGGTGCCGACTGCGGGACTTATTGCAGCCACCTACCTGGCGCAGCGCGCGCAGCTGATCGATCCACTGCATTCGACAGCGGAAGTTAAAGCCGGCCAGCCCGCATGGCCGCAGGCCGAAGCTGCACTTAACTATTTGACGAGCCAATCGCCCGAGCTGATTTCCACCAGCCACCTCAGCATTGTCGATGCCGATGGCAATGCGGTCAGCATGACCACCAGTATTGAAACAGCCTTCGGCTCGCGCCTGTTGGTCGACGGCTTTCTGCTGAATAACCAGCTCACCGACTTCTCGTTTGTGCCGCGCAAAGCCGACGGCCCACTGATCGCCAATCGCGTCGAGCCAGGCAAACGGCCGCGTTCGTCGATGGCGCCGATCATTGTTTTCCGCGACGACAAACCGGTGATGCTGCTGGGATCGCCGGGCGGCGCGCGCATTATCGACTATGTAGCAAAAACCCTGGCATACACACTCGGCGGTGAAATGTCTCTCGAAAGGGCGATAGCGAGCCCTCACATCATCGATATGGGGAGAGGTTTGGAGCTAGAACAAGGGGAGGTGGATGACGCCATCAAAACCGACTTAACGGCATTGGGTCACACTGTTAAGGAGCTGCCGCAGACTAGCGGCCTAAATGGAATCGCAATCGAGCAAGGACGACTACATGGCAGCTCAGACCCGCGCCGCGAAGGAGTTGCGGCAGGGGACTGAGTGAACGGAATAACTATTCGGCAATAACTACTCGACGTTAGTGTCATGCTTGTAGCCCAAGCTCGTACAACCCAGACAGCGCACGAAAGTCGCCTCCGCAGGAGTTACCACCAGCGTCTCGCCCGCCTGTTTTGAATTGCCGCCCGCCAGCGAAAACGGCAGTGTCACTATATAAATAACAGTACCCACCGCAGTAATGGCCAAACCTAGCGGCCGCGCGATGAGCGCATCGCCAGCCATTGCCAACGCCGAGGGATCTTCATCCACCGCCTGCGCCAAACTCATTTGAGGAACCACCAAGCTGATGGACATTACCGCCGCCGTCAGCAGCCGACTGTATTTGCTCGCGATCGCTCGCATCGTAACTATCTCCGTGCGCTTTATGCCGCTAACGACTCGCCAAAAAGCCTTTACATGAATGGTTTACGAAGTCTAGTTAAGCCAAATATAACGTCAACTCCGCGGTCGCCAGCATAGCGCAATTTAAAAGCGAAATTGTGACTCAAACTACCGTTCTATAAATCTACGCGCTGTCGTCAGCGCTGGCAACGGCGGCAAAAAACCGTGCTACGCTGCCCCAATCGCACCTCGGTCAACACCGTCGAGCACTGCAGACAGGCCTCTCCGCCGCGCCCGTACACCAACAATTGCTGGCGGAAATAGCCGGGCTTGCCATCGCCGCCAACAAAATTTCGCAAGGTCGTGCCTCCCTGTTTGATCGAGCGCGCCAATACCCGCTTAACTTCCTCCACCAACTTTACATAGGCCGCCCGCGATATTTTGCCGGCGACGCGATCGGGGCGAATGCCCGCAGCGAAAAGGGCCTCATTCGCATAGATATTGCCAACACCCACCACGACGCGCCCATCCATTAAGAATGATTTCACCGGCACATTGCGGCGCCGGGATTTGGCAAATAAATAGTCGCCGTCGAATTGATCGGTCAATGGCTCGGGACCCAAGCCTTCGAGCAGCGAATGCGCCGGCGCATCGGCCGCCTGCCAAAGTATCGCGCCAAAACGGCGTGGATCGGTGTAGCGCAACAGTTGTCCCGAGCTCAGCTCGATGTCGACATGATCGTGCTTGCCAACCGCATCCCCAACCGGAACGATACGCAGACTGCCCGACATGCCCAGATGCATAATTAAGGTGCCGCGCTCGAACGGGATCAGCAGATATTTGGCGCGCCGCTCGACACGCTCGATACGCTGCCCTGACAACAGCTGCTCCAGCTCCGCAGGGACGGGCCAGCGCAAACGCGGTTGGCGCACCGTCAACCGGGTGATTATGCGGCCCTGCAGGTGCGGCTCAATGCCGCGGCGGGTTGTTTCTACTTCGGGTAATTCAGGCATGGATAACTTCGAGGCGGTGGACGACCCGGCAATAGTATCAGCTTAGGCGCCGGACTTTTTTTGCGATCGAGCCACAAATTCCGACTTGCTTCCTAAATCTTATATTCGCCTCCTATACTTGCCTGCATGCAGACTCAAGATATCGCTCCCGGCATCGACGATGGCGTCGATCGCAAAGGGCTCAAACTAATCAAGCAGCGCTTTTTACAAGTGAACGCTGCGCGCCTCGGCCGAACGAAATCGGCGCTCGAGCCGCGCCAGCAAGTATTCGTCGATTTGCTGCCGTTGCTTTTTCACGTCAACCATCCGATGCTGCCCGGCTATGTATCGCACCAAACGCCGTGCGGTGTGTCCGAGTACTCGCCCACCAAACTCGATATCGAGCGCGCGCAGCGCCAGACACGCAGCTTTGTCTACCACCGCGAGCCGCATCTGAAGCGCCGCATTCACAGCCTGTTCCTGATGGGCTCATGCGGTACCATCGCTCAATCCGATAGCTCCGATCTGGACGTGTGGGTCTGCCACCAAGCGGATCTAGGTGCGGAAGAAATACAGTTGCTGCGGCAGAAGTGCGACGCAATCAGTAAATGGGCGACCTCCATCGGACTCGAAGCGCACTTCTTTTTAATGGAGGGCGAAAAATTCCGGCTTGGCCAACGCGAGGGCATATCCAGTGAAGATTGCGGCAGTACGCAACACTATTTATTACTCGACGAGTTTTATCGCACCGGCCTGTTGATCGCAGGCCGCATACCGATCTGGTGGTTGATTCCGCCCGACGAAGAACAGCGCTACAATTACTACACGGAAAATCTGCGTCATAAACGCTTCGTGCGCGGCGCGGAGACCATCGATTTCGGCACCGTCGCGCATATTCCCGCTGGCGAATTTATCGGCGCGGGCGTCTGGCAGCTCTATAAAGCGATCGATTCGCCCTACAAATCCGTTATCAAATTACTGCTCACCGAAGTCTACGCCAGCGAATTTCCGAATGTCGAGCCATTGAGCTGCATCTTCAAACGCGCGATCTACAACAAACGTATCGATATCGACGAACTCGACCCTTACGTGATGATGTATCGCAAACTCGAAGCGTATCTCATCGCGCGCAACGAGCCAAAACGCCTTGAGTTGGTGCGGCGCTGCCTGTATTTCAAAGTCGGCAAGGCGATCAGCAAAGGCCCGACGCAACGCACTAAGTCGTGGCAGCGCGAACTGCTCGAAAAACTGGTAAAGGAATGGCGGTGGCCACAGCATCAGTTAGCGAATCTCGATGCGCGGCCGCAATGGAAAGTCGGCCGGGTACTTAGCGAACAAAAAGAATTGGTGCGCGAACTGAACAACGGTTATCGCTTCCTGCTCGAATTCGCGCGCCGCACCCAAGCCAGCGCCATTATCAACAGCCAAGATATGACGGTATTGGGCCGCAAGTTATACGCAGCCTTCGAACGTAAAGCCGGTAAGGTGGAATGGGTAAATCCGGGGATCGCGCCAAAACTGGCGGAGGAAACGCTGACATTCTGCCAACTGCCAGGCGGGCGCGACGAACAACTCGCGTGGGCAGTGATCGCCGAACAAATCAATGGCCGCGACTTAGAACGCGCTGTCCCGCTGCGCCGCGCGAAAGATTTAATTGCATTGCTCGCCTGGTGTCATATCAACGGCTTGCTCGATACCTATACGCGCGTCTACATTGTCGAGGGCGAGCATGGCATCAATGAGTTCGAATTACAAAACATGGTGCGCGCGCTGCGCGCTCGACTACCGGCGCAGCGCGATGATGAAAATAGCCAGGACGAAAAACACGAACGTTTTCTCAGCCCGAATCGTCCCACCGCCATGCAACTGTTCATCAATGTCGGCATCGATCCGCTGGCGAATATTCGCGCGCGCGGCTTGGAGCGCCTGACCAGCCAAACCGACAGCTTGGTATACAGCGGTTTGCGCGAGAACCTAGTCATGGCGGTCGAGCAAATTATTATCAATAGCTGGGGCGAAGTCAGCACTCGCAGCTATCGCGGCCCCTTCGCACTGCTGCAATGTTTGCGCGATTACCTGCAGCTACTACCGCCGCAACAACATCCTGGATTACCGGCGCTCGACATCCGCTGCTTCTGCCCGACGCGCGCGCTGGCGATCGCGACCCGGGTCGAGCAACTATTTCAGGATATCGCCGCCTGTTACTACAGCGGCATACGCCCGGCGAGCACGCGCTACATTTTAGAAATGCAGCGCGAATTTTACTTACTGCAATGGCAGGATGCGCAACCCAGCCTGCAACGCGCCCCAAACTACTCGGCACTGCTCGAATTGCTGGGCCGCGTACAGCGCAGTTACAGTCCGATCGTTCTCGATCGCAACTGCCTACCCAACTCGGTACTGGCGACAATCAGTCAAAGCGCGCGTGCCGAACGCGTGCAAATATTCTATAAGCGCCGCGATGCTACCGCCGATATTTTCGTGGTCGATGAAATGGGCTCTTTATATAGCTTCAACACGCCGTTTCGCGACGAGCATTCGCTGCTAAAACCTTTACATCAATTCATGCAATCGACACTATTCCGCCAGCGCAGTGAAACTCAGCAATTCGTCGGCTCGGCGCCCGATATTTTATTCGACAATAGTGAACACAATGCCATCGAGTATTACGAGATTGTTTCGGAGTTGGCTCCAGCTCACGTCGAGCGCCGTACGCCGTCACCCACCGATAGCAGTTACAGTTTTAACGTGCAGGCCATCGCCGACTACGATTTTAACGGCAATTTAATTTTTAATATTTACTGCGACCAGCAGGAGTTCACCGAACTGGAATTAGGCGATGCCATATACGACACCGCCGCTCGCTATATTTTTTCGCGCCGCAGCAGCCGCGAACCCTACCCCTGCTACATTACCGATATCGATTTGAGCCGCTGCATCAGCGATGCCGGCAGCACGCAGACCGTGCATTATTTACGCTACAAGCAACGTCTCGAACGCGCCTTAAACGAAGCGTTGAATCGAATCAGCTAATTTCAAAACCGCCAGGAGAGCCCGACAAAATAGCGGAAATCTTCCGCGGCATCGGTTATGCCCGCATTAAAGCCCGCATCGAGTTGACCACTCTTGCCTATGGCGTACATAACGCCGGCATTAAAATAGCCTTCGTTGTCGGCGCCGTGCTCGTCCCTGATCACATTGACAAACTCGAAGAAGCCGCTGAGCTCGCCGTAGATACTGTGACCAAACGTAATCGACTGCACCGCCTCAAGCACATAACCGTCGTTGTCTTCATTGCGCACGGCATCGAACTCCAGCATCACGGCGGAATCCCAATCGGCCGACAATTTAAACGCCAGCGGCAGGATTAAACCGCCCTCCATTTTTCCATCTTCGCCAAACGCAGAAGTATGCGTCGGCAGCCGCACGAAGGGCATGATTGCGAAAGCGGTACCGCCGCCGTCGTTGCCCCACATGTTTACCTTCAAGCGCACCTCGGTATCGTTCATACCCCGCTCAGTGTCGTGACCCTCCGGCGTAGTAATACGCACGCGGGTATGCGGCTCTAAAACCAGTTGCGCGTCGATGTTGTCGCTGAGGCCCGCTTTTAAATTGATAGAGCCGGTCAGAGTTTCGGTGCGCACGCCATCATTCTTATCGTGTCCCGAACTTATCGCTTCCCATTCCAGCTGGTAGTGGCCGGCGTCGACGGTATAAGGACTTTCGGTGGTATCCGGGCGGTCGGTGGATAACTCTCTAAGATCGGCGTCCGGTTTCGGATCGAATAAGTTATAAGCCATCGTTGGCTTTGCAATCATTGCCACCACCAAGCCGGGCAGCAAATAAGAAATTCGCATTAATTTTTTCCTCTCGAGAGCCTAATCCTGTTTCAGTTTAGGCAACCGGTGACAACTTGCCGAGATAACGCTAGGCTTTTATTTCGCAATCCAAATATTTCGTAATCCAAGGAGCACCCGCGATGGCCACGCAGATTTCCAGCGGTAGCTTTCATCGACGCATGCAGCAGCTCGGCTTAGTGACGGCGTTATGCGCACTACTGGTAGGCATAGTGGCATTGATATCGCAGTGGCAATTGCAGCGTGCAATGGACATCAGCCTGATCAACAGCACCGCGCTGCGCAATCATATGGAGGCCGATATGATGCACGATGCATTGCACTCCGATGTGCTGGCCGCTTTGCTGGCGGCCGCTAATAACGACGGCAACTCGCGCACTGACATCGAAGCGTCTTTAAACGAGCATAGCGCCTGGTTTAGGCGCGCGCTGACCAACAACGAACAACTGCCACTGAATTCGTCCCTGCACTCGCATATCGTCGACATCAAACCGGCGCTCGAGGCCTATATTAAAAGCGCGGAAAGCATGGTGTCGCTGAGTTTTTCCGATGTCGATCGCGCAAAATCCATGCGCGGCGAATTCGAGCAGGATTTTAAAATTCTCGAAGAAAAGAATGAAAAGGTCAGTGAACTTATTCAATCCGAGCAGGCACAGGACAACGCGAATTTGGCGCGTTCGCTGTGGACTTTCCGGATTCTCACTGGCGTGGTGATATTACTGGCGATCGGTATTATATTTTTATTCAGCGCACGCATCTCCCGCAATTTGCTCGGTCAATTGGGCGGAGAACCGGAATATGCCATGGCGGTCGTAAAACGCGTTGCTGGCGGCGATTTATCCACCACAGTGGAAACCAAGCGCGGCGACAACGACAGTTTATTGCACGCGATTGCGCAAATGCAGCGCGCGCTCGCCGAAATTATCCATCACACGCAAGAAACCCTGGTGGGCAACGTCGCGCAATTGCTCAGCAGCGCGGAATTCACCCATCAACGCATGCGCCAACAATCGGCCGAAACCGAACACGTAATGGCGGCCACGCGCGATATGGCTACCAGCGTCGGCGAGGTGGCGCACAGCGCCGCTCAGGCTGCCGACGCTGCGCACGGCGCCAAGCGCGAGGCGGAGGGCGGTCGCAATGTACTCAGCGCCGCCATCGCCGCGAATCGCGAGCTGTCGACACATATGGAAAATGCCGCTGAAGTTATTCGCCGCCTGAACGAAGGCACCGAACAGATCGGCACCTTCCTCAATGTAATTCGCACCATCGCCGAGCAAACCAATTTACTCGCGCTCAACGCGGCGATAGAAGCGGCGCGCGCCGGCGAGCAGGGCCGCGGCTTCGCTGTGGTGGCGGACGAAGTGCGGACCCTGGCGCAGCGCACGCAGCAATCCACCAAGGAAATTCAGGATATTATTAATCATCTGGAAGGCAGTACGCGCGAAGCCGTGGCCGTCATTCAAGTCGGCAGTGGCTTATCCGAGCAAACCCTCGAGCAGGTCGGTAAGGCCGGTACCGCACTGGAAACCATTATCGGCGCGGTTGAAGTCATCGATTCAATGAATATACAAATCGCCGCCGCAGTCGAGCAGCAAAGCCTGGTCGCGAAGGAAATTAAAAATAAACTCGACAATGTCTGCCAACTAGCCAATGGCGCCGACGATGCCGTTAAACAAACGATTGTGTCCAGTCATCAGGTGGAAGACGTTGTGGGAGAATTAAAGCAATTACTTAGCGGTCGCTTTGGCGGCAAATAAATTTTTCTGTTGCTGCTACCCTGTATTCAACTACACACTCCGGCTAAACCACAGTAGCTACATCAAGCTTCCCGTAGGTCGGACTTCAGTCCGACACACGTTAGCCTCTGGAAGAATGTCGGGCTGAAGCCCGACCTACAAAAGTGGTCGCTTCGGCGGATTATTTTTTCCAGTTGCCTATAGCTAATCGCCACACTACTTCCACCCACGAACTCAGGCTAAACCACAGTAGTTACATCAAGCTTCCCGTAGGTCGTGCTTCAGTCCGACACACGTTAGCCTCTGGAAGAATGTCGGGCTGAAGCCCGACCTGCAATGTTCCATGCAAACGCTCTACGCAAACCGCCGTAACTATCCTGTAATGGCAAACTATAGCGAAGCCTTCAACGCGATTTGCAACGTAATATCCGGCGCGGTGTCCACTGCAATGTCTTCGCCGGCGGCAATATCCAACCACCAACGCGGCGCCAGCCGCACCGAGCCTCCCAATAGCAATTGCACCGAATCGGCGCCAAGCTCGCGCAACTCGCTGGAGTAGAAGGCAGTATGCGCCGCCAACTGCGCTTTTAAACGCCAGCCATCGGCGACTGCCCAACCGATTTCCGCCGCGCCGAACCATACCGACGACTTTTGACGATCGCCGAGCACCGCGCCGCGATCGAGCCACATCGAGCCGATATTGGCAGTGGCGGTGAGCGGCAAACCGAATACGCCATAATGCGTCGCCGCCAGGGACAGACTGATATTGGTCGCCTCGGCGCCCGTCAACTTGTCCGCATCGCCAGTCGGCAAGTTAATGGCGGCCGCCAGCGCTACGGCGCTATCGGTCGCACTCGCCAAACTGTAGGCAGCATTCAGTTGTAAATCGCCGATACCGGATTCGGCGTTTGTGAAATTTAATTCGCTGGTACCGGCGCGCTGATACTGAAAGCGCAGCTGATTGCGTCGATAGTCCGGTCGACCGCCATCGGGCAAGCCGAACGTGCTATGCCATTGCTCGATAAAACTATCGAGCGAACCGCCGCTGTAGCTAATCCATGGCAGCGAAAAGCCGACCTCCCAACCGTTGCCAATGCCGCGATTGGCGCCCAGCTCGATGCGGCGAGACTCGCCATCGAGAAAAATCGATTCGCTGCCGCGTTGCGCGGATGCAAAATTATTGGCGACATCGAAACCGAGGCGCGCGGTGGTTTGATCCATCGCCAAGACGGCGCCGCTGCGCGCGGCCGGCAAATTATAGATCTGTACCAATGGCTGCCGATTGCTCAACGCCAGCGGCTGATCCAATATTTCATCCGCCCGCGCCGCCGCTAACGCCAGCAACCCACAACAAATCCCAATGCATCGGCGCACCGATCATCCTCCAAATTCCCGGGGAACACTCCGGCACCGCAGCTCGGGCGCCAAATTAACGCCGGCAAGAGTATAACAACCGCGCAACTCGCCGCTATAATCGCCGCTGGTGTTTTTCTCCGGAGTTTAACCATGCGCCGCGCATTGCCGCTTTTTTTTCTGACATCGATCTGCCTCGGGCTCGGCGGCTGCGGGCAAAAAGGTCCGCTGTTCATCCCAAGCGACGATGACGCCCCGCCCCAATCATCGACGCAGCCTCAATCCGCGCGGCAACCCGCACAGCAACCAGAACAACAGCCCACGCCGTAACTAATGCCATAACTACAGCGCTCCATTTTCAGGAATTTGCATGTCCAGCACTTCTACCACTGCTTTTCAATATCGCGACGGCGAATTGTTCGCCGAGCAGGTCGCTCTCGGCCAAGTCGCCAAAGCGTACGGCACGCCGACTTATGTCTATTCGCGCGCCCATCTGGAACAGCGCTTTCGCTCGTACGACGATGCGCTCAGCGGGCGCCCGCATCTGGTGTGCTACGCGGTAAAAGCCAACTCCAATCTGGCGGTGCTAAATGTACTGGCACAGCTCGGCGCCGGTTTCGATATCGTATCGGTCGGCGAATTGGAGCGCGTATTAACCGCCGGCGGCGAGCCGGGCAAGATCGTTTTCTCAGGCGTCGGTAAAACCGCGGCGGAAATGCGCCGCGCACTCGAAGTCGGTATTCACTGCTTTAACGTCGAGAGCGAAGCCGAGCTCGATCGCCTACAGGCGGTCGCCAGCGCGCTGAATGTAATCGCGCCGATATCGCTGCGCGTCAATCCCGATGTCGATGCCAATACTCACCCGTATATCTCCACCGGTTTGCGCGACAATAAATTCGGCGTTTCGATCGACGCAGCGCGCGCGGTATATCGGCGCGCGCGCGGCCTATCGCACCTCGCCATTAAGGGCGTCGATTGTCATATCGGCTCGCAACTCACCGATACCGCGCCCTTTCTGGATGCATTGACGCGCGTGCTGAATCTTATCGACTTACTGGCGGCCGACGGCATCGCTATCGAACATCTGGATTTAGGCGGCGGCCTCGGTGTGCGCTACCGCGATGAGATGCCCCCGGAACCGGCGGCTTATATGCGGCAGGTACTCGCGGCAATCGGCGATCGGCAACTTAAGCTGGTGTTCGAACCGGGGCGCTCTATTGTCGCCAACGCCGGCGTGTTATTGACCGGCGTCGAATATCTCAAATGCAGCGAATATAAGAACTTCTGCATCGTCGATGCGGCCATGAACGATTTAATTCGCCCCGCTCTATATCAGGCGTGGATGGACATTCAACCGTTGTACCCGCGCACCGGCGGCGCACCGACAACCTACGATGTAGTAGGGCCGATTTGCGAGACCGGCGACTTTCTCGCCAAGGATCGCCCGTTAAATGTCGCACCGGGCGACTTATTGGCGGTGTTATCGGCCGGCGCGTATGGATTTGGCATGAGTTCCAATTACAATAGCCGTGGGCGTGCCGCCGAAGTCATGGTCGACGGCGATCGGTTTTACTTGGTGCGGGCACGCGAAACTATCGCCGACTTATGGCGAGGCGAATCGGTTTTACCGTCATAGCGGCGCAAAGCGCCATTATTGCGGCGACCGCTGCTTCGACGACTAGCGTCGAAACTGGCCTCGCTCTACAAAATCCGCGCTCGCGGCGAGGCGCCCAACGGGATTGCGACCGATGTTGTTACGCTTTACCAAAATGCACGGCTGCGGCAACGATTTTGTCGTACTCGATCTACTGACGCAGCACTTCCTGCTTAAAGACCGCCACGTGCGTAAATTGGCCGATCGGCATTTCGGCGTGGGCTGCGACCAGGTGCTGGTGGTCGAAGCGCCGAGCCGCTTCGATGTCGATTTCCGCTATCGTATCTTTAATGCCGACGGCGGCGAAGTCGAACAATGCGGCAACGGCGCGCGCTGCTTCGCGCGCTACGTGCGCGATAAACGCCTCACCGGCAAAGATATAATCCGCGTCGAAACATTGGCCGGCATTATCGAACTGCAGATCATGCGCAACAAACAGGTGCGCGTCGACATGGGGGTGCCGCGCCTGGAGCCCGCTGAAATTCCGCTGCTCGCACCGGCGCGCGCCCTCACTTACCCGCTTGCGGTCGGCGGCGAACAGCTTGAAATAGGCGCCGTGTCGATGGGCAATCCGCATGCAATATTGTTGGTCGACGACGTGAAAACCGCACCGGTCGCCACACTCGGTCCGCAGATCGAAGCGCATACGAGTTTTCCTCAGCGGGTTAATGCCGGCTTCATGCAGATCGTTAATCGCGGTGAAATTAATCTGCGCGTCTTCGAGCGCGGCGTCGGCGAAACGCTGGCCTGCGGCACCGGCGCCTGTGCAGCGGTAGTTAGCGGTCAGTTGCGCGGGCTGCTCGGACCACAAGTGCAAGTCAACCTGCCCGGAGGCAGCCTCACGGTTGAGTGGCAGGGCGAATCGCAGCCCGTTATGATGACAGGACCAGCCGTCGCCGTATATGAAGGGCAAATTCAGTTATAGCGTTACCGTGACTTTATGGCGTACCGAAAATATGCACGCGGCGCGCCTCCGATAAATAGCTTTGATAGTGGAATGAATTTGTGGACGCTTTAGATAAAAACTCCCTAAATAAAAGCGATCAGGTCGAACCGAATGCCGATCAAATTGCCGCTTATTTGCGCAGGCATCCGGATTTTTTTCTGAAGCGCCCCGACTTGCTAATGGACATCGAGGTGGCGCATCCATCCGGCGGTGCCGTATCGCTGCTGGAGCGACAGGTGTCGGTGCTGCGCGAACGCAACATGGATATGCGTCATCGCCTCAATAATTTACTCGATACCGCGCGCACCAACGATCGCTTATTCGAGCAGACCAAACAATTGGTGTTGCATCTATTGGAGGCACAGACACTCGATCAAATCGTCGACACCTTCGTCGGCAGCCTGCAAAAAGATTTCGAGGTGGATTTCGCCAGCATGGTATTGATCGGCAACCCCAGCGCGCATCGCGGCGTGCGCGCCAGGGTCGTAGTGTTAGGCGAAGCGCGCGCGCAAATCGACGGACTGCTGAAAAGCAGTAAGGCGGTGTGTGGCGTATTGCGGCCCGAGGAAGTTCAGTTTCTATTCCCCGACCATGCGCGCCAGGTGGGATCCGCGGCCGTCGTGCCGCTCACCTACGGTTATCCGCTCGGCGTGCTGGCTATTGCCAGTACCGATGCGCATTACTTCCGCTCCAGCATGGGCACCTTGTTCCTGGGTTATATCGCCGAAGTACTGAATCGCCTGTTGCCGAAATTATTAAAGCAATCGTTCTGACTATGGGAGGCGGCGCATGAACGATGCCGCGCTCGCTCAGCTCTGCCAACAATTCCTAAACGATCTCGGCGCTATTCGCCGCTTATCGCCGCGCACCGTCACCAGCTACCGACACGACTTGAGCAATTTTTGCGCATTCTGCAGCGAGCGCAATATAAAATCCGCCGCGGCCGTTGCCAACGCCGATATCCGCTTGTGGGTCGCGCATTTACGCCACCGCTTAAATGGCCGCAGCGTACAGCGCGCACTGTCCGCGCTGCGCAGCTTTTATAAATATCTACAACGCGAACACCTCATCGCGCATAACCCCGTCACCGGTATTAGCGCGCCGAAGAGTCCGCGTCGCTTACCCAAGACATTGGATATCGATCAAACACAACAACTACTGCAAAGCCCCGCCGAAAACGATTTCTTAGCGCTGCGCGATCAAGCCATGATGGAATTATTTTATTCGTCGGGTTTGCGCTTGAGCGAATTGATTGCGCTCGATGTGAATATTATCGATTTCGACCAAGGCCAGGTGACTGTGGCGGGCAAAGGCAACAAAACGCGTATCGTACCGGTGGGCAGCGTCGCGCTGCGCGCTATCGCCGCGTGGTTAGCCGTGCGCGCGCAGGGCGAGCCTAGCGACGACGCGCTGTTCATTAGTCGGCGCGGTCGGCGCATCAGCCCGCGCAGCGTGCAGTTACGCCTCGCGCAACAATCGTTGCAACGCGGCGTCGCGCAGCATGTGCATCCGCATATGTTGCGTCACTCGTTCGCGAGCCATCTACTGGAGTCCAGCGGCGAGTTGCGCTCGGTGCAAGAATTATTAGGTCATGCAAATCTATCCACGACGCAGGTCTACACGCATTTGGATTTTCAACATCTCGCTAAAATCTACGACACTGCGCATCCGCGCGCGACGCGTAAAATGGCGGCGCCGCCCGCCGAGCCTATCGATGATGGCTCTAAATCATGATGAGGACTCTAAGTCGTGACGGCGGCTCTAAGCCATGAATAATTGTTGTCGCAATAAAATGAATAGTTGCTGTCGTAATGAATAGCGTGTCGCCGATCAAGCTGCTGACCTTCGATCTCGACGATACACTGTGGGAGTTTGCCCCGGTGCTCTGGCGCGCTGAAGAAACGACCTACGCCTGGCTCCAGCAGCACGTGCCGCTTTTGACCGCGCGGTTCTCGTTGACCGCACTGCGCGAGCTGCGCCTGCAAATCGCCCGCGAACAGCCGGAGCTGGCGCACCGGGTCACCGAGCTACGCATCGTTGGATTGCGCAGAGCGCTGCAACAAGTCGACATTGCCGCGGCCGATATCGATGCCCTGGCGCGGGAGGCGTTCGAGATATTCCTTGAGGCCCGCCATCGGCTCGAGCTATTCGATGCAGCGGAGGAAGTGCTCGATCAACTCAGCCGCGAGTACACTCTTGCGGCGATAACCAACGGCAACGTGCAAATAAAAAAGCTCGGTCTCGATAGATTTTTTGCGCTAGCGATTAATGCCGAGCAATTACCGCGCGCCAAACCGCACCCCGAACCCTTTCTGGCAGCCCTGCAACAAATCGGCTGCGCCCCCGCGCAATGCATACATATCGGCGACGACATAGAGAACGATATTCGCGGCGCACAACGCGTCGGCCTGCATACAGTCTGGATGAACCCCGCCCGGCAACCCTGGCCCGGCGGCGAGCCGCCGAGCCAGGAAATTCAGGAGTTGCCGCAGTTGCCCGCAGCAATCGATAGAATTACCAAGAGTTGTTGACCGGAGATAACGCTGGATAGGGCGGCGGCCCTTAGATGAGCCCGCTGCCCTGAAAGATCTTGCCCTAGATAGGTCTACTACCGTAGTCGCTGTCGGGTTTACGCGGCGGGTCGGCGGTAACATTCGGTTCGATTTGCGCGATCTTGCCGCCACGCGCCAAAAACGCCTCGATTTCGGCAGCCATTTCCTCGCGCAGCTTCTGGCGAGATGCCACCGTGCGCTCGTCCGGCGAATCCTCGCCCGCTCCGGCAGTGCCACCGCCGCCCGCTGGAGCGCTCGCCTCTACATCGGTATCGGCGTCGCCATCGACCTCCTCTTCGACATCGGCCTCCGCCTCGCCTTCGATTTCGTCGATTTCTTCTTCGTGATCGTCAAACTTGCCCATCGCTTCAACCCCTGTAATGCTAATGCCCTAAACTTTTAAATATTCAGAAAGGCACGAAATATATAGATCAATGTGAAATTCTCGCAACCCGAAGAATGTGAAAATTTTTAGATTTTTTTATTCTAATTTTTCCGTAATTGTGCCTTACAGTTTGTTATGGATCATTTTAACGACACTACCTGCGAATTTAATCCCGCCCGCTTTTACCACCCGCAGAGCGCGCAAGCGCGTGCAACGGTGGGGGTGAGCGCGTGCCTGACCGGACAACCGGTGCGCTACGACGGCCGCGATCGCTACTTGCCCGCAATTGAACTGCTCGCCACCGCGCTACGGTTAACGCCAATATGCCCGGAGGTAGGCGCCGGACTCACAGTGCCCCGCCCGCCGGTTCAATTGATAGCCAGCCGCAGCGATTCGCAGCCTAGCGCGCGCGGTCGCGACGATAGCAGCCTGGACGTCACTCAAAAACTCTTGGACTTTGCCCACCTCTCGGTCGCTCGAGCGGCCGCGCAATCGGCGTTGTGCGGCTACCTCTGGAAAAGCCGCTCGCCCAGTTGCGGCTTTAATAGCACACCGCTATTCGATGAATCGGGCACCCAAATCGGCCAAACCAGCGGCATCCAAGCAGCGCATTTTCAGCGCGCCATGCCGTGGCTGAGTTACTGCGAAGAATTGACCCTGATCGATCGGCTCACAGCGCTGGCATTTGTATTGCGCTGCCGCCTGATATTCGATTGGATGTATGCTGGCGACGTCGAGCTCTTAGCGCAGCATCGGCATTATCGCTTTTTGATCGATCGCTTGCCGCACAGCGATCAAATCGCTGTCGATGAATTCGCCAAGGCCAACCATAAAGTGAATTATTTGACTGCGCTACAGCATGGCTGCGCCGGCCTACAATCCGAGCAATTATTGGAGTTATTTATTTAATTACTCCGCCTGTTTAAATAGCGTCTTCGCCAACTTCGCCGGTGCGAATGCGGATGACCTGTTCGAGCGCAGTGACGAAAATTTTGCCATCGCCGATTTTGCCGGTGTTGGCCGCTTTAGTGATCGCTTCGATCACAGCCTCGACCATGCCATCGGCAACCGCAATCTCCAACTTCACCTTCGGTAAAAAATCGACAACATATTCTGCGCCACGGTAGAGCTCGGTGTGCCCCTTCTGGCGGCCGAAGCCTTTTACCTCGGTAACGGTAACGCCTTGCACGCCGATGTCGGAGAGCGAAGCTCGCACGTCGTCGAGCTTGAATGGCTTGATAATAGCTGTGACCAGTTTCATTGGGTTTCTCCCGGGAATTCTTTTAATGCTTTTGACGGCAGAGGCGATTACAACGGCGCAAGTTTGGCTCACCGAGGGGAGACTGGCAAGCGCGACAGGGAATAAAAAAAGCGCCCGGATTTTCATCCGGGCGCTTTTGTTTAACACTTGTTACTACATGTCAGCGGATTACATATTGTAAGCGCGCTCGCCGTGGGCAGATGCATCGAGACCATCGCGCTCATCCTCTTCCGAAACTCGCAGACCGATCACCAGATCCACCAGCTTGTAAGCGATGAGAGAAACAACGCCCGACCACACGATGGTTACCGCCACAGCTTTGGCTTGCACCAGAAGCTGCGCACCAATCGAGTAAGCATCCGGAGTAACCATGGTAACTGTAACCCAATCGGCTACAGAGCTTGGTCCACCCAGGTTTGGCGAGTTGAACACACCGGTCAGCAAGGCGCCCAAAATACCGCCTACGCCGTGTACGCCAAAGACATCGAGTGTATCGTCGGCACCGAGTATTTTCTTCAGACCGGTAACACCCCACAGGCAGACGAAACCAGCAGCGAGACCGATAACAAGAGCACCACCAAGACCTACGTTGCCGCACGCCGGAGTAATAGCGACCAGACCCGCTACCGCACCAGACGCAGCGCCCAGCATCGAAGCCTTGCCGCGGAACAGCGCCTCACCGGCACACCAGCTCAATACCGCAGCGGCAGTTGCCACTAAGGTGTTCATAAAGGCCAGTGTTGCATAACCGTTCGCTTCGAGTGCAGAGCCGGCATTGAAGCCGAACCAGCCTACCCACAACAGTGCGGAACCTACCATCGTCAATGTCAGCGAGTGCGGAGTGAACGACTCTTTGCCGTAACCCTGACGCTTGCCGATCATATAGGCGCCTACCAAACCAGCAACAGCTGCGTTGATATGCACGACAGTACCACCGGCGAAGTCCAGCGCGCCCCATTGCCATAACAGGCCGGCTTTGGAGTTCATGCTGTCGACGACACCTGCCGCAGAGTAAGCATCTGGTCCCATCCAGAACCACACCATATGGGCGATCGGTGCATAGCTAAAAGTGAACCACAGCACCATGAAGGCCAGCACAGCGGAAAACTTCATACGCTCGGCAAAGGATCCGACGATCAGGCAGCAGGTAATCGCCGCAAAAGTCGCTTGGAAACAGGCGAAGATAATCTCCGGCAAGTAGACGCCCTTGCTAAAGGTCGCGCCATTAGCGAAGGTGCCTGCGACATTGTCCCAGATGCCTTTCATAAAGAAGCGATCGAAGCCGCCAAAGAAGGCGTTACCCTCGGTAAACGCGAGACTGTAGCCATAAATAAACCACAGCACCACGATCAGCGAGAACGTCACCATCACCTGCATGAGCACGGATAGCATGTTCTTACTGCGCACCAGACCGCCATAGAAGAGTGCCAAGCCCGGTATGGTCATCATGATGACTAGTAACGTAGCGACGATCATCCAGGCGGTATCGCCTTTATTCGGCACAGGTGCTGCAGCGGGGGTCGCCGCAGCGGCATCCGCAGCTGCAGCGGGTGCAGGTGCAGCTGCGTCAGCGGCTACAGCGGCTACAGCGGCCGCGGGAGCAGCCTCCGCAGCGGGAGAGGGTTCATCGGCAACAGCCAGACATGACACAAGCACACACATCAGCGCACCTGCCAGTCCAGCAAAGGACTTTAATTTCATGATTGTTCTCCTGGAACGTTATGTGATTGCAATTAAATAGCGTCTTCGCCGGTTTCACCGGTGCGGATCCGGATAACCTGCTCCAACGAAGAAACAAAAATTTTGCCGTCGCCAATTTTGCCGGTATTGGCAGATTTGGTGATCGCTTCGATCACTTGGTCTACCGCAGCATCGGCTACCGCCACCTCGATTTTTACCTTGGGCAGAAAATCCACTACATATTCAGCGCCGCGGTACAATTCGGTGTGACCTTTTTGGCGTCCAAAGCCTTTGACTTCGGTGACGGTGATGCCCTGCACACCGATATCCGAAAGCGCTTCCCGCACATCGTCCAGCTTGAATGGCTTCACAATGGCCGTTACGAGTTTCATGGAATGGTTTCTCCTTCCTTATGTTGCGCAGTGCGCGAAGTTCACGCACCCCTCCAACGCGACGGGCACGCAATCACCGATACTCCAGCGGGCTTTTGTCTCAACGCAGCAGACATCACACAACTGGACCAGCTGAAATCAAATCCCCCGCCAAATTCACGAAAGAATATGTATTGCAGCCGGAATGCAAAAAGCATACGGCGTGCCATAAGGACAAAACTGTAGAGGTAACAAATGTTTAGGGGCTTGCGTGATGCATCTCGCAAAATTGCGGTGCATAAATACGATCTAGTGCGGTGCAGTTTATGATTTTCGCACCGAAATAAAGCAAAGCGTGCAGGAGCATCGATATTTGCTTTCGGCTTGTATAAGTCGCATAGCGATTGGTTATACAAATGCCGGAATCATATTAGGAAAGGAGTGACAACGGCTTACGGACGCAGCTTTATAGTATGAACAGCCCTGGCCTGTCGGGTTATTAATACATTTTACGTTCTTGCCTGAGAAAACTATTTAAAGGCGTTGCTATAGCTCCTTTAGTAGTGCCCCGTAGTAAGCATTTCCCGGAAATTGCGCACCCAGTTAGTGCGAAAGCTCTAGTTTCTGAGAAATAAACCGAATAAAAATCGCACCTAAATTATAGATTTTAAACATAAATTATTAAAATATATAATATTTTTGCCCATTGGCACTGCTGTTGCTAAACTCCGATCATACGGGAAACCTCTTGAATACGGCCCCGTTAACGACACTACAACAAACCCAGGAGTCCAATGACATGGCGATGAAACAACTCTCAAAAGCCGTTGCCCTTGCAGCAATGGCGATCTCTGGCGCAGTGATGGCCGATGCTCCAAAACTCAGTGAAGTTCTCGATGCCTCCGGTATTTCCATCACCGGTTATGTGGATGCGGCTTTTACTCGTTACAGTATCGATCCCTCAGACCAGCTCAACGTCAACCAACCCAACTATTTTGATACCGATAAATCGACCTTTGGCTTGAAACAAGCCGGCCTGACTATTGCGATGCTGCCAAAAGAAGGCTTCGGTGCATCGATCAACCTCACTGGCGGTAGCGATGCGGATCACATTCATTCCAACGGCGGCAGCGACAGCAGCAACTTCGATGTAACCCAAGCCTGGGTGCAATACGCAACAGGGCCTTTCACAGCCATTGCTGGTAAATTCAATACCTTGGCTGGTGCTGAAGTTATTGCTCCAACCGGTAATACCAATATCTCTCGTTCGATTGCATTTCTTTATGCATTGCCATTTACCCATACTGGCGTTCGCCTAGCTTATGCACCACTCGATTCATTAACCTTATACGCAGGTGTCAACAACGGCTGGGATCAACAATCAGACCTCAACAATTCCAAAACATTGGAACTAGGCGCGTCATGGAATGCGACCGACTGGTTGAGCTGGACCTTACAGGGTTATAGCGGCACAGAATATGTTTCTAGCACAGCTACAGATAGAGGCGATCCGAAAGGCAAGCGTAGCTTAATCGATACAGTGGTCACTATTAAGCCGACCAAAGAACTCGCCTTTATCGTTAACTACGACTACGGTAAACAAGAAAATGGTGATCCGCTGGACTCCACTAGCGATGCAACCTGGAAAGCAATCGTTGGTTATATCAACTATCAATTTACCGATGAATGGCGCGTATCGTTTCGCGCAGAACAGTTCGACGATGCAGATGGCTATCGCTTCGGCTCTGTCGACCTGAGCGACCCAACTACTCCGCTCAACAAGAAAACCAAGGAATACACTCTCACTGTAGGTTATGCACCAACGACAAGCTTCGAAGTTCGCGGCGAAGTACGTCAAGACAAGGGCGACAAAGAAATTTTTGTTAAATCGGTCGATTCCGTCGCTCAAACATTCAGCTCCACTGACAAATCGATGTATTACGCGGTAGAAGCACTCTACAAGTTCTAGTCCCATCCAGACTCTTCAAGCCGCCGGCGTCGCGAGGCCCGGCGGCTTTTTTATTTCCGCCGCTAAATCGGTTACACTCGCGCCATACGCTAATTCGAGCACTCCACGCATGATCAATCGCGATTCATTCGATCAACTCGCACAACAGATCGGCGATCTATTCGGGCAGAGCACCGTGCCGCAGGATATTCAACGCAATTTGCGCGCGTTGATTCAATCGGGCCTAGCCAAAATGGACGTAGTGACGCGCGAAGAGTTCGAAGCCCAGGCGGCGGTGCTCGAACGCACTCGCGCCAAACTGGATGAGCTGGAAAAGCAATTAATCGTATTGACCGAGCAACTAACAACTAACAACTAACAACTATATTTTTTCTACTCTTCCAAGGAAGGAAGTCATGAATCTAGCTATCGTATTTTCGCGTGCAAAATCTGGAATTACCGCCCCTCTAGTCTGCGTCGAAGTACATTTATCGAATGGCTTGCCGGCGCTGAATATTGTTGGTCTGCCGGAAACTGCCGTCAAAGAAAGTAAAGATCGAGTGCGCAGCGCATTGCTCAATGCCAATTTCGAATTTCCCAGCCGTCGTATCACTATCAATTTAGCACCCGCTGACTTACCGAAGGAAGGCGGTCGATTCGATTTACCCATCGCGCTCGGCATTCTAGCTGCGAGCGGGCAAATCCCTTTCGCCGCATTGGAAGGTCGCGAGTTTATCGGCGAGCTGGGCCTGAATGGCGAGTTGCGTCACGTACCCGGCGCATTGCCGGCTGCCATAGCCTGCAGCGCGGCTGGTCGCAGCTTATTTTTACCAGCGAGCGATGCCAGCGAAGGCGCATTGGTAAAAAGTGCGCGCGTATTCGGCATCGCAAACTTATTGGAACTGTGCGCTTATTTACACGCCCGCATCGAATTACAACCCGCATTGCCAATAGCGGCCGCCGAGTCGCAAATCTATCCGGAACTAGCGGATATTCGCGGCCAAACACAGGCGAAGCGCGCATTAGCGATCGCCGCGGCCGGCGCGCATAATTTATTGCTATTCGGTCCACCCGGCACCGGTAAAACCATGCTGGCCAGTCGCCTACCCGGCTTATTGCCGCCGTTAAGCGAGCCGGAGCAACTGGAAGTTGCAGCAGTGCACTCGGTGGCTGGCCGCTACGACGCATCATTATTAAAACAACGCCCATTTCGCGCACCGCATCATACCGCCTCGGCAGTAGCGTTAGTTGGCGGCGGTAGCGTGCCGCGTCCCGGAGAAATTTCACTGGCCCATCGCGGCGTATTATTTTTAGACGAGCTACCGGAGTTTCAACGCAAAGTGCTGGAGGTACTGCGAGAGCCGCTGGAGTCCGGCGAAATTGTCATCGCCCGCGCCAGTCAACAAATCGCCTATCCCGCACGCTTTCAATTGGTTGCGGCAATGAACCCTTGTCCGTGCGGCTATTACGGCGATCGCGAGCGCGACTGCCGCTGCAGCGCCGACGGTATTCGCCGCTATCGCAATCGCATCTCGGGACCATTACTCGATCGAATCGATTTGCACGTGCCGGTCAATCGTTTACCCAAAGGCACTCTAAGCAGCACGCAAATCGAACCGGACGATAGCGAGCTTCTACGCGAAAAAATCTTACTTGCGCGCCGCAAACAATTGCAGCGACAACAGAAAGTAAATTCGAATTTAACGGGAAGCGAAATAGATGCGCTAGGCAACATCAGCGCCGACAACCGCGCCATGCTGGAAGAAGATGTATTAAAACTCGGCCTATCGGCGCGCGCGTACTATCGTATTCTAAAGGTCGCTCGCACTATCGCCGATCTGGACGACAGCAACGCAGTGGAAAAACCGCATATTCGCGAGGCGCTATACTACCGCGCGCTCGACAAAAAACCTGAATGAAGTACACGGCGACACGCAGGTTCGATGCGGCTCAAAATTTTGAATACCGCATCGATTTTTTTGTATTACTGTCCGGCACTGACGCCGCTGGGAACATTGGACGCATAGCAACTCTCTTCGACGCGCTCGCACATGCGCCAGCCCTGCGGCGTACGAACGAATTTATCGTGATACCACAAACCGAGAAACATGGTCTGTTTGCTACCGTCGGCCAAATCCATTTGCATCGGGTTAAAACAAATAATTTTTGTGGTAGCGGTATCGCCGGTTACCTTGACCGAAAAATTACCGATCATATGGTAGTAGGTCGAAAAATTCGGCAGCACTTGCGCCAACCATGCTTTAACTTCTGGAAAGCGGCCGTCGATACCCCCCATTGCGCGATAATCGATGTAGGCATCGGGCGTGAATACATCGTCCAAGCCATCGAAGTTCTTGGTATCGATGGCAGTGGCATAATCCACCATCAATTGCTGGATCTCGAGACGATCGGAAATTTCTTGCAGACTTAACATAGCGCGGGCTCTCCCATTCTTTGAAATTCATTAAAGAAATTTAATGTTAAATTTAATTAATTCAACGCTCCTTATTAGAACCTATCTCAAAATTAGCGAGCATAGCTGAGAGGAGACAAAAATGGCCGAAAAAGCGGAGTTTACACGGCAGTAAATGAGCATTTTGAGGCCATTTTTAACGAACTATCAGCAAGCGCGGCAATTTTTAGATAGGTTCTAGTTCAACGCTTTTAATTAGTTCAACCGATGGGGCGCTAACTGCACGGACTCCAACCGTCGACCCAACATCACCGTACTGCCATGGTAACGCTGTTCGCCGGTGGTGGTAAATTCAAATAAAAAAGATCGGCGAAGACATAAATTGCCGGCGCCATCGCGCTGCAGCCAAAAACCGCGCAGGGCGAGTCCATCGTCGAGCAATTGGACACCGACCGAATCGCAATAGTTCTTGGTAGCGCGGAGCGCCAGTTCCTTCACCGCATGCGCCTGCCACCAGAAGCAGACACCCGCGATAAATACTGCCCAGATAATCAGATCGCTCAAATCAAAATTCATAATACCGATTCACAATGGAGCGTTTCGATCAAGCGCGCGAATGCACGTGATAAAGGCGGTATAAATTCTCCGACACCGCATAACCGAATTGCTTGGACTGTTCTTTGGCGCGCTCCTTGAGTAAGCCTTCCGGCAATACGCTGGCTTTCTTGCTCGCCATAATAATCCAGTTCCCGCTTGGCACCGTGCAGGTATACACCTCGGAAAAATTATCCGCGATCGCTTCCAGCGTATCGTGATCGCCGCGCTGCTCCTCCCAGCAATTTAAAACCAGCCAGCCATCATCGTTCAGCAAGCGCGCGCAGGCCTCGATATACCACGGTTGGAAAAACTGTGGGTCCATGCCCTCGGCGCCATAGATATCGCTAAAAAAAATGTCCGTTTTTGTAACATCCTCCGACTCCAGAAACTCGCTGATATCCTGCTGAAACAGAGCGATGCGCTCGCCGCGCGGCAGCTCGAAGTAGCGATGCGCAATTTTAATGATGCTGTGTCGCAATTCGACTACGCGCAATCGCAATTCGGGTAGATGATGATGCAGGCAATTTACCAGAGCACCGCCGCCCAACCCGGCGAGAATAACATCGCGCGGATTGCCGTACAGCAATGGCAGCAACATCGCGCGCGTGTAATCGTGCTGCAATAAAAAGGGCTGTGCCTTCAGCACGCAACTTTGCTCGTCGCCTTCGCCGAAGGATAAATAACGCTTAGTACCGTCATCGAATACTTGGATAGGACCGTATTCATCGTAGGTGCGATAGATCTCTTTACCAGGTATCGACATCGTTGAAACTTAATAAGTAAATTATTGATGCGGGCATTGAGCGCGCCAGCGCAACCGATTGTTGCTATGACCGCAAATGCTGCGACGGTAAATAATAGCAGTTTGTACTGCCGATCCATAACCGCGGACCTGACCAACAGCAGAACGGCTTCCGGTCATTGCCCGCGCGGCACGTGACAAGCCCACGCGGAAAACGGCAAACTATCTAGCGATAGAGTAGCTCCGCCGCATTAGGCGTTTCTCGCGAAGGTTTTTAATTATGGTTAGCCACTTCTTTGCCTATATCAGCAAACTGCGCTGGATTGTGCGCTGGGGCCTAAAACGCAATACGATCCAAGAGAATGTCATGGAACACAGCTGGGAGGTCGCCACGCTGGCCCACGTCCTGGCGCTGATTCGCAACCGCTATTATCGGGGAGCGGTCGATGCCAATGCGATCGCGGTGGCGGCGCTGTACCACGACTGCTCGGAGGTGATCACTGGCGATCTACCGTCGCCAGTTAAATACCACTCGGCGGCGATCCAGGAAGCCTACCATTCGATCGAGCGCTCGGCCGAGCGCGAATTGGTTACTCTATTGCCGAAAGCACTGCAGGATGATTTCGCGGCGCTGATGGTCGAGGAGCAGTTGCCGCTCGAGCATCGGCAAATCATCAAGGCCGCGGATACCATCGCCGCCTATCTTAAATGTCAGGCGGAAGTAAAAGCCGGCAACCGCGAATTCGAAAAAGCGGCCGAGGATATCAAGCAGCGTCTAAGCGCCTATCAATTGCCGGAGGTAGACTTTTTCCTCGGCACTTTTGCACCGAGTTATCAACTCACATTGGATGAGCTGTTATTGCGCCAAGGCCATAATGCGGAGTTATCCGAACACGAGCGCGAGCTATTGGCCCACAAGCCCGGATAATTTGCGATGCCCTCGAGCTATCAATATTTGCCAAATGCGCGGCCATAAATGGGAGCACATCGCACCCCGCATTTTTGTCGACGAACTGCCGATACAGGCATAATCGACCGAGGCAGGGATAAAATGCATATGGTTTCTTCCGATAAAGCGATGCATCGAGCCGTGAATAAATACCCGGCAGCGCAGGCTCCAGCGGTATAGTTTCGAGCGCCAACGGTGCTAGAATTCGCTCCCTTGCCGATAAAACCGCGCCATGACCGACTCCACACCGTCCTCCGATAAAGACACTATTTATGCATCGCCGCTCGATGCAATTGCCGCCTTTGCGTTCGACGAACGCGTGGTGCGCGTATTTCCCGATATGATTCAACGTTCCGTGCCAGGCTACAGCACTATCATCGCCATGACCGGCGTGCTGGCCGAGCGCTATGCGCAACCGGGCAGCCGTTGCTATGACCTCGGCTGTTCGCTGGGCGCCAGCACATTATCGATGCGCGCACAATTGCAGGCGCGCGATTGTACGATAGTCGGGATCGATAACTCCGCAGCGATGATCGAGCATTGTCGCGCGCTGATAGCCGATGATATGAATACCGTGCCGGTCGAATTGCGGCTCGACGATGTCGTCGATGCGCCTATTGACGATGCTTCCGTCGTGGTATTGAACTTTACTTTACAATTTATCGCGCAAGCGCAGCGCGCCTCTTTGCTGCAACGCGTTTGCGCCGGCATGCGCAACGGCGGCGTGTTAATCCTTTCGGAAAAGATATGCTTCGACGACGCACATCTGCAACAGCTGAATACCGACTTACATCATTCATTCAAACGCGCCAATGGCTATAGCGCATTGGAGATCGCGCAGAAGCGCAATTCGCTCGAAAATGTCTTGGTGCCCGAAACGCTAGCCGTGCATCGACAGCGCTTGCAGAATGCCGGCTTTCGCAGTGTCGATGTCTGGTTTCAGTGTTTTAACTTTGCTTCGTTGGTGGCCATCAAGTGATCGATTTCAGCGCTTTTTTACAACGCCTGCACGCCGCTGGTTTAACGCGCTGGGCGGAGCAATTAACCGCCGCGCTGCCCGAACTGATGCGCGTTGAGCGCCACGGCGATTTAGCTACCTGGTACGCCGCATTAGCCGCCTTGCCGGCGTGGCCTACCGATTCGATCGAGCTCGACCGCAACGCCATTGCCGTCGCCGGCCGCGACAAAGTCGATGCCGAACAACAACAGCAGTTGCAGACCGCGCTCATGGCGCTGCACCCATGGCGCAAAGGTCCATTTGAATTATTCGGCACGCGCATCGATACCGAATGGCGCTCGGATTGGAAATGGGATCGCCTGAAAACCCATATCTCTTCGCTCGCCGGCCGCAAGGTGTTGGATGTCGGCTGCGGCAACGGCTACCACTGCTGGCGCATGCGGGGCGCCGGCGCGGAGTTGGTGGTCGGCATCGATCCCACGCTGTTGTTCGTCGTGCAATTCGCGGCCATGCAACGCTATATCGGCGATGCCGCAGTCGGAGTATTGCCGCTGGGCATCGAACAATTGCCCGCCAAACTGCGCTTTTTCGATACCGTGTTTTCGATGGGCGTGTTGTATCACCGCCGCTCGCCGTTCGATCATCTACTCGAATTGCGCGAGGCACTGCGCCCCGGCGGCGAACTGGTATTGGAAACATTGGTTATCGATGGCGGCGTCGGCGAAGTGTTAGTGCCGGACGATCGCTATGCGCGCATGAATAACGTTTGGTTTATTCCCAGCGCCGCGACCTTGAAGAGTTGGCTGAAAAAGGTCGGCTTTAAAAATCCGCAATTAGTCAGCGTTACCTCGACGACCACCGAGGAGCAACGCGCTACCGACTGGATGACATTTCAATCGCTCGCGCAATGTCTCGATCCGGGCGATCTCAACAAAACGGTCGAGGGTTATCCCGCGCCGCGCCGCGCCATTATTATTGCTACGGCACCATAACAGCGGTAAAACTCCGCGCGAATGGTCCGGGCTGCAAGTTCGCTGCGACACGCAACCTCTTTGCCGCAACACAAATAGCATTCGCACTGCTCGTCGGTTTGCCGCACTGCCGCTCGACCACGTTAGTCCTCAGCCTTCAGCAAAATATTCGCCAATAATTAACCGCCAAACTTTCTGCCCCGCATACGCTCATCTATACTGTGTTACCAAACTCCCGCCGATAGAAAGCATTATGGAAAAGTTCGACTACGACCTCATAGCCATCGGTAGCGGACCGGCCGGCGAAAGCGCCGCGCTCAATGCCACTAAACACGATCTCACCGCCGCCGTCATTGAACAGGACCATTGGGTGGGCGGCGCCTGCACTCATCGTGGCACCATTCCATCGAAAACTTTGCGCCACGCCGTTAAAGAATTGATGCGCTTCAACACCAACCCCATGTTCCGCGATATCGGCGAGCCGCAATCGCTATCGTTTCCGCGCTTACTGGTTAGTGCCGATGCCGTGATCAAGCGGCAAGTAAAAATGCGCAGCAAGTTTTATCAGCGCAATCGTATCGAAGTCGTGCATGGCGGCGCGCATTTCATCGATCCACACACCATCGAAGTGGCGATGCAAGACGGTGGGATCGAACGGCTGCGCGCGCGCAATTTCGTAATCGCCAGCGGCGCCCTGCCGTACCGGCCCGCCGATGTGGATTTTTCGCACCCGCGCATTTACGACAGCGATACCATCCTCGGCATGCAGCACACGCCGCGTAAGATTTTAATTTACGGAGCCGGCGTTATCGGCTGCGAATACGCATCGATTTTTTCGGGCCTCGGCACCAAGGTTGAACTAATCAATTCGCGCGACCGCTTGCTGGAGTTTCTCGACGACGAGATTTCCGATGCGCTGAGCTATCACCTGCGCGATCACGGCGTGATGATGCGCCATCGCGAAACGTATTCGTCGGTCGAAACCAGCGCGGATGGAGTTACTTTGCACCTACGCTCGGGTAAACGCCTGCACGGCGATGCATTGCTCTGGTGCAACGGCCGCACCGGCAACACCGCCGATCTGCAGCTCGATAAAATCGGCTTAGCCACCGATCATCGCGGCTACATCAGCGTCGACAATCACTATCAAACCTCGGTCGAAAATATTTTCGCCGCCGGCGATGTGATCGGCGTGCCCAGCCTCGCCAGCGCCGCCTACGATCAAGGGCGCGGCGCCGCCGCCTCCGCCCGCGGCAAGGAGCACTGCCGTTTCGTCAAAGATGTGCCGACTGGAATTTATACCATTCCCGAAATCAGCTCGGTCGGTCAAAACGAACGCGAATTGACCGAAGCCAATACGCCCTACGAAGTGGGTCGCGCATTCTTCAAAGAGACCGCGCGCGCGCAAATCAGCGGCGAAGATGTCGGTATGCTGAAAATTCTCTTCCATCCCGATACGCTGGAGATTTTAGGCGTCCATTGTTTCGGTGCCGAAGCCACGGAAATTATTCACATCGGCCAGGCCATCATGCAGCAAAAAAACGGCGGCAATACCGTGCGCTATTTTATTACTACCACGTTCAACTACCCGACCATGGCGGAAGCCTATCGGATCGCCGCGCTGAACGGCTTGAATCGCTTGCATGTGTAGCTCTTGGCAATAACGTGGCGCGGCAATAAATCTCAGGCAATAAAAAGGGCAGCTTAAGCTGCCCTTTGCATACCCGATTATGGGCTAGGGACCAACCTTTACCACCACCACACCCGACAACGCACTCTTCAAGCCATTGCTATCGACCGCGGAAATCGCGAAATTATAAGTTCCGGCCGCCAAACTGGTGATTTTATAACTTACCGTGCTGCCGCCACTGATCGATATCTTGGTATCCGCAGCACCTGAACTCTCCAATACATAATAGATTTCGTAGCCCGCTAATTCGCTAAGCGCCAATGCCGTGCCATCCGCGCGGGTCGCTGGAATAGCCCAACTGACGCTGACATTGTAAGCCGCTGGCACAGGTGTCGGCGTTGGAGTGGGCGTCGGCACGGGCGTAGGTGTCGGCGTTGGAGTGGGTGTCGGCACGGGCGTAGGTGTCGGCGTTGGAGTGGGTGCCGGCACGGGCGTAGGTGCCGGCGCTGGAGTGGGTGTCGGCACGGGCGTAGGTGTCGGCGTTGGAGTGGGTGTCGGCACGGGCGTAGGTGTCGGCGCTGGAGTGGGCGTCGGCACAGGAGTCGGAGTCGGAGTCGGAGTCGGAGTCGGAGTCGGAGTCGGAGTCGGAGTCGGAGTCGGAGTCGGAGTCGGAGTCGGACAATTATATTGCGAGCGCAAATATTTCGAGGTCACCGTGGCGCAGGCCGTCGCTGTCGAGCCGGTACTGCTGCCAGCGGTTTGCGAAGTCCGTCTGCCGGCCTCGGCTTGGCTGCTGACGATCAACGAAATAGCAATCGACAAACAGAGAGTCTCAACCTTACGCATATTCATTTAATTTTTCTCACACGTTCCATTGGCCGCAGCGGCGATAAACTCGAAATACTAATCGCTTCAACGTTCAATCTAGTCAAAGGAACAAGGTACCGATATACCGGATTCTCATATTTGTGAAGTAAGTCAATCGGTTCGCGAATGAGGCCGCCCAATTGCCAGAATCTAACCCGATCGATAGAGCGTCAGTCCTCTTACATGCCTCCATGAACGCGACAGCAAAAGCGGCGGCAGCCCCAACTGGCGATATCTGCTATTGTTTTAGCGCGTAGCAACAAATGCCTGCTGCTATCAGGGTCGATGGTCGCCTCACGAGCACATAACAGCGCGCCGCGCTCGCAACGATGCAGTAACGCCGCGCTCGCTCAGGTTTAGGATTCAAGCTTGCCAGACGTATCCACAAGCAAAAATTCGCTACTGACTATCGCCTATTGGAGCATTGCTCTGGGTGTGGCATTAGCGTGCTGGGGCGGCGGCGAATTAGCTTTACTCGTTCCTTTTGTATCCGACTCCAACAATATTTCTCCGCTTATCTGGCCGCCTACCGGTATCGCCGTGGCCGCCGTGTGGCGCTTCGGCAACCCAGCTCTGATCGGTACCGCAATCGCCGCGGCGCTACTTGCGTGGCCGGCATCCGCATCGCCCGCTCTCAGCCTGGTATTCGGTCTGGGCAGCTTGTTGCCGCCGCTATTCGTACGCTGGCAACTGCGCCGCAGCGGTGTCGCAGACATTTTCAGCGATCCACGAGCGGTACTGCGCTTCTCGATCATCGCTGGCCTGCTGGCACCGGCGCTCGGCGCGACGGCCGATATATTCGCCTACTGGTGGTTCGATCGCTTAACGGCGTCCGCCGGACTTAGCTGGCTACTCTGGTGGGGCTGTGGAGCCATCGCCGTACTGTTAATAACACCGCCGCTGCTATCGCTATCGGGATGGCGGGAAATCGAGATGCGCCGCCGGCTCGAACTGTTGGCGCTGGCGTTGCTGACCGTCGGGTTTTGGTGGATGTTTTTCTTGAATACGCAAAATCCGCCGGTCTCGCTGACAATACTGGCGATGCCATTGATGATCGGCCTATCGCTACGCTACAACTTTGCGGCGGTATCGAACATCAGCCTGCTGTTGGCGATTATCTCTATCGTCAGCACCTCGAGAGGAGCCAGCCTCCACATCGCGCAGGATCCTTATGCGAACCTGATGTACATGCACTTATTTCTGGCGGTGCTGGCCTGCTCGAGCCTGGTCATTGCCGCCGGCTCGGCGACATTGCGACGCTCCTTCGAGCAGACCCGCAACAACGAAGAACGCTTCCGCGCCGTCTTCGAGCAGGCGGCGGTGGGCTTTATGGTGCGCGACCTGCAATCGAACGTGCGCCTGGTCAACCAAAAGCTCTGCGAACAACTGGGTTACTCGGCGAATGAATTCCCCGAACTGCACTGGGATAGCATTACGCATCCCGACGATGTGGAGTATTCCCACGCACAAATAGCGCCGGTCATGCGCGGCGAAACCGATAACACGCATTTCGAGAAGCGCTATATCCGCAAGGACGGCTCGCTGATGTGGGCCGACCTCACCCTGTCGCTGGCGCGCTCCGGCGGCAAACTCAGCCACTCGATCGTGGTGATCAATGACATTACGCTGCGCAAGCGCGCCGAAGCGCAGCTACAAGGCCAAACCCGCATTCTGCAACTGCTGACCGCCGGCGCGCCGCTGCCGCAACTACTGGACGAACTGGCGCTGTTCGCCCAAGAGCTTTGGCCGGCGATGCGCTGCGCGATCTATTTGGCCGATCTCAAAGCCGGCACCCTGCATTTTGGCGCCGCCCCCAACTTTCCGTTCGACATCGATCATCAACTGATGGATATCCCCATCGTCGACCATGTCGGCGTGGGCTGCACGCCAGTTGCTGCGGCGCGCAACCAAACGATTATCGCCGCCGATACATTGAGCGATCCGCTATGGGCGGATATTCGCTTCGTGGTCGAGCGGCGGCCCTGGCAACGCGCCTGCTGGGCCACGCCGTTCGCGAGCATCGCCGGCGAAATGCTTGGCGTCATCACGCTGTACTTCGATCGCCCCGGCGGCCCGACCGCCGACGATAACGAGTTGATCAGGATGCTCACCTCGATGGCGGGATTAGTCGTACAGCGCCATAACGATGCGCGTAAGTTGCGCGAGCGCGAGGAACTGTTTCGCGGCATCTTCGAGCAGGCCGCGGTCGGCGTGGTATTGCTGGATGTAGCCGGCGATTGGCTGGAAATAAATCAATTGTTCTGCGACATCGTCGGCTACTCGCATGAAGAGTTGCAGCACATCCGCTACCGCCAACTGTTGGCGCCCGAAGGCCTCGAACAGGCACTCGCGTTGCGCGAAAGCCTGGCGCGCGGCGAAATCGATAATTATCAGGCCACGCGCTGCTACATTCGCAAGAATGGCGCGCGCATTTGGGTCGATATCACCGCCTCGCTGGTGCGCGACGAAAAGGGCCGGCCGGAGCGGCAAATTATCGTCGTGCAGGATATTTCCGAGCGGAAAACCGCGGAGGCGGAAATCGAGCGCCTGGCGCTTTACGACTACCTCACCGATCTACCCAATCGCCGCCTGTTCAGCGATCGCTTGAAACACGCATTGGCCGGCGCGCATCGCAGCGGCCAACTCGGCGCGCTACTGTACGTCGACCTGGATAACTTCAAGCAACTCAACGATACCCACGGCCACGGCGCCGGCGATGAGTTGTTAAAAATGGTGGCCCGGCGACTGCAGGAACACTTGCGCGAACAGGATACCGTGGCGCGTCTCGGCGGCGATGAATTCATTATTTTGCTGCAACAGGTCGGCGATTCGCTGGCCACCGCCACCGCAGTCACGGAAATTATCGCGCGCAAAATTCAAAGCGTGTTCGATCAAGCCTTCGTATTGGCGCGGGGGCTCGAGCACACTGTGAGCGCCAGCCTCGGCATCACCTTATTTCCGAAGGGCCGCGAAACCGCCGAGGACTTACTAAAAGAAGCCGATATCGCCATGTATCGGGTGAAAGCCAATCAGCAGCGCAATGCCATTCAATTTTACGCGCCGGAAATGCAGGTCGAAGCCGATCTGCGCCTGGCGCTGGAGCGCGATCTGCGCAACGCCCTGCTGCGCGACCAGTTTCAATTATTTTTGCAACCGCAAAGCAATGCCGCCGGCACCATCGTCGGCTTCGAAGCCCTGCTGCGCTGGCCACACCCCGAGCACGGCTTCATTGCGCCCGCGACATTTATTCCAATCGCGGAAGAAACCGGGTTGATCGTTGAACTCGGCGAATGGGTCATAAAAACGGCGGCGCAATTTATTCGCGGCATCGAATTGGCGGGCCAAGATCTCAGCATTGCCGTCAACGTCAGCCCGCGCCAATTCCGCGAAGCGAATTTTGTGGAGCGCGTGCGCACGCTGCTGTGGGAAGCCGGCGCGGACGCGGGCCGGTTAATTCTGGAAATTACCGAAGGCACCGTCGTCACGGACTTCGCTGCCACCAGCGCCAAAATGAATCAATTAAAACTACTCGGCATACGTCTATCGATCGACGACTTCGGCACCGGCCACTCGTCGCTATCCTATTTAAAACGCCTGCCGATTCACGAACTAAAAATCGATCGCTCGTTCGTCATGGATCTACCCGACGACGCCAACGACGCGGCCCTGGTCGACGCGATTCTATCGGTCGCCCATCACCTCCAATTGAACGTCGTCGCCGAGGGCGTCGAAACTCCCGCGCAACTGGCATTTCTCAGAGAGCGCGGCTGCGCGCACTTCCAGGGTTACCATATCGGCCATCCATTGCCGGCAATCCACTACCTACCGTTCCTGCAACCAACAACCGACCACGCATAAACGAATTGCAGAAGCTGGCTTCTCTCCTCAACACCGCGTCAACTCGGCTCGCCAGACCATCAATGTTATTCGCTGGCAATGCGCGTGACCACGCGGCGATCGGTTAGTCTTTTCAGAACACAGAAAGCGCCAGTGTTATCACTGCGGTATTGCAGAGAGCGATCACGCCAATAAATAGCTTCGCGAAATTACCGCCCAAGCAAATTCCTCCAAAGTAGTTCTGAAAAGACTAACCGATCGGCGCGCCCACCAATGAACAACGAACCCATTGGCCCGATCAGATATTCGCTGGCACCATGCTTGACGGCGCAGCGATCGGTTAGTTTTTTTCGAACACAGAAAGCGCTAAGTGGTATCACTGCGGAATCGCAGAGCGCGATCACGCCAATAAATAGCTTCGCGAAATTACCGCCCAAGCAAATTCCTCCAAAGTGGTTCTGAAAAGACTAACCGATCGGCGCGCCCACCAATGAACAATGACGCTATTGGCCCCATCAGCTATTCGCAGGCAATACACCTGACGGCGCGGTGATCGGTTGGTCTTTTCAGAACACAGAAAGCGCCAGTGTTATCACTGCGGTATTGCAGAGAGCGATCACGCCAATAAATATCTTCGCGAAATTACCGCCCAAGCAAACTCCTCCAAAGTGGTTCTGAAAAGACTAACCGGTCGGCGCGCCCACCAATGAATAATACTGGCAAGCGCGCGCCTACATTAACCGAACACCACCTTAAACACATCGCTATATTGCTGCGCAAAATGCACCCTCAAACCTTTACGAATATGCGCAGGCAACTCCTCGAAATCGCGACGGCACGCCTCCGGCAAAATCAGCTCCTTGATGCCGGCGCGTTTCGCGGCGATCACCTTCTCGCGAATACCGCCCACCGCCAACACCTGCCCAGTCAACGTCAGCTCACCGGTCATCGCCAACGGTCGCAACGGCTTTTGATTGCGCGCCAACGATAACAGCGCGGTCGCCATGGTCACGCCGGCACTCGGTCCATCCTTCGGCGTGGCGCCCTCCGGCACGTGTAAATGCACCATCGACTCATCGAAAAAGTGTTTCGACCCGCCGAATTTCTGCAGATTCGCCATCACGTAGCTATAAGCGATCTCGGCCGACTCTTTCATCACATCGCCGAGCTTGCCCGTTAATTTAAAACCGCGATTCAACGTATGGATACGCGAGCACTCGACCGGCAACGTCGCACCGCCCATCGAAGTCCAGGCCAGCCCGGTGACCACGCCGACGCCGCCCTGCAGCGTCTCTTGGCGAAACATCGGCATGCCGAGCAAATCGGCGACCTCCTCCTTGCCGATATTCAGATTCAACTCCTCGTCATCCAATAATTTCACCGCGGCTTTGCGCACGATCCGCCCCAGCTGCTTCTCCAGATTGCGCACACCGGCTTCGCGCGCGTAGCCTTCAATAATGGCGCGAATCGCCGTATCGCCGATCTTCAAACGTTTTTTTGCAATACCGGAGCGCTGCAACAAGCGCGGCCATAAATGATGTTTGGCAATCTGCATCTTCTCTTCCGTGATATAGCCGCCGAGCCGAATTACCTCCATACGATCCAACAGCGGACCGGGAATGGTATCGAGCTGATTGGCCGTACACACGAATAATGTCTTCGACAAATCCAGACGCAAATCGAGATAGTGATCGAGAAAGTCGACGTTCTGCTCCGGGTCCAATACTTCCAGCAATGCCGAGGCCGGATCGCCCTGGTACGACGCGCCGATTTTATCGATCTCGTCGAGCATGATGACCGGGTTCGCCACCTCGACCTCTTTTAACGCCTGCACCAGCTTGCCGGGCATCGCGCCGATATATGTGCGGCGATGACCTTTAATCTCCGCCTCGTCGCGCATGCCGCCCAAACTGAAGCGATAAAATTTGCGGCCGAGCGCGTCCGCGATCGAACGGCCGATGGAAGTTTTACCGACGCCGGGCGGTCCCACCAACAGAATAATCGAACCGGATACCTCGCCTTTAAACTTCGCCACCGCGAGAAATTCGATGATGCGCTGCTTCACATCGTCGAGACCATCGTGATGTTTATCGAGCGTGGTGCGCGCGTGAGCCAAATCGAGTTTATCGACGGAGTAGACGCCCCACGGCATACTGGCTGCCCAGTCGAGATAATTGCGCGTCACCGCATATTCGGGCGAACCGGTTTCCAGCACCGATAATTTTTTCAACTCTTCGTCGATTTTTTTGCGCGCCGCCGGCGGCACCTGCTTGCCCTCCAAACGCTTGCTGAACTCCTCGGCATCGGCGGTGCGATCGTCCTTCGAAATACCCAACTCCTGTTGAATGACTTTTAACTGTTCGCGCAGAAAAAACTCGCGCTGACTCGATTGAATTTTGTCGTTGACCTGCGCGCTGATCTGGCTTTGCAATTGCGCCAATTCCTTTTCCTTGCGCAGCAGCAGCAATACTTTTTCCATCCTCCGCAACAGCGGCTGAGTTTCTAAGACCTCCTGCAAATCGCTACCCTTGGCGGTGGTGATAGCGGCGGCAAAATCGGTGAGCAATGCCGGTTCGTTCGGACTGAAATGCGCCAGATACTGTTTCAGTTCTTCGCTGTACAAGGGATTGAGCGGCAGCAACTCCTTGATGGTATTGATCAATGCCATCGCATAGGCGCGCACTTCGTCGCCGTCGCGATCGGCGGCGTTATCGGGATAATCGACCTCGACCAAATACGGCGGTTTGTCGTTCAACCAGCGCCGGATACGAAAGCGTTTCACGCCCTCCACCAGAATTTGCGCCTGTCCCTGCTCCTGCTGAGCGCGATGCAGCCGCACCGCGCAGCCGATGGCCGGCGCCGTGCGCGTATCGATCTGCGCCGGATCCTGCTCGCCGCAATACAACAGACCGAGCACCGGCCGATCGGCTTTCGTGACCTGCTCCAGCGTTTTACCCCAGGCCTCGACATTTAATATCAAGGGTTGAATCTGCGCCGGGAAAAACGGACGGTTCGGCACTGGAATCAAATATAACGTGCCCGGCAACACCGCATCGGGAATTACCAGCTCGGTGCCGGAGCGCGGCTCGCTGTCATCGTGCGCGGTAAGCAATTCGGATTCGACGCTATTTTGATCAGTCATGGTTTTTGTCTTGATTCCGTAAGAGATGATTTAGGCGCTGGTCTTATTGGAGCAAGCTCTTATCTGGGGATAGCGCGAAGCATTTCCAACCCCGCCGCACGACCAACATTGGCGGAAACGGCCGCGACCGCATGGCCACACGCGACGAGCCCTGGGCCGGCCCGAGCGCATGGTGCGAAAAGCTACAAAATTACGGGGAAAGACAATGGCTGCGGCGCGGCAGCCGATTTAACGCCTTAACACAGCAGCTCGGCGTACACCTTATTGCCGGCATCGCGATATTCGACGCTGCGGCAAAACCGGCGAATCAACGCGATACCGCGGCCCGACAATCTTTTGCTCGCCGTTAGACCGTCGTCGCCCATGGCGCGATAGTTAAAACCCGCGCCGCTGTCCTGAACCTGAATGCGAATCACGCCCTGGCCATTCTCGTTGCGGTACGACAGCGCAAAACTGATTTGACCCTTCTGCAAATTTTGTAAGCGCTGCTGACGCGCCTCGACATAGCGCTCGAAACCTTCGGCACCCTCCTTGAGGCTGGAAGACAATCCCAGCACGCCGTGCTCGAGGGCATTCATGAATAATTCGGTGATGACTAAAAAGAAAGTGCCGCCGCTGGATTTGGACAGCCCCATCGCCTGTACCCAATTCACCACCATCGGTACGAAGTCGATCTCTTTCAGTTGCGCTGCGGACAAGGTGGTCTGCAATTGCCAATCGCTTTGCACGCCGCGCGAAGGCAGTGGTTCGTGCAATGCCGCGACGCCCTGCAATGCCATCGATGCCGTCGATGCCGGACACTCCAACAATGCCAACGAAATATCGTCGTGCGGTTTCGTCGCGCCGAGAAAATTTTGCAATTCGCTCTGCAGCGCCGCCAAGCGCTCGGCCGGCGGATTTTTTACCAGCGTTTCTATCACGCGTTCCAAACCGAATTGCTGGGCGGCGCCGGCCTCGATCAGACCGTCGGAGAATATTGCCAGCTGCAGCGGCGCATCGTAGCGCAGGAATTCGGTTTCGCTTTTAAAAACGCCTTCGCCGACGATGCCGAGCGGCAGGTGGCGCGATTTAAAGCGCCGCACCTCGCGCCCGTCGGCATCGAGCGCCAGCAGCGGCGGAATGCCGCCATTCCATACCTCGATAATATTGCTCTGCGGATTCACCGCTACCAGCACTAATGCGACGAAGCGCTCGACCGGGCAATACGAGCGCACCTGGCGATTCATTTCCTCGACGATCGAGCCGACGTTGAAACCCTTCGCGGTCATCGCGTAAAACACATTGGTAACCGGGATCAACGTCACCGCCGCCGCCAAACCGTGGCCGGTGGCATCGGCCAACATCGCGTAGCGCAGGCCGCTCTCCGCATTGACCGCGACGATCACATCGCCGCTGGCGCCTTTCGCCGCTTCGCTCCAGGTGGCGATCGGCGGCACATCGATCAACTCGCGATGCACCAGCCGCGTCATGATGTGCTGCGTGAGACTAAGCTCCTCCTCCGCCAACGCATAGAACGACTGCAATTCGCGACGCTGCTTTTCGATCTCCTGCTGCATTTCGGCGATGCGTTGCAGCGCGTTTATTTTGGCTTCGAGAATGGAAAGTTTAATCGGCTTACTGAGATAGTCGTCGCAGCCGGCATCCAGCGCGCTGATAAACTCCGCTTCATCGCGATGGCCGGTCAGCATGATGATCGGCACCCAACGCGCGTTGGGCAACGTGCGAATGATGCGCGCCGCTTCGATGCCATCCATCAGCGGCATCGCCAAATCCATTAGCACGATATCGGGAGCGAGTTCGAGAAAGCGTACCAGCGCATCGTGGCCGTCCTCGGCCTCGAACGATTCGTGCCCCAAATGCTGCAATTGCGCGGACAATATCTGCCTGTTCAACGCCACATCGTCGACGATCAGAATTTTTAACCGGCGTTCGTTCAAAGCTCTCCCCACACTCCGTGTTTTACCGATGTCGGCCCGCCCGACGCCTCGATGATTATGTGCCGACGACAATAAACAACACGATCCGCGCTCATTGGCAGGTCCCGGATCGCAGCCCATAAGAGATCGACAACTAAGCCCGACGGCAGATTTTCTTTATAGCGCGGGCCATGGCGAATAGCTAGGCCGATGATCAGGGCGCGACGCTACTGACCACCGGCTCCGGATAACGATAGCGAATCAATACCTGCGGGGTTTCGCCCCGCTCGTCGCGTAGATTCGAGACACCGCGATACACCATCAAACGCTGTTGGTTATCGAGTGCCACCGTGAGCGGATGAACCAGCCACCGCAACAGTGGATTGGCCGCCTCGACCCGCACATAAAACCAACTCGGGGCGCCGTCTTTGATAACCGCCGTGCCGGCATCGGCACTGAGCGCATGCATGCGCAGCCGCACCGTCATCCAGCGGCTAGGCACCGCAAAATCGAAAAGTGCCGACTCCCCGGCGTGCAAATCGCGCCAATGCTCAAGAATAAAATGGTAGAAGCCCGAGCTCAGCACCAACGGCTTCTGAAAACTCACCACCTGCTCCTTCGCGGCGGAAAATAACACCAGTTCGGCACCGCGCCAACGCGCGCCCTCGCTAAAATTATCGCGGGGGTAAAGCTGTGTGTAAGTGGGACTGACGAAGCTCAGCGTAGAATCCAAGCGATTGACGGCGACCAGCTCGCCATTGGGTCGAAAATATTCGACCGTATGCGTCACGCCCTGCCAATGATGTGTCTCGGTATATAACAGCTGAGTGCCATCGAGCGAATACGCATTGCCGAAGGCGCTACCATTAGTGTTAGCACTATCGTCAGCATATAGCAGTGTGCTGGGAACTACCGACAACAACACGAGCAACAACGCGCTCAGAAACCACTGCATAGCGATAGCACCCGAATTCGATGCCGCATCATCGCACCCAATAACGGCAATAACAAACCCCAGCATACCGCTAGAACCGCCAGGGCTGCCGGCATTGTAATACCGAAACTGGCTGCACCTAAGCGCGCCCCGCCCCAATAACTAAGCGGTGCAAACACCGCACCTATAAGTGCTGCCCAGAGCGGATGCCACTGCAACCAGCGCAGACTGTGATTGAGCGTGGTGGCGAATAGCAGCCACAGCGCTGCCAACCACAGCGGCACGCCCCAACTGGCAAAATCGTCAAAGCGTAAAATACCGAAAAAATGCAGCGCGCTATCGAGACCGATGCCAAGGGCTGCACTCAAGGCGATGACTAACCATTCAGCTCGCTGGCAACCGCTTACAACTGCATGCAAGCCCAGTATGATTACGACGGTCGGCAGCGCCAAGCGATCGCCTCCCACCACGCATGCGATCCACCCCAACTGAAAAGCCAGCGCATTGAACAGCAATGCTCTCACTATAAAATGCCGAGACGCGGCTCGATGCGGCACAGCGGCTTAGCCAATAATATCTGCTGGGTACCGATGCTGCGCTCGCGAAAGCCGCCCTCGCAGTAGCATAAATAAAACTGCCACATGCGCACGAAAATTTCATCGAAGCCCTGCGCGCGAACATCGTCGATGCGGGCGCTGAAACACTGACGCCATGCCTGCAGCGTGCGCGCGTAATGCTGGGTGATATCGTCGATACCGACAATATTGAGATCGGTGTAACGCGCCAAGTGACGAGCTATCACCTCGATCGAAGGCAGGCAGCCGCCCGGGAAAATATAGCGCTGAATAAAATCCACCGAGCGTCGCGCCGCTTCGTAGCGTTGATCGGCGATAGTGATGGACTGAATCAACATCAAGCCGGTCGGTCGCAATAGACTCGCGCATTTTTCGAAATAGACTCGATAGTACGCGTGTCCGACCGCCTCGATCATCTCAACCGAAACTAATTTATCGAAATTTCCCTCCAGTTCGCGGTAGTCGCGCTGCAACACCTCGATGCGATCGGCATAACCCGCTGCTGCGATACGCTGCTTCGAATATTCGAATTGCTCGCGCGAGATCGTCGTGGTCGTCACGCGACAGCCGTAATGCTGCGCGGCGTGTAACGCCAATGCGCCCCAGCCTGTGCCGATTTCAAGCAAATGATCGCCAGGCTGCAGCTGTAATTGTTTGCAGATACGATCGATCTTATGCAGAGAAGCCTCGGCCAATGAACTATCGGGCCTCGGAAAAATAGCCGCGCTGTACATCATCGATGGATCTAGAAACAATTCAAAAAAGCGATTGCCGAGATCATAGTGCGCGGCGATATTCCGCTGCGCGCGCCGTTTCGAATTGGTATGCAGCGCATGGAACACCCGCAATCCCATGCGACCGAAGGCAGTGACGATTTTACGCGGCGTAAACAACCGGCCATCCATATCATCCATTAGATGCCGGTTGGCGATCATTAGCTGTACAACCTTCGTTAGATCCGGCGAGCTCCAGGTGGCGAGCATGTACGCCTCGCCGGCGCCGATGCTACCGCGCAACAAAATATCGCGATAAGCAGAAATATCGTGCACGGAAATATGTGCGATCAATTCATTGCCGTCTATACCTACGCCGAACTCGAATATTTCGCCGCCGTCTTCGAGAGTCAAGCGGCCGACTCGAATTTTTTTTAACAGCTGCAATAAGAGCTTTTTGGCTAGCCTATCGATCGCGCTAGAGTTTCCCCTCTCTCGAACGAAGTCAGTTGTTTTAATGGTATCGGACACGCTCGGCTCCACAGCTTACTCCTCAACGATTAGCGGCTACTTACTGGATGGCGTTTTATTGCGTACAACGGACGGCGAATGCGCATAAAACGGTGCGCCTTTTCGCCATAGCCGCCAAGCCTGCCAATAAATCCCTAGCGCCACCTGCAACGTCATAAACGGATAGCGCAACAGTATCGACAACAAAGCGCCGCGCGTAATTTCGCGACGTTGCAAATTCAATGTCGCATCGGTTATGCAATCGCCGTCGCGATAGTTCGCCATATGCACGGCGATATGATGTGACGGCGTATTGCCGCGCCACAAATAATCCATGTCGAGCGGATGAAACGGCGACACATGAAACTCCTTGCCGAAATGCTGCTCGATTACGCCGCGCGCGTTAGCGCCGGTCAACACATAGTGATGACGCTCGCGCCACGGCGTATTGGTAACATGAGCGAGCACCGCTTCGACCGCATCGCCAGCTGCATTGAAGCAATAATAAAAAGTGACCGGATTGATGCCGATACCGAAGTAGCGCAAGTTGGTGAGAATACGAATGGGGCCGAGCGGCGGATCACCCAGAGCTGTGGCGACTGCAGTGCGTACACACTGCTCCAGCGGTAATTTCGGATCGCCAAAATAATCGGCGCGTCGAAACCAGGCCAACGCCGGTCGCCGTGCCGACCAGCCGGGTATATGGCCAAAGAGCGTAGTTATTTCATCGAGATCGAGATACATCATAAACACTCGATAACGAAACAGATGCTGCAGCGGCGCGAAGCGTCGATGCCGCACGGTGCCCTCATAAATTGCGCTATGCCACACCGCTAAATCTCCCCGCCAGCGGCATCGCGATCACCGCACTCTTCTTGGCCGCCACTACCACGGCACGCCGAGCGCCGCGCAAACGCGCTGCGCGCTGACCACACCGTCCTCGTGAAAGCCATTGCGCCAATAGGCGCCGCAAAACCAGGTACGATTGCTACCGTTAATTTCGCTCCAGCGCTGCTGGGCAGCGATGCCTTCCGCGGTGAATACGGGATGCGCGTAATTGAAGCGGCGCAAGATTTTGCCGCTATCGATATCGACATTGTTATTGAGCGTCACGCAGAAAGTAGTCGCCGCGTCGATCGACTGCAGAATATTCATATTGTAAGTCAGCGTGGCATTGTCCAGACGCGCCGTCGCCAGTTGATAATTCCAACTGGCCCATGCCAAACGGCGGCGCGGCAATACGCTGTGATCGGTGTGTAGGATCACATCGTTATCGCGATAAGGTATCGCGCCGAGAATCGCGCGCTCACCAGCGCTCGCGTCGGTTAGGAGCGCCAGTGCCTGGTCGCTATGCGTAGCGACAACCACCTGATCGAATCGTTGCGCCCCTAAGCGCTCCGTCGTTAGGATCACGCCATCGCTCTTGCGCTGCAGCGCGCGCACCGGTGTGGCGATATGTATGCGGCTTTGCAGCGGCGCGATCAGCGGCTCCAGGTAGCTGCGCGAGCCGCCCTGCAGGACACGCCACTGCGGGCGATTATCGATGCTCAACAAGCCGTGGTTTTTGAAAAACTGCACAAAGAACCGCAACGGAAAATCCAGCATGGATTGCGTGCTGGCCGACCAAATTGCCGCACCCATCGGCACCAGGAAGCGATGTACGAAATAGTTGCCGTAATGTCGCTGCCACAGATATTCGCCCAAGGTGGCAGTGTCGCCGATTCGGCCTGCCTGTAAATCGGCCTCCGCCTCCTTGTTAAAGCGCAGAATATCGCTCGCCATGCGCCAGAATTTCGGATTGATCAGGTTACCGCGCTGCGCAAACAAGGTATTTAAGTTGCTGCCGCTGTACTCGAAATCGCTTTCGCGACTTTTGACGCTAAAGCTCATTTCGGTTGGTTGGCTGGCCACGCCCAGCTCGTTCAATAGTCGAATAAAGTTCGGATAGGTCCAATCGTTGTAGACGATAAATCCGGTATCGATAGCATAGCGTCGACCATCGACATCGACATCGACGGTGGCGGTATGGCCGCCGATAATCGGATTAGCTTCGAATACTGTCACTTCGTGACGGCGAGATAATAGGTAGGCGCTGGTCAAGCCCGAAATGCCGGAGCCAATTACTGCAATTTTCAAAACATAACTCCTTCGATGGTGTTTCTCCCTGTATACCGCGGCTCCTTATTGTGTTTTATCAATTGATATTAGCCTTGGGTAACTGCGCGTACGATACGCAGCTGCAAGCGCTGCGGCAACAAACCCAATAGCGATAAGCTCCAACCCAGTCGACGCGGAAATGCGATATGCAATTTTCGCTGCTGCATACCCGTTAAAATTCGCCGCACCGCCGTATCGACATCGATCATGGATGGCATGGAAAAATCGTTGCGGTCGGTCAGCGGTGTTTTTACAAAGCCTGGGCTCACCACCGAAATATCGACGGCCGCACCGATATCGACGCGCAGCGACTCGAAAAAATAGCGTAATGCCGCCTTTGAAGCTCCATAGGCCTCGGCGCGCGGCAGCGGCACATAAGTGCTCATCGAGCTGACACCGAGTAGATAAGGCCGTTGCGGCGCAAGTTGCAGCAATGGCAATAGGGTTTGCGCGCTGTGCACGGCGCCAAAAAAATTGACCGCCATTACGCGCCGCACCAAGTCGAGATCGATAATGCCGCGCTCGATGTACTCGCAGTTGCCCGCGTTCAGAATCGCAATATCCAACCAGTCGAATTTACTTTGCACGAATTCGCGTACGCGCTCGCTCTGCGCGCCATCGCTGACATCCCACACCAATGGAATTAAACGCTCGGGCAACAATGCGGCGAGCGTTTGCAATGCCGGCAGCGAACGCCCGGCGGCAATCACGCGATTGCCGCGCTGCGCCAACGCCAGCGCCAGCGCGCGGCCGATGCCGCTCGACGCGCCGGTGATGAGAATATTTTTGTCGGCCAGATTCCGCTTCATTACACGTCCCCTGTCTGTTGCATACGCCGCTTCAAAAAACGTACAGCTGCGCCCAATAGAGGTACGTGCTCGTAGAGCAATGCTCCGGCATCGTAAAAATCCTCGTGGTAAACAATTTTTTCTTCCCCACGAATACAGCTAACGCCTGATATGACGATTTCGCGACCGGAATTCAGCTGCGGGTGCGCGAAAAAAAGTAGCCAGCGAATATAGGCTTCGGCAGCACCAATCGTCGGCTCCTGGCATTCAAAACGAGCACCGTTGATTGCGCTGTACTGTCCATGCAAATAATTTTTTAGCGTGGCCAAACCGGCGATACGATGAAACGGGTCGACGAATACGACATCAGCGGCATAAAGCGCATCGACCTCAGCAATCGAGTTTCGGTCCAGCCGCGCGTACAGTGAAATAAATCGCTGCGCCAAATCGCTATCCATGTATCACCTCGCCTCGCGATAATTTGCCGAAGTCGCTTGCGAAAAGGCCGCGAGAGCGCGACTGCGCGCAAACTTCAAATCCACCATTGGCGGCGGATAGCCTGTGCTCAACAATTGCGGGTGGCCGGGCTGGAGAATTATTTTTGCCGGCAAAGCGCCGAGCTCGGGCAGAAAGCGTTTGCAAAATTGCGCGTCGGCGTCGAAGCGTTCCGCCTGTCGCACCGGACTCAACAATCGAAAATAGGGTACGGCATCGGTGCCGGTCGACGCACTCCACTGCCAACCGCCGTTATTGGCGGCGAGGTCGCCGTCGATCAGCTGCTGCATGAAGTAGCGTTCGCCCCAGCGCCAGTCCAACAATAAATATTTACTGAGGAACATCGCCGTCACCATTCGTAGCCGGTTGTGCATCCAACCGGTCTGCTGCAACTGTCGCAGCGCGGCGTCGATCAGCGGAAAGCCGGTTCTACCGGCGCACCACTGCGAAAACTCCGCGGCGTCGCGCCGCCACGGCACGCGCTCGGTTTCGCTACGCAGCGGCTGGTGTTTGCTGATGCGCGGAAATTGCGCCAACACGTGTTGATAGAATTCGCGCCAAATTAATTCATTCAGCCAACAACCGACGCCGGTGTCGCCGCTTTGCCAAAGCTCGCCGCCATTGCCGGCGGCAACCGCGAGCGCCGCTTCAACGCAGCGCCGCAACGAAATAACCCCCAACGCCAAATACGGCGACAATCCACTGGTGCCGGCAAGGCCGGGTAGATCGCGCCGCTGTTTGTAATCGTCAACCTTTTCCGCCAGGAATGCTTGCAGGCGCTGCGCGGCAAACGCTTCACCGGCAGGCCATAAATCGGCGGCGACGGTGCTGGATTCATATGGATAGCCCGGCAGCGGCGGCGAATCGCACCAGCGCTCCGCCTTGCGCCCAGTAGCTCTACCTTTAATTGCGCCGCTGCCAAGCAGATTTAATACGACGCGGCGAAACGGCGTATAAACCTTATAGGGCTGGCCCTGCAGCGTTCGCACACTGCCCGGCGGCAGCAACGTGGCGTCGTCGTAGGTATGCCATGCAATATCTCTTAGCATAAGCTGCTGTTGCACGGCGGTATCGCGGCGCTGCTCGTCGACAGCATACTCGCGATTCGCATACACCGCCGCAACTTTCAACTGCTCAGTCAGCAGCGCCAAATCGTCGGCAATATTGTTGAACAGCGGGACGCTGCGCACCAATAGAGGGATATTTATTTTATTCAACTCGATGCGCAGGCACTCAAGATTGCGCCACAGAAATTCGGCTTTTGCAGGCGCCATATCGTGAGCGCGCCACTGCTCCGGAACCGCGTAAAATACCGCAGCTATTTTTTTAGAGCCCGCCAACGCCTCGCGTAGCGCAGTGTTGTCATCGACGCGCAAATCGTTGCGGAACCACACCAAGGACTTCATTGTTTATCAGCCTGACTATTTAGCATTATCGCTTTTTTGCACCTAATCCTTTTCGATATTTTTGCCCATAATTTCGATACTTTTGCCCATAAATAGTTGGTTATTGCTACTCGCCAGCGCAGACTATCGTCGCTCATCATCGCCAGCCATCGCTCTCAACTCATCGAAAGTGCTAAAGGTGATTGCGCAATCGCAACACCGATGGATAGGGTTGCATAAATAATTGTCGCTCTATGTAGCTATGCGGATGCCGCGAAAAATGATGGCGCAGCAAGGTTAACGGCACTACCAGCGGCACAAAGCCCTGCCGATACTGCTCGATCAAATCGCTCAATTCCGCTTTCTCATTCGCGCTCAACTGATTTTTCAGATAGCCGCGAATATGCATCAACGTATTGGCATGACCGCTGCGCGTGGCCGGTCGCGAGAGTGCCGACATAATCAACGTTATCGTTTGCCGCGCCACAGCCGCCAGCGAATCTTTATCAGCAGTCGCCAATAGCTTACCTAATTGCTTATAGGTGGCGATGTGCCGACTCATGATCAAATATTTTCGCTGCGCATAAAATATCTGCAGTGCCGCACAACTGAGACCCTCGCGCTGCAACTGGCGCCAGGCGTGATACGTGAAGACGCGGGCTACGAAACTTTCGCGCAGGTGCTGATCCTGCAGACGACCATCCTCTTCCAGCGGCAGTAAAGGATCGCAGGCGCTTAGCGCCGCCGCGAAAATGCCGGTGGCATCGCGGCCCTCCACCACGCCGGCGGGGTTGTAGCGCTTCACTCGCTCAAGACCGCAGCTCGGCGATCCCTTAACCAGGATGTAGCCGCATAGGTTGGGCTGCTGCTTCAGCACCGCGGCGCCATAGTCGCGTAGCGACTGGGTGACATCGATAACACCGGTAACACTGTCGACAGCGCGCAGGTCCGACCAAACGCCGGGGCCATCTCCCGGCGGGCCGCCCACAAGTCGGATAGGCGCTCGCGGCACGCCGAGCCCGATCGCCATCTCTGGGCAAAACGAGCGCCAGGAAAAAAACTGGCTCAGATCCTCCAACACCGGATTGTGCTTTTTGCTGAGGCCATTGAAACGTACCGGCGCGCCCAACAAACACGAGCCGACGCCGACCGGGATATAGGCTTCTGATTCGCGCGGTACTGTCATGCTCGCCGCCCGTTAATTAAGTCCACTGTCGTTAACATGTATACGTAGCGGCAACCGGCCCGGATCATTCGCCGCCGGAGCTGTGGTCTCTCTTCTGTATTCGGTGTAGGATTCGTCCACGCACCTCCCAACGAATAAAATTTATGGCCACTACGGATCAACCGCTACCCGGCGGCGACAGGCAACGACTGCTATTGAGCTGCAAGGCACTGATCTTCAAATGGACTTCCGTACACTTTAAAGGCTACCTCGAAAAACTCGATCAACAGTTGCTACGCATGGCCGAAAAAGCCGGCAGCAATCAGGATCAGAACCGCCTGCTGCAATCGCGCAGCGAATTGCAACAGCGCCGCACGCTCGAAAAACAATTGCTGGGGCATATGCGCGATGCCTTCGACGCCTTTCTCAATCGCGAAGACACGGCCAGCGATGTGGCGCAAGCCGACATCGAATTGAAGCTGGTCGATAACGATGAGCTCGAACAGTCGATCGCCATCGCCAATATGACGCGCCGCGCCAATGCGGATTTTTCCGAAGCGCTGTATGCGTTGAATCAACGTCTCTCGGTGCTCGGCGGCGGCTACAAGGTCAACGATCTCGGCAACCCGGTGACACCGGCGGTATTTGCCGAAGGCTTGCAGAACACTATCGCGCCCTTAACCATGGACATGCAGTCGAAATTGGTTGTGTACAAAGTTTACGACGGCGCAGTGATGGCCAGACTGGATAAGCTGTATCACCTGCTCAACCACCATTTAAAAACGCAAGGCGTGCTGCCGCATCTGCGCTATCAGGTACGCAAGGATGAAATCGCACCGCTGCCGAAAGAACTCGCCACGCAAAACAGCACTGAATCGATCGCCAAGCAAACCGATTTGATGAAGTTGGTGCAACAGCTGCAAAATTCGCTGGGGCCAATGCCACCAGCCACTGGTATCGCGCGCCCGGCGCAATCTATCGTCAGTCAATTGCAGCCATTGCAGCAGCGCAGCGGCCAAATGCTCGCCGCGGCATTGTCGCAAGCAGCAGTGCTGGAAAGCGATTACACAACGCTGCCGCAACAGATTCATGGCGAGACCCGCAACGCGGTCAATGCCGATGTTATCGAGATTGTCGGCCTATTGTTCGAATATATGCTCAACGACGAACAACTGCCGGACTCGGTGAAAGCATTGCTGAGTTATTTGCATACGCCGTTTTTGAAAGTCGCGCTGCTCGATCAACAGTTTTTCAATCATCCGCAGCATCCTTCCCGCCAATTACTGAATTCGCTGGTCGCAGCCGGCGAGCGCTGGGTCGAACCCGAGGGCAAATATAAAAACGATGTATATCAGCAAATAAAAGCCATCGTGCAGCGCATTCTCGATGAATTCGAAAGCGATCTACGCTTATTTTCGCAACTGGCCTTCGACTTCAATCATTATTTGCGCCAGCATTCGCGGCGCGTGCAGTTGGCGGAGCAACGCGCGCAGCAGGCGGCGCGCGGCGAAGACAAACTGAAGGAAATCCGCCAGCGCGTCGAACATTATCTGCAGCAGAAATTGCAAAACCTCGTCGTACCCGATGCGGTGCACACACTGTTATTCGAACCGTGGGCGAACGTGCTGGCTTTCAACTTACTGCGCTTCGGCTCCACCAGTCCGCAATGGCGCGCGGCGGCGCAGGTTGTCGACGATGTCTTGAGCTATGTTTATTCGGCGCCGCGCAACTATTCGGTGCAGCACAACTGTTCAGTGCAACACAACTACTCGGCGCAAGGCAATATCTCGCAGGACGATATTTCGCAGGACAAGGTCTCGCAAGAGCCATCGCAAATACAGGACGCGCAACAGCACGATTGGCAATTGCGCGATGATCTCGCGGAAAAATTAAGCGCCGGCTTTCAAACGGTCGGCTACGATATCGAAAACGGCAACCGGCTATTGACCGCACTGCATAACGCCCGTCGCGAGCAACTCACCCAGGCGCCGAGCGCGATCCCCGCAATCAAAGCGGCTGATATCGATACGCCGGTCGGTGCGGCGGCGCAGCCGCGCGACTCGATCATCGAACAATTGAGCAAACTCGAGTTCGGCACCTGGTTTTTATTTCTGGCCAATCGGCCGCGCAAGGAACAGTGGGAAGCGAAGCTGGCGTGGTCCAATAGCCGCACGCAACACTATATGTTCGTCAATCGTCTGGGCCAGCAGGTCGCGGTAAAATCTGGCCCGGAACTCGCGGCCGATATACGCGCCGGCAACACGCGCATTTTACAAGCCAGGATTCATGTACCCTTTTTCGAAAGAGCACTGGAGCGCATCGCCGAACAATTGCGACGCAACCCGCGCAGTTAGCAATGAACAGATAGCAATGCGCAGTTAACCGACGGAAACCGATCTCATGGCACGCAAACTAGAACGCAAAGAACTCAGCCAAGCCATCGTAGTGCACGATGTAATCAATGGCGGCATATTCGGCGAGCTGGTGAATATCACCACCGAAGGCCTGATGGTAATGACCGATCGCGAAATCGAAACGCAGGCGATTTTTCAACTTAACTTTCAGCTGCCGGAGCCATTGATCGGCAGCGATCAATTGTTGCTGGGCGCCGATTGCCTATGGTGCCGGCGCGCCGAAAATTTTCACCGCTACTGGGCCGGCTTTCAAATTATCGACGCATCGGAAGTCGCGCTGGAGCAGATCGAAGCGTTGATCGCTCTTTACGCCAAAGAAAACACAGGCAGCACCGACCAGTAACGGCCGCAAACAATTTCCGCAGGCACACTGTTCTGCGAAAAGCCGTTCGCGGACAATCAATGCGAGGCTTGCGCGGCCACCACGAATAAACCGATGACGGATGCCATGCCGAGCCCCCATACGGCGCTGCGCAACGATGCCCAGTCCTTGACGTAGCAGATGCCATAAAAGATGCGAAAAACAATAAACGCCATCGCCAGATTATCGATCGACGGCTGCGTCGCATGCACGAAATGCGCAATGATCACCGCCGCGGCGAACGGCGGAAACGCCTCGTAACTATTGAGTTGAGCCCAGTGCGCGCGCTTGCGGTAACCGTCCAGCGCCTCGAGTAATTCGCGCGGGTTGTGATTGCCGGAAGCCGGAAAGCCTCCCCCGCTCATCTTCGCGATACCGGTCCACACCATGGGCAATAGCGCCGCGATTAACACACACCAGAAAGCGATGGTCATTTCTTTACTCTCCATTCGTTGAGCCCAACTATCGGATCGTTATGGCCAGTTATTGGTCACCCATATAGTTATTGGGTCGTATAGATAGTTATTGGGATGATAGTTATCGTGACTGCTTGGCAATACTCAGCGTAGCGCTTATCGGCAGGCTTGCTAAACTGACTCGGCGGACTATACGCGAAGAGCAGGCCTTTGGATCGATTGGACCTGTTACAAATCAGTAATGGATAATTATCTTGGAAACCAGCGCGACTCTTATTTGGGGCTTATTATTCGGCGCAATCGGCGTCGGTTATTTTCTCTATGGCAAAAAGCAGCGTCGACCTCTGCCGTTTGCTTGCGGTCTATTACTGATGATATTCCCGTATTTCGTCGCCAACACGATCGCGATCGTTATCGTCGGCACGGTGTTGAGCCTGATACCCTTTTTTTTTGGCCGTTAGCGTTATACTGTCGCGAAACTGCTCTGTCGATAATAAAATCGTACTCGCGCCAATCATCGCAACAGGAATGCCATGAAAAAAATAATCCTTACGTTACTGATCGTCGCACTATTCATCGCCCTGGCAATCTACAAGCCATGGATCGGTAAGCCCGTTGCCGACAATCGAGCACTGCGGCAACCGGCGGCCGGCGGCATCGTCGGCTTTGCCGATAAACATTCGACCTATGCCTGGCTCGGCATTCCGTTTGCACAGCCGCCGCTCGGCGCTCTGCGTTGGCGCGCGCCGCAAGCGCTGGCGCCATGGAGCGGTACTCGCGAGGCGCTCGCGCACAGCGAACCGTGCGCGCAATTACGCGTATTTGCGCTCGGCGACGAACATGCCACGACCGGCAGCGAGGACTGTCTCTACCTCAACATCTGGACGCCGCAATTAAGCGCCGAGCAAATTCACCAGCAAACACCGACGCAACGGCTGCCGGTAATGGTTTGGATTCACGGCGGCGGCAATACTTTAGGTTTTAGCCGCTCGACGCTGGGTCACCACCTCGCCGGCGAGCAGCACGTAGTGGTGGTAACGCTGCAATACCGGCTCGGCATATTCGGTTGGTTCAGTCATCCGGCGCTGCGCAATGCGGCAACCTCGCCGGCGGACGCTTCGAGTAATTTCGGCCTGCTCGATTTGATCGCCGGCCTGCAATGGGTACACGACAATATCGCCGCGTTTGGCGGCGATCCCAATAACGTGACTATCTTCGGCGAGAGCGCCGGCGGCCACGATGTATATGCGCTGCTGGCCGCGCCGCCAGCTAAAGGTTTATTCCATCGCGCCATCGTCGAAAGCGGATCGCTGGGCTCGATCCCCACCAGCGCGGCGGAAAACTATAGCGACGATGCCGAGCCGGGGCTCGCGTACAGCTCGCGCGAATATATCAATCAATTACTGATCGGCGACAAGATGGCTGGCGATCGCGCCGCTGCGAAAGCGCATCAGCAGCAAATGAACGACGCCGATATCGGCGCTTATTTGCGCGGCAAAACCACGCAACAACTGTTGGCGGCAGTCGAGCGGCGCAGTCTCGGCATGTATTTCGCGCCGACCATTATTCGCGATGGCTATGCGGTGCCGCAGCAGCCATTCCGCGAATTGTTCGCCGATACGTCCCGCTACAACAGCGTACCCATCATCACTGGCACCAATCGCGACGAATACAAGCTGTTTCTTTCATCGAATCCCGATTTGACCGAAAAGCGCTTCGGCTTCGTGCCCAAAATAAAAGATCTCGAAACCTACAATCGCATCACCGGTTATTTCTCCGATACCTGGAAAGCCCAGGCGGTCGACGACGCGGCGGCGATATTGCAACACAGCCAGGGCACGACGGTATTCACCTATCGCCTAGACTGGGACGATGAAGCGGATTACGGCATCGTCAACCTGCACGATCTGCTCGGCGCCGCGCACAGTATCGACCTCAACTTCGTATTCGGCGACGACGCCACGCAGGGGCTGCCGCTGGCCACGCGCAGCAATGCGCCAGGCCGCCAGCAATTAACCGCAGCGATGATGGCATATTGGGCGCAATTCGCCCGCAGCGGCGCGCCGGGCAGCGGCGGCCAAGGCACCTTGCCGGAATGGAAAGCGTGGAGCGCAGACGAACCATCGTTGTTGATTTTCGACACCGCCGCCAAAGGCGGCGTGCGCATGAGCGCCGATCGCTTATCTATCGCTACGGTCAAGCAGCGTTTGCACGACGATCGTAAAGTCGAGGATGATCGCGCGCGCTGCCGGTTTTATGTGCAGCTATTTTATCTCGGACTCACCACCGATTTCTGGGATGCCAGCGAATATAACAACTGGGGTTGTAGCGCATACCCTCGCGAACAATTTCGCACGGTTTTGTAATTTCCCGAACGGTACAGTTTGGCATTGGGCCCGATGCGGCCATTCGATTTATTAAAGACTCAATGGCCGCTCATCGGCCAGCGTAGTCGATCATGCGAATAATTTGGGTCGACTGCAACCGACCAACTGCTGCCCGTCACGATTGCCATACAAGCTCTTCGAAAGCGGGCGCCAAAAAAGAATGATCGAAGTTGCCAGCAAGCTCACTGAAACTGGTTTGCGATGGTTGGCTTTCGTCCAAGCTGGACAGATCATAGCCATCAGGTTATTTTGAGTGGGTATTACGGAGAGTTGATCCAAGCTTAGCGCTTGCGCGGCCTTCAAACAAATAACAACAATCGCGTTAAAGGACTACGTCAACCGATGCATCCGCAATTATCTGCAAAAACCCCAGGAACAACCTACGCGTCGATTTCATTTGGCAAAAGCAGGCACGCCTGTTCAATGTATCAGAAAAGATTAACCAGAAGTCATTAGCGCTTTAGGTTACCGCACTGAAATGACTGCGAGTTGTGCGCGGCCTGCTGCTCCTAGCTGAAATCTTAAACCCTCTCGGCATACAACTGTTGACCGGGTACTTGGAGGCTTTCTTCGTGAGTACAGAGAAAAACATTCTCGTCCATAACCTAGCTTTTTGGCTCGTATCGCTAGCTGTCATAGCGGTTAGTATCGCTGTTATTGTCCCCTGGAATCCGACCTTACCAACAATAGATATCGACTCTAACTGGTCTTACGGGATGAATGAGGCTGTGGCAAGAGGGTTGAAGATTGGTAAAGACATTATTTTTACCTTCGGTCCCTATGCGTCCATTTATAGCACACAGTATCATCCAAAAACCTACTCATTGATGATGGCCGGTTCAGCTTATTTGTCCATGGCCTTCGCTGGGAGCTGTATTGCTCTTGGTAAAAATAGCGGCCAACGCTGGGTTGCGTTAATTGTGCTACTACTACCGCTAATTTCAACTCGCGATCCTATCTTTTTGGCGCTGCCTCTTATCATGATTCTTCTGGTTGGCAGAATGCTGCTCCCGGATGGGAGTAAATTAAAAATAAATTTGATGTCTGTTGAATTTTTTGTAGTGATTTTAGTCATTTCCGCTATGGGCTTGCTGCCTATAATTAAAGTGAGCTTTGCATTATCGACCGCAATTTCAGTGGCCATCGCCTGCTGGATGATGTATGAAAAAAAGCCATTTATGGCAATATTAATTCCATTGCTTTGCCTTGGCTCCATGATTTCATTTTGGGCCCTATCCGGTCAAATAGTGAAAGATTTACCACAATATTTTCTATTTTCTATTCCGCTGGTGGCTGGCTATACGGATTCAATGTCACAACAAGGGAATACCGCTCACGCAATTTATTATCTTATTGCTGTTTTTACACTCCTATATTTGTGCTTTTCGTCGCCAGAGTACTTTACAATTAGACGAGTTAAGGTCGCAACATTATTGGCATTCAGCCTTACGCTATTTGTATCTTTTAAGGCCACTTTTGTGCGACAGGGATGGCATCAATGGATTGGGCCGGAATTTCTTATTTTATTGACGTATCTCTTGGGTTTTCAGCTCTCCTTTGTCCGAAAACTCATAGCAATAGGCGTAGTTATTTTTCTTTGGTGTGTTATCAGCTACCAAACGTATCCGTACCTGGTCTTTACAAAGGCCATAGCCCTTTACGCTAACACCTGCACTAACACTTGGGATGCTGTTAAGCGCCAATCGCTAAATTACTCATTGCTTGACCAAAGATTTAATTTTGCTTTGCACGCGATTCGGGAGGACTATCCGCTCCCAGCTATATCTGGAACTGTCGACATCTATTCTCATACCCAGGCGCTTGTTTTAGCACACGGACTCGACTGGCATCCACGCCCTATTTTCCAAAGCTATTCTGCTTACGAGCCTGAGCTTTGGCAATTGAATGCAAATCACCTTGCCGGCATGAGTGCGCCAGAGAATATATTGTTCACAGTAGAGCCGATTGACGGTCGATTTGCGGCGCTTGAGGATGGTGCAAGCTGGCCATTATTGTACGCTCACTATTCATTTCTAGATCTTAACAATGAATACGCACTGTTTCATCGACGCAAAATCTCAAATACTATTCAGCCATTGGCCTCTGGATCTATTGTGGATGGCTCTTACAGCCTTGATCAGGATATAGGCATCCCAAATTCCAGTGGTGATTTTTTATGGGCGGAATTGAATATTCAGCCCACGCTGCTAGGGCGAGTAGTTTCGTTTATTTTTAAACTTCCGAGACTTCATATTGTCATTCAGCAAAAAAATGGAGTCGAAGCCGATTTCAGATACATAGCAGACATGGGGCGAGGCGGATTTGTGCTGAGCCCGGTAGTTGTAAGTACCAAGGATTTTTTAGCGGTTGGCAGATTCCTGAAAGGAGAAGACATGGATGACAAGACGGCAAAATCTTTGTCCATCTATGGTGAGTTCGGTACCGAGTGGCTTTGGGGAAGGTCATTTGCACTAAAGATCACTCCAATAAAAATTTCTTCAGTAGCAGAGAGCGTGGTGAATCGATAAACCATGGCTGACTAATAACTGTCTTTAAATTCGCTATTTTCTGTAGCTTCTGTATCACCACAACTGACCGAAAGCCATCTAATGAATAATTAGCGCTGCACGCAGCTGTTCACCGCATCGTTATCAAGCAAATGCGCCAACCTTGCGGCGCCGCATTTCGATTTCGATTTCTTCCAGCACTGCAGGGTCGTCGATAGTCGACGGCACCGTGTACTCGCGGTCATCGGCAATCGCGCGCAATACCGCGCGCAGAATTTTCCCCGAGCGCGTTTTCGGCAGACGCTTCACGACTATCACCTGTTTCAAATTGGCCAACGCGCCAACCTCTGACCGCACCAATTCGACGACCTGCTTCTCGAAATTCGATTCATCGATGCCGCCGCTTTTCAGCACAGCAAGCGCTAACGGAACCTGGCCGCGCAGCTCGTCGTTAATACCGATCACCGCGCATTCGACGACCGCACTATGCGCGGCTACCACCTCCTCGATTTCACCAGTCGACAAACGGTGGCCCGCCACATTGATCACATCGTCGATACGGCCCATCACAAACAAATAACCGTCATCGTCTTTGTAACCGCCATCGCCGCATAAATAGTAGCCGGGAAAACGCTGCAAATAGCCGGCGATAAAACGCTCGTGATTATTCCAGATAGTCGGCAGACAACCGGGCGGCAGCGGCAACTTCGCGACGATATTGCCCTGCTCGTTAGCGCCGAGCTCGACGCCATTATCGTCGAGGATACGAATATCGAAACCGGGCACCGGTTTGGTCGAAGAGCCGGCCTTGGTCGGAAATATTTCGAGACCGATCGGATTCGCCACCATCGGCCAGCCGCTTTCGGTCTGCCACCAATGATCGAGCACCGGCCGCTGGAATTTTTCGCGCAGCCACTCGTAGGTCGGCGGATCGAGCCGTTCGCCGGCCAGAAATAAATTCTGCAGCGATGTTAAATTGTAGCGCTGCGCCAGCAATGCATCCGGATCCTCTTTGCGAATGGCGCGAAAACCGGTTGGCGCCGCGAATAATGCTTTTACTTTATGCTGCTCGACCACGCGCCAAAATGCGCCCGCATCCGGCGTGCGCACCGGTTTGCCTTCGTATAACACCGTGGTGCAGCCGGCGAGCAGCGGCGCATACACGATATAGGAATGGCCGACCACCCAACCGACATCGGAGGCAGCCCAGAATACCTCGCCTGCGCTCATGCCATAAATTGCCCGCATGCTGTACAACATCGCCACCGCGTGGCCACCATTGTCGCGCACGATACCTTTCGGTTTACCGGTGGTGCCCGATGTGTACAACACGTACAGCGGATCGCTGCCGCGCAAATGCACCGGCGCGGCAGGTTGCGCGATGCTCAATAGTTGCGCCCAATCGCGATCGCATTCGTTAGTCAATTCGGCTTCGCATTGCGGGCGTTGTAACACAACGCAGTAATGCGGCTTGTGCTGGGCGAGCTCGATGGCCTTGTCGACGATCGGCTTATATGGCAATACGCGCTCGACTTCGATACCGCATGAGGCGGTGAGAATAACCTTCGGCGCCGCATCGTCGATGCGCACCGCCAATTCGTGCGCGGCGAAACCGCCAAATACCACCGAATGAATCGCGCCGAGACGCGCGCAGGCGAGCATGGCGATCGCCGCTTCCGGCACCATCGGCATATAGAGCAGCACCAGATCGCCTTTTTGCACGCCGAGCGCGGCGAGCATGCCGGCACATAACGCCACGGCATCGCGCAATTCGACATAGCTGAACCATTTGACGGTAGCGGTCACCGGCGAGTCGTAGATCAGCGCGGTTTGCGCACCGCGCCCCTGCTCGATGTGGTAATCGAGCGCCAGGTATGAGGTGTTTAACTCGCCATCGCCAAACCAGGTCGCAATGCCGTTATCGTCCTGCAGCAAAATGGTTTGGGGCGACTTGTACCAGGCCAGCTTCTGCGCCTGGAGTTGCCAAAAGGCGCTGGGATCGGCCAGCGACGCAGTTAATTCGGCACGGTAATTCATAGCGACCTCCTAGCCTGCTGCCGGTTTGTGGCCCGGGCGGCGGGTTTATTATTTCATTCAAGAGGAATGGCTTTAGCGCCGCCGCGTTACGCGGCGCGCTTTAGTGAGTATAATCGCAGGCCGATTTTTTCATCCCCCTTTCGATCAACTTTTACGAGGGTTTCGCCGTGCAACTCGAATCCGCCTCTGCCGCGCAGCTGCGCGAGTGGGAAGCCACTTTCGCACAGGAATACGCAGCTTTTAAAGCCGCTGGACTCAATCTCGATTTGACGCGCGGCAAGCCCAGCGCCGACCAATTGAACCTGTCGAATGCGCTCGATGGCATTCTCGGCGGCAATTATAAGGATGAAGACGGCACCGATGTGCGCAACTATGGCGGCCTCGACGGCATCGCCTCGGCGAAAGCGTTATTCGCGCCGGTGCTGGGCGTCGGCACCGACGAAATCATTATCGGCGGCAGCAGCAGCTTGACGCTGATGTATCAAGCCGTGCAATTCGCGCACGACCACGGCGTCGCCGGCAGCGAAGCCTGGCGCAAATCCGGCACGGTGAAATTTCTGGCGCCGGTGCCGGGCTACGATCGCCACTTCACCGTGTGCGAGCATTTCGGCATCGAGCTCATCCCGGTCGCGATGGATGACGATGGTCCGGACATGGACCAAGTCGAAGCGCTGCTGAAAGCCGATCCGCAGATCAAAGGCATCTGGTGCGTGCCGCGTTTTTCGAATCCGAGCGGCATCGTCTATAGCGACGCGGTGGTCGAGCGCATCGCTAAGCTCGGCGCCATCGCCGGCGCCGGGTTCCGCGTGTTCTGGGATAACGCGTATGCCGTACACACATTGAACGACGATGCACCCAAGCTTGCCAACATCTTCGCGGCGGCAAAAAAATACGGTACCGAGGACAGCATCTATATTTTTGGCTCGACCTCGAAAATCACTTTTGCCGGCGATGGCGTTTCGTTCATGGCGGCATCGCCGGCCAATCTGAAGGTATTCAAACACCATTTGGGTTTCGGCCAGATCGGGCCGGACAAAGTCAATCAACTGCGGCACGTAAAATTTATCAAAGACACGCAGAACTTAACGGCGCTGATGCAGCAACACGCAGCATTGTTAAAGCCGCGTTTCGATGCGGTGTTGACGCGCCTGCAAGCGCTGCAGGACTTGGCCGAGTGGACGGTGCCGCAGGGCGGTTATTTTATTTCGTTCAATACGCGCCCCGGCTTGGCTAAAGCGGTGGTGCAATTGGCGGCGGCGGCCGGCGTCAAGCTCACCCCGGCCGGCGCCACATTTCCGGGCGGGCTCGATCCGCAGGACCGCAATATCCGGCTCGCGCCGTCGTTTCCGAAAGTGGCGGAAATCGCCCAGGCCACCGATGTGTTCGTATGCTGCGTGAAATTGGCCAGCGTGCGGCAGGCGCTCGCCAAACATTCCGCATAATAAGGTCGTCAGAAGTACAGTAAGGTCGTTAGAAGTACGCCGGCCGAAAAATCCGGCGCATAAAAAAGGCCAGCATTAGCTGGCCTTTTTTATGGGAACTATATACTTGACTCCCTAGCCCAAAAACCAGACAATAAAGGCTCAAATTTATTGCCTGGTTTCCCGTATGTGCAAAGTCACGATCAGCGCTTTCGAGTTTCTGAAGAAGTTTCCCGACCAAAAAGCCGCGCGCGAATATTTGGAGCAGCGCCGCTGGGATGGTGAGCCAGCGTGCCCGACCTGCGGCGCGATTGAACGCATCCAAACTCGCAAGGTCGAGGGCTACTACCGTTGCTTGGCCTGCAAACTCGATTTCACGGTTCGCACCGGCACAATTTTCGAGCGGTCGCATGTTCCGTTGGATAAATGGTTGTTCGCCATCTATCTGGTTGTCACCAGCCGCAAGGGCATTTCCTCGCTTCAGCTCTCCAAGGAGCTCGGTGTTACTCAAAAAACAGCGTGGTTCATGCTTCAGCGCATCCGCGAAGCCTGCGGCAACGATGACGATGATGACAACAGCGGCAACAGTTTCCTAAAGGGCATCGTTGAAGTCGATGAGACCTACATCGGCGGTAAGGAGATGAACAAGCACCAGCATAAAAAACTAAAGGCTGGGCGCGGCACCATTGGAAAGATCGCTGTGATCGGAATGAAGCAGCGGGCAGGGAAAGTGAAGGCAGCTATTCTCTCAAGTACCAGCGCCAAGGCTATTCAGGCTGCGGTGAAGAGCGTTGTCGCCCCCGGCTCCGTGCTTTGCACGGACGAACACTCTTCTTATAAGGGCATGCCCGAGTTCACGCACATGGCCGTCAATCACACCGCCAAACAATTCGTGGACGGCATGGCGCATACCAACAGCATCGAGAGCGTGTGGGCTGTGCTAAAGCGCGGGTTCTACGGGGTCTATCACTCGTTCAGCGAGAAGCACCTACAGCGCTATATCAACGAGTTCACCTACCGACTGAATGAGGGCAACGTCCGCGTGCATACGATGGATCGGATCGATGCTATTTTGGGCAAGGCGATTGGTGCTAGGATTAGTTACTCAAATTTGATTGCGTGATCGGCGCCAAGCGCCAAGGACTGCTTACCGTGGACGGATTTTATGATCAAAATCTCCATGAAATAGATATCGATGGAGAGACCTGCTCTGTTCGCACTGCGCAGACATCAAAAACTGTATGGAATGCTTACGGCAGTTGTCGCGGGCGACATGTCACATCGAGTGGTCGGAGTTCCAGCGATGCACTTTCCAAGTGGAAACGAAATGCCGAAACTATGGACGACTGACTTACACTGGCCGTATCACATTAATACTGAAAACTGTTCTTAGCCAAAGAAAGTTAATGCTGTGCGCCAAAAATCCTTCATAACATTGGATAGTTGGCATCAAGGAAATCGCTGGCGTGATATAAAATTCATCCAGTGGCGATATGCAGGTAAATACTTTTATCTTCATATAAAGCGGCCTGTGATCCTGCAGCCACTTTCACATCACGACAACTCCCCAACAAACTCCACGACCTCTTTTCGCCTACTAGCCTTCATTCTGTGGAGCTGCACAACCAACGACGCCAGCTCGTTATCCTTCGCGTAGAAGTAAGCCTCTGGCACATTAAGCACTTTGGCGATCCGCTCGACCATTGAGAAATCCGGTTCATGCTTTCCGCGCTCATATTGGTTCATCCTAGCGCTGGCAGATGCCTCGTCGATTCCTGCTAGGACGCCAAGCCGCTCCTGAGAGAGGCCAGCCGCCTTTCTTGCCTCCTTTAGACGCTTGGCGAAAATCGACACCGCGAGCCCTCAATTATGATGAAGGCTAAGATGTTCTTAGGTTATGCTATGAGTCGTACTAAGGAATCCTTAGTTATGGGTTTTCTCAAATCAATAAAACGGAGATGTAGGGGGCATGAAAATCTTCGATAGAATAATTGCGGCGCTAACACTGGTATCTATGTCGTTGCCGGCATTGGCCTACACAGTCGATACCGACAAATATTTCGCTTATGTAGAAAAGCCAGGGCGCTATCAGGGAGGCCTCAGCATTCCAGGCTCGTTGTTGCTTCTTTCGCAGCATGAATGCTCTGCTCAGGGCGCTCCAAAATCAGCGAAGGTCGGTGCGATTATCTCTTTGATGGGGCGCGGCCTCACCCAAGAGGCGTCGGCATGTTGGTACACAGAAGAGCTGCATGGCCAGAAAATAATCGTCCTATGCACGACTTATGGAAACAAAATGGATGGTGGATCGGCTGCTTGTGAGTTTGTCTCCCCGTCCCGCTTTCTCGATGCCAACTCATTGCCAAGAGCTGCTGACCTGTGATAGTGTTGAAAAACTCCGCCAATAAGCGATAATTTCACTATCGTTTTGGCGGGAGTCTTTCTTGATGATGGGACAACTTCCAGCGGCGCAAAATGCG